>Ga0209475_10000156_pt1 | contig 197094 bp, 184 predicted proteins | sample tdDd471_FD_187128 | JGI IMG/M metagenome (GOLD analysis project Ga0209475, IMG submission 187128) | Marine sediment microbial communities from the Atlantic coast under amendment with organic carbon and nitrate - tdDd47.1 (SPAdes)... | ecosystem: Environmental > Aquatic > Marine > Coastal >... | reverse complement strand
AATCCGCTCATATCGGGCCTCTGAATATGTTTGTGTGGTAACAATATTATCTCAGATGTACCCGCTGATGACTCCCTTTGGTATCCATTCAATCATGCTAGAGTGTAAAGCGGCTTTGACCAGTCCCAATTTTTTTAAAATTTGAGACTTTTATACAGTCTTTACAATATAAAGCTAAGCCAATAATAGCTGCTATCACGATAAACAAAATTGGAGCATAAACAAAAAAAGAAACCAAAAACCAAGTAGTTAAATCAGACATTAAATTTCCCCCTTTTATTTTTCTTTTTCCGGGATTTTATAAATATCTAGATGAATAGTCAATTGTACGGGAGTTCAACCCCATATGAGGGGAGTATCTGAAGCGTTCCAAAAATTGTGCTTTAACAAAACTTTTTTTTAAATTGACCATTGAGTTAAGTAGGCAAAAAACAATTACTTAACCCAGAGTATGATTACCCGGATATTTTATTAAAATCGCTTAATGTAGCTATGACAATATGGGATGTCATTGATATATACTGCTCTCCGATATCAGGACCTTGGCCATCTATCTGGGTTGGGTCATGAATTTCAAAAAAGAACGAGCCAAAGTTTCATACTTAACTATGGAAGAATAGTATGGCAAAATATATCAATTTTTTCCCTTCGTATATCAAACTGGCATTTCATCTTAGCATACCAGTTTATTCTAAATGATTATATTTTAGAGTTGGTTCCATTTAAAACTTGTTGGCTATAAAATAATTTTTTATTGCCTCTTTTATTGATAAATTACATTGAAAAATATTTTTAGGCTTCTTATGCTTATTCTGAAATTCATTCGTTTTTTTATAGGGGAGAAATTAACATGGCACATATTAAACATTTTATACTTTTAATTATTTTAGTTTTTTTAACAGCCTGCGGAAGCGTCCCGATACAACAAGAAACCAAAACCAGATTTAACACGACTAATAATCCTGAACTTCGTGAAATATCTGCTGTTATCATATCCGCTGGAGAAAGCCTAGGTTGGCAAATGAAACAAACAAGTGTATCCCGCATAGAAGCCATAAAAATGAGTGGAAATGAAAAAGTAATTATTGATATAACACATAAATTAAACAGCTATAAAATTTTATATAAAAGCAGTATGAATATGGAATACGATGCAAAAAAAGGGCAAATCTCTCGTACTTATGGCCGCTGGATTGACGAACTTAAAAATGCAATAAACAGCAAACTAAGTGGTATGTAGGAATTTAAGGAGTAATTGTAAACGGAACAAATTATCTGGGGCCAACAAACAGCGGTGTTAACAGACTCTAATTAGAGTCTGTTAATAATTCATAACATGTTGATTTATAATTATATTGTTATTTCAAAAAGCTATAATGACATGCGCAACAATGGGTAAATCTACAATAAAAACCGTGCTCTTATGATCCGATATAACCAGCCTAAACAACTCACACTTTCCGAATTTGACTGGCCCTTTCACACCGCATTGGGTGAGAATAAACGTTGGGTTCAATTAGGTCAATGTTTCCCCTAGGAAACACTGGCCGCTGCTTATTATCAAGTTTTTTCCGACTCTCATTGAAGACTTACCAAAGATGCTCGTTTGGTAATCTGTGCGGTGATTATCAAAAACAAGTTGTGTTTGTCTGATAAGGAGACCGTAGCCCAAACACAGGTAGCACTGAACCGTCCAGACTTCATCAAGGCAGGCTGATTCTGGATGCCACGGTAGCCCCACAGACAATTCGTTATCCTACTGATTTGAGATTTCTCAATGAAGCCAGACCGTTTAGTGAAGTCATCATTGATAGGCTTTATCAGGCGCAAAAAGGGCTTCTCAAGAAACCCTGCCCCAGAATAATACGTCCCAAAAGATCGTTGTTATTTAATTTCATATCCTACCGAAATAAATAGGTATTGTCTGTAGGGCAATTCCTACAAATACTTTAATAGCTATACCAAGCTGGAAATTCTCCAACTTTTATACTTAACTTTAGTTAATTGACTTTATAACAGCTTATTCAAAAATACTGACCGGATTTCCAATTCATAAGGATCGTTGTTATGGCAAATAAGTCCGCTACTTCAATAAAACCACAAATTGAGTTTCCCTGGCATAGCTATCCCGTTTCCGATTGTTTAGAACAATTAAATTCCTCAGAGAACGGATTAGATCTGGCAACTGCAGAAAATCGACTACAAGAATATGGCGAAAACCGCTTAAAAAAAACTAAGCCTGTTAGCCCCTTGATCCGTTTTCTGCAACAATTTCATAATTTGTTAATTTATGTGTTATTAGTCGCTGCTGCAGTAACCATGATGCTGCAACACTGGATTGACTCGGGTGTAATTATGGCCGTCGTGATTGCCAACGCATTAATCGGTTTTATCCAGGAGGGTAAAGCGGAAGACGCCTTGCAAGCCATTCGAGATATGCTCTCCCCCCAGGCCCAAGTAATACGAGACGGGCAAAGAATGACCATTGCCGCCGAGCATTTGGTACCGGGCGATATCGTCCACTTACAAGCCGGCGACAAAGTGCCAGCCGACTTAAGATTGGTTCAAATTAAAGATTTAAAAATACAGGAAGCAGCCTTAACGGGAGAATCGGTACCCACTGAAAAGTCAGAACAACAGGTAGCAGAAGATGTTGTGTTAGGCGACCGAAATAGTATGGCCTATTCAGGAACGTTAGTGACTTACGGACAGGGAAACGGCTTGGTCGTTGCAACCGGAAATTCCACCGAACTGGGCCGCATTAGTGATTTAGTCGCCGGAGTCGAAAAGTTGACTACCCCGTTAATGCGACAAATGCACCAGTTTAGCAGTTGGCTAACTGCGGCTATTTTAGGTATCGCATTATTAACCTTTATTTTTGGTCTAATTATTCGCGATTACACCATGATCGAAATGTTTCTGGCTACCGTCGGTCTGGCGGTTGCAGCCATTCCGGAAGGGCTACCGGCAATTATTACCATTACCTTGGCAATTGGTGTACAACGGATGGCAAGACGCAAAGCCATTATTCGCCATTTACCGGCAGTGGAAACCTTAGGTGCGGTTAAAGTCGTTTGTTCTGATAAAACAGGGACTCTGACTAAAAACGAAATGACCGTCACGACTATTCAGACCACTGACTCCCTGTTCGAAATAACCGGAACCGGTTACGAACCGCATGGCTCATTTTTACTAAATGGTATAGAGGTTGAATTACAACAGCATCAGCACCTTGGGGAAATTGTCAAAGGCGCAGTGTTATGTAATGACGCCTGTATGGATGCCAGCACCAATGAAATCATTGGCGACCCCATGGAAGGTGCGTTACTGGTAGTCGCCCATAAAGGAATTATGGATCCCAAATTGGAAGCCCATAAACTGCCCAGGAAAGATCTCATTCCCTTTGATTCCAAACACAAATTTATGGCCACCTTACATCACGATCATCAGGGACAGGCATTAATCTATATGAAAGGCGCACCGGAATGCCTTTTGGAGAGATGTAGTAAGGAAAGGCTCCAAGATAAAGATATAGCCATCGATACTGCAAAATGGCAGGATAAAATCGAAACCATGTGCTCCCAAGGGCAAAGGGTATTGGCCGTTGCAACTAAAACAGTCGATGACCAACAAAGCGACTTAAAAATGGACGATGTAGAAGCAGATATGGTTTTACTGGGACTGTTCGGATTAATCGATCCTCCTAGAGAAGAAGTAATCGATTCCGTAGCGCAATGTCAATCTTCCTCCATACAAGTTAAAATGATTACCGGTGACCATGCGTTAACGGCTTGTGCTATTGCCAAACAACTCAACCTGGAAAATTATGATAATGTATTGACCGGAAAAGAACTAGACGGTATGAGTGACGAGGAATTATACGAACAGGTCATGGATGTCGATGTATTCGCACGTGTCACACCTGAACATAAATTACGTTTGGTCAGCGAACTGCAAAGACACGGCCTGATAGTATCAATGACCGGCGACGGCGTAAATGATGCACCGGCCTTAAAACGGGCAGATGTCGGCGTTGCCATGGGCGACAAAGGAACCGAAGTGGCCAAAGATTCTTCCGAAATGGTTCTTGTGGACGATAATTTCGCCACCATTATCGCCGCCATACAAGAAGGTAGAACCGTTTACGATAATCTGAAAAAATCGATTTTATTTATATTGCCAACTAATGGCGGAGAGGCGCTGAGTATTTTAGCAGCCGTTTTATTAGGTTTCCCCCATTTACCCTTAACTGCGGTTCAGATCTTATGGGTGAATATGATTACCGCCGTCACCCTGGCACTTTCATTGGCATTTGAACCGTCCGAAGCCAATGTGATGCAACGTGCTCCACGAAATCCTAAACAAGCCATACTAACCCCACTATTTTTATGGCGCATCAGCTTTGTTTCTATCATCCTGGTCATTGGTACTTTTGGATTATTCGTATATTACTCTCAGAGTGGTTATAGCATTGAATACGCCAGAACCGTGGCAGTCAATACCCTGGTAATGTTTGAGATTTTTTACCTGTTTAACTCCCGTTATATTATTAACTCGGTAATGAGCTATGAAGGATTCTTTGGCAATAAATACGTGGTATTAGCGATTTGTTTGTTAATTGTCTTTCAGATGATTTTTACCTATGTACCCGCATTCCAGTTTTTATTTGCCACAACAGCCATTAGTTTATCGACCTGGATGGTTATTATATTAATTGCATCATCGGTACTATTTTTAGTGGAAATAGAAAAAGTTATTATTAGGAAGAAATTTCCTAAAATTGCAATCTGAATAAAATAATGTATACATGAACCATTTTCTTGACTAGTGTTTCTGATTATTACTGTTCAGCAAAAAATTGGAGCAATTGAAGCGACCTTGAGTACAACAATTTTATTTTTTTATTGCACCATCGACATACCGACTTAAGTGTAGAGCTGATCTGCAAGTATGGTCACTGGGTGCTTAAACTCAACAGGGTGATTTTTAAACTCAAATGTCTGTAAGTGCATGTCACAGCCGATATTGGATGTCACCACATAGTCGGCGCCACTATTGAAAATATGTTGCCATTTATTATCCCGTAGAGTTTGGGCAGTGTGCGGATGGCTAAGCATATAACTCCCTCCCGCCCCACAACAGATATTGTTTTCTTCCAAGGCTTCAACCTTTAATTCGGGTATTTTCCCAAGCAAATCATAAACTGCCTGTTGGGTCTTTAAGACATTACGCTGACTGCAAGGCTCGTGTACTGCTACTTTTGCTGAAAGCGGGTTAATACTTAATGTATCATCCCAATGACCGAGAATAAAATCACTGACTTCAAATAGAGGTGCTGTGAAGGCACTATCATTATCATCAAGCTCTAAGACCAGTTGATATTCCTGCAACTGACTGCCGCAACCGGTAACACAATATATTATCGCTTCGAATTCTTGATGGTTAAAACCGCTACGATTTTGTTGCATTAATTCCTTGGCCGCTTCAGGTTCACCATTATGATAATGAATCGCTCCACAGCAAACCTGCCGCACTGGAATACTCACTTCATATCCCAGTGCATTTAGGACTTTAATAGACGCATCCAGTGTTTTACGGTCAAAATGCTCAGCAATACAACCGGTAAATAAAGCGACTTTACCTTTAACCTGGGTATTTGTCGGGTAGGATGATTTTAGCGGTTTCAGCTCAGGTAATCGTGCTAACTTCTCAGCGATATGAAGTTTTAAAAGCTTTAGCAATCCCAATTTTCGAAATAACCATTGGACACCGCTTAGCTTGTAGAATAGCAGCAATGGCATCAAAGATTTAAGCTTTTTCTTATCAGCAACCCAATCCAGAGCCAGTTTGGCATAAAAGCCTTTGTCTTGCTGATCTAACAGCTTATACTGAGCCTTATCAAACAGTTCCGAGTAATTCATCTGGCTGGGACATACCAGTTCGCAAGCCCGGCACTGAATACAGTTATTGAGGTGAACTATGGCTTCATCATCAACTTCACTCTTTTCAACGACTAGTTTACTTAAAGTACGAATACGCTGACGCGGCCCCTCCTTTTCATCTTGACTCAGTAGGTATGTGGGACAATTACCTAGACAAACGCCACAGCTCATACAGTCCATCGGGGCCGGTACAATGTGGCCAGTCGGGGTGTCATAATCCCCAACCCCAAAATCATCCGTCATAAAATCGTACAAGTCACTATCCTCCGTATCCGTTAAGACTGAATTTGGCCCGCATTAACAATCACCCCGTTTGACATAATAAATTAAAATGGGCAGAGATAATCTCCGCTAACTTATCCCCACCAAGATTCTCATATAATTCACCCTGAAACGAAATCAAGTTGGATTTATCTGGATATCTTTTTTTAAGGCACAGATATTCATTAAATGACTTATCTTGATAGTGGTAAGTGCTCACAATGGATAATATAGCAATGACTGAGCCAAAAAAATTTAATTGATAAATTAATGCTTTATATGGACAAAAACTTAAATTGTTAGATATGCAACACTGAGAATGATTGAATTCCATCAACAATGGGATTAATCGTTAAAAGGCTGTTATCGATTAAGAGTTTTATTATAGAGCTATATAACTATTACTCCTTTCAATATGTTTATCCCATCCCTAAAGCTCAATATGGATATATCCCAATTTTTTATAATCATTAATCTGGGCGGGTGCCGACGCCGCCACATCCAGAAAATCGGGATAGTCCTCTTCGCTTAGAGAATACCAACTGGCATGGGTACCACAGACATGGACCTCGACATCATTTGCAGCCAGTTTCTGGGTAAGTTTGTGAGTTTTAGCGTGCTTCTTTTTTTCTTTGGTGAGCAAAGAAAACTGCTCCTGCCCATGGGTCACCATGGCTATAGATAGGCCTGGAAATTTTTGTCGCATTTTATCAATATCTTTTCGCAGCCCAGGAATTATTTTTTCCAGAGCCAGCTTGTCTCCACTAATCACCTCAAATACAATCCCGTTGGGTGCCTCATTTAAGGCGAGGATTTCATCAACATCAAATGCCAGAACAGGAAATGTTACAAACATGCAAATAAAGAAAAACAACGATCTGTATACACGATTAACCATCTTTTAGTCCTAATAAATTGAGAGTTTTATGTAGTGAAAATAGAGCGAGATGAAACTTTCCGCTTCATCTTTAGTCTAATCTACACCACTCTTACAGACCGGATAAAGATATTTATTATTACGGATTGCTAAAAAATAATTTACTGACACGGCCTTGTAAGCACCCTTACCTTAATTCTGATAACAACACTAAAAATTTGAGACTAGCTATTATGAAAAACAATAAACTGAGTATACTGTTTTTATTCCTGACAGCCCTTAACTGTCAAACAGCATTAGCCTATGAATCTTTTTCCCATACAACGCTATTATTAGCCCATGAACCACAAAACGCTGAACCTTGGTCGAAAGTCATTACAACTCAGGAAGGCTGGGAGTCATTTTTTTACTCCACGTTGGCGGCAGCTACTTACCCGGTTGGAGAGTCACCTGAAGCACCCGTCTTAGATTTTGAAAATTACCAAGTGATTACAGGTGGCCTGGGGGCAAAACCCAGTTCCGGTTATTCATTGGCTGTAGAAAAGGTGATAGAAACAGACAATGAGATGTATATTAATATTATCTCTACCAGTCCCAGCTCCTCTGGAGAATGTTCATACCTGACGGTAATTACTTACCCTACAGTTACGATCCAGGTGAAAAAAACCGATAAAGAGATTAAATATACAATAACTCCGGCAACTAGTGGTTGTTAATAATAAAAGATAAAAATCCTATCTGAGTTTTAAAGGATGGGAATTCATAAAGTCTTTTACCGATAAATTAATGGGGTCAAAGTCACTCTATATCGGTGATAGATGAGCAAAATCATATCTTGTTATAAAATGAACAATTAAACCTAGAAAACGCAGTTGCCATCTACTACGGCCCCCTTAAGCACTAAATCTTAAGGATTTTATGGAACTTTTTGGCTTCACCAGTAGGGTGACTACAAGAAAAACCAAAATAACCCATAAAATCCTTAATCTTCAGCACTTAAGTGAACCTCGCTACGAAGTCAACTGCGGTTAAAGCTGACGATCTTAAACCTCATTAATTTAAGCTTTATTTAAGGTTCGATATCTATACTTATCATTTTTAATATATAAATGGTAATCGTATGCCATTAAAAAAGTAATAAGGATTAATGTGGCATCTTTAATCAACACTTCGAATAAGCAATCTTTTTCTTGGAAAAATTTCTGGCGGTTCTATTTTTTCTTTTTTTATTTTTCAGGTAGTTATCAATTTATTATTTTCGGTAGCGGATTGGCCGGGGGAACCGGTTTACGACAGGCAATCTACATGAGTTTTTTATGGCTCATTCCAATCCTCTTAGTACCGCAGCACTCTAAAATAATTTCCGCATTCTTTGGTTTGCTACTTTGGTTAAGCTCTCTTGCGAGCATGGGATATTTTGCTGTATACGGCCAAGATTTTTCTCAAAGCGTTTTGTTTATCATGTTCGAATCCAACCTTTCTGAAGGCAGTGAATTTCTCGAATCCTATTTTGCCTGGTGGATGATGCCTGCACTCTTGGTCTATTCAATTATTCCACTTCTAATATGGATAAAAACAAAGCCAATCAAAGGTTCGATAAAAATCCGACGGATATTGGTTTTTTCTTTATCCATTATCACTGCCTGGCCGACAATTAGCGCGTTAGCCGTGGAAAAAACAGGACTCGACAAAGCAATGAGCAAGCAGATGAACAGAATGGAACCTTCAGCTCCCTGGCACCTTGTTATTGGCTATGCCAAATACAGGCAACAGCTCCTTGAAATTGAACATAATTTATTGATTAATAATGCCTTAGCTCCTCTTGAAAACTTAATGGATAAGAATGCAGACACAGCAAACACATTGGTATTAGTAATTGGTGAATCCACCAACCGTCAACGAATGAGCCTGTATGGATATGAACGACAAACAACCCCAAATTTAAATTCAATAAAAAATGATTTGCTTGTTTTTGATAATGTTTATGCTACCAGACCCTACACGATTGAGGCATTAGAACAAGTACTAACATTTGCAGATGCAAAAAAACCCAATCTATATAAGGAAAAACCAACTTTAATTAATTTAATGAAACAAGCCGGATACAAGACCTACTGGATCACTAATCAACAGACCCAAACAAAACGTAATACCATGTTAACTACTTTCTCCAAACAGGCCGATGAGCAGATATATTTAAACAATAACCGTATGCAAGATACAGCACAATATGATGAAGTTGTAATTAAGCCATTTGAAAAGATTCTGGATGATTCGACAAAGAAAAAGTTTGTCGTCATCCACTTATTAGGCACCCATCGAAAATATCATTATCGATATCCAAAAAGTTTTTCGATCTTTAATTCAGATGACATACCCAGTTGGCTAAGTAATAAACAGGCCGAAGAATACAACGAATACGACAATGCCATTCGTTATAACGACTATGTCGTTTCTACAATAATCGATAGTTTTAAAACTAGTAGAGATAATGGATTTTTAGTTTATTTTTCTGACCATGGTGAAGAAGTGTATGATAATCCAAACCATCTTTTTGCGGGCCGAAATGAAGGAGCTCCAACCAGCTCTATGTATACCATCCCGTTTATTATCTGGAGAAGCCTATCTTGGCAAAAACAAAATATGTTACCAGGAACAAAAGAAATAATGCATCGTCCCTATAGCTCCTCTGATTTCATTTATACCTGGTCTGATTTGGCAGGAATTAAATTTGATGGATTTGACTCTAGTCGCAGTCTAGTTAGTGATAACTTTTCGAAACACCCCATCTGGATTGGAAATCCTGGAAAACCTAAAAATCTAAGAGATTTACAAAATCAACCATTTTCAGATGAAAAAAAGTTATCCATGTAGCCAATGAAACCAAGTAATCGATGGGGCCATAATTGATGGACAGAGTTAATAATTTTACCAAATATCCAACCCTGCTCCGGATTTAGTACTATACTTAAATTTTTATTCTAATTAATTTATAGCCAAACCAATATTACCTAATAACTTTTGCATTGTCTGTAGGATATTTCTTACAAGTTTATTGATTTTTGACAATCTCGTTCATTGTTTCTTAAAACAATGAACTCTTAATTTCAAGCTTGATCAATCTAATTTCGAGAGTATGTCCCTCATTAAATACTGGGAGCAAGAATAAAACTTACGGCAAGCACATAGCTTTAATATCCATTTACACAAAAATTGTGGGAACGAGAAAAACAACCTCATTTATTAACAAATTTCCTTTAAAACCGGAATTTGAAAACTAAAAATAACCGTCTATACTTTTCTTATAAACAAGTAATACACTGGGTTATTGGCAACTTTTTAGTAACCTGAATGTCGAATAATTAACCTAACTTAATAAATTGAGTCGAAGCGAGAATTTTTAAAAGATTATAGATCGTTATTTTTCTGGGGTATTTTGGCGGGTATGGCCAATATGGTTTAGGAAAGTTTCAAAATATGTTCTTTATCTATTGGCAGTCGATTCAATTTGTTAATTTGGGTTTTAGTGGCATAAAAACAATTCAAAAATATCACATTAGTTCCACATTCCGTTCGTTCTAAAAAGCAATATAAATTCTGCATCGTCATTAACATTAAACAACACTGTAATCCACTGGATTCAAATAAAAAAATAGGGAGAAGTAACCCAGCGGGGCAATCGAGATTATCGACTCTAAATTGATTACGGCAAATAAAAAAAATGGAATTTTATATATGGGTAAAGATCGATTTTGGATTTTGGGCCTTGACAGCAAAAAGATTAATTTTGATATCGTATCTCGTTACGAATCCAGTATAGCCGAAACCTATTATCAAAAAGTGATTAGTGCCGATATCGAGGAAAATAATCTGACCGACTTAGTGGTTTTGGATTCCCAGTCCAGTCGCATAGTGGAACTACTAAGCCAGGACGGTTTAACTTGGAAAAGCCGTTTTCACTTTGAAGTTTTTGATACCCAAGCCGTCAGTCAAGACAATCGTGGCAGTAGTCATGAACCGCGAGAATTATTATTAAGTGATATTAACGATGATAAAAGAAATGATCTGATTTTTTTAGTTCATGACAGGATATTAATATATTTATGAAATTAACTGTAAATATAACATTGGCTAGTTATCACTTGTGAGAGAGTGCATTAATCCAACGATTAAGATAAACTCCAAGGGCAAAAATAATAAGCGCGCAAAAATAAAGGATAAATATGTCAGTCAAACACCCAATAATAGCAATAACCGGCTCATCCGGGGCCGGTTCAAAAAAGATAACTAACATCTTTAACCACTTCGCCTGGCGTGAAAAATGTAATGTGTTTATGATTGACGGTAATTCCTACCACCTTTACGATCGAAACGAGATGGAAGAAAAGGTTGCCGAATCAATAGAAAACGGTGGCCATCTAAGCCATTTTGGTCCGGAAGCGAATGATCTTAATGCCCTTCAGAATTTTCTACAAACCTACTCAGAAAGTGGTAAAGGACAATATCGACGTTATTTACACACTTTAAACAGTGCCAAAGAATTTAATCAGGAGCCGGGTACTTTTACGCCCTGGCAGGATATCCCTGAAGATAATGATCTGTTGGTTTATCAAGGATTGCATGGAGCATTTATCAACGAAGAAATTAATATTTCCGAACAGGTTGATTATGCTATTGGTGTTACTCCAATTGTCAACCTTGAGTGGATTCAAAAAATCAACAACGATACCAAAAATCGTGGTTATTCTTTAGAAGCAGTTCAGGCTATTATTGAACATCGTTTATATGATTATGTACATTATATCACCCCGCAATTCTCCCATACTGACATCAATTTTCAACGTGTCCCATTGGTAGACACCTCCAATCCTTTTGCCACCATGGATGTGCCTGAATGTGAAGAGAGTATGGTAGTGATTCGCTTCCGTTATCCCGAAAAACATGATTTTCCTGCAATGTTAAATGCTATCGACAAATCATTTATGTCTCGCCGCAATACGATAGTTGTTCCAGGAGGTAAAATGGACTTTTTGATAGAATTTGTATTAAATCCAATCATCCACGAAATTATGGAAAAGCGCCGTCAGGCTGCAGAATATTAACTTTTAATGCAAGGATTGACCTGCCTCATTAAGCTAGAGGCAGGTGATAGGCTAGCTCCAATACATGCTCGTGAGTAATTTCACTTAAGAACCGGATACTAATTCAGCATCCAGAACTTTAAATTCCTTTTCTTTAATGCAGTTTCGACTGCAAGATTTTGCTTCATAAAGTGCCATATCGGCATTCGTTAACAAAAAGTCAGACGATATTTCATGTTGTGGATTGGCAATACAAATTTCCATGCTTATGGTCACAGATTTACTACTGTTCAAATATTTTTTGCTTACGGAGAATCCTGATCTATCACCCTTTGCCCAACAAGCACGCCAACTGGCACAAAACTATCAGGTTGAAAAACTGGAATCTATGATGAAAGATTTTATTGAGGCATAGGCAAATTTATATACCCAAACGGTCTGGTAATACAAGTTTCAGTAATTCCAGGTTATTTGAGGATAACCAACTTATTGTCCTTTAATATAACGTTCATCGTCAAAGGTACTTACCCAGCCGGGACAATAAGCCACAAAAATGCTCATCAATAAACCGCTTAATAAAGCTTCCGGAAACAGCATCAAGGGCAAGAACGGAATATATTCATAGGCGATATGTTGAAAACTATAAGTTTCTGTTGCGACTAAAAAAGAAATACTAACAACTAAACAGCTCAATAAAGCGAGTGCGGCCCCCAAAAATCCATTCACTAAAACGTAGATAAAATAATTATTAGGTAATTTTTTGTCACTTATAGAAAAAATAGCATGACAGACAAAAATGGGGATAACCCCCATAAAAAGAGTATTTATGGAAAAGGTTTCCCAACCACTGCTACCATGAACCGTCACTCCCAATAGAACCAAGATAAATCCCATTAGAGCAAATTGCCATCCAAATAATAGGTAGAAAACCATGGCACCAAGGAAATGAAAGTTGAGTCCCGGTGTTATCCCTGCGTTAACACTCCAAACAAACATTAAAATGACAACAGCCCCAAAAAATACATGTTGAGAATCAGCCTTTTTAATCTTATACCAAGGTGCAGTCCAAATTGCTCCTATGACTATCGGTAATAGTAGAAAATGGCTGATAAATGGCCACGGATTGGCAATTAGATCGTCGGGAATATTCATAAGATATGCAGAAAACAGTAGCCTTTATAATAATATGTAGAACTTAGACTTAGATAAATCAAGTTCTTATCTTTCCCGGAGATTTATCCGGGACAAGATATATTGGATAGATCATTTGGCCTGTTCAATCATTTTTATCATTAACTGTTCTACTTCTTCAGCAATTATCGTTAATCGTTCATCATCGGATAAAAATGCCAATAATGCCTTAGGAGGAATCATACCAATCTTGGTTTGTCCCTCATCCTGGTATACAGAAATTCGACAAGGCAAAGCGGTATTCATACTCATATCAATTTCCATCACTTCTTTAGCCTTGATGGGATTACATACCTCTAAGATGTGGCACTCACGATTAAAATCCACACCTTTGTTATTCAAGGTTTGTTTAATATCATAGGTATGAAGAACACCAAATTTATGATCAGTAACAGCCTGTTTTAGGTCAGTCACTGCTTGTTGAACCGATTTGTCTGTTGTTACGATATATTTCATTAATTATTGCTCCTTGAGGGGCTGAGACAATTATTTTACCCAACCACATTATTTGTGACACAAAATAGGATTGATATTATACGCTTCTTCTACCTTTACTTAGAGAAAAAAGTTAGAAAAAAAGCTAGAGGAGAAAGTAGGATAAAAAACTTTCTCCGACAGAGGCAAAGTAAAAGATTAATAGCCCCAGCATTTTAGTCGTAGTAAAATAGCATATTTGTGACTAACATCTTTAATTAATATAAAAATTACCTACATGACCAATAACCATATCCTACGCCAATTACGTGACACCCTATCATTAACCGATGAAATGTTATTGCAAATATTTAGTTTAAGTGATTTTAGCTTAAGCAAATCTCAGTTAAAAGCTGTTTTAAAGCAAGAAGATGCTCCAGGTGCGCTAAAGTGCAAGGACAAGATGATGATCGCTTTTTTGGATGGCTTAATTCAATTTAAACGCCACCAACCTAGCTCATCAACGGTACCGGCTCAAAGTTCACAATCGGTTTATAAAACCTTAAGTAACAATAGTATTTTAAAAAAGCTACGAATTGCTTTTAAATTTCATGATGCCCATATGCTGGAAGTTTTTCAGGCAGCAAACAGAGAGGTGTCAAAAGCAGAATTAAATGGCTGGTTTAGGAAAGAGGGAAATAAAAATTATAAGCCCTGTAGTGACTCGGTTTTGGAAAGTTTCTTAACAGGGCTCGAAAAATATTTACAATAATAGAAACTAATGTGATTTCATAGCGATATCCAGATATCCATAACTACGAAATATGGCCTGTCCCTGTACCGAAGCAACATACTCCATAAACTGATGCGCTAGCTCAGACTTTTTAGATACGGTTAAATAGTTAAGTAGCAACTTTTTGGGCTGTGCGACGTCTATGGGCAAGGTGATAACATCGGTCTTGCCTCGATTACCTTCGAAAAATCCACTGGCACGCCAGTTTAATACCAGGTCCACATCACCTTGTTTCAATGCACTATTAAGGCTAGCTGACTCTGGTGCTAAATAGGCTATCCGATCGTGTATCTGCCAGTATAAATCACGCTTACTTAAAATATCCTTAGTTTCGTTACCAATGCGACTGGTTGAAGGATTACTCATGCCGATTTTTAGATCATCCCTCAACAACTCGGAAATTTGTGCCGAAACCTTCTTGGGATTACCTTCCTGCACTAAAAATGCCGCTTGATTATGACCGATTAAAATCTCATCACCTAACAAACCTTCGGCAAGATATTTTTCCCTATAATCGGCGGAATCAGGAAGATATAAATCACCTTGCTTGGTACTTTTGATATCCTGATATAACTTGTCCGATGGACCTGGGTTAATAGCCACTTTAACATTGGTCTCTTTTTCAAAAATTTGGGCTATTTCAGCAATAGGTTTAACCATGGAATTTGAGCAATAAACCAATAATTGTTTTTGCGCTCCGGACTGGTTACTACTATTATCCAAACAAGCGGTTAATAAGGTTGAAAGTAAAATAACTGACAATAAAAAGATAATTTTTTTCATGACTACCTGAGTCCCCAAAAATCGTGACCATCAATACTAACTATTAATTTTTTTTATTATTATTGTTTATTTAAAGCAATATTTTAAATACTCTATTTTAGCGCTATTTTGCAAACCAGCACCAGTAAAAAATGAATAAAAATCAGATCAAATAGTTATTATTTTTCTGGCAAATACTGAGTATTCCAGTTAACTAATTTTTCCTATCTTCTTGGCGATTATTAGAAATTGACTATACTTGATGTGATACTCTAAAAAAATCCATTCCTGATTAAAAACTTAATGCTTAAACCTTGAAAACTCAGGCTTAAAAAAAATTAAAATATGCATTTGGACCTACTAGGCAATATTATTTTACTTCTCACCCTAGCGGTTTTAACTATCGCCTTTCTAAAACGTTTTAATATTGCTCCAATACTTTCTTATCTTTTTGTCGGTATTTTAGTCAGTCCACATGGCTTAGGCATTATCGAAAATGGTGACGATTTGCATATTTTTGCCGAACTGGGTCTGGTCTTCCTTATGTTTACCACTGGTTTGGAATTTTCTCTGGCGAAAATGCTGGCACTGCGAAAAGAAGTCCTTGGACTAGGAGGTTCTCAAGTTCTTTTGACTTCATTAGTAGGGGCATATATTGCCTGGTTTTTTGATCATAGCGTGGATGAAGCGATTGTAATAGGCGGTATCATTGCACTTTCTTCAACGGCAATTGTATTAAAACAACTAAGTGAACAACTAGAAGTTAATTCCCGACATGGTCATATCGCGGTGAGTATATTGATTTTTCAAGATATCGCCGTTATTCCTCTATTAATATTTATCCCAACAATGGCCCAACAGGAAAGTCTGGATATTAGCCTAAGCATCAGCAATTTCGCTAAGGCCGGTTTTGTCTTGCTTCTCATGCTTGCCATCGGCCATTGGATACTCCGCCCCTTATTGAGAGAGCTGGCCAGCTTCCATTCTGCCGAGTTATTTACCCTATCCATTTTATTAATCTCCCTCTCAGCTGCTTGGGCCACCTATGAAGTGGGACTATCTCTGGCTCTAGGAGCGTTTATTGCCGGAATGATGCTATCTGAAACCGAATACATACATCAAATCAAGGTTGATATTCGGCCATTCAGGGATATATTTTTAGGTCTTTTTTTTATCAGCATCGGCATGCTGGTCAACATACAAACCTTATTACCTATATTTCATTGGGTAATTATTCTGACGGTTGTTTTATTGCTCCTCAAAACGCTGATTACAACCGTTTTAAGCATTTTATTTGGTAATAATAGTGGAGTGGCTTTTCGCACCGGGGTGATATTGAGTCAGGGCGGAGAATTTGGTTTTGCCCTATTGGCCATCTCCGCCAGTTCTCAGGTTTTATCAGAAAGCACCGTGCAACTGGTGCTATCCGTTATTATTCTCAGTATGATAAGCGCACCTTATTTAATTGCCAAAAATGGTCAGTTAGCCAAGAACTTTTTTTCCAGTCAATATTTTAGTCAAAGCGATTCAATTAAAATGAATTTAAAGGTAACTGGCCATGAATTTCAAGATCATGTCATCATCTGCGGCTATGGTCGTGTCAGCCAAAGTATCGTAAGATTTATAGAGGATGAATCCCAGCAATATGTCGCTATCGATCTGGATGCCATTCGGGTACAGGAAGCTCAGCAAGCTGGAGAATCCGTATATTATGGAGATGCGGCCAACATGGAGATCCTGCAAACAATCGGTCTGAAAAAAGCCAAGATCTTGGTTATTACCTTAAAAAGCTCTTCAGTGACGAAAAATATTATCCGTCAAGTACGTATGAATCACAAAGATATTCCAATCTTAGTAAGAACTCGGGATGAAACTCAATTGGAACAGTTTTATCAACAAGGTGCAACAGAAGTTGTTCCTGAAGGAATAGAAGCCTCTCTGATTATGGCTTCTCATCTGTTATTACAGCTCAATGTCCCAATGAGCAGCATTGCTCGAAAAATCAATTCAGTGCGAAAAAACCGTTATCAGTTGCTGCGAGGTTTTTTTCCCGGCGAAGAAACGGCCCACGAAGAGTCGTCTCAAATCAAGGAGCGCATGTACACAGTTACCCTTCCCTATGGTGCAAATTGTATTGGTAAAAAAATGGGAGAACTGAACTTACAGAATCGAAATGTAGTATTTACTGCTTTGCGAAGAGAGGGAATCCGTGGTAAGACTCCCTCCCCCGATCTGGTTTTTCGAGAAAACGACGTATTGGTCATGTATGCCACGGCAGAAGATCTAGAGTACACTAAAGTTGAATTACTAAGCGGTCATTAGAAAAAGTGAATACTTACATCAAATATTTACTTTGGTGCCAAAGCCTTGTAAATCTCTGCCAGAGTATTCTTTAACTTGGTAGATTTAGGTAGCACGTCTTCCATACTAGGAACCTCAACTTGTCGTTCATAGGACAATCGTTGTATCAAACGTTCCGTTTCAGTTTCATCCAATTCCCGAGTATTGACTCGAGAAAAACAACGACCGGGGCGAATTAAGGCATCATCGATATCTTTAACATTAGGGAGGTTGGTAGAAAAGATGATTTTCCTACCTTGAGCCCGAATGACTCCATCAGCGATAGCCAAGAAACGATGTAGATCATCGTTTCCCTTTGCTCTGGGAGTTAATAAATGATCGGCATCCTCAATTACAAAAGCATCGTCCCAACCGGTTACAAATTTTACAAATATTTCGTCATTTTCCAATGCTTTTATATCCCCGGTATACAAAGCGCTGGCATCACCATCATTGCGTCGTGAAATTTCTCCTAATATGGCTCTAATAAAGCGGGTTTTGCCGGTGCCGGGAGCCCCTTGCAAAACCAAAACAGTCTCATCGGAATCAAGATAGCGTTGGATAAATTTGTTTACGCCTTCTTTTATGGTGGGATAGGCTTCATCAAAAAGGATATCATCGGCCAACTCCTCAATTTCGGCACTCTCTAGTTCTCCCTTTGGCGTGAGGAAATTCCAATCAATGGAAAACATGGGCTCATCAATACGCGCACTGCCTACGTGTTCCAATAAAGTTTTAATAACCAAATCGGCCATATCTGAACTTTCAGCCCAAATATCAAAAGAACAGGAAATATAATCTCTGGTACGAGCACCACTCCCCGACACAAACATACCATTGGCATCTAAAATCAAAGAACGGGTATTTAAGCGTTGTGTTTGCCAGACCGGATTTAAAGCAATTCGATCAAATAATTTAACCAAATCCATGCGTGCTGCAAAGCGCAGTTCTCGGTAAATGGGATAACGAGTTACACCGTTATTTAAGGCTTCAACAAATCGGTTCTTGATGATAAGTTGACTAAAATTCCAAGTATCATGATTGATACTGGCGGTAAATTTGGTATCCATAATGAGTTTTCCACGACAGCCTTATCTGGCTATAAAAGTTCGTTAAAAAACTCATTACAACATAAAACAAACAATTTTTATGTAGGAAAAGTCTGAAAATAAGTGTCAATCTGAACTATTTTTATCGATTAGGGTTTTTACGCCGTTTCAACTGGATACTTGCAATTAGCGCAAGAAAAAGCAACGATGGAATAAACATCCATTGCTTAGCCGGACGTTCTACTGCAATTTGCAGGTTCAGGATCTGCCAATCAAAATCCAGACCTACTTTTTGAGCCGGACTATCGAAGCCGATATTATCAATCAGAATCTTATCACCTTCAGTACGGACTTCCAGACCCACTTCGGCAAGTCGTTGCTGACCTTTGTCGGCAGCTTTCAACGTAAGAGTAACTGTTTTGGTAATCATTTCACCATCTAGATTTTCTCCACGAACCAGCATCTGGATGCTACCATTTTCGGCAATTTCCTCTGCTTGTTTATAAAGATGTTTTGCTTCTACTTGCTGTACCGGGGGATATATCTGATCCCACCAGAATCCTGGCCGAAACAAGGTAAAGGCAATCAGTAACAAAGCCAGAGATTCCCATATTTTACTTCGACATAACCAATATCCTTGCGTGGCAGCAGCAAATAACAACATCGCAGCGGTAGCGCTTAAAATAATAGATAATAATTCCAACCAACTACCAATATCGATCAGTAATAGTTGAGTATTGAATATAAATAAGAACGGTAAAATAGCGGTCCGGATATCGTAGAAAAATCCCTGTACACCGGTTTTAATGGGATCGCTTTTGGCAATCGCCGCAGCTGCAAAAGCCGCTAATCCTACCGGTGGAGTATCGTCAGCCAAAATACCAAAATAAAACACAAACATATGCACGGCAATTAAGGGTACAATCAATCCATTGGATGATGCGATACTGACCAGTACCGGTGCCATTAGACTAGACACCACAATATAATTGGCGGTAGTGGGTAATCCCATTCCTAAAATAATACAGATTAAGGCAGTAAATAATAGCGCTAAAATCAATACTCCGCCGGATATAAATTCCACGAACTCAATCAAGACTTGACCAATTCCTGTCAGAGTAATGGTACCAACGACAATACCTGCAGCTGCAGTTGCTACTCCAATAGGGATCATATTACGCGCCCCATGATTCAACCCTTGCAAGCAATCGTCCAGTCCTTGTCGCCACACACCTGGCATCTTTTGTTGCCTAAACCAAGCCGCCAAAGGACGTTGTGTTAAGACGATAAATAACATAAATGCAGTAGCCCAAAAAGCCGATAGTCCCGGTGAAAATCGTTCCACGATTAAACACCACATCATCACCGTAATGGGTAATAGGTAATAGATTCCTGCCTTAACCGTGGGACCGATTTCGGGTATCGTATCAATAGGAGCATCGGGATCGTCCACCTCCAGTTCCGGATAACCGGATGAGTATTTCATTAGTAATAAATAGGCAACGAATACCACCAACGGAATGATGATTATGGTAGCATCACCGGCAATAGATTTAATCCATCCAATACCATAGTAGACCGCCAACCCGATCAATAACAACTCAACAAACACGCCTAATGCGACCAAAAGTTTTTGTACCGCAGTCTGATTAGTTTCTTTACGCGTTAAGCCCTGCATATTGGCCTTTACAGCCTCCAGATGTACAATATAAAACAGTGCTATATACGAAATTAAAGCCGGTAATATGGCATGTCGAATCACTTCTATATAGGATATCCCCACATATTCCACCATTAGAAAAGCCGCAGCTCCCATTACCGGCGGGGTCAGCTGTCCATTCGTCGAAGCGGCAACCTCGATCGCTCCGGCTTTAGAACCTGGAAATCCGACCCGTTTCATCAAGGGAATAGTAAAAATACCGGTAGTTGCCACATTGGCTATCGAAGAACCGGAAATCAATCCAGTCGCTCCGGATGCAGCTACAGCTGCCTTAGCCGGACCACCACGCATATGCCCCAAAAAGGCAAAAGCTGATTTAATAAAATAATTACCGGCACCGGCTTTTTCCAGCATGGCGCCAAACAAAACAAATAAAAAAACGAAACTGGTGGAAACGCCCAAAGCTATTCCAAATACCCCTTCCGTGGTTAGCCATTGATGAGAAACAATCTTAGAAAGGCTTTGCCCCTTATGCGCGATGACGTCCGGCATATGCGGACCAAAATAGGTATAACAGAGAAAAACCAGGGCAACAATAGTCAAGGGCAAACCTAAAGCACGACGTGTTGCTTCCAGTAGTAGCAATAACCCCAGAATTCCAACCACCATGTCCTGTAAGATGGGAGCACCGGAACGTTCCGCCAATTGTTCATAAAAAAGAAAGATATAGACGGCACAAAATGCACTCAGCAATGCTAAGCCCCAATCCCAAACAGGTATAACATCATGAGGTGATTTTTTTCGAGCCGGAAAGGCCAAATAGACTAAAAACAAAGCAAAAGCAAGATGAATTGAACGGGCTTGAGTATCGTTGAAGACACCTATGCCTATCTCAAAAGGTAATGGAGAGGCGTACCAGACCTGAAATAATGACCAGACCAAAGGGACAATGAATAGAATTTTTTGGGAAAAGCCGCTCGGAGTCCGAATACCGCTTTCGGTTTCTGCAATCAGCTCTTTGAGCTTATCCTTATTATTTTCCATCCGGGAATATTAAAACATTTTTTGAAGCACCGATATAAAAATCGGTACTTCAATCAAGAAAATTGAGGAATTACATCCAACCTTTTTCTTTATAGTATTTTTTGGCGCCATTATGAATAGGTGCAGATAATCCATCTTTGATCATCTGCTGCTTGTCCAAATGATTAAAGGCGGGATGAAGTTTACGAAAACGTTTAAAGTCTTCAAATACAGATTTGACAACCTGATAGGCGGCATCATCTGATAAGTTAGTCGAGGTTACCACAGTCGCACCCACACCGAACGTTTGTACATCGGCTTCATTCCCGGTATACATTTTGCCGGGGATGGTAGCAACTCGGTAATAATCATTATCGTTGATCAACTTCTCGATTTTCGGACCAGTAACAGGAACTAACTTGGTTTTACAGGAAGTGGTTGCTTCTTTAATGGAACCATTGGGATGACCTACGGTATAGATAATAACATCCACTTTATTATCACAAAGGGCTTTGGACTGCTCTGCGGCTTTTAATTCCGAAGCTAATGCAAAATCACTTTTTTTCCATCCCAACTCTTTCATAACTATTTCCATGGTCCCACGTTGTCCGGAGCCAGGATTACCGATATTAACTCGTTTACCTTTTAAGTCAGCAAAGGTTTTCACACCGGAATCGGCTCGCGCCACAACAGTAAAAGGCTCCGGATGCATGGAAAAGAGTGCTCTTAAGTCTTTATTAGCACCCTTATCAGCAAATTTGCTGCTGCCATGATAGGCATGATATTGCCAATCCGATTGAGCAACACCAATATCCAACTCTCCGGCACGAATGGTGTTGAGGTTATAAACGGAACCACCGGTGGATTCCACAGAACAACGGATCCCGTGTTCCTTGCGATTTTTATTTACCAATCGGCAAATTGAACCTCCGGTTGGGTAATACACACCGGTCACGCCACCGGTCCCAATAGTAATGAATTTTTCTGCATGCACAGCACTTGCTGCTCCTAACAATAAACCACTCACTAGAGAAACTTGAAAAGCTAATTTCCGTAACATTATTTTTCCTTGCTGTTTTTTTAAATTAATGGATTGCTACCAATTATAGGAACTGAAATTTATTAATGCAATTGAGATAGACGCACAACATTTAATATCATCATAAAAATAGACTAAAATGCGAGGGACTGTTGCTCTTTCATATTTACCTTTGTTGGATGAAAAAATTATCGAAGCAGTGACAAAGATGAAAGAGCAACAGCCCCTGTGAATTAATATAGCATTGGATAATTATGATGAAACCATTTGCCGAATCAAGCGAACAAAATAAAGAGGTTATTCTAGAGGTGTTAAAACCACTCTGTGAAAAGGCCGCCCAGGTGTTGGAAATAGGTTCCGGCACCGGCCAACATGCGGTATTTTTTGCCGAACAGATGCCCCATCTAACCTGGCATACCAGCGAATTAAAAGAAAACCATGCTGGTATAAATATGTGGTTAGACGAGAAAAGTCTACCTAATACCAAAGCACCGATCGAGATCGATGTTCGTCAATCCAGTTGGGCTATCAATGAAATTGATGTCATTTTTTCAGCCAATACCATGCATATTATGCATTGGGAAACAGTACAAGCTTTTATTCGCAATGCTGCCCCGATATTAAAACCAACGGGATTTTTAATAGTTTACGGCCCTTTTAATTATCAAAATCAATATACCAGCGAAAGCAACGCCAATTTTGATATATGGCTGAAAAACCGAGATCCCCTCAGTGCTATTCGCAATTTTGAAGATGTTGATCAATTGGCCAATGAAAACAGCCTGCGTTTGCATAAAGACTATTCTATGCCGGCAAATAACCGAATTTTATGTTGGCAGAAAATCTAGCTGAAAGGCGCAAAAGCAGCTATTGAAAAAAGTGAAGAGACAAGTGAGTGGCTTAACTCACACTAAATACCGTCCATTAAATTCGGTATAATTTAGATTCAAGGAGGCTAGATTCTAATAATTGTCTGCGTTTCTTGACCCTTGTAATTGTTTTCCCAGACAGAATTATGATAATTTACTTCAAAGTAGCTATTGAAATTTTGTTAAACTTTCAATTACATTTTAATTTGGAGTAATTCGTAGGCATATTATATAATTCAAAGATTAGGATGATTATTATTTAATTAATAAATTATTATTAATACTCTACTAAAAAAGGGGTAGGCGCGTGTCAGAAGAAAGCAGTGACAATATTATTCAACAATTAAAGATGTTTAAATTTTATGCTGGGCTATCAGATGAACAATTGGAAATTTTAAAAAACATTCATCATAAAACTCAATTTGCAAAAGGCGATTTAATTGTTAAACAAAAACAATTTACCAAAGAAATTTATTTCGTTTTAGAAGGCACGGCAGAAGTATCTATCACTCAATCTAAGATCAACGAAGAAATTTATATAGCAACTGTAACCGAAGGCTTTTCTATCGGACACTATATGGTGTCTGAACAAATAGGTAGAACTGCCAATGTACGTGCACAATCAGCAGTGAAAGCATTAGCAACTGACGCCGATTTGCTGTTATCGGTATTTGACGAAAACAAGGATATAGGTATGATTTGTTATCGAAACCTATCTCAAATGATGCTCTTTGATATTGGAAATGTACACCAAAAAATAGAGAGCATGTATGAAGAAATTCATAGCAAAGAACAATCCTATTGGGACTAATATTCTAGCACGAGTCATTCTCATTTGATCCGTTACAAATTAGCTATATTTCTGCAATTCCCGAGTCATTTTTTTAACATCAATGGGACGGGAAAAGTAATAACCCTGTACATCATCACAACCGGCATCAGCTAGAAACTGCAATTGTTCTTTTGTTTCCACTCCCTCAGCCAGTACCCGCATATTCATACTCTTGCCTAAAGCAATAATGGATTTACTTATTGCCTGATCGTCTTCATCATCCGGGAGATCCAGAATAAATGAACGATCAATCTTTAAGCGGCTAATGGGCAGGCGTTTTAGATAGGCCAGTGAAGAATAACCGGTGCCGAAATCATCGATAGCAATTTGAATACCCAGTCGTTGTAGTTTTTTCATAATACCGATGGATTGTTCAGGATCTTTCATAACAAAACCTTCCGTCACTTCCAATTCTAACCATTCCGGTTCACAATGGTTCTGTGCCAAAATGCTACTTACGGTATCAAAAAGATTTTCCTGTTCCAACTGTATACCGGAAAGATTGATTGCTACCCGACCGGTATTCAAACCAATATCCCGCCATTGTTTCACCTGCTGAGTAACTGTTTCAAAAATCCACTCACCTAAAGGAATAATTAAACCGGAATGCTCTGCTATAGGAATAAAACGATCCGGTACTATAAAGCCTTCCTGGGGATGATTCCAACGGATCAGAGCCTCCATTCCGGTTAACTCGTTACTAGTACATGATAATTGGATTTGATAAAACATTTCAAACTCTCGGTTAGCAAGTCCCTTTCTGATGCTATTTTCCATGGATACCCGCTCCGAAGCTTGTTCCATCATTTCATAGGAAAAATAATCAAAGGTATTACGTCCTTTAGCCTTGGCGCTATACATGGCAATATCAGCATTTTTAATTAAAGCATGGGCATTATCACCATGCTTTGGATACATGCTGATCCCGATGCTAATGCTAATATGCACTTCATGTTCGTCAATCACCATCGGACTGGCTAATTTGATCGTTAATTTTTCCGCCAACTTAGAGATATTTGCCTGTTTTGGGATTGATTCCAAAAGAATAATGAACTCATCACCACCGAGACGGGCCACCGTATCATGACCTCGTACCGAGTCTGACAATCTGTTTGCCACCAGTTTTAATACCCGATCCCCTATCTCATGCCCCAATGAATCATTAATCGGTTTAAAACGATCCAAATCGATAAACAATACAGCCAACTTTTCACCACGTTGGCTAGCCATGTTCACCGAGTGTTGTAAGCGCTCAAAAAATAAACGGCGATTAGGTAAACTAGTCAAAGAATCGTGGTTGGCCAGGTGGTTAAGAGCCTGTTTTTGCGATTGTAGTTTTTGTTGAGTTTCCAGAAATGCAGTGATATCTCTTGAGATCTCGACAATTTGAGACACCTTGCCATCTAAATCAAAGAGTGGCGTAGCCGTCAATTCAATAAAGGAAAAACTCGTATCTTCCGAGTGATCATGCACCACTTTGGTAGATGTTTTGCTATCCAATATCTTTTCTATCGGGCATGGAAAATTCTCACCCTCACAAGGCTTACTACGGTGAAATAATTCATAACATTTGGGATGCATCATATCCGCAACAAAGCGACTATCAATAGCATCTTCGGCGGCCCTGTTCATAAGACCGATACTATAATCTCTATTGATAACCCGAATCGGTTCCGCAACACTATTAATAATGGTCTGTAGATAGCGTCTTTGTCGAGACAATAAATTAGAAGAAGCTTTTAGTTCGGTGATATCCAGCATTACCCCAATAATCCCAGCTTTATTTCCCTCCGCGTCATCATACACCGACTTAAAAAACTTAATATCATGTAACGAACCGTCGGCATATTTAACCTGGGCTTCATAGGTTTGGCGACCGCCTTGTTTAAATAAATTTAGGTCTGCTTGTTGATAGATGTCGGCTAGTTCTTGAGGTGCTATATCGTAAACACTTTTGCCTTCTACTTCTTCTTGCCGTAATCCGAGGTAATTAAGAAATGGCTTGTTGCAACCTTGGTAATACATACGATGATCTTTATAAAATAGAGGAACCGGAATAGCATCCATTATTGAACTGAGCATATTTCTTTGATTTAATAATTCATACTCTATTTTTTTTCGTTGCTGATTTTCACCACTTAACTTCTCATAGCTATTCTGCATCTTTTTCTGTAGAGAGTTTATGTACTTAATCACCGGGACCAACAACAATATAACAAACACTATAAACAACAGATAAAAAAGAATGGAAGAACTAAAAAGCTGTTTCCTACTCTCACTCACATCCCTAACAACCATTACTTTAGCGATTAAGTGTTTACTAAAATCCTCTAAATTAAATATCCCGGCTGCATAAGAAATACCATCAATTTCAAATCGCCTTATGATTTGTCGCTTCAAGCCTTGTGAATTAAGCTGAAGAATGGCTCGACTCTCATACATCAGCGTTTTATTTCCATAGCTCATCAAATAATCATCAAATCGTCTCGGGTCAGCTTCTGTAATTTCAGAGCTTATTGCCTTAATGGGTACAAATAAGACGATATCAGCAGTAAAATTAGAGCGCAAAAAATCCAGCCAGCTCTGTAATGGTATGCTAAACGCTAAATATCCATAAAGTTTGTCACGATATTTAATAGCCAATACGACAATCCCTTGTGGATTACCATTAGCATCGAGTTCATAGCCAATTTGTATCTCTTGTGTTTCCTCCGTTTTTTGTAGATAATCGCCCATAAATTCATATTTAGGCTTGATATTAAGAGGAGCTGACATTAAATGACGTCGATCCGAACCATAGACATTTATTTCTCGAATAGGTATAAATTGTTTCAATCTTCTTAGTTCACCAGCATGACATTGCGCCAACAATAATTCATTTTTTACCTTTAAGGCTTTTTTTACACAGGGTGAATGACGAATAAAGAAGTGGTTCTGATTGAGTAACAAGCCTCCAACCTCTTGTAATTTTCCATAAAAGGCCTGTTCGATTGAGTCAATCAATTGAATGGTATTGGTCCGACTATTCAATAATTCTAATCGGTGAAAAGTAAAAAAAACAAAAAGGGTTACAAGCAGTAAAATGGCAGCGCTTAAAAGTACCGTAGAGTTTCTAAGTTTATTTATGGAAGTCGGTTCTAAAGGCATAGATTTATTAAATTTTTATAGTTGTAAGCCCCACCTTTTTATATATACACCATTAATCGGTTTTCTGCAAAGTCTACGAAGCCCTGCTATTAACAGCCACAATAGTTACAAATCCAATCCGACTGTGGCATAATGCGCCTAAATAAACTTGAAGATTCCTTCCCAATGAGTAATTCCAATATCACCCACCTTTGGCGTCGTTATCAGATAAAAATCAATCTCGAAGGTATGAAACCGCCGGTATGGCGTCGCCTGATAGTAGACTCCAGAATTCCATTGAATGCAGTACATGATGTTATTCAAATGTCGATGGGATGGTTTGATATGCATCTTCACCACTTCATCGACAAGGACGGCCGTTTATATGGTGAAATCGACCCGGAATTCCAATCTTTTGATGAAATGATCGATGAAGAAAGCGTGATATTGAGCGATCTCCTAAAAAAGGAGAAGGATACTCTACGCTATGATTACGACTTTGGTGACGATTGGCGTCACAAAATATTATTGGAAAAAATTCTGCCTGCCGATCATAGCTCTTTCCCCATTATATGTGTCAAAGGAGTGCGAGCTTGTCCACCGGAAGATGTAGGTGGCGTATGGGGGTATCAACATATGTTGGAGGTTCTAGCCGATCCCAAGAACGAAGAACATGAAGATATGAAAGAGTGGATTGGAGATTATTTTGCAGGCCCTGACTTTTTTGACCTGGATGCAGTTAACGAAGCAATCCAGGATGTCTTTGGCGATGTCAAATTTTCCTCTAAGCCCAATCGAGCCCAGAAGAAAACCGCCAACTTCCCAGGTAAAAATTTGTTACCCGAGCTGGATAATGAGATTGAATTGGAAGAAGCTATCTTTAACGACCCGGAAATTCCAGATGAAATCAAAGAATTTACCTCACAACTTTTGGAAACCTTAGATATAGTCAAAGAAATGAGCGATATGTTGGATGACAATCATCAAGCCTTCGAGGAAATTCTAGAGATTAGCAAAGAAAGCAAAGTTAAAAACATTGCCAAACGCATGTTACGAAATATGGAATAAGTCAGAAGTCAGAAGTCAGAAGTCAGAAGTCAGAAGTCAGAAGTCAGAAGTCAGAAGTCAGAAGTCAGAAGTCAGAAGTCAGAAGTCAGAAGTCAGAAGTCAGAAGTCAGAAGTCAGAAGTCAGAAGTCAGAAGTCAGAAGTCAGAAGTCAGAAAAAGTTTACTCTAATTAGAGACGCCCATCGACTTCACCAGCCTTTAATACACATTTAATATCATAGAGAATATGTTTGCTTTTACCGAACTGGTGGATTTTATCCGCACCTAATTGGGTAAATTCCTTATGTGCAACCGTTATAATAATAGCATCATAGTAATTCTGCTTAGGCTGATCAATCAACTCTATAGCATATTGATTTAAGGCATCCTGTTTATCCACCCATGGATCATAGACATCGACCATAGCAGCATACTCTTTTAGTTCCTCTAGCATATCAGCTACCCGGGTATTGCGTAGGTCGGGACAGTTTTCTTTAAAGCTCAAACCTAAAATCAGAATTTTAGATTCGTTAATATGAATGCGCTTTTTCAACATTAGCTTAATGACTTCTGAGATAACATAGTTACCCATATCATCATTTACCCGTCGAGCCGCCGAAATAATTTCGGGATAGTAGCCTATCTGCTGTGCCTTATGAGTTAAATAATATGGATCGACACCAATACAATGCCCACCAACCAGTCCAGGGCGAAATGGTAAAAAATTCCACTTGGTTCCGGCCGCCAGTAATATCTCTTCGGTATCGATACCAAGCCGATTAAAAATTAATGCCAACTCGTTAACCAACGCAATATTCACATCACGTTGGGTATTCTCAATCACCTTGGCTGCCTCAGCCACCCGAATACTGCTGGCCTTATGAGTCCCGGCGTGAATAATTCTGCGATACAATTGATCGACAAAATCAGTGGTCTCAGGCGTGGAGCCGGAAGTGACTTTTAATATATTGGTGACTCGATGAGCTTTGTCGCCGGGATTAATCCGTTCCGGGCTATAACCAACGAAAAAGTCCTGATTGAAAATCAAACCGGATTCCGCTTCAATAATCGGAACACAAATCTCTTCCGTCGCCCCGGGATAAACGGTCGACTCATAGATAACCACATCGTCTTTTTTTAGTACTCGAGCAACACTTTTAGAAGCTTGGATCAATGGACTCAGATCAGGCTTCTTGACCTTATCAATCGGTGTAGGTACGGTAATAATAAAGACGTTACAATCAGACAAGTCATCCAGCTTAACACTAAAGCTCAACCTTTCGGCACTAAGCAGCTCTTCATCGTTAACTTCCAGGGTGCTGTCGTGACCATTATTTAATTCATTAATGCGGGCAGCATCGATGTCCAAACCTTTACAAACAAACTGTTTACCAAACTCCACTGCCAAAGGAAGCCCAACGTAGCCTAAGCCGATAATAGCAATTTTTGTTTGTTCAATATTCATCTTATTTCCTTCGGACGATTCCCATGGCAAGCGCAGCTATATCATCCTGAATCGGTGCTTCACTGTCAATCTTTCAAAATTAAATTGTAATGATATTGTTCAAATCTTGATGAGAACCTGTTCAAAGTTTCCGCTATAATACGATTCTTTGGCCTAGAGATTATAGTAATGGAAAATTATGATGTGTTTAACGGTGATGCCGATGGTATCTGTGCCCTCTTGCAATTACATTTCAGTGATCTAGGCGATAGAGCAGACAACCACTTACTTTCGGGAGTAAAACGAGATATTCAACTATTAAAAAACATCCAATCTACACAGACTCCCGGCCATATTACCGTTTTGGATATTTCTCTGGATAAAAATCGAGATGATTTGATTAGACTATTGGCACTAGGATATAAGGTTTTATATGCCGATCATCATTTTGCCGGTGAAATACCTCAACACTCCAATTTAACCTGTCTAATCGATACGGATAGTAATACTTGTACCAGTCTCATTATTAACCAGCATCTTAATCATCGACATTTTCTTTGGGCCATTACCGGAGCCTATGGCGATAATTTATTTGACAGCGCCCAGCAACTCGCCACGCAACAAGGCGTTGCTGACGCAGACCAAGAGCTATTAAAGGAATTGGGAACTTTAATTAATTACAATGGCTATGGAGCCAAAGTAGAAGATTTACACTTTGCCCCTCAGTTATTATTCCGTTCCTTATTAAATTACCCAAACCCATTGGATTTTATTGAAGATAGTAGTTCGGATTTTAAAACCCTGCAGCAGGGTTATCAAAGCGACATTGCAAAAGCGAATGACAGCAAGTTTTATTACCACAACACATGTATCGCTGTTATCCTTTTACCCCAAGCTAGCTGGTCACGTCGAGTAAGCGGTGTATATGGCAATGCACTTGCCAACCAGTCGCCGGATAGAGCCCACGCTATTTTAACCCCGTTGCAAGATGAATCCGGTTTTACCGTTAGTGTCAGAGCGCCACTCAACAATAAGTCCGGAGCTGACGAATTGTGTCGTCAGTTCCCAAGCGGTGGGGGTCGAAAAGCTGCAGCCGGTATTAATAATTTGGCCAAACAACAATTGGATACTTTTATCGAACGTTTTAATCGACAATATTGTTAAAATTAACCAAATTTATCGCTAGCGGTATTCCCTATTGACGCATCTTTCATGCTAAAATGGCGGTTTTAATGACAATAATTAACAAGTCAGCATCATTTGCTTTTGATAGTTATTGGAACAATTCCCCTTCTGGAAAATTTTTGAAGGGATAAAAATAACAAGCTTGAAAAAGAATTATCACAACAATAATGAAACTGCAGCCGCAACCTAAGCACACAAAACCCAAATCCAGTTTATTTATTCCCAAACCCATTACTTGCTCGGTCCTAAGTTCTCTCTTTATCATTGCACAAATGGGAACTGTCCAAGCCCAGGTAGCCGGTGGTTGGGATTGTCAACAGGTCAATGGCCTATGGCATTGTGGTGTCAGTAACGAAGATAATTCACAATTTATTAAAAGAAGTGCAGCACAACAAAGTCGTCCATTACATAAGGCGACGGCAAACCAAGCGGCAGAGGCGAGAATCCCCGAACCGACATTTATCCCTCCCATGGGACCAACCGGCGGTACTGCTGTTGATGTCAATAAGCTCCAGCCAAACAAACCGGTTAGTGTAGAAAACTGGTCAAATTGTGCTCAACAACCGCAAGCGGAAGTCGATAGAAAAGCATTGATGGCACAATCAGATAACACCACCCATATTGAAGCCGATGCTGCCGAAGCGCCAAATAAGAATCATATCGATTTTACCGGCAATGTTGTCATCTCTCGAAATATTCAGCGACTAACGGCTGATCGTGCCAATTATGATAAAAACGATGAATTATTTACCGCCAGCGGCAATGTGGTAATCTCCGAGCCCGGAGTCATATTCCGTGGCAGCCGTGCCAACTACTTTGCCGAAACCAGGCAGGGACGTCTGGATGATTCCAGTTATGAATTACCCACCCGTCCGGCTCAAGGACGTTCAACTAGCATTCAGTTTGAACCGGGAACTATCTCGCTCTTAAAACCTACCTACTCCTCCTGTCCTGCAGATGCTGAAGATTGGGTGTTAAAAGCCGAAAAGATGGATCTTTATACCGATGAAGGATATGGAGATGGAAAACACGTAGTGGCATATTTCAAAGGTATACCATTTGCCTATACACCCTATATCCGCTTCCCATTGAACGATCAGCGCAGTAGTGGATTCCTATTTCCAAGCATGGGTTATACCAGTAAAAACGGTTTTGAAATGGATGCTCCGTGGTATTGGAATATCGCTCCCAATATGGATGCCACCATTACACCACGCATTTTGACCAAACGTGGTTTGATGTTAGGAACTGAATTTCGTTACCTAGGTGAAAATCAACGTGGCGAAATATATGCCGAATGGATTAATGACCGAGATTACGATCAATCCCGCGATAGCGAAGAAATCGCCGAACGAGGTGATGATATTTCTCGTAATCGTGGAGCTTTTAGCGCTCAACACCGTTCCCGCTTGGGAAGTAACTGGTACACTAATGTAAATTACAACTATGCCTCAGATAACTATTATCTGGATGACTTTGGTAATAATCTCAGGGATCGCAGTGAGAGTCATTTACTTAGAGAAGCAAAGTTGGGTTATCATGGCGACCTATTTAATTTTTCGGCGATGGCCCAAGGCTATCAAGCTTTGGTGGAAAACAATAATACCTATAGTCGCTTACCACAACTACTGTTAAATGGTTATACTCAGTTCAGTCCCGGTGGATTTACCTTTGGAACCGGTTTTTATAGTGAAGCGGTAAGATTTGCCAAAAACTGGGAATACGATGTTTCAGCCAACGAGGGACATCGCTATTTCCTGCGCCCTTATATTGACATGCCCATCCGTCGGCAATACGGTTATATTCGTCCCAAACTAAGTATAGATATGGTTCGCTATGACCTTACCGATACTGCAGTAGCTAATGCCGATGAGGAACATAGTCGTTCGACCGCTATTTTTAGTTTAGATAGCGGCTTATTTTTCGACCGTAATGTGAACTGGTTTAACACCGCCTTGCAACAAACCTTGGAACCACGGTTATTCTATCTTTATGTACCGCACAAAGATCAGAGCGACTTTCCAATCTTTGATACCGCCGAAAATCGTTTTTCCTTTAATCAGTTATTTCGCGAAAACCGTTTTTCCGGCGTTGACCGTCTCGGTGATGCCAACCAGTTAAGTGCAGCGATAACGACTCGCTTTTACGACGATAATTCGGGAATGGAGTTGTTCCGCGCGTCGCTAGGACAAATTTATTATTTTGAGGATAGGGAAGTTCAATTATACGGAACCACAGTAGACGATGATTCCACCTCTGCAATTGCAGCAGAACTGGCCAGCCAATTTTTACCGCACTGGAATACTTCACTGTCGATCATGTATGATCCTCATGAATCACAAATTGATACCAGTGCTTTTCGTTTACAATATAAATCTGATCCTCATCATATAGTCAACTTTGACTATACCCTTAGGGATGATGGAACAGACAGCGAAAATTATGAACAAACCGATATTTCCGCCTATTGGAAAATTGCCCCGAAATGGCGAGCTCTAGGCCGGTGGAACTATTCATTAAAGGATAGTTTTAGCCTGGAATCTATGTTGGGGGTAGAATATGATAGTTGCTGTTACGCCTTACGGCTGGTATTGAGTCGAGAACAAGATTACGAAAATGATGATCCCGACAATCGAATTATGTTACAAATGCACTTTAAAGGACTCAGTTCCATTGGAAATATTAGCGATAGAAAACTTGCCGATGATATTCCTGGATTTGAACCGGTTATGGATTAATTAACAGACCCGAATTTCCTAATTATTATTAAAAGATTTGAAACCATTATGATAAGACCTGTTTTATCCAAATTAGTCGTTTTAATACCTGTTTTACTTAGCTTGTCATCGTTCAATCCGGTAAAAGCAGAAATTACCGAGCTGGATAGTATTGTTGCAGTAGTCAATAACGATGTCATTACCAAGTTAGAGTTAAAAAACTCATTCAGTGCAGTGGTACAAAACTTACGTCGCAGCGGAACTCAACTCCCTTCGGCGAATGTACTAACCAAACAAGTACTGGATAAATTGATTATGGAGAAGGTCCAATTGGATCTGGCCGAACGCTCTGGTATCCGTAGCGACGAAACCACCTTAAATCGCGCTATCGTCCGCATTGCCGGGCAAAATGGCCTTTCCTTGCGGGAGTTTATTCATACCTTAACCGAGCAGGGAGTCGATTTTAACCAGTTCCGGAAAGATATCCGTAAACAGATTCTATTGCAGCGCCTTCAACAACGTTTTGTCGATAGTAAAGTTTTAATCACCAACCAAGAAGTGGATAATTTCCTTTTTAATCTGAAAAAACAGGGTGGTTTGGAAAACGCTTACCATATTGCTATTATTCTCACCTCTATCCCAGAAGGCTCTACACCGGATGAGATTCATCAGGCGCAACAGAAATCACAAAATATTTACCAGGAACTGCAAGAAGGTGCAAACTTTACCGATCTTGCTATCGCAAAGTCGGACGCTAGCAATGCCTTAGAAGGCGGAGATATGGGCTGGCGCAAAGCGGGTGAGTTACCTTCCCTATTAGCCGATGTGGTTCCTAATCTAAAAGAAGGTGAAATATCCCAGCCGATTCAAGGTCCCATTGGTTTTATTATTACCAAATTACTTGATATAAGAGGTTCAGAAATCCATCAAGTTACCGAGACGCAAGCTCGACATATACTGATTAAACCAGATGTCACCACCAATGCCACTCAGGCAAAGATTAAATTGGATCAACTACGACAACGAATTTTAAGCGGTGCTGACTTTAGTCAATTAGCCCGTTCCCATTCCGACGACAAAGGCTCCGCTTTAAAGGGCGGTGATCTGGGATGGTTTAAACCTGGTGTTATGGTACCTGAATTTGATAAAGCTGTTAGCGAATTGCAACCCGGGGACCTCAGTGATATTGTCGAAACCGCTTTTGGATTTCACATCATCGAGGTATTAGGAAGACGTCAAAAAGATGATAGTAAAGAGTTTATTCGCAACAAGGCCAGAAAAGAATTACGCCAACGTAAAATAACCGAAAACAAGGCTGTCTGGTTACGTCGTATTCGTGATGAAGCGCATATAGATATCCGAATTAATGAATAATATCACTACCCGGTTAGTTGTAACTCCGGGTGAACCTGCAGGTATCGGTCCTGACCTTATTATTCGTTTAGCACAGCAACAACGGCAACGCCCGATTATTGCAATAGCTGATCCACAATTATTACGTGATCGCGCTCAGCATATCGGTCTTCCCATAGAAATTATCTCAGTCGATAGAGAACGCCTCAAAGCTTATTGGCAGTCCACTTATTATACCGGGCAAAGACAAATACTTTGTCTACCTGTGTCATTAAAGGCTCCGGTTAGCATTGGTCAACTCAATGTCAACAATGCCGCTTATGTTTTAGAAACCCTGAAAACAGCAACAGAACTTTGTCTAAACGGTTCTGCCGGAGGATTAGTAACAGGGCCTCTGCACAAGGGTATAATAAATCAAGCAGGAATTCCATTTACCGGACACACCGAGTTTTTAGCAGAATTAAGCAACAGCAAACAGGTCATTATGATGCTCGCCACGGAAGGTTTACGCGTGGCATTAGTAACAACTCACTTACCACTAAAAGATATCACTACAGCAATAAGCAAAGAATTATTGTATCGAGTAATGACCATCCTAGATGGCGAAATGAAACAAAAGTTCGCTCTAAAAAATCCACAAATCTATGTATGCGGTTTAAATCCGCATGCCGGGGAAGATGGTCATTTAGGACGAGAGGAGCTTGATACGATTATTCCGACGATAAAAAAATGCCAGGTTGAGGGTTTGGGGATCTCCGGTCCCTATCCTGCTGATACCGTTTTTACACCAAAATATTTAGAACAGGCAGATGTCGTATTAGCCATGTATCACGATCAGGGACTACCGGTTTTAAAATATAAAGGTTTTGGCAATGCCGTTAACATTACTCTAGGACTACCCTTTATCCGAACCTCAGTGGATCATGGTACTGCTTTGGATTTGGCCGGAACAGATAAAGTCAATCTGGGCAGTATGGAGTATGCGATTCAAGTGGCGCAACAAGTGGCCGAAAACATGAGCGGCCAAAAGTATGATGAAACATAAAGCCCGTAAACGTTTTGGTCAAAACTTTCTTCATGACCCAAGTGTCATTACGCGAATCATTAATGCCATTAATCCGCAACATCATCAACATATCGTTGAAATAGGCCCAGGCCAGGGAGCTTTGACCAAATATCTATTGCATGAGTGTGAAAAATTTGATGCTATCGAATTGGATCGTGACCTCATTCCATTATTAAAGATTAACCTGGCCTCTTTTAGCCAAAAGCTCAATATCATTAATGAGGATGCCCTCAAAATCGACTTTTGTTCTTTAACCGAGAAAGACAACACTTTTCGCTTGGTCGGCAACCTTCCCTACAATATATCTTCGCCCTTACTATTCCATTTTATTCAACATAGACAATGTATTAGTGACATGCATTTTATGTTACAAAAAGAGGTTGTCGATCGGATCTGTGCAACACCCGCTTCCAAGGCCTACGGCCGTCTGAGTGTTATGCTGCAATATTTTTGTCAGGTGGAAAAACTCTTTGAGGTTAAACCAGGTTCCTTCAACCCACCTCCTAAAGTAGATTCGGCAATCGTCCGACTCACTCCCTATGGAACGAAAACACCATTTCAAAGTCGCCTAGATAATGAAAAAAGTCTGGAATTTATCTGTCAACAAGCATTTTCGCAACGCCGTAAGACCTTACGCAACAATCTAAAGAAAATCATCAGCTCAGACCAAATCGAATCCTTAAACATCGACCCGGGAGCACGAGCCGAGACACTTTCTATTGATAATTTTATTGAATTGGCTAACCTTTTTCATCGCCTAAAGAGTGACCAACCAAACCCCTGAATTCTGGTCACTCGGATTGAATGCTAAGATTATTTAAGGAATTGATGGATTACACTTTTTTTGTGGTATTCTTTAATTTGTAACTGGCCTTGAAAGCCCTTAACCAATTCCGGTATTAAACTGATAGGATCTTGGCTCACCGCCGCTTCAGGCATTTTTCCCAACCAATTCATGATATAATTTTTCTTACCGTTGATGGCTTTACCGCGAAAAACACTCACCACATAACCTTTGCCTTCAACATTAAGCTTTAAAGTCTGAGATTGTTTTAAAAGCATAATCACAGATGGTTTTAACGGTTCCAAATCTTTTTCGCTAATATCGTCAGAATCCAAAGTTCGGCCAATTTTAAACACCGAGTCATTACGGGTTTCATTGATTTCTATCTGCTCAAGTTCTTCATCGCTAAAGGTATGAACGAAAAAGCGCTTCTCACCGGCAACCAATACTTTTGGCATAAGTTTAATTCCTATTAAATGACTATAGCAGGTCCTGTTAGACCAACCCAAAAATTGAAAGGTATCTGATACAAATAAAGTCGAAAATTATATCATAAACCTATCTAACTACAGGTACTATTTGCTAAAATAGCGTCCAAATTTATCAATAAAAGGTCACGAGACCTAGGCATGAAAGCATGAAAGGCATCATATTAGCAGGCGGTTCGGGAACTCGACTTTATCCGGTTACCAATACGGTATCCAAACAACTCCTTCCCATTTACGATAAACCGATGATCTACTACCCTTTAAGCACCTTAATGCTGGCAGGTATTCGGGAAATTCTTATTATTTCCACTCCTCAGGATACTCCACGCTTCGAACGGTTGCTCGGTGATGGTAGTCAATGGGGCTTGTCCCTACAATATGCCGTACAGGAATCGCCGGACGGCTTAGCCCAGGCATTTATTATCGGTGAATCGTTTATTGGTAACGATCACTGCGCTTTAATCCTGGGCGACAATATATTTTATGGTGACAGTTTTGTACAAATGTTAACCAATAGCGTTAAGAACCCGGAAGGGGCTGTGGTATTTGCCTATCGAGTCACCGATCCGGAACGCTATGGTGTGGTCGAGTTTGATGAAAATCATCAGGCCATCTCCTTGGAAGAGAAACCTCCGAAACCAAAATCCAGTTTTGCGGTAACCGGTCTTTATTTTTATGACAACCAGGTAGTCGATTTTGCCAAAGGTTTAAAACCTTCTGCTCGAGGTGAATTGGAAATCACCGATATCAACCGTATCTATTTACAACAAAACCAATTGAAGGTAGAAACATTAGGAAGAGGAACGGCCTGGTTAGATACAGGAACTCACGAGTCATTACTGAATGCAGCAACTTTTATCGCAACAATCGAACAGCGTCAAGGTTTAAAAATTGCCTGTCCCGAAGAGATTGCCTATCGCGAAGGCTATATTAACAAAGAAGATGTCCTAAAACTGGCCGAGCCTCTAAAGAAAAACGGTTATGGACAATACCTCCTCAAATTTATTAATGAACTGGCTATTTAAACTATGCAAGTAACTGAAACTCCAGTAAAAGATGTTTTTGTTATCGAACCTCAGGTTTTTGGTGATGAAAGAGGTTTTTTCTATGAAAGTTTTAATCATAAAAAATTTCAAGAATTAACCGGTGTAAGCGATAACTTTGTTCAAGATAACCACTCTTGCTCCAGCAAAGGCGTATTAAGGGGGCTGCATTATCAGATTCAACACAGTCAAGGTAAACTGGTAAGGGTTATCCATGGTGAAGTCTACGATGTCGCAGTGGATTTAAGAAAAAGCTCTCCCACTTTCGGGCAATCGTTTGGTTTGCTACTTTCAGAAAAAAATCACAAACAATTATGGGTCCCTAAAGGTTTTGGACATGGTTTCTTGGTCACTTCCGATTATGCGGAATTTCTCTATAAAACCAGTGATTATTATGCTCCTGATTTTGAACGTGCCATTATCTGGAATGATCCCGATCTCAATATTGATTGGCCCTTGAAAGGTGATGAGCCACTATTATCGGAAAAAGATCGCAATGGAGTTAGTTTTAAAGATGCCGAGTTATTCGACTAGGGTTTGAAATTCTTTTAACTCTTTTTCGCTATTCAGATTAGCAAAAGCTTTTGGCTGATCGGAAAAATCCACCAATAATGCATTATTGTCTTTTAGCCATAAGCCCAGTTTACGTTCGCCACTTTGTAAAAACTGTTGAGCATTATTCAACATGTTTCGATGTACCATATTATAGGTGGGCTGTTTATATTGACCATCATGAACCACTGCCAAGTAGGCTTCATTGTGTTGTAATTGATTATATAAACGCCCAGCCAAATCCAAAGGCAGCATTGGCCCGTCGCAAGGAACTACCAACAAAAAGTCAGTTTGCATAGCCTTTAAACCTTCGCAAATCCCAGCTAAAGGTCCTGGAAAGTCACTAGCATCATCGGTTAATACCCGCTCGGAATATCGCCCGTATATACCGAGGTTTTGATTAGCACTGATCAATATCTCATCAACCTGTCCTTTTAACCGGCTCACAACATGCTCAACCATGGGTTTATCATGGAATAGCATCAGGCCCTTATCACGATATTGCATACGGCTGGAGCGTCCACCAGCCAAAACAATAGCAGTGATATTTTTTTTCATGCTATTAATACTTCCTTATTTGTTGACTCGAGGGTATTTAGCTTAATGATTTCCTTCATGCTCACTTGCAATATGAACCTTGAACTATATTGCCAGTTGAGCACTAATATCGCTTTCTTGATAGAGGTCACCTTGCCGATAGTTCAGCTCTGCCAAATGATCTTCAATAAATTGACTGGGGCGGCGCTTTTCCTTGACCCACTGCGGTGCAACCAGTTCATCCCAGCGACTGGCAACAGCAGTAAGTCGTTGGATGGCAATATGCGGTGACAAGTGGCGTAAAAACAGTATCACTCGACGAGCATATTCTTCCAAGCTGATAGGGTCAAACCGACCTTGCTGATACATCAGTTCCAACGGTGTATTTTTTAACACATGCAAATTGTGTAATTTAACGCCGGACACCGGTAATCTATTAATAATTTTAGCCGTTTCAATAATTTCCTCATCAGTCTCGTTGGGCAAACCAAAGATCAAATGAATACTGATATCAACCTGAGTACGCTGATGAAGTTTTTCTATCGCCTCCAGACCGCACCTGACATTATGACCCCGTTGTAAAAACTGCAAATGGTGATCAAAAAAACTTTGCAGTCCCAATTCCATAAAAAGTGCTGTTTTACGACTATACTCATCCAATACTTGCATTAATTTTTCCGGCAGGCAATCAGGACGAGTACCGACGACTAATCCACAGATATTTTTCTGCAGCAAGGCTACGTCAAAGCGTTGTTGCATCTCTTTGGCACGAGTTAGGGTGTTGGTATAGGATTGAAAATAGACTAGAAATCTATTGGCTCGATAGCGTTTGGCAATTTTTTCTTGATTTACCCGAATCTGTTCCGCCAGGGATTTATCTCGCTCCAAATGATAGGCTGCTGAACCCCATTCGTCGCAAAAAATACAAAGTGGCATACGGCTATTATCTTGCCGAGCAGGGCAAGTTTCAGCTACGCTAACCGAAACCTTATAGACTTTTTCTCCAAAACGTTGCTTATACCATTGACTAATGGGGTAAAACCGATGATGACTATTCCAATGCATCGTTCTGCCAGCCGACAACAAAATTTCTCACTAAGGATCGTATTTGAGCTTCCTTGTCTATTTTTTGCGTAAACAATTTCTGGTTAATACTCATGCTACAGATACCATGAATGCTGCTCCATAATAAATGAGTCGTTTCCAGCAATTGTTGCGAGCTGACGTCGGGACGTAATCGTCTTAATTCCTGACTGATCAGGCCAAACAACTCACCAACTTGTTCCTGATACCATAGCGGCTGCTCCACTTGTTCTATCACTTGATTATCAAAAATCAGCTGCCAGCGACTTTGATATTGACAAGAAAATTCCACATAACTCAAGGCATAATGTTGAATATTTTCACTCGCCGGTAGGGAAAGATCGTGATCTTGTAGACAATGATGTTGCAGTTTCTTAAGCGTACGGCTATTAACATGCAACAATAAATCGGGGAGATTTTTGTATAATTGGTACAGCGTCCCTACCGTATAGCCCATCTTAGCGGCTATTTGTCGAGTACTAATAGCCGGCAGTTGCATCTCATCCAAAAGTGATTCGGCAGCCTGTAAGGCCATTTCCCGAAGTTCTTCCCGACTATGCTCGCTTCTCCTGGCCATTTTTGTTTTATTGCATACTGTTTCTGATAGAATCTATCACAGGACCAACCTGCGGTTCCACCTTGCGCCAAAGCTTAAACGATTCGGCAGCCTGGCCTACCAACATTCCCAAACCATCCGTAACGCCATCGGCTTGATGTGCTTCGGCCCATTGCATAAAAGGAGTCGCCGAGGCTGCATACATTAAATCATAACATTTACCATTTTGGACTAAAATATCTTCCGGCAATGGTGGTAAGTCACCTTGTAGGCTAGCCGCTGTGGCATTAATAATTATGTCAAACTGTTGCCCTTGTAAATCATTAAAACCTCCACCTTGCACCGGACCCAAATCGGCAAAATCATCGGCCAAATCTTTGGCCTTGGAAGCAGTTCGATTGGCAATATATAATAACTCCGGTTGCTGATCTAAAATTGGTTCTATAATTCCCCGGGCAGCGCCTCCAGCCCCTAAAATCACTATCTTTTGGGAATTAATCGTCCAATTTAAATGTTTTAAGATATCACTGACTAATCCGTAACCATCGGTGTTATCCCCTTCCAAACTGCCGTCGGAATGACAGATTATGGTGTTTACTGCACCTGCCCGAGTGGCTCTTGGAGTAAGCTTATCGGCCAAGCGAAATGCTTCCAATTTAAACGGTACAGTTACATTTAATCCCTTACCACCATTGGCCTGAAAGTTTCTAACTGCCTGGGTAAATCCACCAAGATCAACATGAATCGCTTGGTAATTGATATTTTGTCCTGTTTGAGAAGCAAACTGGGCATGGATCTGTGGAGACTTACTATGATTAATGGGATTCCCCATTACCGCATAATCATCGGTTTTTGCTTCAAAATCGAATAAGTCGCTCACAATTAGCCCTCTTTTAGCCAGGTTGCAACCTGTTTGGAGAAATAACTTAAAATTCCATCAGCTCCTGCTCTCTTAAAACAGAGTAAGGATTCCATAATCACTTTACGCTCATCCAACCAACCATTTTGTATCGCAGCCATGGTCATGGCATATTCACCACTGACCTGATAAGCATAGGTTGGAACTCCAAATTGATCTTTGACCCGACGAACAATATCCAAATAAGGCATTCCTGGTTTAACCATTACCATATCGGCTCCTTCTTCGATATCCATAGCGACTTCCTGTAAAGCCTCATCACTATTCGCCGGATCCATCTGATAGGTAGTCTTATCCGCTTTACCTAAATTAGCGGCAGAGCCGACGGCATCACGAAAGGGACCGTAAAAGCTGGAAGCATACTTGGCTGAATACGCTAAAATTCGGGTGTGAATATGACCATTTTCTTCCAATACTTCTCGTATCTCGCCAATACGCCCATCCATCATATCCGAAGGTGCAACCACATCGGCCCCTGCTTCGGCATGCGAAAGAGCTTGTTTGACCAACACCTCAACCGTCTCATCATTCATAACATAGCCATCAGCATCTATCAATCCGTCTTGACCATGGGAGGTAAACGGATCCAGTGCCACATCGGTAATCACTCCCAACTGCGGATATTTATCTTTTACCGCCCTTACGGCTCTTTGCGCCAGACCGTCAGGATTATATGCTTCCTTGGCATCATCACTCTTTGCCTCTGCAGGAGTGACCGGGAATAATGCGATGGCCGGAATACCTAAATCAACCAGTTCGCGGGCTTCTTGAACCAGCAGATCGATGCTTACTCGTTCTACACCCGGCATCGAAGTAACCGCTTGACGCTGATTTTCCCCTTCTAGAATAAACATGGGATAGATTAAGTCATCCACTGATAGAGAGGATTCTCGCATTAGTCGGCGTGAAAAATCATCCCGTCGCATTCTACGTTTGCGGGTCAATGGATATAGTGTCGAAGTGATTGATGTTGGTCTGCTAGTCATTATTATCTCTCTAAGCAAATTTCTTAATTGGTTAAAAATTTCGGGCTAAAAGGGCCATTGGTGTCGATTTGCAGGGCATGGGAATAACCACTCTATGGCCACTGCCGGGAGCAACTTCCATAACCTCTCCTTTTTCATTATGAATCGATTGTAAGGTAAACTGCTGGTTGCTGCCAGGTGAAATCAATTCTAGCTCATTACCCACTTCAAAACGGTTTTTCACTTCCACTAATGCTTCACCGCTATCTTCACGATACTCGATAATTTCACCGACGAATTGTTGATTTTTACTGCGCGAATGGTTATCCAAATAATTCTGGTATTCATGACTATGGTGACGCTGATAAAAGCCATCGGTATAACCTCGATTGGCGAGATTATTCAGATCGGCAAATAGCTCTGGATTTAATTCTTTCCCGGCCGCCAGGTCATCAATGGCACGACGGTATACTTGAGCCGTGCGTGCCACATAGTAATGAGATTTGGTACGACCCTCAATTTTCAAAGAGTCTACACCGATATTCATCAAACGTTCAACATGTTCCAAAGCTCGCAAGTCTCGGGAGTTCATAATATAAGTACCATTTTCATCTTCAAAAATAGGCATGTATTCTCCCGGGCGTTCCGCTTCTTCAAGAAGATAGGCTTTCTCCGCCATGGGATGTCGCGGTTGATTCTGAATACCTTCAAAAAGAGGCGGATTATTGATCTCTTCAAAAGGATCGAACGCTTTATCGGGGGTAACCCGTTTTATATCACCGCTAATCGTTTCCTGACTACCATGTAACTTGTACTCCCAACGGCAAGCGTTAGTACAAGTACCTTGATTAGGATCTCGATGGTTAAAATATCCGGATAGCAGACAGCGCCCTGAATAAGCAATACATAGGGCACCATGAATAAAGACTTCCAGTTCCATATCCGGGCATTGTTGGCGAATTTCTTCAATCTCATCCAAGCCCAATTCACGTGATAAAATCACTCTTTCTACGCCGACCGATTGCCAGAACTTAACCGTCGCATAATTGACTGTGTTGGCCTGTACCGATAGATGAATGGTCATTTCCGGCCATTTCTCCTTGACCATCATGATCAAACCGGGATCAGCCATAATCAAGGAATCCGGCTTGAGTGCAATAATCGGTTCAATATCCTCCAAATAGGTGGCCACCTTGCTATTGTGAGGAATAACATTAGAAGCCAAAAAAAAATTTTTTCCCTGTTGATGTGCCTCATTAATACCAATTTCTATATTTTCATAGAAAAAGTCATTATTTCTGGCTCGCAGGCTATAGCGGGGTTGTCCTGCATAAACCGCGTCAGCACCATAGGCGTAAGCATAGCGCATATTTTTAAGGGTTCCGGCAGGTAATAATAATTCAGGGGTATGGTGCATATACTATATTTGAAATACTTATGTGATATAATTGGTCGTTTATTATACCACTTTATAATTAATTAGATTCAAGGTAATTTTTTCGGTCCAGGTTATGAAAACAGTCAAGCTTGCTATTATATTTTCGTCATTATTTTTATATTTCTATACAACTATCACATTTGCTAATGATAAAGCGCCACTGGAACTGATCGAAAAAGTTACATTAGAACTGGAAAATGAGCTATTTAAGCAAACCGACGCAATAAAAGATAATCCCAAGTTAACTTCAGAACTAATTGAAAAACACTTGGTTCCACACATTAACTTTCCCTTGATGTCTCGCTATGTACTGGGTAAAAACTGGCGCAAAACAGACACCGAACAAAGAGAAGAATTTATCGAATTATTTCACGCACTGCTGGTGAAATTTTATTCCAAAGCCTTTATAAAATATTTGCAAAATAATAATATTAATCAGGGCATGATTGGATTCCTCCCTTTTCGCAGCAAAAGTGGTTCCAAATATGCTACCGTTAAGTCCCGTATCACTCATAAAAAAAATGCTCCGCCTATTGCCGTACATTATCAGTTATACAATGGAAAAACCAAAGGCTGGAAAGTCTACGATATTAATGTAGAGGGAATAAGTCTGGTAACTTCTTATCGCTCAAGTTTTAGTCAATTGATTAAAAAGAAGGGTATGCAAGGATTGTTAGCCGAATTGCAAAAAAAGGTCGACAACCTCAATCAAGAAATCTAGAGGCTTTTTATTTTTCTAAAAAGCATTGAATTTCGGGTTTAACTGGTCTATTTTCTGATTTATGACCGACACAAGTATAAAAAGTAAAAAAAAACCTGACACTTTGTTAGAAAATATCAATCACCAATCTCTACTCAACAGCCTAAACTCCGGAGTTATTGTCTTTGATCATAACCAAATTGTAGTGGCTTGGAATGACTGGGTTGCGATGCATAGTGGAATCTCCGCAAAACATGCCGTAGGTAAACGTTTTGCCCAATTGTTTCCTAATATGATCGGCAAGCGTACCCATGAAGCCATCGAAAGTAATATTCATCACGGCCTGCCGGCCATTGTTTCCAATACACTTAACTTTTCACCATTTCCCTTTTACGTAGGGCCGGATTACAAACAAGCCTTAAAACAAAATATTTATATTACCTCTTTAAAAAGTGACGAGCCGGGCCATCTCTGTTTGGTCAATATTGTCGATGTAACCGCCGCTTGTTTGCGCGAAGAAAGCCTGGAAAAAAATGTCTTGGAACGTAAGCAGGCCGAAGCTGCCTTAATTGAAGCACGACGACTGGCCGAAGAAGCTTCCAATGCCAAAACCCAATTTTTAACGAATATCAGCCATGAATTACGAACGCCTATGAATGGTATTCTAGGTATGACCGAATTGCTTCGAGACATGCACTTGGATAAAGAAAGTGCCGATTACGTGGAAACCCTATATAGTTCCAGCCATGCATTGCTTACTCTGTTAAACGATCTTCTTGATTTTAATAAGATCGAAGCGGGAACGTTTAGCTTGGTTGAGGATAGTTTTAACCTCTACCAATTAGCCAACGAGTGCTTACGCTTACTCTCGTTCAAAAGTAAGCAGAAAGGGCTTAAGGTGGAACAGAATATTGCTCCCGAGTGTCCTAATCATCTGTTAGGTGATGTCGGACGAATAAGACAAATTTTAATCAATCTCTTGGACAATGCCATTAAGTTTACCGAAAAAGGTAAAATCAATTTGACCATCGATCTTTTAGATGAGAACGAAAGTAGTTGTTTTCTTAATTTTACGGTACATGATACCGGTATCGGCATCACTCCTGATGAGCTTCCCCACATTTTTGACAGTTTTACCCAAATAGACAAGGGTACCACTCGGCAATATTCCGGTACCGGCCTCGGCCTGGCGATCAGTAAACAATTGACGGAGATGATGCATGGCGAGCTCATTGTGGATAGCTGTATCGGAAAAGGCAGCACTTTCTCCTTTATGTTGCCCTTACAAAAAGATGTTAAAGCGGCACAAGAATATAACGAAATTAACCAGAATATTAAACCTCTATCCGGGCATATTCTGTTGGTCGAGAATGAAGTCGCCAACCAAAAAGTGGCCAAAGCCATGTTAAAACGTCTGGGATTGACTATCGATATCGCCGGCACTGGCGAGGAAGCCATTATAAAAAGCGCAATGTTTGGCTACGATGTCATTTTAATGGATCTAGGATTGCCCGATATTGACGGTATTCATGTAACTTGGCTAATCAAAGCCAGACAAAAAATGGAAGGGGGAGATACTCCGATTATTGCACTCACCGCCTGTGTTACCGAAGAGGATCGCAATAACTGTTTTGATGCCGGCATGTGTGACTTCATTGCCAAACCGGTCAGCTTACACGAGCTACAAAAAACCTTAGCCATGTGGTTATAGCGCAAAAAAGACATTCTCGGAGACGCTCCTAGGCAAATTGCTCCCGAATAATCCGTTCTTCCAGTGAATGATCCTGATCGAACAAAAGGGTCACAAAACTATCTTTCTTTTCACAAATAGAAACGGATACGATATCCAAAACCTCAAACGAATCAGCGGTGGCACTGATAGGTCTCTTATCGGGATCAATATTAACAAACTCAACCGTTACATCATGTGGTAGTAAAGCTCCACGCCAACGTCTCGGTCGAAATGGACTGATGGGAGTCATCGCCAAAACATTGGAACCAATCGGAATAATAGGACCGTGTACGGAAAGATTGTAAGCAGTACTACCAGCCGGAGTGGCCACTAAAATGCCGTCACAGATCAACTTTTCCAAACGGACTTTATCATCAACTTTAATGCGAATATTAGCCGCTTGTTGCGACTTTCTTATTAATGCTACCTCGTTAAAGGCCAGGGCATAACGAATCTGCCCAGAGGCGGTAATGGCTTTCATAAATAGTGGGTGCATTCTTTCGCACCTGGCCTCCTCCAACCGAGTCAGCAATTGTTCTTCGTCGAACGAATTTAACAAAAAGCCCACCGTGCCACGATTGATTCCATATATTGGCACATTATATTCCATATACTTATGCAAACAGTGCAGGATAAATCCATCGCCGCCTAATGCTACAATGACATCGGCTTGTGGTATCGGTACAAAATCGTAATGGGTACGCAATAATTTTAATGCACCCTGAGCAGAACCGTTCCTTGCCGCAACAATGGCAATATTTTTAAACTTCATTATTTTTTACTAACTCTGATAAAAAGTCCAAGATTTAATACTCAGCTGACAATATCAAATCGAAAATGGTTGATTTTAAATTTTCATCAATATAGAGTCTTCTTTTACCCTATTCCCATAAGAAATATAAGGTATCTGTAAACATTATAAGTATTGACACCAATCTAAAAAAAATGTCATTATACGGGCCTTGATAGATATTTTGCCAGTACAATAAAATAAAAATATTTAACTTTAGTTTGTAAAAGCCGATAAGCAAAAAAGCCAAGATAAACAATAAAGGCTGATTTTACAAATATCACTTTTTTGTATAGATTTATTGATATAAATTAGTGGTCTGAATTAAACAAATTCCATTTTTAAATAACAACAAAAATTTTATGTCAAAAGATTTCAGTATCAAATCCATTATATTCTCAAAAAAAGGTTTTTTCTTTGTTATTTCAGTTTTTGCCATAGGCATGCTGTTTCTGGGAACTGTGAATGCATTCTTTGGCTACACCAATCGAATGGAATTCTGCACCTCATGCCATTCCATGAAAATTAATTTTGAAGAATACAAAGAGACTGTTCACTATAAGAACGCTTCCGGTGTGCAAGCCGATTGTGCCGATTGCCATGTTCCAAAAGATTTTTTCCCAAAGTTATATGCCAAAATATATGCGGCAAAAGATGTTTATCATGAAATTATCGGGACAGTTAACACTAAAGAAAAATATGAAGCACATCGTTGGGATATGGCCAGCCGTGTTTGGGCGAAAATGAAGGCAAATGACTCTAGAGAGTGTCGAACCTGTCATGATTTCGAAAATATGGAATTTGAGTCTCAAGATCGCAGTGCGCGGAAAAAACATGCTCGTGCTCCGATGCAAGGTAAAACCTGTATCGATTGTCACAAGGGCATTGCTCATGAAGAGCCGGATGAACCGGATGAGGCAGAGTCCGAAGAAGAAAAAGAATAATTACGTTTTGATCACCTAATACAAGCGGTACATGGAAAAACTGGAATATCGGTATCAAATCGTATAAAAGAATTTATGATTAATCCCTAATCATAATATCAACCGGGCGATGCGGTCAAAACCCCATTGTCTGATTCCATCATCAAAGGTCAAGGGGGACCTATGAATTATAAAAAAACTGTGCTTATCTCTTTGGCACTTGGTAGTGGACTAGCGCTAAACGCATCTGCAGTTGCTGCCACAGCTAGTGCTGAACTGCTTGCTTATACTTGTGCGGGCTGCCATGGAACTGACGGTTCTAGTAATGGTCCGGGAATTCCTACCATTGCTGGTGCTTCAGAAGAATACCTAAACGAAATCATGATGGCATACCGTAAGGGTGAGCGTGCTTCCACCATCATGGAAAGAATTGCTAAAGGCTATAGCGATGACGAAATCAAAGCGATGTCCGCTTTTTTCGCCAAGCAGCCGTTTAAAGTTTTTCCACAAGAACATGACGCCGAACTAGCTAAAGCTGGCGCTAAACTTCACAAGAAATACTGTGAAAAGTGTCATGCAGAAGGTGGAACATCTGCCGAGGATGATTCTGGTATCCTTGCCGGTCAATGGATGCCTTACCTTGAGTACACCATGGCTGACTATGTAAGTGGCAGACTGACTGCCACTAAGAAAATGAAGAAAAAAATGAAGAAGCTGGAAAAGAAAGAAGGCGCTGAAGGCTACAAAAAGTTAATCCATTTCTACGGCAGTGCTAAATAGGGGGTACTACATTATGTCAAATATTTCACGTAGAAGTTTTCTACAAGTTACAGGTGGTGCCGCTGCAGTTGGTACTTTAGGTTTTAGCCCTATAATTATGGCCGGTTCTCATGGTGGAGCCGGTAATGTCGTAGTTGTCGGTGGTGGTATGGGTGGTGCAACTGCTGCTCGTTACATCAAGATAATGGATCCTAAGGTCAATGTAACTATCGTTGAGCCAAACAAACATTATTATACCTGTTTCACCAGTAACGAAGTTCTTGGTGGTATGCGCGGTATTGATTCCATTAAGTTTGGTTATCAAGATTTAGAAAAAATGGGCATTAAGGTAGTACAGGATATTGCTACCAAGATTGATGCCGGTGCAAAAAAAGTGATGACCAAGTCTAATGGTGGTATCGCATATGATCGCTGTATTGTTTCTCCGGGTGTAGATTTTAAATGGGAAATGATCGAAGGTTATGATGCTAAAGTTGCGGCAGAAAAAATTCCTCATGCCTGGAAAGCAGGTCCCCAAACTGTTTTATTAAAGAAACAATTAGACGCTATGAAAGACGGCGGAACAGTGGTAATTGCTGCGCCACCAAACCCATTCCGTTGCCCTCCAGGACCATATGATCGTGCCAGTTTAATCGCTTGGTACTTGAAAACTAATAAGCCTAAATCAAAAGTTCTTATCTTGGATGCTAAAGATAAATTCTCTAAACAAGGTTTATTTACCTCGGCTTGGAAAGAACACTATGGTTTTGGAACCGACAACAGCTTGATCGAATGGGTCAAAGGTGCTGAAGGCGGTATTATCGAAGGTGTTGATGCTGCGACTAATACCGTAATCGGTGGTGTTGATGAGTATAAGGCTGATGTGATTAATATTATCCCTGCTCAGAAAGCCGGTAAGATTGCCTTTAACTCAGGTCTTGTTAATGATAAGGGCTGGTGTCCTGTTAATCAGAAGACTTTCGAATCCAGCAAGCATAAAGATGTTTATGTTATCGGTGATTCAAGCGTTGCTAAGCCAATGCCTAAGTCTGGTTATGCAGCTAATTCACAAGCTAAAGTTTGTGCTGCTGCTGTTGTTGCCAGCCTACAGGGTAAAGAAGCACCACATCCAACCTATGTTAATACCTGTTATAGTGTTATCACACCAGAACATGGTATCTCAGTAGCTATGGTGTATAACTTTGCTGACGGTAAGATTGGTAAGGTGAAAGGCTCAGGTGGTTTATCACCGAAGGATGCTTCAAAAGAAGATAGAAAGCGTGAAGTGAAATATGCTCACTCATGGTTTAACAATATCACTAAAGATGCATTTGGCGGCTAAACATCAAGCTAGCTATTACCCGGATGTCGAGTGAAAGCTCGTCATTCGGAATTAAAAAACCGGATTAACAGGCTCTGTTATCCGGTTTTTTTTATGGCATTGTAAATAATAATGCGGTAACGATAAAATTAACTACAACAATCACCGCGATTATAACGACAATATCTATTTTTGTTTTCATACTCTTTCTCTTCCGCCTTTAAGCTAAACATAACAAGCTAAAGAGAAAAAATATGATAAATGGCTCACACTTATCGTCTTAACGACTTATTCAACTATCATTTCAGCAAAAATAAATCCCCAATAACCTTTATTCAGATTCCTGCTCATTTAAACGTTTTAAGCTATCAAACAAGCTTTTGAATAAATTACCTTGATTGTCTTTTTCTTGCTCTACTTCCTCGCCTTTATTAGCCGCTAATGTAGATTTCAATAGTTCTTGTAAGCTTTGTTCCGGCTTATCCAGGAAGTCCATGGCACGATGTTTCATCAGTTGATTCAATTGATCCATAAATCCTGCTGCTTGCTGGATAATGGATTGATTAGGAGCAGGGAACGCCCCTTCTTCAGTATTATCTTGAACATTTTGATAAGTATTAACGGCAAATTGTTGGCTTTCAAATTGATTCATATTGACCGAAAATTTAGCCAGTTCATCACTATCAAATCCAATATCCTTGGCTTTATTAAATGCATCTTCAAGATTGCCATTGTAGAAGTCTTTTGCTACACCTTTAACTTGGGACAATAAGTCTTCTATAGCAGCTTTCTCATCGTCATCCAAATCACCTTCAACCTGATAACTTAGCGCAGTAAACGACGAGTATGATTGGCTATAACTACTAACTGAATTATTTCCATCGCTGGCATAAGCCTGAGAAGCAGACGAATTTTCTTCACGATATACATTAATTGAGACTTTATCACCATCCTGAGTATAAATTTCAACCGAAGTACCTCGCTGACGTTGGGATTCAAATTGTGCCGCGACCGCTTCTTTTACTTCCAAAATATCACTTGTTTGATCAGGATTCTCTAAACGATCTAGACCGTTTTGTATCAATTCATAGGTTTTATCGATATCTTCTTTAACCTTTCCTTGTAAAACGCCGATTTCCTGCAAGATATCACGTGCCTCACCAAATCCTTGGTCAATTCCTTTCCTGGCCTGTTCCATCAATTTATCGCGTTCTTCTCCGTCATGAATACGAGCCAAAGCACTTTCAACAAAGTTCAGAATACGGTCGGAGACTTTTTCTGGAGTATAGTCATTCGGTTCCAGGCCTTTCAGCTCTATCCCCTCTTCGCCTAAACGCTCTTTAAGTTTGGTAGCCAATTCATGCTGTAAGATTTTTTGTGTCTTATCTGCAGAAAGAATCGCTCCGCCACCAAAATCAGGTGTGTCTTTCTGAGCAATTTTATGCTGTTTCTGTTTTAATGAATCTAATAGCTGGGTTTCTTGTAGCCCCATGCCTGGTTTGTTAATCGTAAACATGATGAATACCTGATCTTTTGAGTCTCTTTTACATATTAGCGTATAGTTGAGAAAAATCTTTAGAATTAGTGAAATTTTTCAATAGCTCTGGTACATTATGCCCTGTGAAAATTATTCAACACCGAGCAATAAGTAAAAAAAAATAAGCCGTTCGGATAAATTTTTCTTTTTCTCGTAAAATCATGGAGTTATTAGATGGCGTTTCAAATAACACTATCCCCCCAAGGAATCACATTTGCAGTTGAAACGGGTGAGCCCATTTTAGATGCAGCCCTGAATCAAGGAATCAACCTCAGTTACGGATGTCGAAATGGGGCCTGTGGTGCTTGTAAAGTCCAAGTATTATCCGGTGAAGTATCATATCCGGAAGATCCGATTGCCCTTTCTGATGAAGACAAAGAACAAAGCAACGCCTATTTATGCTTTGCTAGAGCAGAATCCGATCTAGAAATCAAAGCGGAAGTGGTCCAAGAAATCTCGGATATCGAAGTGAAAACCCTTCCCTGCCGAGTACACAAACTGGAAAAATTAACTCAAGACGTCATGTATATGGCTTTAAAACTTCCATCAACTGAACGGATTCAATTTTTACCCGGCCAATATATCGATATTTTATTAGAAGATGGACAGCACCGCAGTTTTTCCCTGGCTAACCCACCTCATCATGATGAGTATCTAGAACTGCATGTACGTCATGTTGAAGGTGGTAAATTCACCGATAAACTCTTTTCACATATGAAAGAGATGGATATATTACGTATCGAGGGCCCTCACGGGAGTTTCTTTTACCATGAAGAATCCAGTCGTCCGATAATTTTTATGGCTGGAGGAACTGGTTTTGCACCAATAAAATCCATTATCGAGCATTTACTGGCGGAAAAAATTACCGTCCCTATCTACCTTTATTGGGGAGCACGTTCCGAAAGCGATCTGTATATGGATAACGTTGCTAAACAATGGGCCGAAGAAAACTCCAATATTAACTATATTCCGGTTTTATCTGATATTGATGAAGCAGACAACAGTTGGAGTGGACGAAAAGGATTCGTTCATCAGGCAATTTGTGATGATTTTGACGATCTTTCTAATTACGATATTTATACTTGTGGGCCGCCCATTATGATAAAAAGTGGCGAACAAGCTTTTAAAGAAAAGGGAATGGAAAGTAGCCATTTCTTTTTTGATTCTTTCGATTATGCTGTTCAAAAATAATACTCAATTCCACTAAAAAGCCTGGCCACTTTGTCAGGCTTTTTTAAGTTTAAGCTTTACTCACCTTAGCTTGTTCAAAAGTCGCCATTTGATTATGTATGGCACATGCCGATCTTAAAATGGGAACCACAAGCGCAGCAGCACTCCCTTCTCCCAAACGTAAATTTAAACTCATTAGAGGTTCGGCTTGTATAAGTTCCAATAACAATTGATGTCCTTGTTCCGCAGAACGATGCGCAAATAACATCCACTGCTGAACTTTAGGGTTAATTTTTATCGCCAGCGCAGCCGCTACTGTGGAAATAAACCCATCCACTAAAATAGGAATTCCAAGTTGAGCTGCCCGTACATAGCATCCGGTCATCGCTGCAATTTCAAAGCCACCAAAAGTTTGAAGAATATTTAATGTTGAAGCTTCACTATTTTGATGAAACTCCAAGGCTTTATCTATAATTTGAATCTTATGTAGCAATCCTTGTTGATCCAAACCGGTACCTTTGCCTGCGATATCCGCCGCACTTAAATTAAATAAGGCTGCGGCTATTGCTGCAGCACTGGTTGTATTTGCAATTCCCATCTCTCCGGCAATAATAAGCTGGATATTTTGATTTTTTGCCAATTCTGCTTGCTGTTTACCTTTTTCAAGAGCTGCCGTCAGTTGTTCGCTATTCATTGCCTGAGCAGTTAAAAAACTCTCGGTTCCCGCTCCTAAACGACAGTCTTCAACCGATGGCAGAGCTTCTATAGCCGATACGGTTCCCATATTTAAAACCTTTAAGGGTATCGCAGAAAATTTAGCCAATACTGCAATCGCAGCACCGGATGCAGCAAAATTACGCACCATCTCTGCAGTAACCGCTTGTGGGAAAGCCGAAACATTTTCTCGCGCAATGCCATGATCTGCAGCAAAAATATATATCTGGATTTTTTCCAAATTCGGCCGGTCACTCTCCTGCCAGGCAGAAAATTTTATCGCAATATTTTCCAATTCACCCAATGAACCGGGCGGTTTGGTTAGATTGTTTTGATGTTCTTGGGCTTTTTGGGTAAATTTCGAATTAATAATTTTTACCGACTCATCTAACCATTTTAGAGAATTATTCATGCGTATTTAGGTTATTCCTGTTTTAATATTTGTGGTAAGCCAGCTACCATAAAGGTTACCTTATTTGCCATTCGCGCGACTTCTTGATGAAGGAAGCCCGATTCATCGACAAAGCGTCGAGTCAGTTCTCCCATTGGAACAATTCCTAGCCCGGTTTCATTACTTACCATGATGACACTGGCATGACAGCTTTTTAAGGCCTTGAGAAAATTGCTTCGCTGCTGAATGAACAGCTCAGGATTGTTGTCACAGAGTAGATTGCTTATCCAAAGGGTTAAACAATCAATTAATAACACCGTGCCAGGATTATTGTTTTGTTGGATGGTATCAGCTAGAAAAAGAGGGCATTCAATCGTCTGCCACTCAGTTGGGCGTCTACTGCGATGCATTTCAATGCGCTGCTGCATTTCTGAGTCATTGGCTCCTGCAGTAGCAACATAAATTATTCTTGCACCTTTTTGAGCGTGCTGCTGTGCTAGCTCTTCAGCCAATCGACTCTTTCCGGAACGAGCTCCCCCCATAATTAGTTCATGCATAAAAGCTATTTGTCCTGAGCAATTACACAGCGATTTCTACCCTGTTTTTTAGCTTGATAAAGGGCAGCATCGGCACGTTCAAACACCTTTTCCGGGTCATCTCCATCAGCAAATAAACTAATCCCACAGGAAATCGTTAATTGAACTTTTTGGTCCCGATAGTGAAAATCTAACTCTTGAACCGCTTCTCTCATCTTCTCAGCAATTTTAAAACCACCACCTAAAGAGGTTTCTGGTAACAAACTAACAAATTCTTCACCACCATAACGGGCAATAAAATCAGTCTTTCTCAGATTATCACGTAACAACTTAGCGACTATCCGCAAAACTTTATCACCTGCTTTGTGACCATAGGTATCATTAACGCTCTTAAAGAAATCAATATCCCAAACCATTAACAATAGGTTTTCATGGTAGCGTTTCCAACGCTCAAACTCTTCGTCAACCTTTTGATCATAGGCCATCCGGTTGGGTAATTTGGTTAGAGCATCGACATAGGCCTTTTCCTGGGAAGCAACAATACTATCTTTTAATTCACCAGTCTCTTGTTCTAAAGACTTGACCTGATCCTTGAGCTGTTGATTTTGTTGCTGGATCCGCTTTACCCGTTTAATTTCATCTTTACGATGTTCTTCAACATGAGCAAGTAGGGTTTCCAATCGAGTTTGAACATTGCTTTCTAAATCTTTCAAGTCTGTTGCTTCGCTAACCGACTCACCAATTCCTTTAACATGCTCTTTAACAGCATTGTCCAATTTTACGCCGTTTTCCCAAGATAACTTATGTTCTTTCAGATCGGCATTTAAAAATTCATCGACCTCATTTAATCGCCCGGTAACCGTGACTAAAAACGTCTCGAACTGTTTTTGATCTTTCTGATTTTCCTTCTGCATCTCACTAATGAGATGCGCAATAGCTTCTAAAGCCGAGGGTAAATCCTTTTGACTGATGCCCTTCGCAAAGTCTTGTTTGAGTTTTTCAGCCTGCTCCTGAAATTTTTCCTCTAGGGGAATAAACTCCAATAGTCTAATCAAAATTTCATGTGCTTCAGCCTGGACCATATCATCAGACTCGACAGAAGCGCCGGTTTTCCTAAGCATTTGTGCTAAGTCACCTAGTAAAACATGAATCTCTTTAGTAGGCTTAATGGAAAAAAGTTTTTCGCGTAATAGGCTTTTATGCTCCTCAGGGTAATCCAGGGATTCTATAAACCCGTCTAAAATATTGTGTAATGACTCGGTAACGCTCTGTTCAAAAGCCTGCCGATTATCCGGTGCTAAAAAGCCTAGAGGATCATCTTGGATCTCTTCATCATCGACTAACGGCGTTGCGGTAGATTCTATTTCCTTAAGAGGTTCTGATTGCGTTGCTTCAGCTGCAGGTTCAAGCGATTTCCTTTCTTTCCCTGCGGCCTCATTGTCATCATCTGATCCAAGGGAAGCTAAAATACGGCCAAAAAAACTACCTTTTTTATCGCCACCGTTATTTCGAGCACTTTCTTCCCCCATTTGCTTGGCAATAACCAAACAATGTTTAAAGAACTCTCCAAACTCCGAGACTAAAACTTCATCTTCAGGAGACTTCTTGGCATTTAGGTGTTTTCTTAGGCGTTTAGCTTTTTTTTCCATTTCAGGAGAAATTGATAGGCTATCAACCACTTTGGTTAAAAAACCGGAATTCCCCTGTTTTTGTACTGCTTTTAGTTTATCCAAACGAACTAGTTCGGTTGAAATTTCCTCCATGATTATGGCTAATTTGGTTTGCCCCTCGCCTTTACGAATCGCTTTACGTAAGGCGAGCAATTTGGAATCGAGTAGGCTGGAGGCACCTTCTGCGGCCAAAGCTAATCGGGATAGGGTTTGTCGAAAAAATTCCTCAAACTTGGCCCATTCTTTTTCACTGGTTTCCAATTGATCCAGCTTATTAAGATATTTTTGCTTCCAGTCATTTGTGGTCATTGAATCAACACCAATAGCAATAATTTAGTTAACTAATTCATAAACATAAAAAAGCCAGTATAAACTGGCTTTTTAAATCTGTTAAGAGGTAATAATTATTTTTCTTTTCTTACTTTATCGATAATGTGATCAACCACCTTAAAAACATTGCTATGACCATGAGCCAAAGTACTATTCGTACGATATTTACCTTGCACAATAACGACAGGAACGGATTGCACTTGATACTGTTTAGTTAACTGAATGGCACGGCGCGTCTTGTTGGCAACCGAAAAGGAATTTAGGGTATTTTCAAAATCCTCCGCCTTTACCCCATTTGCCACAAAAACATCCTTTAACTCGGCAAAGCTTTTAATTTTCTTACCCGTACCATGGATAGACTCAAAAATTACCGGATGGACTTTATCGGCTATCCCCAAAGCTTCTGCTGCGTAGAATATACTGGCTAGAGATTCCCAACTTTTATTAAAAACCGCAGGAATATGAATAAATTCCACATCTGACGCTTTATTTTTACGCCACTCTTCAACATATGGCTCCAGATTATAACAATGTGGACAGGCATAGGAGAAAAACTCTATGACCTCTACTTTATCTTTTACGGTTACCGCTTGAGGATTATCCAATACCTCGTATTCTATTCCTTCCGAAATATCTTTAAGCTGCTCGGCGAAAGATGGCAGGCTGAAAAACAGCATTAATAAAATGACAAATACACGTTGCATTTAAATTTCCTTTTAATGTGAAAAATGATTGAACTACAGTTCTAATTGGTTAAGACCTTTAAATAAAGATAATTATTCTTAGTTATTATTACCATTCTGTAATTTTTTTACTGAGCAGACAATATTAGTTAAATTTAACTCATGTATCGATAGCTGACAAGGAAATTTTGTATCTATTCAGGCAAAAAAAAGGGTAGCGATTGCTACCCTTTTTTAACAGCTTTATTTACAACTCATCGGACTATGGTTGTAGTCCCTGAATATATTGTGCTACAGCTTTAATCTCGTAATCGTTCATATGCTTAACAGCATTGCGCATCATGAAACTGGGGTCGTTATCACGTCCGGTTGGCTTTTCGTCCTGATTTGGATTGATTGCCGCTTCACGGAAATCCTTAAGCTGCTTTTCAAGATATGCCGCTTTTTGACTGTTCAGCTGTGGGAACTTAGCTGAGGGATTACCCGCTCCGGTTGGTCCATGACATCCCATACAAGCAGGAACACCTACGTCAGCAATTCCACCTTTATAGATAAGACGACCCTTGTCTACTTGCTTTGGGTCAGCCTGGCCGGGTTTGAGCGGTTGAGTAGCGTAGAATGCTGCTACATCCTTCATACCCTGTTCATCCAAGGCCATTACCATAGCTGTCATTGTCGCATCTTTACGCTTCCCGGATTTAAAGTCTTGCAATTGCTTGACCATATAAGCTTCACCTTGTCCGGCAAGGTTAGGAAAGTTTGGCGCGATACTATTACCATCAGGTCCATGACAAGCAATACAAGTAGCTGCTTTTGTTTGACCGGCTTTAGCGTCTCCTGCTGCCAACACAGAGCCAGAACTTACAAGACCTGCGGTTATCAATGCAGCGATAGTAAATTTTTTCATATTAATATCCAAAACAAATGTATAACAAGTCAGCAAAAAGTTGCTGACGGTCAAGTATTACTGTGCTTTGCTAGCCATATACTCAACAACTTCTTTGATTTGAGCATCGGTTAATTGCGTTCCACCACGGGGAGGCATAGCAGTTTTACCAGTGATTACAGTTTTTACCATCGCATCTACACCAGTCGCTATACGAGGAGCCCATAACTTCTTGTCACCTAATTTAGGTGCACCGGCTATTCCAGCATCATGACAAGCAAAACATGCTTGCTTATATAGAGCTTCGCCATCAGCTAAAACTTGAGTGGAACTGGCAACCAAAGCTGCTGCGGCAAATAATTTCAAGGTTGTTTTCATTACTTTATTACTCCAAAAACTAGACTAATGTATAAACGTATGCACTTCTTATTTAGATTTCAAGCCTTTAATAAACAAGATGCGACGTAACCACAGATATTTTCTGTCACTAACAAATCCGGGCATATTCTACACAAAAAGTCACTATATTGCTAATGTTTGTTTATAATAAACTGCTAAAATAGAATGAAATTTGTATTTAATGAGCCTAAGCTACCTTTTCCTTGATTGTTTTATCGAGTAAAGGGAATATCGGGTTCCAATTGTCAGGTGGCCCAAATTAAGCAATGAAAAATAATATATTCCGAACATGTCAGTTCTTTAGTAGTGTTAATCGACTCAACCAATTACCGGATGATAATATTGTCGAAGTCGCTTTTGCCGGACGTTCCAATGCCGGCAAGTCAAGCGCCATTAATGTCATCAGTGATATTAAGAATCTTTGCCGTACTTCCAAAACCCCCGGACGTACCCAAATGATCAACTATTTTCAATTGGATGGAAACGTCGAAAATCCAGAAGATATCAGCGCAGCACGATTCTTGGTCGATCTCCCCGGATACGGCTACGCAAAAGTTCCGCTGAAAGTGAAGGAACATTGGCAAAACTTGCTAGAACGTTATTTATCGACACGGCAATCATTACGTGGTGTCATAATAATTATGGATGTTCGGCATCCGCTGACCGAACATGATAGAGTGATGTTGGACTGGTGTTTGGCTGCAAAGATGCCGGCCCACATATTATTAACCAAAATGGATAAACTTAAATTTGGTGCAGCTAAAAGTAGTTTGTTAAAAGTTAGCAATAGCCTTAAAGCACAATACCCTCAAACGACAATTCAATTATTCTCGGCTCTAAACAAAACCGGTGTAGACGATGCACGGGAATTGTTAGAAAACTGGCTGAGCGATTAATTTTAATTCAATGACTGAAAAAAAACACACGGCAAATAAACCCAAAGATAAAATTGCACAACTCAACCTGCGTATTGAATCCATATTAAATGCCGCAGGAGAAGGTATATATGGCCTGGATCTGGAAGGACGAGCGACCTTTGTCAATCCTGCTGCAGAGGTAATGACCGGTTGGAGTGCGGAAGAAACCATCGGCGAAAATATCCATTATAAGCATCATCATACTAAAGCTGACGGCACAACCTATCATCATCATGATTGCCCAATCTACGCCGCCATTAATGATGGCGAAGTACATGAAGTTGATAATGAAGTCTTTTGGCGTAAAGATGGCAGCAGTTTTCCGGTAGAATATACCAGTACTCCTATCTACGAACAGGGTGTGTTGGCCGGAGCAGTGGTAGTCTTTAAAGATATTAGTGAACGCAAGGAAGCAGAACAACGTTTACTGGGAGCATTTAAAGAGGTCGAAGCATTAAAGGAGCAATTGCAAGAATATAATGCTTATTTGCAAGACGAGATTAAGGAAGAACACAACTTTGGTCAGATTATTGGAACCAGTAAGGCCCTGAAATCCGTATTAAGTCAAGTTAATAAAGTCGCTCGAACCGATGCCGGGGTATTAATTAGCGGCGAAAGCGGTACCGGCAAAGAACTGATTGCCCGAATGATTCATGAACAAAGTTCCCGAAATAATCAGATGATGGTGAAAATCAATTGCGGAGCCATCGTTGAAGGTCTGGTTGAAAGTGAGCTATTTGGTCATATCAAAGGAGCCTTTACCAATGCGACCAATAACCGTAAAGGGCGCTTTGAACTTGCAGATAAAAGCACACTTTTTTTAGATGAAGTTGGAGAACTACCACTTAATACTCAGGTAAAATTACTACGAGTTATTCAGGATCAAGAAGTAGTTCCAGTTGGAGGCTCCACAGCCAAAAAAACCGACGTACGCATTATTGCAGCAACCAACCGCGATTTATCGCAAATGGTGCGAGAAGGTAAGTTTCGTGAGGATCTATTTTATCGTTTAAACGTGTTTCCCATCACTATGCCAGCCTTACGGGAGCGGCCAGAAGATATCTCATTGCTGGCCCAACACTTTTTAACTCAGGCAGCCCGAAAATTCGCCAAACCGGTAAAATATATCGCTGCCGACAGCTTAAAACAACTGGAAAAATACCCTTGGCCAGGCAATATTCGTGAATTACAAAATTTAATTGAACGCGCAACTATTTTAGCCGATACCGCTTCTCTAAAATTAATCGAGTTACTACCTCAAAATCATAGCGCTTCCTCAAAAGCACTCTGTACCTTAAATGAAATGGAAATACAGCATATTCAAAAAGCCTTAAAAACTTGCAACGGAAAAATTTCCGGCCCTAAAGGAGCGGCTGCCATACTGGATATTCATCCTAATACTTTACGCTCTCGGATCCAGAAACTGGGGATTACAAAATATACGAAATAACGTATTTTTACTATATTTCGTACATCCACTCTTTGAATTTTTCCTTAAAATAATCATAAATACATAATTTAAAAGCATAAATACAACTGGCCTTTAAATTGCTCTTAATATTAAAATATTTTACGGAGCGATTTAAATTGAATATTTCCTTAGCTAAAAAAAAGCCTGTATTTTTCACTGAAACCAACCCCCAGGCAACGACAAGCCAGAAAATCTACCCCAAACGAATTAAAGGAAAGTTTAGAACTTTTAAATGGTGGAGCGCCAGCTTGTATCTTCTGTTTTTCTTCGGTCCCTATCTGCGTTGGAATAATCAGCAGGCCATTTTACTCGATATTCCAGCCCGGAAATTCCACTTTTTTGATTTAACCATATATCCACAGGATGTATGGATATTAAGTTTTATCCTTCTGTTTTTTGCCATGTTGTTAATCCTGGTAACCGTCACTGTCAGTCGAGCATTTTGCGGTTATTTTTGTTTTCAGACGGTGTGGACCGATATATTTACCTGGATAGAAGAGAAAATCGAAGGTAGCTCCTGGCAACGACAAAAACTGGACCAAGCCCCCTGGAATCTTAACAAAATTGCAATTAAGACAGGCAAACATAGTTTTTGGCTTTTACTGGCAGGAATGACCGGCGTCAGTTTTGCAGCTTGGTTCACTGATGTTTTCCAACTCTGGCAGGATTATATTTACTTCCAAGCCCATATCTCTGCCTGGATTGTATTAGCCCTATTTACCGGCGGAACCTATCTATTTGCCGGATTTATGCGCGAACAAGTTTGTAACTACCTATGTCCCTACGCCAGAATCCAAGGTGCCTTATCAGATCAACAAAGCATCCTGCCAAACTATGACTATTTTCGTGGAGAACCTCGAAGCAAGTTAAAAAATAATCATCAGGATTTTAATAACAACGGTGATTGTATTGATTGCAACCTTTGTGTCGCAGTATGTCCTACCGGCGTGGATATTCGCCAAGGAGAACAACTTGGCTGCATTACTTGTGGTTTATGTATCGATGCTTGCGATGAGGTAATGGAGAAATTAAATCGCCCACGAGGCTTGATCCGTTATGACTCTTTTGTGGGAATACACAATAATAAGGTAAATAATCCTTGCTACAAACGCCCCTTAGTTGTCAGCACCGCTATGCTAACATTAAGCTGTGCGATTGCCACCCTAATGTCTGCTTCTCAAATAAATCCTTTTAGTATTAGCGTATCCCACCATCGACAACCTGATTTTATAAAATTAAGTAATGGTGATATACGTAATCGCTACCAAATAAAACTGCAAAACAAAACTAATAGGCCGCAAATCTATAAACTAAAAATTATTGGATTACCTCAAGATCATAAATTAAATCAAGAAAGCTTTAGGGTTGCCGCTGGTGAGCCCTTAACCACTATGCTTAGTATCGATGCCTCCAACAGGAGTTTTTATAACAAAATTAACCGAATCAATTTCCAAATAGAAGGGGAAAATCATATTTTTCAACAAAGTACGAGTGTCTTTATAACACCACTCTAATCTATTCTGGAAGCTGTGAGGTAAGTAGCCATCGTCTCACAGCCCCATCATCCTTACATCCAATATGATAAAAAATTAAACAACAATAAAAGCTAATGATCGCTTTTATCTTTATGATTCAATTTTTTAATTCTACGTTCTGTTTCAAACGCCAGTAGGGGGTTAAAGGTATTAATATAATTTACGATTTCTTTTCTATGCTCCTTAAAACCATCATAGGTCTGGCATAGAAACTTTGCGACCTGTTTATTAGACATTCCCGATGACAATTTTTTGGTAGCAACATTTCTGATCTTTTTTGTGGAAAACCCATCTTTTCCCATTTTATTCCCCCAACTTTAAACAAGCAGGCATTTTATCTTATTTTTTAATTTTTAAGCATTAAAAATTTGTAATTTTTTTCACTTTCTGCTTCTATCTTATATACAAATATAGCTTGTTATAGGCCTATAAGCCAATTTTTGCAGTATAAATTTATTATAATATCCATTGACGGGATTCTATTAATAACTTATAAAGGATCCGGTTATTTGATAAGATATTAAGAATCTTAAATAAAGCTTAAGCAGAAGGAAGTATGGAAAAAATCATTTGGTCAGACGAGTATAGTGTCGGTGTTAAATCTCTGGATGAACAACATCAAAAAATAATCAAATTAATTAATACCCTGATTGACCATCATAATGACGATGTAAAATCAGATACCATTTCCGAAGTTTTGCAAGAGATGGTCAAATATGCACAACAACATCTTGATTATGAAGAACAACTATTGGAAAAGCATGAGTATCCCAAATTAATGCAACATGCGGCGATTCATGTCGAATATCTTGAACAAGTAGCAAGTTTCTCCTTCGATATTATGGCTCAGGACAATAGTATTCCAACTAATCTTTTAGAATTCTTACATGAATGGTGGGTTAGACATATTCTTTATGAAGACATGAAATATCGCCCCTTCTTTAAACTAAAAGGTGTGAATTAATCGATCGTTATATCTTCCACAATTTTTTTACTGCTGGAGACCATTAATACCCAGATTAAACCGATTGGGCCAAATAATAAGCCCAGAAAAAACCAACCCAGACCATTACGTCCTTTATTACTGGCAATTAAGGCGGTAATTAAGGCAAAGAGCAGTGCGGCAACGATAAGTAACTGAAGAATTTCCATTTGAAACAAAACATAAAGATTAAAGGTATGGCTTAAAGTTTATGCTAACAAATGGAAGAAATCCAGCAATTACTACTTTGCCCTTACCTACATAACCACCTTGAATGGTGATTATGTAGCAAGAGACAGGAATCTTAGTTGCACACGTAATTAATGAAGTAATATCGTATCAGATAAACGAAAATAGCGATTACAACTCATTCTTATGACAAAGAGTACAACTCACCATATCCCCTTTATTCAAATAAATTTTTTCGTCTTCGTTACTTAATACCCGATCCACCGCAACTCTGGACAATACGGTACCTTCACCGTTCATTCCATGACAGGCTCGGCAGGAATTTTTATTATCTTCGGCGAGATCTTCATGCCCACCATCAGAAAATGAGGTATCTCCGACCGGATGCATCCCGTGCGGACCGGCCAGGGTATTACCTAAATTACCAATGTGACAGGTGTTGCATTCGATAATCGTACCACTATGTCCTTGCAGATCTTTCGCTGTTTTATTGTCATTGGCATAGGGATTGGCATTCGGCCAGATAGCATGAGTACTACCATGACAGCCTTCACAGCTTAAACCGCCATGTCCTTTATCATTACCATTATCTCCACCACTTAAACGGTATAGGGATTCGTTAACGGCAAAACGCGACTCTGGAAATTTCAATAAAGACAAATTATCCGGTCCGCCATAACTTTTATGATCCGATAGCTTATAGGCCATTAACAAGCGTAAATTATCATTATTACCCTGTTTATCCTGATCATTTATCACTACATCATTAAGCTTTCCTTGTTGCTTTAACTGCGCCACTTGCAAGGTATCACCAATATGGCAGCTATCGCAACCCGGTTCAGAAGCCCAAGGCACTCTTTTATTCAAGTCGGCCCCATGTACTTGAACTACGTTTCCATAACTGTCTTTCTCGATTCGGAAATTATCATAAGGAAAATCTTCACTAAAATCATCGCCAACCTGACTAAGCTGACCATGACAGTCCTGACAGACGGTTCCCGAGCCTCCCATTGCACCACGCAAACATTTGGTGTTTTTGCCGGGATGACAATTGTAACAGGTTTGCATTAATACCTGCTCTGCCACTAGCGGATCACGATCAGCTCCCGGTGGTGGCATTGTAGGAAACAGGTCGGCATAAAGCGGGTGTCGTTTCGGTAGCGAACCATGCACACCGTGCATCGCTCTGGACATACTAATATGTTGAGTTTGCTCTTTGCCGTTGTCATCATTTGGCCCCAGGTGTGCTAAATCCAATGCAGGCGAATAATGGCATGTAGCGCAAACTACATTTGGTGTGGAATTACCATTACTACCGTCATCACTGGTGCCGGCTAAAGTGGTATTATGTTTATAATCGTGTAAGCGCAAAATATTTATCTTGGCACTATTAATCATCTTCTGTTCATTATTGGCACCTATAACACCTTGGGCCTGAAGTGTAGACTCAATAAAATCCACATTGGGGTAGTTAGCATGGGCAATATCATCACATACCAAACCACGCGAATTAATATCACAAACATCCTGACTGGTATGACAGATGGCGCAATCAGCTTCCGAGGCAACCGGAACTACCGTATCAACCGAGGCCAAAACATTATTATCGGCATCTTTGGCTTCCACTCGCATTAACGGATAAGGATTTAAGTTACCCACATCATCAATGGGTAAAATGGGAATACCCTCGGCGGCAAAACGTTTGAAGTTTTGAATATTTTTACCAAAGGGAAAATTAACAAAAAACGGAAGATCTTCTATATAAGCATTAAACGGTTGCGGCTGATTTGCGAGTCCCGGCATGGCTGACTGGTGGCCTTCAACAATTTCGTCACCACTGGCTAAAATACCGTCTTCACCATAATAAAGTTTATACAACTCAACATAAGCTAAGCCTAGGTCTGCAGTTGATGGGAAAAGGGCTAATAATTGTGGTGGATAGAGTAATTCGTAAGCAATAAAACCAATTTTATCCAAACCGGAAGCTGATGCTTGAGTACTATCCCAAAAATTACTTTTAAACACATAGTCCTGACCCAAACCGGCTGGAATATTTTTGCTGGTGCGGGTTATTGAATTAAACGCATCTGGCTGAGAGTTAGTGTCTGTCAAATCACTAAAAAAGTTCGAGTAAGTCGATTTATAACTTAAAGAAATACCATCGGCCGGAGACAATAATTTTGGTTTAGTTCCCTTTTGAATAACTTGAGCATTCAGAACATTATAGGGTGGCAAGATACTAAAAATTCGGTAATCCTGATCAGCGCAGTGCATCCCCAAATCATTTACCGCTAAAACGGCAAAAGAAGTATCCGGTATGGGAGGCTGAGTTTCTCCCGATTGACAACTATCCGGAGTATCTTCTACTGCCTTATAGGCGACTTCTCCCCCTTGTTGTACCGCTTTGATTTGACAAGGGACAGTAGCAAGATGGGAAATTTTCACTTCCCATTCACCATCATCCACCCAGACAGCTCCCAAATGTTGATTGGATTGGAGATTGTAAAATACAATATTTTTACCGCTCTCCCCTTTCCCGGCTAATTTTAAGCGGGATTTTTCTTCATCCCATTCGGCTTCCTTGATCTCTAAATTTGAATATTTATCATCATCATCGTCATAATCGTCATCATCGTCATCATCGTCGGCTAATAATAAAGGGCTAAAAAGTAGTAGAATGATAAGATAAAAAATACTTATGGTATTACTTGAAGGATTATTCATACCCCCTCCTATTTTATGATTTTAGGCGTTAAAAACATAATTTTTACGTTCTCAATTATGGAAAATACGAGATAAGTTTAAATTATGAACCTTAAGATTAGCTTAAGGGTGAGGGATAAAAATGTGTAATCGGTCACAATCAGGTAATCTAACCATTCAGACAAATCAATGACTTAACTAGAAGTCAACATTAATGGGAGAAAGAAAAAATTAATTGCACTTTCAACCCGCCATCTGGCGAATCAAGTAACTGTAAATCGACATGATGGATTTCAGCAATGCGTTTTACGATCGAGAGTCCCAACCCGGACCCCGTAGCTCTACTACCAGGAATTCGGTAAAACCTGTCCATTACCCTTGCTTTAAGTTCATCTCCGATCCCCTGACCGGAATCTTCGACAATAACTTTAGTTAATTCTGCATTATGTTCACAAATCACCTGCACCGAACTCCCAGGAGGCGAATAACGCAAAGCGTTATCAATTAAATTGGCAATCATACTACTTAATAATACTTCGATAGCTGATATCTCAATTGGCTCGTCAGGCAATTGAAAGCTTAGTTTCTGCTCTTTAATCTCCGCCTGAAACTCAAATTGTTGTTGCAATTGTTGACAGATAGAGAGCAGATCAACTTTGCTAAATTCGTCAGCCTGAACTTCTCTATCAGCTCGACTCAAAGCGAGTAATTGCGCCACCAAATGCGACAAGCGACCAATCCCACGACGCATATTAACCAAGATATCGGTTATTCCACTATCATTATTTTCAGCAATGGCATTATCATTATGCACACTTAAGGCTGCCAGAGGATTACGAAGTTCATGGGCAACATCGGAGGTAAAACGTTTTTCTCGTTGATAACTTTGATTCAAACGCTGAAAGAGGTGATTCATCGCCCTTGTTAATATATTAACTTCATATGGCCAGTTTTTTTTATCCACACTTTCCAGTTGATGATAGTTCTGTTTATCAACATGATTTACCAGTGATTGAAGTGGATGAATGGCCTTGCTAATGGTAAGCCAGATAACTCCCGCCAAAAAGGGTAAAATAAAGATAACCGGCAAGATATGATTAAAGGCAATATCATGTGTTAGCTCTCCACGAATATCATCCCGTTCTCCCACAATTAGCCAAACTTTGGAATGTTCCGAATATAAACAAAAGGTTCGCCAGCGATAATCCTCTATCGTTACATACGAAAAACCGGGATTTAACGGAGCCATAGGTTTTATGTCAATACTGGAGGATTTTAATAATAAATTTTGCTTATTTTCCCAAACCTGAAAAGCGAGTTTTTTCTCATATTTATGCCCATACGGCGTGGCCTCTTCGTCAAAGATATCAAAATCGATATCGTGGATATCCAGGCTTTTATGCAGGCTATCATTATTTTGTTTAATGGTTTCAGGATGCAGCAAGCCTAAAAGAACACGCGACGTTTGAGCCAAACTGGCATCAAATAGCTCTTCCACTTCATGACGGGTATCTAAATAAATCCCAAACAAAGACAATATTGTGATTATTACAAAGCTGCCCAGCAGCTGTTTAATCAGTCGGTTTTTTAAAGAATAACCTCGCTCTTTGTCCGTCATTAGGACAATACTTCCAGGCTATACCCAATTCCCCGTCGAGTTTTAATCAGTTCCGGATAAAGTTTTTTTCGTAAATTATGAATATGGACTTCAATGGCATTGCTTTCCACATCCTCATCCCAACCATATAAGACCGTTTCCAATTTGGCACGGCTTAAAATTTGTTGTTTGTGATTAACAAATTCCATAAGTAGGGCATATTCACGACGACTCAAATGTATCGGAATCCCTTCCAAAAACACTTCATTGTTATTGGGATTAATCGATATTCGTCCCAACTCTATATGAGGATCGATATGATTGTAATGACGACGGCTTAAAGCACGAATGCGAGCGACCAATTCCGACAACTCAAACGGTTTTACTAAATAATCATCGGCTCCCAGATCCAGACCGCTTACCTTATCGGTCAGACTATCACGAGCGGTCAACACTAAAATAGGAATCTCATTTTTAGCCTTGCGAAGGTTTTTGATAATATCCAAACCATCCATACCAGGTAAAGTCAGGTCCAGTATTACCAGGGAAAATTCATCGGTCTGTAGGGCTTGTAGGGCCTGTTTGCCATCTAAAAGCCAGTCCACTAAATAGCTTTCACGGCTTAGTGCCCGCTTTAAGCCATTACCCAATAATTCGTCATCTTCAACTAATAAAATTCGCATCTAAGCTCTTTGAGCAAGTACATGACCAGCTTTAGCCAACATCGTGTTAACCGCTTTAATCAAACGGGCGGGATCGATTGGTTTTTGCAACCATCCATTAGCCCCCATACGTTTGGCCTTATCTTTTTTAAAATCAGAATCTTCGGTAGTCAGCATGATAATTGGAATATCTTTATATTCATCCAATAGCCGTAACTTACTGACCAAACTTATTCCATTCATATTCGGCATATTGATATCCGACAAAATCAGATCCACCGACATAGTACGTGCAATCGCTAAAGCCTCTACTCCATCTTCTGCTGTGATAATCTCATGATTCTGGGTCACTAAAGATGCCTGAACCATCTCCCGCATGACTTTTGCATCATCAACAACCAATATTTTTGCCATATTTTCATCTCCCTTGAGTAATATTCTTTATTTTTTTTTCAGCATCCCATTTTACAGTTTTATTTATAATGGAATCAAATGACTAAATGGCATAAAAAATCCAATATATCCTTCATCATTATAGCTTTTTAAACGGTACTGATAATAAGAAGTGTTGCCCAATTCATCGGTTAATGATGCGCGCGGAACATCAACACTAAAGTCGCTATTTAGAGTCCCACGCAACGACGAAACACTGCTATCACCTTTTACTGCATTGAGTAATTTAAAATACAAACCGCTCTGATCCTGCTTTTGTAACTTTAAATCGGCTGTATAGGTCTCTGTCCCACTAGCGGTGCTGTAATCTACATAGACGCGCAAAATCTGAGTATTTAAATCATAGAAACTTGCCACATCCAATTGACCATTATAGGAACCATGTCGATATATTGTTGGGAAGGCAGTATGTTCAAACAGTGATAATATCTCTCCATTAGCCGTCATGCGATCGCCAGCGAGCGGGATCTGTACCGTCTGAAATCCCAGAGCCGATTCACTATGCGGATACATAAAGGCTATAGATGAATCATTACCATTATAAGCGGGGATGGCGTAGGTTCCCTGATAAGAAGCGACCACTTGGCTATTACCATTATTTAAATTAATCGTTTTAACCTCCAACAAACCGCTATTTTCATCGAATACATCGTGGGTTAAAAAATTATCACTGGTCTGAGCCATGGATGGAAAACCGATATCTTTACCGGGTGCCGGTTGCACCACCTGACGAATTTGACAATCATCACTATCCATTTGATAGATAGTCCATGTTTCCACCGCTTGCCCGGCCGAATCTTGAAAACGACTTTTAGCATCATAAAACAGCGTTTTACCATCAGAAGCAAATGCTAAACTATCTAAGACAATAATAGTGTCGAGACTATCGTTACTATCAATAGTGGGAGCCGTTACTTTACAACTCCACTCTTGATCATTTTTCATATCCAAAACGGTAATGCTTTTTTCTATCGAATTGAAAAAATCCAGAGTGGTCAGCGCCACTCGATTACCATCGGCGGATAAGGCTACAGAATGAAAGGTGTAATTATAACCCAAACAAGCTTCCGCCCCGCTTTCTGGAACAATCAAACAGAGGTCGTTAAATTTATCGATAAACGTGGCCAGCTCTCCATTTGCTTGCACGCTAATGCGAGTTTGCTTTAATTCACTATCGGAAATAATCAACAGCCCAGAATCTCCCAACTCAGGATCATAACGGCACATTTTAATATTTCCCTGATTGGTCAAACAGGCCATTAGATAGGCATCACTGCTATTACTGACCGGAGGAAATGATGAAGGAGTGGTCGAACCGGGTTGTTGCTCCGAGATCCCAACCTTATCAAATGCCGCTAGCACTTGTTGATAAACATTTGAATTACTGCCATACAAATCCTCGGCACTTTTTATAGCGGCCAAGCGCGCATCGATAAATTCCGAGTTTCTAAGCAAATAAATAGTCAGTGCCCGATAAAAAATTTTCTCTGCTTTTTCAATTCCAATGGCATTGGGTAAACCACTGGCCAATTGATAAAAGGCATGGTTGATAATACCGCTGTTAATATGAACGCCACCATTATCACCATCTTCGGTATTAGGTAAGTTGACAAAATTGCTCATATTAGAGGGTTGATTATATTGCTCTGGATTTTTAAAACTGCGGACAATAACTCCGTTTAAATCATCCCCTCCTGATACCCAATCGGTTTTTCCCAAGGTTCTGGACTGGGCCATTTCACCAAAAATATCGGCAAAGGCTTCATTTAAAGCACCGGATTGGTTTTCATAGACCAAATTGGCACTATTTTGGATCACTCCATGGGTTAGTTCATGACCCACCACATCCAGTGAAGAGGCAAACGGCAATCCGTCTCCAAATAACATTAAACTACCGGTCCATAGCGCATTTTGATAATCATCACCAAAACGTACGATGCCCAACATACTACCACCATTACCATCCAGGGAATTACGGTTATGACGCTGGTAAAAATAATCGAAGACCTCGGAAAGATTATAGGCGGCACTGACACCGTCAGCTAAAAAAAAACCATTGGCTTGTGATGAGGAAACCACACCGGGCGAATAATTGGCTTGGATAGACTGGTTTTCCCAATCATAGATAAAGATGGAACCTTGTTCTTGATTGGGGGCGGTCTGACCGGAAAACATGGGTTTAGAGGTGTCTATCAAGTAAAAACGGTTATCCTGCTCAAAAATACTGATATCCCTATTTAATCCATGCAGGTCTAAGCCGGAACCACTGGTCCCGGCTTTATGGACCTGATTTAATTCGCTAAGACGTTCACCATTAGTGGCATCAATAATCACCAATAATTTTCTATCCACAGCAAGATTTAAATTAAAACGCCAGGCAAGACGATTGATTAGGCTACTCTTAAAGGGATTATTATCCTCACGAGTCTGATTAAAAATAATTAATTCTGGCTCTGCCACTTCTTGCACAGCATAGAGCTTTTTAATTATTTCTATTGCCTGGCTGGAACTAATAGCGGGCTGAGAATGAATTGGACGTCGAGGAGTGGGGGTGTAATTGCCATTCATCATCACCACATCCCCCTGATTGTTCAGATGTACTGCTATTTCCGAGGGCCAAATTTCCAATCCCTGAAATTGTTGATGAAAGCGTAAACGTTTAGTATCTGTTAGGTGATCGGTCTCTTCGGCTTTAAAGACAAATTCCTGGTCTGGTTCCTGAATTTTTAACACTGCCCGATTCAAACTTAAAAATAATTGTGCCGTTTTTAAGGTATCAATGTCAGAACCTAAATTACGCCGATGTCCGGGCTGCAATAAGCGTCCCTGAATTAGACGAGGTGTACCGTTCGAACGCCAGTGAATGTTCGGTTGAGAACCACTGGAACGAAGATTATTTTGGTATAAAGGGGCTTTTAGCAGAGGACGAACAGAATTATTGCGACTATTACGTCTATTGGCATTTCCATCAGCTTTAGCTTTTTTTAAAGCTTCGCTAACGGCTTGGATAAATTTCTGATTGTCCGGTGGTGGTTGTGAGGTTTCGGCAGCCATCAGACCACCGAATATCAATAAAAAAATGATCGGCCAAAAATTCATCATATTTTTATATCCTCTTGATTGGTAAAACCTAGAAACTCATATTAAAATGCTCTTTAAAGGCTTGCTTAAATTGATCCATACTAAAGCTGTGATTCTGGGTACCGTATTGTTCAATTTTTAAACAGCCCATTAAACTGGCTATTCTACCGGTTATTTGCCAATCTAAATCATTCATTATTCCATATAACAAACCGCCACGAAAAGCATCACCACAACCGGTTGGGTCATTGAGAGCTTCAGCTTTGGCTGCCGGGATCAGAAAGGTGTCGGTTTTGGTGACAATTTCCGAACCTTCCGCACCTAGAGTAACGATCAATGCCTTAACATGATTAGCAACTTCAGCCGGAGTCATTCCGGTTTTATCCAATAACATTTGCATTTCGTAGTCATTAACCGTCAAATAAGTCGCCTGCTGTAAAAAAGTGATTAATTCATCACCGTTAAACATAGGCATCCCCTGTCCGGGATCAAAGATAAACGGAATCCCGGCTTCTTGGAATTGCTGGGCATGTTCAATCATTCCCTCTTTACCATCCGGAGAAACGATTCCAATGCTAACATTCTCAGCATCAGCTACTTTATTATGGTGAGAAAAGGACATTGCTCCCGGATGAAATGCAGTTATCTGATTGTCATCTTGATCGGTGGTGATAAAGGCTTGTCCCGTATAGGCATCATCGATAACTTTAATATAATCGCGCTTTATCCCGCATTTATCCATCCAGCTGGCATAGGGTTCAAAATCACGACCAACTGTTGCCATGGGCAGCGCATCGCCACCTAATAATTTTAAATTATAGGCGATATTTCCAGCACAGCCACCAAACTCACGACGCATATCCGGAACTAAAAAAGATACATTTAGGATATGAATCTTATCCGGTAAAATATGGTTTTTAAAATGATCATGAAAAACCATAATGTGATCATAAGCATAAGAACCACAAATCAGTGCTGTCATCTTTTTTCCTTTTTATATTTATTCTAATAATTGTATATGAGCGTACTTGTTAGTGATTATGGCTTATATCGCTAATCAAAATAAAGACTTGGTTTAAAAAAATGACGGATTTTAGAAGGGATTGAAAAAGAAATTATAAAAATAGAATAAATAGCCAGCAAATGCCCATATTCATCAAAGCCAAAAATACTGCAGCCGATCCCATATCCTTAGCTCGACCGAAATATTCATTGATATCACCTTCAAAGCGATCAACCAAGGCTTCAATAGCTGAATTTAGAATTTCCGCAATCAAAACAATAAAGACACTAGCGATTAAAACAGCTTTTTCCAGGCCGGTTTGGCCAAAGTACATTGCCAACGGAATTAATACAAGTGCCAATAATAATTCTTGCCTAAAAGCCGCCTCATATCGATATGCGGCTTTTAGTCCCTGCCAAGAATATCCGGCGGCATGAATAATTCGGGTTACTCCTGTTTCCCCTGGTTTCATTATCTATTTCGACTCGGCAAAATAATTTAAATCCAGTTCCCGAGCAGCTTTCACATCGTCCAAACGTCGCACTGGCAGAGAATAAGGGGCACCGTGTAACAACGCTGGATCTTCCTGTGCTTCTACTAAAATGACTTTCATCGCTTCGACAAATTCATCCAGGGTCTGTTTTGATTCCGTCTCGGTAGGCTCGATTAAGAAACATTCGGCAACCAATAATGGGAAATATGTAGTCGGGGCATGGAAACCATAGTCCAATAAACGTTTGGCAAAATCCATGGCATTTACCCCTAAGTTTTTCGCTTGCGCTTTTAAGGTTAGGATAAACTCATGGCTAGCACGGCGATCGTTGAACGCCATATCAAAACCTTCCGCCGCTAATTGATGCATTAAATAATTAGCATTTAGAGTAGAAAATTCCGCCACTCTTTGCATTCCCTCTCGTCCTAACAACAAGGCATAGATATAAGCACGCATCAAAACTCCACTATTACCCATAAATCCCGATAAACGCCCAATGGTTAACGGACGTTGTTTCTCATCCTGCCAAAAATAGCCATTATCATCTTTTGCGACGACAGGCACCGGCATATAGGGTTCCAAGCGGCTGTTTACACCAACAGGACCGGCCCCCGGTCCGCCACCACCATGTGGCGTGGAGAAAGTTTTATGCAGATTCATATGAATTACATCGAAGCCCATATCACCCGGTTTTACCTTGCCCAAAATGGCATTTAGATTGGCACCATCATAATACAGAAGCCCCCCTGCCGCATGGACAATATCGGCAATCTCTTTAATCTTTTGCTCGAATACACCCAGAGTAGATGGGTTGGTTAACATAATGCCGGCTGTTTGTGGACCAACTGCGGCTTTTAAGGCTTCTATATCAACATCACCAACCTTATTGGTGGGAATCTCTTTAACCTTATAGCCACACATAACGGCAGTAGCAGGATTAGTACCATGGGCCGCGTCGGGTACAATAATTTCAGTACGCTGATTATCCTGACGTTGATCGTGGTAGGCCCTAATCATGGCCACACCGGCAAATTCTCCCTGAGCTCCTGCCATAGGGGTCAAAGATACCGCCTGCATACCAGTAACTTCTTTAAGAATTTCCTGTAGGTCAAACATGCTGGCCAAAAATCCCTGGCTTAACCGATCCGGGCTATAAGGATGTCGTCCTTTGACTTCCGATAATAAAGCCAAGCTATTGCAGACCCTGGGATTGTATTTCATGGTACAGGAGCCCAAGGGATAAAAATGGGTGTCAATCGAGAAGTTCTTTTGCGATAAGCCAGTATAGTGGCGTATTACCTGCAGTTCACTTACTTCCGGTAAGGGCGCAGCATCTTTACGTAATAGATGTTCCGGTAGGCTTTCGGCTAACTGGCTATTATCTTTTAATTCGGCGCTCACAAGACTGTTACTGGCACGGCCGGGAGTCGAATAATCAAAAATTAGTTTGTTTTCTTTCATGCTTTTTGCCCCTGCCCTAATTTTTCCAGAACCGTTTTAAAATCTCCCAGGTATTGGGCTATCTCTTCTTCGCTGCGGTTTTCCGTAACACAAATCATCAGGGTTTGTTCTAATTCCGGATAAGCCTGACTCAAGTTAAACCCGGCTATGGTATTTTTCGTCGCCATTTCATCCAGGAAGACATCCACATCTACCGCTAAACGTAATACAACTTCATGAAAGTGAGCATCAGAAAACAGCACGTCGACACCATCCAAAGCGGCTAATTCTTGCTTGACCTTATTGGTATTAAAATAACATTGTTGGGCGACTTGCTTGATGCCGGCTTTACCCATTAGCGCCATATAAATGGTAGAAGCGGTTGCCATTAAGCCTTGATTGGTACAAATATTAGAAGTGGCTTTGGAGCGACGGATATGTTGCTCCCTAGCCTGTAGCGTCAACGCAAAGCCCTTCTTGCCATCCAGATCATTGGTACGACCGATAAGTCGTCCCGGTAATTGTCGGACTATCCCCATTTTACAGGCCATAAAACCGAAATAAGGGCCACCGGATGCTAACGGAATTCCAAGTGGCTGTCCTTCGCCAACCACAATATCTGCCCCCGCTTCTCCCCAATTTCCGGGCGCTTCAAACAAACCCAAAGCGGTCGGATTAACTAAAGCGATAACCAAGGCTCCTTGCTGATGTGCCCAGTCGGTTAATTTGTGGACTTCTTCGAGCTGACCAAAAAAGTTAGGCATTGGGATAACCAAAGCGGCAAATTTCTCAGCTGTCGGCAAGGCATTTTCTGTATCAATACTTCCTTTTGCTGGGTCATATTTAATACTTTCAACTTCAATACCCTGGTTATGTACTATGCTGTGCACCACTTGACGGTATACTGGTGAAACCGTATCCGGAATAAGCACTTTTTTTGATTTGGCTTTACGATTGGCCCGCACCGACATCAGTACCGCTTCTGCTAATCCCGATGCACCGTCATATAAGGAAGCATTAGCCACATCCATTGCCGTCAAGGCGGCAATCATGGTCTGAAACTCATAGACTACCTGCAAGGTTCCTTGACTGGCTTCCGCCTGATATGGAGTATAGGCAGAATAAAATTCACCCCGTGTGACAATATCCCAGATAGCGGCCGGAATATAGTGATCATACGCACCTGCTCCCACAAAACAGCTTGGCAAGCCGTCTTGATGGGCACGTTGTTGCATCATTTTGCTCACGTCACGTTCGGACATGCCGGACCGGATTCCGTCCAGACTCTGGCAACGCAGATTGTCAGGAATTTCATCAAACAGATCATTAATACTATCCACTTTAATAGTGGATAACATGGATTGAATTTCTTCTTCAGTATGTGGGATAAATGCCATAAGACCTTTACTTCTCTATATCAATACAAAGGAATAAAAATAATTATTCCTCTTCCTCATTGAGTGATTTTTCGTAATCCTCAGCACTTAATAGATTTTCCAATTCATCAGGTGCAGCCAGTTGCATGCGAAATAACCAGCCATCATTATAGGGATCGCTATTGACCAGTTCCGGCGCATCTTCCAGCTCTTCGTTCAGAGCCACGATCTCTCCGGTTAAAGGGGCGTATATATCGGAGGCAGCTTTTACCGATTCGACAACGCCACACTCTTCTGTAGCGTCATACTCATTGCCAAGGTCCGGTAATTCGATAAAAACCATATCACCCAAGGCTTCTTGGGCATGTTCGGTAATCCCGATAGTGACACTTCCGTCATCTTCGGTACGTATCCACTCATGTGATTTGGTGTACATTAATTCATGTGGTATTTGACTCATTTTAACTCCCTATCAATATTTTACCCTGCCGGACAAACGGCAGTTTTACAACTTTAGCTGGTATATGTTTATTTCGGATTGCAACGCTACAACTTTCAGTTGCATCCTGTGGTACTCGGGCAAAAGCAATGGAACGTTCCATAGTGGGAGAAAAACCACCGCTGGTAATAGTCCCCCGGCCACCATTTTCAAAAATTACATCCTGGTGAGCTCGCAACACCCCTTTGCCTTCTAATAATAAACCGACCAATTTATTTTTTACAGTCGATTTTTTTTGCTTCAACAATTGATCTCGTCCGGTAAAGTGGCGCTGCTCATCAGAAAAATCAAGCGTCCAACTCAAACCACTTTCCAGAGGAGAAGTCGTTTCATCCATATCACTACCATAGAGGTTCATTCCCGCTTCTAAACGCAAGGTATCCCGAGCCCCCAAACCACAGGGTTGGCAACCCTCGGTGATTAAGTCTTGCCATAATTGCGAAGCTTTATCGGCCGGACAGATGATTTCATAACCATCTTCGCCAGTATAGCCAGTACGAGCCACAAAGAGTTCGCCGCTAACCTTAGCGTTAAAAGGTTTTAATTGTAGCTCTTCACCGATTATTTTATCCGCTTTAGCTCGGGCATTTGGACCTTGAACAGCAATCATGGCAAGATCTTCACGCTCATTAATATCGACTGTCATATTATCCAAATGAGACCTAAACCAAGCGAGATCTTTTTCTCGTGTCGCCGCATTAACCACAACACGAAACCAATCGGACGACATGGCATACACAATCAGATCATCAATGACACCGGCCTTGTCATTAAGTAAACAGGTGTACAAGGCCTTGCCCGGATGTTCTACAATTTTGGCCACATCGTTAGCCAGCATACGGCGCAGATAATCCACTACCTCACCACCTTTCATATCGATAATGGTCATGTGGCTGACATCAAATATACCGGCATCCTGACGTACCTGATGATGTTCGGCGAGTTGCGAACCGTAATTGATGGGCATTGACCAGCCACCAAAATCGACCATTTTGGCTTTAACTGCCAGGTGTTGTTCATAAAGTGGAGTTTGTTTACTCATAGAATTCCCTCAATACTATATCCCAAAAACTGTATCCAAAATTCAGTTTTTCTGTATCTAAAACCAATGCCAAACGTATTGGTTTAGTCGATCTTTTAATTTGCCAAAGATAAAATCGTGTACCACCAAGGGTACTCGATTACATCGAGCACTACGGACTATCTCTTTATTTTGAGTAAAAATGTTTTGTAAGGAACTATTTGATACGCCACCCAGACGCATTTTTACCCATACCTGAGGCACATAACGGGTAGAGATCCGATAGCGTTCCAAAAAACGCATCATCAATTCAATATCGTTGCCCATATGGTAATTCAGGTCAAACATTCCAAATTCTTCATACACTCTTCGTTTCACATAAAAAGTGGGGTGCGGTGGTGACCAACCGTCGGAGAACGATTCAGCTTGAAATGGTGATGATTGCCAAAAACGAACGACCTTTTCCAGATTATCCGGCTTGACATAAACCAGATCGGAAAAACAGGAATCCAGCTTTTCATCTTCCAAAACCCGGGCGACATTGCTTAAGACTTGGGGACTGGCCAATACATCATCGGCATTGATAAAACCGATAATATCACCACTCGCCAGCTCAATGCCCTTGTTCATAGCATAATAGATGCCTTCATCCGGTTCCGATACCATCTTTGACAAGTTTTCTCGGTGAGATTTCAAAATCTCAACTGTACCGTCATTGGAAGCCCCATCGATAACAATATATTCAACATTGTCGTAGTCCTGTCCTTTAACCGACAAAATGGTGTCTTCAATCGTATCTTTATTGTTATAAGAAACGGTAATTATGGATATTTTAAGTTTGCTCATATAAACCGAATTTAATTATCGATTTAAGAATAATATGACCAAATTAAAAAAAAGCAAATGAAAATTTCAAACGCATAAATCCATTACCTAACTTAATAGCAATCATTTCTTTTCATAAATGATAATGCTTAGTATTTACAATCTGTTTCTCCTTATGTATTATAAGCCCATTATTTTCACCATATAGACAGGACCATAGAGTATGCAACTATCTAAATTATTTATTTCCAGCATCGCTTTACTAAGCATTTCCGTGAACGCATTGGCTAGCGAAGTCAATTTATATTCAGCGCGCAAGGAAGCCTTGATTAAACCTGCCCTCAAAAATTTCACCAAGCAAACGGGTATTAAGGTTAATTTGGTAACTGGTAAGGCCGATGCACTACTAAAACGCTTGGAATCAGAAGGCAAAAATACTCCGGCCGATCTGTTTATTACTACCGATGCCGGCAGACTTTACCGTGCAAAAACCGCGAACGTACTACAAACTGTTAGCTCCGATAAGTTAAATGCTGCTATCCCCGCCAATTACCGAGATCCTGAAGGATTCTGGTATGGTTTATCATTGCGGGCTCGTCCAATTTTTTATGTTAAAGGTGTGGTTGATCCCAAAACTTTAAGTACTTATGAAGATTTGGCTAAGGACAACTTTAAAGGCAAAATCTGTATTCGCTCCTCCAGCAATATTTACAATCAATCTCTTGTCGCTTCTATGATTGAAGCCGTTGGAGTTGAAAAAACCCAGCAGTGGGCTAATAAATTTGTACAAAACCTGGCACGCAAACCTAAAGGTGGTGATCGTGACCAAATCAAAGGAGCCGCAGCAGGACAATGCGATTTAGCTATCGCCAACACCTACTACTTTGGTAAAATGCTGGCTGGAAAAAAGGCCGCTCAGAAAAAAGCCGCTATGGCGATGAATATTTTCTGGCCTAACCAGGGTGATCGCGGTACTCATGTTAATATCAGCGGCGCAGGTGTAACCAAATATGCCAAAAACAAAGATAATGCCATTCGTTTAATCGAGTTTTTAAGCAGTAAGGAAAGTCAGCGTTGGTATGCCGATATTAACTTTGAGTACCCAGTTCGTACCGATGTCGCGCCAAGCAAACTATTAGCCCAATGGGGTGAATTCAAGGCCGACAGCATTAATCTTGATGTGTTAGGTAAAAATAATGCTGAAGCAGTAAGAATTATGGATCGGGCCGGCTGGAAATAACTTTATGCTACGAGCCGGTTGTGTAAAAACAGCGATGATCCCTATTTTTACCCCGTAAATAATCGAATTTAGGAATTGTTTTTGCAACTTAATCGGAAAATTAACTTTTGGCAAATAAGCGTTATCGGGATCGCTTTTTTATTTAGCATTCCACTTTTTACTGTCGTTTTTTCAATTTTTAGTGGGGCTGGTGATAACTGGTCCCACCTAATCGACAGCGTGATGGGGGATTATGTCAGCAACTCCCTATTATTAATGTTTGGGGTTGGTGTCGGAACGTTATTAATCGGTGTCAGCACCGCCTGGTTAACCAGTGTTTGCGAATTCCCCGGTCGCAAAATCTTTCAATGGGCACTATTAATGCCCATGGCCATTCCCGCCTATATTATTGCCTATACCTATACCGGTATGCTGGATTTTGCCGGACCGGTACAAACTTTTATCCGTGAATTTTTCTCTTTAGGGCCACGTGACTATTGGTTTCCCGAAGTGCGTTCCTTAACCGGCGCTATGTTAATGCTGTCCTTGGTCTTGTATCCCTATGTCTATTTACTTAGCCGTTCGGCCTTTTTAGAACAATCGATTATCTCTCTAGAAGCCAGTCGTTCCCTAGGCTATGGGACCTGGAAGAGTTTTTTCTACGTGGCGTTACCACTGGCTCGACCAGCCATTATCGCCGGTTTAACCCTGGCTTTGATGGAAACCCTGGCCGATTATGGCACCGTACAATATTTTGGCGTGAGTACTTTCACTACCGGGATCTTCCGAACCTGGTTCGGATTAGCCGATGAACGCTCCGCAACACAATTGGCCGCAGTATTATTAGCGTTTGTGTTTATTTTAATTATTTTGGAAAAGTATTCCCGTCGACAAGCAAAATTTCATCAACAACATGCCAAACAGATGCATAAAAATCGTTTAGAGTTAACCGGATGGCGTGCAATCATTGCATTTCTAATCTGTTTTGGCCCCTTACTACTGGGTTTTTTATTACCCTTTGCCCAATTATCAGTATGGAGCTACGAAACTGCTGCCGATGTTGTGGATGACGATTTTATAACATTGGTATGGCACAGCCTGACTCTGGCGGCCAGTACGGCTATTTTAGCCGTGTTATTAGCACTGTTATTGGCTTATGGAAAACGCCTTTATCCCAGCCGTTTGATTCGCAGTGCCACACGGATAGCCGCTATGGGCTATGCTATTCCCGGCACCGTGATTGCCATCGGTATCGTCCTGCCGTTTGCCTGGATAGACAATACCATCGACGATTATTTTCGCAGCCATTGGGATTTTTCCACCGGTTTGTTGTTATCCGGCACTCTATTTGCGCTTATTTTTTCCTATTTAGTTCGTTTTTTAGCCGTCTCATTCGGCAGCGTAGAATCCGCGTTGGAAAAAATAAAACCCTCTTTAGACAATGCCGCACGTACCTTAGGTAAAAACTCCCTGCAAACCCTTTACCAAATCCATTTGCCTTTAATGAAGACCGGATTATTAACAGCCGTATTGTTGGTATTTGTCGACGTTTTAAAAGAACTACCAGCAACCTTACTACTGCGTCCTTTTAATTTTAATACCTTAGCGGTAAAAGCCTATGAATTGGCTGCCGATGAGCGTCTTGAAGACGCAGCCAGTGCTTCTATTATGATTGTATTAACCGGCCTAATTCCGGTTTTATTACTCTCCTACTCCATCTCCAGAAATAAAAAAACAGGAGAATAATCCAATATGTCGGAAAACTACTTATTATCGGTAAAACAGCTTCATATTAGTTTTGGTCAACAGATCATTATTAACCAATTGGATATGGGGCTGCAAAAAGGAGAAATCGGCTGTTTGTTGGGCGCTAGCGGTTGTGGAAAAACCACGCTATTAAGGGTAATAGCCGGGTTTGAGAAAACTCAACAAGGTTCGGTGCAATTAGGCGGTACCCTATTGAATGCCGGAAATCATTTTGTAGAACCGGAAAAACGTGGAATTGGAATGGTATTTCAAGACTTTGCCTTGTTTCCACATTTAACCATCGAGAAAAACGTCGCCTTTGGTTTGGATGATTTCAACGCCAAAGATAAACAGCAACGAATTCGTGAAATGCTGAATTTAGTCGGCTTGGCCAATATGCGTAACCGCTATCCGCATCAATTATCCGGTGGTCAGCAACAACGGGTAGCTTTGGCTAGAGCACTAGCCCCACAACCAAAACTATTGCTATTGGACGAACCGTTCTCCAGTCTGGACGTAGAGTTACGGGAACAACTAGCTATCGATTTAAGAGAAATCCTGAAAAAACAGCATATTACTGCCTTAATGGTCACCCACGATCAACAAGAAGCTTTTGCCGTCGCAGATCAAGTCGGTCTTATGCATCAAGGCGAAATTGTGCAGTGGAGTAGTCCTTATGACCTCTATCATCGCCCAAAAACCGACTATGTAGCCGGTTTTATCGGTAAAGGAACCATTGTGCCCGGAATTATGAAATCGCAACATCGTATCAAAACGGCCTTGGGTATTATTCATAGTACCGAGGAAAACGTTCCCAGTTATTGCACTCAGGAAGGATGTGCAGTAAACCTCCTGATTCGACCGGATGACGTTATCCATGATGATGATAGTGAAACCCAATTAGAAATTATCGGCAAGGTTTTCCGTGGTAGTGAGTTTTTCTACACGCTTAAAGTGGATGAACATCATGAGTTACTCTGTAGTGCTCCCAGCCACCACAACCATGAACTGCACTCTTTTATCGGTATTCGTCTGGATGTTGAGCATTTGATCGTGTTAGGCACACCGGAAAAACTTAACTAAAAAACTTGAATTTAGATAATCACTCAACTAGATCTATAAAAAACCGGCAAAATCCCGGATAATAATAAAGTTTTTTGAGGAATAATAAAATGAAAGGAAGTCTCCTAGTTTTTTTGCTTATATTTTTTGCCGCCAGTGATACTGTAATTGCTGATGAATTTCCACCATCACACATGTGCTTTAAACCGGAACCACCATTGTTTCTGGCTTCTCGGCGTCATCAAGAACGTTATCGAGACGATGTGATTCGCTATGAACGCTGTATGAATGCATTTCTCACTGAACAAAAAGAATCCATTCGTATGCACGACGAGGCATTAAAGCAGGGCAATATCGAATTAGAAAAATTTAGAAAAACCAGAAAATAGCAAGGCTCAATTTTTAAAAACAGCTTTCTATAACAAATTTTTTGCTAATTTCGGCAATTCCTGCTTGTCTCCCAGGGCCTGTTTTATAAAAAAAGAACGAGAAACTGTCGAATTACCGGCCAAGTTAAGCCCAAAATTTCTTATCCCGGTTAAAAGCACATTATCATTACTAAACAAACGTTTAAACATATCCATAGCGGCCAGCATTGCGACATTACCGCCTTTACGCTGCCGTTCATATTTTCGCAAGGTGGCATAAGCCGCAATATTTTTATGTTTGCTATCGGCATCCAATAATACTTCGGCGAGCGCCGCTGCATCCAATAATCCCAAGTTTACGCCCTGACCGGCTAAAGGATGGACCGTATGAGCCGCATCACCAATCAAGGCCAAATTATTTTGAACATATTGCCGAGCATGACGCAGTCTTAAAGGAAAACCGGCCTTTTCTGATGCGATACTAATTTTCCCTAAACTGCTGCCAAAGGTCATTTGCAATTCTTGATTAAACTGTTTATTAGATAGACTTAATAGATACTGAGCCTGTTGCGGTGATGTGGACCAAACAATAGCAGAATAATTATCCTGTAAAGGTAAAAATGCCAGCGGTCCGGTCGGCATAAATTGTTGCCAACAGGTATTTCGATGAAATTCCGAAGTCTGTACCACTGCCACCACGGCAGTCTGATGATAATCCCAGCTATTGAGCTCTATATTGGCCTGCTTGCGCACCCAGGAATTGGCGCCATCAGCCCCCACCACCAAACGTCCATGAACGCTTCGATTATCTTTATCGATTAATTGTACGCCATTATCTTCAAAGCTTAATTGCTGAGATTTGAACGGATAGATAAATTCAATATTATCGAAATCAGCAAGGCGTTGTTGCAGCGCTTTTTGAATAATACGGTTTTCGATAATATGCCCCAGATCATCAACTCCCACTTCGCCACTATTAAAATGAATCTGGCCATCCCCTGTAGCATCCCAAACACTCATCTCCTGATAGGCACAAGCACCGTCATCAGACATTTGCTGCCAAACATCGAGATTATGGAAAATTCGCTGTGAAGCATGGGTAATAGCACTAACCCGGATATCATGTTGGGTTTGCCAATCATAATTCGGTTCAAAGGCCTCTAACACCGCTACTTTCAGGTTTGAATTACCTAAAGCACAAGCCAAGGTAGCGCCAACCATACCGCCGCCGACAATAACCAGATCAAATTCCGTATTCTTCACTATATTAAAATCTCTTTATTTACTGTATACCAAGCGCATCCATCCCCATGGCCTGGCGTGCAATTTTATGTTTAATGGGAGGAATAATATCCGCCAAAATCAAGCCGACATTACGACTAGGCGTCCAGGGAAATTGATTATTGGAGAAAATTTTAATTAAACTATTGGTAATTTGACCTACCCTGTTGATATCAGCCTCTCGCTGATCCCAGAACTGCCCTATTAACTCAGCTTGGTAGCTAAACTGCCCCCGATTTTGTACTACATTCCTTTTAATCAACTCGGCCAGGACTAAAATATCCCTTAAACCAAGATTAAATCCCTGTCCCGCGACCGGATGTATACTATGCGCCGCATTACCGACAAATAATAGACGTTGGCATTGTTTGGCCGCATGCGGGTCAACTTTCATTAAGCTCAGAGGATAAGCAAAGCGTTTTCCGGTACGAGTGATATTTCCCAACCGATAGCCAAAGTTCTGTTGCAGGCCATTTAAAAATTCTTTATCACTATATCCCAATATTTCCTCAACCTGTTGCTCGTTGACCGTCCATACCAAGGAACAACGATTGCGCGTTAAGGGTAACATCGCCAGAGGGCCGGTTGGAGTAAAACGTTCATAGGCAACATTATTATGAGGAAACTGCGTTTCAACATTGGCAATAACGGCGGTCTGCCCATAAGGGGTGATTTGCGGTTGTTCAGCTAAAAACTGATGGGCAAAGGACTTGGCCCCGTCCGCAGCTATAACCAAGGACGCGGTTAATTGTTTAGCTTTTTTACGATAAAACAGTTCCAGGGTGGCCTGTTCATCATCGAATTGCATACTTTTCAGTTCTGCCGGACAATACAACGTAATATTTTTTTGCTCTGCAACCTGTTTGGTCAGCACATTACCGATGGCCCGACTTTCCACTACATAACCCAGGGCTGAAACATTTTCCTCTTGAGAACTTAAGCGGGTACTCCCCATTTTCCCCTGATCGGAGATATGAATATCCAGAATCGCTTCCAAAACTTCCTCGGTATTGCCATCCTTATCAGGCTGAGGATTTTCCAATAATGACCACATGCCCATTTTCTGAAATATTTTTTTGGAACTCCAGGACAGCGCAATGCAACGGTCGTCAAAACTGGCTTGTTGGGCTTTTTGATAGGAGTTGCGTTCCACCACAGCAACGTTCAAACCATTTTGCGCCAAAAACAACGCCATACTACTACCGGCCATGCCACCGCCGACAATTACAATATCAAAATGGGAAGAGGAAATTTTAGTCATTCGTTCGCCTAAGGTTATTCCGCCATTAAAGTTTCAATGTCACTAATGGATTTGGGCATATCTTTGGTCAGGATTTCACAACCATTCTTGGTAACCACCACATCGTCTTCGATACGAATACCAATATTCCACCACTTCTTTTCAACATTTTTGGCCTTAGCCACGTATAGACCTGGTTCGACAGTCAAAGCCATACCGGGTTGAAATTCACGCCACTCTCCAGCGACTTTATAGTCACCCACGTCATGTACATCCAATCCTAACCAATGCCCGGTTTTATGCATAAAAAACTGTTTATAGGCTTCATCTTCAATCAGTTCATCCACATTACCGTTTAATATTCCCAGTTGCATCAATCCAGCCGTTAACACTTCGATGACCGCTTCATGCGGTTGATTCCAGGTATTGCCCGGCTTTATCTGCTGAAAAGCTGCCTGTTGGGCATCCAATACCAGTTGATATAATTGCGCCTGAGCTTTAGAGAACTTTCCGTTAACCGGAAAGGTACGGGTAATATCAGAGGCATAGCCCTGATACTCGACTCCGGCATCGATTAAGACCAAATCGCCATCTTTTAATTTGCTATCATTTTCTGTGTAGTGCAAAGTACACGCATTTTTTCCACCACCGACGATACTGGGATAAGCATCGTCACGACATCCGTTTTGATAAAATTCATGTATGATTTCGCCTTCCAAATGATACTCATATAAACCCGGCTTACAAATCTGCATAGCTCGCTTATGGGCACCGATGGAAATCTTGGCTGCCGCTTTCATCCATTTAATTTCCTGCGGCGATTTAATCAATCGTTGCTCATGAATCAAATGCTCCAAAGCAATAAATTCTTTCGGTACCGACACTCCCTGACGCGCTTTTTGACGCATACCGTTAATCCACTCCATTAAGTGGGTATCAAATTCCGAATTCAAGCCCATGGTATAGTAGATACGATTTTTATTTTCCAATAGTCCCGGCAATACCTGATCTAACTCCGATATAGCATAAGCTTCATCGGCACCATAAACCGATACGGCACCACCTTGACCGTGACGAAAACCATGCCAAATCTCTTTGTCCTTATCCTTTTCGCGATTAAATAGAATATAGCCCCCCTGACTCCGACCGGGAACCAAAACCATGACCGCTTCCGGCTCCCAAAATCCGGTTAGATATAAAAAATCACTATCGGGACGAAAAGGATAGCTGACATCATTATTTCGCACTGCTTCGTTGGCCGTGGGCAAAATAATAATACTATCGCGGCTAACATTATCGATTAATTGTTGACGTCGTTTGGCAAATTCTTTGGATATTTTCATTCTTTTTAAAACTAACTACTGTTTAGGAGAATAGGATTTTTGTACTAGAGCAAGGCTTTGTCGCACGGAGAATGTGAGCATATATTTAATATGTGGCCATTCTCGGGCTACGCGCCCCGTTTCAATAGCGCAGCTATCGCACAAAAAGACATTCTCCTTTTAATGAATGGAATCTTCTATGCCGCCCATATCGATGGGCGTGCTCTGAGCAATGGGATTTAGCTCTTCAAAGACCAATAATACCCCAACCCGAACATATTCTATTAACTCAAACAGCGCATGCTCATCTTCCTCTGAGTCAGAAAGTTCATACTCTTCAGCCTGGCTTATTTGCAGCAAGTCCTGCATAAACTCCTGAACCTGTTCGGAATTTTTCGAAAAGTCATCGCTATGACTCAAACCTATACCGTATAAAAAGCCCTGCACCCAAATGGAAAAATCTTCCAGGCGTTCATCCAAGCTAGCATGTTCATTAATGGCAAGCTGAAAATCCAGCTCACTGGCCGATAAGGCATTTAGGGTAGTTTTATAAAATCCGTCCACCACATCAATGGCTTCCTGGGCTAACATATCGCCGGCATCGATTTTTAAATCCAATAAGCTTAACCACAGCCTTTGCTTCTTTTTCTGCTCGGCGCTACTACCGCACAAAATCCCGCTAAACAACCCGTGCGCTTCAGGCAGCGAGGAACTCATCCCCACTTTTTGTAAAAAGGGTCGAAGTGATTCACTCACTTCACTATCATTAAAATCTAAGCTCATAAAAGCAACTCATTCACAAAAACGGCCATTATACCCGGAAAAAACAGTTTACATCCATTGACCCGGTCATGAACACCCTTTAATATAAGGTATTTTTATCCTATACGGAGGGGCTGTTGACCTTTCATATTTACCTCTGTTGAAACGAAAAAAGCTTCAATCAAGGCGCGAAGATTGAAGATTAGTTACACTAAATGAATGATGAGCAACGCAGAGTGAAGTTTTTTTCGCTTCAACCCGCAGGGCTGGGGCTATTTTTCTCTCCAACTTCGTTGTCAGTCATTCAAATAGGTATGCTATTATACACTCCTGACGCCTCGCTGGAGAAAAAAATAGCCTCCAGCAGTGGCAAAGATGAAAGTTCAACAGCCCCTAAATAAAGCTACACAAAACAAAAGGCTGTTATGGAAAACTCGAATCAAACTGAAAAAGAGATCGAAAAGCTCGAGTCACAAGTGGACGTTTTGATCCGTTTAGTACAACAGCTCAAAGAGGAAAACTCCAGTTTACGTACCCAACAAACCTCACTGCAACATGAACGGTCCAAACTGATAGAAAAAAACGAAATGGCCAAAACCCGTGTTGAAGCCATGATTTCACGCTTAAAAGCTTTGGAGTCTAATGCATGAGCAAACCACCCGTAAATACCTGCAGCGTTACCATACTGGAAAAAGAATATAATATTAATTGTCCGGAATCAGAACGTGACGCCCTAATGCACTCAGTCAATCTTTTAAATAAAAAGATTAATGAAGTCCGTGGCACCGGTAAAGTCGTGGGCGGTGAACGAATTGCCATTATGGCCGCTTTAAACCTATCCCATGAACTGTTGGAAAATCCTCGATCTCAAGAACCGGAAGACAGCGAGATATGCCAACGGGTACAAAAAGTTAATGATAAAATTGAAGCGGCTTTGGCTAAAAATCAGCAGATTGAATTAACTTGAATTAGTACTCCCGTCATAAATTTTCATATAAAATTAACCGGAACCTGAATAATTTTATCACTCAATTGTTCGATTCTTTTTGCCCTATTGATTACTAATCCATATTTTAGGTTCATTTCATTAATGAGTTTAGTTAAACCGCGAAGCGATTGTTTTGGGGTAGAAGAACCTAATTTTATCTCAATCGGTAAAACACCAAAACTTCCCTCAACAATTAAATCCACTTCAGATTTATCGATGGTACGATAGTAACTAAAGTCCAGCTGGGTAGCCATGGTAGACTGAAAGCCTCGAATAATTTCTTCAGTGACAAAACTTTCAAAAGAATAACCGGCCACCGGATGGATGAGTAAATCATCAAGACTTTTTATTTTTAGTAAATAATGCAATATGCCTTGATCACGAAAAAAACCTTTTTTAGCTTTTTGTACTTTTTTTAAGCGATTATTTTCAAAAGGATTGAGATTTCTCCAGACAAATGTTTGGTGAATAATATCCAAATAATCTTTGATGGTTGAGACACTGACTTCCAAAGAGCGAGCCATATCACTCATATTTAATTGATGGCCTGAAAACTGGGCCAGCAAGGTTAAAAACCGCCTAAAATTATGGATATTCAGCTTAGTGAATAATCCTCTGATATCACGAGTGACATAATTTTGAACATAATTTTCCACCCAGATAGGATAAAACTCGTTATTATTTTCACTTTCTATTAATGGTTCAGGAAAGCCGCCTTTGTACCAGACATTCATATACTGCCCTAATGATAATAAGGGAGGCAAGGCAAGTAAGTCATCAATTGTAGAAGAGGGACGGCTCAGGAAATCATATAAGCTCGACAAATCTTTTTCATAAAATTCAGTGCTTTTAAAAGGCCACATCTCAATGGTAGCGATTCGACCGGCCAGACTTTCAGTTAAGCCTTTAACAATATCCGGGGAGCTGGAACCGGTAATTAAAAATCGTCCTTTATTTTTTCGGTCGGAATCAATAACACCTCTCAGTACTTTGAATAACTCAGGATACTGCTGAGCTTCATCAATAATAATATGCTCACTATTAAGTGAAAAAAAAGCCTGAGGATCGTCGGTAATCAATTGATAATCTCCAGGCTGTTCCAGATCATAATATTTCCAATCCGGTCTTAACTGCTTGACCAGTGTTGATTTACCGCACTGGCGGGCACCAACCAGAGCAACTATTGGAAACATTGATAGCAGTTTGTCAATTTTGTGCGCTAAACTTCTATTTTTATCCATGATATTTACATGTTACTCGCAAATTACATGGGTATCAAGACAAATAAATTTACAGGAAAAAGAGGAGGAAAGTCCGGAATTGCATAATTGAAGAAGAAAAATTACATATAGTGCAAATTATGCCTTGACCCCTTATTTTTTATTCATATTTTGACCCCTTATTCATATTTCAACCTCTGCGGTCGATTGTGCGATTAAATCAGTTAAGTATAATTTGCATCAATCGTTTAATGAACTGTGTGGGGGGGAGCTAAATGAAAGTTGTTGTTATTAATCTTTTAGATCTACTATTGAGATGAGTCGTTCTACAATACTTGTTGTTAGTAAGGACGATACAAACCTAAATCTAATCCGAATTAACCTAACTCTTAATGGTTACGACGCAATTTGCGTTAAACGTGATGCTATCGCTTGGTATAATTTGATGATTGCTCCTAAACGCTTTCACGCAATAATACTCGATCAAATCATTTTCGACTTGGATGAAATGGATTTGTTAATACGAGTTAGAGCAGATGATAACCTAAAAATGCTTCCCGTACTCCTGTTATCTAAGCACAACTCATGTGACAACCTGCTAACTAGCTTAATGACAGGCGCTAATTATTATTTCACCAAATCCTTCAATTATGCTAACCTTTTATCATGTTTAGAAGAATCCATCGCTGATTACAAATTTAAGTGTTTTTTACGAAATGACTTATTTCTGCTTAATAAACAATATAAAAAAAATCTAAGTGAACAAAATTGATATGAAAAATAATTCTAATTAGAACCGTGTATGAGGAAATCGAGAAATCGATGAGGTCAGTGTTATTGATATATTAAATCATTTTCCATAATGATAGCGACAGGAAATGATTGTTAGCCTATTCTTGTCGATAGCATAAACTAAGCGATTACTATCATCAATTCTACGTGACCAGAAGCCGGATAGATTTTCTTTTAAAGGCTCTGGCTTTCCTATGCCATCAAATGGATTTAGTTGTGTATCCGTAATTAACTTATTAATGCGTTTAAGCGTTTTTTTATCCTGTCCTTGCCAATAGATATAATCTTTCCAGGATTCATTAGTCCAAGCTAGTATTTCAATCATCGGTTAGTTGGTGATGAGTCACATCATCGGAACGATATTGTTCTATTGATTTTGCAAGATGAGCTGCGTTGGCTGGACTTTTAAGTAAATGAACTGTTTCCATTAATCCATTGAACTGCTCCAAAGACATAACAACAGCATCATCGGCATCTCTACGAGATATAATTGTGTAATCGGCATCATCAACAACTTGATCTAAAACACTCTTTAGCTTGTTTCTTGCCTCGGAGAAATTAATTACTCTCATAATCGCTACCAAAATTGTACAATAAATAAGACAAGTATAACATGACTTATTTATTGTACAAGTAGTCACTTAAAACTGAATTTTGGTTATAATGAGTCTAAGGTGGGCAGGTACCCCTTTGATTACGAGATGTCCGCTACTAAGGCACAATCCCGCCTTCTTATCTTCCTCTCCTAGGAGTAAATGCATATGGATCCAGTAACCCAGATATTGTTAGGCGCGGCCGTCGGCCACGCGACGCTCGGTTCGCGGGTCGGCCGCAAGGCACTCATCTGGGGTGCTGTATTCGGTGGTATGCCGGATCTCGACGTACTCCTGCCCCATGCGGATGCGGTGGAGGCTGTCACTAGTCATCGCGGCTTTAGCCATTCCCTGGTCACGCACACTGTCATTGCACCAATTCTCGGTGCGGGGCTGGCACGATTCCATGCAAAAGACGGTGCCTCAATTATTCAGTGGAGCCTACTTGTATGGTTGGCAATGGCAACGCATGCCTTGCTCGACGCGACCACTATTTATGGCACGCAGCTCTTCTGGCCCAGCCCAGATCCGCCGGTCGGATTAGGTAGCATCTTTATTATCGATCCTGTGTACACGCTCCTGCTACTGGTCGGAGTGCTTTGGGCTGCATGTGCCAAATGCAAGCCGACAGCCCGACGACGTGCAATTGCCATCAGCCTTGGCTTGAGCACTGTGTATCTCGCAGGGGGCATCCTCATCCAGGCGCAAGTTCACGGCATTGCAGAAAATGAACTGGCCCGCCAAGACATAGCGCACAATCGGCTAATCGCGACCCCGACACCGTTCAACTTAATACTCTGGCGCGTGGTCGTGATGGCACCGGACGGCTATCGGGAAGGCTATTATTCGTTGCTCGATTCATCGCCTGAAGTTCTCTATAAGCACTATCCCAATAACGAAAATCTGCTCACTTCTATTGAAGATACACCGGCAGTAAAGCGCCTACGCTGGTTCACCAAAGGATTCTATCGTGTGCAGGAGAGCAATGATCGAGTGGAGATCGCCGATTTACGCATGGGTTACGAGCCGCGCTATGTGTTCTCTTTTGCCGTCGGACGTCGAGAGGAAGGTACCATTCACCCTTTGCTCCCACCCGAACGCATACCTGCTGAACGTCCCGACGCCAAAGCGTTGCTATGGGTATGGCAACGAATGCTCAGTGAAACGAACTAGACTACACTCACTCGTCGAATCTAATCTGCAACATTGGCAAACTAGATTTTACACCTAGTCAGTCATGGTATGAATCAAAATATTTAAATCACATTTCATAATAATCTATGTAATAATAATCAGAAAGCCAATATATAATTATTTAAGGCTGTGATTTTAAAGTTTTCGATTTTATAAAATAAATTAAGGGGGGAATAATTTTGCGTAAACTCTATCTAGCTGTATTATTACTACTCGCTTCCTCTAAAGCTTTTTCTCTGAGTTGCGTACCTGATTTATCAATATCCGATTTTTACTTGTTTCATAAAGACAATATTATTGTGAGTTTTTATGTGACAGATAGCCATACATCATACCTGGTTCCCGAAACCTATATGGATATCCAAATCACCAAGGTATTTAATTCTAATAAAATTATCGACACCGAGTTAAGAATTTATGGTGAAAGTGCTTATATGTATAGCAAAGGAGTTGAATGGGTTAGTGTGCTATTGAAACAGGATGATTCGTATAGTATTTCCATATGCACCCCAAAATTAACCATTGAAGATGGCAATATTATTGGGAAAACGGGTTTTACTGTATTTGATAACGATGAGACTCCCGCTAGTGTCGAAATGTTTGACAAGGCATTAAGCATATTTCAACAAGGACTCAGTTTAGCCGACGATGTATGTCAAAGCGCCTCTGAGTACTGCGTTAATAGAGTAACCTATGATACGGAAACGGGTATTTTAGATTTACCTTCGGTTCAATATATGCAATTTGGATTCCGCGTTTACACAAAAGCGAAATTACAAAAAACAGGAGACAGTCCCATAACATTTAAGGTTATCGACTAATAATGATTAGCCCCAAAAACTTCTAGCTAGAGTGCTAAAACCTTAAATTTATCAACCACTACCTATAGAAACCCGTCGAGATGAAAAAAACATTACTAAACATACTTTTCCTATTGCTTAGTACTCTACATACATATGCAGTATCCTCTGATATTACGCCACCGGATTTTAATTTTTGGCTGGGAAAGGAAGGTGCTGAGATGTCGCATGTTCTGGGTAAAGGAGAAGAATACTTTCTTACCGCTACAATTGATTGGAAGCATGAAAAACATCACTACGCTGAAGAATATGGTTTAGATATTTACTTTGGGGTAGAGATGCCTGAAACGGGAGAGATCTTCACCTGGCACGATAATGATAACGGCAATAGAGTTCTTAGCAAGGGCTATATACCCATTTTATACAATACCCTGGAGGGAAAAATTACTATAGACGCCAAACCTCATACCTTTAGTGACCATGATCGACAAGGAATGTACCGGGCATTTATTATTCTGGTTAAAACCGGAGCCTATCCGTCAAATCCCACTAATTGGAAACACGCGCAAGAAATACCATTTTATTATGAAGATAATCATAGCAGCTCAAACTCCAGCTCAATCGCCTCATCTGTCATTGGTCATCCCGAAGAGAATGCCGACGCGGTAATTATATTTATACCAGCCGTTGACATGGATTTATCTTTCCACCCCGATAAGAGAGAAATTATCGGTGAAATAGTGAGCACCTTAAAAGGGAGTGTTGACGGCAAAATTTATCACCCAAAAAATTCCTTGACTCGCTCATTAATCGCTAACGAACCGGTAAGAATGTCTCTAGTAAAGCACCATAAAGAAGATTATTATTATCCAATTTATATTATTAATGTAATTGAATAAGCGGTAGATGGTTAAGCTTCATCGCATGGTTAGCCATCAGGCCAAAAGCGCGATGCTGCTTTCACCATAGGTATAGCATCTTCTAGAATTTAAGCTCCATAGCACCACAAATAAATTCCATTAATGGCCGACTATCCTGATAGGCATTAACCACTTCATCTAAAACATCGGCAGATAAGACAAGACCTTGGGTAATAGGCTGCATCAAGAAAAAGGACTTCATTTTAAGAAATTCAATATGCGGATGGTCCTGATTATAGCCTCGTGGTGGTCTTTTTAGACTGTCGCCTTCTATCTGTCCGTATCGGTCAATTAATATTTTATGATCAATAACAGACTGCCATTTTTCAGGATGCTCTGCAATTCTAGCTCTTATTTGCTCCAGGGCTTGGTTTTCCGGTTTCCATATGCCTGCGCCAACCAGGCAGTTATCAGGCTCCAAGTGTAAATAATAACCCGGTGAATGCGCCCCCTTAATACCATTATGTCTAAAATGGCAGGCCGAGTTTTCTTTATAGGGCTTTTTATTATGGCCAAAACGAGTATCACGATAGATACGGAACATCGAGCCACCCTGACGTTTTGGGATGGCTGAAAAACTATTACTGATGTCCGCCAGTGGCTCCTGCATAGCTTCTATAAAGTCTAGGATGGGTTCAACCATAAAATCCTCATACCTGGATTTATTTTATGTAAAAACAATCCAAAAACTATTCTATAATGGACTCTATTGGATGGTATAAAAAACAACAAAACGCCAAACTTGTAAAAAATACATTTAAACATACAAAGGGAAAATACATGAGTTCAGCAAACTGGAATAATACGATAAGCGCAGGAATATGGACCGTTGCTAGCAACTGGGACGGTAACATTGTGCCTACGGACACGGCAACTTTTGCAACAAGCTCACACACTTCAGTGACATTTTCTAAGAGCGATCCCGCAACTGTACAAAACATCGTTTTTTCGAGCGGTTCGGCTTCTAATACCTTTACTTTTACTTCACCCGTTTCTACCCCAGCACTAACGATTACAGGCGGCGTAAGCAATAATTCGGGAACCACCCAGCAGTTCACCGTTGCTTCCATCGGTGTAGAATACCAGCAACCACAACTTAAGTTTTCTGGCGAGGCAAAGGCTGGTGGCAGCGATATCCTCTACACGGCCGCCCCAGAGACACCAGAAAGCTATGGCGGTGGCATTATTGGATTTTGGGACTATGCATCTGCACAGAGCGCTTCGTTTACGGTGACAACAGGAGCCGGAACACCGCCAACAGGAATACAAAGCACCGTGGGTGCAGAAGTGAGTTTTAGTAATAATGCTACGGCAGACCATGCCCACTTTACCATTTATGGTAGCACCAGCCTTACCGACGGGGATACCTTCGGCAATGTTGTGTTCCACGACGAGGCGACTGCAGCCAATGGCATATTCACCAATATCGGTGGCACGGTCCCCGGCGGTGACGGCGGAAACACACAATTCTACAACGATGCCAAAGCAGGTTCGGCTACATTTAACAACCGAGGTGGCATCGCTTACGGAATACAAAACGGTAAAAATGCCGGAGCCAACGGTGGAGACGTGGCCTTCGACGGTACTTCGAATGCCGAGAATGGCAACTTTTACAATCATGGTGCTACGGTATCAGGTGCACACGGAGGAGTCACTAGTTTCAACAATAATAAGCCAAAAATGGGTACCCAAGGGGCGTCCGGGGGCAGTGCCTTTTTCCATAACTACGGCTCATCCGTAAAAGGTGCCGGTGGTGGTCACACTGAGTTTTCAGGAGACTATGGTATGCCTACTGCTGCCAATGCGACATTAATCAATTATGGTGGTAGTGTAGCGGGAGCTTATGGCGGCTATACGTCATTCGGTAACTCGGCAACCGCAGGCAATGCCTCGCTAACAGCAAAAGGTACAGTCGGTGAAGGCGAAGGTGGTAAAATTGCATTCTATGACCAATCCACAGGCGGATCAGCCAATATTAACCTACACGGCACCGGTATCCTTGATATCAGTGACCATAATGGTGACATAACCATCGGCAGCCTGACAATGAGTGGCGGTGTTATCAATCTGCAAGTCGGCACTTCCGAATACCTAACGAGCCTCTGGATAACAGGAGAATTGACCGGAGCGATGGTAAATTTCTCTTTTTGGGGCAGTGATAAAACCGGTCTTGAATCCGGTGTCTATTACACGATTCTTGGCGCGGAAAATCTGAGCAACTATTCGCTAGACCAGTTTACCGGTAACAATATCGGAAACATGTCTCCAGAGTTTAGCTTCGATGAATACGGGAATCTTCAGGTTTGCTTTAGCAACTAATATTAGCCCGGGAAAAGGTGTCGGAGGATTTAATTTAAACAGTGGAAAATATTGCTTAATTTTAAATCCCTCCGTTCAGAATACACCCTTACCTCCTTTATATACATGTTACAAATTTAACCTTCCCCCCCCCTGTGACTCTTTTTTATGTCACCAGGTTTCTTTCACGGAAAAGCCCTTGCCATTCGCAAATAGTTATGCTCATAATATCTTACAAATGATTAAAAACTACAAACGTGCTCTTCTAACCGAGGACTTTACAACGGACAGCTAGTCCTCATTAGTTTATGCCCATACAGGGTGTGAACAATCGCAGACAATGCAACAACATACTCGCAAGCCCGCTTTTTACGCTTGCTGCAAACGATATGCCGAACGTTCTTGGGAGAATTCAATGAATCAGGGAAAAAAATCACTGATCAACGAAGACAGGGAATTCCGGCGCTACTACAATCTGCACCTCAAACCGTTGGAACAACACTATGAATCTCTGCGTCGGGAAGCGGTAAAGGAAACAAATTTACGCATCATTGCCGCACTGACGACCTGGCTTGCGACTGTCACAGCAATCGGATACTTGGCTCCTTTAGGGGATGGCTTTACCACCGCGCTCGTTATTGCTCTTGCCCTATTGGCAGGGCTCGGGCTTGGTTTGTGGGCTTGGTCGCCAGCACAAGCCCACGTTGATCAACTCAAAGAGCAGATACTTCCCCACATCATTTCGTTCTTTGGCAATCTACGCTACCAATCTGAGCCCGACTTTGATCCCAGACAATACCGGGACTGGAAGGTGCTGCCGGTTTTCGACGAAAGCTATTCTGAAGACCTGATCGAGGGCTGCTATCATGGCGTACCACTTAAACTGGCTGAAATTAAGCTCATCTACAGGAAGACCCGATCATCCGGAGGAAACTCTGTAACAGAACATATAACCAAGTTCGAAGGTTTGATGCTCGCCTTTAAGCTTGGAGAGGACTATCCCGGTGTCACCCTGATTCACGATCAAGATAGCAAGATGATAGATCACCTCGACGAAACTCTGGCTAAAATTGGCTCTGGCTCGGGTTTCAAGGTCTTAGCGACAAACGATGCGACAGGGGCTAAGCTAGCGGACGCTCATTTTCTTGAGCGACTGGCCGAGGTTGCAACCCAGTTCAAGGCAAGGCATCTTATTGTCGGCCTTCATGCCAATCAGCTGGTAATGATGATCCGGCATAAGGGTAATTATTTTGAGATGTCCCATCGTAATAAAACCAATTTCGCAAAAGATGCCAAGCGCGTGCGGGAGCAGTTGGGGCGAGTCTTTTCAATAGTCGATCTGCTTCATTTGGAAGGTGCATCCGTTGAGGATGGTAAAGATGCACAATTGTCTCAACATCCGAGTTTTGCAAAACTTTCCGAGTTAAACAATTCAGCTAGACCCGATGCAGGAAGCTGGGGATGCCTCATTTTTTTTATCATGTTTGCCGTTTCCATGACCGCTTACCTCATACTTCTGGAAACAGAATGGCTGTTATGGTGGTCGGCATTCGGCGGCTTATTGATGTCGTCGGGGATATTTCAGACCATTCGCGGCTTATGGCAACGCTCCGCATTAACTTTGATATTCGGCATCACTCTTCTGATTGGGACATTATCGGTACTTTATTTTCATTTATCCCCAGACACCCAGGAGCTAATCCGTCCCTGGATGCTGTTTTTTTAATCAAATGAAAGACATTCTGTATTTATTAAAAAGTCCTAAGACTCTTAATGCGTCATAGTTTCTTCGATCATAATATTAACTTTTGGAATATAGATTCGTGTCAATCCCTCAAAACCGGAATCTGTTCCCAGCAATAACCACACTTTATCATTAGCCCCGGTGGAAAATTCAAAACTCTTATCGTGATTATTCAGCAACTTGAGTTTGTACTCACTATCTATAATGTCCACACCGATATGATCTAAAACAATGGCATTTTCACCATTATTACTCTGACTGCCCTGATCAATATTAAGGCGATAATAATTATCCTCCGTGGTCAGTGGTTCCGGCTTTTGGTTACTGACACCGGCCTTAAAATAAACCGATTCACCCGGAGCACCACCTATTCCAAAGCCTCCGGCAAAAGCATTGGAGGCTATAAGAATATCAAAACTGACTTTATATTGGGTATGGTGTTTTAAGCCGGTAATCGGTCGGGTCATATACATAAACAGGTCATCGCTGCGATTGTGTCCCTGCAGTGATGGTGCATTTTGGTATTCACTATTAACACCTTCCGGCATAGCAGCATATTCATATAAAAGCTCATAAATTTCCGGGTCATAATCTACCGGTAGATCGACAAAATTTCCCTGCCAACCATCCTGTCCCTGAGAGAAATCTGATTGATAAGAGAACTTTGTGTCTTTAGCCGCAACGACACTCACTGTTGTTTGAGAGTATCCCAAACTATCCTCATCCAACCTACCGTTGGGATTGATATCGGCTCCAAAATAAACTGAATAAGTATCAACCGGTAACCCCTTTAAATCGCTCCAGCTATAGGAGTTACCACTATTAAACAACATTTCTTGGGAAGCAGGTTGTTGCGTCAAGCTAAAGCTGTTATTGTTTTTGTTATGCCAAAACCAGCCATTTTGGTCAGAGCCGGCCAAAAGCCACCAATCCAGCTTCGAACTGATAGGTTGCTTTGAGCTGTTTTGAAATTCTATCAATATGGATTCATCAGGAGTGACAATGGCACCTCCATCCTGCTGGTTTATGGTAAATGAATAGTTAACCGGTAAATTTCCCCCAATATATTGGTTGGGGTAAACGGTGGAAGATAAGGAGAGTAATAAAAGCGGTAAAAGTATAGAGTTTTTCACAATTCGCCCATCGATTACAAAATTAAGACTTCGGCTTAGACTGTAATCGATGGGTAAAGTTCAATAGGATCGGCTAACGCTCAAAACGCCCCTGTAAAATCAAAGACGAAGCCAAAATATGGCTGGCATAAGACTGTTCAAATTCTTCTCTTGTCATTGGAGCACTTGGAATTACCGTTGTAGTATTTAAGGCATAAACTCGCCAATTATAGGTATGTTCACCTTGTCCGGACGGTGGGCATGGACCATCATAAGCACTATTACCATTATCATTGGGACCAAATCCGGCTCCGCTGGGTAAATTAGTGTCATTTAACCCCTCAGCTAAGGTATAGGTATTGGCCGGAATATTATAGAGATTCATGTGCACCCAGGTAAAACCAGCCACCGGCACTGCATCAGGATCGTCCATTAATACGACGTAGCTAACCGTTTCTGCTGGTCCCGGCGTCCAGGTTAAAGCAGGTGAAACACTGGCTCCTACACAGGAATAGTTGACCGGAATTCTATCTTGGTCAACAAAAGCCGTAGTGTACAGATAAGGACTATTATCGATACCCTGGGCACAGTCTTGACATAAGACTTCAGCCTGCTGCAGGTCAAAAGTGAGGGGATTATCAGCGGTTAATTGCAGACTGGCGCTATAAAGGTCATTACCAACTTTGACGTAATTAATAGTTAAAGTATTATTGCTAAAATCGGCGCTGACCGAACTAGCCAACACTTCACCATACACAGGATTCAGCAGTTGGAATTGCAAGGGATTGGAGTTGGCTACCAAATCCAACCTGGCAGCATACATTTTATCGCCTACGCTGACACTGGGTATAATCAATTGATTATCACTAAACAGCACCGTGTCGGCAAATAAATTACCCGAAATTAATAATAAAGATAAAAATAGTTTTTTCATATTTACCCCCAAAACAGTTTCATTAATTATTTTTTATTCATTTGGTCACGTAAATCCGCAAATGGATTATTCGTTGCGGCCTCGTTGTTACTATCACCGGCCAGATCACCGTACAATTCAAAATCACGTAATTTTTGATGCTCCCTATCATGACAATAGATACATAAATTTTCCCAATTACTACCATCCGGTGGATTATTATTATGGTTATGATCGATATGATGAACCGTCAGAAGTTGTAGATTTTCTCGCGTAAATTCCTTACCACAACGACCACAAACCCAGGGATGGAGTTTTAAAGATTGTTCCCGATAGCCTTTTTCTCGTTCACTTATATTCTGTTTTGCGTCGGCAACAATTTTATCCAGGCGCCCTTCCGACGGCTTCTTCTTTTTAATTAAACGTCTTCCTACCATAGTAAAGTTTCTCTTACTGGTTAATACTTTTGTTTCTGTGTAACGACAATCACTGTAAAATAACCGAATATTGATTACAAAAATAATATAACCCGTTTAAGTTGAGTTTTCATTATAAGAGCAACAATTTTTATGAATAAAATCCTAATTCCGTTAATGCTAATCCTATTGGCCCCCGCTCTTTGGGCCAACGAAGAAAAAAATGGTACCACCATTGAATACCCTAGTATTGAAGGGAAAGGCGGTGACTTTACCTTGTTTAGCGAAAAAGGAGCCGTCTCTTTAAGCGACTTTAAAGGAAGTGTCGTAGTGTTTTATTTTGGTTATACCCAATGTCCGGATATTTGTCCAACCAATCTTGCTATTGTTTCCCAAGCTCTTAAACAACTCGAAGATAAGGAAATGGAAGAGATACAACCCTTGTTTATCAACGTTGATCCCGGTCGTGACTCACCACAGCGATTGGTCGAGTATGTGAAGTTTTTTCATCCCAAATTTATCGGTATGAGTGCAGCACCGGATGATCTGGCCCCTATAGTCCAACAATACGGCGCTTTCTATGAAAAAGTCAGTTATTCAAATTCAGCAATGTTGTATGGAATTGACCATACCTCAGAAGTTTACATTGTCGATAGGAATAGCCAACTGAGCAAAATTCTGCCTCACGCAACACCGGTAGATTTGGTGGTTAAGGCTTTGCGTGAGGCAATGATTTAGAATCTTCTTTATAATTGACGATCCATATTAAAGTCTTTTCGTGCCGATGTGATAGTAATGGAGAATCCGGCGATTACATCCACCAGGGACATCATCATAATAACGAAATAAGCTTCCGAAGCAGCTCCTTTCATCACTATAAATATCACTAAAAAGGCAATAAATACCAGCGCCGATAACATATGATCGATAATTGAGGCATTGGTGGTACGAGTGGATTTAATAATTTCTACAAATAGAAACATAACTCCGAGGATTAATAAGATCCCATTCCAAGTCAGATTAAAGACCGCACCGGAAAAAAGATTAACGGATAAAATCACGCTGGACAATGCACTGGCCGCATTTTCACCCTGAAGTGCAAAAACAATCAAGTAGGCAATCAGTAAATAAACAAACAAGGGGATATACTTAAAAATTGACAAGATAGGCTCCTTTATAAAAAATAATCAAGCGATAATATCATGAAATATTATCGCTTTAATATATATAAACCGTGAAGATCTTACCGATAGACGGGCGTTTTCAATATTAGATGCTACCAAAAACACGTTTTAATAGATCAGTGCTACGCATGGCGGGATTATCACGAATGGCTTTTTCTTGAATTGCTATTTTGGAAAATAAACCATCCATTGTTTTGTCAGTCACGTAGCTTTCCAAATTACCCTCATCAACTCCCAAGTAGCGCTTCATTAAACCAAACTTGTCATACTCCTTGACCATATTAAGCATGGAATTATAGTACTTGGTCACATCCGCGCTAGCCATGGAATTTTTGACCTGGGGCGAAATTAATTGTTGTAATTGTTCGGAGGTATTTTTTTTAAAATATTGGGTTGCAGCATTGTCTGGACCGGTTAAGATCTGTTTGGCATCCTGAATCGACATTTTTTTAATGCTATCGGCAAAGATATTAGTAACCTGCGGGACTGCTTTCTCTGCAGCATTATTCATACTCAGGATAAAATCATCGGCTATTTTATCCTGTCCGACCGAACGCAAAAATTCTTCAACTTTGCGCAATTTTTCCGGCATCAGTATTTTTACCGCTTCATCTTTTAGAAAACCATCTTTTTTACCCAAAATATCAACGGCTTTTTTAACACCGATATCCAGAGCTTGCTTGAGACCGGCTGAGATATCGCCATTACTTAAGCTTCCGGCAGCTTTACCGATAGATGCGGAATCAGTTCCGCCTAAAATATCACCAGCCTGCTTTAAGATACCATCCTGCCATCCACTATGGACATTGCTGACAAACAAAAAAGATAAAAACAGACTTATAAGAACGAATTGAGAATTACGCATGCAGCCCCCTTGAGGTGTAAAATCGCTAGCTTACCAAAGTTATGATTATGACAGCAAGCATATATCTATCCGATTAATAGGACGATATCTTCGGCCATAATAAAAAACGTGAATATAGGACTATTTATAGACGAGATTTAAGGGAATGTCATGTTAAAAATTGCAGAACGCTCATAGGCTCACTATTGATTGAAAATGCTTTCGCCAGGATTAATAAATATAGAAGATAATCAACCCTTAGAATAACTCAACATCATTACCATCATCTTCTTTTGACGATAAATTACTACTTTGTTTTTGGCTTGAATTAGAAACAGATTGCGACTTCGATTCATCCAATTCGTGCTTATCTTGAGTAAAGCGCCCCACGATATGATGCAACTGATTAGCCATGGATTGGAATTCATTACCGGATGCAGAAGCTTCCTCTGCTGATTTTGCTGACGTTTGCGACATAATAGAGAGGTCCAATAGCGTACTGGAAATACTCTTATTCTCTTCCAGCTGTTGCTCAGCTGCCGCAGCTATTTGTGAGGTCATATTGGCTATCGTCGCGATTTCCTTAACAATATTGTCAAAAGCTACTCCGGCCTCAGATGACATATCAACGCTTTCCGTAGTATTTTCTCGGGTAGAGGTCATTCGAGTTAACACACTTTGTGAAGCACTTTGTAGTCGTTTTACCTTATCAGCGATAGAAATAGTTTCTTGCTGAATTTTTTGCGATAAGCTGCGGACTTCGTCGGCAACAACAGCAAATCCTCGTCCTGATTCACCGGCACGGGCAGCCTCAATTGCCGCATTTAACGCTAATAAATTTGTCTGTTCGGAAATCCCCTGAATGACTTCTACCACCGAGCCAATGCTTTGTGCATCTTCTGAAAGGGTATTGACCACCTGAGAAGATTCCTTCACCTCACTGGCAATAAACTGAATGGATTGAATAGCCTTATTGACCACTTGATGACCATCTTCAGCCCGGGAGCGAGCTTCATTGACCGCCTCGGACGCCTCACTTGAGTGGTTAGCTACCGATTCGACCTGTTGGGTATTACTATCCATTTTCTGAGTGACGCGGCTAACCTGGTTTTGCTGTCCTTCCGCCAACTCCTTGGCACAAGTGGTAATACTTTTCATTTTTGTTGCTTCATCGGCCAGATTACTTGAAGAGGACATGACCATGTCTACCACGGTTCGTATATTGGTGACAAAGAGGTTAAAACTCTTGGCGACCGAAGAAAGTTCGTCACTGCCTTTTTCATCCAGTTGATTGTTCAGCCCTCCACCACTGGAAACCAATTCCATAGCAGTTTGCATGTTTTTGATACGGCGAATAACCAATCGTTCGATTAAAAACAATACAATTAAACCGATCAAAATCGCACAAAAAATTCCGAAAAAATTTGCCAAGCGAAAATGCTCCGTCAACTGATGTAGGTAATCAATTTGATCATCGGCATGCGCCTCGTAATTTTTTCGAATAGCTTTTACTTGTCCACTTATTTGAGCCAATAAAGGCCCAATTTCCTGACGGATCATAAGCGTATCATTACGCCACTTATCACCTTTATGCAATACCAATAACTTTTCTACGGCTTTCGAATAATTGGTGTGCAGGGTAGTTAATTCTTCTAAACCAGTTTCCTGTTCAAAGGTAAATTCATCCGCATAGGTTGCTAATACCTCTAACTCTTTAGAGCCTTCATCTTTGATGCGATTTAACTCTTCTATACTGAAGTCAGTACGATAGGCTAAAAAAAGCGTGGCAGCTCTTCCCCACCCTACCCAGAGTTCCCTGATTTTATAGGTACTTTTTAAGATCTCCAGACGATGTTCCTGTTCCTCAGCATCCTCATCTGATTCCAGCATTATAGTGGTTATTTGTAAGGCCTGATTAAAAATGGGAGACAATTGAGTCGAAGCAAAACCTAAACCCGGTTTATTTTTAAATTCATCAATGCCGATCTGCATCACTTTTTGGTATAAAGAATCCAATTGCAACAGCTGTTGCTGCACTTCATCCAATTGCTGGATGCTACCATTCAAGACTTGTTTATCTTCATCCGAGAGCTTACTACTATGCTTCGGATCATTTGGAATTGCTTTAATGGCTTCAATGTGATTTATAGCTGACTGATAACCCTGCTGATAGTTTTGTTGATATTGTTGCTCCTGACTTAATAAAAACAAACCCACCATGGATGTCATCTGTTTAACTTCGTTCTGAATATCAAATAAGCGATGCACAATCGGCATAAACTCATCCAAAACTGAATCGGTAACCTGTTTATTATGATGACCGGTTACGATACCAATACCACTTCCGACGACGATAGCCAGAATAAATACGGCATAAGAAAGATATAATTTTGCCTTAATAGTTAAATCAAACAATTTTTTCATTAACAACCATCTGTAAGGTTAATTGGTATATTTAAAGTTTATCGGTAGGGCGAGAAAATTCTTTATTAATGATTTTGAAAACATTAAAATTATGCCAAAGCATTGAGCTAATTACTATTTCCATATAGGCATAGGAGTCCTATCCTATAGGTAAGGGGAATAGGTAAGAGGAATATTTTTTCCGACTTAAGAAATACTAACTGTTTGATTGAGGCAGCCTAAAAGTCTATTTAGGCGTATTTATGGTAGATCTCTCGAATATAGACTTCGTTTTCCATTAACACAGCGATTATTTGAGGATCAAATTGTGTACCTGAATTATCTTTCATATAGGTAAAAACTTTATCCAGCGGCCAGGATTCTTTGTAGCAACGCTTACTGCACAAGGCATCAAATACGTCGGCCACAGCTGTAATTCGACCTTCGATACTAATTTGCTCGCCCTTTTTACCATTCGGATAACCATTACCATCCCATCGTTCATGATGCTCCAGGGCAATAAGACACCCGGTTTGACAGAGTTCGCGATCTGATTTTGAGATCATATCGTAGCCAATCTGAGCATGGGTTCTCATCACCTCAAACTCTTCTTTGGTTAATTTACCTGGCTTTTCCAAAATCGCATCGGGAATAGCAACCTTACCTAAATCATGTAATGGTGAAGCGCGATGAATCTTTATAACTAACTCTTCATCCAATCCTAACCCCATTGCCAATAGGGATGATAACTCGGCTACCCGATAAAGATGATAGCCGGTTTCCTGGGAACGGGATTCGATCGCTTCTGCCAAAAGATAAACCATTTCCCGTTGCGCTTTTTCAATATCTTCCATTAAATAGATATTTTGAAAGGCTACCAGTACATTATTGCTAAAAATATCCAATAGCTTACATTGTAATGCCGATGATTCACCCAATTTTTGTAAATATAAGACATTGCGTTGCTTTTTATCGATCATCGCCGAGGCCAAAAAAGCATCATCATTATGGATACTCATAAAAGGATCGGTTTGGTTATCCAAACGTAGCTTCATCTCTTCCGGTATGATTTTATCTAACGTCTGGCCACGACATTCAGAATATTGTCCGATACCTTCCACTATGCTTAAAACGCCTTTATTACTATGAGCGGTTAAGCCATCTTCAACCGCATAAAAAGCGTGATCATCAAACTGCATTAAGGAGGTAAATTGGGTCAGAATACCCTTGGCAAACTCACCTGAGAAACGGTAATTAAAAACATTATTGGAAGCTCGAATAACCTGTTCTAATCCCTTGCGGGTATGGTCCAGGGAAATAATATCTCGATAGGCTCTTAGACAGGAATAGATAAGCGTGTGTAATTTGGAATGCGTCAGCTCAGTCTTATCTTTATAATCGTTGATATCATAATTTTTAATCACATCTTCTTCTGGTGCTTGTCCCGGTTGTCCGGTCCGTAACACAATCCGGGTATAGGTATTTTTCATATCAACACGGATTTTACTGACCACATCCAGACCGGCTAGATCGGTCTCCATAACCACGTCCAAAAGGCAGATGGCAATATCATGATGATCGGTAAATATTTGGATGGCTTCGCTGGCAGAATAGGCATGTATTAATTGCAAGCCTCTGCCATCAAAAGAAAAGTCCCTTAACACCAATCGTGTTACAGAATGTACTTGTTCTTCATCATCAACCACCACCACTTTCCAAGGCTCATACTTCTGCTCTGGCAAATCATTATGTTCTTGATCATCATCCTCTAAAAATAACAGCTCATCATCACTCATGAAAAATACTACTTTATCTCTGAATTGTTCTTTAATTTATCCGCAATCCTGACGCGGATATATTCTAATTAGCCCCCATTCATAGAATCCTCAGACAAATACACTAATTAATACTAAAACTTTATTTCAAACTATAATATAGTATATCTATAGCATATAAAAACAAAAATAACGCAATTTTCACTTAAGCCAGAACTTAATTTTTATATAAGTTTTATGGGCTGAGGATTTTTTTTATGACAATCCAAACAAAATTATTACTCATGATCGGCAGTATTTTACTGCTGACCTTTATAGCTCTAAGCATTTTCAACTATCAACAATCCATCCAAAACGCTCAACAAGATCTTTATGATCAGGCAGATAAAGTTCGCAATCTCCTCATGGCTTATCGACATAATGGCCAGAAGGTTTTTATTGAACAGAAAGTTCCTCTGACCGATCAAACATTGGGATTGCTTCCTGCTTTCGCTATAGGCCAGATGTCTAAAGTTTATCCGCGCTGGGATGACTCCGGATTTAGCTTTAATAATGTTTCCGATCAGCCGCGTAATCCCGAGCACCAGGCCGATACCTTGGAATTGGAAATCATGGAATACTTCCGAGAAAATGATAGTGAAGAAACAGTTTTTCGCCCCTTTATTAACGACAAGGGAGAAAAATACTATATCTATGCCCGCCCTATCTGGATAAAAAAAATCTGTTTAAAGTGTCACTCTACGCCTGAAAAAGCCCCAAAGACCATCCGAGACCGTTATACAACTGCCTATAATTATGAGCTTGGTGATCTACGTGGCATTCTAAGTATCAAGATGCCCGCTGAAACCATCGAAAAACGAGCCCTGGAAAGCTTCTATAAAAACACTCAAATTCAGCTGATAGGTACAATAACCATATTTATTCTGTTAATGTTTATTATTCGTAGCAGTTTTCTTCGTCCCCTGTCGCTATTATCCACCGCCATGCTGGATGTATCCGGAGGTGACTATTCGAAACGCATCAGTGGCTTAACCGGCGAATTTGACATTATGCAAGAAACCTTTAATGTCATGGGGCAAGAATTGGAAAAAAACCAAAAGGAATTAGAAGAGCGGGTAATAGAACGCACCGAACAATTAAGCCATGCTAATCAGGAATTGACCCAGACCCTGGATTCCTTGCAAAAAGCCCAGGAACAACTGATTGAGTCGGAAAAAATGGCAGCATTGGGGGGCTTGGTAGCGGGCATCGCGCATGAAATCAACACTCCAATCGGTGTCGGGGTTACGGCGGCATCCCACTTAGAAAACTTAAATGCCTCATTAAAAAACAAGTTTGAAACTTCTCCACTGAAAAAATCTGACCTGGAAAACTATATGAATGATTCCGAGGAAACCAGCCAGATTATTTTACGTAATTTAAATCGTGCTGCCGAACTGGTGCGCAGTTTTAAACAAATTGCAGTGGATCAAAGTCAGGACAACAACCGGATTATCAAAGTAAAACATTATATCGATGAAATATTACTCAGTTTAAAACCAGCTTTGAAAAAAGGAAATCATACTATTGAGGTCAATTGTCCGGACGACATAAAAATCAACTGTAATCCCGGCCAATTTTCCCAAATCATCACCAACTTGTTTATGAATGCCATGAAACATGCTTATGATCCCGGTCAATCGGGTTTTTTAAAGCTGGATATTGAACAACACGATAATAGGACCCATTTTCATTTTAGCGATGATGGTAAAGGAATTTCTGAAAAGCATATTTCCGAAGTTTTTAACCCATTTTTTACTACGGCTCGGCATGATGGCGGTAGCGGTCTAGGACTTTCGACCACCTATAACATCATTACCCAAAATATGAATGGTTCAATTCGCTGTGAAAGTACCGTAGGAGAAGGAACCCATTTCTATTTTGAAATTATTTGCGATAAAGAAAACTGTGCATGAAAAAAGTATGTAGTATCGTTGTCATATGGCTAATATCCGTCAATAGTTCGGCTCAATGGAGTGATTCCATTAACCAGGCCTGGGAAAAAACCAAGCAAACCTCCAATGAGATTATCCAAGACAGCAGCCAATTAACCAAAAATGTTATTGACCGCTATTTTTCTGAACAAGACGTGATACCTGACAATTCTCAGCGTATTAAAGAGATTTGGGAGCCTTTATTAGAAAAGTTACACCAAGGTAGTAAGGTACGCAAACAAATTGCCGAAACACCCAGCTTTACCTTTTGGGGAGAAGATAAAGAAGCCGTCATCAAGGACTACCAGGACATAATCGACCAGATTATAATGCTATTGAGAAATCCCAGTCTAGAGAAAAACCGCAATGCAATTCGTGAACTAAAAAATAGAATCGAAACCCTCAATAATGAAATATCCCAACTAAAAGAACAACGGATTGTCGCCCCAATAGACGATTCTTTAACAACCACAAAATCAGAAATTGACAAGAAAATTGCTCAGCGAAAAAAGCAAATTGACGACGACCAAGACCAAATCGACCATTTATTGACACAATTTAAAATAAAATTAACCGAAATGGGAATAGATTTAAATCGTGCCCAAATTGAAATGTTATTAGTACGTGTCGATGCTGACGATATCGTGCAGATGTTCGCAGTCTTGGATATTTTAAAAGAGATTACTCAACAATTGAGCCAATTGCTTAACGAATCTCAGGAGGACTTGTTACAAGCCAGACGCTATTACGGCATGCATCTGATATTATTAGAGATGGTGGCACAAATGCAACAGACCTATCTAGGTCATATCGATACCCTTTACGTCCCTAATTTAGAACAATTATACGATAAAACGCTTACCATTCAGGCCAACTCCAAAGAGCGGATACAGCAGGACAATAATATTAATCGAAAAAAAATATATCAGCGTAATATTAAGGCACAAGACTTAACCTTAAAAATTATTAAAATTTATATCAAACAATTGTTGGAACAAAAAAGCAAGATAATGACAGCTCAAGACAACTTAAAAAAAGATATCGATTTGGCTCAAAACACTTATAATACCGTTATGATTAGCTCGGAGCTCAGTCATCTTTTACAAACTTCAATCGAAGCTTTTGATACCCTGCAGCAGATTCAACTACCGGAAATTATTCCCTTTGAGAATATCCAAATGCAAAAGAAATATGCGGAATTATCACGCTCTTTAGATAATAACTAATAAACTTTTTCCAGCCCGGGCGGTACTTTTTTAAAACGTTTATAACTCCATTGATACTGTTCTGGCTCCCTATTAATCAACTCTTCAACGGCCCTATTCAACGTGGTGGTAGCGACCATTGGATCACTATCGGCAAGTTCTGGAGGCGCCATTTTCATATGCAGATGATATCCTCTTCCTTGTGCTTTACGTTCGGCATAGCCAATGACAATCATAGCATTGGACTTCTGAGCTAAATTAGCAATTAAATTCATAGTCAAGGCTGGTCGCCGGAAAAACGGAGCAAATACCCCGCTATTTTCCAACTTTGGCGTTTGATCAGGTAAAATTCCCACACTTTGTGCCGACTTAAGCGCTTTTAATAAGGCCACAATGCCACGCCTGCCGGTATTTACCAGAGTTGCCCCGGAACGTTCTCGTGCTGAGCGAGTTAGTTTATCCAAGCTGGCTATTTTAGGTTGTTGATATAGCGTGGTTACCGGTAATTTTTCACCCAGATAAAGCCCTGCAATCTCCCAGCAACCTAAATGCGGAGTCAAAAAGATTACACCTCGTTTCGATTCTATCGCGGTTTGAATTATCTCTTCATTAGAAACGGTTAGATATTTTAAGACCCGCTCCTTTTTCCACCCCCATACCACGGCAATTTCAGTCATGGTTTTACCCATTTCTATCAGGCTATTTTTTAATAGCTCCTGGCGCTGTAGTTCTGACCAGTTAGGAAAACAGATGGAGATATTGGTCTCACTAACCTCGCGGGTACGATTTCGTGTATAAAATAACAACAAGCCAACCATTCGTCCGACCAAATGGTTAACCGGTAAAGGAAATAATGCAAGAAAGGCCAAACAGGCTTTAATCAGATAAACCATAATCGTCTAAATTATCGACATCAATTCGCTCGGAATCATCACGAGCCAAGATATCTTGCGCACGTTTAATATCATGCTCATCAACCTGTAACTTGATTCCGCCCACAGCAATATTATATAGCCAATCAGTTTGCACTAAATGTTCATCCTGCAGAAATGCCTCTAAACCTTCGCTTTGCAGCTTACCCAAGGCTAGATGAGCATCGACTATATTGTCAAAGGTTAAAATAGTCTTAAGCATGATCCACAGCCATTAATGGCTTGAGGGTCCGTAATAAACTATTGAACAAGCCACTATTATGTTGTTCTTCTTGAGCTAAAAGCTGTTTCATATGGTCCCGTTGGGTTGGCTTGCTAAAACAAGCCGGACAGGAATCGGGAATCACCGGTAAAGCAGCATTTTTTGCGTAAGCTGTGGTGAGACTTTCACGACAATAGACTAATGGCCGAATGACCCGAATATCTTCCTTAGCAATCGTATAATTGGCCTTCATCGTTTGCAATTTACCATTATTAAAGGCCGACATCAAAAAACTTTCGGCCAGATCATCCAGATGCTGGGCTAGTGCTAATACATTATATCCTTCGTTGCGAATAGTGGTATATAAAATCCCGCGTTTCATTCGTGAACAAAAGGAACAGAAGGAATCCCCCTGCATAGATTCTTCAGCCTGATTCATAATATCTTGTTGCTGATAATAATAGGGAATTCCAAGAGATTTTAGGTAATCCTTTAACGGCGACGGATCAAAACCTTCAATTTGCGGATCGACAGTAATTGCACCCAAGTCAAATTTGACCGGAGCATAACTGGATAGGTGATGTAAAATAAGTAATAAGGAAAGTGAATCCTTGCCACCACTCAAACCTAATAATATCCTGTCACCTTCAGTAATCATTTTAAAATCGGCGATAGCTTTTCCTACCTGACGCATCAAGCGTTTGGATGGTTTTAGATAAGAAGATTTTTTTTTCTGTTTTTCCATAAGCGGTGAATCTGTGATGCTTTTGTCAAATTTATGTTATATAGTTATTTATAATTAAATTAACTAACTAATCAATTTTATTGGGGGCACTCCATGGCCGAACTAGGTGTATTTGTAATCGTTGGTGTCGTATTCATGTTTGTGTTTATTGGGCTTTCATTCAAAAAAGTTCCGCAAGGCATGGAGTATACCGTCGAACGATTTGGTCGTTATACTCGTACATTGACTCCGGGACTTAATTTTATCATTCCCATATTATATGCGGTCGGCAATAAAATTAACATGATGGAACAGGTAATGGATGTTCCTTCCCAGGAAGTCATTACCAAAGACAATGCTATGATCACCGTCGATGGTGTGGTTTTCTTCCAGGTGGTGGATGCAGCCCAGGCATCCTATGAAGTCAATAATCTCCAACACGCCATATTAAATCTGACCATGACCAATATTCGTACCGTTATGGGATCGATGGATTTAGATGAACTGCTTTCCAAACGAGATGAAATCAATGCCCAGCTGTTATCGGTAGTTGACGAGGCTACTACTCCTTGGGGAGTAAAGGTAACTCGCATTGAGATCAAAGATATAGCGCCGCCTACCGATCTGGTCGAATCGATGGGACGACAAATGAAAGCCGAACGGGAGAAACGTGCTGCCATATTAGAAGCTGAAGGCCATAGACAAGCAGCGATATTAAAAGCCGAAGGAGATAAACAAGCAGCTATCTTAGAAGCCGAAGGTCAAAAAGAAGCAGCATTTAGGGAAGCGGAAGCGCGGGAACGTTTAGCAGAAGCGGAAGCCAAGGCAACCTTAATGGTATCTCAATCTATCGCCAAGGGGGATATTCAGGCTGTCAATTACTTTGTTGCCACAAAATATGTCGAAGCTCTTAAAGAAATAGCCTCCGCTGAAAATCAAAAAGTTATTCTGATGCCATTGGAGGCCTCCAATGTTATTGGTTCATTAGCCGGTATCACCGAGTTAGCCAAAGAAACCTTTAACAAACAGAATAAAGCGTAATTTTATGGAATTTTTTGATATCAGTTTTTGGCACTGGTTAGTTCTTGGATTAATATTCCTAATTATCGAACTAACCACAGGAACCGTGGTTTTATTGTGGCTAAGTGCCGCTTGTGTTGGTGTTGCCGCTATTTTAATGATATCGCCGGACACCATATGGCAATATCAGCTGGCATGGTATGTTTTCTTTGTGATTGACACGATTATTATTTGGAAAATCTATAGAAAAGTAATGCCTTCTCAGGAAACCCTGGCTCCGCATAAGTTAAATCGTCGCAGCGAACAATATGTTGGTCGGGTATTTAGTCTGAGTGAACCGATTATTAATGGTGTCGGTAAAATTAGGGTCGATGATTCAACTTGGCGAGTTAGCGGCGAAGATTGTTCCTTGGAAACCAAGGTGGAAGTGATAGCCGCAGAAGGAATGATATTAAAAGTAAAGCAGGTAAAAGACTAAAGTCAGAAGTCAGAAGTCAGAAGTCAGATAATTATTCTGTCTTCTGCTTCCTATAAAAAAACTACACCTTGATAATTTCAGAAATCTGTGTCGCATCGATCAATAAACAATCGGCGGTATTTTCCTGTTTAATATAAGCATGGATTAACTTGCTTTCATCGCCCCCCAAAATTGCTTTTACCGTATTCATGGGTTTAAACTGATGGGGTTTAAAATCGATTACATCATGAATATCATCAATTTGCAAAGCCACGGTTGGAACTCTTCCATTTTCGGTAACATACAATAACACTGAACGACTGGATTCTTTTATATGTTCCCTGGCTTGAGCAAAATGCCGAGATAAGCGTTTCATGGTAATTTCCCGTTCCAAACGCAATATATCTAAGGCTTTTTCAGCATCACCGCCCACATACATATTCAGTAACTTATCCGCTAAACCATGAATCTGCTTATGCGGTTCATCAAAATCTGACATGATTTCCATTAAAGTTTCATCTCGGGATTTAAAGAGATCATACCATTTTCCAAAAGCACACTCGTGCGGATCCTTGGCTTTTAAAAAAGGGCTACCGTTAATTAAACTATCTTCTAGAGCATTAAGCCATTCATGATGGTCATTTTCTCGAGCTTCCAGGGATTTTATTAAGTTTTGGCCACGCACATTACCCGATTCCAGGTTTAACATTTCGGCAAACTCTACCACCGGAATAGCGTGTTCCTGAAATTCGATCATTCCTAATAAACCCTTACCTCGTGCAGGTAGATTCTGAATATTGTCCAATTCCTGACTTATCGTTAATACTCTAGCTATGTCAATCGCATACAAAGTATCATCAACCCAGAAAGTAAATGCTCGCAGGCCGTTAGGATAGGCGCTTCCAGGTTTATTATCAGTCATCAGTTCTGCCACTGCATTCATCTGCATTCATCCTATTTCTTTAATACCACGTTTATCCATAAAAAATTATGGTATACAAATCAACTAAATCTAGTTTTTTTTAATTCTAAATTGAGTAACGACAAAACAAAAAAAAACTTTAGTATTTTTTAGTATTTAAAGTTTGTATAATACGCGGTTTTAACTTCTGATCGTGAAGGTTATGTGAGAAATCGTTATTGAATTTAAATAACCTCTTTAAAAAACAGTTTCTCAGATAGCCTTCTCTGTACTATAGACAAAATTCCCGGGACTTAATAGTGAAAGATGTAAGTAAGATTCGAAATATTGCCATAATCGCCCACGTCGACCACGGCAAAACTACCTTAGTAGATGAGCTTTTAAAACAATCAGGAACTTTTTCCGATAGAGAAAAAGTCGATGAACGTATGATGGATTCCAATGATTTGGAAAAAGAGCGCGGTATTACCATTTTATCCAAGAACACCGCTATTGAGTGGAATGATTATCATATCAATATTGTGGATACTCCGGGACATGCTGATTTTGGCGGTGAAGTAGAACGTGTTTTATCTATGGTAGATAGCGTTTTATTGCTTGTTGATGCCGTGGAAGGTCCGATGCCACAAACTCGTTTTGTTACCAGTAAGGCTTTTGAGTTAGGCATTCAACCGATTGTTGTGGTCAATAAGGTGGACCGAGAAGGAGCCCGTCCGGACTGGGTTGTGGATCAAACCTTCGATCTCTTCGATCGCCTTGGTGGAACCGATGAGCAATTGGATTTTCCTATCGTCTACGCTTCTGCCATTAATGGCTATGCCTCATTGGAAGATGATGTTCGTAGCGGAGATATGACACCTCTATTTGAAACCATCGTTAGTGAAGTATCCGCTCCAGATGTCGATATGGATGGTCCTTTCCAACTGCAAGTTATCACTCTGGATTACAATAGCTATATGGGCGTTATAGGTATAGGCAGAATCAAACGTGGTACCATTTCAACCAACACCCCCGTGGTTGTAGTTGATAACCAAGGCAAACAACGTAAGGGACGTATTTTAAAAGTTTTCTCTTTTAAAGGTTTGGAACGTATTGAAGTCGACCAGGCACAAGCCGGTGACATTATCGCCTTTACCGGTCTGGAGCCATTAAATATTTCTGAAACCATATGTGATCCTGACAATATCGAACCATTACCGGCCTTAACCGTGGATGAACCAACGGTTACCATGACCTTCCAAGTTAATAATTCACCTTTCGCCGGTAAAGATGGAAAATTTGTTACTTCCCGTCAAATTAAAGACCGTCTTGATAAGGAGCTATTACACAATGTAGCGCTTCGTGTTGATAATACAGACGATCCTGATAAGTTCCGAGTATCCGGTCGTGGAGAGTTACATCTGGGCATATTAATCGAAAATATGCGTCGTGAAGGATACGAATTAGGTGTTTCTCGCCCCGAAGTGATTACGCGGATTATTGACGGTGAAAAACAGGAGCCTTACGAAGAAGTCAGCATTGATGTGGAAGAACAACATCAAGGCAAGATTATGGAACAAATAGGCGAACGCAAGGGCGATCTAAAAAACATGGTCCCCGATGGAAGTGGTCGTGTTCGTTTGGAATATATGATGCCGGCCCGCGGTTTAATCGGCTTTCAAAGCGACTTTATGACCATGACCTCTGGTAGTGGTCTGCTTTACCATAATTTCTCCCATTACGGTCCTTATCTGGAGACTCAATTAGCCCAACGTAATAATGGTGTGCTAATCAGTAATGGTCAAGGTACTTCGGTGGGTTTCGCATTATTTACCTTGCAAGAACGTGGCCGTCTGTTTCTCGGCCATGGTGTGGATATTTACGAAGGAATGATTATCGGGATTCATTCTCGCAATAATGATTTGGTCGTTAATGCCCTAAAAACCAAACAGTTGACCAATATCCGTGCGGCTGGAACCGATGAAAATATTGTTCTTACCCCACAGATCAAATTTACTCTTGAACAAGCGTTAGAGTTTATTGATGATGATGAATTAGTCGAAGTTACCCCTAACCATATTCGTATTCGTAAACAAATTTTGTCGGAAAGCGACAGGAAACGAGCCTCACGTCAAGCCAAAGAGACTTGATCTATAAATTAGATTGACTATCCTCAATAACAGATACCCAAGCCACCTGGGTCAAACATTTTCAGGTAGCTTGGGTATTAAGCAACGGTATTTTTAGCCAGAAAAATACGTCGGCCTAATTTCTTAGAGGATATCAAGATGAAAACTAATAAAACAAAAATCTTCTCTTTCGGCATTTTATTTGGATTATTCAGCCTTATTTTTGGCACCGCCTATGCTGATACTGCTAAATCTTTCGGTAAGCATACAGTCTATTACAATGCCTTTCCTTCCGATAGCCTACCATCTCAGATGACACAGCGTTATCAAATACAGCGGAGTAAAAACATGGCTTTAGTCAATATTTCCGTGGTGGACAATAAATCCAGTCTTATGCCGCAGGGGGTAAAATCAAAAGTCAGTGGCGAAGTGAAAAACTTAATGGGACAGTCAAAACCATTGAATTTTAAAGAAATCCATGAGGGTGAAGCATATTATTATATCGCACAGGTAAAAGTAGATCATGAAGAGGTGGTCAATTTTTACGTGAATGCTAAGCCCCAAAATAATGGTGCTAGCTATGACGTTAATTTCACGAAAAAATTTATAACCAAATAAAGAACTGAACTGACTCCTCTAAGAAAAGTCAGGGTTAAGGTTTTCACCATAACCCTGAATGGGAGTTTTAAACCGCCTCTGCTTCTCCTACAATCACATTTTCATCGACATTTTCGGCATCATTAGCAGGTTTAACTACAGGTAAATTATCGCTGGAAATTTCAGTGCCACAGAGGTTTAATCCTTCGCGATAATTCTCCATAGCCAATTGCGCGTCATCTAACTTAGTCTCATACAATTTACCGAGGAAATGATATTTATCGGCACTCGGCAATAAACTCAGGCTTTCCTGGACATAATCTCGCGCTTTACCCCATAACTGGTTATTAAAACTGATCTGGCCAAGAGAAAATAATAAAGCCGGATTATTTTTATGTTGCTTTAGTAACTGCTCAGCAAATTCTAATTGTGCGGCTCCATCTTTTTCTTTCACCTTGCCAAATAACCCAACTGCTTTAACATTCCACTCCCGTTTTAATACATCGCGTAGCATACCTGCGGCACGATCATTATCTCCCATATTAATCAATTGTGAGCAATAAAAACAACTAATCTCTGGATCGGTACGAATGGAGCGACTAATTTTATTCCATTGAGCATGAAGTTTTTCCAGGTCGTTTTGATCCACCGCCTGCTGCAACATATGACGTTGAATATCTTTTTCCAGGTCATTTAATTGGGGATCTTTATAAACCCGATAATGTTGTAGATCATGGAACAACACTTCTAAGTCATGCCAGCTTTCCATTTTCTTATAGAGGTCGACTAACATTTTTAAAACCTGATGATGGCGAGGAGATTGACCACGTAAATGCATCAGCGTGGCTAGTGCTTGTTCTTCCTGACCATCACTAATTTGTAACTCTGCTTGAGTCAGGCCAATGGCAATTTCAGCGTCGGGATTGGTTTGAAATGCCAACATCAAATAGTTATCTCGCTGAGATTGTTTACCCTGTTCTTGGGCTGCTCGCGCTGCTGCCATATAGTTTAATAACGGTGTACTATTATTGGCGGCATTTTTACTCAAGGCTCTTTCTGCTGAACGCCAATTTCCTTCTGCCAAAGCCATAAAACCTTCATTGGAACGTTTTACCGCACTGGATTTGCGACGTTTATCGTTCCAATCGATAAGCCGCGATGGAATGTCCAGTAATTTCAAAAGCCCAAACACCAGAAAATAAGTGCCCAAAATGGCAAAGCCAAGAGCGGCGATCAACAACACCAAGGTCATTTCAACCGTGTAGCCGGCATAACTTAACATGGCATAGCCAGGATCTTCTTTAGCCATCAAAGTGGCATATACCACCGCGATTAGCGTTAATAATCCCAGGAAAAATAATTTAAACATTATTCTACCCCTTCTTTCTTTTGTGCTACCTGGGCTTCCTCACCAGCATGTTTTTCCAATTCTTGCATATAGCCTCGTAAGGCTTTTAAAGAGAAGGAGATATCCGGTAATTGTGGAGAAATTTGAGCTCCTTCCAGACCGCTAATAAGTTCCTGAAGATTTTTTACCTGCGAGGTTTCAGCCACAAAATACTTACTCAACCAAGCTTTGGCTTCTGCCAAAAGACTTTGATACATAGCCTGCTGCTGATTTAATAGGGCGCTACGCGCACTTTCCAATTTTAAAATCAAATTTTGTTGTAAAAAGTATTTTTCTTTAGGAGCAATAAGCGGATGTACATCACCTTTGGATGAACGGAAAGCCACTAGATTTTCCAGTTCTTTGATAAATTTTCGCCCCGCTTCTTCCGCTTTTGTTTTAGCTTTTTCTAAAGTAGTTGGCTCAGCTTTATCCCGTAACAGATAATCTTCTTCTTTAAATTCCGGCAATTTATCATGTTGAACCGCCAAATCATTGGCTTGCTTAATCAAACTGGTCAATTGAGCCGCCATTCCTGCAATATCGACTTTCGGAACAGCACGTAATTGTACGACTTCATCAGTGATGGCCTTACGAATATCGATCACACCGGGATCGCCCATATCCAATAAACGTTGATCGGCTGACTCCAGAGCAATCAAGGCAGTATTTACATCACGAGACAAGCGCAGGCTATGATTGGCAATCAGCATCAGATATTCCACTTCAGACAGTATCCATCCTGAACGTTGACGGCCTTTCTCTTTATAAAGCTTGTCCAATGATTGAACTAATTGCTCATGATTGGTTTGTTGTTCACGTTGTAAATCCTGGCTAAACTGATTTAATTTATGTAGGCCATCATCCAATTGACGTTGTTGTTCGGCCTGAGTTTTTATTTCACCCTGCAGGGAATTAACCTGGCCTTCGATTTTTTGACTTAGCCCTATAACTTCGGCAGATAATTTTTCATTTAAAGCCTTGGATTCAGTATTAATCTTATCATTTAAGCCTTTGACTTCACTGCCAAGCTTCTGATTGATATTTTTAATATCTCCGCCAAAACCACTCATGCGGTCGGTAACATTGTTAAAACGCTCAGAAACGGTACTAAACTGACCGGTAACATTATTCAGGCTACCCTTTACCTTCCCGGAAAGTTCAACCTTAATATCGGCCAGTTCCGCTTTATGATCCTCCAATTGTTGGAACAAATAGAAACTAAAGCTACCTACGGCTAAAGCGACAATAAGAGCTAGGAATATAAAAGCGATCAGACCACCCGTAGATTGACTGTTTACCGCAGCGCCTCCCTCTTCAGCGCCTTCGACTTCTGCTTGTTTAGTCTTTTGTTTATCAGTGGACAATGTAAACTCCCCTTTGCTAATGATGATCACAATCGATTTGTGAATACCCCAGCCTTCCTGGTGTATTATTCACAGTTATTCAATAAAGCCTCTATGATGGCTTCATTATTTGCCTTTTCGGCAACAATAATATCTTGCATAAAACCGAGCTTCCTGGCTTTGGCAGCAATCTTTTCATGTACCACCAGTATTTTACTCGATGCCAGCAAATATAAAGCTTGACTATGGTCAAGTTGCTCTATATTAGCTTCGGTATACAGAGCCCCTCCTAATATGGTTAATAAATTAACCAGACCCTCACTACTGGTAATAATAATAAAGTCTATTTTTTGACTTTGCCAGCGCTGTAACAGTTTCCGACTTTTCTCGGCAGTTTCACACTGGGGGCAACGGCGTTGGTAAACTTCCAAATAGTCTACATCAGCACCTCTAATTCGCAGTTGCTCAGCCAGAAATTCTCTGCCACCTAGGCCGCGTACAATCAGTATTTTTTTTCCGCTACAATCGGAAAACTCAGGGTGTTTCAATAACGATTCGCTATCACTTCCCCGTTGTGGAAAAATATCTGCCGAAATTGTCTTTCCCAGCAATGCCAAAGATTGCTGAGCCAAAACATTTGCCGTGGATTTTCCCACTGTTGCCCAAAGAGGCAACCTTGAACCTTTATTTAAATCAATATTTTGTGTAGCAATCAGCCTAAAAAAATACTTAACAGCATTGGCACTAACAAAAATCAAAATATCACATTGTGCTAAATTTTTTTGCACCGAATTACTATTGAGTGTATCAGTTAAATCACTGATTTCAATCACCGGATTCTCAAAAACAGTGGCCCCTAGCTTCTCTAAACTTGCCGTCAAAGCCTTAGCCTGCTCCTCCGGCCTGGTGTTAACCACGGTTATAGAAGCTAAATCTGCTCTGCTCGTAACCATTAACCAATTCTCATTAAATTAGTTGACCGGATTTACGAATATACCTCTTTTAAAATTTCTCGGGCACCGTTTGCCAATAATTCATCAGCCACATCAATACCTAATTGTTCTGCCTGACTCACGTCGCCAGTTTTTTCGGCACGGATAATCCGTTTACCGTCTAAAGAAGCGACCAGTGCCCGTAAATAGATCTTATCTTGCTGCAATTCCGCAAAACCACCAATCGGTACTTGGCAACCCCCTTCTAAGCGCTTGTTTAAGGCTCGTTCGGCTTTTATTCGCAGTGTGGTATCGGGATCTCCCAAAGGTGCGATTAATTGATGAACTCGTTCGTCACCGACTCGACATTCAATCCCCACTGCTCCTTGCCCTATCGCCGGTAAACTTTCTTCCGGGCTAATATAATCCTGAATCCGATCTTTCATTTCTAATCGGATTAATCCGGCTGCAGCGAGTATAATGGCATCATATTCGCCTTCATCCAATTTCCTTAAACGGGTATTGACATTACCGCGCAAGTCTTTAATTTGTAGATCGGGTCGGTTAACCTTCAGTTGTGTCTGGCGTCTAAGGCTCGAAGTCCCCACCACTGCGCCTTCCGGCAATTCTCTTAAACTATTGTAGTTATTAGAAACAAAGGCATCCCTAGGATCTTCGCGCGGGCAGACTATCGCCAACTCCAAACCGTCGGGGAAATCTACCGGGACATCTTTCATTGAATGGACAGCGATATCCGCATTACCATTGAGCATTCCCACTTCCAGCTCTTTCACAAATAGTCCTTTGCCACCCACTTTAGCCAAAGGAGTATCCAATATCTTATCTCCCTGAGTCGTCATGGTAAGCAATTCAACTTCCAGATCCTGGTGAATCTCCAGTAGCCGATCACGAACATAATAGGCTTGCCATAAGGCTAATGGACTCTTTCGGGTTGCTATGCGAATAATTTCTTTGCTCATATGAGATTCTGCTTTGTTCTATGTTGTGAATTATACCGATATAAAAAATTCAATCTATTGCTTTAGCTTAATTTTTAAAAAATAGTGCATAGTATAAAAATTCTTAATGCATGGGTGCAATGCTTCGCCGTTACTTTCTCCACGAATTAGGCTAAAATAACCGGACTTTAAAAGTCGGGAAATTTGGATTAAACATGACCAGTAAGTCCTTTTTACTATTTTTTTTATTCTCATCATTATTATTCGGCAGTCTCTATTCCGGAGCTACTAGCATCGAAGTTCCAGTAATCCGAGACATCCGGGAAGAGGCCAAACTGGCACAAAAGAATAATTTACCGATTTTAATTATCTTTAGTTCAGACCACTGCCCATTTTGTGATCTGGTAAAAGAAGATTTTCTCAAACCGATGTTGATATCGGGAGATTATACCCATCGAACCCTGATTCGTGAAGTAAATGTTGACGATGGTAATGAAATGATCAATTTCGACGGACAAGAAATATCTGCCGATACCTTTACTTACCGCTATAATGTCTCTTTATTCCCCACCATGCTCATGCTAGATTATCATGGTAAAAAAGTTTCACATCGAATTTTAGGAGTCAATACACCGGAAATGTTTGGGGGTAGAATAGACGCCATGATCGATAAAGCTAACATGGAATTAGGAAATAAAATCACTAAAAACTAACAAATCATTATAATACAAAGCTATAATTAGTCGTAAGAATAAAATAAACTGAAACTATAATCAGCATAAAAAATGAGCAAACAGCAATGTTTGGAAAAAGCAATAGTATCACCGTACAACAATTAAAAAATTCCAGTGCCATCTTTTCCACTTTATCAGAACGGCACCTGATTGAACTGGAAGCGCAAGACGCCATCCGCACTTATACTTTAGAAAAAGATGAAAGCATTTCTTTCCAAGGTGGCAGCGGCAAAGACTCCTATTACTTGTTAAATGGTTCCGTGCACTTTGATTTAAACGGCGTTAGTCAGGGACTTTTCGCCGCCAGTCAGAAATATTTCAAAGCCATAGAGCTGGAAGCAGGACAACGTGGGAAGTTTATCGTTAACGACCCCTGTGTTATATGCCGCACTGATCGTGATCATCTTGATTTTCTCTCTTCCTGGAACGCTCTGATCGATAATTTCGACCACACCATCAATAACGGTATTCAAGCTCGACTGAAAGAACTGAAAAATCCGGCTGTATTTATGCGCCTCCCATTTGAAAATGTAGAAGAAGCATTTAACCGAATGATTACTATTGATGTAGATGCCGGAACCGATGTCATATGCCAAGGCGACACAGGAGATACCTTTTATATTATCCAATCCGGCCATGCAGAAGTGTGGCAACAAAATATTTACGATAAAAAACCACAAAAGGTAGCCGAATTAGATTGTGGTGAATATTTTGGTGATGAGGCTCTGATCACTCAAGGAACACGCAATGCTACCGTCAAAATGACCGAATCCGGGCAATTACTAGCCTTACACAAATCCGATTTTGACGCCCTGATACAGCAACATTTGATCGATAAAGTGGATTCTGAGACCGCAATAAACTATATCGATAAAGGCTATGTCGCAATTGACGTAAGGCATGTCGAAGAGTATGAAGAGGGACATTTAGCCAACGTCAAGTCAATTCCCCTGCATAATCTGCGAAAATGCCTACCACAATTGGATAAATCAAAAAAATACCTAACCTATTGCCATTCTGGAAATCGTGGAGCAGTTGCAGCAATGATTATGAAGCAAAACGGTTTCGAAGCTGTGTGTCTTAAGGATGGAATAAAAAACTGGCCATATAAATTAATTCCCGGGCCAAATAACAGCTAGCTTGCTTTGTAGCAACTATTCGGTTAAAAATTTTCGAATACCGGCTACCATTCTTTGGCTAATATCCAATTGCTCCAAGCAATCTTTTAAGAGCAATTTCATCGCACCGCCAGATTGTTTATGCATGGCAACGATTTGAGTTTTTTTGACCAAAGCATTACGATGAATCCGGATAAAATTATCTGAAAATTCTTCTTCCAAATGCTTTAGAGTTTCTTCTAATAACACTTCTCCGTCTTTATAGCGCACAGTAATGTATTTATGATCGGCGATAAAATAATAGATATCCTTTACTGCAATCAATTCAATAGCTCCACGTTTTTGGACACTGATATGGCTGCGTTGTCGATTAGCTTTATTGCCCGATAAATGCATTAATTGACTTTTATTTAATTTACTACAGGCAGACAAGGCCTTGAAAAGCCTTTTCTGTTTAATCGGCTTTAACAGATAATCGATAGCATTACTTTCAAAAGCATCCAGTGCGAACTCACTATAGGCTGTAGTGAATATAATGGCAGGGGGTTGTTCTAACTTGGATAGATGCTGGGCGGCCTCTATACCACTCATGCCCGGCATACGAATATCGAGAAGGACTACTTCAGCTTCTAATTTGATGGTTTGTTCTGTTGCTTCTACGCCATTACTAACCATCGCTACGATTTCTGCCTCGGGCCAATCGTCTAAAAGCGTCGCTAATCGTTCTCGAGCCGGTCGTTCATCATCGGCAATCAGAATCTTCATTTCAAGTCTCTCGCTTTAGAGATACTGCTAATGCATTACGATATTTTTCTTTTAACTCTTCAGGCATCGGACCGGAAAAATCCAGAACAATACTTTGACGCAACCTTTTTCCTGTAATTTTAATATTTCCGGGCTTGTACATTCGTGACAACTGTTCCACGTCAAATAAAAATTCTGCTGGAATGTCCCCTTCATAGTGAGTAATAATTCCTTCTTCGATAAGAAAGCTAAATACCACGCGCCGCCGTCTACTACGTAACAGCCCTAAAAACACTGCGTCAAATAGTAACAACAGCACAATAATAATTATTGCATAGGTAAAGCTCACTATAGCCCTCTCAATCTATATGCAGAATTTTATGAATTTGCATTGATATCCGCCATTGCGGATGCAGCAGACAATATTCAACTGTTTTAGCGATATTGTCGTCTGTTATTTTATTATCAATAGGTTGCAGAAAAAAGTGTTTAAAATTGAGACTATTGAACTTTTCCGGTGGCAGAGCCTGTTGCGGATATAATAGTTTTAGTTCATCTCCTCGGGTAATTTTTAGCTCCATCTGATCTTTAGGGCTGACACATAACCAGTCGATACCTTTTGGGGCTTCAAGACTTCCGTTGGTTTCCACCGCGACTTCAAAACCCACTGAGTGCAACTCCGTGACCAAGGCCTCATCCAACTGTAGAAGCGGTTCTCCACCAGTGAAAACAACATAAGGTACTTGTTTAGTCGTAATCGCAGCAGGCCAAAGTGCCTTAATCGCATCGGCAACTACTTTTGCAGAAGAATATTTCCCGCCACCGGGGCCGTTGACTCCGACAAAATCCGTATCGCAAAAAGGACAGGCTGATTTTTCCCTATCCCGTTCCAGTCCGCTCCATAAATTGCAACCACTAAAACGGCAGAACACTGCTGCCCGACCACTTTGTGCACCTTCACCCTGAAGGGTGTAAAACATCTCTTTAATACTGTACAAAACTTTTTATCCGAAAGAAGCCGAGACGTGCCCGTAAGGGAGGAATTTCATTGTGAAAAAAATATTACTCTTCAAAACTTATTTCAATTACTGCCTGTCCGAAATCACAGGTAAACGGGATGAGCAATTTAGGTCCATCCACTTTATGCTTGATGACATGATTCTTACCCTTCACCACCTCCGGGCTAGCCATTTCGAACTCAAAACCTTTTTCACCAAGTATTTTTTTTGCTCCTCCGGAAACCATATTGGTAATTTCACCGACCATATCGGTGACCTGTTCATCAATTGTCTTGATTTCTTCACCCAACATATTAGAGTAAGTTTTCAAACCTAAGGCTTCATCAAAGGAGACCGAAAAAGATCCTTTAAGCTCCGGGCCATCCATCGCAATTAAACCCGATATATCTCCCTTGGCCAAGGAGTCTTCTTTCACTTCAACCTGTCCCGGTTGTAACTCAATTCGAGCCATGGTTTTCATCACTTCCAATAAGGAAGTTAAAAATGGATTAATATATTCAGCATTCATAAATATGTATAGAGAATCAACAAACTATCCGACTATTAATTTATAGCACAATATAGGATGACATAAAATACTTCAAATCAATCATAACCGGTCATTTCCAAATATCCTTTTCCCGACATTGCTTTGCCGGCCTGATGACCGTTTATTTTAATTGCCCCCTCCCAATATTTGAAACTTCCGGTCCATTCCTGTTGCTTGAGTAAGGGCGAGATAGACAAATTCAAATTTTCGCTTGGGATCTGCAAATGCCATCGAATGGGATATTTTATTTTAGTGTCGGGACTGCGCCAATATTCTTTTTCCTGCAGTTGGAACTGAGATACCGTAAATTGCTTTTGCTTGCCGTTCTTATCAACCATAACTGCATAAGATGTGGAATCTTTGACTCCGTTTAATAAACGTAATTGGTATAACATAATATCCACGTCATTATCCAACTGCATAGCAAACCAGTCCCATCCCTGCTGGTTTGCAGCCAAGCTGGAAGTAGACCATTCGCGATCAAACCAGCTATTGCCATTTACCCGATGCATTTTATTTCCAATTTGAATAGCTCCTTGAGTAGGCATGCGAGTTAAAGAATAATAATAGGAGGCATTGCCCTTTTCCGGACTTTTCTGACTCAGACCTTTATTGCCCTGTAAAATTATGGGCTTGGCTGACGTTAATTGTAATTTTAAGGAAAAGTCCTTTTCTGTAACAATCAACTCTAAGGGCAACCAATGATCTTTATGCATTGACGATATTTTCCAATTATCCAACCAGATTTGATAACGTTGATTGACCATAGCAACACCGGCTAATCCCAAACCATCCCGACTCATTGCTTGGCGTTGGTATATCTTTTCTCCCGAGACATCGGTCAAGGCAAGATGTAGCATATAGATATTATTACTACGCCATTTGGATGGTTTATCAAGCTTCTTTGGTCTGGGCAGTCCAACTCGAAATAAGGTAAATTGATAAGCAAATAATTGCTTATTATCGCTACTTAAATTACCGGTAAAATACCACCATTCAGTCTTGTATTCAGGATGAGGTAGGTGATCGGATGGGAAATGAAAGGTTCTGGGTTCAATAGCCTGTTTAAATTGTAGTTTATCACTCTCACGTTCTCCCAATATGGCTTTCATAGACAGTTCATCGGCAAATACCGGTAGTAATGACCATAAAAGCAATATTACTATCATGAGGAATTTTTTCATCCTTAGCTATTCTCCCCTTAAACTCACGACAGGCTGTGTTTTTGCCAGAGTATAGGCCGGATATACTGCCGCCATTACGGCGGCCAAAATTGCCAACAGTGCAGCATAGAGATATTCCATGGGAGGCAAGATAAATAACATGCTCCAACCAAAAGAACGGTAATTGATCACTTCAATAAGGAGATAAGCCAAGACAGTTCCAATCGGCAATGCCAATATGGCTGCAACAACTCCCATTACTAATGTTTCCAAATATATCAAAGTTGACAATTCTCGCTGATTAAGTCCAAGCACGCGTAAAACCGCAAACTCCCTGCTACGTTCCAAAGCAATAGCCATCAAGGCACTTAATATCCCAATAAACGATACAATAACCACCAAAAGCTTTAATACCTGAGTAATTTTAAAAGTTCGATCAAAAATTCGTAGTGATTCTCGATGCAATTCAACTTTGGAGATAAGTGATAAACCGGAGCTTGACGATATCATATCTAACTCCGATTCAATCGAGCTGGCCTGGGTATTGTCTTCTAAATAGACACCGATACTATTAATCTCTGCCTTTTGCCAATACCTTTCAAAACTACCTCGACTGATATTGATCAACCCTTGCTCCGCCCCATAGTGATAAAAGACTCCCACGATTTTAAAATGACGCTTTCCAAGAGGAGTGGGTAGAGAGACATCATCTCCAACTTGGAGTCGATGCCGATAGGCATAAGGTTCCGAGATTAAAACGGCATCTTCTTCAAACCAAGCACGTTCAGCCTCTTTAGCGTTACCGTGTTTAAGTCGAAAAGCTCGAAAACTTTTTCGCGGAATATCTAAAATCAAGAGTTGATGATACTGATTATTAAAGAAAAACGTTCTTCTCGAATCACTACTTACGGCACTAACTCCCGGTAACGCTACTATCCGTTCAAGTAATTTAGGATTTATAGGCGAGATTGCTTGAGAATTAGTACTGCTGGAAATAAAGAAATCGGCCCGTAAATATCCGGCTAACCAATCATCTACCGTGATCCGAAAACTTTTTATCATGATACCGATTCCCAAGGTTGCTGCAACCGCAATGGTTAAGGCAATGATGGCAATGTTGGCACGACTTAATGAGCGGGCAATATTATTGACCGCCATTTTACCCGGCATAGCAAAAATAAACTTCATCACAACAGCAAAGGGAATTAGCAACCATCGAATAATCCTTGGCATTAAAACTGCCATTGAAGCGATCAAGACAAATACCGCAAAGAACCCTTGCCCCATACTACCATTAGCCTGATTGATCAGAAAAAAAACTACTCCACAACCGATTAATCCCGGAATGGCCAAGTAATTTATCCAGCGCCAGGTTTTTTGTTCAATTTCAATTCTTTGCAAAACTCTAATCGGTTGACTAAAAGCCGCTTCCCAAGCCGGGAAAGCAGCAGCCACAACGGTTGTTCCAATCCCCAGGGCAATTGCTTTATAAAAAGTTAATGGTTGCCAGTAGAAGCGATTAACTTGAACTTGATAGTAAAGATCATTAATGGTCTGACTGACAAACACGACTAAAACCTTTGCCAATAAAAATCCCAGCATAATACCGATAATAGTGGCAATGCTTCCGATCAGAATTGCTTCACTAATTACCAAGTTGAATAGCTCTCTGCGGGAGACCCCAATAACTCGCATCCGAGCAAATATTTTTCGTCGTTGTACCACCGAAAACATACAGGTGTTATAAATCAGGAACATAGCGACAACAATTCCCAGCAAACTTAAAGCGGTTAGATTTAATTCAAAAGAATCGCTAAGCTGTGAGAGAGCCCGCTGATGTTGATTACTCTCCATAAGCGTTACTCCTGGAGGCAAAAAACGTTTAATCGTATTTAGAAGTTGTTGATTGTCACCGGACAAAATCAGGTCAATTTGACTAATATAACCATACCAGCCAAGTAACTCTTGTGCCGTACTAATATCACTAAGGAACCAATTTTTTAATTCGCTTTTTAGCCCACTGGCTACGGGAAACATAGCAACAATCGTTAATTCATGCTGTCGTTCGGCAATTTTAACGTTTAGTTTATCACCGATTTGCAAACCATTTTCAACTATAAAAGATTCCGATACTACGATGCTATTAGGTTGGCTTAACAATAACTGCAATGTGTCAGCCGAAAGATTTCTAAGCTCTTTAGCATCGAGACGCTGTAAATTTCCCTCACTTAGCGGATCAATTCCTAATAGTCGTATCTTTTTTGACTGCAGTTGGGGTAACGACAAATTGGTATTGATCAAGGGAGTAATATTTTTTAATCCCAATTCAGTACGTAAGCGATGATATACCTGTTCAGGAACGATTGAATTCTCACCGACAATACGATGACTGGCATTACCGGCAATAGATTGAACCGAAAATTTGAAACTTTGTTTGGCACTATAAATGGCTAAATCCATTCCCACAACAATGGCTACGCCAAGAGTGATCCCCAAAACCGAGAACAATAATTGCAAAGGGTGTCTGAGAAAATAGTTCTGGCTTGAAGTAAATAAAAGGGACATATAACACATCGTTAGTGACGATAATATGAACTGATTATAGCTTAGATGGATCAGAGTTTTTTTAAGGCGAACGAAAATAGAAAAGGGAGATGGTTGAAAGCTTATCTTTTTTTCTCTGCCAACTTCACCTTTTACATTTTAGGCAATTTTTTCCCACCGAAAATAACATTAAAACGCCAACTCATAAAGTCAGGCGTTTCAATATAGTTTTTACTCACCACATAATTTAAAACACTCTTTAAACGATAAGCATGAGCAACCGAGTCGAGCCGAATAATTTCCTTCCCGCTCTCATCAAAGGCAATCAAGGTAGGTGCATAGAATAAATTTAATTGATCGGCCCATTCCCTGGCGGTTAATTTTTTACCATCTGGAGTTAAAACCCGAGTATCACTATTCATGTCTAATTGTACAATGTCAAACTTTTTCAATAATGCTCTAGTAGATTCCTTTTGCATCGGCGATGAATGCAACACATCACATGCATGACAGTCATACTGTTCAAAAATAACCAACAATGGCTGTTGGGCTTTTATCCTAGAGCGATCTAACATATACGGCGGTTGCATAAATAACTCATCACTATTTAACTCAGCCATATCAAATTTGGGAGGTGGATCAGCTCTATTTAAATAGTTACGTAAAGTTTCTTCCCGATAGTATCCCTCCACAACATATTCCAAAGCCGCTCTAAACTTATAGGGAGGGTAATAACCTTTTAACATTAAGGATTTGCTTCCTTCTTTGTCATAAAAAATCAGGCTGGGAGTCAAATTGGCTTTTTCCTGGACGGCATATTCTCGCTCAGTTAATACTTCGCCACCTGGAGTGGTTACCTCATTACTCCCCCAAATATTAATTGAAATAACATCAAAGTTTTTACGCGTATAGGTTGCAATATCCTCTTGGCCAAAATCATTTTTCATCAATGCCTTACAATAGGCACAGTTTTTTTGTCCAAAATATACGGCAATACCTTTTTTCCCTGCAGATACAGCTTCCTGAAGATCATCATCCAAATCCAAAAAGCTCTCCTTAAACCAAGCCGGATGACTGATCTCTTCCACTGGTCGGTCGTCAAACTCAAAATTTTCCCAATCTGCATCCGATTCGTCAGCCAGGCTTATTGCGGAAAATCCGAAAAGAAAGAATAAAATTAATACGTTTAATGCGATTCGAGCATGTTTTAACATAGGCGGTCAGAAATAAATTTTATCATTGAAAATTACGTATCAAAAACGTCAACTTCCCTTAGTATAGAATGCATTGTAATGCATGTATAGTTTAGTTGAGAGGCTATTTATATCAAAAAAAGCGCCTCTATTGACTAATGACATTGAGGTGTCCTGAGTTGTTAACTACACTAATAAACAAAAAGTTCCCCTAAGGGACCCCGAGATTTGGAGATATTAGATGTATATCGACAAAAAAACTGCAATAGGTATTTTTATATTTTTTGTTGTCGTTACGGTAAGCTATATTCTATACAATCTGCATCATACCAAAAATATTCAGATTGAATTGTCCAAACAAAAACTCATCCAGGAAGCCATCGCCCACTTCGATAATATGGTGGTTACGCGTAGCTGGAACTCCCGCTATGGGGGAGTTTATGTGCTGCAGCAAAAAGGACTGCAACCTAACCCCTATCTGAAAAATAATTCCATGCGCGGGGCAAATAACGAACTCTTAGTTAAGATTAATCCGGCCTGGATGACCCGTCAAATTTCCGAACTTTCTAATCAACGAAGTAAATACTATTACAAAATTACCAGCCTCAAACCAATTAATCCGAATAACAAGGCCGATAGTTTCGAAACCGAAGCTTTAAATTATTTTGAAAACCATCAGGATGACAAATATTACTATCGGTTCAGCGACGATTATAACGATTTTAATTTTATGGGTGCGTTAGTGGTGAAAAAATCCTGTCTGACTTGCCATGCTGATCAGGGTTATGAAGTGGGCGATATACGGGGAGGGATTCGGGTGTCCATTCCGACTATATTATTTCAAGAAGGGGTTTTGTTGCTGAGCCAAAAAACCCTGCACAATAGTATCATAGTAGTATTAATCGCTTGTTTAATCACCTGGCTGGTGATCTGGTTTATCAACTTAATCTATACTCGTCAGGAAAAAATCGAACATCTTAATTTAACCTTGGAAGATAAAGTCAGAGATCGAACCCAAACCCTGGAAGTGATGTATCAACATGAAAAATATATTAAAGAAATCCTCAAAACCATATCCGATGTCAACGTATTATTATTGACCTCGCTATCTTTAAAAACCATGTTGAAAAACAGTACTCAACGCTTAGCAGAGCATAAACATTATCGGGTCATATGGATTGGCCTGTTAAACCAGGATATTTTAGAAGTCGCTTATAAATCCAATCAGGACTTGGAGCTTGTCGATCAGGATTTTTACGATTTGAATCAAAATGATACGCCTAAAAGCAATTATGCTATGCAGGCCATCAAAAATCGCGCAACCATTATCAGCGAATATAAAAACGGCCATGCCAACGAACAAGGACGACGTAAAACCGACTTTGACATCCATTGGGTAGCAGCAATCCCTTTGACTATTAGCAATACTGATACTCCTTTGGGCGTACTCAATGTATATTCCGACCGTGAGGCCGGATTTGAACCGGAAGAGATCAATGTTCTGGAACGTCTTTCTATCGATATTGCGTTGGTATTACATTCTCATGAGCAACAAAATGTTCTTAAAGAAATGGAATATGAAAAAGCCTCCAACTATGAAGAAACCATTCTGGCATTTGTGAATATAATTGAACAACGCGATACCTATACTGCCGGTCACACCATACGAGTTGCCGAATACTGCCGCCAGATCGCAGAGGCAATGAATATACCGGCCGACGAAATCAATAAACTGGTCAAAGCAGCTATCCTGCACGATATCGGTAAAGTGGCCACCCCTGATTCCATTTTGCTTAAACCAAGTAAATTGAACGCCCTGGAATATGAATTGATTAAGCAACACGCGCAGGCCGGATACAATATGTTGTCAAAAATTGATATGTATAAGGATCTGGCGGAGATTATCAAATTCCATCATTCCCGTTATGATGGTAAGGGCTATCCCCGTACTCAATCAGCGAATGAAATTCCTTTTTTGTCGCATATCATGATCGTTGCAGATGCCTTCGATGCCATGACCACCAATCGCATCTATAAACCGCGTAAAAGTATTGCCGAAGCCTTAGCGGAAATCGAGCACTTGAGTTCCCGCCAATTTCATCCGGAAGTGGCCAAAGTTGCCATTGCGGTGTTAAGTACGACCCAAATTGAAGAAACCGCACAAACTCCCAGCACCCAACTGGAAGAAAAGCGTTTTTCCTATTTTTTCCGCGATTCGCTAACCGAACTTTACAATGAAAACTATCTCCAAGTAAATTTGTCCGACGCCAAACGAAAGAATAAGCACATGGTTCTGGTCCTGCTTAAAAATTTTTCAAAATACAATAATGACAACGGTTGGAATGCCGGAAACCAGCTATTAATGCAAGTGGGGCAAAATCTCGAGGCCTTGTATTCGGGAGCAATGGTATTTCGTTGTCACGGCGACGATTTTGTCATATTAGCCAGCAATGAACCCAATATCAGTAGCGATACCATCAATCAACAAATGCCTCTAAAAGAAACCGAAGTATACGTTGTACTGGAAAGTCATGTTCTAAAATCGGAAGCCTACGATTTGGAAAAAATCTTGCGCTTGTAAACAATGATCCTAGACTTGAGTAGAAAGATCATTATTTGATGCCGATTTTCCTTTTACTTTTTCACGAATGGTTTGAATCACACTAAAAAACATTGGCACTAACAAAGGTACTAATATTGCCGCAGCCAACATTCCTCCAAATACTGCTGTACCAAGGGAGCGTCGGCTTCCGGCTCCGGCACCGACAGCAATCACTAAGGGTATAACCCCTAAAATAAAGGAAAAAGCTGTCATTAGTACAGCGCGAAAGCGCAGTTTAGCGGCTATTACGGCAGCATCAAAAATGGACTTCTTATCCTGCTCGCGCAAACTCTTGGCAAATTCAACAATTAAAATAGCATTTTTGGTGGCCAAGCCCATTAACAGCACAATTCCAACCTGCATATAAATATCATTTTCCAATCCCACTGACGATTGTGCGACCACCGCTCCAAAAATAGCCAAAGGTACTGAAAAGATGACCGAAATTGGAATCGTCCAACTTTCATATTGTGCAACAAGAAATAGGAACACAAAAATTATTGCCATAGAAAAAATAATCGGGATTTGATTCCCGGCCAATATCTCCTGATATGCTTGGCCGGTCCATTCGTAGGCATATCCAGGTGGTAAGCTATTATCAGCGACTTCCTGCATGGTGTTGATAGAATCCCCAGAGCTATAACCCGGCGAGGCAGAACCGTTTATTTTAATAGAACGATATAAATTATAACGACTGATCATAGCAGGCCCAATCATAGGTTCGGTTCTTAGCAAGGTCCTTAACGGAACCATTTCACCCTGATTGTTTTGCACAAATAGATTGTAAATATCCTCCTCTTTCATTCTAAATGGTGCATCTGCTTGGATTAATACTTGGTAGGTCTTACCAAACTTATTAAAATCATTAACATAGGATTTTCCGGTAAGACTATTCAAGGTGCTAAAAATATTGCTCAAAGGCACTCCCATTATTTTGGCTTTTTCCCGATCAATCTGTAAATACACCTGCGGAACGGAAGCCTTAAAGGTACTGAATACTGCACTTAGTTCAGGAGCTTTATTAGCAGCCACCGCCAATCCACCTAACACTGATGCCATACTCTGCGGACTGTCCCCGGCGGTTGATTGTAAAATAAACTCAAAACCACCGGTAGAGCCGAGCCCTGGAATCGGAGGCGTTCTAAATGGAAAGATATTGGCGCTAGCTATGGTAGCCAGCTGGCCACGAATCTGTCTCACCACAGCACCTTCATACAAACTGGGATCGGTGCGCTCCGACCAGTTCTTTAATACCGCAATAACCAAAGCACCATTGGAAGAGATCCCTTGATTTAAAATACTATAGCCGGGAACAGAAATAATATGCTCGACTGCAGGATGTTTTTTTATGATTGCTTCCGCCTCCGCTACCACCTTATTGGTTCGATTTAAGGAAGCACCGTCGGGCAACTGAATATCCACCATAAACGCCCCTTGATCTTCCAATGGAACAAAACCACCGGGCAATTTTTGAAACAGATAAAAAGTGGCTCCACAAAACAGGGCAAATACCAACATCCAAAAACTTCCCCGTTTGACGAAACCTGCCACCAAAGCAGTATAACCATTCGTCATTTTATCGAAGCCACGATTAAACCAACCAAATGGCCCTTTGCTGGCCAATTCCCCACTTCCCGCTTTCAAAATGGTAGCGCACAATGCCGGACTCAGAGTCAACGCATTAATGGAAGAAATAGCTACAGCAACCGAAATAGTTACCGCGAACTGTCGAAATAACTCTCCGGTTAGCCCAGGAATAAAACCCAAGGGCACAAATACTGCCAGCAGTACTAAGGTAGTGGCTATGATCGCACCGGATATTTCCTCCATTGCCTTACGAGTAGCCGGAACAGGATTTAAGCCATCAGCCATATGACGTTGGGTATTTTCCACCACAATAATGGCATCATCAACCACAATACCGATAGCCAGAATCAAACCGAACAAGGTAATCATATTGATGGAGTAGCCCAAGGCAATTAAACCGGCAAAGGTTCCAATTAAAGAAACAGGTATTGCCAACGAGGGAATTAAGGTTGAGCGCCAATCCTGAATAAAAATAAACACCACCAGGATTACTAAAGCAATGGCCACAAACAAAGTCTCCACCACTTCATCAACAGAAGCTTGAATAAAGCGAGTAGTATCATAAGGAATGGCATATTCCATATCATCAGGAAAACGTTTGGATAGTTTTTCCATCTCTTGCTTAACCGCTTCGGCGACACTTAAGGCATTCGCGTCAGGAAGCTGATAAATAGCCAATACTACGGCTGGTTTACTATCCAATAAGCCAAAAGCATCGTAGCTTTTAGAGCCCATCTCGATGCGGGCTACATCCTTGACCCTAACAGTTGAACCATCCTTACCGACTCGAATAATGATATTGCCGAACTCTTCCGGGTTACTAAGTCGTCCCTGGGTACGTAAATTATATTGAAATTGAGTTTCAGGGGTACTAGGTTGCGCCCCTAATTGCCCTGCTGCAACCTGAACATTCTCATCTTGAATAGCAGCCATCACATCATTGGTGGTCAAACCCAGACTATTCAGGCGATCCGGATTCAGCCAGATCCGCATACTATAATCCTGAACACCGAGAATCGCCGCTTCTCCGACACCATCCAAACGAGCTAATACATCGGTAACATTAATATTGGCATAATTATTTAAAAACAGCGTGTCATAGGTTTCATTGGGAGAGAAAATATTTACCACCATTAACATATTGGTGGATTGTTTCTTGGTGGTAACTCCTTGCCGAGTCACAGCCTCCGGTAATTGTGACGTAGCCTGAGCAACACGATTCTGAACATTTACGGTATTCATATCGGCATTGCTACCGACCGCAAAGCTGATAGTTAGTGTATAACTTCCATCGTTAGCACTATTGGAGGACATATAAATCATATCCTCCACTCCATTGATTTTTGATTCCAAGGGACCCGCCACCGTATCGGCAATAGTTTCGGCATCCGCCCCTGGGTATACTGCGCTTACCTTGACTTGAGGTGGTGCCAAATTAGGATATAGGGCCACCGGCAATACATTTATGGCGACCAATCCGGCAATACAGATAATAATGGAGATAACAAAGGCAAATTTGGGACGACCGATAAAAAAGCCACTAAACATAATTAGTGCTCCTTCTGTTCAGATGACTTATCAGCCTTCTTTTCATTACCCGGCAAAACAGCGATTTTCGGTTCAACAACCATTCCTGGTCGAACTTTTTGAATACCCTCTACAATCACGGTTTCATCCGGTTGCAAACCTTCCAAAATAGTCAAATCCCCACCAAACTGTTTTCCAGTTTTAATCCGTCGCAATTCTACTTTTTTATCCGGATCCACCACCATCACAAAGCGACCAGCCTGATCTTCCTGCACGGCTGAGGCATGCACCAACAAACCGCTTTTCTTTTTTTCCCGAGACAATACGGTTCGAACATATAATCCCGGCACCAGTAATTTATCAGGGTTCTCAAACTTCGCACGGATCAATACGGTACCGGTAGCAGGATCAATCGTGTTGTCGATAAAATCAATATGACCAGCAATAGGATAATCCGTTTGATCGGGTAGTTTTAAGGTAATCGAAAGAGGAATATCTTGCGTATCCATAGTTTCATCATGTTTTTTCAATTGTCTCTGTTTGACCCGAATCAGATCTCGCTCAGCCACTGCAAAATTAACATATATAGGATCCAATTCGACGATTCGAGCTAGTTTTTCTGTCTGCGGTCCGATTATATTACCGACACTAACGATAGTCCTGCCAATGCGACCATCAATCGGAGCTTTAACTCGGGTAAAGGATAATTCCAATTCAGCCTTTTGCAAACCCGCTTTGGCATAAGTGACCTGCGCTTCGGCTTGCAACACTTCACTCTCCGTAACATCAACCTGCTGTCGGCTGATATTTTTGGTTTTTAATAATTTTTTATAGCGAACCAGATCCTTTTGCGCCCGAACCAGATTGGCTTTTGCTTTGGCTACCTCACCTTTGGCAGCTGCAACATTTGCTTCATAGATAGACGGATCAATAATAAATAATTCATCACCGGATTTGACATCGGCTCCTTCCTGAAACTTTGTTTCCAATAAAAAGCCACTGACCTGAGCTTGTAAATGAACATCATTGATCGCCACCGTCCGACCAATATATTCCTGACTATCAACAATCTCACGCATTTCCACCTTACTGACAAGAACTCCCGGAGGTGGCGCTTTAGGAGCCTTTGGCTTTTCTTGATTACAGGCCGTAATTAAAATTAATACAGACATGCAACTCAGACGTAAATAACGATTCATATTGTCTCCGGACAGGTGAAAAATTAGGACACTTTACTTTATGATAATAGCCAAGCTACTGATTTAAAACAATAGCTAAGTAAGTGATATATTTTTATGCACTGATAAAATATAATAGCTTGAATTTATTCAACAGACTGAAGCGCATGGAAAACAAAATAGATAACAATAGCAGTGGCGAATGGCAAAGTGAACACGATAGGTTAAAAGTCCTTTGGGTCGTTTGTGTCTTAGCGTTCTGGTTTACATTTGCCTTTCAAATATTTTTATTTTTTCTAGATGGGCAAATCAACTTTGTCTTAATCTCAATTATTGGTGGTATGATGATATTAGGTATTGCACTTAAACTTAAATTACAAAGACATATACGCAAAAAACCTTAATAATCAATTATTCCGATCCCTTGATTTGCAAGGCACGCTGGTAGAGAACTTTCTTTTTTTCGCCGCAGATATCAACCGCTAATTTAACCGCTTGTTTTACTGTCAATTCTTGCAGTAATAATTGCAACACTCGTTCACTTTCAGGATCCAAACTTTGTCCGTCTTGCTGTGATTTAAATCCCTCGACGATAACAACCAATTCTCCCTTTTGTTGGTTTGGATCACTGCTCACCCAGGCTACTAAATTTTCCAGGTTATCTCGGCGTATAGTCTCAAAAGTCTTGGTTAATTCTCTGGCCACTACCACCGTATGAGAAGCTCCAAAAATTTCCTTCATGTCAATTAAACAGTCTAATATTCTATGCGGGGCTTCATAAAAAACCATAGTGCGGGTTTCAGCCCGATATTCTTGCAACTGTGTTTGACGAGCTGTTTTCTTGGACGGAAGAAAACCTTCAAAACAAAATCGGTCAGTAGCGAGTCCGGCAGCCGATAAGGCAGTAATTAATGCAGCAGGACCTGGAATAGGCACAACTTGAATATTGGCCTGCTGCGCCAATTGTACTAATTTAAATCCGGGATCACTGATTAATGGTGTTCCGGCATCGGATATTAGTGCGATATTAATCCCTTTGATTAATTCCTCTATTAGTTTTGGTGCCAAACTTTTTTCATTGTGATCATGTAGGGCTTGAGTTCGAGTTTTTATTCCGAAGTTTTTTAATAAACGCCCACTATGGCGGCTATCTTCAACGGCGATTAACGCCACTTCACTTAAGACCTCGATAGCTCTTGGCGTCATGTCGCCATAGTTACCGATTGGCGTGGCAACAACAAATAATTTTCCACTCATTATAAATTTTGGCTTATTTTTTGATTTTTAAGTTCGACCATTTTCTCATGAATGTCTGAATTTGGCTACGAATAGAAATTAATTTTGCTTGAAGCTCATGTTATAATTCTTTATTCCTATTGCTAAGCAAATTAACCATGTATAAAAACCTAATTACCTTTGTTTTACTTGCCTTTTTCTTAATCGGATGTGCTACCGGCCCCGGTCCCACTAAGGATGAAGTACCTGATAAGGCAGAACAAGATAAAATTAACGATCCTCGTGCTATTCGATTGGAGTACGCACAACAATTGTTGGAAAAAGCTCAACAACAAAAGCAGCCTCGACAAAATCAAAGCTATTTGGAAATTATTCAGATTTTATTTAAAAATGAACCTGGAGGAGCAGAGCTCCGTTTAATCGAAGAAATTATTAGCCTTGTTGATAAAAACCAATTAAGCATTCAGCAGGCAAACCAATTAGTTATAGATACCGGCCGTTTATATTTTATTCAAGAAAAATTTCTACGTGCTCAAAATGCATTAGACGTAGATATGGTAAGCGATGATCCGGAAATTTTAAGATGGTTTCATCATTTACGAGCCCAATTATTCGACTTTAGTCAGCAAAATACGGCAGCAATCCAGGAATATATTAAACTCCACCCACTCATAAAAGAGAACGATAAAAAACAAACCAATTTGGGATCAATCTGGAATGTGCTGGCTCGTTTTAGTCTCGAACAATTGGAACAAAATATTACCGAATATAGTTTCGGAGACGATACCCAGCTACTGGGTTGGCAGCAATTGGCCTTACTCGTTAAAAGTACTCCTAACCGTTTTTTATTAAATAAAAAGTTACGAAACTGGCAGGTCAATTTTCCTCAGCACATGGCTAGCTATCAATTTATCCAGGATCAACTTAGGAAACGATTTGAATTACTCTTACAACCTAAACAAATTGCTATCTTAATGCCGACTAACGGTAAACTGGCCAAACCGGCTCAAACCATAACAAATGGTATTATGGCGGCACATTTCCAACAACCCATCGATAATGAACTGATCATTCGTTTTTATGATACCTCGGGTAGTGAGTCTATCTGGCCGGCATACAAACAGGCCATTTATGAAGGTGCTGAAGCAGTCATTGGCCCATTAACCAAGAAACACCTAACCGAATTAACCGAAACGGAAGACCTACCGGTACCGACCTTGGCCCTTAACCAGGTTATCCAAAATCAGCGTGTCGAAAACTTATTTCAATTTGGTTTATTGCCTGAAGATGAGGCTATTCAAGTAGCCAAAAACGCCCGCCAGGACGGTCATTATTATGCCGCGATTATGGTCCCGGAAAGTAGCTGGGGGAAACGCCTTAAGAAATCCTTTAGCGAAGAGTGGAAAAAACAGGGAGGCAAAATCGTAGAAAGCCAGTTTTATCAGACCAAGACTCATGATTTCTCCGAATCCATTAAAAGTATACTCAATCTCGATGAAAGCGTGCAGCGACAAAAGAATATTCGTCAGGTGCTCGGTAAAAAAGTCGAATTCACACCCAGAATCCGACAAGATATCGATATGATATTTTTAGCAGCCTTTCCCAAACAAGCCCGTCAGATCCCGCTGCAAATAAGCTATTATCATGGCGAAGATATCCCCATTTATGCCACTTCACATATTATTGCCAAAGTGCCTGACAAAAAAGCGAATAAAGATTTAAACGGCATAATTTATACCGATATGCCCTGGTTATTAGATAGTACCCAAGACGCCATCAGTAGGGAAAACCAGCAAAGCAGGGCTTCCTATCAGCGTTTATTTTCGCTTGGTGTTGATACCTATCTAGTGCTTCCCTATCTGCAATTTCTAGAAAAAAACAATGTTGAATTTTACCATGGAGAAACTGGCAAACTTTCAATATCAAACGACGGTAAACTAAACCGTATTACTCCTATGGGGACAATAAAAAATGGTCAAAGTCGTGTGATTAAATCGCTCAACAAAACTTTCTCGGATTCCTAAATCCACAATGTTCGGTTCACTTTTTAGGACTAAGCAGAAAAATGAACAGAACAATTCTAATCCCTCTCTGCGCAAATTAGGTGAACAAGGAGAGGCGTTGGCTATGGAGTTTCTTAGCAAAAAAGGATTACATCTAATCGATAGAAATTTTTATAGTCATTTCGGTGAAATCGATTTAATAATGCAAGATAACAACCGAACAAATGACAATTATCTGGTTTTTATCGAAGTGCGACGACGCAAAAACTTGGGCTACGGTAGTGCCTTAGAAAGCATCGATATTCGCAAGCAACAAAAAATCCGTAAAACAGCCGAATTTTTTTTATTAAAAAATTCCCAGTATCAGAATCAGGCAGTCCGTTTCGATGTCATCCTGGTATCTTCGGATAAACAAAAAGATTCCATAGAATGGATTGAAAATGCCTTTTAAAAGTTAAAAAAGCCCTTATAAACTTGATATATTAAACCTAATTAAAGAACACTATATGAGCCAAACAAGAGTCAGCGAAATTTTCAACGCCAGCATTGAAGTCAAACAACAAAGCTTAAACCGATTAGCCGACAAGATAGTGGAAAGTGCCGACTTATTGGTGGAATGTCTTTTAAACGAACATAAAATCCTGCTTTGTGGTAATGGTGGTTCGGCTTCTGATGCTCAGCATTTTTCATCCGAACTTATCAATCGATTTGAAACCGAACGCCCGGCATTGCCTGCCATCGCTTTAACCACCGATAGCTCCATCCTAACCTCAGTGGCCAATGATTATCAATACAATGAAGTTTTTGCTCGCCAGTTATATGCGTTAGGGCAACCTGGTGACGTGCTTATTGCCATCAGCACCAGCGGTAATTCCGCCAATATTATTCAAGCTATTCAAGCAGCACACGAAAAAGAGATGATAGTCATCAGCTTAACCGGCAAGGACGGAGGTGAAATGGCTAATACCTTAACAGGCGCGGATATTGAATTACGGGTCGCCAGCAACACAACGGCTCGGATTCAGGAGACTCATATCGTCATCATACATAGCTTGTGTGATTTAATCGATCATAAACTTTTTGGAACCTGATTATGAAAAGCAACAAACTCAAACTTGTTCTCATCTTTCTATTAATTGCCATAATCAGTCTGCAAACCGCCTGTACCGCTATGGTTGTCGGCGGAGCAGCAGCCGGAGCAGCTGTAGCTATCGATCGTCGCACGGCCGGTAGTATCGTGGAAGATGAAAATATCGAAATTAAATTTACCCACGCATACTTTCAAAACAAACAGGTACATGAAAAAACTCATATTAATGCCACCTCCTATAACGGTTGGTTATTATTAACCGGTGAAGCACCAAATGTCACTTTAAAAGGCCAGATACAGGATATGGCTAGCAATATTACCAATGTTAAAAGAATCTTTAACGAAATAGCTTTAAGCTCTCCAACCAGCCTACGCAGCCGTAGTTCGGATACCTATATTACGTCTAAAGTTAAGGCTCAACTCTACTCCAACAATTCCACAAAAGGCTATCATGTCAAGGTCATTACCGAGAATGGTATTGTCTATTTGATGGGTATCGTGTCAGAAAGCGAAGCCAATAATGCTACCGAAGTAGTGCGTAAAGTTGCCGGTGTAAAGCGAGTCGTAAAACTATTTGAGTATCAATGATATCATGTTGAATCAGCAAGTTATCGAAAAACTTAGCGCTATTCAAGGAATTAAAAAATTCTATACGGAAGCAGGCAATTGCTGGACCTACGGCTACGATAATAGTCGTCGCCATGTTCTACCCGATGCGGTAATCTTTCCGGAGAATCACCAGCATGTTGTCGAAATTGTAGCAATCTGTAACGAGTTTAATATTCCCATTACCGCTCGTGGAAAAGGAACCGCCACAACCGGAGCGACCGTTCCGGTTAAATCCGGTTTAGTGGTTTCCCTGGAGCACATGAACAAAATTATCAAGGTTGAACCGGAAAATCGACTATTGATCGCTCAACCCGGCGCAACCAATGCCGAAGTACAACAAGCAGCCAAGCCCCATAGTTTTTTCTGGGCTCCTGATCCCAGCAGTTCTGCCTATTGCACCATCGGAGGTAATATTGGATGTAATTCCGCCGGTCCCAGAGCAGTAAAATACGGAACTACTCGGGAACACGTCTTAGGACTTACAGCTGTCACGGGTGCCGGTAAAACCCTACGTACCGGAGTTAAAACCACTAAAGGTGTGGTCGGTTATGATTTTACTCGACTATTGATTGGCTCCGAAGGTAGTCTGGCGATCATCACTGAAGCCACCTTAAAATTGCTACCCTTACCGGAAGACAAGATTACTATGCAAGTCACTTACGATTCCATTCAAAGTGCCACCCGTTCCATTGCTGCGATCATGAGCCAACCCATTATCCCTTGCGCATTAGAGTTTATCGATAAGGCTGCCATTGGAATGATCCGCGATTATTCTCAATCCTATCTTCCGGAAAATGCCGGTGCTTTATTAATGATAGAACTCGATGGCGATAAAGACTACCTGCCCAAACAAGCCGAAAAAATTGAACGTATTATTAAAGAATCAGGATGCTTAGAGTTTAAAATTGCACAAAGCGAAGAAGAGGTTAAAGAACTATGGAATACCCGAAAAGCCCTTTCACCGGCATTACGAAAGATTGCGCCGAAAAAAATTAATGAAGATGTTGTGGTTCCGGTTGCCAACATACCGACTTTACTAGACGAAATAGAAAAGCTATCCAAGCAATATGAGCTTCCGATCGTTAATTTCGGCCATGCAGGGAATGGTAATATCCATGTTAATTTACTCACAGATCCCGATGATCCCGCTAAATTGGAACAAGCCTATGAATGTCTTTCCAAGGTATTTGATTTGGTATTGAAGCTCGATGGAACTTTATCAGGCGAACATGGCATTGGTTTGGAGAAAAAAGACTACATATCTCTCGAATTAGATGAAGTAAACCTACAATTAATGTCTGATATCAAGGCACAATTCGATCCTAATGGAATCTTGAACCCAGGAAAATAAACCCTCTAATTCCGCTCTGCATTAAGCATAGGAGTAACTTTTAGCAATACAATTAAACGCTAAATTGTTCCACACTATGGTACATAATGCCGGCCTTTTCGGACAACTGCTCCGCCTGGTTCTGTAATCGAAGACTTTGCTCATCAACCTTGGTTGCAATTTTAGAGATAGAATCTACCCTGTTGGCAATATTTTCACTGACAGCTAATACCTCATCTGTTGACGCTGCAATAGAGGAACTGAGAGCATGGATTCCCCCAGCTGCATCCTCAATACCTTTCAAGACTTCTGAAACACTATTAAACTGTCCACTGGTCGAATTAATTAGCTTCTCACTTGAGTTAATTACAGAAGTCGCTTTTACCGCTTTACCGGCAAGTGATGAAATCATCTGTTCAATTTCCCCGGTAGAATCCTGGGTTCTTTGCGCCAGAGTACGGACTTCATCAGCAACCACCGCAAAACCTCTTCCTTGTTCTCCCGCTCTGGCTGCTTCAATAGCGGCATTAAGTGCTAATAAGTTAATCTGTTCTGCAATACCTTTAATGACATCAACAACATTACCCACTTTTGAACTTTCTTCAGCCAACTCAGTGATAATAGTCGTTGAACTGATAATATCATTTTGCTCAACTGATAATTCATTATTGGTACGTCCAGTTGCCTGAACATTTTTGGATAAATCGCCAACATCCGCAGATACCTTTCTTACAGAGGAGATAGTATTACGATAACCATCCAGCATTTTATTGATAGAAAGGGAAATCTCCTGAAGGTCTGAAGTGAAAAATTTATCGTCTAATCTCAGGGTGAGTTCATTGTTTTGATCCACTTGATGAATCACTTCAGTCACCGATTTGATAGGTGATGTTACCCAACGGAAAATAATCCAGTAACCGACAGCACAAGAAAAAACTGAAGACAAATAGTGCAATAATGCTGCTAAAAACGATTAACATTATTCTTTTTATAGACATGAGATTGCTCCTATGCGGTTAGACTTATTGGAATATTTCCATAAATTCCTACGTTATAGGAAAACCGTTTAGGATTTTATAAATATTTTTTTTTGCAGCCTTTAATCTGAGTATAGTTTATAAAAAATATAAGTCCCTCCCAATGAGGGAAGAATTTCAAACTCTCCTGCGATACCTCATTTTTTAAATTATTCAATTGAGAGGTAGCGAGAATGCCGGGTCGACTATGATGAAAGTGCTGAAGATTAAAATTTTGATGGGTTATTATTGGTAGAACAACAAAATATGATATTTAGTAAAAACATGATTTCTCGCTTGAAAAAATATTCCAGCCTAGCCGTGCGGTATGATTGAATCTATACTTTCACAATTTATTTAACCACTTTTAAAAAAGAAGCTTTCTTTTTAGACTTAGCGGTATCAGTATTACTATTTTCAGATTCGCCAGTTTTGGACTCGGGTTTACTCTCTTCAAAGGATTCTGTTTCTTCTTCTTCCGGAAACATCATACCTTTACCATTTTCTTTGGAGTATAAAGCCATTACTGCGGCCATAGGGATATATATATCCTGCGACTTACCAGAAAAACGGGCACTGAATGAAACGCTATCATTGTCCAAGGAAATCCCTTGTACTGCCTCAGGACTGATATTCAATATAATTTTACCGTCCTGAACATGCTCTAAAGGAACCATGACATCCGGCTTTTCCGCATCCACCAATAGATATGAGGTCAAGTTATTATCATTTAACCATTCATAAATGGCGCGAAGCAGATAAGGTCGACTTGATGTCATGACAAATTTCCTCAAATAGCTTTGTATTATTACAACGCTTACTGAACGACAGACTGAAACGGGATCATATCTTTTTCTGCCGGCGAGAGGCTTTCTTGAAATGATTCACGTTTGAACAAACGTTCTGCATAAGCGATTACGGGTTGTGCCGAAGAAGGTAGTTCAATACTTAACTCTCCAAGACGCCACAACATTGGCGCTAATGCACAATCAATCAAAGTAAATTCAGGCGACATAAAATAAGGTTTTTGCTCAAAAATAGGTGAAATAGACACCAAGCTTTCACGCAATTCCTTACGTTGTTTCATGCCTTGCTTATCTGATTTACCAAACAGTTTTTCGGCCAAGGGATCCCAGTCCTGTTTTACTCGAACCATTATCATCTTTAAAGTCGCTCGATTGACGGGGTCTACCGGCATTAATGGAGGATGAGGAAAACGTTCATCCAAGTATTCCATAATAACATGAGCATCATACAGGACCAAATCACGGTCAACCAGGGTGGGTGCACAATTATAAGGATTTAAATGAATTAAATCTTCCGGTATATTTTCATCATCGATATTAATGATATCGTGATTAATTCCTTTCTCAGCTAATACCATTCTAACGCGATGACTTAAAAGATCACTTGGATCAGAATAAAGTGTCATGACCGATCTTCTATTCGCTAATTGAGCCATAGCTCCTCCCAAATTAATTACTTATCTCACTTATGCGTCTCTATTCAGCAATAAGATTAACTCAATCTGCCATCCGGGCAGATAAGCCAATTTCCAGCGAAATGGCATAAGAATTTAAAGCTCACTATAAACACAAACAGGGGCGTAAATACGCCCCTGAGATCCTCAGACTTGTAGTAGTGATTACAAGTATCTAAGTAAAGCCTTAACGGCTATAGGTTTTTAGTGAACATCTTTCCAGTATTCTTTCTTCATTGCATACGCCACAATGGCAAAGAAGAATAGGAATGCTAATACCCAAATACCTAAAGATTTACGTTCTGACTTTCTGGGCTCACCAATATAGTCCAGAAAAGCAACCAGATCACGAGCCATAGTATCAAACTCTTCATTTGACATGGTTCCGCCGGTCGCAGATTCAACACCGACTACTACCCGATGATCGCCTTCGCCTTGATATTTTGGCTGCTGATCACCCTGTAATTTCCAGAACACGTTTGGCATACCAACATCTTTGAAAACCACATTGTTAAAGCCCATGGGACGATTATTATCCACATAGAAACCGGTTAAATAGGTATATAACCAATCAACACCTCGAGAGCGAGCAACCAGAGATAAATCCGGTGGCGCCGCACCAAAGGCTTCTTTGGCATAAGCTTTAGACATTGCTGTTTCCATAGGTGAACCAAACTTACCACCTAGGTGGTTTAAGTTTTTCATCACTTGTTCTTCAGTTAGGCCAAGATCTTCGGCGACACGATTAAAACGAACAAATTTGGCTCCATGACAGCTCAGACAATAGTCGGTAAAGACTTTGGCTCCACGCTGTAAAGACGCTTTGTCATCAATATCGATATCGGCAGACTTCAAAGGAGCTCCGCCACCGGCAGCCAATACTACTGCAGGTATAAATGTTACTACTAGGGCTAAGATAAATTTTTTCATTTCATTGTCACCCTTTCTGGTACAGGCTTATTCTTCTCCATCTTGGTATAAAATGGCATTAATAAGAAGAAAGCAAAATAATAGATGGTACAAACACGAGCTATCCAAGTAAACAAATCTGTTGGCGCCTTCATTCCTAAGTAACCTAGAATGACAAAGGAAATAACAAATAATGCTACCAATACGGTAAACATTCTACTGCGATAACGCCAGGATTTAACTGGATTTCTATCTAACCAAGGTAAGAAGAATAACACCACAATAGCACCGCCCATAGCGATAACTCCACCTAGCTTGTCAGGCACCGCTCTTAATACCGAATAAAATGGCGTGAAATACCAGACCGGAGCAATATGTTCAGGAGTTTTTAGCGGATCCGCCGGTTCAAAATTAGCATGTTCCAGGAAGTATCCACCCATTTCCGGCATAAAGAATACCACAATGGAGAAAAACATGAGGAAAACAATGACACCAACAATATCTTTCACTGAATAATAAGGGTGGAAAGGAATACCGTCTTTAGGAATACCGTTTTCATCTTTATTTTTCTTTATTTCAACACCGTCTGGATTATTTGAACCCACTTCATGCAAGGCAATAATATGCGCCACAACCAAGCCCAACAATACTAACGGTAGGGCAATAATATGCAGGGAGAAGAATCGATTCAGGGTGGCATCACCAATAACGAAATCACCTCTAACCCAAACGCCAATATCTTCACCAACAAATGGAATAGCGCCAACTAGTGACAGAATCACCTGGGCTCCCCAGAATGACATTTGTCCCCATGGCAATAAATACCCCATGAAACCTTCCGCCATTAGAACCAGATAAATTAAAACGCCTAAAATCCAGATTAACTCACGAGGCTGCTTATAGGAACCATAAATTAAGCCACGGAACATATGCAGATAGACCACAATAAAGAAAGCTGAGGCACCAGTTGAATGCATATAGCGAATCAACCAGCCCCATTCCACATCCCGCATAATCGACATTTCCACTGATTGGAATGCCAATGCGGTATCGGGTTTATAAAACATCGCCAGGAATATCCCGGATACGATTTGAATAACTAATACTAATAAGGCCAATGAGCCAAAAAAGTACCAGAAGTTAAAGTTTTTAGGAGCATAATATTCGGACAAATGCTCCTGCCACATTTTTGTCAATGGAAAACGGTCATCGACCCATCCCATTAAAGCATCAACTTTCTGCCCCATTATGCTGTCTCCCCGTCTTCACCAATAAGAATTACGGTATCACTTTTATAAGAATATGGTGGTATCGGCAAGTTTGTCGGCGCAGGCATACCACTATAAATTCTTCCGGACAAGTCATATTTAGAACCATGACATGGGCAGAAGAAACCGCCTAACCAATCATCACCTAAGCTTCCAGAGAAACTATTATTCAAGTCTGGTAAATGCTTAGGAGCGCAGCCTAGGTGCGTACAAACACCTTCCATTACACCGACCTTGGCATTATCTTTAATTGCTCTACCAGGGTTCTTACAGTATTCAGGTTGAATAGAATCTGCCGAATCAGGATCAGCAAGATAGTCAGTATGACTTTCTAAATCCGTTAAGTTTTTATCGGTTCTTTTAACGATAAAAATTGGCTTACCACGCCATTCGACTGTTATCATCTGCCCTTCTTCCAGCTTACTGATATCCGCCAATACCGCTGCACCAGCAGCTTTAGCCTTAGCACTGGGGTTCCAGGACTTGATAAATGGAACTGCAACAAATCCGGCTCCCACTGCGCCTACAACCGAAGTTGCAGCGACAAGGAAACGGCGTTTGTTACCGTCTACACCATCTGCACTCATACTCACTACTCCCATATTCAGAAGATGATTAACCTACTTCAGAATCACTCAAACATATAATTTAGAATCCACTAATATTCTGAACCCCAAATTCCGAAAAAAATGTTGCCATATTCTCCATGAAGAGAGGCTTCGGGTCAAGTCCTATATTGGAAAACTCTAAAATACCATGATAATTATCAGAGAATGGTCTGATATTGAACAAAATGTTCTATGATTTGGTTTACAATTTAACGAGTTTTTCAGCCAAGTTTTTAGCCTTTGAGAAATCAGCTTTACCGGTTCCCAATTTGGGTAATTCCTCTACTAAAAAGAATTGACTGGGTAGGAATAGACTATTAAGTTTAGCATTCAGTAACTGTTGTTTTAATTCTTGGGGATCTATTGCACCACTATATAATAAAACGATCTGCTCACCTTTTTTGCTATCCGTTATGGCTACGGCCATCACTTCGGTTTCATCGCTCAGTATACTGCTAATCTGCTCTTCAACAGCTCCCAAACTGACCATTTCACCACCAATTTTAGCAAAGCGGCTATAACGGTCGACGATGGTAAGAAAACCATGCTCATCCAAATAACCTTTATCTCCGGTTACATACCAACGGATGCCATCCAGTTCTTTAATGACGGATTCAGTTTTATCCGGATCTTTTAAGTAGCCTTTCATTATCTGAGTTCCGCCAATTAAAATCATGCCACTTTCTCCTGCAGGGAGCATTTCATAGCTATTTGGGTCGACAATTCGAAAACTGGAACCAGGCAATGCTAATCCTACGCTTCCCTGCTTACTGCCCGATTGTACTCTCCAGCTGTCTTGCATAAGAATATCGGGGACATTAACACTGGCAACCGGGGTCGTTTCAGTGGCCCCATAACCTTCGTAGATATCCAGGCCAAATTTATTTTTGAAGCTATCACGAACTTCTGGAGATAGCTTTTCCGCCCCAGCTATCACCAATCGCATATTGGCAAACATTAACGGGTTAAGTTTCCGATTGCGGGTATATAAGCGTAAAAACGTCGAAGTACCGCATAAAATTGTTCCTTCATACTTCGCTGCCAGTTTACCGATTGCAAAGGCATCGGTCGGATCGGGGTGACATATTGTCGGAATACCTTCTAATAACGGCAATAAGGTGGTAACAGTCAAGCCGAAAGAATGGAAGATGGGTAGGGTTGCCATCATCACATCATTATCACTAGGGTTTAAAACGGTAATAATCTGCTTGATATTGCCATTTATATTTTTATGACTTAATTCGATTCCCTTCGGTGTTCCTTCACTGCCGCTGCTAAATAATATGGCAGCAGTATCTTCAATGGTGATTTTGGGAGTATAGAACCAATTTAGTAAAAAGGTAGGAAAGAATTTAACCTGGAGCAGTTGAAAAACCATTTCCCGAACAGAAATCTGCCCTTTAATCTGTTCTAAATATATAACGTCCATGTCAGCCAATAATTCCTCAAGCTCAAATCCTTTTTGAGCCAGCTTTTTAATAAACTTTTCCGAGGTGATAATGGTTTTAATCTCGGCTTTTTCCACCGCTGCCAACAACCCTGGTAAAGCAGTGGTATAGTTCAAATTAACAATAGTCTTGCCCAGACATAAAGTGGCCATATTCGCCATCGCTCCAGCCGCCGAGGTCGGCACTAATAAACCGATATTTTGTTGCGTTGCTATGCGCGATTTGAATTTTTTCGCCATTAACAAGGTAGCGGTCAAAAATCGCGTATAACTCAGTTCAGTCCCCATAGAATCAGCTATACAGAGTTTATTGCCTGCTTCCTTACTACGTTGTATAAACAATTTGGGAATCACCGCTAAACTCTCTGCATAATTTTGCCAGGCCGTTATAGATAGTTGAAAAATCTGTTCCTTAACTTCTTGCGCAGAACTGCTCGATGACATGGGTTGCCCGAACGTTACCGATATCTCTTTTTTCTGACTTCTTTTCACCTTAGAGCTGGCATAAGAGAATTCACTCTCCCAAAGGCCGCGTAAATAAAACGGAATAATAATACAATCTTCTACTTCCTTTAATGCAACTTCGAAACCACGCTGAAAGGCGCCCAGTTGACCATTGCGACTAATATGTCCTTCCGGAAATAATGCTACAGTCTCTCCCTTTTGCAATGCCGCCGCAATCTGTGTCAATGCTTGCTTACTTCCAGCAGAGGATACAGGTATAGCGCCAAAAAACTTTAGAAACGGTTTGAAATACCAGCGATTGTAATAGCCTCGCTCCATAACAAAACGGATCTGTTCAGGATAGGCGATTTGCAAAATGGCCCAATCCAGAAAACTGATATGATTGCCTAACAATAAGGTTCCGCGATCGGTATTAATATTATCCATTCCATACACAGATACCCGATATTTTAAGGCGATAATACTTTTTATCAGATAACGAACCAGCGATTGCGGTAGTTTTATAACCGTATAAAGGGTTCCTATAAAGGCAATTAAAGCCACCAGATTCATTAATATTTGACTGGGAATTTCGATAAAGGCAAATAACACCGTAACGCACAAAAAGCTGAACATGGTGATATTCTGGATAAAGTTATTCCCGGCTAAGACTTTTCCCAAGATATTTCCAGGACTGGAAAACTGGATTAGAGCATTGAGGGGGACAATAAATAAACCGCTTGCAATACCGTAAAAGAATATAATGACTCCAGCCTGAACAGTATCGGTCGCCTGCGGCAGTAAAAACAGCATTACGGTAATACCCGCCGCACCAATCGGGATTATTCCGGTATCAATATTATGGCGCGAAACCCGTCCCACAATCAGAGAGCCAATAATAATCCCCAGACCACTTAAAGATAATAATCCCTGTGCTACCACCGTATTATAAATTCCCATATTCTCTTTTAGGAATGCACCAAACAACGCCACCACAATTTGCGAAACGCCCCAAAAAACAGAAAGTCCAATAATACATAACCAGATGGTCTGTTTACGTCGAATTATTCCCAAATTGATCTTTAGATAATCCATTTTTCGATATTTAGCGACACTAAAATGCATGAACTCCTTGGTTTCTCTAATTTTTGGTAAACGCAAAGCCAAAAGGAATTCAATAATCGAAGAGATGATCAAGAGATAACCAATAGGGGCAATATAGGTCAAAATTTCATTAGGATTACTGGAAGCATCCTGCAATAAGTTTTCAAAAACGATGGAATATATTACCGCGCCTAACAAGATTGAAGTAATGGTCACTGCTTGGACGATTGCATTAGCCTGGGTTAAGTGTTCGCTACCGACCATCTCCTTAATCAGGCCGTATTTGGCTGGCGAATATATGGCGCTTTGTGCTGCCAATATTAAGGTCAAAACAAAGGCCAACCAAAACCAGCCCAGATAATAACTCAACAAAATTAGCGAGGTAATGATAATTGCCGCAAACGAAGCATATTGAATCACTTTGGTCTTAGGATATTTATCACTAATAAACCCTGCTGGGGAAAAAAGTAAAATAAACGGTAGGAGAATTAAGGCATTAACGATTGCGGTTAAAATGATCAATTCCGAGCCGTCAAAACTTTTAAATACCGTATTTTGAATGACGATCTTATGACCCAAATCGGTTATGGCATTAAGGAACACAATTAAAATATAAGGAATAAAACCAAGCGCCATAAATACCTTTTTCATTTTAACATTTCCTTAATTATTCATTATTTTTTAGTAGTTTGGTGCTGATGTTCACGGATAGTGTGCATATTAAATACATAAGGTTTAAACATCAGAATCAGATCAAAAATTAGTCGATAATGTTGATTAACCTGGCTATCACTGCTATTCAATAGTGCAGCCCCGGTTTGATATTCTGCCTCCGCCATCTGCTTGGCAGCTTGAACATAATTTTCCAACAGGCTTTCATCAAATCCTGTTTGTTTTACCCGCTGCAATATATTGATAATCTCAATCTCTTTATCAGTATAGCCATCCTGACGATCATAGATATAACCCTTACTCTTATAATCCTTAATTTCCTCAACATTGGCGTCGACCAACTCTATAACCTCTTGCTCGCTATAACGTTGACCACTTTTAACACCGGAAATATGCTCCAAAGATAAAATCAGATTCTCAAAACTGGCATCAAAACTAAAATTATTCAGTTGTAAAACGGTTTGAATTTGAGCAATAGAATAGGAAAGATTATTCTGCAGGTATTTGATGAATTTAACTATTTTGACACATTTTTCATCGTATAAATGAACATTTGATTTTGGTTTCTCAGGCTCCGGCAATAGCCCCTCTTTGACATAATATAAGATGGTCGAACGACTCTCTCCGGTTTGATTGACCAAATCCTTCATTTTTAAAGGCATAGTTCAAATCCTTACTACTGAATAATGAACTTAGTATAACTACAAACTCACAAAGTACAAAGTGCAAAGTGTCACTTCACACTTTTAATTTAACAAAAGTAATGAAGATTACGGCCCTCGGTAATCTTCGCTTGCTTTTTGTCCCCTTTTTTTTATCCTGATTGTTCAACAATAATTTTATTCAATTCGGGTACACAGGAACCGCAGTTGGTTCCACATTTAAGGCTTTCTCCAAGCTGTTCAACATTATTAATAGCATTGTTTTGAATCTCATCAACAATGGTATTAAAACCGGTATTAAAACAAGAACAGATGATCTTGCCGACATCCAATTGCGGTTCAGCCGGTTGTCCATAAAGCAGGCTTTTCCTATCTTCATGACTAATCGTTTGTTTAAACAAAGAGGAGACCCATTCATGATTGGGTATTTCATAGCTACTTTTGTTCGACGAGATAAATAATACAGCCTGCAATTGCTCATCAAGCACAATAGCATCACGATAATTACCCTGCGCAGGATCTTTAAATCGAATGAGGTCATCCGGTTTTAATGAGCTATTTAACCAGGGAGAGACCTGTTGCAATATCCATTCATGCCAATTATCCGGTTTAACTTTTCCCGCCATTTCATAACGACAATAACTCTCTCCGGTAACTTTGGTCCAATAATCCACACCTTGTAAATCTACTGCCTCTCGGGTTATTAAAAAACCGTACCACTGGTATTCAAAAGGTTTGATATTAACTGCCGTCTGTTTAAACTCAGGCTGCCCGGAAATGGGATCGGTATGGGAAGCCAATAATCGATTTACCACCGCTCGGCTACTAAAATTATCATTCCAATGAATCGGAATAAAAAGCTGTCCCGACTGTTGAGCCATTTCAATTTGAACTCGAACAATCACACTACCCAACTCGGAAAAAATTTCAACCAACTGCCCTTCTTGCAAAGATAGACGTTGGGCATCTTCCGGATTAACATCCACAAATGGTTGCTCTCGATGTGCGTTTAAACGGGCCGATTTTGCGGTCCGGGTCATAGTGTGCCATTGATCACGAATACGACCGGTATTTAATAAAAAAGGATATTTATGACTAATTTTAGCTTTTGGCAAACTGGGAGTAATTGGAATTAGGTTAGCCTTACCATTTACAGTATTAAATTGACCATTGGCAAATATCCGTTTACTACCCTGCGGAGAATGTTTGTTAATAGGCCACTGAATGGGTTGCAGCCGGGCATATTGTTCGGTATCGATTTCATCCAATAGGCTGATATCAAAATCTCGAAAAGTTTTACTTCTATCGTTTTCAAAACCGGACAATTGTGCCAATTCACGAAACACATCGACGCTATCTCGATAGCTAAACGCCTCTTTAAACCCCATACGCTTTGCTACTTCTGCCAGCATCCACCAATCACTTTGGGCTTCACCGGGGGCACTAAAGAGTTTACGTTGGCGTGAAATACAACGTTCTGAATTGGTTACTGTACCCTCTTTTTCACCCCAGGTTTTGGCCGGTAATAAAATATCCGCATACAGCGCCGTATCACTATTGACAACACAATCGGAAACCACCACCAACGGACATTTTTCTAGAGCCTGACGAACCAAGTCACTATCCGGCATACTAACCGCCGGGTTAGTTGCCATAATCCAGATTGCTTTGACAACTCCGCTATCGACGGCTTTAAACAAATCTACCGCTTTTAAACCAGACTCTGTGGCCAGATTGTCTGTCTGCCAAAATCGTCCAACTAAATCACGGTGCTGCCTATTTTCCAGCTCCATATGACAAGCTAATTGATTGGCTAAACCGCCGACTTCTCGCCCCCCCATGGCATTCGGTTGACCGGTTAAAGAAAATGGTCCCATACCATCTTTACCAATGCGACCTGTTGCCAAATGGCAATTAATAATAGCATTAGCTTTATCAACACCACTACTGGATTGATTGATCCCTTGAGAGAAAAAACTGATTACTTTTTCCGTTTGCGCAAATTCCAAATAGAAATCTTCAATATCGTGATAATCCAGACCACAATAATCAGCTAGGGAACCAAGATTTTTAATGGTTTGATGGGCAACATCCAAAGCTTCTTCAAAACCATTACAATGCTCCTGAATAAAAGTCTGCTCCAAAAAGCCATGTTTATCCAAAAAGCATAACAAACCATTAAACAGATAGGCATCGCTGCCGGGGTTAATAGCCAGATGCATATCGGCAATATCACAAGTCACGCTCTTACGCGGATCAATAACGAAGACTTTTAAGCATGGATTATTTTTTTTAGCTTTAGCAATTCGCTGATAAATAACGGGATGAGTCCATGCGGCATTACTACCCACCAGAATAATTAAATCACTCTTTTCAATATCTTCATAACAGCCGGGAACCGTATCCGAGCCAAACGCCCGTTTATGTGCAGCCACGGCACTGGACATACATAAGCGTGAGTTGGTATCGATATTTCCAGTTCCCCAGAATCCCTTAACCAGTTTATTGGCAATATAATAATCTTCACTCAATAACTGCCCGGAGACATACATGGCAACACTTTCCGAGCCATATTCTGCGATAGTATCGGAAAATCCCTGTGCAACATTCGCCAAGGCCTCATCCCAGCTAACGATTCGGCCATTAATCGAAGGGTGCAATAGGCGATTTTCTACATCAACAGTTTCAACCAAGGCCGATCCTTTCACGCACAAACGACCATAATTAGCCGGATGTAGCGGATCGCCTTTAACTTCAATTAATTGCCCATTTTCAATCGTTGCTTCAATTCCACACCCCACACCACAATAGGGGCAGGTCGTCTTTATCTGTTGATTTATCATTCCTTAATATAATCCAATATTCATAAGATAATTAGAGCAAATACAATATCCGTACCAAAGGTGTATACGCTTATTACAAGAGCTATAACTATACGAAAGTTGCACTAAATTCAAACAAACTTTATATTCGCTGCACTAATATTGGATGTTTTAAAATATCTTAAAGTATTCGTAAGGAAGACTAGAGCTATCAAAATATTGGCCATTTACGGTTACCCCGCCGGAGCTTTCTAAAACGTCACCGGATAAATTTAGGATAAACAAAAGATTTTGGTAGAACACTTCATAATTTTTACCATCAACCTGATAGTTAACGGGGCCTTCAGTGTATGTCAAGCGCATTATGTCTTCATCTGCAAAGTAATCCAGTTCGTGTGAACCATCGGCAACAAAACTAACCTCAGGACGATTGCTAGGAGCGAAGCTATGATAAACAACAGTGCCATCTCCGGTGATTTCAGTTACTTTCAAGGAGGAGTTTAACTTGGTACAAATGGTAACCGATTCAAATTCGATGGAACCGCTCCCGGCATCAAAGGTATCTAAATCAATACTCGGGATATCGGTTTTCAGACATTTTTCAAAAGCCCAAACAGTGTTACTAAATAGCACCAGGGAAAAAAGAATAAGAATGGTTTGAAAGATTTTCATAAGTTAGCCCTTCTAGTTTTAATAGGGCAGTATAAAAAATTCTCTTATATATGCCAACCATAAAAATACTTTTTATATAGGTACTTAGGCAAATTGGTAAAACAGAAATCACTTATTCGGGTCGATAATATTTACGGTGATTTAAAGTCATCGACTAAATTATTTTTGACAGATGGTACGCACACCAATAGTGATGCACAAAAGATCATTATGAATACGATTAGGAAAAAGCTTTATCCACTATTGGAGCTTTAAAAAAAATACACCTGATATACAGGTGCAAACAAGAGAGGAGTTTTTAGATAAAAAAAATCTATGGCCGTAGGGCTTAAAACCAGGACTTGGAACTATGCCAATACAATTCCATTACTTTTTCTCGACTGACCAGCGTATCATTCACCGCATTCTCTTTTTTCATTAACGATTCAATCACTAATTTCGCGGTTGCAACAGCAGTTTCCTGATCCTGCAAATCAAAAATTGGCGAATAAAGAGGACAGACCAAAATTTTTCCAAGAGCTTCCGATTCTTCCAATACAAATTCTACCGGTCCGGACGGAAAATCAAAACTGACCGTGCTACCCGCTTTTATATCTGCCCAACCATCACCTTCATTAGACAATAACATTAAATCCAACGACCATGGTGTAACTAAAACGCCCAAGCAATTACCTCCCGATGGACGAAAATCGACAGCTTCGACCTTTAAACGCGGATTCAGTGGTAATTTATCAGCAATTCGTTGCTGTAAAATTTGGCTATATTGTTTTTCTAGACCTATTGTCAAATAATCAGGGCATATAATACTCATCTTTTGTCACCGGGATTTGTACATTTACATAAGATAGCATGCTCAATGTTGCAATGCAATATTAAGATGCTATTAATAACAATTTTTATTAATATATTGCCATGCAACAATCAAACCAAAATAAAACATCTATTGTTTCAATTGGTTAAAAATACGGGGATATTTGAGGTGGATAAAAATGGGACAAAATGTTCAATAATTGGTTAATATGTTCCCACTCCAAAAAGCTGGCATTAAACTATAAAACAAGTTGCTGAATTAATAATATTACGACACGCTTATTTTTTGAATTTTGTCTTGATGAATCGGATAGAGTTCATCCAAAAAAACTGATTTCCCCCCATCCATCACAATCCGACAATGGTGTCTGTTCAATTCTCGCGGTTCCTTTACACCACAGGAATGGGCTATAACACCCACTTCATGTAGCATATTTTCGGCAAAGTGTTTCACCCGAACCGATTTTACAGCAGGGTCCAATCCTTGTTGCAAGCGCTTATTATGGGTGGTTATGCCGGTAGGGCAAGTATTTTTATTACAATGATGGGCCTGGATACATCCCAAAGCAAACATAAAACCACGTGCCGAAACCACAAAATCGGCTCCCACACACAAGGCCCATGCCACATCGGAAGGATTAATCAGTTTACCGGAAGTAATCACCTTTATCCTTTGCTTTAGGCCGCGCTCAACGAGCTTGTTGACGACAATAGGTAAACTTTCATGAATAACAAGCCCCATATGATCCATTAATCCCGTTGGCGCTGCACCGGTTCCGCCATCGGCACTATCGATGGTCACAAAATCCGGCGCACTATCAATACCGCGTTTTTCGATTTCATTAAACAACTCATCGAGCCAACCATAACTACCTATCACACATTTAAATCCAACCGGCTTTCCAGTAACCTCTCGAATATGATTAATCATATCCACTAAGTCGGCAATAGAGTTAATGTCTTCATGCCGATTAGGACTAATGGATGCGGTTCCTACCGAATACCTCTTGCCTTGGCAATCTCTTCGGTAACTTTGCCTCCCGGTAATATGCCCCCTTTTCCCGGTTTGGCTCCCTGACTTAATTTAATTTCAAACATCCGAACCTGGGGAATGGCAGCCACTTCCTTGAGTTTATTATCACTCAAGTTACCATCTTCGTCGCGCACACCGTATTTGGCCGTACCGATTTGAAAGACCAGATCGCATCCTCCTTCCAGATGGTATTTGGAGATCCCTCCTTCACCAGTATTTAACCAACAATTGGCCATTTTTGCGCCATGAGACAATGCCTGAACAGCCGGTTTAGACAATGCTCCAAACGACATACCGGAAATATTGTATAAGGACGGAGCAAAAAAGGGATGACGACATTTTTTTCCAATAATCACAGTGCGAATATCGGTAGCATCCTTACCTAAAGTTGGAAACGGACAATTAACAAAAATAGCGGAACCGATTTTAGTCGTATCATAGGTAGAGCCGAAGGCCGCCGTAGTATCTATATTCTTCGCGGCCCGATAAACCCAGCTACGCTGGGCACGATTAAACGGCATCTCTTCTCGATCCATGGCAAAGAAATATTGGCGAAAAAAACCACCTAAGGTTTCAAAAAAGTAACGGAAATGACTGACGACGGGATAATTACGGCGCAGGGCCTGTTTGGTTTGAGTAATATCCAAAATAAAGGTAATAATAACTCCTAAAACGACTAAACCAACCGCAAAACCAAATAAATTGGCTGTGGCATTAATAATCGAATGGACTAAGGAGATTGACTCTTCGGATATCATATAAATAGGTCCCTATTCAATTTTTAGTAAAGTAACCATTTGGCCACCTTCGGTTTTATGTTAAATAATAGACCTATTTATCCCTTTTTCTATATTAACCTCGATAATTATTATAAAAGCCTAGTCAAGCAAAAAGATTAAATCTTTTAAAAAGCTTATATGCCAGTAGATATTACTCTTTTATTAAATTAACAAATAACCTTTTAAATAATCAGTTATACAGGGTTGTTTATATCAATAAACCGATACTTTAATGAAAATTTATCGGCCAAATGACGACCAAGGGCTCTGGCCCCAAAACGTTCCGTGGCATGATGTCCGGCGGCAAAATAATGGATATTATTTTCCCGTGCTAAATGCACCGTACTTTCTGAAACCTCACCACTAATAAAGGCATCCAAACCATTTTCAATCGCTTCTTCAATCATGCCCTGCGCAGCACCGGTACACAAACCAATTTTTTCAATAGGCCGTTTAGCTGCTATATGCAATGGTTGTCGATCCAGAACAACCGCTAATTTCATGGCTAAATCACCACCACTAACCTTTTTTATTCTTCCTCCTAAGGCCAATTTATTCGGTCCAAAAGCAAAACGTTTTTTTAGTTTTAATTGATTGGCAAAGAGATGATTATTCCCCACCTCAGGATGTGCATCCAGAGGTAGATGATAAGCTAATAAATTAATATTATTACACAATAAAGCCTTAACTCGTCGTTGTTTAATACCGGTTAAAACCGGAGACTCACTCTTCCAGAAAAAGCCGTGATGGACTAATAATAGATCGGCTTTATATTCAATCGCAGCATCAATCAACTCCTGGCAAGCCGTCACGCCGGCAACCAGACGTTTAATCTCTTTACTCCCTTCAATCTGCAAGCCATTGGGGCAATAATCTTTAAATAACTCCGGTTGTAAATACTCGGAACAATAATTGGTAATCTCTTTTATAGTAGCCATATTTTCTATTTCATTTTATTTATCAACAAATTTTGTTCGTGCTCATGAGAAGATTATAGAGCTTTAAACTATTATGCTAAAGAATTAGCTTCATAACCTGCACCGCCCCCTCGTTCCTCAGCAATAACCCCTGACAGTTTTCAATATTGGCGGCATCACGATGCCAATAGTTTTCTTTGGAGCTATTGGGAGCGTATTTACGCATCTCCTCGCCAATACGGTTTAAATCTTCACCCTCGGTAAGAGCAACAATTTCCAAGCAATCTTTACCTCCAGCTTTAGGAGCCGTTATTGTTGAAGCAGCCATTAAATTTATTACGGTTTCTATAGTTTGTTTCATACGATATGTTCATCTTAAATTAAAAAAACATATCATAACGAAGATTTTAAAAAATATGATATTCATATATGGTTAGGGTGGAATGTATATGGAAGCAAAAAAAGATACAAAAAGAACCTCTCTCGAGGAACTCGATTATAGTTCTTTTTGCAAAATAAATTATCGGTTAACGATCAAGTCCGATGTAACTCGGCATGATTTTCAATAAAATGCTTTAAGACAATTTTTAGATTTAGAGCGTGTTTGCTATTACCGTGAGCCCGAGCATGCTCAATATCTTCCATAATATAGCGACGAATCATTGGAATACCATCGTCTGTATGAACCAGATAGGAACCTAATTCAGCAGCGACAATCTCCGGAATATGATCATGTTCGGCAATGGCTTGTACTTCTTCATCGGTTAGTTCACATAAACCGACGCAGTCTTCATATGTTAACATTTTCCCTTCCTCCCTATATTTTTAGTCACCCGGACGAATGGATAAAAACTCCTGACCCACTATAAAGACTAGAGAATTTAATAGTAATTTTCAATGCTATTGATCAAATAAACCATGCTTTTTATAAGTTTATTTTTCGTCTATGATTGAAACCAGGACACAACAATGCATACAGTAATTGCTATTCTATTTATTACTCGGAGAAAAATAGTAAAGTAAAAAACCAGCGACATCATGATGGTGAGTTTGATTCATTTGATTAGCGGCTGTTTGTAAGCTATTCCCTACAGACATATGCTCATTAATCGGTTAGTATTGAGGCTCAAAAGAACCTGCTCCAGTTATCCCCTGCAATTATGAATAAAAGAGAACAGCATGCGCCTTATCCGTCTTTTAAAAAATGATCTCGCCAAAGAAGCGGCGGAATGGGTTAAAGATGAAATTATAGACCAATCCCAAGCGGAACGGATATGCGCCCGTTATAATGTCGACTTTCATCAGGCCCAAAGCCATTCTTTTGCCTATAATGTTTTAGTTGGTCTAGGTTATCTTTTTATCGGTTTGGCTGTGATTACCTTGTTGGGAGCCAATTGGGATGATATTCCCCGTGCGGTCAGGATGTGGGGATTAATTACACTGACAATGGCAACTCAAGGGTTGGCCCTTAGACATTTATTGAATGGCAATAATAGTTCCGCAACCGGCCTATTCCTATTAGGCAATCTGTTTTTCGGGGCTTCTATAATCTTGATTGCCCAGATTTACCATTTGGGAGAGCATATGCCGGACGGCGTTTTCTGGTGGGCTCTGGGTTGTTTACCGATTGCCATATTACTTAAAAACAGCTGGTTAACCATTCAAGCCACTCTATTGGCTTTAATCTGGTTTTTGCTGGAAGTTAATCTTGGGTTTTATCCCCTGCTATTTCCGCTCTTTTTACTGGCGACCCTGTATGTCTTAATCCATGGCGAAGAGAGTATTATTTTATTTTTAGTCCTTATCGCCGGTATTGCCTTATGGTTTGAATATTCTTTGGCCGAACTTTGGCGAGACAGTCGTCATTTTGATTTTCATGTCGAACATATTGTCACAAGCGTGGCACTGTTTATTTTTGCCTATACTTTTAGTCATTGGTTAAACCTTAAACTCTCGTCCAAAGCTCAGGACTATGCAGCCGTATTGGCTGTATGGAGCTTACGTTTTGGCTTACTATTTATGCTGATTATGAGTTTTGACGAGCCTTGGGAGGAGCTGATAAGCGCCTATTGGGAATATCAGTCCTCAATGTTTATAGTGGTTGGCCTATTATCCATTGCCTCTATAACGATTGCTTATCGTGCCAAAAAGCCCACACCAAGCTTGTATATTATTGCCTTTTACCTCTTATCCTTATTTGCCGTACTGCAATCCGGGAATGAGGAACATGCCATTTATTTTCAGATTTTCTACAACCTGGTTCTGATTGCGGTCGGAGTATGGCTCATTATTAAGGGCATTCATCAAGGAATATCTCACTACTTCTTTCTCGGTGTAACGGCAATCCTACTAACCGCCTTTATGCGCTATATCGATCTCATTGGTGATTATATTGGTGGTGCACTGCTCTTTATGGTGTTTGCCATATTACTTCTTAGTGCCGCCAAATACTGGAAACGCTACCAAACTAAAGGAGCCGCGCAATGAACAAAAAATTATTAGTCGGGCTCTCTGTAGCGGTATTATTGCAATTTTTAATTTTAACCGGGATGTATGTCAAAGCCGCATTACCGCTTTGGACCGGCCAAGAGATCCGAATCAAAACCATCCCGGTCGATCCGCGCTCTCTATTTCGTGGCAATTATGCCCAGTTGCGTTATGATATCTCGGAAATTAAAACCAATCATTTCCCCGACACCGAAAACCTGCGTAATGGTGAAGTGGTCTATACCGTTTTAAAAGCAACTAATAACAATCAATACGAATTTTCCGGTATCAGCTTAACACAACCCGATTCCGGGGTATTTTTACGCGGGCGAATAGAAAATCGCTGGTATGAAGAAAGAGCCAGGTATTTTCGTATTAAATATGGTATTGAGGCTTTTTTTGCCCCAAAACAAAAAGCCCTAGCCTTGGAAAAGCAATTACAGAATGGGGGAATCGCGATTTTAATGGTATCAGCTTCCGGAAAAGCGCGGCTTAAAGCGGTTATTGGAGAAAAGCAAATTTCCAATTGATTAAAAAGGTCTAAATCAGCTAAAATCCTCGGCGCACAAACTTAACTATTATCAACTACCGGAGGTGCAATATGTCTTCCATAAACTCCAATAGCAATTTCTCCTTTCAAGCCCAGTAGCAAACGCAAACACGGCTATCCTCCCGAAACGCAGGTTAAGAAGGGTGATCGGATCGTTCATGGCAATAAGGAACTATTTGAAAAACTGGGGCGTAAAGACCCCTGTCCTTGCGGTTCCGGTCGTAGATTTCAAATCCTGCTGCATGAAATCGGGCAGATTCGATGATTCCCGTCGCGATCACTACTTTTAGAGAATATGCAATAAACTGGTATCTGCTTTCGGTGACATAAGCTGAGACAAAAGAGCTGTTTCCAAACCACCTATCCAGGCACCTTTGAGAGATTGATACCAGACATCATACCTGGCTGGATTATTCATTAGAGTCATGACTCAATCCCGGAGATATTCAATATAATGCTACATCTTAGTATGATGGGTTTTGTTGATATTTCCAGTGGAAGCTTTATTATTCAGAGGAATCCTGCTGCTTATTCCAATTACGGGTATTAATGGCGTACTCGGTAATTTTACCTTTAAACGGTAAGGCCAACATTCCCAAAATATGATTAGTATCTTTAACATCACGATAATAATGAATACCAATTGTCATTTCGGTATGCCCGGCTCTTGGTTGGTCTCGATAGGTACCAAATAAACGATCCCACCAGGTCAGGTTAAAACCAAAGTTACTATTGGTTTCATCGTCTTCTACAGAATGATGTACTCGATGCATATCCGGAGTAACAACCAACCAGCGTAATTTATCATCCAGTCCTTTCGGCAAACCAACATTACCATGATTAAACATTGCCAGAGCATTTAATATCACTTCAAATAGAATAACGGCTATCAAGGGGGGTCCCAATACAACAATCGTGGCAAATTTAATTAACATGGAAAGAATAATCTCGATGGGATGAAAGCGGGCACCGGTAGTAACATCATAATCCTGATCGGCATGATGAACACGATGTAAACGCCATAAAGCAGGAACGGCATGTACCATCACATGCTGCAAATAGATAATAAAATCCATCGCTATGACGGCAAGTACAACGGCCAACCAAAAAGGTATTTGGTAATAATTCAATAAGCCCCAGCCCTGTTGTTGTGCAAATAAAGCAACGCCTATAGCTGCAGCAGGAAACAGAATCCGCAATAAAATAGTATTAAAAAATACGATACCCAGATTATTGAACCAGCGCACTGCCTTGGATACGGTCAATGCTCTTCTTGGAGCTTTTACTTCCCAAAGAGCCATCAGAATAAACACACCGAAAAAGAAAGTGAGCCGAATCGCGACTTCATTTTGTAATATAAACTGATTCAAATTTTGGTTACCTCAATAGTAACTTATCGCTATTCAACAAAATAATTGAATAGCCATTATAGATTTCCAGATGCTGGTGTCAAGTTACCAACCTGAAATGAATGTAGAAAGTAAGGTATTTAAGAATTATGAAAAAAATTCTTTTTATACCAAGCTATAAATTATTTATTACCTGATAAATAGTATGGGAATCTCATTTAAAGCAGTCATTTTGGCCTGATGACACAATTAGCAATAACGTCCCAAAACACTGATTCGCTACATTTCCCAAACAAAAAGTTTAAAAGTAAAAAGCAGCCATTTTTTTATTACAATTATCTATTGATATTTTTGTTCGAATGTTAGGGAAATTTATACTAAACTAGGGTAGAAAAAATGATATTTATTAGATAGGTAAAATATGAAAGAAAAAAACGACTGTCTGTTCTGTAGCATTCCTGAAGAAAGAATTATAGCAGAGAATCAACTAGCTTTTGCCATATGTGATGGATTTCCAGTAACAAACTTTCACTCCTTAGTTATCCCAAAACGTCATGCTATAGATTATTTTGATTTAACTGAGGAAGAGTTATTAGCCTGTAACTCTCTTTTACACTCTCTAAGGGACGATATTTTAAAACTAGATGATACTATCGAAGGTTTCAATTTAGGTATGAATTCTGGGACAGTTGCTGGGCAAACAATTTTTCATTGCCATATTCACTTTATTCCAAGGCGCCAAGGAGATGTGGAAAATCCAAGGGGTGGTGTAAGGTTTGTTATTCCTGAAAAAGCAAACTATTAAACTATGCCAAAGCTATTTACCATCAGAAATGCCGTATCATGACTAGCGATTGAATACTGAAAGATAAAAACTCACTGATTGGCTCTCGTATGATACTTAGAGCATCCAGGACCGCTCCTAAATCGTTAGGGGACTTTCGTTCAAGCATGATAGTATCTTTTTCGTCAATGACAACAATGACATTGTTGTTGGAATGTAAATCAATTCCACAGTAAGTTTTCATGATAACCACCTCACCATTTCTCTATATTAGGGTATTCTTTCTTTAAGAATAGTCCGGTCATCGAACAGGGAACCGGATTTTCATACGCCCTTTATGATTATCACTGAATAAGCCGATGGAGCTATCTTACTGGAATGACCGGTTTATAAAAATTCGAATTTTATTATTCACGAGTCCAACCTTATAACAATTTATCTCATTTAGTAGAAAATAGTTCGAGCTAAATTCTCCTGTGTTTAAACACTTCTCTTTAAACACAGAAGAACCAAAATCATACCGCTTTATTTGCTGTCACAAGGCTCACTTTGAGACTGCTGATGACAAACGTTTTGTTCGGCATGTTTACTCTTATCCATTTCTTGATGATGATTTAAACGTTCCATATTAGCGTTGCCATGATAATTAGGATTTGCCTGTGCTAAAGAGCTAATAAACAACAAGACCAAAAATGATTTCATATTTTCTTCCTTCGATTTAATTTTTCGGGCGCGATTTTTGCTCACAGAGTGTATTCACTATCTAGAGCAGTAATGTAGTTACTTCATTAGATTTCTAAAACTGTGTTAGCAAAGGCCAAGCCAAGTGCAGAATAGTAACCCCATATACAACCATCCCAACTGGCAGGCATCCCTAGAGCTAGAGTTTTCAGCCACTGAAAAGGGATCAAAGTTGTGCAAAAATTTGCACTATGGCCCTTTAATGGTGCAAAAACCCTTTTACCCCGAATCACCAGAGGTGTGTCATGTCTATCTATTACATCCTCCGGGAGGAGTTGTACATGGCGATCAATTAGATCTAAAGGTTAAGGTACAGGAACAAGCACATGCATTGATTACCACGCCTGCTGCCGGTAAATTCTATCGTTCAGATGGTAAATTTGCCGCTATGGTACAAACCCTGCAACTTCAGGATCAAGCCAAATTAGAATGGCTACCGCAAGAAACCCTACTGTTTAATCGCAGTAAGGTACAGTTAAAAACCCTAATAAAACTGCAAAAACAAGCCCGATTCATCGGTTGGGAAATGCTCTGTTTGGGTCGTAAGGCTAGCGCCGAACCATATACTGACGGCCAGTGTTTACAACATTTTGAAGTATGGCGGGACGAATCGCCACTGTTTATTGAACGCTGCCAAATTGACGGCAGCTCGCCCATGCTCAACAGCAAATGGGGTATGGCAAACTGGCCCTTAACGGCAACATTTATTGCTACCCATTGTACAGAAACTGAATTGCAGGCAGTACAAACCCTAATCGAAACCTTAACCATTAAAGGCCATATTAGTGCAACTTTAAAACAGGATGCACTGATTTGTCGCTTTTTGGGTGAACAAGCCGAACATGCCCGTAAAGCCTTTATCGAGATCTGGAAACTGATTCGACCCGTGGTTATGGAACAAAAAGTGCAAGTACCGAGAATCTGGAATACTTAAATTAACACCAATAAAGTCAAAGCCAAAAAGCGCTCACCAGGAGAATAAAATGGAGCTAACACCTAGAGAAAAAGACAAACTGCTGATTTTTACCGCAGGCATGTTAGCGGAAAAACGAAAAGCCAAAGGACTTAAGCTGAACTATCCGGAAGCCGTTGCCTATATTTCGGCTGAAATTATGGAAGGGGCACGAGAAGGCAAGTCAGTCGCCGAACTTATGTCCTATGGTGCAACCTTATTAACTCGTGACGATGTTATGGATGGGATCGCTGAAATGATCCACGATGTACAGGTAGAAGCGACCTTTCCGGACGGTACCAAATTGGTCACCGTTCATAACCCCATTGTATAACCAAAACAAAAAAAGTGTTCAGTTTTTTTTCAGTTCGAGGCGCTTTTTGTGCGGGGCGCGTAGCCCGGAGAATGTGACTAGGCCAGGGATGACCGTAGTTAGGGTAATGCAGGAGCAATTGCCGAGCGTATAAACAATACGTGACCATTCGAGTACAAAAGCAACGAAGAAATGGAACAAAATATGAATACGTAAACAGGAGTAGTTCAATGATTCCAGGCGAATACCTAATAGACGAAGGGGAAATCGAGCTCAATGCCGGAATAGAAACCGTCACTATTACCGTAGCCAATAGCGGCGATCGCCCCATACAAGTCGGTTCTCACTATCACTTTTATGAAACCAATCACGCCCTACAATTCGACCGCGAAGCCTGTAAAGGCTTTCGCCTGAATATCGCTGCCGGAACTGCGGTTCGATTCGAGCCGGGTCAGGAAAGAGAGGTCGAGTTAGTCGCTTATCAGGGTGATCGACAGGTATACGGATTTAATGCCGAAATAATGGGGCAATTGGAGGAACAGTCATGACAACCATTTCGAAACAAGCTTATGCGGAAATGTATGGTCCTACCGTTGGAGACCGAGTTCGTTTAGGTGATACCGAACTATTTTTAGAAGTGGAGGCCGACCATACGGTATATGGCGACGAGGTAAAATTTGGCGGTGGCAAGGTTATTCGCGATGGCATGGGACAGAGTCAACGTACCAGCAAGGATGTTGCTGATACCTTAATAACCAACGCCTTAATTGTCGATCATTGGGGGATTATTAAAGCTGATATAGGCATTAAAAATGGTCGTATTATGGCTATCGGCAAAGCCGGTAATCCCGATACCCAACCAAACGTAGATATTATTGTCGGCCCTGGTACAGAGGTCATTGCCGGAGAAGGTCAAATTATAACGGCTGGCGGTATAGACTCCCATATCCACTTTATTTGTCCGCAACAAATTGAAGAGGCTTTGATGTCCGGCGTAACGACTATGTTGGGTGGTGGCACCGGTCCCGCTACCGGCACCAATGCCACCACCTGTACTCCGGGTCCCTGGAATATCCACCGTATGTTACAGGCAGCAGATGAGTTTCCCATGAATCTAGGCTTTATGGGCAAGGGTAATGCCAGTCGTCCGGAAGCACTCAGCGAACAGTTATCGGCTGGAGCCATGGGTCTAAAACTGCATGAAGACTGGGGCACTACTCCCGCTTCCATCGATACCTGCTTAACGGTAGCTGATGAGATGGATGTTCAGGTGGCCATTCATACCGACACATTAAATGAATCCGGCTTTGTGGAAGATACTTTAGCGGCGTTTAAACATCGGGCCATTCACACTTATCATACTGAGGGTGCCGGAGGCGGACATGCACCCGATATTATTAAACTCTGCGGTGAAAGCAATGTTTTGCCATCCAGTACCAATCCTACCCGTCCCTATACCATCAATACTATCGACGAACATTTAGACATGCTCATGGTTTGTCACCATTTGGATGCCAGTATTGCTGAAGATGTAGCTTTTGCCGAATCACGCATTCGTCGCGAAACCATTGCCGCCGAAGATATCCTTCATGATTTGGGTGCCTTTAGTATGATCGCCTCCGATTCCCAAGCCATGGGGCGCGTTGGTGAAGTGATTACTCGCACCTGGCAGACTGCACATAAGATGAAAGTACAATTCGGCGCTTTGGATGGAGATTCTGGACGCAATGACAACCAACGGATTAAGCGTTATGTGGCCAAATATACGATTAATCCGGCTATCACTCATGGTATTGCTCACGAAGTGGGGAGTATCGAAGTGGGTAAACTAGCCGATCTGGTATTGTGGAAACCGGCCTTTTTCGGTGCCAAGCCGTCATTAATTATAAAAGGTGGATTTATCGCGGCGGCTCCTATGGGTGACCCCAATGCATCCATTCCCACGCCACAGCCGGTCCATTATCGACCTATGTTCGGTGCCTTCGGTGCAGCACGAGAGCATACCTGTCTAACCTTCGTATCGCAGGCAGCCATTGTAAACGATATCGATAAAACACTGGGACTTAAAAAATCCCTTAGTGCGGTAAAAAATACCCGTAACATAACCAAGGCCGATCTGCTCCTCAATGACTATCAACCCGATATAGAGGTCGATCCGCAAACCTATGAGGTGCGCGCAGATGGTCGTTTACTGGTTTGTGAAGCTGCCGTGGAACTACCTTTGGCACAACGTTATTTCCTCTTTTAAGGTATTATTTTATGCTAAGAATTAGTGCAAAACTGGAGCAGGTGCAAACGCCGGATACCGTCTTAAAGCTGCCCTTTGAAAAACGGCAGAAAAGCCGTCTTAAAGTATTCCTGGAGGATGGTCGGGAAGCCGGACTATTTTTACCGCGAGGCGATATTTTAAGAGGGGGAGATTTCCTCTTAGCCGAGGATAACTCGATTATAGAGGTCCAGGCCGATCAGGAGACGGTATCTCAAGTCGAGAGTCATGATCCGCTGTTATTAGCACGCGCTTGTTACCATCTGGGCAATCGTCATGTGGCATTGCAAATTGAAAAGACGCAATTACGTTATCTGCATGATCACGTGTTGGACGAAATGGTTCAACAACTGGGTTTAGAAGTAAGTGTTGTACAAGCATCATTTGAGCCGGAAAGCGGTGCCTATGGAGGTCATCATGGCCACAGTCATTCCCATGACTAAATCCGTCACAGGAGCTTCAGCCAACTCCCTGGCCAATATGCGCCTATGGCAATTAATTAGCCCCTCATTGCCCATTGGTGCTTATGCCTACTCGCAAGGGCTGGAATCCGCCGTAGAGAAAGGTTGGGTAAATAATGAAAGCGAAGCTCTGGAATGGATAAGCGGGATATTGCAATTTTCTCTCAGTACTTTGGATGGCCCCATATTGCTGCGTTTTTACCAAGCCTGGCAAACTCAAAACTTTCAAGCCCTGGAGTACTGGAACCAATATTTATTGGCCAGTCGTGAGTCCAGCGAATTATATCTGGAAGATCAACAGATGGGATTAGCACTTAAACGCCTATTAAATGAACTTCTCGGTCCAGAAAATCAACAAGCGATTCAAGATATCCAACAACTGGAGCAGATCTCCGCCCCCAGTTATTCCATGCTTTTTACCTTAGCGGCAAATCATTGGAAAATACCTATTGCCGATACCATCCAGGGATTCCTCTGGAGCTGGTGTGAAAATCAAGTTGCAGCAGGAATCAAATTAATTCCTCTGGGTCAAACGGCCGGTCAACGGATTTTAAGTAAGTTATTGCCGATTATTGAACAAAGCAGCCATAGGGCTTTAACTATTAGTGACGATGAAATAGGAGCCTTAGCTCCCGGTTTTGCCATCGGTTGTGCGCATCATGAGGTGCAGTACTCGCGTTTATTTCGGTCCTAAATAAACAACTACTATTAAAAGAAAGGAAAAACTATGACAGATCAGGTTTTAAGAGTCGGTGTCGGTGGTCCCGTTGGTTCCGGTAAAACAGCGCTACTACAGGCTTTATGTCGTAATATGAAAGACAACTATAATATTGCCGTAGTCACCAATGATATCTATACCCGCGAAGATGCTGAATTTTTGATCCGCAATGGAGCCCTGGATAAAGAAAGAATTATGGGAGTCGAGACCGGCGGTTGCCCGCATACCGCGATTCGTGAAGATGCGTCTATGAACTTAACCGCAGTGGCTGAGCTACAGGACCGTTTTAAAGGATTGGATGTCGTGTTTATTGAAAGCGGCGGTGATAATCTAAGTGCCACTTTTAGCCCGGAACTTTCCGATCTGACCATCTATGTTATCGATGTGGCGGCAGGAGACAAAATTCCCCGCAAAGGCGGACCGGGTATTACCAAGTCAGATTTATTGGTGATTAATAAAATCGATTTAGCTCCTTATGTCGGCGCTTCCTTGGATATCATGGATAGAGACGCAAAAAAAATGCGCGGAGAGCGACCATTTCTTTTTGCCAATATGAAACAGGAAGATGGTTTGGCAAAAATTATCAACTTTATTGTTGAACAAGGAATGTTGAAATCCTCTTAGCAACGTATTCCTATAATTTATTATCAGAAGGGGCTCTTAAGCCCCCTCTTTTTCATAGCTTGTCAAAGCAAAAGTCTTTACTATACTTCTTTTAAAAACTTAATATTCCTGCCTACATGAGGCTACATAAAAATAATAAATATTCCTCCCTATGAGTAAAAAAATTGCCGCCTTTCTATCGCTAACAGCTCTTGGTCTATTAGGCAATATTTTCAATATCGAGATGTTTTTCGGGGTTAATCAGATCTTCGGCAGTATTTTTGTGCTGCTGGCAGTGTGGTTTTGGGGTCCTACATTAGGAGTACTCAGTGCGCTCTTAATTCACAGCTACACCATCTATTTATGGGGACACCCCTATGCTTTTATCGGTTTTGTTATAGAAGCTCTAGCCGTTGGTTTATTGCTTAAGTGGCGAATTAAAAATCTATTTATTGCCGATTTAATTTATTGGTTTTGTCTCGGCATTTGGTTGGTTCCGCTCTTTTACGGCTATTTAATGGATATGCCTGAAACTCAAGTAAAACTGATTATGCTTAAACAACCAGCCAACGGATTACTTAATGCCTTGCTGGCTTCAATTATTGCCATTTACATCAGTAGGTATTCACACAAGATTCCCTTGGCGAACAAAGCCATTAATCTTAAAAACTTATTGTTTACCATTATTATGACTTTTGTCGCACTAGCCCTTTATGGCACTGCCAACTTGATTAGCCGTAATGTTTTGGAGAGCTTTCAAAATAATGCCGTAAACGAGTTACAGCGCAAAAGCGAACATATTTTATATGAACAAAAAGCGTTGGTGGATAATTATGTTCGAGAATTTTCACAAGTAGTTTCCCTTCGCTCGCCACTAAATAACTCCCTATTACCTTTAAATGCAACTAACCAGTTGCAGGCAATCTGGTTACAAGACAATAAAAAAATGCAACTTTTAGCAATTCAAAACAACTTGGAGGAAGAGCTAATAAGGCCAAAAAAATGGCTGAAATGTCAACCTGTACCGCATTTGACTATTATTGATAATGAGATCTATTTAACCTCCGACTATTTGGATAATTGCTTTATCGTATTAATCGCCAAAAATCAATTAATCCAACTACTCATTAGTCATGCCGATTTAACCGATTTAAATGTCCTTTTATTTAACAATGGAAGTATATTTAGCTCCAACCTTCCCGAACCGAACTCACAACAAATTTCGGCAGCTTATAACCAGGGAGAAAAAATACCGGTAAAAGGGCAAATCTACCATCTTTTACCATCCGGCCAGATGCCAAAAATGGTGCGCTGGACACGCTCCTATTTTATTTTTGATATACCAGAACAAGAGTCGGCATCTTTTCAAATGGTTATGCTAATTCCCTTTTCCGGGTATATCAATTCATTGCAACAGATATATATTTATACTTTTGGAGTGATGATGGTTTTTATCTTGATTGCAGCGTTTATTTCGGTCATTGTTAGTCGAATGGCCCTAAGATCTCTGGAAGATCTGGATGATATAACCAGGGATATTCCCAATAAAATTCGAGAAAATCAGAGTATTCGTTGGCCTGCTAGTAATATAGATGAAGTTCGCCATATTATTAAAAACTTCGCCAAAGTTTCAGATAATTTGAGTCTGATGATCAATAACTTGGAACATAATCAAAACAAACTTTATAATGAGATTAAAACTCGCATGGATAAAGAACGCGAGTTAGATGTTGCCAAACAAAAAGCCGATAAGGCCAATGCGGCCAAATCTGAATTTCTGGCTTCGATGAGTCATGAACTGCGAACGCCACTGAATGCCGTATTGGGATTTGCTCAACTGTTTCAAATCGATAAAAGTTTAACCCCTAAACAGAAGGGCAATGCCGATCAGATCCACAGCTCAGGTACGTACTTACTCAGTCTGGTCAATGACCTATTAGATCTTTCCAGCATCGAAGCCGGTAAACTTACCCTACATTTAAACCAGGTCAATATTGGTAAATTATTGGACGAATGCTACAAAATAACGCAAGAGCAGGCACAAAAAGAGCAAGTTGAGATAAGCTACTCAATACATCAAAATCCTGATCTGGAAATTCATACCGATTACCTTCGACTCAAACAGGTGCTGCTTAATTTACTATCAAACGCAGTTAAATATCATGGTCGTAAGGAACCGAAAGTTTGGTTAAGTTATACCCTGGAAAATCAGATTCTTTCTATTTACGTTAAAGATAACGGCACTGGAATCGAACAGGAAAAACAGAAGCAGATCTTTGAATCGTTCAATCGCATCGGTGCAGAAAACTCCTATATCGAAGGAACGGGGATCGGCCTGTATGTCTCTATGCAATTGATCCAAATGATGAAAGGAAGCATTACTGTAAATAGCACTCCGGGCCAAGGAAGTGTCTTTTGTATATGTTTACCCGTAAAAGAGCAGACCGATGGAAAATGATAAACTACATTACCAACCGATCCTTATCGTTGAAGATAATAAAGCCAATATGGAGTTATTATTACAACAGCTAGAAGTGTTAGGATATACAGTAGAAACAGCCACCAACGGTGAAGAAGCTTTTGCCAAAATGGCCACTCAAACTTTTCGCTTTATTCTTACCGATATTAATATGCCGATTATGGACGGCTATCAATTAGCAAAAAAAATTCGAGAATCAGAACGACAAAGTGGTCAACGCAATATTATTATTGCCATTACTGCTAAAGCATTAATAGGTGAAAAGGAAAAATGCCTGGAGTTAGGAATGGACGGTTATCTGGCAAAGCCTGTCGATATTTTTGCCCTTAAAGCCATGCTAGAGCAATGGGAGCAATAAACAAAAAATTGCAATCATAAGCTATTTTTTCTAAACTCCCTAACTCCTTTTGCTACCAGCTCTCTTTAAGATGAACGATGATTTTCTGGAAATAACTCGCCAGGCCTGCAATGCCGACAGTATTTATAAAATTGAAGATATCCAAAGCCTGTGGAGCGGCTATGGCAAAATCATGCGCTATGGTTTAAACGGCAGCGCATTTCATAGTGTTATCGTCAAACATGTTAACTTTCCTGATCAGCACAACCACCCTAGGGGCTGGAATACCGATTTATCACATCAACGAAAAGTGCACTCCTATCAAGTAGAAACCCTTTGGTATCAAAACTGGAGCAGTTTATGCGATAACGACTGCCGCGTTCCAAAATGTTTGGGGCTGGAATCCCATCAGGATGAAGTATTGATTGTACTCGAAGATTTAGACGATAGTGGTTTTCCAAAGCGGAAAAATTCCGTAACTATGGCTGAAATGCAAACTTGTTTACATTGGTTGGCTAATTTTCATGCCACTTTTATGCAATACGAACCATCTGGATTATGGCCAATCGGCACCTATTGGCATTTGGATACACGTCCTGAAGAATTCGCGGCACTCAATGACCTTCCCTTAAAAAATGCAGCACAACAAATCGATCAAATTCTGCGACAAAGCCCTTACCAAACCTTTGTCCACGGCGACGCCAAATTGGCAAATTTCTGTTTTTCCAAAGATGGTCATCAGGTTGCTGCAGTCGATTTCCAATATGTCGGTGGCGGTTGCGGAATGAAAGACGTAGCTTATTTTATCGGTAGTTGTTTGTATGAAGAAGATTGCGAAAAGTACGAAAGCGAACTACTTGATTATTACTTTAAACAATTAACTCTAGCTTTAGCTGAAAAGCGACCTTCTATCGATGTCAACGCCGTTGAAGAAAACTGGCGCTCCCTTTATCCCATAGCATGGACTGATTTTCATCGTTTCGTAAAGGGCTGGAGTCCTGGCCACTGGAAAATCCACGGCTATAGCGAACGATTGGCTCGACAAGTAATTGATAATCTTGAGACCGCCGCTTAAAAAAACTTATGCTATTATCTCGAAATGATTTGTCCCTTTTATCCGAATTAGCCATATCCGCCGCTAAACAGGCTGGTCAGCTAATAGCAAATTATGATAAAGATAACCTTTCAGCACAACCAAAAAAAGGCGGAAGCAGCCTGGCTTCGCAAGTAGTAACTGAAGTCGACCATCTTAGCCAAGCGGCCATATTAGAGCTTATCCAACCCTCTTGTGAACAATATAATTTAGCCCTATTAACAGAAGAGAGCGATGACAATCTAGAGCGCCTGGAAAAAGACTATTTTTGGTGTATCGATCCTCTGGATGGCACGCTTTCCTTTATTGATTCCTCGTTCGGGTATGCTATATCCATAGCTTTAGTAGCAAAAACAGGCGTCCCCATTATCGGCGTTATTTATGATCCGGTGACAGGTAACCTTTACCATGCCATAAAAGGGATGGGAGCTTATCGCAATAATCAGCCTTGGGCACTGCAACAAAGAAAAGATAAACCATTAACCTTGGTTTCTGATCGCAGCCTGGCAAAGCAAAAGTATTTCGAGGCTTTATTGCTAGGATTTCAGGAAATTGCCGGAGGCCTTGGTCTATCTGGAATCAATATCTTTAAACACGGTGGCGCAGTAATGAATGCTATGTGGGTCTTGGAAAACAGTCCCGCTGTTTATTTTAAATTTCCTAAACCACAAGACGGTGGCGGAAGTTTATGGGATTTTAGTGCCAGTACCTGTATTTTTAGTGAAATCGGCGCTATTGCCTGTAATATTGATGGAAATACCCTAGAACTGAATCGAGTCGAATCTACCTTTATGAATCATCAAGGTGTTATTTTTACAACTGAAGCAGTCTTGGTAGATAAAGTAAGTCAGCTATTTAAAAAGTTGCTTTTGTCGTAAAAAAATCCAATCTGTGTTAAACAGTCACTGCCAATTGTTTGGAATGTCTCATATCGACTCATTCCTGTCGATTGAGTTTCAAAAAGACTACTTTCTTTTTATAATGTTCTAGAGTTAGTATTATTAGCATAATGTCCATAAAAACAACCAACGATGAATCAAAACATTATAAAAGAACTTAAAGAACTTTCCTCACTTGTTGATAAATCATTACAAGAGAAAGTTAGCAATATTTTGGAAGAATGCCAACAGAATGAAATACGTATAAATAAAATTTTTAAAATGGGTGATAGACAGCAAAATAAACTCATAGTGCTCAATAATGCGTTAGAAAAGGCCAAAAAAGAAATTCTTCTTGTTAGCAAATCTAAAAGTGATTTTATTTCAGGTTTGTCTCATGAACTGAGAACATCGTTAAATGCCATTATCGGTTATGCTCAGTTATTTCAATATAATCCTGCCTTAGAGCAACAGGACAAAGATAATGCTACCGAAATATATAATGCCGGCCTGCATTTATTGAATCTAGTCAACGATATTCTTGAATTTTCTAGCTTGGAAAGTGGCCGTTCAAATGTACAATTAACTTCAGTTGCTATTGCACCAATCATTAAAGATTGTATCTCTCTCATCAGTCCTAAAGCGACTGAACGTATGATAACAATACATCAAAATACGGCTTTATTTGAAAACATTTATGTCACCTCATCTCCCCGATTATTAAAACAAATTTTACTTAATTTACTCTCTAATGCAGTTAAATATAATTATGAATATGGTGATATTACGATAAACTGTGAAAATAAAAATAATGATCGGATAAAGTTAACTGTTTCTGATACTGGTTTGGGATTAAGCGATGAACAGTTAGAATCATTATTTTTACCGTTTGAAAGATTGGGACGTGAGAGTTTAGAGATTGAAGGTTCTGGTTTAGGTTTGTCGATAACTCAAAAACTTGTTGAATCAATGAACGGGGAAATTGGTGTAATTAAAAATAATGACAAGGGGTGTTGCTTTTGGGTCGAGTTGGATGGCGCTAAAATTTAATCTAAATAAAGTATATTCTAAACTTTTATATCAAAACCTTTATATCTAAACACCGTCGTAGTCGTCGCTAATGAACGCTTTCTGGGTCTTAGAAAACAGAGTCTGCTGTTTTTTATATTTCCTAAATAATTTTGATTAATCCCAGTGTTTTAATAACAAATCAACAGGCATAACACTTTTTTTACTGATAAAGACCTCAATAAACTTCCCCTCGATTCCAAGTCGCTTATCAAAAATTCGCATAACTGTTGTCGTCATTCCACAAGCAGCATAAATGATATCGATAAAATCACTCCCCCAATCTGTAACAACCAAAGAGCCTTTTTCACTAATGGGATTCGCATGATAGTTTGCCGGAGCCAGGTGTTCTATAGTACCTTGGACTTGTTTAGCTCGAATTTTGGTTTTCTGTCCAAAATACCAAGGAACAGTAAACACATGCACTCCTCCAGGCTTAAGTGTTCGACATATTTCTTGTAGGGACTGAATTGGATCAAGCAAGTGTTCAAACACATCTTGAGTAATAACGAGATCAAAAGACTCATCTGCAAATGTTTGATTTGCCAGGTCTTCACATCTAAATTCTTTATAAACCGTTCCTCTCGGTATTTCAGGATAAAACTGACTAGCAGTATAATCCTGACACTCCGCTAAAAACTTGTTAAAGATACTCCCTTCACTTGGCGATGATTCATGAATTCTCATATTTCGCCAATCTGGAATATAAACGTCTAGAGTATGAATCAGTGCACGCTGCCGGGGAATACTACGACAGCGAACACATAGGTAGTGATCGCGCAACCAAGCACCAATTTTTACAAATAACGTCCTCTTCTCACAGACAGGACATTCACCCCTATTTACTCCTCTAAGCAATATTTGAATTATTTTTTTAATTGGGAATTTAAACATAAGAAGAGTAAGTCTTAATTAATTATTTGCCTTAGTACAACAATTAGATTATTCCTAACTGTCCTGGATTAGATATGAATTAGAGACGCAATATACCCTCCCCTGGCAATTCCAAGTGACTTGGGTGTTAACGTCCCATACTACCTGAATTGCCATAGTTACGGTTATAGGAGCGATCATAATCGGCTTTTTTGGCAGCCCTGATCAATTCTTTAGAACGTTTTTCTCGTTCATATTCCTTTTTCCGTTGTAAGCGTTCATTTTCTCGTCGTCTTTCTTCACGAATACGTCGCTCTTCTCTTTCTTCTTGCATTTTTAAACGACGCTCTTCCCAATCAAGTCTGGCTTGTTCTCTTTTTTCCTGCAATTCCAGCCTTTTTTGTTCAGAAGCGGACATTCGATCTTCTTTGCGCTCATCCAAAGAGTAGCGTTGTTGTTGAATCGAATAGCGATTATCCAATTGCTTGTGCGCCACTTGCTCTTTACTTCTATCCTCACCACTGGGGATTAGTACCAATGCAGCAATAACCAGCACCACAAATACGGCAAAAATCTTGATAAATTTGGAATGGTCGGTTGATATTTCCTGCCCACCTCGGTCAATACGGGTATTATTGCCTCTAATAGCCTGTTTCCGAACCAGTTTTCTATCATAGGCTTCTCGAAATTCAGGATTAGATAAAACCGAGTAAGCCTCATTTAAAATCTTCTCCTTCTGGAAATAAAGGGGAGAATCCTGCAATTTCTCTTTAGCATCCTTGAGCAATTGCTGATATGCCAATTCAATCATTTCTGGCGAGGCCTGATTATCAATATTCAGAACCTGGTAATGAGTCTGGTTTTCACCATTAAATATATTGAAGTCTTCTTCATTTTGGGTATTAAGAGCCATAATTTGTGAGCCGTAATTTTTTAACAACCTATTTTAACCAACTTGCAAAACCCTGTCTGTAGGCAATTTCCTACATTTGGTTTCTTTCCCCAAAACTTTAATTGAGTCAGTATTATCTATTTATAGGATAGCAAAATTTGGCAATTTAAGTCAGGGGACGACCAATCCGCCCACCTAAAATTGTTTGGATTGCAATAGACGCCGCCGAAGTACGGTTTTCAGCACCAATCTTGGGATACATCTGCTCCAGGTGTTTATTTACCGTTCGCGGGCTCATATTTAATATTTCTGCAATTTCACGATTGGTTTTACCGTGAGCCAACCATAACAACACTTCAGCTTCACGATTAGTAATTCCAAGACTCTCCTCCAATAAAGCAGGGTCAATTTCTACGTTCGGTGACTGAATCTTGAGCAGATATTCGTCTTCTTCAGGCTGTTTATAATAATGAACCGTCAGCATGCTGTTTTCATCTTGAATGGGCAAGGCTAAATCATGTCCCGTTTGTCCACTGGATAACCAACTGCTAAGTTGTCTGTCAAGAGAACCAGGTGGTTCGGATGGTTGATTTAAATACTGGTTAATTAATATCTGTGCTTCTGGTGTAGCCCATAAAATTCGACCGTTTTTATCAATACAGAAAACATGCTGACGCATGGAATCCAATACTTTTTGTGCTTCTATCAACATTCGGGCATTATTGCAATGTTGCCGAATTCGTACCAGAAGTTCTTCCGGGCGAATGGGCTTAACAATATAATCATTTCCCCCGGCATCAAAGGCCTTAACGATATCCTCCACCTCGCTGAGACCGGTCATAAAAATGACCGGAGTTAGCGGTAGTCGTTTTCGAATTTCCTGGGCGCACTCGAAACCATCCATAATCGGCATCACGGCATCCATCAAAATAACGTCCGGAGTGACCTGTTCCAGAACCTGTAACGCCTGCTGTCCGTTAAGTGCGATTAAAGCCACCATTCCTGCTTCAGCCAATGCCATATTAATCATTCCGAGGGCCTCAGAAGAGTCATCTACGGCTAAAACCGTTAGCTTGTCTTTAAAATGTGGCGTCATGATGATTCCCTCTCCAGTCTGTCAATTTCCTGGACAATACCATTACAATCACAACGTTCCGATAATTGTTTTATTTGTTTTAGCCAAGCAGAGCATTGATGCTTTTTTTCTACCGCATCAAGCTGCTCGATGATTCCCTGTAAATAACCGATTTGGGCATTTTGGCGCAATGATAAAAGGATTTCTCTAGGAAGACGTGAGTTCTTTACCGGTTCAGGTTGTTGGGCTTTGGATTCTAATTTATTTCTCTGCCATTGCAGATTCAAGCATGCTTGAATCTGTTTGAATAATTTATCCATTCTAACAGGTTTATTGATGTAGGCGAAAATCTCCTCTGCTTGTTGATAGGATTGTTCTTTACTATAGGGATCAGCAGAAATGATAATAACCGGAACCATAACTCCTCGTTTACGAAGCTGCGCCACCAATTGCCAACCATTCATCCCCGGCATAGAGACATCCAATAGAAACAGATCAATTTGTTGTTGCGGCTGAGAGCTATCGTCAATCAGAGCAAGTGCTTGTTCTGCAGAATCAGCCTGATAGATTTCAAAACCCAAAGGCTTAAGAAAATCCTTGAGTAGATTTCGATGACTCTCTTCATCATCTACCACCATGAGTCGTTTAACTTCTCCCCCATAGCCCACGATATTGTTTTGATCATGGGCTGAAATCGGTTCTTCATTAAGACTGGGTAAAAAGAGTTTTAGGTAAAATTCCGTCCCAACGCCGAGCTGGCTTTTTAGCTCCAAACTCCCTCCCATCATTTCAATCATTAGGCGGCTAATCGTTAACCCCAAGCCGGTTCCTTTAATCTTTTCCGTATGATTATTGTGAACCCGTTCAAAGGGCTCATAAATGCGTTGCTGATCGGCTATATCGATACCAATTCCGGTATCGCTCACTATAATCTTTGCCACTTGGTTACGATAGCTTATTTGCAGTTCCACTTTACCTTCCGCAGTAAACTTAATAGCATTGGATAATAGATTAAGTAATACCTGTCGAATACGTTTTTCATCGGCAATCACTAACGAAGGTAAATCGGTTTGATAGGAAACCTTAAATACGATACCTTTGGCCTCAGCCTGAGCACGAAACATATCTTCCAATTGTTGTATCAAAGCGTTGAGATCAACTTTGTCACGGTGTAAATCAATTTTTCGGGCTTCAATTTTGGAAATCTCCAATAAACCTTCTATCACATCGGACAAATGTTCACTACTGCGTTTGATGACACTGGCAACCTTGCGGTTTTTATTATCTAAACTAGCATTCGTTTCCATTAATTGGGCATATCCAAAAATGGTATTCAGTGGGGATCTTAATTCATGACTAACTCCCGACAAATATCGTGATTTGGCACGATTGGCCACATAAGCAGTATCCCTGGCCTTTTCCAATTGGATAGCTGTCTCCTCATGTGCTTTGACCTCTTGGGTCAATAATTCGGTTTGAAATTGAGTTTCCCGTAACGCCAGACGGGTACTTCTCTGAGCTAATACATATAGCCAGATTAAAATGCCGGTTACCAATAATAATAGAAAATAGACCTGCCAGAGCGTTCCACCCACCATTTCCAACTCCATTGGCGTTTTATTTTGTTGAGCATAAAAAACCACTAAAAATAACCCGGCGATAATAGCCGAAGTAGCGATAAACATTCCCAAAAAATGTACGCTCACCGAATGTAAGTACTTATTAACATAACTGGGTAGTAAATTATTCAAAAAGGATGAAAATTGTTTGACCAGATGGGCATGGGGACGACATTGATCATCACACTGAGCATCCAATGCACAGCACAAAGAGCAGATATGTCCGTTATAGCTGGGACAATGTAAAGTATCTTCCTGATCAAAATGGTTTTCACAGATGCCACAGGCTTGTTCACTTGAAGTCTCCTTATCGGACTCCTCTGAACGACACAAATAGTATTTACCCTGGGTATACCAAGCGATAAAAGGAACGGTAATAAACGGAATCAAGAGTGATAAAAAAGTAGCCATTGCTTCGGCTAAATCTCCGAAAAGGCCCATATTGGCTGCAATACCAATACTCGATGCAATAAGCATGGATAGAGTACCGACTGGATTTATATCGAATAGATGACCACGACGAAACTCAATATGTTTGGGACTTAATCCCAACGGTTTGTTAATCACCAGATCGGCCACAATACTAGCCACCCAGGCCACCACCAAACAGGCATAGGTTATTAAAATACTTTCGAAAGCCTGATACAACCCCAATTCCATCAACATCAAGGCAATTGCCACATTGAAAAATAGCCATACCACTCGTCCGGGATGGCTATGGGTTAGACGAGAAAAGAAATTTCCCCAAGCAATGGAACCGGCATAAGCATTGGTAACATTGATCTTTAATTGTGAAATAACAACAAAGATTCCGGCCAACCATATCACCAGTTCGGGATTGGAAGAGATATATTGAAAGGCCATAGCGTACATATGTGCAGGATCACTGGCCAACTCCGGCACAATACCATTATTTAAAGCTAGGACTGCGAGAAAGGAACCGACAAATAGTTTAATGACTCCAAAGATCACCCAACCCGGTCCGGCACCAATAACAGCTATCCACCACTGTTTTTTATTTTCCTCCGTAGCTTTGGGCATAAAACGTAAAAAGTCTGCTTGCTCACCATTTTGGGCAATTAAGGGAAAAATAACTGCCGTGGCTGCACCAAAAAGGAGCAAATCAAAATTCTGTTTTGCTTGTGGCCCAGCGTCTTCATCATTAATACCCGTAAAATTTACCCATTGTTCAAAAGCCGCTGCTTCATGCATGGCGATATATATCAGAGGCAAAATTTGCAGTACCAACCAAATCGGCTGAGTCCAAGCCTGAAACCGTGAGATACGCTTAAAACCATGGGTAACCAGTGGAATGACCACCAAGGCGCTAATGACATAAGCTAAGGATAGAGGAATAGCAAACATCATATTCAAAGCCATCGACATAATGGCCGCTTCCAGAGCAAAGAAAATAAAGGTAAACGAGGCATAAATGAGCGATGAGATAGTCGAGCCGATATAGCCAAACCCCGCACCACGAGTTAACAAATCAATATCAACGCCATCTCGAGCAGCATAGTATGATAACGGCAGACCGGAAAGAAAGATAATTGCACCGACAACCAAAATAGCCCACATGGCATTGGTAAAGCCGTAATCCAGAGTAATAGCCCCGCCGATAGCTTCCAGGGCCAAAAACGAAATAACCCCTAAAGCAGTATTTGCCACCCAACCCGGTGACCAACGACGAGAGCGCTTGGCAGTATAACGCAAGGCATAATCTTCTAGGGTTTCATTGGCTACCCATTGATTATATTTGCGTCTTTTTAGAAGAACATTTTTACTCATATATAGGCGAAGTGTTTTTTTAAGATCATTCGGTTCGGTCCATACACGAAAGCAATTTCTGCACCATACGTCATTTTACGTATATCTATGCGTCCGTTGCCGAATTTTCTCTTGACTGATTCAACAGTAGACTGGCAAGCAGTTAAAGGTTTTGAGCAGCTAAGCTGTCAATATTTCATATTCACTTAGGAGAAATAATCGTGGTAACAAAAACATTAAAGAAACTGGTACTGGCGTCGGCTATTACCGCTTCAAGTATAGCAACAGCCGGTATGGCTTGGGCCGAGGAAACCATAAAAGTGGGTGTACTGCATTCTCTGTCAGGTACCATGGCCATTAGCGAAACCACCTTAAAAGATACCGTGTTAATGATGGTGGAAGATCAAAATAAAAAAGGCGGCCTATTAGGTAAAAAACTAGAAGCGGTTGTGGTCGACCCAGCGTCCAATTGGCCCTTATTCGCGGAAAAAACCCGTGAGTTAATCGAAAAAGAAAAGGTAGACGTAATTTTTGGTTGCTGGACTTCTGTATCGCGTAAATCAGTTTTACCGGTTATCGAAGAATTAAACGGTTTACTCTTTTACCCGGTTCAGTATGAAGGAGAAGAATCTTCTAAAAATGTATTCTATACCGGCGCAGCTCCTAATCAGCAAGCGATTCCTGCAGTTGACTACCTAATGAATGAAGTGGGTGCCACTCGTTGGGTATTGGCGGGTACGGACTATGTTTATCCACGTACCACCAACAAAATCTTGGAAGCTTATCTGATTTCCAAAGGCGTTAAAAAAGAAGACATTATGATTAACTATACCCCGTTCGGTCATTCTGATTGGCAGAGTATTGTTTCCGATATCAAGAAATTCGGTTCGCAAGGTAAAAAGACAGCAGTGGTTTCAACCATTAATGGTGACGCCAATGTACCTTTCTACAAAGAGTTGGGTAATCAAAATATCTCATCCGAAGATATCCCAGTGGTTGCTTTCTCAGTCGGCGAAGAAGAATTATCCGGGATCGACACCAAACCTTTAGTTGGTCACTTAGCCGCTTGGAATTACTTTATGAGCGTTGAAAATGATGACAATGCAGCTTTTATCAAAAAATGGCATGCCTTTATTAAAAATGATAAACGTGTAACCAATGATCCAATGGAAGCCACTTATATCGGCTTTGAGATGTGGGCAAAAGCCGTTGAAAAAGCCAAATCCACTGAGACCGATGCGGTAGAGCAAGCCATGATTGGTATCGAAGTACCTAATCTAACCGGTGGTATGGCGGTAATGAATAAAAACCATCATCTATCCAAGCCGGTATTAATCGGTGAAATTCAGGAAGATGGTCAGATTGAAACCGTATGGTCGACTGACGGTACCGTTCCTGGTGATGCCTGGTCTGATTTTCTACCTGGAAGTATGGACTTAGTATCCGATTGGACTTCACCGGTTAAATGCGGAAACTTTAATACTAAGAGCAAAACATGTTCTGCAAATTAAAGCTGATGCTCCTAGTTCCCACATTATAGGTGAGAATCCGTACCAGCAGATTTAAAGCCTCGTTTTAGAATCCAGCTGGTATGCATTCCCACGTTTAAAGTGGAAACGAGAATAAAATTGTTCTCTCCCGAAAAGGATCTTCAGGCGGGAACACCTTCTTTCCCTCAATATATTTTATGAGCGGTAATATGACCAATCGTATTAATCCACAAACAAATTACCTGCAGCTTATCGCATTTATTATTTTGTTTTTTTTCTCATGCAATCTATTTGCTAATGAGATTTCTCCTGAAGAGAACAAACTACTAAATGATGCGGTTTCCAATTTACTCGTTAAAAGTTTTAAAAATAAAACTCAAGCAGTGAAAGAACTGGCCGCAATCGATAGTCCGCAAACCATAGTTATTCTGGAAGCTTTATTAAAGACCCGTCTTTACTATGTTAGAAGCAATAAAAACGTAGTCATTATCAATAAAAAAGAGCAACAATACGAAATTAAAAGTGCCGTAGATAATACCGCACTTGGCGTAGTGAAAAAGAAGGCGATAAAAAAAATCACGACCAATAATAAACTCAGAAAAACGATTCGTACCATTCTGGCACAAAAGAAAATCCTGAATCCCGATTTAACGGTTCGAGAGGCTGCTATAAAAGAAATTTTAAAGAAGGCTGAGCCGGCATTATTACCGACCTTACAAGATGCTCGCAATAAAGAAACTGTCGGATCACAGCAAGAATTACTGGATTTATCGATCGCCTTAATCCAGGTGGATAATGCCAACACCGAAACTCGGCTCGCTGCCATTAAAGTATTAGGCGCCAGTTTATACCCAGTTTCTAAAGGTAAATTACAACAGCTTACTGCAACCGATGGTAAAGGTAAAACTATTGAAAAAAATCAAGATGTAGTCGATGCCGCACAAGCAGCACTCAAAAAAATCAACGGTAAACTGAAGTTTTTTGGCAATGTCGAAACGCTATTTTTTGGCTTAAGTCTAGGCTCGGTTCTGCTATTGTCGGCCATCGGTTTAGCGATTACCTTTGGCGTCATGGGGGTAATTAATATGGCCCATGGTGAAATGATGATGCTGGGCGCTTATACCACTTATTTGATTCAACAAGTCATGCCCAATAGCATCGGTTTATCCCTAATTGTCGCTATTCCAGCAGCCTTTATGGTATCAGGTCTATTTGGCATAGCCATCGAACGGGGAGTTATTCGTCATCTTTATGGCCGCCCTTTAGAAACGCTTTTAGCCACCTTTGGAATTAGCCTGTTATTACAACAGATGGTTCGCACTCTAATTTCGGCACAAAATGTCGCGGTAGTAACCCCTTCCTGGTTAAGCGGCTCATTGGTGATTAATCCCGCCTTTGCCATTACCTATAACCGCATCTATATTTTCTTTTTTGCATTAATAGTTTTTGCCCTTTTGCTGGCCATTTTGAAAAAAACCACTCTGGGATTGCAGGTTAGAGCCGTCGCACAAAATCGCGGTATGGCTACGGCAATGGGAATTAAAACCCAATGGGTAGATTCTTTAACCTTTGCTTTGGGGTCCGGGGTTGCTGGTGTGGCCGGAGTCGCTTTAAGTCAACTGACCAACGTCGGTCCCAACTTGGGACAGGCTTATATTATCGATTCCTTTATGGTCGTGGTATTTGGAGGTGTCGAAAATATCTGGGGTACTCTGGTTGCCGCAATAACACTTGGTGTTGCCAATAAATTCCTTGAACCATGGGCTGGAGCAGTAATGGCCAAAATTATTGTACTTATCTTCCTGATCTTATTTATCCAAAAGAGACCGAACGGGCTATTCCCGCAAAAAGGTCGTTCATCGGGAGGACATTAAAATGATAATCAATCGATTTTTCCCACAATTTATGCATAACGATACCGGCGGCAAGCTCCTATTATCATTGCTAGCAATGATGGTGGTAATAGTGGTGGTGTTTAATATGATGATTCCTGAATCATCACCATTACATATTTCCACTTATATGGTAACCCTAATCGGTAAATATCTTTGCCTAGCCTTATTAGCCATTGCCCTGGATCTGGTTTGGGGATATTGCGGCATTTTAAGCTTAGGGCATGCAGCATTTTTTGCATTAGGTGGTTATGCCATGGGTATGTATCTGATGCGTCAAATCGGTGATCGCGGCGTTTACGGAAACCCCGACTTACCTGACTTTATGGTATTTCTTAATTGGCAGGAGTTACCCTGGTACTGGTACGGCTTTGATAATTTTGGCTTTGCCATGTTAATGGTGTTAATCATCCCCGGGATCTTGGCCTATGTATTTGGTTGGTTAGCTTTTCGTTCACGGGTTACCGGTGTTTATCTATCAATAATGACTCAAGCACTTACATACGCTTTAATGCTGGCATTTTTCCGCAATGAAATGGGCTTTGGTGGTAATAACGGTCTAACCGATTTTAAAGATATTCTTGGTTTTAGCCTACAGTCCGATGCTACTCGAATAGTAATCTTTACCTTGTCGGCTATCGCCTTAGCTGCCGGGTATATCGCCTCCCGCTATATTGTAGAATCAAAATTGGGTCGTACCGTAATCGCCATCCGTGATGCCGAACATCGTACCCGTTTTATCGGCTATAAGGTTGAAGATTATAAACTTTGGGTATTCGTTTTTTCAGCTCTATTGGCAGGAATTGCCGGGGCATTATATGTTCCACAAGTTGGAATTATTAATCCCGGCGAGTTTTCCCCTCTCAATTCCATTGAGCTAGCTATTTGGGTTGCTATAGGCGGGCGCGGAACTTTATTTGGAGCAGTTGTAGGTGCACTATTGGTAAACTACGCCAAAACCTATTTTACCGGCGTTTTACCGGAATTCTGGCTATTTGCCTTGGGTACCCTGTTTATCGTATCCACACTATATTTACCGAAAGGATTGGTGGGAATTTTCCAAAACCGCAAAAAAGAGGGTCACCCCACTAATAATCCGGATAATGTCAAATCAGAGGGGGCGGCATAATGATTAAAGTTATTGACGATTTTCGCCAACAGCTCGCCTCAGAAAAGGCCGAATACAAACGCTTATTGGAAACCGATCCGGCCTTTATAGGCAGCCATATCAGCAAACAAAGTAAGCTGGATATTTCCCATAAAACCGTTTTATATATGGAAGGAGTCAGTGTCAGCTTCGACGGATTTAAGGCCTTAAACGATCTTTCCCTTTATATCGATGATGGTGAACTGCGATGTATTATCGGTCCCAATGGTGCCGGCAAAACAACAATGATGGATGTGATTACCGGCAAGACTCGTCCCGATACCGGACGAGTATTTTTTGGTCAAACCATGGATTTGACCAAAATGATGGAACATGAGATAGCCACAGCCGGAATTGGCCGGAAATTTCAAAAGCCAACCATTTTTCCCGAACATACCGTGTGGGGCAATTTAGAATTAGCCATGAAAACCGACAAGGGGGTTTGGCATTCTTTAGTCACCATCCTAAGTCCGGAGCAAAAAGATCGTATCGAAGAAGTATTAATGATTATTGGTTTACACGAGCATCGCTTTATTAAAGCCGATTTACTATCACATGGTCAGAAGCAGTGGTTGGAAATTGGTATGTTACTGATCCAAGATCCAAGGGTATTACTGGTTGACGAACCGGTAGCCGGAATGACTCATCAGGAAATGGATAAAACCGCCGAATTGTTGACATCTTTAGCCGGAAAACATTCGGTAGTCGTAGTGGAACACGATATGGATTTCGTCCGTTCCATTGCCAAACAGGTCACTGTCCTACACGAAGGTAGTGTTTTAGCCGAAGGCAATATGGATGAAATACAGAACAATCAAAAAGTTATTGAGGTTTATCTGGGCGAATGAATATTTTATCTACTGAAGCACTAAATCAATTCTATGGTGAAAGTCATATCCTTTGGGATCTCGATATCGGCATTAAACAAGGCAGCTGTGTCTGCTTAATGGGACGTAACGGCGTCGGTAAAACCACACTATTAAAATCCATTATGGGGTTATTACCAATACGCTCCGGAAAAATAACGTTTAATGATTTATCTTTGGAAAAAAAAGGACCGGCCTCTAGAGCACAATATGGTATTGGTTACGTCCCCCAGGGGCGAGAAATATTCTCTCAATTAACCGTTTTGGAAAATCTTCAAACCGGCCTTTTGGCCCGCAAAGATAAATGCAAAGAATTACCCGAACAAATTTTTGAACTTTTCCCTGTCCTAAAAAAAATGTTAAAACGCCGCGGAGGAGATCTCTCCGGTGGTCAGCAACAACAATTGGCCATTGGTCGCGCCCTGGCTCTAAACCCCAAAATCCTACTATTGGATGAACCCACAGAAGGAATCCAACCCAATGTGGTGCAAGAAATTGGTGATATCATTATTAAGCTTAACGAAGAAGCAAATATTACTGTCGTTCTAGTAGAACAAAAACTACCGTTTGCCCGTCGTGTCGGTAAGGAATTTATTATTATGGAACGAGGACAAAAAATGGCAGCCGGAAAAATGACTGAACTGGATGATGAACTGGTTAAAAAATATTTAACGGTTTAAAACTATTTTTTCTTAAATGTCATGGTCCCCAGAGGCGTGACTAAATCATTGACAACAAAGGGCGAAATTTCAATTTTTGAAATGACGTCAGGTGGCTGCGTATCACTATTGGAAGCGGTATAATTGGTGCCGCTATCGGTTCCCGAATCATAAGCAAATAAAGTAACACTTAATTCATCTTGCCAATTACCATTAACCATTAAATTCAGACTTTCGGTCCCGACAAACCAATCGGGACTGGGGGCAATCATGGATACCAACGTCACATATGGGAAATCGGCATTCACTTGGAAGCTAAGACTGACATTGTCAGGAGAAGTCGAAAGACCACCGCCTGAAAGTAGCTGATCTGCCGCACCATTCATTATGGCCATATTAATCTCATTCGTCAGTAACGATTTACTACCAGTTTCCGCCATAGACTCAATACCAGCAGAAGCCAATTCGCCAACTTTCCATAAATTTACCGAAGCATTATGAGTAGCACCGATTAAACCGGAAAAGTGAGCACTACCGGACGGAAAGCTATCCGGATGAGTAGTACTGCTCCAAGTGCTAACAAAGGTCACTTCATAATCTGCCGTTTGCTCAACAGCTATCGTTGGCTCCGTCTCAACTACGGCCCCTAAAAGCATACTGGAAACCACCGAATAAGTACCATCAAGGTTTAACTGAATTTCGGCATTATATAAATTACCGTCTAAGGTTAGGTTATTTAATTGGACCGTGTCTTTTCCTGAAACATTTGCCGTACCGGAGCTAAGATCAAGCTCTGAAGCATTAACAAGACCTAGGCTAAAAGCCATATATAAAAAAACACAATGTGATTTAGTCGCTATTTTGGAAATCATAAGTTAAATACTAGATTAAAAAGCTCAAGATTCAACTAAAAAAACAAACGTGAGAACTTTATCATTGCTTGCAATGCTTTGGAAATTATTTTTTATAGGAGATAAACTTATTGCGCCCACCTTCTTTTGCTTCGTAGAGTGCCTTATCAGCTAACTCTATTAATTCTTTTACTTGGAGATTAGGTGTAGGCATAACGGAAGCGACACCCGCACTGATGGTTAATATATGTGCAACTTTTGAGGCTCGATGCGATATCTTCTGTTCCTTTACACTGTCACAGCACAGTTCGGCAAGATAGTTAGCATGATCATTTTCAGATTCAGGAAGGAGAATCACAAACTCCTCACCTCCAAACCGTGCAACCAGATCCGCCGGGCGCTTGGCAACATTCGTTAATACTGAAGCCACTTTTTTCAAACAATCATCGCCTGCTAAGTGTCCATAGCTATCGTTGTAAAGTTTAAAATAATCGATATCTATCATCATTAACGACAATTGCTGTTGATTACGATTAGCACGTTCCAGTTCTTTTTGTATTATCTGGTCAAACATGCGCCGGTTGGCAATTCCCGTTAAAGCATCCTGTAAAGATAATTGTCTTAGCTCCCTATTTACCCGTGCTAGTTGATGCTCCGTCAATTTTTGTTCGGTAACATCATGAATGATTCCAACCATATGCAATGGTTCATCTTTCTCATCGAATATCACTTCACCTTTTTCTAATACTATTCTTTCTTGACCATCTTTTCTTACTATGCGATGCTCTATATCATAGGCTTGCTTATTATTTAAAGCATCCTTAACTGCCTGTTGTACGTTATTTCTATCTTTGTTGTGGATATAACTTAAAAAACTTTCATAGGTCGCTTGAAATTCCTGAGGCTTTACACCAAAAACTCGATAAACCTCATCGCTCCAATAAAGTTTATTATTTGTTATATCCCAATTCCAGCTACCCAGATGAGCTATTTCTTCCGCTTTATTTAACTGTTGCATACTCTGTTCAAGTTCTCGGGTTCGTTTACTCACCAGACTCTCTAAAATTTCATAGGGTTCTTGCAGACTGATACGAATAATGGAATAAAAAATTAGCCAGAAAGAAAATAATTTAAAAATATGGCCTATCAAATTTGAAAAACCGTAGACGTCAATATAGAAGGTAAAAGCTAATTCAGCACATATGGTCGCGAAAATTGAAATTGCTAAAAAAGGAAATATACCTGGCCGTAGTTGCTCTTGTTTATAATAAAGATGGCCAAGAGCGAGTAGAAAAATGACACAAATAATATATTCACTATTTACTTTAAAGGAAGTAAGTCCTTCTCCTTCGATAAAAGTATCAGGCAACCCACCATTTAAAACAAGTAAATAAAGTACTAAAAAGATTAGGCCAAAACCAATAAAATACGCCTGTCTATTAATTGGCCGTCGAATAAATAACGGAGCCAATAAAAGTAATAAGGCTTCAGAATATCGCGCCACAATCCAAAATTGTGTTGGAATATTCAAACTATCGAAAGGATAAACACTCATCCCTTTATAAACTAGCGTATGAATTAAATCCAATGCAGCTATCCAAAAATATCCGGTTGCAAGAAAAGTCAAAAAATGATTACGCGAATAATCATAGGTGTATATTGCAACGATAAACATCATCACAGCCACCGCGATTGCAAACAATTCGGCTAAAGTATGAAAAAGCAGATAATTATTAAAACTTATAAATATTAAAAATATGGATAAAACAGACGGAAAAATCCAAACTTGAAGGTTTAAAAGCGGAAGAAATTGTTTGAAAAAAAATTTTGTCATATTCTCATATTTTTCTTTTCACACTTCCTAGGGAAACTATTTACAGACAATAAATTCATTATAGTTGGAGACATATTAATCAATTATTCTCTTTATTACTATAGTAAATGTATGATATTCAAATTTAAATATAGAGATTTCAATAAAATCTCTATCGAAACAAGTGTAACAAAGAAATTTGTATAATATTGTTATACCGTCATAATAAGAATCATGAGTAATTTTTTTATTACCCTGTTTATGGGGATGGTACTCTATGTTATTCATCGAGATACCGGCCCCCTACCCGATGATTTTGGTCTTGCATTTTGGTTTTTCGACTTTTCCTTGGTCTATTTATTTCTTAAATCTCAACAAGCCATTTTGGAATATAGCAAACTCAACCAAAGAACTTTTTGGCCGATGATAAATAAGGGCTTTTTTCTACTAGGCTTGGCAACGGTTAGTCTACTTTTATTACTATTTATGAGTAACCAGCCGGAAATAGCTGAAGGAATATTTTGTGAATAAGCCAGGTTTGGAAGGTGAATGGTTAAGCCGGGTTTATATCAACGGGGAACAGGTTTTGTCTAGGAAGTTTATTATGACCGAATAGCTGTCTCGACTTTCTTAATCCGGCCAACTCGAAACTAGCTAACGCTAAAACGGAAAAAAGGGCATAAAAAAAGCAGACGATTTCGCCTGCCTTTTTATGACCAAAATCTATAAATTCATATTAAATGAATTTATAGAGGTTGGATATTCTCCGCTTGTGGGCCTTTAGGTCCCTGGATTACGGAAAACTCAACACTTTGGCCTTCAACTAAAGTTTTAAAACCGGAGCTTTTAATTGCGCTAAAATGAGCAAACACATCAGGGCCGCCCTCTTGCTCGATAAAACCAAAACCTTTAGATTCGTTGAACCACTTAACGGTTCCATTAACTGTATTAGACATAAAAATATCCTGAAAAAATAAAATTAAAAACGCCTGACTAGGCAACCATAGCAAAAAATTAGACTGATACTTTAAGAAACGACAGGACGAGGATTTTATGAATAAAACAACGTAACGCGGGTCAAACACAAGACTTATTTGAAGCTGATATAAAGTTTATAGAATTTTTTGCGGATGTCAACCATTATTTTCCATAATTATTAAACCAATGAATACAACCGTATATGTTGCAATGTTCCTGTCATTATTGTTCCTCTTGGTTAAAATTAAACTTTTCCTTTATATGTTAATTTTAAACCGAGTATCCCCATTTACTCGCGTTGTCTTGAACAAGATGATTTAGAAATGATTAGAACACCTAATGATAGAGAATCTAAACAGGCACAACATGATATTTTAGTTATCATAAAAAAAATGATGCAGACTGGTGATATTGGTTTTTGTTGAATGTGCTTCACCCCGAGTCATTCCTGACACCTTAATAACACTGCAAGCTCTCTATTTTGACGCTGGTATAATTTCTTAAGGAGCCGCTATGAATTCACAAATTGAACGCATTTTTTTTTGCCATATCCCCTTCAATATCTGCTAGACTGTGGCATCAAATATCAAAAGCTAAAAGGAAAAAAAATGCAATTAAAAAAACAAAATCTAGTTATTCTTTTACTACTAAGCATGCTTTTAATGGCGACCAACTGTCAGGCAGAAAGTGATAGTAAAGTTATGACGATTGCCGATATCTATGCTAATAAAGCATCATTAAAGGGAAAGAAGGTTAAAGTAAAAGGAAAGGTGGTTAAGGTTTCCCATAGTATTATGAAACTAAACTGGGTTCATATCGTCGATGGAACAGGCGCAATGGCGACCGATAAATTGATTTTCCGTACCCCAAATGCAACTCCCAAAGTCAATGATGAGGTGACGGCTGAGGGTACTATCGATACCGATCTTGATTTTGGATATGGTTATACCTATTCAATGTTGGCCAATGATGCGACCTTTAGTCAATAAAATTCGTTTCGGGGCCGGTTTAACCAGCCCCTAACGCTATTATAGAATGTTACTTTTATGGGTATAGAAAAAGAAACAGCGCATAATAAAAAGATAGTTCTGCTACACTACCTTAATTTAAAACAATAATCCTAAATCTACGCAGTAACACGTATCAATTTAAGCATTTTCCTGACTGCCTTCCTTCAGCGTTACTGGCTATAATTACTTTCGCCGATGGCCAGCGCCTATATCCTCCAGACAGCAGACGCTAATTAAAATATCATGTTCTGGGTCATAATCTAAACGGCGTCAGCAGCGACTATTATCCGTTTATTCTCTTTTGTCAAAATATTTTGCTAGACTCGGTTTATTCTCTAATTTAAATAATAAAGGCGCAGGCAAATTTACATATCAACTTGCTATTCACATGTCAAAGCATCCGAAGGACAGGCATTTACAATTTCAACAATTTGACTATTGTTTGCGCCATTGGTGTTACTAACCAATTCACCATTTTCAACTTTAAAAACAGCTGAAAGTCGTTTAACACACTCGCCACGATGAGTGCATTTGTCTTACTCAAAAGTAACTTTCATCATGCACCCACCTTCTTGATATATTTAAAAGATTTGAGTGTATCGATGAAATATCCGGAAACCTATCCGTAAAATTACTGAGTTAAACGTTTAAAATTGGATAGCAGTTTTAGGAAGTGAAAGAAAGTGGAAAATTATTATAAGTGGTTTAAAAAGACTTCAATAACGTTTTCACTTCATCTTGAAGTTCTTTCCATTTTTTCAATTTTTTATTTTTAGGCCCAAGGTCATCGGGGTAACAGACATTTAAAAAGTACTCGATATCCTCTAAAGTACTTTCCAGGTTTTCTTTATTGGCTTTATTAATTAAGGAATCGATTTCTTTAAAATCTTTATAGGCCTTATCCTTTTTATCCGGCCAAAAGATATGAAGAACCTTTTGTGCAAAGGCTAAGGTTTTTTTAGCGTTTAAAGTAGTTTTTTTCATAGCAAAAATCGATTCTTAAACACCAATACTGCCCCCAAAAAGTTCCACTTATTAATATGCTTACATTATAAACTTGTTTAACCTGGTTGCAATAATCGAATAGTAAATTTGACTGTTTTATAACAATTTTATTAAAAAGCCCGTATATGGTCTTAATATGGAAGCTTGCAAAAATATCATTTTCCTACTATTTTTTTAATCACCAGTACAACTAAACTCCTCCTTCCAGTCTATCGCGGTATCATTGTGCAAGAAGCTCTTTGTCATCACTGCCAACATCCCGTCAATAAAGGCGAATGGCCTCAAAATACAACAGACTATCCCAGTTGTTGGCAGGAATGGGAAAAAGGATATCAGTTTCTTAGCAAAAATAAAAAAGACAGTTTACATATTTGCAATCAATGTCATAGCCTGTGGCTGTTAACCTGGAATTATCGCGAAGTGTTTTTGGAAGCAATCAAGCTTCCCAAGCAACTTTCAGCAGTTTTAGAGCAACAAAATTCACTCGAATTAATTTGGCAACTATTATTAAAACACAGTAAGAATCACTATATTCGTGTATTTCTTTTAAATGTGGCAAAAAATCGATTCACGCAAGGCAATATTAACTGCAATATTAGGCTGTTGGTTAAATTTTTATCCGACACCTCGCTACCCATTAAAACTGCAGGTATGGCCATCAGCCTTCTTCATAGCGTCCTAGGAACTGTCGCAAGAAAACCTCTTGCGCAAACATCACAATGTGTATGCCAAAGCAAGGAATCTTTATCTTGCCAAATTGAGAGAAACATTAATGGTGATGAAAATATTGTCGTTGCTTCCGAATTTGCTTATAAAAAATATCAAGTTACTCAAGCCTTTCATTATTTACGGCCAGTGCATGACTTGAACATTAAACCATTATTATACTGGTTAGAAATATCCCCCAAAGCCAATAATAGGGACTGGTCAAAGCCGCTTTACACTCTAGCATGATTGAATGGATACCAAAGGGAGTCATCAGCGGGTACATCTGAGATAATATTGTTACCACACAAACATATTCAGAGGCCCGATATGAGCGGATT
>Ga0209475_10000154_pt1 | contig 198231 bp, 165 predicted proteins | sample tdDd471_FD_187128 | JGI IMG/M metagenome (GOLD analysis project Ga0209475, IMG submission 187128) | Marine sediment microbial communities from the Atlantic coast under amendment with organic carbon and nitrate - tdDd47.1 (SPAdes)... | ecosystem: Environmental > Aquatic > Marine > Coastal >... | reverse complement strand
CATGAAGTGGGGCAACGAGCACGTGACCAGGCACGACCTCTCCAGCCTCAAGGTGCTCGGGACCGTCGGCGAGCCGATCAATCCCGAGGCGTGGATGTGGTACCACCGCGTCATCGGCGGCGAGCGGTGCCCGATCGTGGACACGTGGTGGCAGACCGAGACCGGCGGCCACATGATCACCCCGCTCCCCGGCGCGACACCCACCACGCCCGGCTCATGCACGCTCCCCTTCTTCGGCATCGACGCGGCCATTCTCGACGAGGACGGCAACGAGCAGCCCGCCAACACCGGCGGCCTGCTCGCCATCCGCAAGCCGTGGCCCTCCATGCTCCGCGGCATCTACGGCGACCGCGAGCGCTTCATCGACACCTACTGGTCCGCCTTCACCGTTGAGGGAAACACCCCCACAAACTGCCCCAGCCCCTACTACCTCGCCGGCGACAGCTCGAGGCGTGACGCGAACGGGTACTTCTGGATCATGGGCCGCATCGACGACGTCATCAACGTCAGCGGCCACCGGCTGGGCACGATGGAGGTCGAGAGCGCGCTGGTCTCGCACGACGCGGTGGTCGAGGCCGCCGTCGTCGGCATGCCGCATGAGATCAAGGGCACCGGCATCGCGGCGTTCGTCACGCTCGCCCCCGACCACACCCCCGCCGACGCTGCGGGGGCCGATGCGCTCAAGGCCGATCTGCGCGCGCACGTCGCCGAGGAGATCGGCGCCATCGCCAAGCCCGACACCATCCGCTTCACCGACGCCCTGCCCAAGACCCGCTCCGGCAAGATCATGCGGCGGCTGCTCCGCTCGATCGCCTCGGGCGAGGCGAACACCACCCAGGACACGACGACGCTTGAGGATTTTTCGGTGCTCGCCAAGCTGAAAGAGGGCGAAGAGGGCTGAGCCCCCGCCGGCGTGCCGCGGGCGACGGGTCCGGTGTGAGGACAAAGGTCCGTTTTTCTCGGGTTCGGGTTGGCGCAGGCAGACGATCTCGGTATGGTGGGCGATCCAACGGCCGGCATTCGTCGGCATAATGCCTGAGGAGCAACAATATGAAACGTTTCACTCTCGCCGCCGGCGTCGTCGTGTGCGCAGCCGGGCTGGCCCAAGCGCAGGGGCAGCTGCAGTCGGGCCCCGGTGCCTTCGTTGAGGTGCAGGGATCCATGGAGTTCTCGGGCCGCGTGATCGTGCGCCCGTGGCAGGCCGAAGCGCTCGCCGAGCGGGGCATGGACCACCGTGCCATGCGGACGATGAACCAGATGGCCCTCGCGGAGTTGGCCAAGTACCAGGAATACTCCTACGAGCCGCTGGTCGATCACTACATGATCGTCGTCCCCGCGGGGATCGGCGAGAACGAGTTCATCGCGCAGCTCATGGCAACGGGGCTCTTTGAGTTTGTCGAGCCCGACTGGACGCTCTACCCCATAGGCTGCCCGGACGACACGTACTTCAGCGCCCAGTGGCACCACGACGCCGCGCACCTCGATTCGTGCGCCGCGTGGGATATCCACTCCGGCAATTCCTCGGTCACCGTCGGCATCTGCGACACCGGCATCGAGACGACCCATCCTGATTTCCAATTGCACCGCCAGCTCGGCTACAACGCCGTTGATCGCCTCTGGGAGAACCAGGGCGGCAACATCGGCGCGGTCCACTGGCACGGCACCGGCACCACCGGCTGTGCGGCCGCGAACGGTGACAACGGCACCGGCGTCGCCGGCACGGGCTGGAACCTCAGCCACCGCATGATGCGCGTCTCCAACAGCTCCGGCGGCTCGGCGAGCCTCAGCGATCTCGTCCACGCCGCGCTCACCTCCGTGCAGGCCGGCGACCGGGTCGCCAATGTCTCCTACTCCGGCGTCAACTCCAGCAGCGTGCGCTCCACCGCCACCCAGATCAAGAACCTCGGCGGCCTGCTCACATGGTCGGCGGGCAACGACGGTGCGAACCTCAACTGGGGCGACCGCGACAACGACGATGTCATCGTCGTCGGCGCCACCGCCGAGGGCGATGCGCTCGCCGGTTTCAGTGCCTACGGCGCCTCGGTTGATCTGGTCGCGCCCGGCGACAGCGTCGCCACCACCTACACAGGCGCGAGCTACGCCTACGTCAGCGGCACCAGCTTCTCGGCGCCCATGACCGCCGGGCTGATTGGACTCATCTGGTCCTACAACCCCAGCCTCACACCCGACGAGGTCGAGGCCATCCTCAAGGCCGGGTGCGACGACCTGGGCTCCAGCGGCACGGACAACACCTACGGGCACGGGCGGATCAACTCGCTCCAGTCCCTCCTGCTGGCCGGCGGCGACCCCGGCAACACGCCGCCCACCGTCACCATCTCCAGCCCCTCCAACAACGCGACCTTCACCGAGGGTGACAGCGTGACGTTCACCGGCTCGGCCAACGACGCCGAGGACGGCAACATCAACGCGAGCATCACCTGGACCAGCAACCTCGACGGCGCGATCGGCTCGGGCGCGAGCTTCTCCACATCCACGCTCAGCGTCGGCACCCATACCGTCACCGCCGACGCGACCGACTCCGGCGGCGCCAGCGGCGACGACACGGTCACCGTGATCGTCGACCCGCCCCAGGGCACCGTCCCCGCCGCCCCGGACGGCGTCTCCGCGACCAACCTCACCAACCGCTACGCCCGCGTGGACTGGAACGACAACTCTAACAACGAGACCAGCTTCGAGATCCAGCGCGAGAAGTACAACTCGCGACGCGACCAGTGGCGCAGCACCACCACGTTCACCGGGATCGCCGCCAACTCCACCAGCTACACCGACCGGGCCGGCACCGGGCTCTACCGCTACCGCGTCCGCGCGAGCAACGGCTCGGGCGACTCGGCGTGGTCGGCCTGGGCGCAGGTCAACGTCACCCGCCGCTGATCGACGCGGCCGGAACATTCTGACAACCCCTCTCCGGGGGCGCTGGCGAGAGCCGGTGCCCCCGCTTTGCATGCTGAGTCTCGAAGCCCGGCGCTAGTCCCGCCGCACGCGCTCGAGCATCGCCCGAAGCTCGCTCACACGCTCCGATTCGGCCTCGTACAGATTGCGGGTTTCAGCAGGATCAGCGGCGAGGTTGTAGAGCTGCCCGGCGGGCGCATCATCAGCGAGCTCCACCCGCGTCCAGCCGCCCGAACCCCTCGCCTCGATCAGCTTCCAATCACCGTGCCGGATCGCAAACGCGCCCCCGGAGGAGTGCAGGACCAACTGCTCGCGCGTCGCCGCCGCCGGGTCCCGCAGCATCGCGAGCATGCTCTCCGCGTCCGGCGCTGCACCCTCGGGCAAGCCCACCCCCACTGCCTCGGCCAGCGTCGCCATCAGGTCGATCGTGCCGGCAAGGTTGCTGTTGACCGAACCAGCAGGCACACGCCCCGGCCACCGCACGATCAACGGCACGCGGTGCCCGCCCTCGAAGATGTCGGCCTTGGTCCCACGCCACGGCCCGCTCGGCTTGTGGTCGAACATCCGTTCCACGGCGCTCACGCGCGCCCACTCCGGGCTGCGGAGATGCGGATCGCCGGCGCGGCCGGGCGAGCCGTTGTCGCTGGTGAAGATGACGATCGTCTCCCCCGCGAGCCCCGCCCGCTCGATGGCCGCCAGCACCGCGCCCACCAGCGCATCGACCTCGCAGACCAGATCACCGTAATCGCCCGCGCCGCTCATCCCGGCGAACTCGGCGTTCGGCACGATCGGCGTGTGCGGCGCGGTCAGCGGCAGGTAAAGGAAGAACGGCCGATCCGGCTCGCGTTCCTCGTGCGTCTCGATGTAGCCCACCGCCCGATCCCGCAGCGCCGGCAGAATGTCGTGCAGATCCCAGCCCTCCTGGATCAGCCCCGGGCGGCCGTAGACCTCATCGGGCTTGGGCCGGGCCGGGATCTCGCCGAGCACGCGGTCATTCTCGATGAAGCAGTACGGCGGGAAGTTCGGCACGTCCGTCCCGAAGTACGAATCGAACCCAACTGTCAGCGGCCCCTCGCTGATGCGCCCCGCCAGATCGATCTGCGTCTGGTCGTACGACAGATCCCAGAACAGGGGCAACTCCCCGCCCTCGTGCGTCGCCCACCGCAGGCCCAGGTGCCATTTGCCGATGCACGCCGTCGCGTAGCCCGCCTCGCGCAGCAGCCCCGCCAGCGTGACACGGTCCGGCTCGATCAGCGGCGCGTTGTACGGACCGAGCACCTGGCTCTTCATCCGGGTCCGCCACGCGTACCGCCCGGTGAGCATCCCGTACCGCGTCGGTGTGCACACGGCGCTCGGCGAGTGCGCATCGGTAAACCGCATCCCTTCCGCAGCCAGCGCGTCGATGTTCGGCGTCGGGATCTTCGACGTCGCCGCGTAGCAGGTCAGATCACCCCACCCGAGATCGTCGGCGAGGATCAGCACGACGTTCGGAGGGCCGGCCTGCGCCGAGGCCGTCCAGCAGGAAACCACCAACGCGACAACCAGCAATGCTCGCATCACACTCGCTCCGATCCGCTGCACCACCGCGCAGCCGCGGCCGGGCACCGAATCGGCCCGTCGCCGCGCCCGCCGTCGCAGCATACCCCTAGACTCCCGCCAGACAGCCGTTCCGGGCGGCGGCCGAGCCCGCTCAGCCCCCTTCCAACCCACACCGATCAGCACGCAGGAGTCCCCATGCGCTTCCAGCTCACCACCTCCAAGGGCGACATCGTCCTCGAACTCGACGCCGAGAACGCCCCCGAGTCCACCGCCAACTTCGCCCAGTACGTCGCAGACGGCCACTACGACGGCACGATCTTCCACCGCGTCATCGACGGATTCATGATTCAGGGCGGCGGCTTCACGCCCGACATGAAGCAGAAGCGCACCCGCGAGGGCATCCCCAACGAGTGGCAGAACGGCCTGAAGAACCTCACCGGCACCATCGCCATGGCCCGCCTCGGCGGCGACGCCAACTCGGCCACCAGCCAGTTCTTCATCAATGTCAACGACAACCACTTCCTCGACACGCCGCAGCCGGACGGCGCGGCGTACGCCGTCTTCGGCAAGGTCGTCGAGGGCATGGACGTGGTCAACGCCATCAAGAATGTCCGCACCGGCAACAAGGGTGGGCACGGTGACGTGCCGCTGGAGACGGTGGTCATCGAGAAGGCCGAGCGGTTGGACGGCTGAGAGCTGGCTGCGCCCTCGGGCACTCAACACTGTGGTCTTCCATCGGAGTGACGCAGCCGTCTCGGCCGTGCGGAATCTTGAGGTGCGCGCAGCTGCTGCGGTCGGCGATGCGGTGATCGCCCGTGAGTACGGCTGACACAGCCGCGGCACACGGGGAACTTCTGGCAGGCGGAAACCTGAGCGTCGTAGCGGACCGGTGGCTCGCCCGCTAGGGGCGCGTACTGCCGTGCACACAGCGCATGGACGAATCGCGCCCGCCACTTTAGAGTGGCCGTCAGCGGTGCCAACCGCCTGCTCCGCGCGGTCGGGATGCCGTGCGTATCGAACGACTGACAACACCGACGGACTCGCGCGCAGGTCGCGGGAGAGACCCGCGCCAATCTGCTGCCAAGGAACCGCACCCATGCCCGGGCAAGACCGCAAGCCTCTGTACTACACCTTCGGCAACCACATGCACTGGGTCGATATGCAGTGGCTCTGGGGTTACGGCGTCCTCCCCGGGTGCGTCGCCGACATGCTGCACCTCTGCCGCGAGACCGGCGCGAAGGGGTGCGTCAACTTCGACGCCATCGGCTACGAGAAGATGGCCGCCGAGTGCCCCGAGGCGCTGGCCGACCTCCGCGAGGCCGTGCAGGCCGGCACCGTCGAGCCGGTCGGCTGTTCCTACGGGCAGCCCTACGGCCTGTTCCACGGCGGCGAGTCCAACATCCGCCAGTTCACCTACGGCGTCCGCTCTACCCGCCGCCTCCTCGGCGTGCGGCCAAAGACCTTCTGGGAAGAGGAGTTCTACTTCTTTCCGCAGCTGCCGCAGATCCTCAACTCCTGCGGCTACACCGGCGCGAACCTCTTCTTCCAGTGGACCTGGCACACACCCGAGGTCCCCAAAGAGCCGCACAACCTCATCCTCTGGGAGGGTGCCGACGGCACACGCCTGCCCACCCTGCCGCGCAACACGCTCAACGTCCACCAGTGGCCGGAGGACTTCGACGGCCTGCTCGACCAGGGCCTCATCAACGACCTGGACAACCCGGCCATCGTCCAGTGGCTCGAGCTCATGCCGAGCAAGGACTGGATGTGCCGGAGCGAGGTGCTGCTCCCCCGGCTCAAAGAGCTCTTCGCCGATCCGCGCTTCGACGTGCGCGCGCGCACCTGCGCCGAGATGATCGCCGAGTTCCAACTCACAGAGCCCGAAGCGCAAGCGAGGAGCCTTCCAGACTCGGCTGACTCGGCAGTCACCACGACTCAATCTCCCATCCCCGTCCGCCACTACACCATGGACCAGGTCTGGCACGGCATGACGCTGGGCAAGAACGCCGACCGCCACCCCCGCCGCAGCCGCGAGGTAGAGCACGAGATCCTCGCCGCCGAATCCCTCGCCGCCCTCGCCGGCCTCTTCGGCCGCCCCTACGCGAGCTGGGACGTCTATCCCACCTGGGAGCTCGACGAGGCATGGCGCGAGCTGCTGGCGGCGCAGCACCACGACAATCATGAGTGTGAGGGGTTGTGCGGGTTTGTGGGATTCCACCAGATAAACAGGGCCGAAGACGCCGCGGCGGAGGTGTGTGGCCGGACGCACGTCTCGATCGAGCAACGCCTCGGCCGGCCAGTCGCGATCAACCATGTCGGTTGGTCGCGCGACGTCGTCGTCTATCAGGCGGCGAGCGGCTGGGTCACGGTGACAGTCCCGCCCTTCGGCTATGTCGGCGCGCCCCAAACCCCGAACTGGCCGTCGGAGCCGACGATCGTCCGAGACGGAGCGCTGTGGACGATCCGCCGCGGCCGGTGGGAAGTCGAGGTTGACACCGAGCGCGGCGTCCTGACCCAGATCCGATCGCCCAGCCACCCCGAGGGCGTCCTCCGAACCGATGCCCCGCTGGGCCGGATCGAGCAGATCACCGGCGGCAAGCCCTGGCAACCACCCAAGGTCACCTACGTCGACTCGCTCGAGGGACCCGCCGAGATCGTGTTCAAGTTCGGCGAACCAAGCGACAATCGGTGGGGCGCGTTCGCCGTGAGCGTCTGCATCCTGCCCGACGACTCCGGGATCAACCTGACCTACATGAACCTCAAGGCCAACCCGCGCCCGGACGCGGGCCTCGCAGCGGCGATGCGCATGGCCGTGGAGCCGAGCTTCGATGTCGCCTCGATCCGCACCGACACGCCGTGCGCCATCAGCGCGGTCGAGGGGACCGGCCCGGTCAGCCGGAAGTACCCGACCGGGGACTGGATGACCTCGCCCCAGTGGTTCGAACACCTGGACAGAGCGATCTCCTCATCGAGCCTCATCGACCTCTGCGACGCCGACGGCGCGGGCCTGCTCGTGCTGCACGACGCCACGCAGCAGTGGTTCCGCTCCGACCGCGGCGTGGAGGCCGTCCTCAACGCCTACTGCCCGTGGGACGAGGATCGTTACGACCCCGACCACAGCTGGATCGTGTTCCGGCTTGTCCCGCACGCGCCGATCGACGATGCGCACCGCGCCCGCGTCTCCCGCGAGTTTGCCGCGTGGGAGAAGTACACGGGGCTCGAGCCGCGCATCGACGAGCGGTGCGACCACGGCCCCCCCGTCGGCGGCGGCGACCGCTCCCAATCGCCCCCTATCCCCGACGCCTTCGGCGCCCTCGAAGTGACCAACGCCCCCGGCGTCCTCGCCCACGCCTTCTTCCGCGAGTCCCTCAAGTCCGGCGAGCACCTGCCCGACTGGGCCGGCCATCGCATGCACGCCGCATCGGACGGTGCCTGCACCCATCCCTACGCCGTGCGCCTTGTCGAGTGGAACGGTGAGGCCGCCGAGGTCGTGCTCAAGTTCCCCGGCTCCGTCGCCGCCGCGGCCAAAACCAACTGCATGGGCGAGTGCGGCGACTGGCCCATCGGCCGGGCCCCCGCCGATGCCCCGCCTCACCTCCGCGACACCGGCTGGCTCACCCCCGAGCCCACGACGCCCCCCGACTGGGCGGCGGGCGCGAGCCTCGCCGGCAGAGCCATCGACTGGTCGCAGGTCCGCTTCCCCGTGCGCGCGCGCGAGATCGCAACCGTCATGGCCGACCTGGTCATGGGCCGCAAGCAGTTCCGAGACCTCGACGCCAAGCGCGAGGTCTGGGCCACCATCCACCGCACCGACGACTGACTTCTTCGGAGGCAGGGAGTCTCGCCTCGGCTTGCACTCCGGTGACATACGCGGTTGATCAGGCAATCAGTCCGCGCGCCGAGCCGCCGTCAGCCGGGCTGCAACCCGTTTGATTTCCTCCGCGACATCTTCGAGTCGGTCCGCAAACTCGGCAACGGGGATGAACTGGCTGACGCTCATGTGGCCGATTCCCGCCGAGGAGAAACCGGGGCAGATGCGTTGAAGCCGCTCGTAGAACTCCCGAAAGATCTCGTCTACTCGCGACTCGGACATGCCCCATCTCCTCGCCTGTCGCGGGCCGTGGTCGGTGTTGTACGCCTTCCCGTCGCACGTGATGGCAAACACACTCACCCCGGCGTTGGCATCGTCCGGATCTGGCACCTTCAGCATGAGCGCCCTTTGCTTGAAGTCTGTCTCCACGTGCGTCGAGAGGGCGTCGACGAAGGCACGCGTGCTGGCGGTGATCGCGTCACCCGTCGCCGCGTCGAACTCTCTCCAGAATTCGTCCTCGGTCAACGTGCGGCGCGTTCCCGACTCGGGCTTGACGGTTGAAGGCTTGGATGTGGAAGTGATACGAAGAGTGCCGCCAAGACCTTGCGCTTGGTCGATCTGGATGTAGGCGCGCTCTACCGGGACTATGTCGCGAACAATGGCGGGCAGCACCGCGAGGCCTCCGTCGGGAAGCTGGTAGCAGCGGAGTTCCAGCAGTGAGATGCTGTATCGCAGGTGCGAAGAGCCCAACCCGAGTTGGTCCACCAGTTCTGTCAGCCCGTGCTGGATGCCGTCGCCGACGATGAAGCCGAGGATGTCGCCGCGCTCGCACGCACGCCCGATACGGTCGATGAATTCGATCTCGTCCAACTCGTCGAGGCTCGCCGCGGACGCGGCATCGAAAAGTGTCTGACCAGAGCCGGATCCCCTTCGACGCCTCCACAAAGCCTCGAACGCGGAGTAGTCGTTTCTGGCGAGTTCCTTGATGTAGTCGATGGTCTGCGCCAGCACTTCTCGCCGAGCCTGTGGGTTCTTCCACAACTTGGTCTCGACAACCACGGGATAGCCGCCAGTCGTGACCCCGAGGACATCCGCGATCCCGGCCCTACTCAAGGACACCTCGGTGGCGATCGGCACAAAGACACCGCCATCGGCACGCGCCTCCTCAATCGGCAGGAGTTCCGGGTGCCGGAACACCAGGTCCCGCACCCACGCTTCCTTGAACTCCTTGTGAGACTTCGGGAGACGTGGAATAGGCGTCGCTGACTCACCGTCGATCAGGAAGAGCGTCCGTGGGGTGGGCATGTCTCTGCTCGCTACACGCTCGAGGATCTGTGTTGGATCAGGAGGCACCACTCTACCGGATCTGATGAAGTCGGCAGGTGGTATGGCAGAGCACCTTCGTGAGCTCCCCGTCCGCACGGGTGGACGAGCCAGCCGTGGCACAGATTCGGGAATCCGGCCGGGGCCACCCGCCGAAATCCACTCTTGCCCGACCGCCCCCACCCGATAGACTGACCCCGTCATGCTCTGGAACCACGGCCGCCCATTCGACCTGCCTTCTCACGCCGAACGCGCCCGGCAGGCCCACAGCATGTGGCTCACGTGGGCCCTCGAGGCCGATGTCGAGTTCCCCCGCATCCCCACACAGGCCGTCCGTGACGGGGGGTACGAGGAACTGGTCACCACGAGCCGCGGCCGCCGGATCTGCATCCGCTGGTGGAGACGGGCGCTCTCGGCCATCGAACGCCTCACCCCGCCGGCCCTCAAAGACGACGGGTGACCCGGCCGGTCAATCAAGCGGAACGGCCCCGGATAACCGGTGCGGACGCCGCGGCTGACCGACGCGCCCGGGCCAATGCCCGCAACTCCACGCCCCACGATCCAGCCACGCCGCCGACTTGGCCGATACCGTTGCACGGATCATCCATTCCCGGTGGCCCCGTCGGCACCGCAGCGAGGACGACATGACAGAGACCGAACACTCCGGCAACCAGCAGCGCTCAAAGCTCAACAGCAAGTGGGCGACCCGCATACTTCTCATCACACTGGTCCTCCTCCTCTTCGGCGCGTGGGGCTTCTACGACGCCCTGATCGTCTACCCCAACCGCGGCAAGAGCTTCGCGGCCTACCAGCAGCTGCAGTATCTCCAGGCCGCCCAACGCGCCGGCAAGATGTTCGACGCCTCGGTCATCGACCCCGTCGGCAGGCTCAACACGCTGAAAGATCAGGACGTCCTCCAGCTTTCCGAGTTTGACCGCGCCCAGCGCGAGTGGCTCTCGGCGCTCGCTGTGCCCGGCATGGGCACGCTCAACGCCGAGCACACCCGCATGGACGACCCGGCCGGCGAGCTCACCCGCCTCACCGAACGGTTCAAGACCGAGAAGCCCAAGAAGCCGCTCTCCGACTACGACATCCTTATGCAGTGGGTCATCTGCGGCGTCTGCTGGGCGTTCGGGCTCTACCTCATCGGCCTGATGCTCATGGTCAAGTCGCGGACCTACCGCTGGGACCCCGACACCAAGACCATCACCCTGCCCGACGGCACCAAGATCGGCCCCTCCGATCTCGACCCCGAAGACCCCGCCGACCTCTCCAAGTGGCAGAAGTTCATCGTGGTCCTCCGCCCCCGCGCCGGGCACGAATCGCTCAAGGGCCCGATCCGCTTCGACGTCTTCCGCCATGCGCCCGTCGAGGACTGGCTCCGCACCGTCGTGAAATCCGCCGACCCGGAACTCGAATTCCCTGACGAGACCAAGGCCCGCCTCGCAGCCGAGGCCGAGGCTGAAGCCCAGGCCCAGGCGTCCCAGGACCACGAAGGGCCCGACACCGAGCCGACCGAAGCAAACGACCGCACTTGATGATCTACGTCGCCGCAAGCATCGTCGCCCTCTGCAGCCTCCTCGGCGTCGGGCTCACGCTGCTGACCTTCCCCGGCATCTGGTTCATGGTGCTCGTGGCGCTGCTCTGCCAGTGGTGGCAGCCCGATCTGTTCAACTGGTGGACACTCGCAGCCGCTCTTGTGCTCGCGGGGGTGGCCGAACTTGTCGAGCTCTTTGCGTCGGCTGCGGGCGCGGCCAAGGCCAAGGGCTCAAAGTCGGCGATGCTCGCCTCGGTCGGCGGCGCGATCGTCGGGGCCATCCTCGGCACGATCTTCCTGCCCTTCCTCCCGATCATCGGCACCATCATCGGCGCGATCGCCGGCGCCGGCCTCGCAGCCGGTCTCGCCGAGCGGTCCATCGCCCACAAGGACTGGAACGACTCGTGGAAGGTCGCCCGCGGGGCCGCGACGGGCCGGGCCCTCTCGATGATCGCCAAGACCGGCATCGCCATCGGCGTCGCGCTCCTGCTGACCTTTGCCGCGTTCATCCCCTGATCTTCCCCTCCCCGGCCGGCGCGGCGTCGACCGGACGCCGCGGGCGGCGATATGCTCGGCGAGTCCGGCCGCAGCACGAGAGAGAACCCCCCTCGCACCAGAGGCACCACACACATGACCGATGCCACCAAGCACGGCTCACACGACGGCGTCAAGCACTTCGTCCTCGACACCAACGTCCTGCTCCACAACCCCGACGCCCTCTTTGTCTTTGAAGAGAACCACGTCATCATCCCGTTCCCCGTCATCGAGGAACTCGACAAGATGAAGCGGCGCGACGACGACATCGGGCGTGCCGCCCGCCACGTCATCCGCCACTTCGACCGCCTCCGCAACATCGGCTCGCTGACCGAGGGCGTCCGCTGGGGCGAGGCCCCGATCGGCAAGCTGCCGCGTGAGGCCGCGGGCCACCACGGCTCCAGCGGCGTCATCCGCATCGACGTCGAGACCCACAGCCGGCCCGAGATCCTCCACATCGACCAGCCGGACAACCAGATCATCGCCGTCGCGCTCGATCTCAAAAAGGCCGGGCACCGCGCCGTCTTTGTCAGCAAGGACATCAGCGCCCGCATCAAGAGCGACACGCTCGGCATAGTCACCGAAGACTTCGAGAACCAGAAGGTCGACGCCGACCGCCTCTACACCGGCTTTGTCGAGGTCGAGGCCGACGGCGAGATGATCGACGACCTCTACGAAGACAAGATGCTCGACCTCGAGCGGCTCGAGCCGCTGCTGCGGGTCGCCGCGCCCGACGGTTCGGTCTACCAGCGCGAGGTCGTCCCCAACCAGTTTGTCGTGTTCCGCGATGCCAACGACGACAGCCACACCGGCCTGGCGCGCAGGCCCGGAGACGTCGAGCACGTCATCCCCGCCACCGGCCCGCGCAAGCCCGTCAGCGGCATCATCGCCCGCAACCTGCAGCAGACCATGGCCCTCGACCTGCTCCTCGACGATCAGGTCAAGATGGTCACCCTGCTCGGCTCGGCCGGCACCGGCAAGACCCTGCTCGCGATCGCCGCGGGCATGGCCAAGACCTTCACCGAAGAACGCTACGAGAAGCTGCTATGCGCGCGCCCCATCATGCCGATGGGCCGCGACATCGGCTACCTGCCCGGCGACAAGGACGAGAAGCTCATCGCCTGGATGCAGCCGATCTTCGACAACCTCAACTACCTGCTCAGCACCCGCGGCTCACCCCACCAGAACGCCGACAGCCACTCCACCGAGCAACGCATCGACAAGATGATCGCCGACGGCACGCTCGTGCTCGAGCCCCTCACCTACATCCGCGGCCGCTCCATCCCCCACCAGTTCATGCTCGTCGACGAGGCCCAGAACCTCACGCCCCACGAGGTCAAGACCATCGCCAGCCGCGTCGGCGAGGGCACGAAACTCGTCCTCACCGGCGACATCGGCCAGATTGACAACCCCTACCTCGACCAGTCGTCGAACGGTCTGTCCTACGCCGTGGAGAAGATGAAGGGGCTGTCGGTGGTGGGCCACGTCACGCTGCAGAAGAGCGAGCGGAGCGAGTTGGCGAGTCTGGCGGCCGAACGGCTCTGAACCTCTGTTCAGCTTCAGAGCCTACTTCCCACCGGCGCACTGACTCTGTGCCGTCCACACCAACAGCATCGGAACGCCGACGCCGAACATCATAACCGGCAAAGCGATGCCACACCAATCCAATACGCTCAATCCCCGTGGCTTCGAGCCCATCCACACAAGCAGAACACACTCCCCGAGGAACATCACTCCAGCACAGAGCAACATCATGACCCTTCGCCAAGACTCCGCGCGAATCAGGCGAATACCGGTCCCGATCAGGACACACCCAATCCCGTTCACAATCAGTTGCAGACCGCCTACAAAGAGACCGAGACCGATCGTATCAGTTCCCCCTCCTTGGCCACCTCCGATGAACGACTCGCCCAAGAGTCGGTACACCCCGAGCGGACTCACTATCAGCCCCAGAATGAACGCATACACGCCGATCCGAGCGATGCGTTTCCCTGTCTTCTGAGAGTCCAGCCCCATACAGCCAGTGTATCCGATGCAATCCGGCGAACGGCCACATCCCCATGAACTAACGGCCTATCACTTCACACGGGCGCGGGCGCTGCCGACGACGCGACTTTGACTACTTTGCCCGCCAGGGCCTGAATATCCATCACCAAGCTAAACAACAACGGCACCAGCACCAGCGTGAACACCGTGGACATCAGCATGCCGCCGACCACCACGCCGCCCATGCCGCGGTAGAGCTCCGAGCCCGAGCCCGGCATCAGCACCAGCGGCAGCATGCCCGCGACGCTCGTGACCGAGGTCATCATGATCGGCCGCACGCGCGTCCGCACGCTCTCGGCGATGGCGTCCCGGGCCGACATCGGCTCGACCTTGTCGTCCTCGCCCTCGCCCACGCCCCGCATGAAGTTCAGCGCCTGGTGCACGATCAGGATCGCGTTGTTGACCACGATGCCGATCAGCAGCACGATGCCCAGCATCGTCAGCACGTCCAGGTTCTGCACCGGCGCGTACCGATCCTTGACGCTCCACCAGTGCACGACCGCAAGGCCGAGAAACCCGCCGAACGTCGCCGGCGGCACCGCGAACATGATCACCAGCGGACGCAGCCAGCTCTGGAACAGCACGCACATCAGCAGATACACCACCAAGAGCGCCAGGAACAGCGAACTGGCGAACGTCCCCGCCAGCGTGCCGTCGCCGAGCAACGCCGTCCGCACGCTCTTGAGCTTGCTCGCCGAGCCCGTGTAGCCGATGTCGATCCCCGCGGGGATGTTCCCCGCGTCACGCTCGGCCGCGACGGCGGTCTCGATGATGCCGATCGCTTCCTCCAGCGGCACACCCGTCGGGGCCGAGAAGTCCACCGTGATCGCCCGCTGTCGGTTCACGCGGTTGATCTGCGGCGGGCTGGTGACCCGACGCACCTCCGCCAGGCTCCCGAGCGAGACCGCGTGCCCGCTCGGCGTCGCGATCGGCAGGTCCTGCAGGCCCGCGACCGTGCGCGCGTCCACCGCGCTCTTGGCGATCACCTTCAAATCGATCGTGTCGCCGCCCACGCGGTAGTCGCCGATGATCGCCCCGTCTCCCGCGGCCTGCACCGCAAGACCCAGATCGGTCGGCACCATCCCGACATCAGACAGCCGCACCCGGTCGGGCACGATCTGCAGCTCGGGCCCGCGCAGGTTGAAATTCTGCGGATCGCTCTGCACCGCGCCGTAGCCGAACTCGCCGGCAAGACGGTTGAACACGGCGCTCGCCGCGCCGGTCACCGCGTCCAGATCGTCGCCCTTGAAGTCCACCTTCACGCCAGAACCCGTGATCCCGCCCGTGCGGAACAGCGGCAGCTGGAACGCAAACGCGATCGTGCCCGGGAGCACCTCGCTCCGCGTCGCCTTGCCAAAGAGCGGGATCACATCGACGACCTTCGAGTCCTCCGTCGTGATCGCGCCGTGGAACATCTGCGTCCCGAAGCCCACGAAGAAGTAGTTGTCGATCGGCGGCGGGGTGATCTCCGGCCCCGGCGCCCACGGCATCCCCGACGCCACCTTGGGCAGCGCCGCCCACGCCTTCTCGTATTCCGGCGTGCCCTTCTCGAACTCGCTGGCCTCCCAGTACGGGCGGATGGTCTCCTCCACCCGGCGACCGATCTCCTCCTGCTGCTGGATGTTCTTACCCGGGGGCGGGATCAGCAAGCCAAAGACGAGGTTGCGGTTGCCCGTGGGCAGGTAATCGGAGGGAGGCATCAGAGCCCAACTGCCAAACAGCGAGCCGATCGTCATGAACAGCACCACCGCGATGCGCACGATCCAGCTGCCGCACGCGGCCCGAATCGTGCCGGCCACCGCATCGGGGATCCACGCAAAGAGGCCGAAGAACCAGCCCATCGCCATGCCAAACCACCGCAGCGGGTTGCGCTTGCTGTGCGGCTTCCTGGTCCCGTTCCGCTGCCGCAGCAGACGAGCCGACGCGGTCGGGATCACCGAGATCGACACGATCAGACTCAGCGACACCGCAGCGCAGATCGCCAGCGCGATATCGCGGAACAGCTGCCCGGCCTCTTCCTGCACCAGCAGGATCGGGATGAAGACAACCACCGTCGTCAGCGTCGAGGCCAGCACCGCGCCCCACACCTCGCGCGCGCCGGCGTAGGCCGCCTGCATGGGCTTCTTGCCCATCTCCAGGTGGCGGTAGATGTTCTCGAGCACCACGATCGCGTTGTCCACCACCATGCCCACGGCGAACGCCATGCCCGCGAGGCTCACGACGTTGATGCTCCGACCCATCGCCACCATCACGACGAACGCGCCGACAACAGAGATCGGGATCGCCAGCGCCACGATGCCGACCGACGACACCGACCGCAGGAACAGCAGCAGCACCACCACCGCCAGCCCGCCGCCGATCCAGATGTTGCTCTGCACCAGGCTGATTGCCTGATCGATGTAGACCGTCTGGTCGTAGACCTGCTTGAGCACGAACCCGCCGTTGAGCCCCAGCCGCTTGGCCTCGCCCTCCAGCACGCCTCCCTCGGCGTTGATCTGCGCGATCGCCGCCTTCACGCCGTCCATGACCTCCATCACGTTCGTACCGACCTCGCGCTGCACGTTGATCGCGAGCACATTCTGCCCCTTGGCCCGCACGTACGACCGCATCTCCTTGAATGTCTCGACGACTTCCGCGACATCGCGCACCAGGATCGGCACTCCGTCCTCGTACCCGATGACCGTGTTCTCGACATGCTCGACGCTCTCGTACTGGCTGATCGTGCGCACACGCACGTCCGACTGCCCGTCGGGCACCTCGCCCGCGGAGATGTTGCCGTTGGCCCCGCGGATCGCCGTGACCAGCCCGGTCGCGGTGATGCCACGCTGCGCCAGATGCACCGGGTCGAACCGGATCTGCACCTCGCGCTCGCGCCCGCCGAGCACGTTTACCTCGCTCACGCCCTCCACCCGCTCGATCGCCGGCTTGACCCGGTCCTCGGTAAAGTCAAAGAGCGTCCGGACGTCAAACTCCGGGTCCGTCGTCCCCAGCACGATCCACGCGATGTAGTCGCGGCTCTCAGGGTCCGACGCCTCGACCACCGGCTCGTCGGCGTTGTCCGGGTAGTCCGGCACCTCGCGGAGCTTGTCGCTCACCTCGCGCAGCGCCACCTCCTTGGGCGTGCCCACGCCAAACTCCAGCCGGATCGTCCCCTCGTTCTGCCGGCTGAAACTCGTCATCGCCCGGAGATTGGCGATGCCCTGGAGCTTCTCTTCCTGCTCGTTGACGATCTCCTGCTCGATCTCCTCCGGGCTCGCCCCCTCCCAGAACGTGGTCACCGCGATGATGGTGTCCTCCACGTTCGGCGTCAGCTGCACCGGGATGCGCTGCACCGCGAGGATGCCCGAGATCACGATCAGGATCACACCCACCGCCACCGTCACCGGCTGGCGGATCATCAAGCGCACGATGTCCATCAGTCGTCTCCCCCTCCGTCACGGGCACCGACAGCCCCGCCCACCACCAGCCCCTCGCCGTCAACGAGCATCGGGATGATCGGCGCGGTCGGGTAGAGACGCTCCTTGCCCTCCACCACCACCTGATCGCCCGCCCGGAGACCCGACCCCGCGACGACCACCCGCCCGGGAAGCTCAAAGAGCACGGAGATGTTCATCGGGATCGCCTGCGCCGCCCCCCCCTCCTGCGCGCGCGACACGTACACGATCGTCCCCATCTCGTTCCTGAGCACCGCATCGGTCGGCACGATCGTGTGATCGGCCACAACGCCCGTCGGCACCCAGCCGATCACGCTCTGCCCGGCCGCCAGCGATCCCTCGTCATTCCTCGCCTGACCGACGAGCGTGAACGTCCGCGCCCGCGCATCGACCTGCGGCACGATCCGCACCTCGGTGATGTCGATCGGCGAGCTCAGCGCGTCAGGCTCGACCACCAGGTCTTCGCCCCGGAGACCGCCCGACCCCTCGCCCGACCGCGCCAGAGCCGCCAGCGAGGGCAGATACCGCTGCGGCACGTCGAGCACGACCCGCAGCACATCGGTCTGCAGCAGCTCGCACACCGAGTCACCGGCCGCGAGCCACTCGCCGTCCTCTGTCAGCTTCCGCGTCACGGTGCCGGCAAAGGGCGCGACGATGCGCATGTCGCGGAGCCTGCGCTCCACGAGCTCGAGCCTCGAGTCGAACACACCCAGCTCAAGCTCTGCGCGCGCAAACCGCGCCTGCGCCTGGCTCAGCTCATAATCCACCTCTCGCTGCTCGCGAGCGTTCGAGGCACCCAGCGCCGTCGCGTTCCGCAACGAGTCCAGTTCCGACTGCCACCGCACCACCGCCGCCCGCTCCTCGGCGACCGCCGACTCGGCCGCCGCCCGCTCGGCCCGCGTGCGCTGCCGCTCGAGCTCCAGCCGGTCCGCGTCGATTCGCGCCAGCAACTGCCCGGCCTCGACCCGCATCCCGACATCGACCGCCATCTCGACGACCACGCCCTCTTCCTGCGAGGCGACCTCCGCGACCCGGAGCGAGCGGAGCTCCCCGGTCACCATCCGGCGCTCGCCGATCTGCTCGACCACCACCTCGGCCACCCGCACCGGCGACGGGGGCGGCCCCTGCGCAATCGCCGGCAGTGCCGCCGACGCCGTTCCTGCCCACACGCCAATCAGCAATCGCACCTTCATCGTCGCATTCATCGATGCACTCCTTGATCCGTGCCGTCGGCCCCGGCCCCTGCCCGACCGACCAGGTCTTCACACCCCATCCCGCGCAGCGCAAAGTCCGCGATCTCCCCCGCCAGCCCGACGATCTCCGCCTCTCCCGGCGGGTCCGACGGCCCACCCCCCCGCGCGTCCCGGTCCAGCCGGTCGAGAAAGGGTCTGAACAAACGCTGGTGCAGCAGCAACGCCATCACCGACTGGGCCGCCCGCGATCGCTCCGCCCGCGTCGCGTCCGGCCGGAGCTGGCCGACGAACCGGCACAGCCGCGCATGGTGCGGCTCGACGAACTCCCGCACCACCACATCGGTGGCCTCGCCGGAGTCCAATGCCGACTGCATCACCAGGCACACACTCGATCCGGCCTCGTCCGATCGGAGGAGCACCCGCAGGAAGGCCTCGACGAAGCCGCGGAACATCTGCGCTGCCCGCTCCCGATTCCCCGCCGGGGCGTCCAGGAGCGCCCACGCCTCGGTGGAGCCCTGCCGGTCCATGGCCCGGCGGATCGTCTCCAGATACAGCCCGTGCTTGGACCCGAAGTGGTACTTGATCCCCGAGAGGTTCACCCCGGCGGTCTCCGCGATCTCGCGGATGCCGACAGACTCAAACCCCCGGTCGCTAAAGAGTGTCTCGGCGGCGTCGAGCAGGCGGTCGCGGGTTGATTCCTCTTGTCCGGTCAAGCACAACGGTATCCTCAAGCACCGACTTGTCAATCACTCGATTGAATGAAGTTTTGGCGGAGGTCCCCAGCCCGTCCGATCTAGCATGTCCCCATGCCCGGCGACCGGGCTCGGAATTAGGAATCCCATGCGAACCCCGAACATCGTTCTTGCGCTGGTCGTCCTGCTGCTGAGCCTCTTCGCGCCGCGGGTTCTCGGCCAGCCGGACAAGGTCCCCACGACCCTCGAGGAGATCAAGGCGGCTTTGGCCTCGCTCGGCGACGACGTGAGCGGTGCACCCCTGGCCGAAACGACCGACGAGACGATCAAGGCCTACCGGCTCGCCCTCGAGGCCGCGAACGCCGCTGACGCGTCGCGGACCCAGGCGGCGACGTTCCGGGCGCTCGCGGACGCGGCGCCGGATCTGGTCCGCCAGTATCGCGAGGAGCTCGACACCGCCCCTTCCAAGCCGGAGATCTCCGTGCCCGCCGGGGCCACACTCGCCGATCTCGAGCTGGCGCTCGCCCAGGCCACATCGGACCTGGCTGCGGCACAGAGCGACATCGACACGCTGCGGCTTGAGACCCCACGCCGGTCCGACCGCGCGCGCGCCATCCCCGCGCTGATCACCGCCGCCCAGGCCGATGTCGATCGGCTGCAGGCCGAACTCGACACCCCAGCGCCCGCCGAGATGGCCCCGGCACGCGCCATGGCGCGTCAGGCCCGGATCGCAGCGCAGCTCAGCGCAGCACAGGCCCGGGTCGTTGAGCTACGCGCCGAGGCCGACAGCTACAACGCGCGGAGCGAGCTGCTCCCTCTCCGAATCAGCCGCGCAGAACGCCGGGTCACACAAGCCCAGGAACTGGTCACCGCGTGGCAGCAGATCGTCGGCGCTCGTCGCCAGCAGGATGCACGCGACGCGGCGCGACAGGCGAGCGAGCGAGACCTCACGCAGGCCGAGCAGATCCCCGCCCTGGCCCCGATCGCGGCACAAATCCGCGAGCTGGTCAACGACCTGCAGGGCGCCGACGCCGCCCCCGCGCGAGAAGCTCAGGCCAGCCGCAGACTCACCGAGATGAACGTCCGCCTGCAGGAACGCCGGCAGGACGACTTTGAGATTCGCTCGCGCGCGCGCACCCAAGCATCCAACGCATTCGGGCAGATGCTCCAGAGCACGCTGCGGAAGCTGCGGGACGCGAGAACCATCCGACGCCAGCTCGACAACACCCAGAGCGCCGAGCTCGATGTGACGCTCCGACTGGAAGAGGTCAAGGCACTCGCCAAGATCGCCACCGACACCGGCATCGCGCTCGAGGAAGTGCGCGAGCGACTCGGTGAAGACGCGGCAACCCACGAAGCCCTCGCCAAGCGGTTGATCGAACAGCGCCGAACTCTCGCGGGCCAGTCGAAGGAAACGCTGACGACGCTGCTGGACTCCCTGACTGATCTCGCGGCGATCTACACCGACTACCTGCAGCTCACCGACAGCCTTCAGGAGTTCATCAAAGCCCGGGTCTTCTGGGTGCGCAGCGTGCCCCGGGACAGGCTGGTGCCCCAGGCCGCCGACTTCGCGTTCGACGTCGGCTGGCTCACGAACGAGGACGCGTGGCGCACGGCACTCCTCGCCGCCGGCCGCGAGGTGTTTCCGGCGATCGAGACGCCGGCTCCCGACCGGACGACACCGCCGCCGCTCTGGCACTACCTGGTCTTTCCCATCTGTGCCATCGTGCTGGTTGTCTCGGCCTGCCTGGGCCGCTGGCGCCTCATCGTCCGCTCGCGGGCTCCTCTGCCCAAGACCGGGCGGTTCCAGTCCTCGACCATGGCGGGGACGTTCTTGAAGCTCGGGCTGACCCTCGCGGCAGCGATCCCGCTCCCGCTCTCCATCTGGGCGATCGGCGTCTGGCTGGGCTCGACCTCGGGGGTATTCTCCACCTCCGCCGACGCGGCAACCCCCGCGCCGCTCGCGATCGCCAGCGGGCTGAACCGCGCGGCGTTTGTCCTGTTCGGGCTGAGCCTGCTCCGCGGGCTGACACGGCGCAGCGGTGTCGGTGTCACCCAGTTCCGCTGGTCCGAGACTGGGCTCGCCCACTTCCGGTTCCACCTGCGGTGGATGATGCCTGTCGGTGTGGTCGTCGCAGCGACGGTCCAAACCTTCGAGGTCCGCGCAGATGACCTTCACCCGGAAGCCCTCGGCCGAACGTCGCTGGCCTTTGCGCTCCTCGCGGTGGCGGTGTTCCAGTGGCGGGTGTTCTCCCCGAAGCGGCCGTTCATCGGCGAGTACATCAAGAAGCACCGCCGCGGCCTGATCGATCGGACGTCGTGGCTCTGGTTCCCGCTGATGGTGTGCACACCGCTGCTGCTGGCGGTAGGGACCGCCGCGGGCTTCGTGTACACGGCCCTGCAGATCCAGCGAACCGTCGGCAACACGTATCTGATCGTGCTGGTGGTGCTCGTGGGGCAGGCACTCGTGCTGCGCTCGCTGCAACTCGCCCGCCGACGAATCGCGATCGAAGCGGCGCGAGCACGCGCGGCCGCCGCCGAGGCCGAGACGGCGCGGCAATCACCCACCGATCCGCAGCAACCCAAGGAGTCAGAGGCGGCCCCGGAGATCGACCTGACCGCGATCAGCCTGCAGAGCCGCAAGGTGGTGCAGATGGTCACGGTGGTCGTGCTGACCGTCGGCCTCTACGCGGTGTGGAACGACGTGCTGCCCGCCCTGAAGTGGTTTGAGCGGCTGCAGGTCTTCCCGAGCCTGCAGTACATCGACCCGGACACCGAACTCGCCGGGATGGACACACCCGCTCCCGCCCAGGTGACCTCCGAACGGGCCGAGTCCTCAACCAGTTCCAACCCCACCACGGGGATGATCCCGTCGGCGTCGAGCGCCCCGGCCGACGAGTCATCGGACCTCGCGCCGCTGCCCAGCCGCGTGACGGTCGCGGACATCGGCCTGGCCATCCTGCTGCTGGTGCTCACGGTCTCGGCGTCGCGCAACCTGCCCGGCCTGCTCGAGATCACGCTGCTGCCGCACCTGCCGCTCGACTCGGCGACGCGCTACGCGATTTTCTCCATCGCCCGGTACCTGCTGATCATCGTGGGCGTGGTCGCGATCTCCAAGACGCTGAGCATCCCGTGGCGCAGCGCCCAGTGGCTCGCCGCCGCGCTCACGTTCGGCCTGGCCTTCGGCATGCAGGAGATCTTCGCCAACTTCGTCGCCGGCATCATCATGCTCTTCGAGCAACCGGTGCGCGTCGGCGACACGGTGACGATCGGCAACATCAGCGGCGAGGTCTCGCGGATCCGCATGCGCGCCACCACGATCCTCGACTGGGACAACAAAGAACTCATCATCCCCAACAAGACGTTCATCACCGATCAGGTCATCAACTGGACACTCCACGACCCGATCATGCGTGTCGTCATCCCCGTCGGCATCGCGTACGGCTCCGACACCGAGCGGGCCCAGCAACTGCTGCTCAAGGCCGCGGCCGAGTGCCCGCACACGATCGATCACAAGCCCGCGCGAGCGCTCTTCGTGGGCTTCGGCGACAACAGCCTCAACTTCAGCCTCAGGGTCTTCATCGACACCATCACCAACCTCATGACCGCGACGAGCGACCTGCACTTCCGCATCGACCGCGAGTTCCGCGCCGCAGGCATCGAGATTTCCTTCCCCCAGCGCGACCTGCACATCCGTTCGCTCGACCCGGCCATCCTCGAGCAGATGGGCGTCTCGCGCGTCAGTCCCGAGCGGCCGCAAACCAAAGAAGACGCAGCGAGTTGATCACCACGACCACCGTCCCCCCCTCGTGGGCGACCACGCCGAGCGCCATCGGCACGCGCAGCCCGAAGAGCGAACCGATCACCACCACCATCCCCATCGCCACGATCACGCCCCCGGCAAACGCGAGGTTGACCGCGATCGTGCGGCGCGTCGCCCGCGCCAGCCGCACCGCCCATGGCACCCGGCCCAGATCGTCGCTCAGCAGCACGATGTCCGCCGACTCCAGCGCCGCGTCGGACCCGATCGACCCGACGGCGATCGACACGTCGGCCGCCGCCAGCGCCGGGGCGTCGTTGACGCCGTCGCCGATGACCGCCACACGCACGGGCCCGCCCTCCGCCGTGCCCGCCTGCAGCGCGCGCACCTCGTCGACCTTCTGCCCCGGCAGCAGCTGCGCCCGGTAGTCGTCGAGCCCCAGCTCTCCGGCGATCTGCCTCGCCACGATCTCGTCGTCGCCGGTGAGCATGCGGATGGGCCTGACACCGATCTCGTGCAATCTCCTGACCAGCGTGTCCGCGCCACGACGCACCGCGTCGCGGAGCACGATCACGCCGACGCTGTCCGTTCCGCCCTCACCTCGAAGCGCCACCGCCACGCCGAGCTGCCCGGCCATGCGAGCCTCGGCGAGCGTGTACTCGAGCCACTCGGCCGCCGCTTGGTCCACGATCTCGGAGATGAAGGCCAGGTTCCCCACGCGGGCGTCGCGGCCGCTCCACCGGCCGAGCATGCCCTGCCCGGCGATCGAGCGAATGTCGTCCACGGCCGCGGGCCCCTGCTCGACCGACGTGCCCGGGCCGACCGCCTCGAAGATCGCCTTGGCGGTCGGGTGTGTCGAGTCCTGCTCGAGCGCCGCCGCGATGGCGAGCAGGTCCGCCGCATTGGCCGGCTCGCGGGCAATCATCTCGCAGAACACCGGCCGCCCGACGGTGAGCGTGCCCGTTTTGTCAAAGCACACCGCTTCGGTGCGGCTCAGCCGGTCGATCGACTCTCCGCCCTTGAAGAGTACGCCTGCGCGCGCGCCTCGCGCGATCGCGGCGAGCGTCGCGGTGGGCGTGGCGATCACCAGCGCGCAGGGCGACATCACGATCAGCAGCGTGATCGCGGTATACGCCGCGTCTCCGATCGAGCGGCGACCGCCCACGATCTCGGGCAGCGCCAGCCACCACAGCAGAAAGACCGCAGCACTGACCGCCAGCACGCTGAAGGTATAAGGCTCGCCCACGCGATCGATCGCCCGCTGCAACGGCTCGCGTTGCTCGCGTGCGTCGGTCACCAGCGTCAGGATCCGCTGCACGCTCGATTCGCTCGCCGGCTTGCGCACCCGGGTCAGCAGGACCCCCTCGCCGTTGATCGTCCCCGCGAAGACCTCGTCGCCGACATCCACGCTCCGGGGCATGCTCTCGCCGGTGAGCGTCGACTGGTCCACGCTCGAAGCGCCCTCGGTGATCTCGGCATCGACCGGCACGCGGTCGCCGGGACGCACCCGAACGGTCTCGCCGACCTCGACCTCTTCGGGCCGCACATCCTGCCACGTCCCGTCCCGGAGCACGATGGCCCTGTCGGGCATGATGGCCTTGAGCGCGTTGATCTCGCGCTTGGTCCGCTCCATCGCCAGCTGCTCGAGCGCACCGGCGAAGGTGAAGAGGACCAGCAGTAGCGCTCCCTCCTCGGCGTGCCCGACGGCTGCGGCAGTCCCGGCGGCGACGACCATGAGCACGTCGATATCGACGCGGCGCTCGGCCAGCGCCGAGATCGCTGCGCGCAGGCCGTAGACCAGCCCGATCGCCAGGCTCGCCCACGCCAGCGCCCCGCCGGCGTCCAGCCCGGGAAGCCAGCCGACGACATACTCGGCGATCAGCAGCACTCCCGCAGCCACAGACAGATAGAGCTGCACCTTCGGGTCCCACAGCACAAACTCACGGGCGCGCGCATCGGCCTGCGAGTCAGTCGGTGAGTCGGTCTGGGTCGCGATCGTTGTATCAGTCATCTGCGTCAAGACTAGATCGACCACCGGGCCATGACGCCCGAAGCCGCCCCGCCGCGAACATCATGAGACGCAGTCTCAGTCCTGATCCGGCTGCGGCACGCTCGGCACGCTGCCCTCGCTCGCCGTCGAAGATGAACTGTCGGCCTGCGTCGCACGGTTTGTGGCGCGGGCCGGGGCATCATCGTCGAAGAGCATCCGTGCCGCAGGGGTCTCGAGGTCGTCGAGCTGCCCCTGGCGCACCGCCCAGATGAACGCCGCCACGAAGACCCCCGCGAAGATCAGCGCGAGCGGGAGGACGATGTACATCACGGACATGAGCGGCCTCCGAAGGTCCTGCCCCGCAGCGCGATCGCGAGCACGGTCAGTCCCGAGAGCGGCATGAGCACCGCTGCGGTGAGCGCGTTGATGATGCCCAGCACCGCCAACGACGCCCCGATCGCGTTGTAGCCCAGCGAGACCGCGAGGCCAGTGTGGATCACCCGGACCGCCCGTCGCGATCCCACGCAGAGCTCGACGATAGTCGCCAAGCCCGGCGTCCGCATGTAGACATCCGCCGCCGCGAGACTCGCCTCGGCCCCGCCACTGACCGCAACGCCCACGCTCGCCCTCGCCAGTGCCGCGGCGTCGTTGACGCCGTCGCCAACCATCACCACCGTGCCGCCCTCGAGCGCCGCCTCGACCTCGCGGACTTTGTCCTCCGGCGAGGCGCCGCCCACCGCGTCCGCCGGAGCGATGCCGAGTTGCTCCCCCACCGCTCGGACCACGCCGAGCTCATCACCGGAGACGATCCGCACGCGCCACCCCGCGGCTCTGAGCCGCTCAACCGACTCCCGCGCGTCTGGACGCACCGCGTCACCAAGAGCCGCGACCGCGACGACCACACCGTCGCGCGCGATGACGACGGGTGTCAGTGCGCGCGCAGAGGCACCGGCGATGCCCTCGGTCACCCAGGGTGCCGCTGTTGCGCCACGCTGCTCGATCACCCACGCTGCCGAGCCGATCTCGAACCGCTCTCCTGAGACCACGCCGGACACACCCGCGCCCATCGACTGGCGGATCTCGACCGCATCGACCGGGGACCCGGGGCGTTGCGGCGAGAGGTCACGATCGCGAGAAGCCAGTTCGCGCACCAGCGCCCGGGCGATCGGGTGCGACGACCCCGACTCGATCGCCGCGACCATCGGCTTGACCGACTCGTCACCGATCCACTCAACGAGTTGCTGCCGGCCCTCGGTGATGGTGCCCGTCTTGTCGAGCAGGATGGTCCCGGGCCGAGCGAGGCGTTCGAGCACCTCGCCGCCCTTGATCATGATGCCCCGTCTGGCCGCACGGCCCACTGCCGCGGTCACAGCCAGCGGCGTCGCCAGCCCCAGCGCGCACGGGCAGGTGATGATGAGCAGCGTGAGCGCGTGGCCCACCGCTTCTTCGGGCCGGATGGTCAGCCAGACAACCAGCGTCACCGCGGCGAGTCCGATGACAGCCGCGACGAACCACCCGGCGAGGCGGTCCGCAGCCGTCACGATCGGTGCCCGCCGCAGGGCGGATTCCTCGACCAGCCGCACGAGCCGCCCGACGCGGGTCTCGGCACCGGCGGCCTCGACGCGCACGAGCACCCGCCCGGCCAGGTTCACGGTTCCTGCCGCGACCCTGTCGCCGACACCCACCGCGACGGGCCGGCTCTCGCCGGTGAGGATCGACTGGTCCACGCTCGTGTCACCCTCGACGACCTCGCCGTCGGCGGGGAACGACTCTTCGGCGCGGACCTCGACGATTGTGCCGATGGTCACCGCGTCGATCGAGACATCGCGCGTTGTGCCGGCTTCCCAGATGCGCGCGCGGGCCGGGGTGAGGGCAAACAGCATCTCGACAGCGTCGGTGGCGACGCGTTGCTGGCGGTGCTGGATCCACCGGCCGCAGAGCAGCAGGAACACCAGCACGGTGATCGAATCGAAGTAGACCTCGCCGGTGCCGCGGATGGTGTTGAAGGCGCTGGTGGCGATCCCCGCGCTCAGGCCCAGCGCGATGGGCAGGTCGAGGTGTCGCGTACGTGTCCGCAGGGCCGCGAGAGCGCCGCGGAAGAAGACGCGCCCCGGCCAGACAAGGCTCGCAATCGCCAGCACCATGCTGGTCCACCGGAAGAGCTGACGGAACTCCTCTTCGATGCCGCCGAAGATGCCGAAGTAGAGCGACCCGGCCATCAGCATGGCGTTGCCCGCGAGTGCCCCGGCGACGGCCAGCCGTGTCAGATAGCCTCGGTCCTCGCGCTGCCGGGCCTCCCGGGCCGCGGCGCCTTTGGCCGCGTGGGGCACGTAGCCGAGCCGGTCGAGCGCGCGCGCCACGCCGCTGAGCCCGACGGTGTTGCTGTCCCACACCACCCGCACCATCGAGCGCCCGAGATCGAGCCTCGATTCCAGCACCCCGCGCTCGAGCTCGGGCAGCTTCTCCACGAGCCAGACGCAGGCGACGCAGTGGACACCCTCAAGGAACAGGTCGATCGAGCACACGCCCTCGCCGAGTTCCTTGGCATAGAGCGCAAGGAAAGCAGGATCGTCGAACTCCTCGTACCCGCGTCCGGTTGACTTGGGCTGCTTGCCCTCTGCCCCCTGCCGGTCGCGCAGCTCGTAGTAGCGCTCGAGACCGCACCCGTGGATCGCCTCCCACACCGCCCGGCACGCGCCGCAGCAGAACTGCTCGGACGCCTCCGGCTCGACGAGCCCGGCGGGCACCGGCAGCGCGCAGTGCGAGCACACCACCCGCGCCGCCTCTCGCGGCTCGCGGCCGGCGATGGCGGTGTCACTCCTCATCGCTGATCGGCTCCCCGCTGCAGCACGGCATCTGCTCGGCGTCGAGCTCGTGCACGTGATCGGCCAGCTCCTCCAGACTTGTCGCCCGCACCTGCGCCCCGACACCCGAGAGATCGATCGCCGACACACCCAGGCGCGAGAAGATCGTGTAGAGCCCGGCCGCGATGATCAGCAGCGGCAGCACCAGCGGCAGACGCCGCGCGAGCGGCCCGCTGATCGCCCGGACACCCGCACCCACCGAGATCAGCACCGGCAGCGTGCCGAGCCAGAAGACGAACATCGTGAGCACACCCAGCGACGCCGACCCCGTTCCCGCAGCCGTCGCGACAAAGGCGTAGAGCCAGCCGCAGGGCAACAGCGTCGTCATCAGCCCGATCACCAGCGCCCGGCGGACCGGCGGCAGCGACATCGCCGCGCTCTGGGCCCCGCGCAGCGCCCGAGCCAAACACCTCGGCGGCCGCGCCGGCGCGATCCGTACCCCAAGCGCCCGCAGAAGGTGTGAGCCGCCAAAGACAATCAGCGTCGCCCCCGCGAGCATCGCGGCGACGCGCGAGACACCGACCATCGACCCGGCCAGATCGAGCGCCCCGCCCAGCGCCCCGGCGATCGCGCCGAGCCCGCAGTAGGTCACCAGCCGGCCGGCGTTGTACGCGGCGTGAAGCCGCGCCCGCTTCCGGGCGGCGTCGGGGTCATCGATTCCGACGGCAAACGCAACGAACGCACCGCACATCCCCGCGCAGTGCATGCTGCCCAGGAGGCTCGCCACGAACACGCTGGTCGCCAGTGCCCACACCGCTCACCCCCCGACCTTGCCGAGATCGAGTCTCTGCCTGTGTGTGAAGTGCTCGCCGGCAGCGTTGACGGTCAGACGCAGGTCCCACAGACCGGCGCGGTTGAGCAGCGCCGGCGCGGCGTACGCCCCCGGCTCGCTGGTCGGTACGAACGCGAGCGTCTGCACGCGGTCGGCCGCGGCGTAGTGGAAGCTCGAACCCTCGATCGACGCGCCCGCGATCGGCGCACCTGTCCGGTCAGTCAACCGCACGATGAGCGCCGGCTCGTCGCTTGCCGGCATCGTGCCAAGCGAGGCCGCGACATTCCAGCCGAGCTCGGCGTCCCGGGCCTTCTGGGCGAGGTGGTCGTCCCAGCGCATGGCCTTGTCGTGATAGTCCGACTCGACCGCGAACGACGGGTCGCCGACGGCCGCGACGACCGTGATGGTGACCATCGTCACGCTCATGCCCAGCAGCGCGAGCACGAATCCGGGCCACACGATATTGGCGGGGATCTTCGCCATTAGTCTTCTCCCTCTGGGCTCTCGCCCGTCTCGTCTGGCCCGTCTGCCTCGTCCCGATCGTCGTCACGGTCACCCAGCCACGCCGGGCCGATCAGGCTGTAGCTGACATTGTGCCCAAATCCGTCCGACCCCTCGACGCGGACCGTCACCGTCCGCCGGCCGTGGGCACCGAATGCCTTGGGCGGCACGAGCACGACGACCTCCGCCGTGCCGAGTTTGTGGGCCTCCACGAGCAGCCCGTCCTCCAGTCCGTTGATCGTCGCCCCGGGCAGATCGACGAGCCCGAAGGTGTAGGTCACCGGCGCATCGGTGCGGTTGCGCACACGGATCCGCACGCGGCTGCCGATGCGGGAGGTGTCCCCCTCGCCGGCGCGGAAGTAGGGCATGCCCCCGGCCGCACGGATGAATGTCACGTCGGCGTCCTGCTTGGACGCCAGCGCACCGACGAACACCGTCAGCAGCAGCGCAAGAATGAGCGGGTACACGATCACGCGCGGCCGGAGCAGCCGCGGCTTGTCGCCCTCGATCGCCGCCTGCGAGCTGTAGCGGATCAGGCCCCGGGGCCTGCCGATCTTGTCCATCACGTCGTCGCACGCGTCGATGCACTGTGTGCAGTGGATGCACTCCATCTGCAGCCCGTTGCGGATGTCGATCCCGGTCGGGCAGGTCGTCACGCACTTGTGGCAGTCGATGCAGTCGCCCTGCGCAGGGGCCTCGTCCGCGGCACTGCCCGCGTCAACGACCTTGAGCGAGACGTCGCCCTTGGGCTTGCGACGCTTCTTGCCGCGGGGCTCGCCGCGGACCGGGTCGTAGCTCACAATCAGCGAGTTGCGGTCGAGCAGCACCGACTGGAGCCGCCCGTAGGGGCACGCCACCAGGCAGGTCTGTTCGCGGAAGAACGCAAAGTCGAACATCATCGCGCCGGTGACGCCCGCCATGACGAGGAACGAGATCGGGTGCTCAAAGGGCGACCGCGTGACCCATGTGCGCAGCTGGTCCACGCCGACGAAGTAGGCCAGGAACGTGTGCGCCAGAAACATGCTCAGCAGGAGGTACGTCGCGTACTTGGCCGGACGCCGCCAGGCTCCTGTCTTCTGCTTCTTGCCCGGCTCGCCCTCGAACAGCCGCTCGATGGGCCGGTACAGGAACTCCATGTACACCGTGTGCGGGCATGCCCAGCCGCACCACACGCGCCCGAAGAGCGCCGTGAGCAGGAAGATCGTGACGAAGATGCTGACCGCAAGCAGGGCCAGCAGCACCGTGTCGGTCGGGTAGAACACCGACCCGAAGAGCGAGAACTCGCGGCCGGTGATGTTGAACTGCATCAGCGGGCGACCGGCGAGGCGCAGGTACGGGATCAGCGAGAACATCGCGATCAGCGTGTACGCCACCACCCGTCGCCGGTGCCAGAACTTCCCGCGCGACGGCTTGGGCTTGATCCACCGGCGCGACCCGTCCGGGTTCAGCGTCGAGAGCACGCTCGACTTGGTTGACTCCACCGAACTCATCCGCGAGGCACTCCTTCACCCACCGGGGTAGCCGCACACACCCACAACCACCCGGCAATCTGCCGGCTCACTCACCGGCGGGTGCCGGGGCCGGCCAGGCGGGGATCATCTCACCCTCCGGCGGGAGCCCGCCCGGAACGTCCGTGCCTCGGAGCGAGATGACGTACGCGGCCGCGAGGATCGTGTCGTCCTTGCCCAACTGGGCCTCGAACCCGAGCATTGCGGTGCCGGTCACGCCTTGTGAGATGGTCTTGTAGACGTCCTCGGGCGTGCGGATGTTCTTGCCGTACTCATCGGTCAGGTTGAGCCCCAGCCCGGGCATGCCGCCGGCGTTCTGTCCGTGGCAGATCACGCACCGGGCCCCGAAGATCGCCTGCCCCTTGGCGATCGCGACCTCCTCGGTCGAGAGCCGCATCAGCGTCGGGCTGTCCGAGGTCAGCTCGCCGAGCAGGGCGAACGACGCGGCGTCCGCCCGCTTCTCCGCGGCGGCGTGCCGCGCCTCGGGCGAGAGTGTTTCCTGACACGAGCTCAGATGGAAGATCGCGAAGTAGCCAATCGAGAAGACGATGGAGCCCATGAAGATCAGGTGCCACCACCCGGGCGTCGGGTTGTCGTACTCGCGGATCCCGTCGTAGTCGTGCCCGGTCAGCTTGTCCGGCCCCGGGGCGTCGTTGTCGTGATTCTGCGTGCTCATGCTTCCGCGCTCCCTTCCTGCGCCGCCTTGCCCGCGGCATCGTCCTCGAGCGGGATGCCCGCCCACCTGCTCACCTCGGTCCGCGAACGCCGCAGCGCACGCACCGTCACCGCCGCGAACACCACCAGAAAGATGACCAGCCCGATCTGCGGGAACAGCGAGAGGCCGTTCCTCGAAATCTCTGCCAGCGTCACGAGGCACCCCCTTCCCGGGTCAGGTCAGTCCCGAGCCGCTGCATGTACGCGATCATCGCGATGACCTTCTTCTGCGAGAGTGCGTCGATGGCCTCCTCGCGGCTGGCGGGCATCCGGCCCAGCACCAGCTCCCAGATATCCACGCGGATCTCGGCGAACCCGCCGGCCTCGTCGATGATGGACGCCGCGACCTGCCGGGCCTGCTCGCGGGCCATCTCCGGCGCGGTGTTGATCGCCTCGCCGTAGGGCACGCCGAGCATCGCCATAGCGTCCACGCGGCCCTGGATCTCCTCAAACCTCGTGTCACGCCGGAAGAACGTCGAGTAGGCCGGCATGATCGATTGCCCGATCACCGAGCGCGGGTCGTAGAAGTGATTCAGGTGCCACGTCCCGCTCGGATTGGTCACGCCCTCGCGTGCCAGGTCAGGACCGATTCGGCGGCTGCCCCACTGGAACGGGTGGTTGTAGACCGACTCGCCCGGCTTGCTGTACTCGCCGTACCGCTCGGTCTCGGCGAAGATCGGCCGGATCATCTGCGAGTGGCAGTTGTAGCACCCCTCCGCGACATACAGGTCGCGCCCGGCCAGTTCCAGCGGCGTGTAGGGCTTGACGCTGGCGATCGTGGGCACGTTGCTGCGGATGACATAGAGCGGCACCATCTCAAAGAGCGAGGCCACCACCACGGCGATGACCACCCACACGGTGAACCGCACGGGCAGACGTTCCCAGCGGCGGTGCCACTTGGCCTGGATCACCTTGTCGGCGGCGCGGCCGATCCACACCGAGCCATGCAGGCGGTCTTCGCCGCGTTCGTTGGCGTCGTCGCGGAAGTCCTTCCGAAGCGCCGGGGCCCGCTGCACCACGGTCTCGTAGGTCGCCGGACGGGTCATCCACGTGCGTGTGATGTTGTAGATGCCGATCACCACGCCGGCGAGGTAGAGCGTGCCGCCCAGAGCCCGGGCCCAGTAGAAGGGCATGAGCTTGGTCACCGTCTCCACGAAGTCGGGGAAGGCCAGGCGGCCGGTCTCGTCGAAGGCCCGCCACATGAGGCCCTGGGTGATGCCGGCGACGTAGATCGGGATGATGTAGAGCAGCATGCCGATGGTGCCGATCCAGAAGTGGGCCGCGACCATCTTCTTGCTGAACAGCTCGGTCTGGAAGATGCGGGGCGCGAGCCAGTAGATCATGCCGAAGGTCATGAACCCGTTCCAGCCGAGCGCGCCCGAGTGCACGTGGGCGATCGTCCAGTCGGTGTAATGGCTGAGTGAGTTGACGGTCTTGATGCTGAGCATCGGACCCTCAAACGTGGACATGCCGTAGAAGGTCACGCCGATGACGAAGAACTTGAGTACCGGATCGGCCGCGACCTTGTGCCACGCGCCGCGGAGGGTCAGCAGGCCGTTGATCATCCCGCCCCAGCTGGGCATCCACAGCATCACGCTGAAGAGCATGCCCACCGAGCTGGCCCACATCGGCAGCGCCGTGTAGTGCAGGTGGTGCGGGCCGGCCCAGATGTAGATGAACACCAGCGACCAGAAGTGGATGATCGAGAGCTTGTAGGAATAAACCGGCCGGTCCGCGGCCTTGGGCAGGAAGTAGTACATCAGCCCCAGGAACGGCGTGGTCAGGAAGAACGCCACCGCGTTGTGCCCGTACCACCACTGCATGAAGGCGTCCTGCACACCGGCGTAGACCGGGTAGCTCTTCATCATCAGCTCGGCCGAGGGCATCTCGCCGGTCTGGACGAGATACACCAGCCCCGCCGGGATCCACAGGTTGTTGAACACGTGCAGGATCGTCACGGTCACGATCGTCGCGATGTAGAACCACAGCGCGACGTACATGTGCCGCTCGCGCCGGTTGATCAGCGTCATGAAGAAGTTGGTCCCGAAGAACCCGAGCCAGACCACCGCGATCGCCAGGTCGATCGGCCACTCGAGCTCGGCGTACTCCTTGCCCTGGGTGATGCCCAGCGGCAGGGTGATCGCCGCCGACACGATGATGAGCTGCCAGCCCCAGAAGTGGAGCGTGCTGAGCAGGTCGCTCCACATCCGGGCCTTGCACAGCCGCTGCGTGGAGTAGTAGACGGCCGTGAAGATCGCGTTGCCCGCGAAGGCGAAGATCACCGCGTTGGTGTGGAGCGGGCGGAGGCGGCCGAAGCTGAGCCACTCCTGCTCAAAGAGGAGCCGGAGCGCCCGCGTCAGCCCGTTCGGGCCGCCGGCAAAGACCGAGGTCTCCAGCCACTGGACGGCGATCGGCATGACCAGCTGCAGGGCGATGATCAACCCGACCAACATCCCAACAAATCCCCAGAGCAGCGTCGCAGCCAGGAATTTCCGGACGATCGCGTCGTCGTAGACAAACTCTTCCATCGGCCCGGGGCCCGCGGTGACCGGCTGCTCGCTCATGATCGAACACCTCTTCTTCGTCGCGAGGGGCCCTTTATGGCCCCTGTTGGTTTATCCGAGCACATGACTATCCCGATATCCTATTTGAACATCGGCCTTGAGGATATCCTTATCAACAGATATGCTTGTGTCAATAGCCGGTTTGCCGTTCTTTCGCCCGAACCGACAGGAGCCGACCCAGGCCATGCTTTCCCGGACTTCCGAATACGCGCTCCGAGCCGCGATCTATCTCGCCCGCGCAGGGGACGAAAACACCACCGCGCAGAAAATCGCGGAGGCCACACAGGTCCCTGACGGCTACATGTCCAAGGTGCTCAACACACTCGCCCGGGCCAAAATCGTCAGCTCGCAGCGGGGCCCTCTGGGAGGCTTTTCACTCACCATCGATCCCGAAGAGCTGACCATGCTCCGCGTCGTCGAAGCGGTCGAGCCCCTCCCCCGGATCGAGAAGTGCCCCCCCGATCTCGCAGAGCACAACCGCGAACTGTGCACGCTCCATGCCGTGCTCGCCAGTCTGGTCCGCGGCGTTGCCACCACGCTGGGCGAGACCACCATCGCGCAACTGATCAACTCGCCGGCACCGCCGGATGCGAACACACTCGACTAGACCGACGTTGCCTGTCCCCGCTCGACCTTCCCGCCGACCCGCTCCCACGCCATGAACCCGCCGGCGAGGTTGGTCACGTCGAAGCCCTCGCGACGCAGGTACGCGGTCGCGGCTGCGGAGCGGACCCCGCTCCGGCAGTGGCAGACGATCCGCTCGTCCCTGGGCAACTCCTCAACCCGCGGCGGGAGTCGCGTGTGGGCGATGTTGAGCGATCCCCCGATCGCCCCGGCCGCGTGCTCGTGCTCGTTGCGCACATCCAGCACCGGCCGCTCGGCCTCGTGCCCTTTGAACTCCTGCGCGGTGATCTCGGGCGTTGTCTCGAGCGTCGCCGAGCCGGCCACGTCCGCCGGGCTCACCCAGCCGATGACACGGTCCAGCCCGATCCGCACCAGCACGCGGGTCAATTCATCCACCAGATGCGGTTCGCAGACCAGCACGATCTCGTCCTGCGGCTCGATGTAGCTGCCTGTCACCATCGGGAACTGCACCGTCGTCGGTGACCAGAGCGAACCCGGCAGGTGGCCCCGGCGGAAGGTGTCCCACGCCCGGGTGTCCACGATCGCGACCTTTCGGCCGTCGATCGCTGCGAGATCGGCCGTCGAGAGCTGGCGCGGCTGGGGCACGGGGCCGAGCAGCGGCACACCGTCCCGGTTCTGCTGCTTCATGCGCGCAAAGTAGAGCGGCGGCGCAGGCTGGCCGCTGAGGATGAAGTCAACGAACTTCTGCTCCTGCCCGGCGTGGGCGAGCGAGGCGTTGAACCGTTTCTCGTACCCGACCGTGCTCATCGGCACCGCGCCCAGGGCCTTGCCGCAGGCGCTGCCAGCGCCGTGGGCGGGCCACACCTGCAGATAATCGGGCAGGTCCATGAATCCCTTGGCGCTCTTGTGCAGCTGCCGGGCGAAGCCTTCCTTGACCCCGACCTGTCCCGCCGCGCTCTCCAAAAGATCGGGACGCCCCAGATCGCCGACAAACACGAAGTCGCCGGTCGCGATGCCGATCGGCTCGGTCGCGCCGCCGCCCAGATCGGTCACGACGTACATGACATGCTCGGGCGTGTGGCCGGGTGTGTGCACCGCCCGGAACTCGATGTTGCCCACCTTGAAGGTGTCGTTGTCCGACAAGAGCGTCGCCTCATAGCGGCCGCCGTCCTGCTTGCTGTTGATCCAGCCGTACGACCAGTCGGGCCCGCCCTGCCCGGGCAGGTAGACCCGGCATCCGGTCTGCTCGGCCAGTTCGCGAGATCCGGAGAGGAAGTCGGCGTGGATGTGGGTTTCCGCCGCCGCGACGATGCGGAGGCCGTTCTCGGCCGCCAGCGCGATGTACCGGTCCACGTCCCGCTCGGGATCGATCACGATCGCCTCGCCGGACTTCTGGCACCCGATCAGGTAGGTCGCCTGAGCGAGCCGGTCGTCGTAAAGCATCCGGAGCAGCATGGAACCTCCCTGTGGATTCTGCCGAGCCGCGCTCTCGCACCCTCGAACCCTGCAATTCGAGGACGGGGCGACTCTCCGGAGAAGTCTACGCGGGCGGATGTCTCACGGTACCATCGGGGTGGCCGCCCCACGGACGGGCACTGTGTGTACTCCTATGACCAAACGAACGGAATCGACCACCATCACCGCCTGGACCCACGACCCCGCCCCGCAGCGGTTTCGCGAACGCATCTCGCGTTTCCGAGATCCCGCAGCGGACGAACCCGCACCGCCATCGGTCGCCCTCCTCGACGCCGCGGCAGCGACCGAACGCGCCGCGTCGGGACCGTCGGCGTCCGGACTCACCCCTGAGTTTGCGCGAGACGATGACGGCCGCTGGCTCACGCGGCTCGCCTGCCCGCCGGGCACGTCCTTCTACGGCACCGGAGAGGTCGCCGGGCCGCTGCTGCGCAACGGCCAGTCGGTCACGCTCTGGAACACCGACTCGTTCGGCTACACCATCGAGACGCCCTCGCTCTACCAGTCGCACCCGTGGGTGCTGGGCGTGCGCGCAGACGGCACGGCGTTCGGGCTGCTGATCGACACGACGTTCCGCGCCGAGATCTCGCTGGAGGGCGGCGTCGCGCTGGTCGCCGCGGAGGGCATCGCCCCGGCGGTCTACCTGCTCGAGGGTCCGAGCCCCGAGGCCGTGCTCGAAGAACTCGCGGCACTGATCGGGACCACCCCGCTGCCGCCACGCTGGGCGTTCGGCTTTCACCAATGCCGCTATTCCTACAGCGCCGAGCACGAGGTGCTGGGCATCGCCGAAGAGTTCCGCGCCCGCTGGCTCCCGTGCGACACGATCTGGATGGACATCGACTACATGGTCGACTCGCGCCCCTTCACGATCGACACGCACAAGTTTCCCGACGCCGAGAAGATGATCCTGCAGCTGCAGACCAAGGGCTTCCGGACGGCTTGGATCCTCGACCCCGGGATCAAGATCGATGACGAGGACACCACGTTCATCAGCGGCCGCGACCGCGACGTCTTCGTCAAGAAGCCCGACGGCTCGCTGTTTGCCGGCGATGTCTGGCCCGGTCGCTGCGCCTGGCCCGATTTCACCAACACCGGTGTCCGGCATTGGTGGGGCCAGCAGACCGCGCGGTTCGCCCGGATCGGGGCCGACGGCGTCTGGAACGACATGAACGAGCCCTCCGTCTTCGACGGACCCGGGCGCACCATCCCCACCGAGTGCCTGCACGACGCCGACCCCGAGCTCGGCGGCCCGGACGACCACGCCCGCTACCACAACATCTACGGCATGCAGATGGCCAGGGCCTCGTTTGAGGGGCTGCTGCGCGAGCGCCCCGACCGGCGGCCGTTCGTCCTCAGCCGCAGCAACTTCCTCGGCGGGCACCGCTACGCCTGCTGCTGGACCGGCGACAGCGCCAGCACATGGGAGCACCTGTCCTGGACGATCCCGATGATGCTCAACCTGGGGCTGAGCGGGCAGGTTTTCGCCGGGTGCGACATCGGCGGCTTCGCCGACGACGCCGACGATGTGCTCTTTGCCAGGTGGATGGGCATCGGCTGCCTGCTGCCCTTTGCGCGCGCACACTCGGACAAGAACACCAACCGGCACGAGCCATGGTCGTTCGGCCCGGCGTGCGAGCGGGCCTGCCGCATCGCGCTCGAGCGGCGGTACCGCCTGCTTCCTTATCTCTACACGCAGTTCGAGCGGGCCGAGCGGACGGGCATCCCCCCGATGCGCCCGCTCTTCTTCGTCGACCCCGCCGACGAGTCGCTGCGCGACGCCGAAGACTCGTTCCTGCTCGGTCCAGACATCCTGGTGCGGGCCAGCGTCACGCCGACAGGCGGGTGCGCTGCGCCGATGCCCAAGGGAATCTGGCGGAAGTTTGAGCCCACCGAAACCAGCGACGCCCACCTGCCCGATCTCTTCCTCCGCGGCGGGGCGATCCTGCCGATGGGCCCGATCGTCCAGCACACCGGCCAACGCCCGCTCGACCCCATCACGCTCCTGATCAGCCTCGACGAGCATGGCGAGGCCCGCGGCGAGCTGTTCGAGGACGACGGCGAGGGCTATGGCTACCGCGACGGCGACAGCCTCCGGACCGTCTACGCCGCCAGACGCGAACGCGACCATGTCCGCGTCTGGGTCGAGCAGAGCCGCGGCGGGCGCCCGCGGCCGCTGCGGGCGGCCGAGATCGTGGTCCTCCTCGACGACGGAAAGATCGCGCGAACCGCGGGCGTGGCCGGCGACACGATCTGCCTGCTGGTCGCCCCGCCCCCGATCGACCCGATCGAGCCGGGGGGGCTGCTCGACGACTGACCGCTGCTCTGGTTGCCCGGTCGCTCGTCTGCCACATCCGCGTCCCGGTAGACTGGCACAGCTCTTGAGTGCCAACACCGACAACCCCTCGCGATCGATGAGGCGGATCTACGCGACCCGTCTTGTTCTCCTGGCCCCGCTGGTCGCAGCCGCGGCTCTGCAGGTGGCCGAGCCCCCCTGGCTCTCCGGCACCGCGTACCGCTGGGCGCTGCTCGCGCTCGCGGTTGTGCTTGTCGCGCACGTGACCCGCCGAGAGCAACGGCTGCGAGGCTCGCTCCGCGCGGCGTCGCACATGCTCTGCCGCGACTGTCTGTACGACCTGAGCGCCCAGGGCGTGCCGGAGGGGACCTGCCCGGAGTGCGGTCGCGCCTACAACCGGGCGACGCTGCGTCGGGAATGGAGCGAGACGTTCCTGCTCGCCTGGCCTCCGACAGAGTCGCCGCGGCGCACCGCCGAGACCCCGTCGTCCCGCGGCGGCTGACCGCGCGGCGGACTCGCCCCGCGGAACAAACGCCCGCCGGTCCCGAGACCCTTCCCGCACCCCCGAGAGCCGCCCCACCCGCCTGCCGACAGCGCCACGGGGCCCCCAACAATGTCCGACACCGCGGTCCCGATCCGAGACCCCCCGCGTACACTGGAACCATGAGCTACACCGCACTCGCGCGACGGTATCGGTCGCGATCGTTCGACGAGGTCGTCGGGCAGGAACCCATCGCCCGCACACTCCGCAACGCCATCGATTCGGGGCGGGTCGCCCACGCCTACCTCTTCAGCGGGACCCGCGGGGTCGGCAAGACCTCGATGGCCCGCATTTTCGCGGCTGCGATCAACACGCCCGAAGAAGGCCAGATGTCCGAAGAGGTCGCCGAGGCGATCCGCACCGGGCGCGATCAGGACGTCATCGAGATCGACGCGGCCAGCAATCGCGGCGTGGACGATGCCCGCGACCTGATCTCCAACTGCGTCTACCGCCCGATGCGCGGCCCCTACAAGGTCTACATCATCGACGAAGTCCACATGCTCACGCGTGAGGCCTCCAACGCGCTGCTCAAGACGATGGAGGAGCCGCCCGAGCACGTCAAGTTCATCCTCTGCACCACCGAGCCGCACAAGGTGCTGCCGACGATCCAGAGCCGGTGCCAGCGGTTCGACTTCCGCGACATCCCCACGACGCGCATCACCGACCACCTCCGCGACGTGTGCAAGGGCGAGAGTGTCAAGGCCGACGACGAGCTGCTGCACGCGGTGGCGCGGCTGGGCAACGGCTCGATGCGCGACGCCCTCAGCCTGCTCGACCGGTTGCTGGCCACCGGAGAGAAGTCGCTCAACCTCACCCTGCTCGAAGAGCTGCTCGGCCTGCCGGACCGCGAGCTGCTCGGTCGCATGATCGACGCGCTGGCGACGGGCGACTCACGCAGCGCCCTCGAAGCCGGCGACCAGCTGCTCAACAAGGGCGCGGGGCCGGAGCTGGTGCTCGGAGCCCTTGCCGCGCGGCTTCGCGATCTGATGCTGCTCTGCGCCTGCGGCGGGGAGACCGACCTGGTTGACTCGACCGGCGACTCGCGCGCCGAGGACGCGGCCCGGGCCGAGCGGTTCGATGTCGCCTCGCTCTCGCACATGATCGCCGTCTGCGAGAGCGTGCAGCGGAGTGTGCGGCAGAGCTCGCTGCCCCGGGCGCTCTTTGACGCTGCGGTCGTGCGGCTGGCCCTCACCGAGAGCCTCGCCAACGTGACCGAGATCGTCACCAAGATGTCCAACCCCGCGGCCATCGCCGGCCGGGGTGGAGCGGGGACGCCGGCAAAAAAACCATAAGGGCAGCGGCGCCACCGGGCGAGCGGGCCACCCCCCCACCGCCCGACGCACCACGCGAATCACCGCCGCTGCCCGCCCGGAAACCGGAGCCCCCTTCGGCGCAACCCGCGGCCGGTGCGCGCGCGCCGGCGAGCCCGGCGACCGAGGCGGAACCGGCAGCGCAGGCTCCCGTGCCCAAGTCGGCCGAGGCGCTCTGGGCCCGGGCGCTCGATGCCTCGGCCAAGAGCGTGCGCACGCAGTCGATGCTCAGCGCAGCCACGCCTGTGACCTGGGAGGGCAACGAGCTGACCGTCGAGATCGGCGGGCCAATGCGGGCGGTGCTGGACCACCGGCGCGAGGAGATCGAGAAGCTCCTCCGCAAGATCGCGAGCAAAAAAGTCACGCTGACCATCCGCGTGCCCGAGGGCATCGAGCAGCAACCGACCGACCTGCCGCCCGACGCCCAGGCGCTCGCCGAGGAGCACCCGCTCGTCCGTGAGGCGATGGAGTTGTTCGACGGGCGCGTCGAGCGGGCGATGCTCCGCAAGAAACCATGAACCACCACGCCGCACGCACGCGGCCCGAGGGAGAAGCATGTTCGATCAGATGAAGCAGATGGGCGCGATCGCGGGCCTGCTCAAGAACAAGGACAAGCTCGCCGAGGCCGGGGCGCGGGTGAAGCGCACGCTCGAGGAGCGTCCCGTCACGGGCGAGGCGGGCGGCGGGGCGATCCGCGTGACCGTCGGCGGCGAGATGAAGGTCCGGCGCGTCGAGATCGCCCCGGCGATCGCTGCGGGGCTGGGTGCCGGCGACGAGGCGCGGATGCAGATCGAGAACCTCATCGCCGAGGCCACCAACGACGCCATGCGGCTCGCCCAGCTCCGCCTCAAGGAAGCGGTCGATCGCGAGGCGGCCGAGCTGGGCATCGAGGGGCTGGGCGATCAGCTCGGCGGATTGCTCTCCTGACAGAGCCGCGCGCGCAAGCACGCGGTTTCCGTCAGAGCCGCATGCGTGAGCACGCGGAAGCCAGCGTGAGGATCTCGTGTACGGCACGGCATACCCGCCCACCCCTTCCGCGTGCTCACGCCCGCGGCTCTGATGATGCATCACACGACACATCAACCCGCGTCGTTTCTGCCGCTTCACTGCGCGCTCGGTGAGATCACGATCGCGGTCGACCGCACCGACCCGCCCGCGCCGACGCCCTCGATGGTCGAGCGATGGGTAGCGGCGGCCGCGGCGAACCCGCGGCTGTTCAACGGCCCGCTCCTGCGGTTCCTCCGCTTCGATGCGGCGTCCCGCACGATCCACGCGAGCAACGACACCTACCAGCGTTACGCCATGCAGGACCGCCCGCCGGCGGTCACCGGCGAGCACGATCACTCCCGCGGCGTCTCGCACCTGGCCGTTACCGGCGTGGTCATCGCGACCGACGCCGACACCGGGCGCGTGGCGGTCGTCCTGGGCAAACGCGGCGAGCAGACGTTCGTCTATCCCGGTCTGTGGGAGCACGCACCGGGCGGCGGGCTGGAGACCACCGAGGTCTACGGGCAGTTGCTGCGGGAGATGGGCGAGGAACTCGGGATCAGGGGCCTCGACGACCCGGCACGGCGCGATGAACTGCTCGTGCCGCCGGGGTCCGACGATGTGCTCGGGCTCGCGTTCGACCCCAACATGCCGAGCGTCGATGTCGTCGTCCGGCTCCGCCTCCGCGAGGGGGCGGAGCGGGCACTCCGCGAGGGTTCGTGGGAGTACGGCGATACGCGGCTGGTGCCGGTCGATTCGCTGCCGGGCTTTCTCGGCGAGCAGGGCGAGCGGGCGATCATCCCGCCGGCGGTCGCGATCTGGCGGGCGATGGGCTGGGTGTGAGCCGACGGCGGGCGGGGTGCCTTTGCCCCCCTACTCCGGCTTGGTCCACGGGATGTCCTTGTCCTTCTGCAGCACGCCCGCCGACTGTTTCGTGCAGCGTTTGCACAGATACGCCTCGCGCACCGGGCTCGACCACATCGACTCTTCGCGCACTTCCAGGCACAGATTGCACTTGGCACCGGCGGGGATGCCCTCGCTCCCGCCGCTGTCTCCGCCGCGAACGGTCAGCCCGAGCTCCGTGTACGCGACGGTCAGGCAGTTGCCGCAGACGCAGCTGCCGTGGTGCCCCTCGACCATGGGCCGGTCGTCGGTCCACACGTTGCCGCAGTAGTCACAGAGGAAATCCTCCATGGTCAGATTGTCCTCGTCACACCCTTCCCGCCGCATCTCTCACCTCTGCCCTCAGTGCCTACTGCTTCGCGCCCAGTGCCCTCACTACCTCTGCTCGAACAACTGTTTATACACCCCGCACCGCTCGATGAGCTGCTCGTGCGTCCCGTCGTCGATCACCCGCCCGTCCTTCATCACGATGATTCGGTCGGCCGAGGTGATCGTGCTGCGGCGGTGGGCGACGATGAGGCACGTGCGTGACACGGAGAACTCGCCGATCGCTTCGGCGATCTGGGCCTCGCTCTCGCCGTCCACCATGCTCGTCGCCTCGTCGAGGATCAGGATCGCCGGGTCGCGCAGGATCGCCCGGGCGATCGCCACCCGCTGACGCTGCCCGCCCGAGAGCGTGAGGCCCTGCTCGCCGACCACGGTGTCGTAGCCCTGCGGCAGCTGCGTGATGAAGCCGTGCGCGCGCGCCTGACGCGCTGCTCGCTCGATGCCTTCCTGCGTCGCGTCCTTGGTGCCGTAGGCGATGTTGCTGGCGATCGTGCCCTCGAAGATCACGGTCTCCTGCGTCACCACGCCGATCTGGCGGCGGAGGCTCCGCACCTGATAGTCGCGGATGTCGAGCCCGTCGATCATCACGCGGCCGCGCCGTGCGCCGTCCTCGCCCGCGTCGGGATCGAACAGCCGCGGGATGAGCCCGAGCAGCGTCGTCTTGCCGCACCCGTTGGGGCCAACGATCGCCACCCGCTCGCCGTGCTTGACCGTGATCGAAAGGTCCTGCAGCGCGGGCCGCGTCGCGTTGGGGTAGGTGAAGGTCACCTTGTCCAACTCGATGCTCTTGGCGTGGCGCGGCAGCTTGGGCAGCTTGCTGCTGTGCCCGGGCTCGGGCTCCATCTCCATGAGTTCCTTCAGTCGCTGGGCCGCGGCACTCGAGGCCTGCACCTCGTTGATGAGCCCCGTCAGCGGCTTGAGCGACGCCCCCGCGGCACCGAGCGCAACCAGCGTCGCGATGAAGCTCTCGACCTCGATGTGCCCGTCGAGGATCGCCTTTGAGGCGATCAGCGAGAGAATGCCCAGGGCAAAGAGGGCCAGCAGCTCGACCAATGGGCTCGCCAGCGCGCGCGCCACCCGCACCCGCATCATGTCGTGCATGAACTGCTTGTTGATGCGGTGGAACCGGCCCGCCTCGTAGCGCTCGGTCGTGTACACCTTGACCACCCGCAGCCCACGGAGCACCTCGCCGGTCGAGGCGTACAGCCCGGCCTGGCTCCGAAGCGCCCCACGCGACGCTCGGCGGATCCGCTTGCCGAGGCGCCGGATCACGACGTAGAGCACGACGATGATCGGCAGCGCCGAGACCACCAGCAGCGGGCTCAGCACCAGCGCCGCGAGCAGGCCGGCGACACCCTTGGTCACCTGCGCCACCGTCCGCGACAGCAAGGTTGCAAACCCCTGGCCGAGCTGGTGCGAGTCGTTGACGATGCGGCTGACCGGGTCGCTCGCGCCCCCCGCGACCACCGTCTTCAGCGGCAGGCGAACGACCTTGTGGAACGCCTCGCGCCGGATGTTGGTGCTCGTGCGGTAGACCACCGTCAGCGAGAGGTAGGCGTGCATGAAGTTGGCGATCGCGCCGAAGACCGTCAGCACACCCAGCACCGAAACGATCGTGACGATGGCCGTGAACTGCCCGGGGGGCAACGCCTCAACCCAGTCGGTCGGCAGCTTGGCCCAGCCCACGATCGCCGGCAGACTGCTGTTGTAGTTCGCGGCCAGTTCGGGCAGACCGCCGTGGTTGGGCTGCAGAATGCTCCGCAGCACCGGCGCGATCGAGACCAGCCCCACCCCGAGCCCCCCGGCCGAGACACACGCGAATACCATCGCCCAGACGATGGTGGCCTTGTATCGCAACATGCGGGAGGCAAAGTGCCAGAACGCGTCCATAAGGTCCACCAGTATTGAGCCCATCTCGGCCCGGGTACACCCGCCCGCCGAATAACCACCGAATGGACCGCCCGAAGGCCCCCGCAGACGCGATCCCGACGCTCAGCCCAGCCCGCCCATGCCACTCCCACGCGCCACGGTCGTCATCCCCTGCTTCAACCACGGCCGCTTCGTGGGCGAGGCCGTCGCCAGCGCTTTGGCCCAGACCGACGCCGAGGTCCGCGTCACCGTCGTCAACGACGGCTCGACCGACGGCACCACGCCGCGGGCGTGCGATGCGCTGCTCGAGACCTTTGACCCCGAGCTTGTGCGGGTGATCCATCAGGACAACACCGGCCTGCCCGGCGCGCGCAACCGCGGCGCTCGCGACGCCAATACCGACTATCTCGTGTTTCTCGATGCCGACGACACGATCGCACCGGACTTTGTCAGCAAGCTCGCCGCAGCCATCGACGACGCGGGGCCCGAGAGTGACCGTGTCAGCCACGCCTACTGCCAGGAGACGCTCACCGATCGCGCCCACGGCACGTGGCGCGTGCCCGAGTGGGACGCCGAGCTGCTGCTGATCACCAATCTGCACCCGGTCACCTGCCTGGTCCGGCGCCACGCCTTCGAGGCCGTCGGCGGGTTCGATGCCACCATGACCGACGGCTACGAGGACTGGGAGTTCTGGGTCCGCCTCAGCGCTCATGGCTACCGGGGCGTCCGCGTCACCGAGCCGCTGTTCTTTTGGCGCAGGCATTCGCAGGACACCATGATCCACGACGCGGTGACCAGGCACGACCAGCTCTATGGTCAGATCATCGACCGCCACCGCGAGGTCTACGACGCGAAGTTCGAGGCCATCGCGCGGCGCTGCAACTCGATGCTCCGCGCCTTTGACTGCAACTGGATCGACGAGACCGGGACCCCGATCCCGCTGCAGTACCTCCAGAAGAAGACCGGCGAGGCGCACCAGGCCGAGCAGAAGGCCGCGGCACTCGAGCTGCAGATCGCCGCGGCACGCGAGCGGGCCGAGGCATCGCGGCGCGTCTGCGAGGCGCAGCGGGCCGAGTACGAGAGCATGGCCGGCGTCCGGGCCCACCGCAAGGTCCGTCGCGTCGTGGACGCGATGCCGGGCGTGCTCCGCCGCCCGCTGCTGGCGGGAGTCCGCAGCGTGCGCCGGTTGATCCGCGTCTGAGCGCGCGCCCCCTGCGCCAACGCTCGCAGTGCTCCGCGCACACGGAACTGCGCCGTCGCAAACTCCCGGCCGCAAAAGAGAAAGAGCCCGCGGGACAGCGTCCCGCGGGCTCTGGAAGTGCACGGATCGGCGGCCGCGGTTAGCGGTTGACCACGTACGCCGCGTCGAGCGTCTTGTCGATGCGCCTGACGATGCTGGCCAGGTGTGCCGCGGTGTACTGATCGCCGGAGCTGTTGGCCTTGGCGGTGTCGCGGATCTTCTCGAGCTCCAGCACCGCGAGGTTGCTGATGGTGCGCATCGCCGGGCTGGTCGAGCGGTCCATCAGGGCAAGGGTGATCAGGCGGTCGGTGTGCTCACGCTGGAGGTTCCGATCGAAGCTGGAGATCGCGCCCTTGTCGGCACCCTTCCAGATCGATTCGCTGACCGTGTTGACCAGCTCGGCGAGGGTGAAAGCACCCTTCTGCCCGGCGGTGCGGTACTCGTTGTCGTAGACCCGGCGGAGGGTGCCGGGGTTCATGACGAAGGTCATCGCCGTTGCCTGCACGCCACCGATCATGTCGTGGACCGTGAAGCTCGGGTCGGCCATCATCTCGCTGGTGCCCGCGCTGTCCCACCAGTACTCCTTGCCGAAGTGGCGGACCAGATCGGGCGAGAGGCCGAAGGCGTCCTCGTTGAAGCTGTTGTCGATGATGAGCTTGAGGGCGCGGCGCTGCTGGTCGGCGGGCACGTCCTCGATTGCGGAGCGTCCGCCCTCGCTCTTGAAGTCGTTGTTGCTGAAGGTGCCGCCGATCCAACGCGACGCGATCGAGAGGCACTGCACCTGCGTGCCGAGCATGTTCTGGTAGCGCCGGCGGACCAGAGCCCACGACTCGCCGTCGTCAACGATGTCGCTGACCAGCTTGCCGCGGAGGTCATTGACCAGACCGAGACGCGACTCGCAGAAGTTGAGGTTGTTGGCGCCGTTGTCCCACGTCATGTTGCGCGGGTCGGAGCCGGAGTTCATCTCCATCTGGCTCAGGTAGATCAGGTCAGGCTCGCTGGAGCGCTTCAGCAGCGTCTCAAGCTCGCTCTCCGGCCCGTAGCCGTAGGCGATCGCCCACCGGTCGTAGGGGCCGACGGTCGGGGTCGCGTAGGGGCCCTGCACCTCGCCGAGCTCGTAGTTGATGTTCGCGGCGATGTAGTCCATGACCGAGCCGCTGGTCGGCTCGTTGCCCCACTTGCCGGAGTGGACATCGGAGAGCTTGCGGATCGTCGAGGCCGCCATGTTGTGCTGCAGGCCGAGGCAGTGCCCGACCTCGTGGCACGAGATGTACCGGATCATCGGCCCGATGTACTCCTCGGGGATGCCGTCGAGCAGATCGGTGTTCTCGTCCACGCCCAGCACCGAACCGGCCAGCGCCGCGTCGAAGAGCGACAGGTCGGCCGCGAGCATGTTGCCGATGCGGCAGGCGTGGTTGGTGTGATCGTGGGTGTTGGGCGCGAAGGGGTGGCCCTCCTCGCCAAACGCGTCGGCCCCGTGCTCATCGACCGAGAGGGCCAGGGCACGCTGCTTCCGCTCGCGCTCGCCCGGCGCGGCCAAGCGGACGCGCGGGTCCCACTCCGGGTGCTCGGCGAAGAACGCCATCGTCTCGGGCGTGAACGCCGTCTCGGTGATGTCGTCGCTGAGCCCCTCGAGCATGTTGCGCACCGCGCGGGTCAGGCCCTGGTGCCAGACCACGTCGGCGTCAAGAATCTCGCCGGTCTCGGGGTTGGTGCGGCTCGGGCCGATCGCGTAACCCTGATCGCTCGAGTTCCACCGGAAGAAGTTGTAGCGGGCGTCCTCGGGGTCCTTGTCCATGTGGGCGCCGGTCGCGGCGTCCTGCTGATAGACCACCACCGCGCCGTCGATCCCGATCTCGCGGAACGCCTCGTTCCACAGCTCGATGCCCTCGCGGACATAGCGGCGGAACTGCACGGGCGTCGTGTTCTCGATGTACCACACGATCGGCTGCTTGGGCGGGCTCATCTTGAGCTTGGGGTCGGCCTTCTCGACGTACCAACGGTTGATGAACCGCTCGGTGACATCCTGGTTGGCCGGCTTGGCGAAGTCGCTGTAGTTGTTGTAGAAGTAGCCGACGCGCGGGTCGGCCTTGCGGGGCTGGTAGCCGGGCGTGCCCGAGAGCTCGCCGATGGCGTAGCTCAGGCGGACCAGACGGCCGTTGCCCGAGGGCATCTCGTACTCGACGACGAAGTTTTCAGGGAAGCTCTTGGCCTTGGTGAGCTTGACGAGCGAGGCGTCCACGCCGCGGACGCTCGGGCCATAACCGCCGAACGCGCTGAAGCTGAAGAACTTGCCGGCCTGACGCGTGGCGATGGAGCCGAAGTCGATGACCGGACGCCCGCCGGGTGCCTCGCTGATGATCGGCACGGTCAGCAGCACGGTGTCGGTGTAGAGCTGCTTGATCGAGTCCTGCGCCTGCTTGTCGCCGCTGGTGCGGACATCGAGGTTGGGCATGATCAGCGCAAGCTGCCTGTCGTACCGCTTCCATTTGGCGTAGTAGGTCGGGCCCATCACGCCCGCCTGCGGGTCGCCGCCCGAGACCGTGCAGGCGATCATGAGCATCTGGCTCTCAAAATTTCCCGGCAGGACCGCGAGCAGCTTGCCGGTCTTGTCGTCCTTGTACAGGTCGTAGAGACCCGACGAGCCGTCCATGGTCGAGGTGACCTTGTCCAGACCCTCGATCGTCTTGTCGAAGGGTGGGAAATCGGGGCCGGCCGGGGCCGGTGCCGGGGCGGGCATGCTCGTCATGCCGAGACCGGCGGGGACGCCCACGCACGCGAGCAGGGCGAGAAGGACAACGGGTGTGGAACGGTGGGTGCGATGCATCGGCTAACTCCTGGTGTATACCACTGTGTGTTGCAGCGACTGTCGCCCCCCGCAGCAACCCTCGATTGTGTTTCAACTGATCGGATAGTCGGGTCCGAACTGTGGGCAGCATACATCAGGACCGCGACAGCCCGATGCCAACACCGATGCACACCGGGCAGATTTCTGTCAGACGCCCAAAGCGCCGGTTCAGTGCTCGTTCCAGTCGAACATTTTCGACCCGAGCACAAACCCCACGATTCCCACGGCCACCAGCACGCCGCACGGCAGCAGCATGTCCGCCGGCCCGAACTCCCGCCAGATCGCCCCCTCCATCGCCAGAATCGACCATTTGACGGGGCTCAGGTGGCTGAGGGTGATCATCCAGCCCTTCATGAACGCCAGCGGCATCATCCCGCCGCCAAACATCGCCATCACGATCATCACCGCCCAGCCGATGCCCCCCGCCGCTGCCTCGGTCTTCCCGAGCGTCGAGAGCAGCATCATGATGCCGACAAAGCAGACCGCGATGCTCACCACCGCCACGATCAGCAACGGGAGCGAACTCGGCGTGACGCCGAACACCAGCGTCAGCAACAGCAACAGGACCATCGCCACGGCGATGGTCGTCAGAAAACACGCCAGCCCTTTCCCCAACAGGACCGTGCTCCGCCCCATCGGCGCAGTGCGGAGGCGGGTCAGGGTGCCCTTGTTCCGCTCGGTCACCAGTGAGATGCCGAACCCCGCAGCACACCCCATGATGCCCCAGATGATCCCCTGCGGGAAAGCGATCGCGTAAGGGCTCGGGCCCTCGTCGCCGACGAGTTCCACCGACTGGATCGAGACCGGGTTGAAGGCCGGGCCGCCCTCACCATCGGCCTCGTCGTCGCCGCCGAAGACACCCGCCTCGGGCGCCTGCACCAGAAACGTGTCGAGGCTGTTGAGAAACGACTTGAAGATGAGCTTCTGCGCGGGGTTGAGGTCGCTGTCGTCGATCGAGGCGATCGAGTCCCGGGCCATGGTGCGGACGATATCAGGATCGAGGAACAGATCCTGGAGCCGCTCGTAGGCCTTGGCCGTGACGAGCCCCTGAATCAGACCCGCCTCGGCGGTCTTGGAGGGATCCACGCCGAGGACGAGTTCCATCGGCTCGCCCTCGAAGATCGAAGCCTCGCCGAAGCCCTCGGGGATGACGATGAACGCGGTCTGCCCACCCTTGCGGACGATCTCCTGCGCCGCCGCCCGGTCCTCCATCGTCGTGACGATGAACTGGCTCTCAGCCTCGAGCGACGCGGCGAACGACGCGGACGCCTCGGACCGGTCCTCGTCGACGACGATGATCTTCGTCCCGCTCCCTCCCCCACCACTCATGCTGGCGAAGATCGTGCCGAAGAAGACCGCGTAGAGAATCGGGAAGAAGAACGTGAAGAACAGCCCGCCCTTGTCGCGGGCGAGCAGCCGGAGGTCTTTGGTCGCCAGTGCCCAGATCTCGCGCATCGGTCCCCCTCGCTAGTCCCGCAGACTCCGACCGGTGAGATTCAGAAAGACCGTTTCCAGGTCGGGTCGGTCAACACGCACGCCCGTCGTGCTCTCGCTCGCGAGCGCCCGCTGCAAGACCGCCAGCGGCTCGGCGGTCTGCACGCGCTCCTCGCCCTCGTCCCTTTCGATCCGCACGATGCTCTCCCCGCCGTGCGCGCCGATGAGGCCCTCGACCGAGTCGAGAGCGAGCAACGCCCCCTTGTCGATCACACCGACGCGGGAGCACAGCTTCTGGGCCTCTTCCATGTAGTGGGTGGTGTAGACGACGGTCCGGCCCTGCGCGCGCAGCTCGCGGACGATCTCGAAGATCGCGTGCCGGCTCTGCGGGTCAACGCCGGCGGTGGGCTCGTCGAGCAGGACCACCTTCGGGTCGTGGACGAGCGCGCAGGCGAGGTTCACCCGCCGCTTCATGCCGCCGGAGAAGCCCTTGACGCGGTCGCGCGCGCGATCGGTCAGGCCGACCAACTCGAGCAGTTCGTCGGCGCGCCTGGTCCGGGTCGGCCCGTCGAGGCCATAGATGGAGCCGAAGAACGTGAGGTTCTCCCGCGCGGTCATGTCGTCGTAGATCGCCAGCGACTGCGGGGCGACGCCGAGCGTCGCGCGGACGGCCGCCTCGGCGGGGTCGCCGCCGTCGATCCGCACCGTGCCCGAATCGGGACCGAGCAGGCCGACCATCATGGCGATGGTGGTGCTCTTGCCCGCCCCGTTGGGCCCGAGCAGGCCGAAGACTTCGCCCGGCTCGATCGACAGAGAGAGCCCGTCGACCGCGGTGAGGGTGCCGAACCGCTTGCTGATGGTGTCGAGTGTGATCACGGGGCGACCCTTCCCAGCCAAGGTTGGCCGGGAGAGTGTTCGGCCTCCGGCCCCGGATCTTGCACATCTTGTCCGCCCGGACGGGCATTCTCGCGATCGGCCCCGCAGGCGGCCAGGACACCGGCGGCACCGGACGACGGCCGCTTATGGCTGCTGCGGTCAAGCTCTGACCAGATTCACGGGCCACCCGTGCACCGGGCCCGGCCGCCTGCGGGAACGACAGCGAGAATCAAGGATACGCCGCCCCACCCCGTCCGTACACTCTTTGTATGGAAGCCCCGCAAGGCCACCCCGGACGCCCCGTGAACCTTCCCAAGACCGGGCCCGGCCGGACCTCGAGCTCCGCACAGGCCCACGCCGAGGCCAAGTCACGATCGACCGTCCTGACGGCGGTGCGGATGTTCTTCCTGATCCTGGCCCTGTCGGTGCCCCTGCTGATCGCCATCCGGTTCCGCACCGGCGAGGCCGCGGCCAACCGCGGCGAGGCGATGTTCCTCGAGAACTGGTGGTGGGTGCCGCTGGCGATCGGTGTGGCATTTGCCGCGTCGTTCCTGGCAATCGACGTCCTGATCCCCCGCAAGAAGATCTCGACACTCGCGGGCATCCTGCTCGGGCTCATCGGCGGCCTGCTGGCAACCGTCGCCCTCAGTTTCATCGTCGACCTCATCGCCGAGTCGTGGGACCTGAATACCTATATCCCGACCCTGATCTTCTCGGTCAAGATCCTCATCGGGATCTCGCTCTGCTACCTGGGCATCTCGACCGTGCTGCAGACTCAGGACGACTTCCGGCTGGTGATCCCCTACGTCGAGTTCGCCAAGCAGATGCGCGGCGTGCGGCCGCTGGTGCTCGACAGCTCGGCGCTCATCGACTCTCGTATCGTCGAGGTCGCCGAGACCGGCATCAGCCAGGCCCCGATCATCATCCCCCAGTTCATCGTCGAGGAGCTCCAGCGCCTCGCCGACTCGGCCGACCGGCTCAAGCGCGCGCGCGGCCGGCGCGGGCTCGAGGTCGTCACCCGCCTGCAACGCTCGGCCCTCCTCGATGTCTCCATCGACGAGAGCCCGATGCCCAGCAAGGCTGTCGATCACATGCTGGTGGACTTTGCCAGGCAGCTGCCCGGGATCATCGTCACCACCGATGTCGGGCTCGCTCAGGTCGCGGCGATCCACAGCGTGGTCACGCTCAACCTCAACGATCTCGGCAACGCGCTGCGCCCCAATGTCGTCCCGGGCGAGGTGCTGCGTGTGCAGCTCATCCGCAGGGGTGAGCAGAAGACGCAGGCTGTCGGCTATCTGCCCGACGGCACGATGGTCGTTGCCGAGGATGGGAGCGAGCACATCGGCGACAGCGTGGAAGTCACCGTCACCAGCATGCTGCAGACCTCGGCGGGCCGCATGATCTTCGGCCGCATCGGGCCGGAGCCGGCACGGACCGACCAGGCCGATCCCGACGCAATCGAACCGGCGCAGTCGATCCCCGCGGCGCCTGACGCACCCCAGATCGGCGCAGCGGACGACTCAACCGAGCCCGACCCCGCGCGGCCCTCGCCCCAGACCGAGCCGCCCCGCGGCCCGTTCCCTCCCAAGCCGCCCTCGCGCTCGAACCGCGCGCGCAACCCGAGGCGGTGAGCGATGCCGCAGTTCCTTGTCCTCTATTCAACGCCCCGCCCGACGTTCGCCACCGACGCGACAAGAGCCGAGCAGGACACGATCGCAGCACACTTTGCATACTTGGAGCGGGCCTGCGAGGCGGGAACACTCATCCTCGCGGGACGCACGCTCGACGAGCCGCCCCTGGGCATCGGGGTGTTCGAGGCCCCGTCCGAGAACGAGGCACGGGCGTTCGTGGAGGCCGATCCGGCGGTGCGGAACCGGGTGTTCGCTGCGGACGTCAGACCCTACCGGGTGGCGCTTCGTGGGCGGGGGCTGGTCGGCTAGGATGACTCCGGGGACACACACGGCTGCCGCGACCGGCGGTGCCGCCCGTTCGGAAGGAATGCACGATGAAGTTTTTCTGGGCGTTGATCGTGGTGCTGGTGGCGGCCACGGGTGTGCTGCTGGCGATGCGTGGGAACGACCAACCGAGCGCAGCCAGCACGATGGCGACCGCCGGTGCCCCCAATGCGGGCTCGCGTGAGATGGCCCCCCAGCAGATCGAGCCGGCCCCGGAAGCTGCCGACGCGGTGGAACAGGGCGTCGCGGCAGAGCCTCAGGGCGTCCCGGAGACTGTCGAGGCGGACGCTGCGGACGAGGGCCCCGAAGTGGTGGTCGAAGTCGGCATCCCCGAGTTGCCGGTCGATCCGGCGACACTCGAGGGCGAGCCGGCGCCGCTGTCCGATGACACTGCCGTCGCCACTGACGCGGCCGAAACTGCAGACCCGGGAGTTACCGACGAAGCCGCGACGGCCGACGCGACCGCGGACGCGGGCGACGCTGCCGCGGAAGTCGCAGACTCCGGAAACGCGCTGATGCTCAACGACCGCTACCGCGTGACCGGCGAGGGCACGGCCGAGTCGCCGTACCAGATCGACTTCGACATGCTGGTCGCGGTCGAGCAGGACTACGCACCCAAGGAAGAGGGCAAGAAGGAGATCCCCGAGTGGATCAACGTCCTCAACGGCAAGCACGTCAACATCACCGGCTTTGTGGCCTTCCCGTTCCTGTCGGCGACGGCCAACGAGTGCATGGTGATGCTCAACCAGTGGGACGGCTGCTGCATCGGCGTGCCGCCCACGCCTTACGACGCGGTCGAGGTGCAGTTCGCTGAGCCGCTGGATCTGAACCGGGGCATCCCCAACTACGGCACGCTCAGCGGCGTGTTCCGTACCGACCCCTATTTGGTCAACGGCTGGCTCATCGGGCTCTACGTGATGGACGACGCCAAGATCATCGAGAGCGGCAGCAAGAACCAGTCCGGGTTCTAGCCCGAGCGGCACGCGATCGCTGATGTTCTGGCCGCCGCGCGGTCGGTTCGTCTTGGCGCAACCGGCGGTTCTCTCTACGCTGTTGGTGGGACGACACCACACCGTGAGGAGAGATACCACGATGAAGCTCACCCAAATTGCCGCGATGACGGTGCTCTACGCCGCCGGTACAGCCTTCGGGCAGTGCGACCCGGTCTGGGACATCACGCCCGGTAACCCCGGTGTCGGATCCGGCTACGCCGACCCGTCGGCCGGCTGGGACGACGGCAACGGCGAGGCCCTCTACATCGGCGGCTCGTTCGACCGCATCGGCGGGTTCAGCAACCTCCGCGGCATCGCCAAGTACGACCCGACGACCGGCGCCTACTCCAAGCTCGGCACCGGCATCTCCTACGGCAACACCAACGGGTTCATGACCAGCATCATGCCCTTCGAGGCCAACGGCGAGTCGCTGCTGGTGGTCGGCGGATTCTTCAGCTCGGCCGGCGGCGTGGAGGACACACAAAGCCTCGCGGCCTGGGACGGCCAAGCGTGGCGCTCGCTCGGTGCAGGCTTCATCCCGCCGCAGGCGGTGTGGGGCATGACCATCGGTGACCTCGGCGACGGCGAGAAGCTCTTCTTCGGAGGCGGGTTCACCGACATCGCCGGCGGCCCGGCCAGCGGCGTCGCGAGCTGGGACGGCCTCTCGCTCGAGGTGATCGGCGAGGGCGTCGGCATGACCGGCTTCAGCCCGTTCGTCAACGAGCTGGTCACCTGGGACGACGGCGGGGGTGAGTCGCTCTTCGTCGTCGGCAGGTTCGACACCATCGACGGCGTCAACGGCACCAAGCTCGCGGCGGTCTACCGGCCCAACAGCGGCTGGGAGCCCATCGGCAGCGGGCTGATCGCCCAGTCCAGCACGACGACGCTTGATGCTGCGATCGTCTACGACGACGGCAACGGCGAGGCCCTCTACATCGCGGGCTCGCCCTTCCGCCCCGCGAGCGGCGGCGGGTTCAACAGCGTGTTCAAATGGGACGGCACCGACTGGACACCCGTCGGCCAGAACGTCGGCGGACGCGTCACCGCGCTCATCGAATGGGACGATGGCACCGGGCCGGGCCTGTACCTCTCCGGCACCGCCACACCCGACATCGCCTACTTCGCCAAGCTCGAGGGCGGCCAGTGGGTGCCCTATCTCGGCGGCGTCCTCGGCCCGTCGATTTCCGGCAACTTCCCGTCGGTCTTCGGCATGGGCACGTTCCGCGGCGACCTCGTCGTCTGCGGCAACTTCACACGGACCGGCGACGAGCAGACCTCGAACGGTGTCGCGTTCGTCACCACGTGCGCCTCCGATTGCATCGCCGACTTCAACGGCGACGAGGTGGTCGATACCCGCGACGTGCTGGCCTTCCTGAACGCCTGGAACGCCGAGGATGAGTCCGCGGACATCGACGGCAACGGCCTGATCGACACCCGCGATGTGCTCGCGTTCCTGAACCTCTGGAACGCCGGCTGCTGAACCGGACCTTTCGCGCAATCATCAATGGGCCCCGTGCGTGAGCACGGGGCTTTTTTCACGCAGAATGACCGGTGTGCTCTCCCCGGTCACATCTCAAGAAAGTTGCGGAGCAGCTTCGGGCCCTCGTCGGTGAGGAAGCTCTCGGGGTGAAACTGCACGCCCTCGAGCGGGGCGGTGTGCGGCTCGCCCTTGCCCCACTCGCGCCGGAGGCCCATGACCACCCGCTGCGGCACGGGCTCGCCCCCGCCGGCCTCGGGTTCGACGAGGTCCTCGGCCCAGGCGCTGGCGACCCAGCCCCCCTCGCCCGGCGGCGGCGGCGCGGGCACCGTCCTGGCCAGCACCACCAGCGAGTGGTACCGGGTCGCGGTGAAGGGATCGCTGAGCCCGGCGAAGACGCCCTGCCCGTCGTGGTAGACCGGGCTGGTCTTGCCGTGGACCTGGATCGCGTGGCGCGAGACGGTCATGCCGTGCAGCTCGCCCATGCACTGGTGCCCGAGACAGACGCCGAGGATCGGCACCCGCCCGGCAAACCGCTCGATGATCGCGGGCGAGACGCCGGCCTCTTTGGGCGTGCAGGGGCCGGGGGAGATGATGATGCGGGACGGGCCGCGCCCGTGGTCGAGTGCCGCGGCCTGGTCGGGGGTGATCTTGTCGTTGCGGACCACGACCAGGCTCTCGCCGATCACCAGCGACGGCTCGATCTCGCCGAGCCGCTGGACGAGGTTCCAGGTGAACGAGTCGTAGTTGTCGATGAGCAGGATCATGAGCCGCAAGGATAGGTGCGGCACGCGGGAAAGACTCGTGTGGCATGCCCACGCTTCGTGGGCATGGCGTTCTGCAATGGGGTGACGCCCGAGCACATGCCCACGAAGCGTGGGCATGCCACACACGGGTTACCGGAAGGAGCCAGTCTTGATCCGACGTCAGGCCCGGCTGACCTCGACCTTGCCGCCGGCCACGTCCTTGATCGCCAGGCCCCGGGCGGCGAGCTGGTCGCGGATGGCGTCGGCGCGGGCGAAGTCCTTCGCCTTCTTCGCGTCGCGGCGTTCGGCGAGGAGCGTCTCGACCTCGGCAGAGGGTTCGACGCCGGTGAAAAGTCCGATCTCGGTCTGCGTCGCGGCGGCCTGCGCCAGGCCCAGCACGCCGAGCACCGCGTCGATCTCGCGCAGCGCTGCCGCATCGGCCCGGGTCGGGGCTTCGAGCGAACCGGCCCAGCGGTTGAGCGCGCCGAGCGCGCCCGCGATGTTGAGATCATCCATCATGGCGTCGGCGAAATCGGCGAGCATCGCGTCGGGGCGCGCACCCTCATCGCCGGACGCCTCGCCGGAGGCAACGACCCGCCGCCACCGCTCGACCATGCGCGCCGAGTCTTTGAGACCCTGCTCGGTGAAGTTCGCGTTGGCCCGGTAGTGCGTCTTGAGCAGCTCGAGCCGCACGGCCGCGGGCTCGTGTCCCTTGCCGAAGAGGTCTCGGGCCGTGAAGAAGTTGCCCTTGCTCTTGGACATCTTCTCCCCCTCGACGAGCAGGAAGCGGGCGTGGAACCAGTGGCGGGCGAAGCGCTCGCCGCCGGTGCACGCGCAGCTCTGCGCCCGCTCGCACTCGTGATGGGGGAAGATGTTGTCCTCGCCGCCGGAGTGCAGATCGATCTCGAACCCGCCGTCGGGCTGGGCAAAGACGCGGTCGAGCCCGCCGGGGACGAGCCGGTCGAGGCTCATTACCGAGCACTCGATGTGCCAGCCGGGATAGCCCGCGCCCCACGGCGAGTCCCACTTCATCAGGTGCGAGGCGTCGGCCTTCCAGAGCAGGAAGTCGGCGGGGTGGCGCTTGCTGGCCTGGTTCGCGGCGCTGACGCGCCCGCCCGCCCCGCCGCGGAGTTCGTCGAGCGAATTGCCGCTGAGCGTGCCGTAGGAAGAGAACTTCTCCACGTCGAAGTAGACCGCGTCGCCGGCCTGGTAGGCAAAGCCGCGCTCGATCAGCCGCTCGATCATGGCGATCATGCCCGGTACGTTGTTGGTCGCGCGGGGCAGCAGGGTCGGGTCTTTCGCGGCCTCGATCGCGACCTTGAGACCGAGCTTCGTCGCGTCCTCGACAAAGCGGGCGGCGTAGAAGTCGGCGATCGACCGCGGGTCGCGCGGGTCGACCGAGGCTTCGGCGTGGGCGGTGCCGGCCTTCTTTGACTCAAGCAGCCGCCGCTCGGCGGCCTGCATCTTGTCCTCGCCGCCGCCGTCGGCGTTGTCATCGTCGGTCATATGGCCGACATCCGTGATGTTCATCACGTGCACGACCCTGCGGCCTTTGGCTCGCTCGGCCACGGACCGATCGTCATTGGCCAGCTCGCAGAGCGGGCTCTCGATCCAGCGGCGCAGCAGGTCCGCCGCCAGGAACGAGCGGAAGTTGCCGATGTGGGCGTCGTCGTAGACCGTCGGGCCGCAGGTGTAGAACGTCACGCTCGCCGGATCGGCGGGGGTGAAGGGCTCGACGGTGCGGGTGAGCGTGTTGTAGAGCTGCAGCGGCATGGGGGCAATGGTACGCGCGGGCGTGGGCCGAACGGCTACACCGACGCGCCGGACCGAAGCCGGCCCTCTACTTCGCCATCACGCGGTCCTGCGGGTCGGAGGAGCCGGGCTCGGGATCGTTCGCCGGCGGAGCGCCGACGCGGACGCGGACCACCCGCGTGGGCTCGGCCTCGAGCACCTCGACGGCCAGCCCGTCGGTGACGAACGACTCGCCCACGGTGGGGATGCGTCCGAGCCGCACGGTCACGAACCCGCTGACCGTGTCGTAGTCCTCGTCGTCGGGGATCTCGAGCTTCAGGGCCTCCAGTTCGTCGTTGGCGTCGTCCACGTTCATGCGCGCATCGATGATGGCGGTGCGTGCCTCGGTGTCGATGATGACCTCGGGCGCGCCCTGCGTGGGGTCCTCGTACTCGTCCTGAATCTCGCCGAAGATCTCCTCGACGATGTCCTCGAAGGTCACGAGCCCGGCGGTGCCGCCGTACTCGTCGATCACCATCGCGATGTGGACCTGCTGGGCGAGCAGTTCGGCCATCAGCTCGCGGACGGTCTTGGTCTCGGGCACGAACACCGCCGGACGCAGGATCTCCTTGAGATTGAACACGGGGCTGACATCCGGCGAGCTCATCCAGCGGAGCAGGTCCTTGGCGTAGAGGATGCCGGCGAGATGGTCGAGGTTCTCGCGGTAGACCGGGATGCGGCTGTGCCCGCCGTCGCGGACGTAGGCCTTGACCACCTCGAGATCGTCGGTGTAAGCCAACGCCTTGATCTCGGTGCGGGGGGTCATGATCTGCTCGACGGAGGTCGAGCGGAACTCGACAACCGCCTCGATCATGTCCTGCTCGGTCTCGTCGAACTGTCCCTCGGCGCGGCCTTCCTCGACCACGCTGAGCAGCTCGGCCTCGAGCACCTCCGCCTCACGTTCGGCATCGACCTTGGCCAGGCGACGGACGATCTCGTCCACCAGCCGGTTCACGCCCAGCACCGGCGTCGCCAGAATGTGGACCAGCCGCACCAGCCACGACAGCCGCAGCACGAGCGATTCGCCCGCGTGCTCGGCGATGCTGCTCGGAATGACGAACGCACACAACCAGAGGGCCACAGACGCGATCGTCAGCGTCAGCACCACGTGCAGCGTCGTCGGCGAGGACGAAACGGTCGCCGGGTCGGCCGCGGCCAGCGCCCCGGGCTGAGAAATCCAGAACAACAGCCCCACCACGACCAGCAGCGAGGAGATGACGCGGGGCAGCCCGATCGCCATGCCGTGTCCGTCGATGTCGGCCAGGATCCGGTCGACGCGGCGTTGCAGCGTCGGCTTGCCGCTGTCCTCGGCCATGTCCTGGAGCGTGGTCCGGACGAGCGTGCGCAACGCCATGTGCAGCGTCGCGAACAACGCAGAGGCGAACAACGCCACGAGCGTGATGAAAAAGCCCGTCATGGCGCTCACTGGATGGACTCCTTGGCGCGGTCGCTCGTCGGGGCGTCCTCGCGGCTCGCGGCTGCGAAGATCGGGCCGACGCCCGCCGCCTCCAGCAATCGGTCTTCCTCGGCGTGCATTCTCGCAGCGTCGGCCTCGGAGTGGTCGTCGTGCCCGAGACAGTGCAGCACGCCGTGGACGGTGTAGAGCAGAAGTTCGTGCTCGGGCCGGAGCCCGCGTTCGGCCGCCTGGCGGGAGGCCTCGTCGAAGCACAGGAGCAGATCGACGTCCAGCGGCAGGTCGTCGTGCTCGCGCAGGTCGAATGTCAGGACATCGGTCGTGCCCGGGATGTCGAGCCACTGCATGTGGGCCTCGGCCATCTCGTCGTCGCCCACGATGCGGCCGCGGACCTCGCCGCCGCGGGTCGCCACGGGCCCGAGCGCCGCGGCTGCGGTCGAAACGAGCCACTCCCGCCGAGCCGGGTCGAGCAGGCGGTCGTCGTCAGAAATCTCAATGTGCAGGATGGCGCGACGGTCCCCCGGACTGGGAGGCTCGATGCACTGCGACGCGTCGTCTTCCATCGGTGTGCGGTCTCGGGCGTCCACTGCCGGACGCGGGCGGGCGGCTCTCGCACCTTGCGAGGCCGCCACAGCAAACAGACTCTACCGTCTCAAAGGGCCGAGTCCAACAAACGCCGGTGCTGCGGCCCGCGACCGGGCGGTCCCGGCCGGATTTATTCGGACCCCTCAGCCCTTCAGGCGGGCGGCGGTGCGGACCGTGGCATCGACAACCGCCCGGACCGCCTTGGCCTTGGCAGGATCGGCCATCGAGCCGTCGGGGTTGAACGCCTCGTGGGCTCCGCCGAGGGCGAACTGGGCCGGGACCACGTGGGTGCCGATGCCGCTGAGGATCGCCCGGACGTGCACCAGGCCCCGAAGCCCGCCCAGGCCGCCGGGCGATGCCCCGAACAGCCCCGCGACCTTTCCGTCGAAGCAGGCCAGCTTGGCCTCGCCCTCGCGGGGCCGGCTGAGCCAGTCGATCGTGTTCTTCAGCAGCGGCGTGATCGAGCCGTTGTACTCCGGGCAGCTCAGCAGGAACCCGTCGTGGGCCTTGAACAAGTCCTTGAGCTTCAGCGCGTTGGCCGGGAGGCCCTCGGCGGCCTCGAGGTCCTCGTCCATGATCGGCATGGGATACTCGGCGAGTTCGAGCAGCGTGACCTCGGCACCAGCGTCCCTGGCCATGTTGGCTGCTGCGGCGGCGAGCTTGCGGTTCCACGATTCGCGGCGGGTGCTGCCGGCGAAGACGATCAATCGGGGTGAGGGCATAGCGAGGGGTCTCCTGCTCGTGCATCCGAGCATTCGCTCGGTGTAGATGCGGGGATGTCGTGACGATCTCCACGGATGCTAGCGGCGGACGCCCCGTCCGGTCGGGCCCTTCATCCGCGCGCCGCCCCGCTCACCGAGCCCGCCGCCTCGTCTCCACGAGATCGACCAGCCACGACGAGAAGGGCACTCCCGACCGCTTGAGCACACCCGCGGGCCACCGCTGCGCGCGCAGCGTCTTCATCAGCCGGGCCGGGGCGTGGCGGTAGGGCCGCTTGCCGAGGATCCACTTCCAAGAGCCGCGGAAGTGGTAGCGCGAGACCTGGAAGACGCCGAAGCTCTCGACGTGCGAGTAGTCCAGATACGCCGTCGCCTCGGCGCGCGTGGGGTAGAGCACGTACCGGCGCACGCGGTCGACGATCGCGGGTCGCAGATCGGCTGCGGCGGTCTGGAGCGCCTCGGGGGTGTCGAGATAGTCGCTCAGATAGTCGTTGATGCCCTGCCAGACCTCGCGGAACTTGCCGCGGAAGTTGCGGGACTCCTCTGCTTCGACCTGCGCCTCGGCGTGCACCCAGCCGCGCCGGTCGCGGTGGTAGCCGGCGACCGTGCCGTGGGGGGCGGTGGCGAACATCTCGAAGACCGAGTTGTGCGTGAGCAGGCACTCGCTCATCCAGTCGCCGACACGCGTGTCGCAGTAGAAGCCGTGCCTGGTCGAGCCGGGCTCGTCCATCGCGGGCTTGTGGTCGAGACCGAAGTAGATGCCGTGCATCTCGGGGCAGTCGTCGCGTCCGCGCACGGCGCGGTGCAGGTTGGTCTGGATCGAGCCCTTCCAGCCGATGTCCACCAGCGCGACGCGCCCGGCGTCGAAGAACCCGCGCTGCTGCAGGTATCCGCCCAGCAGCCCGCGCAGCTCGTCGCGGTGCAGCTCGAACGCCCGCTGCACGTGGGGGTCGTCCACGAAGCTGCTGAACTCCGGGTGCGCGCGCGGGCGGCGGATGGGCTTGTCCGGGTCGGTCAGGCCGTGACGGGCCGCGAGGTGAAAGAACACGTCCTCGGGCAGGCACAGGTTCTTGAGCAGCCGCCGGAGCGACTGGCCGGGGTACTGCTGCCAGATCCTCGCGATCTCGGGCTGGGTGAAGCCGTCCATGCTCGCCAGGAAGCTGAGCCGGCGGTTGACCGCCAGATACGTCCCGCGGGGCTTGTGCTGTCGAACGCCCAGTGCCGCGGCGATGCGGTGGTACATCCGCATGAACATCCATCCCTCGCGGCTGAGGAAATAGACCCGGTCGAACGACTCGGCGTGCTCGACGATGTGCCTCGCAAAGGCGATGTAGGCCGGGGCGAGCGAGAGCCCGAGCTGGTAGTGCGGGTTCCGGGTGTGAGCCGCGTCGGTCTTGACCTGCCGCGGATCGGACTCGATCGCGTGGAGCGCCTTCTCGCCGGACCAATAGGGATTGTTCCGGGCCAGCCGCTCGCGCAGCGCCATCCGCACGCCCGCCGCCCCGCGCAGCGGCGGGGCACCGACGGGCTCGACAACCGATGCTGCGGGCACAAGGCGGAGCACGCCGGACCCGGGCCGGTTTGGGACCTCTACCTCGACAGGCTCGGCTCTGGCGGCGGCGTGGGCGTTCATCGGCGGCCCTCCGCCGGGGCGGGTCTCAATCCGGAAACCAGCGCGACGACCGCGCCGGCACACCGGAACGGGGCGGCCAGGAGCCACGCCGCAGCCCGCAGCCCGCGGACCCCGAGCACCCGGACCAGCGGCCCGGGCAGCCGATCGGCCAGCGAGACCGCCAGCTGCTCAACGAGGGTGGGCTGGGCGAGCGGTCCGCTGGCATCCACCAGCGCATGCATCCTCGGGCCTCCGGGCGCAGCGCGACCCGCCCGCCAGCGGCTGTAGGCCGCGGCGGAACTTCGTCTTGCGATGACTGCCCAGAGGCTTCCCCGAACCATGGCTGACTATAAGCCTGCCCCCCACCGGGCTGTTCCCTCTCCCGGATCGCGTCTCGCCGGGCGGTGTCCCTGTTGGCGAACTCCCTGCTACAGTTGCCGCGAACCCCGTTCTGGCGGCCCCAAGCCTTTTTGAGCCGCCCGAAACCGCACGGAAGGGTAAACGGATGCCGTACACGCTCAAGCCCGAGCAGGGCTTCACCGTCGATGCTGACAACACCGAGTATCTCGGCGGCCACGTCGACACCGGCGATCGGTGGGTGCTCAACTTCGGTCCGCAGCACCCGGCGACGCACACGACGCTCCGCCTCGTGCTCGAACTGGACGGCGAGCGCATCGCGCGGTGCACGCCGCACATCGGCTACCTGCACTCCGGCTTTGAGAAGCTCGGCGAGCACCTGGACTACAACCAGTACGTCTCGATCACGAGCCGCATGAACTACCTGAGTTCGATCTCCAACAACATCTGCTGGCACCACACCATCGAGAAACTGCTGGGGATCGAGATCAACGCCCGGTGCAAGGTGCTGCGGACGATCATGGCCGAGATCGGCCGGATCCAGGACCACCTGCTCTGCATCGGCGCGGCCGCGCTCGACCTCGGAGCGTTCACCGGCTTCCTCTACGCCTTCAACTCGCGCGAGGCGTCGTACGACATCTACGACTACATCGCCGGCCAGCGCTACCACCCGGACTGGACCCGCGTGGGCGGCCTGATGCAGGACCTGCCCGACGAGGAGCAGTTCAAGCGGATCATCAAGAACTTCCTCTACAACGACGTGCTCAAGGCCGTCGGTGATCTCGAATCGCTCGTCCTCCGCAACCGCATCTTCATGGACCGCACGCAGGGCATCGGCATCATCTCGGGCGACGAGGCCACCGCGTGGTCGATGTCGGGCCCGCTCGCCCGCGCCAGCGGCGTCAAGCGCGACCTCCGCAAGGACATGCCCTACCTCTGCTACGCCGACAACTGGGACGGCGAGGGCGCCGAGGCGGTCAAGTTCAGCGTGCCCATCGCCCAGGACGGCGACGTCTACTCCCGCTTCCTGGTCCGCGCCGAAGAGATCAAGCAGGCCGTCAAGATCATCGAGCAGCTCATCGACAACATCCCCGGCGGCTCGCCCAATGTCGGGGTCGATTCCAAGGCCGTCAAGCCGCCCAAGGGCGAGGTCTACGGCTCGATCGAGGGGCTCATCCAGCACTTCGAGCTCATCATGACCAACCGCGGCTGGGAGGTCCCCGTCGGAGAGGTCTACGGCGCACACGAGACCTCCAACGGCGAACTGGGCTTCTACGTCGTCGCCGATGGCACGAGCCGAGCCTTCCGCGCCCGCACCCGCCCGCCGAGCTTCATCAACTATCAGGTGATCGCCAAGCTGCTCGAAGGCCACATGCTGGCCGACACGGTGGCGGTGCTGGGGTCGCTGAACGTGGTGGCGGCAGAGCTGGATCGGTAACACCGGACGGACCCGGTCTCGCCGGTGCGTCGGTTTCGGTCCAAGCCGGGACTCGATCCGGCCGATATCCTCCGAGTGACCAGCCCCGCTCCGGCGGCGGCCCTGCTCCGGAGGATGACCATGCCACGCCCACGACCTTTCGCCACACTCACCCTTGCTGCAGCGTTGGCCCTGCCGATGCTCGCGGGCGGGTGCTACAGCTACAACACCCACGTCCACAACGCGTCGAACCAGAGCGTGCAGGTGAGCATCCTCAAGGGCCGATATCAGCGCGAGATCGGCAGCGCGGTGCTCGCCCCCGGCGGCAGCGTGGGCTGGCGCGGCGCGACCAACGGGCCGGTCCTCGCTCAGGTCACCGCCGAGGGGGTCGTCCACGACGTCTCGCTGCCACGCCGCGCGCTCACATCGATCGACGTCTGGGGCCAGGAGGTCAGCGTGACCATCGCCGGTGTGGAGCAGGCCGAGGTCGCCCCGGCCGACACCTCGACCGAAGCCCCCGCCGAAACCCCGTCTGAGAATGACTGGGAGCCCGACGAGGGTGCCGACGCGGACCCCGCGATGGACCAGACCGAGATGATCGATCTCATCGAATCGGACAGCTAAGCCCCGCCACCAAACGCCCCCAGCCGCCGGAGACCGACCCATGCCCCGCACCGCTTCCCGCATCCTCACACCGCTCGCGCTCCTGTCGTGCCTGGGCCTCTCGGCCTGCGCCACGCTGACCGGCGGCAACCCGAAGACAGAGATGCTCGTCGCCAACCACACCAGCGGCCCGATCATGGTGAACTACCTCCAGAACGAGGAGAACGGTGCCCCGGCCACCATCGGTGTCGATCAGGAGGTCCAGCCCAACAGCACGATCCGCTACAGCGGCAAGGCCGGCGACACCGTGACGGTCTACGCCGCGAACGAGCCGCCGCTGACGCTGGTCTTCGCTCGACGCAGCCAGGTGGTCAAGGTCTCGGAGTCCTCCGAGGGCGTGGCGGTCAACGTCAAGCAGGGATACACCGATCCGAACCGGCGCTGAACAGCGCTCACGACAGCCTGCCTCTGCCGCAATCTGCAACCGAAAGACCCCGAGCGATTGCTCGGGGTCTTTGCATATCGCTTAGGGGTCTGGCGGACTACTCGACCGTCACGCTCTTGGCGAGGTTGCGGGGCTTGTCCACATCGTGCCCGCGCAGCACCGCGGCGTGATAGGCCATGAGCTGCAGCGGCACCACCGCGAGCATCGGGCTCAGGAACTCCTCGCACTCGGGGATGTAGAGCACCTCTTCGGCGACCTTGGCGATCTCGGTGTCACCCTCGGTCGCGACGGCGATGACGTGCCCGCCGCGGGAGCGGACCTCGGCGATGTTGCTCATCACCTTCTCGTACTGGCGTCCCTGGTTGGCGATGAAGACGGCGGGCATGCCGTCGTCGATGAGGGCGATGGGGCCGTGCTTCATCTCGGCCGCGGGCATGCCCTCGGCGTGGATGTAGCTGATTTCCTTGAGCTTGAGCGCACCCTCAAGGGCCGTGGGGTAATTGTATCCCCTGCCGAGGAAGAGCCAGTTGTCGCGGTCGACGTAGCGTTCGGTGACCTGTCGGACGCGGTCGTTGGTCTCGAGCACGCGCGCGATCTTGTCGGGAACGCCCTCGAGCTGGGTGAGGCAGCGGGCGCAGACGTCCGGCGACATGAACCGCCGGCGGGCCATGTAGAGCGCCAGCATCGTGAGCACCATGACCTGACCGGTGAACGCCTTGGTGCTGGCGACACCGATCTCCGGGCCCACGCGGAGGTAGACCCCCGCGTCGGTCTCGCGGGCCATGGTCGAGCCGACGACGTTGACCACGCCGAGCGCCAGAGCGCCGCGGTCCTTGGCCTCGATCACGGCGCTGAGCGTGTCGGCGGTCTCGCCGGACTGACTGACGCCCACGACGACGGTGTTCTCTTCGATGATCGGGTTGCGGTAACGGAACTCGCTGCCGAAATCGACCTCGGCGGAGATCTTGGCGAGGTCTTCGAGGAGGTACTCACCGATCATCGCCGAGTGCAGCGCGGTGCCCTGCGCGGTGAGGATGAACCGGCGGGCCTTGACCAGTTCCTTCGAGAAATTGGCCAACCCGCCGAGCACGACGCGCCCCTCGTTGCGGTCGATACGACCGCGGAGTGTCGTCGCCAAAACCTTCGGCTGCTCGAAGATTTCCTTCTGCATGAAGTGGCTGAAGGTGCCGATCTCGATCTGCTCGAGGTCGAGCTCGAGCTGGCTGATCTTGGGCGTCACCGGCGTGTCGTCGATCGTGCTGGTGCGGAAGCCCTCGCGGGTGATCCGCACGACGTTGTAGTCGGCCAGCGGGAACGCCTGGCTGGTGTGGGCGACGATGGCCGAGGCGTCGGACGCGACGACGTATTCGCCGTTACCCACGCCGACCATAAGCGGCGAGCCCTTGCGGGCGACGACGAGCGTGCCCGGCTCCTTCTCGCAGATCACCGCGATCGCGTAGGCCCCGGTGACCTCCCGGAGCGCCGCCTTGACCGCCCGCTCCAGATCGTCCTCGTAGAGCTCGCCGATCAGCATCGCGAGCACCTCGGTGTCGGTCTCGCTGGTGAAGGTGTGGCCCCGCTCCTCGAGATAGGTACGGAGTGACGAGTAGTTCTCGATGATCCCGTTGTGGACCATCGCGATGCCGTTGCGGTCGTCGCGGTGCGGGTGGCAGTTGGCCTCGTTCACGCCGCCGTGGGTGGCCCAGCGGGTGTGGGCGATGCCGAGCGACCCGGCGAACCCGCCGGCCTCCTGCAGCCTCTCCTCCAGTTCACTGACCCGGCCCACCGAGCGGGCCACGTGCAGCACGCCGCCCTCGATGGTGGCGATCCCCGCAGAGTCGTAGCCGCGGTACTCAAGCCGCTTGAGACCCTCGATCAGGAGCGGCTCGGCCGTCCGGCCGCCGATATACGCCACGATTCCGCACATGCCTCGCCTCCAGAGTCAGTCGGCCCGCAGACCGACCGCGCAACAGACTTACCAGCCACTCCGTTCATCGGGCCGAACAGACCCCGCGGTCCACGGCAACGCGGTGGTTGTACGCGGCTGCGGAGCAGCCCGATCGGCCGTCCGGCAAACAATCCGCGCAATCGTGTCCCCGGGGGACACGGCGGGGCACCGGCAACCGTTCTTTTTATGCGGACGTTGGCTCGGCGACGGGTCAGTTCAGCGACGTGATGTCGTCGTCGGCGATTTCGTGCCCGGTCGAGCCGAGCCGGTCGGTGAGCTGGGCGACGGCCAGTTCCGCCCCGGCCCTCCCCCGGAACAGGCGGAGGATCAGCAGGATCTCGTCGGCTCGCTCGATCGGCTGGCTGTCCATGACCCAGAGCGTGCCGACCGGGCGACCGAAGTTGTCGTCCACGCGGACGCCGATGTAGGACTGGACCCCGAGCGTCCGGCCGAGATCCCATCGGGGGAATCGGCCGAGGACATCGGCGGCGGCCACGACTTCCTTCTCCCTCAGCGTTGCGCCGCAGGGCGAGACACTGGCAAGGCACTCGGCCTGGCTCGTCATCTCGCCACGCTCGGCGATGCAGATCGCGGCGAGCACGTCGGAATGGTCCGTCGGCTCGGTCATCCCCGCCCAGCGGACGCCGAGCACCGTGGTCAACGCCCTGGCGAGCTCCGAGAAGAACTGGTTCTGCCCAGCGCGCGCCACGCGGCTGTCGAGCGCGCGGACGAGGTCGAGTGTGTGGCCCTTGAGCTCGAGCTCGGAAGCCGGAAGCGCGGGCGCCTCCGTGCCGGGAGCGTCGAGCAGGTCCAGATCGGTCGCCGCCCGGATCATCTCGACGCGGTTGCGGACATTGAGCTTCTGGTACACCGAGCGGAGGTGGTTCTCGATCGTGCGCGGGCTCCGACAGAGCCGCTGCGCGACCTCCCGGTTCGAGAGCCCTTCGGCGACGAGTTCAACAACCTCCAACTCGCGTGGAGTCAACTCGAGCCGCGAGTCCCCGGGATCGCCCTGACCGCTCTGCAGATGGACGCGTCGGTTCGGCAAGTTGCACTCCTGCGGCCCCCGGCCGCCGGTGTGATAGTACGCGCAATATAAGGCGCAGATTCCCCCGGATTGCATGAGATGGTTATGGCGTATTTCTGCGGATCAGAGGTTACCCTCGTCCGAGGGGTTCCATGACAAAGAGCGCGTAGCCGCCATCTGTCGCTTCAACGACATCGCCCTCCTCGTCGACGGCCGCGATGACCCGCATACCGGCGCGGGAGAGGAGCGCGTCCCACTGCGACATGCTGTACGTACGGAGTGCAAACGAAGAATCACGGTGTTCGGTTCCGCCGGGTCGCTCGATCACAAGGTGACTAATCACCTGTTCGGATCGTGTATGCAGATTGCCTTCCGTTCGTGGGGGAATGTACTGAACGACCTGCGTGACCCCCAGTGAACCCCGCCTTCCCGACCAGACATCCTCGCTCGGCGGCTCGTTGCCGTAGGCGGTCAGGCTGAGGCCGACGACGTAGACCCCGCCCGGCGCCAGCACCCGCGAGACCTCGGCGAAGTGGGCGCACATGGCCTTGTCGCTCGGGAGGTGCCGGATGGTGTTGATGAGGTTGAAGGCCATCGTGACGCTGCGCGCGCCGACGCGGCCGGCAAAGTCGGTCATGTCGGCGACGAAGAACTCGCTGGCGCCGTAGTCGGGCTCGCCCGAGGGCGCGCGCGCCGTGGCGAACTCGATCATGCCCGCGAGCAGGTCGAAGCCGACAACGTCGGTCCCCCGTCGTGCGGCCGCGTGCAGGTAGCGCCCCGTGCCGCAGGCCGGTTCGAGCCAACGCCGGCGGCGCGCGCGCAGCTTCTCGGGGACAAACCGCCGCTCGATCATCTCGAGCCCGGCGACCTCCGCAGCGGTGCCGGGCGCGTGGAGCACGTCGTAGACCAGCGCATCGTCGTAAAAGCCTGAGCGGGTTCCGGCCATCGCTCTGAGCGTAGCAACAGCGATCTGCGGCGGTCAGGCCTTGAGTTCGTCCCGGACGCGCTCGAGCAGGCGCTTGGTGGCGAGGATGCCCTCGTCCTCGCCGAGCGTTTCGCCCTCGTACTCGATCCCGACGCGGCCGCGGTAGCCGGCGTCGAGCACGATCTTCATCATGCGCCGGTAATCGGTGTTGGCCTCGTTGCCCTCGGCGTCGAAGTCGTGGCTCTTGGCGCTCACCGCCTTGGCGTAGGGCATCATCTCGGTGACGCCCTGGTAGCGGTCGTACCACGCGTCGGGGTCGTCACGCCTGGACCAGTCCAGACAGAAGTTGCCGAAGTCCGGAAGCGTGCCCAGCCTGGGGTGGTCGGCCAGCTGCATCACCCCGGCGAGCCACGCGCCGTTGGAGCTGAGCCCGCCGTGGTTCTCCACGATCACGTTCAGGCCGGCCTGATCGGCGTATTCGGCGAGCTTGCCGAGCCCGTCGGCGGCGAGCTTCTGCTGTTCCTCGTAGGTGCCCGCGCTCGCGGCGTTGACCCGGATGGAGTGACACCCGAGCGCGCGCGCCGCACTAACCCACGGCTTGTGGTTCTCGATCGCTTCGTTCCGGCGTCCGCCGTGGGGGTTGCCCAGCTCGCCCAGCCCGTCGCACATGATGAGCAGGCTCTTGACGCCGTGGTCGTCGCACCGCTGGCGGAGGTCGGCGATGTAGTTCTTGTCGCGCGGCTTGTCCATGAAGAACTGGTTGACGTACTCGACGGCGTCGATGTCGAACCGCTCCCGCGTCACGCGCGGGAAGTCGAGGTTGTCCATCCGGCCGCCCTTGAGCGCGCGATGGAGCGACCACTGCGCAAGAGAGATCGAGAACAGGGGGTCGGCCCCGGCGGTGGGCCCGGCCGGCTGCGGCTCGGGATCGGGTGCGCCGCCGCCGTGCTCGTCACGCACCTCGGGCGTGTGGCTCGGGGAAGAACAGGCTGCGAGGGCGAGCCCCGCGGCGGACGTGGTCGTGACTTTGAGGAAATCTCGTCGTTGCATGAGGCCAGCATACCCGCCGGTTGGCGTGCTCTCGGTCCGGACGCTCCGAAGCCGCCGATTCAGGTCGCGGCGGGCGCCCCGGCGAGCCACGAGGGCAGCACTCGGGGCCTGCCGTCGGCGTCCAGACACGCGAGGGTGGTCTCGGCGGTGATGAGCAGGTCGTGACCCGCCCTCCGGTTCGCCTCGGCTTCCGCCGGCGAAAGCCCGGGCCGCTCGGCCAGCCGGACCTCGTACTCGTGCCGGATCTTGACCCTGGTCACGTTTGCCACCCGGACGTGGACGTCGATCAGGTCGTCGTAGAGGGCCGGGCGCTTGTAGGCGATCTGGAGCCCGATCACGGCGAGAAAGACCCCGGCCGCTTCCAGCTGGCTGTAGGCGATCCCGCTGGTGCGGAGCAGCTCGGTGCGGGCCTCCTCCAGCCACGGGACGTACGAGGCGTGGTGGGCGACGCGCATCGGGTCGCACTCGCAGTACCGCACCCGCAGCCGGTGAACTCCCTCGGTCCTGGGAGGACGGTCGGGTGTGTGCTCCGGCGGCTGCGGGCGGGGCGTCGGTGTGGGGTGGCGAGATTCTGCCATGATCGGCCCAATCCTACACTCGGGGTTCATGCCCGAGCCCGCCGCACATCCGCAACGCGAGACTCAGGTCGTCGAAAGCGCGCCGCAGCTCATCGTCCGCCGCTACCTGATCGACGACCCGATCTCCGACATCACGCAGCTGCTCCACCGTTCGTACGCGGTGCAGCACTCGATGGGGCTCCGCCCGCTGGCGGGGCGGCAGGACGACAAGACGACGCTCGGGCGCGTGCTCAACAGCGAGTGCTATCTCGCGCTGTTGCCGGATGCCGACGAGCCCGAGCGCCAGCGCATCGTCGGCGTGATTCTCTTCAACGAGCACGAGCAGGTGGCGTTCCCTGATTTCTTCCTGCAGCCGCACGTGGACCATTTCGCCATGTTCGCCGTCGAACCGGGGCTGCAGGGCCACGGCATCGGGCGGTCGCTGCTGGAAAAGTGTGAGGCACGGGCCCGCGAGGAGGGCTCGAGCGAGTTGGCCCTCAGCATGGCCGAACCGGACACCGCGCTCCGGAGCTACTACGAGCGCCGGGGGTACCGGTTTGTCGAGCACTGGCAGTGGCCCTACACCAACTACCGCAGCTGCATCCTGAGCAAGCCGATCGACTGACAACGAACCGGAGCGGCGATGCGCGGTAGGCTGGTCGGCATGATCCGCACAGCCCTTGCCGCCGTTCTCCTGCTTGTTTCTGTCACCGGTGCGCGCGCGCAGGACAGGCCTCCCAACATCGTCGTGATCTTCTGCGACGATCTCGGCTACGGCGATGTGATGCAGTACGCCGAGGGGTACGAGACGCCCCACCTCGATCGGCTCGCGAGCGAGGGAATGACGCTGACCAGTTTCTATGTCGCCCAGCCGGTGTGTTCGGCGTCGCGGGCGGCGCTCCTGACCGGGTGCTATCCCAACCGCCTGGGCATCCACGGCGCGCTGGGCCCCGGGGCCAATCACGGGATCAACGCGACGGAGACCACGCTGGCCGAGGTGTGCAAGCAGCGCGGCTACGCGACGGCGGTCTACGGCAAGTGGCACCTGGGGCACCGTGAGCCGTTCCTGCCGACCAATCACGGTTTCGACGAGTTCATCGGGATCCCGTATTCCAACGACATGTGGCCGCGGCATCCGGACGTGACCGAGGAGCAACGCCTCCGCAAGCAGGGCTACCCGGATCTTCCGCTCTACCACAACACCACGATCATCAACCACGATGTCACCGTCGAGGATCAGCAGCAGTTCACGAAGTACTTCACCGAGCGGGCGGTGCAGTTCATCGAGGAGCACGCCGGCGGGCCGTTCTTTGTGTATCTGCCTCACCCCATGCCGCACGTGCCGATCTACGCCAGCGAGGCGTGGGCGGGCAAGACCGAGCGCGGCGTCTACGGCGACGTGATCAGCGAACTCGACTGGTCGCTTGGCCGGATCACCGAGACGCTCGACCGCCTGGGGCTCGAGGACGACACGATCGTGGTGTTCACCTCCGACAACGGGCCGTGGCTGAGCTACGGCAACCACGCGGGCACGACCGGCCCGCTGCGGGAGGGCAAGGGCACCACGTGGGAGGGCGGCGTGCGGACCCCGTGCGTCGTGCGCTGGCCGGGGGTGATCGAGCCGGGGCGTGTCTCGGCCGAACCGGTGATGACGATCGATCTTCTGCCGACGGTGTGCGAGATCCTCGATGTCCCGTTGCCGACGCTGCCGATCGACGGGCGGAGCATCCTGCCACTGCTGCGGGGCGACGAGGGGGCGGCCTCGCCCCACGAGGTGCTTTACTTCTATTACCACAACAACAATCTGCAGGGGCTCAGAGCGGGGAAGTGGAAGCTGTACGTCCCCCACCGCTACCGCACGATGCAGGGCAGCACGCCGGGCAACGACGGGATGCCGGGGCGGTACAAGTACATCGACATGCCTCTGGAACTCTACGACCTCGAAGCCGACGTGAGCGAAACGACAAACCTCGCCGAATCCCGGCCGGAGGTCGTGGCCGAACTCATGCCGCTGATCGAGGCGGCCCGGGCGGACATGGGCGACAAGCTGACCGACCGACCGGGACCGGGGCTGCGTGAGCCGGGGCGATGGACGCCGGCGGAAGGGCCCGCGGAATGAAGAGTACGCTGAAGGCTGGGCTGGCTGCGTGGTTTCTCGGCGGCGGGGCGATTCTGGCGCAGGACGTTCCCGCGGACGACTGGTGGCGCGACGCGGTGTTCTACGAGGTCTTCGTGCGCTCGTTTGCCGACTCGACCGACGGACCGCTCGCCGGTGACGGCGTGGGTGACCTCCGCGGCCTCATCGAACGCCTCGACACCCTCAACGACGGCGACCCCACCACCGACACCGATCTCGGCGTCACGGCGCTGTGGCTCATGCCCATCTGCCAGTCGCCGAGCTACCACGGGTACGACGTGGTGGACTATCTCTCGGTCGACGACGAGTACGGCACCAATCAGGACTTCCGCGACCTGGTCGAGGCTGCGCACGCCCGCGGCATGCGCGTCATCGTCGATACCGTCATCAACCACTCCTCCAGCGAGCATCCGTGGTTTGTCGAGTCCCGCGATCCTGCATCCTCTAGGCACGACTGGTATGTGTGGAGCGAAGAGCCTTTGGAGGTCGAGTGGGGCTCGACGGTGTGGCACAGGCCGCGGGGGCAGACCGGCGAGCACTACTTCGGGCTCTTCTGGCGGGGCATGCCCGACCTCAACCTGCAGAACCCCAAAACCACGCGTGCGGTGCACGAGTTGTCGCGCTTCTGGCTGACCGATCTGCGCGCCGACGGCTTCCGGCTCGACGCGGCCAAGCACCTGATCGAGGTGTGGCCCCGCGTCGAGAACACGCAGGAGACGATCGACTGGCTGAAGGCCTATCGGCGGGCCATGAAGGCTGCGAAGCCGGACGCGTTTCTCATCGGCGAGGTGTGGGCCGACGCCGAACAGGTCGCGCGGTACATCCCCGACGCGCTCGACGCGGCGTTCGAGTTTGATCTGGCGTTCGCGATCGTCGAGGGTGTCCGCGATGGCGACGCGGTGCGCATCCGAAACGCGATCACCACGGCGCAGGCCTCCTACCCTCACGGACAGTTCGCCACGTTCCTGGCCAATCACGACATGCAGCGGACGATGACGACACTGCGCGAGACGGCTACGAGCGATGAGGACGCCCTTGCCAAAGCCAAACTCTGCGCGACGATCCAGCTCACACTCCCGGGGATCCCGTTCATCTACTACGGCGAGGAGATCGGCATGACCGGTGCCAAGCCCGATCCAGATCTCCGCACACCGATGCAATGGACCGGCGATGCGCGCGCGGCGGGATTCACCGAGGGCGAGCCGTGGCGTCGCCCCAACGCCGACACGCCGCGCGTCAATGTCGAGGCGCAGAACGCAGACCCGGGCTCGCTGCTCTCGACCTACCGCAACCTCATCCGCCGGCGTCAGGCGCACACTGATCTGTGGCGGAGCCCGCTCACGCTGATCGACACCGGCAACCCGGACATCCTCGCGTATGGCTATGAGTTGGATGGGTTCCGGCTGATCGTGGCGGCCAACTGCTCTGACCGGCTGCAGTCCGGGGTCCGCGTGACGCCGGAGGAAGACGGCGGGCCGATCGGGCCTCTCTCGCTGAAGCCCTGGGGCGCCACGGTGGTGACGATCGCAAACTAAGCCTTTCCCTTAGCCCAACACATGGAAGTTGTTGCAACTTGCTGAAACTTGGGATTTGGGGTTGTGCATCCGGACCGATTCGGTAGACTCGACCCCCGTGGTGGGAAACCTGATCATCCTGATCGCGCTGGCGGGTGCCCCGGCCGAGGGGGCTGCGACGCCGCTGCGGGCGGAGGTGCCGGTCATCACCGAGGTGCTCTACGCCGTGCCCAAGGGGGCCGAGGGCGACGCGACGGGGGACGGCAGCCGGCACGCGACGGGCGATGAGTTCATCGAGATCTACAACCCCACGGCCAAGGAGATCCGCCTCTCGGGGTGGACGATCACCGACCGCAACAAGCCGGACGCGGGGCAGTTCCTCTTTGTCTTCCCCAACTTCCGGCTGGGGCCGGGCGAGACGGTGGTGGTCTTCAACGGGCTGGACCAGACGATCCCCGGGCCGGTCGGCGACGCCGAGAAGGCCCCGGCCGAGCCCAACGACCGCTTCGACAACGCCTGGGTCTTCACGGCGGGCAACACGTCGGCCCAGGTCGGGCTGGCCAATTCCGGCGACTGGGTCTGCCTCCGCACCCCGTCGGGGGAGGTGGTCTCGTGCCTGGAGTGGGGCACCACCGACGAGACGCCCCCGGTGGGCGACGCCCGGCTCGAAACACTGCCCCGGACCTCAAGTTCCAGCGTGCAACGCACCCTCGCCTCGCCCGAGGGGGTCTTTGAGGCCCATCCGACGGTCCAGGGTCTACGATGCTCTCCCGGCACGCCCCCGCCCCCGGCGGGTGCCGTCGCGACAGCACCCGACGACTAGGCATGGCCCCCGAATCGGCCATGTGTTTCGGCCACCAGACTCGGCGAGGACACGAACATGCCCTGGATCACCAAGGACTCCGGCACCACCAAGATCGAACGCCGCGACGAGCCCTACCTGAGCGAAGCCCTCGTCGCCGAGATCCGCGACAAGTATCTGCCCCGCTACGAGCGCAAGGCCGGTGCCCTGCTGCCGGCGCTGCACCTTGTGCAGCACGAGTACGGCTGGGTCCCGCACCAGGCGATGGTCGAGGTCGCCAGGCTGCTCGATCTTGCCCCGGCCGACGTCATCGACACCGCCAGCTTCTACGAGGAGTACTGGCTCAAGCCCAAGGGCAAGCACGTCGTCGCGGTCTGCCGCTCGATCGCGTGCGAGTTCTGCGGCCAGCCGGAGATCACCGACGCGGTGCGTGAGCACCTCGGCGTCGATGTCGGCGAGACCACCGAGGACGGAGAGTTCACGATCATCGAGCTCGAGTGCCTCGGCTCGTGCGGCACGGCCCCGGTCATGCTCGTCGATCACGACCTGCACGAGAACGTCAAGCCCGGGCAGGTCGGCGAGATTCTCAACAAGGCCAAGGCCTCGGCCGGGCACTGAACACCCTCTCCTTATGGCACAAGAACGGCCAAGCTCGCTCATGCGGTCACTCGGCCAGTTCGTCGGGCACCTGACCAGCGCGGTCAAATCGGACCCGGCCAAGGCCGACGCGACCAAGCACGGAGGCGAGAAGCGCGAGGTCCGGCGTGAGGTCGAGGAACGCGAGGAGACCGGGCCGGACGGGCGCAAGGTGACGCTGCGGCGGACGACGGTCGAGGAGATCGAAATCCAACCCGCTGCGGATCGGAACAAGACCTCTGACCAGGCCTCTGCCAAGACCACCGACGGAGACGCGCCCCGTGAGTGAAGAAGCGGCCACAAGCGGCGGGCTGATCTCCGGGCTCTCCGGACTGCAGAAGCTGTGCCTCGCGCTCGCGGCGGTGGTCAGCCTCTCCGGCGCCGGCCTGTGGGGGGTCGGGGCGACGACGGCGGGCGACCGGGCCAAGAGCTCCGTGACCGACTCTTCGGGCGCCGCCGACTCGGGCGGATCGGGATTCTCGCCGCACGGCTTCACCGACAGCACGACTTCCGGCGAGGACGGTGTCGAACGCACCGGCACGGACAGCGGTGACGACGCGGAGAAGTCGCCGCTGGAGCTGTACTCCCCCACCATCTTCCGGCTGGGGTTTGCGTTCTTCCTCGGCTTTGCGGTGGCGTTCGCGCTGCGGGCGGCGTTCAAGGTGGTGCTGCTGGTGGTCGGCGGGGTGTTCCTGCTGCTGATCGGCCTGCAGATGGCCGGGCTGGTGAGCGTGAACTGGGAGGCGTTCGAGGGGATGTACAACACCTCGACGAAGTGGCTCGCCGGGCAGACCGAGAGCTTCACTGCGTTCCTCCGCGGCTATATCCCGTCCGGCGGGAGTGCGGTCGCGGGCTTTGGGATCGGGATGCTCAAGAAGCACTGAGCAGCGGCTTGATCAGCGGGCTTTCTGGCGGTAGAGCGAGCGGTCCACCGTCGCCGCCATCGCGGCTTCGTCCAACTCTTCGCCGAGAAACTCCCGCACCCTCGCGGCCTGGGCTGCGGGATCGCTGATCACATCGCCGTACCACACCTCGATGCACCGCGCGTTTGGCTGGGCATCGACCCAGCGCTGTGTCGCTACGAGGTCTTCTTCGTAGGCGCGTCGGATCTCCTGCAGTGCTGCGGCCGCGCCGCTCCGGCCGAGTCGGTCGAGCATCGCGGATTGCGACGCGAGGATTTCGTCGAGGTCCCGCCGCATGAGGACGACGCGGTAGTCGTGACCCTCCGGCAGCACCCGCAGCAGCGCGTGGACGACTTTGACCACGCACCCGCCGGCCTCGTCGAGCCACGAGTCGTCGGTGGCGGTGCGTTTGACCGCCTCGAGCTCGTAGTAGCCGCGGGGGTTGTCGTCGTCGGCCTCGCGGACGCCGTCAGTGAGTGCGGGGAGGCCCCCGGCCTCGAGCATCTGCATCATGAGCGAGGTGCCCGAACGCGGGAGGCCACTGACGATGGTGACGGGGTCGTCGGACGGCCCGGCGCTGATCTGGGTGGCGGCGCGCGGCGCGGGGCCCGCGCGCCGCCGGGCGGCTGCGCTCCGGAGCGAATCGGCCCGCTTCCTGTGGAACGCGGCCTTCTCCGCGTTGCCGGTGTGCTCTTCGTGCATCGACGCGAGCATCTCGTGGGGCACGGGGTCGCGCGGGGACATCCTCGTCGCCACGCGGCAGGCGTCGAGCGCCCACGGCACCCGGCCCGCGTCGAGCAGGGCGCGGGAGAGATTGAGGTGGGTCTGCGGCCGGTGGCGCATGAGAGCGATGGACTTGACGTGCGCGAGCACCGCCTCGGGCGCGCGCCCGGTGCGCTGGTAGACCACGCCGAGACCGTCGAGGGCCTCGGGGTCTTCCGGCTCGTACTCGAGCGCGCGCACGAACACGCCCTCGGCTTCCTCGAGCCGGTCGGCCCGCACGTAGAGCCTGCCCATGTGCCCGAGCAGGCCCGCGACGGGCTTGCCGGTGCGCTCGAGAGCCTCGAGCTGTTCGATGGCTCCGGCGAGATCGCCGCGGCGTTCGGCGATGAGCGCGCGGCTCACGGCGGCGCGGGGCGAGAGGTCCGGGTCTTCCGGCAGCCGGGCGAGCATCTCCTCGCAGGCGTCGAGCCGCCCCATCTGCATGTGGGCGGTCGCTATCGACATGATCGCGCTCTTGTCGTCCGGCTTGGCGTCGAGCACGCGGCGGAACTGCTCCATCGCCAGGCGCGGGCGGCCGGTCGAGAGGTACACCGTGCCGAGGTTGCGGTACTGGTCGATCTCGACCTCGCTGGCGTCGTCGTCGCCCACGTAGCCCAGGTCGCGGAGCTGGCGCATCATCTCGCGGTTGACCGCCTCGTCGTCGAGGTCTTCCGGCGGCAGGGCGTGGGGCGGGCCGTTCTCGTAGGTCTCGATCATCGGCACGTGCTCGCCGACCTCTTCGAACGCCTGCACGAGCGCGCGCCCGTCCATGTCGCGTGCGACCGGCACGCCCAGCAGCCGAAGCAGCGTCGGCGTGATGTCGAGCAGCGTGGCGCCGTAGACCTCTTCACCCCGCTTGATGCCCGGGCCCCAGAGCGCGAGCATGCCGAAGGTGCGGTGCCACGCGACGGGCTTGCCGCCCTTGATCGCGCTGGTCCCGCCCGGGCGACGCTCGTCGGAGTAGAACCCGTGGTCGGAGCAGATGACGACGACCGTCTTGTCGTCGATGAGCTTCATCAGCCTGCCGAGCATCAGGTCGTGCAGCCGGTAGCACGCGTTCATGACATGCTTGTACTTCTCGAAGTCGTCCTCGCCGACGTGCTCCATCCGCGGCGGGTTGTACTCCATGAACGCGTGGGCCATGCGGTCGATCGCGTCGTAGTAGACGCCGAGGAAGTCCCACGGCCGCTCGCTGATGTAGGCGGTCGCCGCGTTGTGGACCGTTGCGCAGTGGGCGAGCAGCACCCGCAGCTCGCGCAGCTTGGGGTCGTGGAAGCAGTCTTCCTCGGTCGCCCCCGGCACAAACTCACGCACCTGCTCAACGCCGATCATCATCGGGTGGACCCGCGTCTCGGCGAGGGGCTCGAGGTCTTCGGCCGGGTGGACCGAGCCCCGGGCGGGCGTCCAGCCGTGGAAGGGCTCGCCCTGCTTGAGCGCCCCGCTGGGCACGGGGAACCTGTCGCTGACGATGAATCCCTCGACCGGTTCGGCGGGGTGGCTGGCGTACCAGTTGATCACGCCGGAGGGTCGGCCGGCGTCGTGGAGGATGTTCCAGATCGCCTTGCACCGGCGCGAGCGGGCGGTGACGGGCCGGGCCTTTTTGCCTGAGGGGTCGGGCTCGGCAAAGCCGAGGATGCCGTGGCGGTCGGCGTGTTTGCCGGTGGCGATCGAGGTCCAGAGCATCGGCGAGAGCACGGGCTGGAGCGTGGCGATGTTGCCGCGCACGCCCTCGGTGAGGAAGCGCTGGAGGTTGGGCATCTCGCCGCGTTCGAGCAGCGGGTTGAGGTGTCGCCAGTCGGCACCGTCCCAGCCGAGCAGCAGCACCCGGCGGTCGGGCCGGTTGTCGGAGCCTGCGTCCTTGGGCATATCGATCTCGGCGGCCAAGTCTTACGCGCGTCGTTTGCGCGAGAGGGCGCCCGCGGCACCGATGGCAAGCACGCTGAGCGCGCCGGGCGTCGGCGCGCCGGCCGCGACCGCGACGCCGGGCTCGGTCTCGTAGCCCCACGCGAACACGTCGATGAAGCCGCCGAAGTTCTGGACGCCGATCCAGCCGTAGTGGAACTGGTTGTCGATGGTCAGCCGGGCACCGACATAGGTCGGCGAACCGTCCGGTGGCAGCAGGCCGCGGAATCCGCTGTCGTACTCGCCTGTGTAGTAATCGTACGACGACCAGGCAAACTCGAGCGTGCTGCCCTGGCTCCACGCGCCGTTGCTGAGGCCCGGGCCAACCAGCTCGCCCGAATCGATCGGCGCGGCGTAGCGGTCCCGGAATCCGCTGTTCCAGAGCTCGCCGCCGGCGCCGCTGAGGTAGCTGTGCTGGTAGGAGAACGAGGGGTAGAAGTCGCTGAAGTAGTCCATGTAGAACGAAGTGCCGGTCACGTCACCGACACCCCCGTAGGTCTGGTCGGCGGAGGACTTGGTCAGGTCGAGCACCGAGTAGTACCACGAATAGTCCGTGTCGTTGTCGTAGCGGACTGGTCCGGCGTAGGTCACACTCGTCGCGGCGATCGCGGCAGCGAGCGCGAGGCAGTCCTGCCCGCTGGGGTTGATGCTCCACGCGAAAGCGTTCTCTTGGGTCGTCATCTCAAACTCCTCTACACCCCCAAGTTCAGGTCTGAGGCCAGACTACAGGCTCTGGCCGGATCCGCCGCTCGGATTTGGGCGAGCGCGGCGTTTTTGAACACAAAGTCCGTGCTTTGTGCGGGTGATTTCTCGGAGACTGCGACGCGACATGATCACTGCCGTTTCCCGATGGCCCGCACAAAGCCGCGACCGACAGGCTCGCGGCGGCCGATCTCCTGCCGCGTCAGTCGTCCACGCTCCAGCGTCGTTGATGATTGCGAAGGCGCGAGGCATGTCCGGGCTGGAACTGAGGTGCCGCGGACGGAGAATCGACCGCCAACCGTCAGCACCCCCGCAGCTCTTCTCCCGGTTCACCAGCCCGACCAGCAGGCTTAGGGCTTTCAAGGGCCCCGCCGAGCGACCTGTGCGGAGGTCACAACCCTCGCCCCGCGGGCGGGATTCGGCCCGCGGCCTCCCTAGAATCGACACCGGCTGCTGGCCGGTATCTTGAACTGCGCGCTGACCGAGACCTCGGGAGTTTCCCACCATGGGCAAGACGGCCTACGACGGCACCCCCCGCCACCTGCTCTGCAAGCGGATCCCCACGCCGCCCTTCGGCGACTGGAACGACCGCCACTACGTCGATTACGACGAGTATGTCGCCACCGGCGGCTACGTCGCCCTGCGCAAGTCGCTCGCCCAGTCGCCCGACGAGGTGACCAACGAGGTCAAGAAGGCCGTGGTCCGGGGCCGCGGCGGGGCGGGCTTCCCGGCGGGCGTCAAGTGGACCTTCCTGCCGCCCGTCCCCGAGGGCAAGACCCCCGGCGAGCCGGGGGCCGAGCGTTACCTCGCGGTCAACGCCGACGAGTCCGAGCCGGGCACCTTCAAGGACCGGCTCCTCATGGAGTTTGACCCGCACCAGCTGCTCGAGGGCATCGCCATCTGCTGCCACGCGTGCAAGCTGCACAAGGCGTACATCTTCATCCGCGGCGAGTATCACCTGGCCGCCGAACGCCTCGAGCGGGCGCTCGCCGAGGCGTACGAGAAGGGCATCTTCGGCGACAAGTGCATGCAGAACTCCGACGCCAACACCGGCGGCGGGGCCCGCTTCCGCGTCGATTGCCACGTGCACCGCGGAGCCGGGGCCTACATCTGCGGCGAGGAGACCGCGCTGCTCGAGGCCATCGAGGGCAAACGCGGCTACCCCCGCATCAAGCCGCCATTCCCGGCGGTCGAGGGCCTCTTCGGCCGGCCGACGGTCATCAACAACGTCGAGACGCTGTGCCACCTCACGCTCATCATGGACGAGGGCGCCGAGGCGTTCATGGCACAGGGTGTGGAGAGTTCGATCGGCGGGCCGCCGAGCTACGGCACCAAGCTGATGGGCATGAGCGGGCACGTCAACCGCCCCGGGTGTTACGAGTTTGAGCTCGGCATCCCGCTGCGGCAGTTTGTCGAGGAGCACTGCGGCGGCATGCGCGGGGGCAAGGCGTTCAAGGCCGCGATCCCCGGCGGTGTCAGCATGGGCATGCTCGGCACTGACCAGTACGACGCCGAGCTCGACTTTGATATCGGCCGCAAGTACGGCGTGCTGGGCCTGGGCACCGCCTGCCCGACCGTCTTCGACGAGGACACGGACATGGTGGCGGTGGCGCGGAACATCTCGCGGTTCTTCAAGCACGAGAGCTGCGGCCAGTGCACGCCCTGCCGCGAGGGCTCGGGGTGGCTTTACCAGCTGCTCAGCCGCATGACCGAGGGCGACGCCCGCACCAAGGACCTCGACCTCGCGCTGGAGCTGGCCGAGAGCATGGGCAGCATGCCGGGCACGACCATCTGCGGCCTGGCGGACGGCAACAACTTCGCGATGAAGACGATCATCCAGAAGTTCCGCCCGGAGTTCGAGGCGCGGCTGCAGAAGACCTTTGTGACGGCGACGGTTGGGGTGAGCTGAGGCTCGACCGCGCACGCGAGAAGCGGGGTTTGGCATGAGGAGCAGAGGGCTCTCCACGGCGTGCACGGCTCTGCTGCTGGGCGCGCTGTCAGCCGCGCCGATGCTGCCCGGCTGCGAGCGATCGCCGACCGAACGGGCGGACGCCGTCACCGACCTGACCTGGGAGCCACAGTTTGCGCGACTCTCCGATGAGCTCCAGCTGCTCGTTACGTTCCGCGAGGAGTACGTCGGGCGTCTGCAGATGATGGACGTCGCCGACGAGTCTCGGGGCGAGACCGCCGACGCTCTGCGACAGGCTCTGATCGATGCTCAGCCGCAGATCGAGTCCTGCCTGACCGCCGCCGCGGAGCTCGACGGCACCGTGCCCGAGTTGCGCTGGGGTGATGAGTCGGAAGTCGCCTCAGGCGCGCATCTCGAGCGGGCGCGAGCGCGCGTGCAGAACACCGCCCGGCTGCTCAGGGCCGACGCGGTCCGTCAGTGGGAAGAGGGTCGGGAGGCGGAGGCGTGGCGACGGCTGACCGGCGCGGCCCAAATCTCGCAGCACCTGCTCGCCCAGGCGCGCGAGGATCACCACCAACTCGGTGCGCTGGTGTTCTATCCGGTCGTCTACACGGCCGAGGCCCTTTGCCAGGTACGGCCGGAGCCCGGGCACTCGCCGGAGTCTGCGGCGTTTCTTGCGATAGTGCTCGAAGTGGAAGCGTCGCTGCGGCCGGACGAGCCGAGATGGCGGCAGGCGATATCGCGGCTGCGTGCCTCGTTGGAGTAGCGTTCAGCGGCCACTCTCGGAGACCGTTCCTACCATCGCACATGGGGACACTCGCACAAGCATGCCCGGGATGCGGCCAGCGTCTGACCAAGGGTCAGGTTGTTTGCGTGTCGTGCGGCTATCACCTCGCAGACGACCGCAAGCTCGACACCAAGGTCACGAAGGTGAAGGAGCGTGTGCTGGCCAAGCGCGCCAAACGCCGGGCGGCCTCGATCGGTGTGAGGCTGATCCCCCACGGCGTCACGCTCGCGCAGACGTGCGCGCTTCTGCTTGTGGTGTTTGGTGATGCGGCGATCTTGGGACCCGGCACGACCGTGTACGGCGTGCTCCGGGCCTACATCGTCATCGGCGGCATCGTGGTGTCGAGCTACGCGACGCTCGTCGCGGGCCCGAGCGCACTGCTCTTCCGGAGCGTCGTGGTGATGGTGCTCATCGCCGACGACGCGAATCCCTACATCATGGGCATCTTCTTCAACATGGGCGTCAGCCTCGTGTTGATGCTGCTGATGATGCAGGGCAGCATCGGCTGAAGCGCGAGGACCTCAGCCCTTACTTCTTCTCAGCGGGCTTCTTGTCGCCGTGGTGCACGATGACCCATTTGCTCTTCCACTTGCGGCTCTTGCCCTTGCGCTTCTTGGTCATCCAACGAATCTTCTTCCGCTTCTCTTCGGCCATGGAAACCTCCTTGGGATGGGCCACGAGTATACGCCTGCCGCGAGGGGCAAGCCCCCGACGCCGCGGCCCCGGATCCGGATCCCGCCCGTGTACCGTCCACGGGCCGTACGCCACGGGCTGCGACGCGGCGATAGCTACAGCAGCGGCGCGAAGAGCTGCGCCATGTTCGCCCCCAGTTTCTTGAGCAGCGGCCGCCGGTTCCAGGTCGCCAGGTCCACCAGCCGGCTCTGCTCGAGATACGCCAGCTGCCGTGCGTGCAGATCCGCTGTCGCGCCGTTGTCGTAGACCATCATGGTCAGCTCGAAGTTCAGCCAGAAGCTCCGCGGGTCGAGGTTCACCGTGCCGAACATGGCCGTCTCGTTGTCCACGACGAGGCTCTTGGTGTGCAGCAGCCCGCCGTGGAACTCGGCGATCCGCACGCCGGCCTCGAGCAGATCGGTGTAGAACGCCCGGCCGGCGTAGTGCGTCAGGACCGTGTCGCACCGCTCGGGGACGATCAACGTCACCTCGACACCCCGCCGCGATGCCGACTGCAACGCCGTCAGCACCGCCTGGTCGGGCACGAAGTAGGGCGTGGTGATCGTCAGCCGCTTCTCCGCGGCGTACATCGCCGAGAGCATCAGCGCCTCGATCGCCCCGCCCGGCAGACCCGGGCCGGAGGGCACCGCCTGCACCGACATCTTGCCCTCGGCCTGCGGGCGGCGCTCGTAGAGCGTCTGCCGCATCGCCCGGAGGTCTTCTCCGGCCTCGGTCTCCCAGTCGCGGATGGCGAGCAGGGTGAGCGTCTCGGTCACCGGGCCGCGGATCTCGGCCATCAGGTCGATCCACTCCCCGACGCCCGCGTCGCTCTTGAAGCACGCGGGGTCGGCCATGTTGGCGCTGCCGACCAGCGCGGACGACTCGTCGGCCACGACCAGCTTGCGGTGGTTGCGGTGGTCCACGCGGCGGATCCACGGGGTCGAGAGCAGCTTGGCGGGCAGCGCCACCGCCAGTTTGACGCCCGCCCGTTCAAGCGCCCTCCATCGATCACTTCGAATAAACGGGCGGCTGCCGACCGCGTCCACAAGCACGCGGCACACCACGCCGCGCTCCACCGCCCGCTGCAGAGCGTCCTCGATTTCCACGACGCGGCCGGCCGAATGCCAGATGAAGAACTGGAGCATCACGCTCCGCTCGGCGGCGTCGATCATCCGCACCGTCGCGTCGAAGAACTCGCCGGAGTCGGTCAGGAATCGCACGTCGTTCCCGGCGAGCGCCGGCAGGCCGCCGACCGCCTCGGCCTCCATGGCGAAGCGCTTGTCGATCCGGCTGAGCGTGCCCGGCAGGTGCTTGGTCTCGGCGTGGAGGCGTTTGAGGTATTCGGTAAAGGCCGGCTGCACCCGACGCTCACGCTCTAGCCGCCGCCGGCCGATGCGGCTCTCGCCCACCAGCAGATAGGCCCCGACCCCGACCAGCGGCAGGAACAGGATCAGCGCGAGCCACGAGGTCGTCACGGCCGTCGGCAGCCGACGCAGCAGCACCCGCACGGCCAACCCGGCCCGCAGCGCCGCTTCGCCGATCACCAACAGTGTGGCCAACCACCCGGCGAGTTCCATGGCACACTCTATCAGGCGACGGGCCAGAGCCCGAACCGAAGGCGGTGTGCCCTCCTCGCTAGAGCCTCGCGATCGCCCCGGCCAGCGAGCGGCACCGCGCGGCGACGGCGTACTCCACCCCCGGCGGGAAGTCCTGCACCACGCGCCTTTCGACCCACTCACCCTCGACCAGCGTCCGCAGGGCCAGAGAGATCGCCCGGTCGGTCGCGCCGTGCCCGCCGAGGGCGGTCTTGATCTGGCCGAACCGCGCCGGCCCACTCGCCAGGACGCGCAGCACCGGCGCTGTCCACTTGCGGCCGAGCGGCTCGACGGCCCCGACGAGCACCGCCGTCCGCCACACCCGGTCGCACGCCGGGCCCAGCACGCGGCCGGCGTCGGTCAGCACGAAGTCCGGCCGCAACGGGTGCCCGTGCCCCGCGTTGCGGACCACCCAGCCGTGGGCGGTGGCGAACTCGACCGTCTGGCGGAGTGCCTCGCGGCCGATGCCCAGCCGACGCACGAGCCCGATCGACCGCGCCCCCGTCGAGTCGCCCGATACCCGCGCCTGGTGCAACTGGGCCAGCAGCGGGACGGTCCAGCGGCGATGGGCCAGATGCACGACCCGCACCGGACACTCGCGGTCGGAGTCTGCCCCGGCGTCGGCCTCAGAATCGGCCCTGGGGGCCCTAGAACGGCGATGTGCAGCGCTATTGACCATGAAGTATATTTACTATATATTCTGAACACCCCGCGTGCAAGGCACCACCGGGAAGATCGACCGACACGGGCAACACGCCCCCGACACACGGAGATGCGCAATGGCGAAAGGCATGGGATTTCGGCAGGAACTGACCATCTCGACGCAGGTCTCCGACCTCGACACCGCACTCGCCTGGTACCGCGACATGCTCGGGTGCGAGATGCTCTATCGCGTGGATGACCTCGGCTGGGCGGAAGTCACCAGCCCCATCGAGAGTGTCCGGATCGGGCTCAGCCAGGTCGAGAAGCCCAAGACCAGCGGCCCGGTGCCGGTCTGGTCCGTCGACGATATCGCCAAGGCGCGGAGCATCCTCGAGTCAAAGAAGGTGCGGTTTGACGGCGACACCGTGACGATCCCGGATATGGTCAGCCTCGCCACGTTCTTCGACCCCGACGGCAACGCGTGGATGCTCGCCGAATCGCTCGGCTCGGCCTGAGCGATCGCCAAGGCCCGATCGGGAGGGCTGCGGCTTCGGACTGCGCGGCCCGGAACTGCATCATCCCAAGCACTGGAGACACCGATGCCCAACCTCACACTCGCAGCCGCCATCGCCTGGGCTCTCACCGGCAGCACCGGCCAGCCGCCCACGGCTTCACCGCTCGGTGACCCCGCGCAGCACGATGTGGCCACACAGCACGATGTCGCCGTCGTCGCCCCGCCGACGCTGACCGATCTCGAGTTCCTCGCCGGCGCGTGGGAGCACGACGAGGACGGCACGCTGGTGCGGGAGGTCTGGGACGAGCCGCGGGGCGACGCGATGGTCGGCCACTTCGTGGTCGTCAGCGAGGGCAGCGCCGTGCTCTACGAGTTGTTCGCGGTCGAGCAGGGCGAGGGGGCGCCGGTGCTCCGTCTGCGGCACTTCAACCGGGGCCTTGAACCGTGGGCCAGCGAGGCGGACGCCCCGCTGACACTCACACTGACCGAAGTCGACAACCGCCGCGCGGTCTTTGCCAACCCCGAGAACGACTTCCCCCGCGAGATGATCTACGAGGTGAAGGACGACACCCTCACCGTCAGCCTCATCCCCGCGGCCGATTCGGCCCGGGGCGAGCTCACGCTCGAGTTCACCCGCGTCCCGCACCTGGGAAGGAAATAGACCCCGCGGAGCCTACTTCACGCAGCGGAGATAGCCGCGGGGGTTGAGCGTCATGAAGAGCTTCTCGCGGGCCCGGTCGATCTCGAACCGGTCGGTCGTCGCGAGGAAGTCGGTGACGGCCTCGAAGGGGCCCGGCCCCTGGTCGGGTGCGTAGTCGGTGTGCACCGGGTGGCCGTTGATGTTCGAGTCCTCGACGATCGCGTAGCACCCGGGCGTCACCATCGGGCTGTAGACCTGCAACTCGGCGAAGACGTGGTCGCGGTTGTGCAGGCTGTCGAGGATGATCATGACCCGGTCGTGCGGTCCGATCATGCCCCGGACGCGCTCGACGGTCTCCGGGATGATGCTTGATGCCTTGATCTTGGTGACGCGCGGGTGGTCGATCTCGGTCGGCCGGGTCACGGTGTCGATGGTCACCACGCGCGGGTCGTAGGCGTTGTCGGCCGCGTGCATCGCGTCGAGTACCGTGCCGAGGAAATGGGCACTCCCCCCCCACGCGGTGCCCGTCTCGATGACGAGCGTCGGGCGGGTCTCGAAGAGGATCTCCTGATAGACCCACACATCGTGCGGCGATTTGAGGCACGCGGCCCCCATCCAGGTGGTGCGCTCCCACAGCCGCTTGGTGTAATAGAGCGTGTGGTAGGCATCGACCACCGCCTGCTCGGCGTCGGTGAGCGCGGGGTGGGCGTGGGTCGCTCCGGGCGTGGTTTGGGTCGTCGTCACTGGCCGGCCTCGATCTTCCTGGGCGTGGTGGTATCGGTAGTGATCGTCACGACCGGCGGCGGCGCAGACTCGGCGGCCGCGTGGCCGTTGGTCCGGGGGCCTGCGCTGGGCGGCTTGGCCGGGGCGTTGGCCTTCTTCTTCTGTCTGGCGCGGCGTTCGTCGATCCGGCGCGAACGCTGCTCGCGGAAGGCGTTGTACTGCCGGCAGAGCTCGTCGTGGCCGAGCAGCCGCAGCTGGCCCTGGGGCCAGTCGGTCGCCTCGATCGCACGGACGAACTCGGGATCGGTCGCGCCGCTCTCCTCGCCCTTGCGGAGCAGCGCGGGCGAGAGCGCGGCACGCTTGTCCACGAAGCCGCCCACACCGAAGGTCTCGTTGTGGCGGAGCGAGAAGTACGCCTCGGCGAGCACGCGCGGGGGGTTGGTCTTGATCGACCGCATCAGATCGATGACCATCGGCTTCATCTCGCGGGGGTCAACGGCGAAGGTCTGCGCCCAGCGGGCCACGATCGGGGCCGCGGCGATCACACCGTCCTGGAAGTAGCGCGTGTAGCGCCGCCACACCGCGTCCTCGCTCTCGTCGTGGACGCGCACCGCCCCGAGCGTTCCGTCCTCGCGGCGTTCGTACCCGCGCACGCTGCCGGTGTCGGTGTTGGAGAGCATCTCCATCGGCGAGACGTTGTAGACGATCTGCATGACCGCTTCGGGATCGACCCGGGCGTCGGGGCCGACGGCGTGCTTGGTCGAGTTGGCGGGCTGCTCGTTGAGCATCTGCACCAGCGCGAGATAGCACCCGGCGATCCGCCGGCCCGGGAACAGGTGCGCGATGTTGTCGTGGATGGTCCCCCGCCACCCGATATCGACCACCACACCGGGGCCGTTGCCGAGCCCCTTGCCCCGCAGGTATTCCACGAGCAGCTTCCGCCGCCGGTCGCGCTGCCGCTCGAGCAGCCGCCGGAACAACGGGTCGGCGAACAACCGCCGCACGCCGGGGTCGTTCCACGGCTGCGAGATAACCGCGTCGGGGTCCACGCCGTTGCGGGCAAAGAGCGGCTCGAAGGGCAGCGGGTTGACATCGCAGGTCTTGAGCAGCTGCGCGAGCGACTGCTCCTTGTACTGCGCCCACACCCGCATCATCTGCTTGGTGGTCACGTTGCCGAGCGAGGGCAGAAACGTCGCCACGCGGCTGACCTCGATGACCTCGGCACGCGGTTCGTTGAGCCCGAACGGACGCAGCGGCGCGATCGCGTCGTGCACCTGCCGGAAGAACTCACCCTCCCGCGTGCAGTAGTGGACCGCCGGGCAACCGAGCGAGTGCGCTTCCTGCATCGCCCGCAGCACCAACGCCACGTACATCGGGGCGGCCCGGAAGCCGATCTCGAAGAGCTGGCGCTGCTCGGGCGTCAGATCCGGGTCGGGAGCGCACGCTGCGCGCAACTCCCGCCGCAGCAGCTGCGCCGTCGGCACGAAGTTGCCCTTGCGCCGGGCCTCGAGCCGCGTGCGGTGGGCCGCCCGCTTGGCTTCCTCTGCGTCGTGGTGGTAGTGGACGGCGCGGATGCCGAACCGCTTGGGGCTCTCCACGTCCGACCACTCGTTGTCGCCGATGTGGGTGTGGTGCCCCGGCTCGGCGAGTGTTTCGCGTTGCACGTGGGCGAACAGCCGCCCCCGCATCTTGTTCACGCCGCAGTCGGACGAGACGAACACCCGCTCGAAGGGCATGGCCCCGCACACCTCGCCGAGGATGCGCCTGAGGTGCCGCTCGCCCAGATAGAAATCGGAGAGCCCCACCACGCGGTCGGCCTCGTGGTGCCGCAGGACCCGCCGCATGCGTTCGTCGGCGTAGGACACCCGCACCTCGTGGGCGACCTCGGCCTCGACCAGCCTCTCAGCAAGCGAGACCCGGTGCGTCTCGGGCACGCGCGGCCGGAGCGTCATCGCGAGCCATCGCTCGAAGACCTCTTCGACGCTGTACTCGTTGTCGAGCCCCGCGGCCACCTTTTCCTGCGCGATCTCCGCCTCCACCCGCACGCGGGCGTCAACCAGACTCCACGCCCCCACAAACCGGGGGCGCAGGTCGTCGCGTCGCCGCGCCCACAGCGCGCGCGCGGTGAACAGCTTCACCTCGTCGGGGTGGCAACGCCGCCGGAGGACGGTGTCCCAGATGTCAACGCTCAGCAGCGTGGGCATCGGTCGTTACTTCCTCTCCGCCTTGAAGGGGTCGCCCTCGCGCGAGCCCTTGCCGACGAGCCGCACCAGCGGCGTGGACTTGGCCGTCACGATCATCCGGTAGGCCCGGCTGTTGCGCACACGCTCGAGCACGACGCGCGGGTCTTCCTTCGGATCGATCTGCTGCCACCCCTTGCCGAACCGTGCGTCGGCCACCGCGCGGTACACGGGGTTGGCCTTGAGCATGTTGACCGTCCGCCACGAGCGGCTCGAGAGGATGCGGTCCAGCTCGTCCATCGCCGCGAGTCGCTCGCGCACGCCGGAAGCCACGGCCGCCCCGGCCGCGAGGCTCGTCGGTGTGCGCACAGGGGCGCCGGTGAGCGGGTCGTGGGTGAACGCCAGCTTCGCCGGCCGGTGGTACATCGGCTCGAGCCCCCGTGCCCGCTTGGTCCACGACCGCTCGCGCCCGGCGAGCAGATCTTCGACGGCGCTGACAAACTGCTTGAAGCCGTACTCGAGCGTCCGCGGCCGCATGTACTCCCGCGCGAACGTGCTCATCGCACTCCACCGGTCTTCATTGTCGAGCACCATGGCCAACGCCCTGGCCAGCGAGTCCGGCCTCGGCGGCGCCAGCAGCACGCCGTGCTCGGGCATGTCGAACAGGTTGTTGGGGCGGTGGATGTCCACCACCGGCAGGCCGCACGCCATCATCTCGAAGGGGATGCGGGAGGGGTTGGTCGCGCTGATGCACAGCCCCGCCGAGCACCGGCTGTAGAGCGCCGCACATTCCTCGACACTCAGCAGGCCGAGGTGCTCGTGCTCGAAGGGCAGGTCCGGCTTGTCGCGCGTGCCGTAGAGATAGATCTTGACATCCGGCTTGTGGCGCTTGAGCACGCCGAGCGTCTGGATGAGCAGGTTCGGACACCGCCGCGGCTTCTCCGGCTGATAGATCGCGCACACCGCGCGCTCGCGCTCGACGCCCTCCTTCGGTCGATAGATCTCGCCATCGGCGCAGAACTCGAAGTACGTCGCGGGGCAGCCGTTCTCTCGGGCGAGCCGCTGGGTGAGCCAACGCCCGATCGAGACCACCGGCAGTCCGAGGTTGTACGAGTCCTCCGCCTTGAGGTACCCGTCGTTGACGGGCATGAAGTACGCCTCGTAGTCCTGCACGAAGTAGGCCTTCTTGCACTTGATCTTCGGCTTGGCGACAAACGCCGCGGTGTACCACGCCGTCGCCATCGCCAGATCGAACCCGTCGGGGATGTCGAACCCCAGGTGCAGGCGCTCTCCCGTGAAGCCGAAGAACCGCGCGAACTGTTCGCGCATCTCCCCGAGCCGTTCCTCGGGCGTCTTGGCGGCGTGCTCGGCGTTCCCCCGAGCATCCTCCACGAAGACGTGGCACTCGTGCCCCGCCGCCTCGAGCGCCTCGATGTTCTGGAGGATCGTGCGGTGCCCGCCGGAGCCCTCCAACGGCTGGGGCACGAGCCACGCGATGCGCGAGCCCTTGCCGCGATTGCCCGTTCCGGATTCACTGTGTGCCTGCGTCATGCTTCGCCCAAACTCCGCGCCGTATCCCAGTGGGACGGCGAAATGCCTTACCCGTGCCGCTCTCCGGTCAGCCAGTCCGTCTCGCCGCGCCCGCGTTTGCGCATCCGCTCGAGCTGCTCCCGCTGATCGGCCACGATCGTCTCGAGGTGCTCGGACCGCAGGCTCTGCAGGTCTGCGTCCACGTCGAGCAACGCGAGCCGCTCGCGGAACGCCTTGGCCGCGGCCTCGCTCCCGAGCCGCGACCGCTCGAGCGCTGCGCCCAACGCCTCAAACCTCTCCGACGCGCTGCGCCGGTCCTTCTCGTGCGAAGTCGCCAGCGCCGAGAGGTGCGTCGCCATGTCGGCCAGCACCGACTCCAGCCGCTCCCGGGCCTTCCCGGCGTCGGCCAATTGCGACTGCAACCGCTCTGTCGCCGCCCGGCCCGCCGCGACCTCTTCGCGGAGCTTCGTCTCCCGTTCGAGCACCCGCTCCAGCCGCTGGTCGAGCTTGGACTGATTCTCCAGCAGCTTGTCGAGCCGCTGCTGCTGGCTCTGCACCCGCTGGCGCAGTTCCTCGCGTGCGGCCTCCGCCGCGCTCGCCCGCTTGTCGAGCCGGGCGATCGCCTCTTCCCGGTTCCGGACATCCTGCCGCAGACCGGTGATGGTCTCGTCGCGTCGCCGGATCCGGTCCGATTGGGCCTGAATGACCTCGTACCGCTCCTTGGCGAGCGTGCGTGCGGCCTCCACCTCCGCGGCCCGCTTCTCTATCGCCTCGTCACGCAGACGGATCTTCTCCGACTGCTGCCGGATCGCCTCCTGCCGCTCGACCGCCAGCTTCTCCGCGGCCTCTGCTCTGGCAAGCGCCCGCTCCTGCGCCTCCGCCGGCACCGTCGATTCCCGCAACGCCTCCAACCGCTCCCGCAGCTCGGCCTGCTTGCTCGACTGCTTCTGGATCGTCGCCATCCGCTCTTCGGCCATGCGCCCGAGGTCCCGCACCTCGATCGCGGCACGCTCCGCTCTGGCGATCGCGGGGTAGGCCACGAGCTTGTCGGCCAGCCCCTCGTCCTGCAGCGCACGGAACCTCGCGTCCCCCTTCGGGAACAGCACGCCCAGACCCCACGAGTGCTCGAACGCGAAGCTGGGGTGCTGCTTGGACAGCTGGTTCCAGTAGTCCGTCGAGCCGTAGCCGGTGTCGGGCGCGACATCGTGGAACAGCATCACGCCGTCGGGCGCGAGCTTCGGCAGCCACGTCTCGAAGTCCTCCTTCACCGCCTCGAACGTGTGCAGCCCGTCGATGTGGATCAGGTCAACGCTCTCATCCTCCACCAGCGGCAACGCGTCGGCAAAGAACATCTGGTGCAGGGTGATCGACTGCTTCGGGAACGACGACTTGACGATGCGACGCACCGTGTCGAGCACCTCCGACCCGTACTTGCCGGCGTGCTCCTCGCCCTCGAACGTGTCGACGCCGATCAGCTCGGTGTCCTTCATCCGGCCGTCCTTCATCGCCTGCGCGAAGGTGAAGAACGAGGTCCCCCAGTGGACGCCAAGCTCGGCGATACGGCCCGGCCGCATCCACCGCACCAGGTCGTAGGCGAACCGCCGGTGCCCGCCCCAGGGCCAGACCGGATTCATGTCGCAGACCTTGTCGGCCTGAAACTTCGGCTCCCAGTATTTCCAGGCCTGCTTAGCCAACGCGCGTGATCCTCACATCTTTGACCGGGTTGGTGAACATGCCATGCACGGGCCGCTGTGGCGTGATCCCCGTGACCGACACCACGTTGTGCGCCCAGCACTGCACGGTGTGGTGATGCGCGTGCTTGCCCTCGCCGATGCCGAAGGTCGCGGTGTACTCCGCCGCCCGCACCTCCGGCCACACATAGTCCATCCGCACCACGTACCTCCCGGCCTCGGGGCATTCGAGCGCGACCTTGCGCTTGCTCAGCGAGTTGTCGCCGAACACCGCGTTGCCGAACCGGTCGTTCATCACCACGCCGAAGATCAGGTCCTGCTTCGGCGTCGCGACATCGATCTCGAAGTAGCACGTGAACGAATCGCGGGGCTGGATCGCGCGGACGGGCTCGCCGTTGGAGTCGGCAAGCGCGACCCGCCGGATCAGCACATCGCCCGCACCGCCCAGCTTGTCGGCCGGGACATCGACCCACGGCAGGCTCTCGTCGAGCGCGCCGGACGCGTCGCCGGAGTTTGCACCGAGCACCTCGCCCTGCGTCCGCCCCTTCGCCGCGCCGCCGGGTGCCTTGTCGCCGCCGAACTGCGCGTTGTGCACGATCTTGGTGTAGAACGCGATCGCGTCCAGCGGTTCGCCCTCGAAGGCCACCCGCCCCTTGTGCATCACCAGCGCCCGGTCGCAGTGGTTAGCCACCGCGTTCAGGTCGTGCGTCACCAGCAGCTTGGTGGTGTCGGCCAACTCCTCGCGCATGTACTTGTGGCACCGCTGCTGGAAGAACACGTCCCCCACCGCCAGCGCCTCGTCCACAACCAGAATCTCCGGCCGCACCTGCGCCGCGACCGCGAAGGCCAGGCGCACGTACATGCCGCTGGAGTAGGTCTTCACCGGCTGGTCGATGAAGTCGCCGATATCCGCAAACTCGACGATCCGGTCGTAGAGCTCGTTGACCCGCTTGCGCGAGAGGCCGCGGATCGACCCGGCCAAAAACACGTTCTCGCGTCCTGTGAACTCCGCGTTGAACCCCGCCCCCAGCTCGAGCAGCGCCGAGATCTGCCCGTTCACCCGCACCGAACCCTCGGTCGGGTTCAGCGTGCCGGCGATCATCTGCATCAGCGTCGATTTTCCCGAGCCGTTGCGGCCGATGATGCCCACCGACTCGCCCTTGCGGACCGTCAGGCTCACGTCCCGCACTGCCCAGAACTCGCGGTAGTATTTCTTCTTCCACCGAGTGAGCGCCTGCTTGAGCCGGTCGGAGGGGTGCTTATAGATCTGATAGCACTTGCTGACGCCGCGGACCTCGATCGCCGCGGGCCGGGTGTCCGCCACAGCCTCGTGCGCCTCCCCGCGCAGCGCCCTCGGGCCCGCCTTCGGCTCCCGCTGTTCGCTGCCGGGTTGGATCATCGCCTCTGCCATGCCTGCTACACCGGCCCGGGCTGTCCCGGGGCCTTCGGCTCCTCTTCGCGACCATTGCGCAGCACTACTATACGCGGGCCCAGCCGCCGCTCACCCAGACAAACCCCATCCCGCCGACCGCCCGATCCTCTCGCATCATGTCGATGGCCACACTCCCCACGACCAGCCCGGCCCGACCCGCCCCCAAGCCCGGCGCACCGCTCAACCCGGTGCGCATGGTGCGATCGCTCTGGGGCCACCGCGAGCTCACCACCCAGTTCGCAGCCCGGCGGATCAAATCCAAATACAAGGGCCAGGCCCTCGGCTTCGCCTGGTCGATCACCGACCCGCTCATCACACTGGCCATCTATACGTTCGTCTTCGGCCTGGTGCTCCGCAGGGCCTCCGACCCCGACGCCGCCGGCGGCATCGCCCGGTTCGCCCTCGAGGTCTTCGCCGGGATCATCACCTTCAACCTGTTCCGCGAGATGGTCGGCGCCGCCCCGACTCTTGTTATCGGACAGCCCAACTTCGTCAAGAAGGTCGTCTACCCGCTCGAGACTCTGCCGGTCTCACAGTTGCTGGTCTCGCTCTTCAACTACGCCACCGGTCTGATCGTCTGGATCATCGGCTATGTGATCTTCTCGGGCACCCACATCCCGAGCCCAGAGCTGCTCCTCATTCCCGTCGTCCTGCTGCCCGTCGCCCTGATGGGCCTCGGCGTCTCGTGGTTCCTCGCCTCGCTGGGCGTCTTCCTCCGCGATCTGAAGAATCCCACCGGCAGCGTGCTCCACATGCTCTTCTTCCTCAGCGCGATCTTCTACCGCATCGAGGACGTGCCCGAGGCCTATAGGTGGATGATCGCCATCAATCCCCTCGCCCAGTCGGTCGAGGCCGCCCGCGCCGTCATGTTCGGCGAAACCTGGCCGCACTGGGGCTGGCTCGGCGGCATGACCCTCGGCGGAGCGCTGCTGTGCGTCGCGGGGTACGCGTTCTTCATGAAGAGCCGCAAGGCGTTCGCGGATGTGATCTGACCGGTCGCGCCTCCCGCGGCCGGAGGTGCGGGGCGGCGGGTGTACCGCGGCATCACCACTCCGCAGCTGCGCCGGTGTGTCAGTCCTTCGCCGACGCCAGATCCTCGGCGCGGATGTGCTCGTGCATCCGATCGCTCCACTCCCCGAGCACCGGGCGCTCCGCGCTCGGGAGGACCTCGAGCACCTCGATGAACACGCCCAGCTGCCGCTTGTCCTTGCGGTCGGGGTTGTGCTCGTGCGGCGAGATCGTCCGGGGCACGCCGAACCGCAGCTCCAGAAACTCCGGCGAGCGCGCCATCACCGCCTGGCTCACCTCGGCCGTCATCGCCAGATGGTTCGGCCTGTCCCGGCAGGGCTCGGACTCGATCGTCAACGGCTGGCCGTTGGCCTCGATCGTGAGCCCCGCGAGGATGTCCGGCCGGAACGACCCGGCGCGCAGCAGGAGCGTGTAGGGCCGATCGGCGCTGAGCGGGAAGTGCAGCGTGGACTCGGTCCCCGGCCCCGTCCAGCGCCCGGTCCAGTCCCGCTTGCCGACCCGAGCGTGCCAGCCGCGGCCCATCAGCGCGTTCTCGAAGCGCATACACACCCGGTCCTGGCGGGGCCGGCGCTCCATGGCCGCCCGGTGCCGCTGCTCGATCAGCTCGTCGGTCAGACCCGCGTGCCGGCGCTCGAACAGCTGCCCGGCGAACTCGTAGAGCTCCTGATCGAGCGCCGTGAGCTCGCGGATCCGCTCCAGCGTCCGCGGCGCCAGCGACTCGCGGGTCCGACGACGGATGTTCTCCCGAGGGATCCGGTCGGGCACCGGCCAGCCGAAGGTGTACGCCAGCAGCCTCAACCCCTCCTCGAACCGGTCCTGCACACCGACGAACGCGAAACGCTCCAGCCTCTGCTTGGCCAGGTCGAGCAACGCCCTGTCCCCGAACACGGCGCGGGCCCGCTCGGGGTCACGCCACAACTCGCTGCACCCGCGGAAGTGGCGCTCGACGTCGTCGAACGCGAGCGAGCGGACCTGAAAGTTCATGACCTCCGCGGCACCGATGCTGTCGAAGACGTAGTCGTCGATCGTCATGTCCTTGATGTGGTCGTGCAGCCACAGGTCCTCACGCCACTGCTGGTCCGAGAACGCCGAGAGCGTCCGCTCGACGGGGTCGCGCAGCATCGTCACGTACACGGGCCGCTCGCCCAGCGCGCCCTCGAGGTAATACCCGAAGTGCCCGGCGATCGCGCGCAACCGACGGAGGTCCTCGCGGGGCTGCTCGAGCAGCGCCGGCAGCTCCCAGGCGAACCTGGAGATGTCCGCCCTGTCAAACTTCTCCATGATGTAGTCGCGGAGACTGGACCCGGCGGTCTTGTGGATGTGGAGGAAGTAGAGCGTGTCGTCCGCGCTGAGGTCGTACGTCGGAGACCGCTCATTCACCGCTGGAATGACTCCACTCGCCATAAGGAACCTTTCGAGAATCGAGAGAACCGGTGTCGTCCCCGGTCGAGGCGACGCCCAGTATAGGGGCGATCGCGGGCCGCCCAAGATCACGGCCGACGCGCATACGATCACCGAACGTACCTCGGAGAATCCGGATGCCCCCTGTAACAGAATCCGTCCGTGCCCCAGCCCTCACCTCGCTCGACCTCGGGGACACCCGCGCACTGCGGATGATCCGCGGCACCGAATCGAACACGGTCTGGGCGTTCGGGCGAACGCGCAAGCTGTACTTCGTCACCGGCCACATCCGCTCCGGAACCACATGGGCGGCGGCCGTGCTGATGCGGCACCCACGCGTCTTCTGCGACGGGGAGTTCCACTTCCAGCAGCTCCAGAAGGGCTTCGTGGCGTTCCGCCAGCAGCCGTTTCACCGCGCGCGGCGCGACCCCGTCGCCACCACCGCCGAGAGCTGCTACCAGGACACCATCAGGCTGTGCCTCGGCGCGTGCGCGCACCAGAGACCGGACGCCGAGTGGGTCGGGGACCGGACGCCGCGGCGACTGGAGGTCCTGCTCCCCGGTTCGCCGCACATCGTCGTCGTCCGCGACGGACGCGACGTTGCGGTCAGCGTCGCGATCATGGAGATGAACACCGACGGCGCGCTCGTCGGCCGATTCCGGTCCGACCCCGGCCTGGCCAAGGCCAGAGCGGGATTCCTCGAGAACGCCGACTTCTTCAAGGACAACCCCACCGAGCTGTTCAGGTGCGAACCCTTCGTCCGGACGATCGCGCGTCGGTGGGCAGACCAGGCCACGCACGACGTCCGGGTCGCGGCACAGATCGAGGCGAGAGAGTTCGACGCGACAGTCCACTTCGCCTACTACGAGAAGCTCCACACAGATCCCGAGGCCGAGCGCGAGAAGATGTACCGCTTCCTCGGTGTCGATCCAGCCGAAGCCGAACCGCTGACGGCCGAGAGCGGCACCCGGCCTGGCCTTGCCACCGACAACCACCGCTCCGACAAGCGCAAGGGTGTCATCGGCGACTGGAAGAACTACTTCACCGACGACGCCAAACGGTGGTTCAAGGACGAGGCGGGAGAAGCGCTCGTCGCGCTCGGGTACGAAGCCAACCAGAACTGGTAACCGCGGGCACGCTTCAACTCACGATGTGCGTCGGGATCACCGCGCCGCCGACCGCCGAGACCGCCTGCAGATACAGACGCCGGTCCAGCCGCGTCAACTCGCCGACCCGTTCCGTCGCGGCGGCGGTGAGCTCCTCTGCCAGCCGCGCCGAATGCAGACTGTTGAGCCGTGGCATCGGCCCGGGCGCCTCCCAGCCCATCAGCCGCGAAACCCGCTGCGCCGCTTCGTCGAGCCGCTCGCAGAACCCGACAACATCGACCGCCGAGAGCGTCCGCTCCGCCCGCGTGAGCATCGCCGGATCGCTGTATTTCTCGTACAAGCGCGCAGGGTCCTCCCGCGCCAGGCGCTGGTGCTCCTGAAAGTCCCGCTCGTATCCGTCCAGCGCGAGGAAGCGGCACTGCAGGTTGAGCAGCTCGGACACCCCCGTGTCGCTCATCACGAACCGCTCGAAACTCCAGCCCCGCACCCGGGCAAACAGCGGGTGCCGCGGCCGCGCCAGGATGTCCAGGAAATGCGACACCGATCGAGAGAGCGGGTCCCGCAGCAGCGTGACCATGCGCGGCCTCTCGTCGAACAGCCGCAACAGGTGCAGCCCGTAGTGCCACCCGAACAACCTGTACCCGTCCAGGCTGCCCCTCGGTCGGGCCAGCAGCTGCTCGGGCTCGTCGGCGGGGCACACCTCAGACGGCGCGTAGCGCCCCCGAAGCCACGAAAACAGCGTCGTCCCGCCCGTCTTCGGGATGTGCAGAAAGTACAGCCGCTCGTTCCCGGTCGTCACGGGGTCAACCCCCCGCCACAAACTCCGCCAGGATCCGCGTGCCCCAGCCCGTCGGCCCCGCGATGTACGGGCCCGAGTCCTTGTCCGTCGCGTGCACGCCCGCGATGTCCAGGTGACACCACGGCACGCCCTCCTCGACGAAGTAGCTCAGGAACGCCGCGCCCTGAATCGGGTGCGCCTTGCGGTTCGGGTTGCTGTTGAGGATGTCCGCCACCGGCGACTTCATCATGTCGCGGTATTCCTGGTGGTGCGGCAGCCTCCACACGCGCTCGCCGCTCACCTCGCTGGCGTCCTCGATCTTGCGCCGCAGCTTGTCATCGTCGCACCACATGCCCGCAAACGTCGAGCCCAGCGCCACCACCACGCCGCCGGTCAGCGTCGCGACGTCGATCACGCACGCCGGGTCCTCCCGCTCGCACGCCCAGCAGAGGGCGTCGGCCATCACCAGGCGCCCCTCCGCATCGGTGTTGGTCACCTCGACCGTCACGCCGTTGCGGAACGTCAGCACATCGTCCGGGCGGTACGCCTCGTCAGAGACCGAGTTCTCCGCGATGCACAGCAGCGCCACGACCTTCCGGTTGGGCTTGATCACCGTCGCGATCGCGTGCATCGCCCCGAAGACCGCGCACCCGCCGTCCTTGTCGCGCTTCATCCCCGCCATCGAGCCGCCGACCTTCAGCGAGAGCCCGCCCGAGTCGTACGTCATCGTCTTGCCGACCAGCACCACCGGCTTGCCGCTGCGAGCGCGGACGCTCGGTGTGTACTCCAGCCGCACCAGGCACGGCTTGTTCTCGCTGGCCGCGCCGACGGTCTTGATCCCGACCAGCCCCTCCTCGTCGAGCTTGCTGCCCTGGATCACCGTGCACTTGAGCCCGACCTGCCGGGCCATCTTCTTGGCTTCGCTGGCCATGAAGCTTGTCGTCGCGATGTTCGGCGGCGTCTGGCTGAGCGTCCGTGCGATGTTCGCGCTCTCGGCCAGCCCCACGCCCCGCTCGAGCCCCGCAGCGAACGGCTTGCTGTCCGACCGCACCTCCAGCGAGGTCAGCGTGCTCTTGGTCGACGCCGTGCCGCGGAACTGATCGCACGTCCACGCGATCAAGCCGAGACCCTCGCCGAACGCGCACCCGGCCCGCTGGGCGTCGAGCCCCGCGGCCTTGCACGCCGCCGCGAGGTCCACGTCGATCTTGGCGTCCTTGGTCGTTGCGATCCGCCGCCCGACCGCCGCCGCGACCGACCGCATCGTCTCGGCGTTCAGCGACTTCTTCTCGCCCAGCCCCACCACGACGATCCGCGACGGGCCCGCCGACTTGCCGCGGCCCTTGGCCGGGAACGCCTCGACGATCCGGCCGACATCGCCCGTCGCCTCAGCCCGCGAGAGCACCTCGCCGATCGCAGCGTTCTTGGCGTGGCCCTCGGCCGACTTGCCGCCCTTGAACTGCCCCACCACCAAAACCTGGGCCGCCCCGCGCCCACCGACCTTGACTGCTTTGAACATCGAAATCTCCTCGGGTTGAGACGCCAGTGTAGGGTCCACCAACAGAGCCTGAAGCGCAAGCGAGGAGCCACGTCGCATTCCCACGCCCCCTGCAGCCTTCTGCGCGGGCGATCGAGGCGGCACACACCGCCGCGAGCCCGGAATCGCGACGAGAGCGATACCCTCACCCCATGCCCGAACACCCCAGCGAAACACCGCAGACCCTTTTCGCCCCGTGGAGGCTGGAGTATCTCGAAGCCCTCGACGCGAAGGAGAAGCGCACCGGACCGCCCGCCGCGGGCTCCGGCTCGTTCCTGCTCGACTACTGGAACACCCCCGCCGCTGACGAACGCAACCACGTCGTCGGCCGCACCTCCCGCGGCCTCATCCTGCTTAACCGTTTCCCCTACGCCGGCGGACACCTGCTCGTCGCGCTCGGCGAGGCCGCTCCGACGCTGCTCGACTACACACCCGAGCAGCGCGCCGAACTCTGGAAACTCGTCGATCTGGCCGCCGAACTCATGCAGCGGACCCTCGAGCCCCAGGGCGTCAACATCGGGATCAACCAGGGGCGCGCCGCGGGTGCCGGCGTGCCGCAGCATCTCCACGTCCACCTCGTCCCCCGCTGGAACGGCGACGTGAACTTCATGGCCGCGGTCGGAAGCGTGCGCGTCATCCCCAGCTCGCTCGAAGCGATGACGCAGCGATTCCGCGAACAGTGGTCGCGGATGGACACGCACCAGGAATAGATAAATCGCAGGATCCGGCGCCGCTCACGCCGCCATACGACGTTCGAGCCGCAGCCCCAGCCGGTACGCCCCGCCGCGACCTCGCGTGTGCGCCACCGAGCCGAACTCAATCTGCCCGTCCACCGAGCACCGGACACTCGCCCCCGGCGACACTTTGACCGGACACCGGACGCCCAGCCCACCGCCGCAGCGGTCAACCAGCGTGACCCGTGTCAGCCAGAGCCTGCCGTCAGGATCGACAAACGTCGCGACGCCCTGCCCCCTCGCCCGCACCCGATCGGTGCCGCGGCGCTCGTGCACCACCGCCTCGGTCTCGGGCGATCGCAGACTCGGTTGTGGCTTGGTCTCGACACCCGCGTCCGCCCGCGCCAGCCGCAGCCCGGGTCGGGTGGTGGTGGTGCGGCGTGTGCTCTTCGTGCCCCGTGCTTGCGCGACCGCCATGTCGAGATCTCCCAAGGACCGGCGCTTCCCTGCGCCCCGCCTTGCCAAGACCATCGGCTCAGCCATCGCCCGACTTCATCCCCAGTCCGCCGGAGAGCGCATCACGCCGAAGTCGTCCCGCCGTTCCGCAGCAGATCAGACAGGATGAACGCCAGCTCCAGCGATTGCTGATAATTCAGCCGCGGATCACACGGGGAGACGTAGTTCCGCGTCAGATGCTGCTCGGTCACGCCCGAGGCCCCGCCCACGCACTCGGTCACGTCCTCGCCCGTCAGCTCAAAGTGCACGCCGCCGAGGACCGAACCAACCTCGCGGTGCACCGCGCAGGTCTTGCGCAGCTCCTCGGCGATCGCGTCGAAGTGCCGCGTCTTGACTCCCCCGGCCGTCACCATGCCGTTGCCGTGCATCGGGTCGCTCACCCAGAGCACCTTCCGCCCGGCGTCGGTCACCGCCCGGACGATGCCCGGCAGCGCCGCGTCAACATTCCCCGCGCCCATCCTTGTAATAAGGACGAGCTTGCCCCGCTCGTTGCCGGGGTTGAGCGCCTCTGTCAGCGCAATCGCCTCCGCCGGATCGGTCTTCGGCCCGAGCTTGACGCCCACGGGGTTGGCGATCCCCCGCATGTACTCCACGTGCGCGCCGTCCAGCGCCCGCGTCCGTTCGCCGATCCACGGCAGGTGGGTCGTCAGATCGAACCAGCCCGCCCGGTGCGGCACCCGACGCGTCTGCGATGTCTCGTAGTGCAGGTTCAACGCCTCGTGGCTCGTAAAGAACTCGACCCGCGTCAGCTCATCGACCCGCGCCTCACCCAGCGCCTCCATGAACTCGACCGCCTCGGCCAGGCTCCGGCTCACCTGCTCGTAGGCCGCCCGCCGCTCGGGCGGCAGGCTCGCGTCGGCAAAGAACGAGAGATCCCAGTACTCCGGGTGATGCACATCGGCGAACCCGCCGTCGAGCAGCGAGCGGATGAAGTTCAGCGTCATCGCCGCGTGCTGATAGCCGCGGACCATCAGGTGCGGATCGGGCCGACGCGACTCGGCGTTGAACTCCGCCCGGTTCACCAGGTCCCCGAAATAGCTCGGCAGCGAGACCTCCCGCCCGTCCACCTGCCGCGTCTCCACCGCGCTCGACCGTGGCTTGGCGTACTGCCCCGCCAACCGGCCCACCCGCACCACCGGCTTGCGCAGACCGTGCACCAGCACCAGCGACATCTGCAGCAGGATCTTCAGCTTGTTGGTGATCTGCTCGGCGCGGCAGTCGGCCAGCGTCTCAGCACAATCGCCGCCCTGCAGCACGAACCGCTTGCCCTCCTGCGCGTCGGCGATGAACCCGCGGAGTCGTTCGATCTCCCAGCTGGTCACCAGCGGCGGCAGTTCACGCAGCTTGGCCAGCGCGGTCTCGACCGCCGCGCTGTCCTCGTACCTGACCTGCTGGGCCGCGAGCCGACGACGCCACGAATCCGGAGCCCACGTCTCGCCCGCGCCCGGAGATGTCGATGTTCCGCCCTGCTCGCTCAATGCCGACTCCTCGCTGTCGCCCGGAACTGATCCTTGCCCCGCGACAGACGATCGGCTCGAAACACGCGCGGTTTCTGCCGGTTCTCCCGCTCAAGTGCACATTCTTGAGCGAAATCCTCACGCAACACCACAGTTCGGACGATTGCCAACACGCCGACGCAGACTTTGCGCGGCCACGCATCGACCTCATCGGCGAGCACGGACGCCCGCCGAGACCAACACGGCCCGCCCCGAAACCACGCGGCCCCGGGCCAACCCGAACGGACCCGCCGGGTCACCGACCCAGGCCGGACCACAAAGAGATCAGGAGTTTCATCGTCATGGCTACACGTACCACCAGCAGGAAGACCACCTCCGGCAAGACCACTACCAAGCGCCACAGCGCCACCAAACGGAAGACGACCGGCACCAAGTCCGCCGCCCGCAAGTCGCCCGCCAAGAAGGGTGCCGCGAAGAAGACCACCACCAAGTCGAGCACCGCCAAGAAGTCCGCAACCAGGAAGCCCGCAGCCAAGAAGTCCACCTCGGCCAGGAAGACCACCGCCAAGAAGGCGACCTCCACCGCCAAGAGGACCACCTCCGGCCGCAAGACCACCGCCCGCAAGCCCGCAGCCAAGAAGACCACAACCGCTCGCAAGACCACGGCCCGCAAGTCCACCACGGCGCGCAAGACCACGGCCCGTAAGCCCGCGGCCCGCAAGACCACCGCGAAGCGCACCACCGCCGGCCGTAAGCCCGCCGCCAAGAAGACCACCACGGCGCGCAAGACCACGGCCCGTAAGCCCGCGGCTCGCAAGACCACCGCCAAGCGCACCACCGCCGGCCGCAAGCCCGCCGCCAAGAAGACCACCACCGCGCGCAAGACCACGGCTCGCAAGACCGCAGCCCGCAAGTCCACCACCGCGCGCAAGACCACGGCTCGCAAGACCGCGACCCGCTCCTACAAGATCAACTCCACCCGCCGTGCCGCCAGCCGCACCACCGGCCGCCGCACCGTGCGCAAGGCCGCCTGATACCGGCCCCACATCACGCAGCTCACACCGGCCGCAGCCTCGTGCTACGGCCGGTCACGTTTTGGACCCGACCACTACACCACCCGCGTGTCCCGCACATCGTCCTCTCGGAAGAGCCCGCCCGTGGTATCCGGCTTCGGACCGGTGCCTGCGCCCGGCGCCCGCCCGCCCTCGGCGTCCCGGGGCTCAAACCCGCGTGCCGCAAGATGCTCCCGCCACGCCCGCTCGTGCGCCTCCCAGAAGTGCTCAAACGAGTTGCCCAGCGTGAACTTCTGCATCGACATGTGGGCCGCCGAACCCATGCGGCGGCGACGCTCCGGGTCGGCCACCAGCCCCACGATCCGCTCCACCCACGCGTGCGGCGCACCCGTCGGCAGCACATACCCGGTCTGCCCCTGCTCCACCACTTCCTTCGGCCCCCCCTGGTCGGTCACCAGCACCGGCAGCCCAGATCCCTGGCTCTCCATCACCACCTGCCCGAGCGTGTCGGTCACGCTGGGGAACACGAACAGATCGCTCGAGGCGTACATCCGGCTGAGCTCCTCCCCGCGCCGAAAGCCCAGGAAGTGCGCCCGCTGACCACGCAACTCCGTCGCCATCCGCTCCCGGTAGGGCCCGTCGCCGATCACCATCAGCTCGGCGTTGAGGCCCTGCTCCTTCAGCCGGTGCTGCGTCTGCCGCCACACCTTCGAGAGGAAGGGAAGGTTCTTCTCGACGCTCACCCGCCCGACATAGAGCACCTTCGTGCTGTCCGGATCCACCGCCGGGAACTGCTCCCACACCGACGTGTCGCGGAACCGCGGATGGAACGACCCGGCCTCGAACCCCGGCTTGAGCGCGCAGCACCGCTCCCGTGGCATCCCGAGCCGCACGAGCGAGTCCACGTAGTCCTCGCTCCGGGTAAAGACCGCCGCGAACGGCTTGTAGAACAGCCGCATGAACTTCTCGCTCGCAAACGTGAACGCCCTGTCCTCGAAGAGGTTGTCGATATACGAAGGGAAGTCGGTGTGGTAGACACCCAGCACCGGGATCCGCAGCATCCTGGCCGCCAGAAAGCCCACCATCCCCACCGGCCCCGGCGTCGAGATGTGGATGCAGTCCGGCTGGTGCCGATCGAGATGCCGCAACATCGGGATGATCGGGGGCAGCACCAGCTCCAGATTGTCGTACTTCGGCATCGCCGCGGCATAGATCGGCTCGAAGTTGTAGAGGTTCTCGCCCTCCGGCATCTCCATCCGTGTCGAAGTGATGACCTGCAGCTCGCGCCCCGAAGTGCGCGCGCGCCTCGCGATATCGGTGATGAACCGGCTCACGCCGTTGACATCCCCGAGCGTGTCGGTAAAGAGACTCACTCGCATGGGTCGCTCCATGACGCTCACGCCCTCGCCCGGCGCCGACGTCTCGTGCTCGAACCGCTCGACAAACTCCCGCTCCTTGTTCTGATAGAACAGGCTGAACACCGAGGGCAGCTGCACCGCCGTCAGGACTGCATACGACGCCAGATGGTCGGCCAGCCCGCTCTTGTCTCTCTTGCACACCGCCCGCCAGCCCGAGCTGCCCAGCTGCCGCGCCAACGCCGCGCTCAGCTCGTCGGCGAACGCCGCCATCCGGTCGTGATCCGCCAGCGCGCTGCCGTCGGCCCGACCCTCCGGCGACAGCCGCTCGGCGAGTTCCGGGTAGCCGGCCAGCACCGGCCCGAGCGTCTCCCGCAGAGCCTCGATCAGCGGGTTCGACTTCTGCTTCCGCCGCCCCAGCAGCTTGCCGCGTGCCGCGGACGCCAGCAGCCGCGCCTTCGAGGGTGCCGGCGTGTCCACCCCGGCAAACCGCAGCAGCTTCGACGCCACATACTTCCCCCGCGTGCTCTGCCGCGAGGCGACCCGGTCGGCGTAGTAGTGCGCCCCCACCGTCGTGAGCTGGTGCGCCAGCAAAGCGCTGTGCCCGCCCACGCCGCCCGCCTCGCACCGGCCCGTCATCGCCAGCCGGAAGAACTCGTGAGGATCGGTCACCCGCTCGCCCCGCACGCCGGTCCACGTCCGCCCGACGTTCAGCAGCCCGTGGTCGTCCGAGCCGCCCGTCCACGCCTTCTGCCAGGCGCGGGGCCAGACCGGCTCGATCGCGTGCGCGCGCGCCAGCTCCTGCACACTCGCCGGGGTCAGCCCCCGGAGGAACCGCTCCAGCGGCAGCCGGTGCCGCTCGGTGTGCGCACCGTTGAGCACCTCGAACCCCTTGAACAGCAACGCGCACCGCTCGATGTGCCACCGCGTCAGCCGCCCGTTCTGCATGTAGAGCGGGTGGGCCACCGCGTGCGCGAGCCGGTGGTGATAGAGCCAGGCCGCGAAGACGTACACGTCGTCCCGAAGCCCCAGCGTCGTCAGTTCCTCGTCCTGCTCCGGCGTCAGACCCCAGACCAGCACGTGCAGCCTGCACCGGTCCTCCGGGAACGAGACCGAGACCTCCTGCCCGACGATGAACCCCTCAAAGCCCCGCTCGACGAGTTCCATCGCGCCGCGGATGGTGTCGTGGTCGGTGATCGTGACCAGGTCCATGCCCCGCGCGCGCGCCTGGTCGTAGACCTTCTCCGGTGGTGAATAGCACTCGGGCACATCCAAGAACGACAACGCCGCCACCGCCGGGCCGTCCGACGCCCACGAGTGACAGTGGGTGTCCATCCGCGTCCAGAAGAGGTTCGGTGTCGCGTTTCCGTCTGGCCGCATCCGCTCGCTCCCCGGTCCGCAGCATGCATCGTGCACGCCAAGCTCCTCCGTGCGCCCGCACCGCCCCGTCCTTATTCATCGTATGGGCGAGGGACTTTCACACCAGCCCGACGCAAGCGTCCGCGGCAATGTTCGCCAGCTCTTTGCGCAGCCGTGAATCCATAACGCGGTGGGCGGCGATTCCTTCAGCGTCACGCACCGCCGTGGTTTTTGGGTGGTTTCACTGACTCGAAGATTTTGCCGAAAAACCACACAGCACCGGGGAAAGCGGATATACTCCCCCTGAACTTCACGGCCTCCAACTGCTTCTTCTCTTTCCCAACTTGAACCCCTCAGCCTTTCGGCTGGCCCCGAACACTTCGTGTTTTGCGAGGCCGGCTGACAAGTCGCTTGGCCCCCTGCGCGTTGATCTCCTGTCCCCCGGTTGATGCGCGGGGGCCTTGCTTTTTTGGACCTGGCCAACTCTGGCCTATCCGTCCGGTCAACCCCCCCGCTCCACCACACCCTCACCGCCGCACGCGCGATCGGTCTGCCCAAAACGCGGAGCGGGCCCCGCGTCGCCGAGGCTCGACACGGGGCCCTCGCAGGGGGGTTGTTCCCTCCCTCCAACTCCCGAGCGGGAGAAACTGCACCCAGACTCTGCCTTCCGTTGCCCCCCGTCGCGACCCGGGTCGGCCCTCGGTCCGAACGGGCCTGACGTCTGTACCGCCTGTGCCGTGTACGCTGCCCGCATGGCACGTCACCTGGCCGTCTTTCCCGGCTCCTTCGACCCCATCTCCTTCGGCCACCTCGACGTGGTCCGCCGGGGTCGTCACCTCTTCGACGAGCTCGTCGTCGCCGTGGGCCACAACCCCGGCAAGGCCCAGCTCTTCACCCTCGAAGAACGCGTGGAGATGACCCAGACCCTCACCGAGGAGATCGTCGCCGCCGAGCCCGACGCCGCCCCCGTCCGCGTCGCCTCATTCTCCGGCCTCACGGTCGACTACGCCGCGTCCGTCGGCGCCGCCGCCCTCCTCCGCGGCATCCGCAACCTCTCCGACCTCCAGTACGAGATCCAACAGGCCGTCACCAACCGCGAGGTCGCCGGGCTCGAGACCGCCTTCGTCGTCGCCGGCCGCAGCTTCGCCTACACCAGCTCCAGCCTCATCCGCCAGATCACCGCCCTCGGCAAAGACCTCTCCGCCCTCGACTCGATGGTCCCGCCGCTCGTCATCGAGATGCTGCGGCAGAAGAAGGACGCCCGGCACCCGATGCTCCAGGGGCTGCTGGTCGATCCCGACGAGTAGAGCCCATGCCGCAGCCGCGAGTGGTCACCGTCATTTCCGCTCCGCGAGCCATGCACGGCGCGCAACGCCGCGAGCTTCCAGAGGGTGCCACGGGTCACACGCTGCTTTGAGCGGGTGCCCCGTGCGCGCGCGTCCTCGCACGGGGCAGCCCCGCCGAGCCGGGCCTGACCCGTGGCACCCGCCGATGCCCGCGGCGATGCGTGCCGCGGCTCTGCGAGCCGCGCCGAGCCACCGACCGCACCGAACCTCTACCATCCCGCCTCATGGATGTACGCGTTATCTCTATCGGCACGCTCGCGGAACACCCGCTGCGCGACACCACCCGCCGCGTCCGCACCGGGCACGCCACCACCACGCTCGTCCGCTCCGGCGACGCGGTGGTCCTGGTCGACCCCGGCCTGCCCCCGGCCGCCATCGTCGCCCGGCTCGACGAGCGCGCCGGGCTCGACCCTTCCGACGTCACCCACGTCTTCCTGACCAGTTTCAAAGCCGACACCTGCCGCGGCCTGCGCGCCTTCGACCACGCCGACTGGTACCTCTCCGAGATTGAACGCGAGGCCGTCGGCGTGCCCCTGGCCCACCTGCTGCAGAACGCCGACGCCACCGACGACGACACCCGCCAGGAACTCGAGTACCAGGTCTCGCTCCTCCGCGAGTGCAAGCCCGCGCCCGACTCACTCGCCCGCGGCATCGACCTCTTCCCGCTCCCCGGCGTCACGCCCGGCATGACCGGCCTGCTCGTCGCCGAGCCCAACCGCACCACCCTCGTCTGCGGCGACGCCATCCCCACCCTCGAGCACTACGAACAGGGCAAGGTCCTCAAAACGGCGCACAACCCCGACCAGGCGCTCGAGAGCTTCCAGGAAGCCCTCGAGATCGCCGACGTGCTGGTGCTGGGGCGAGACAATCTGGTGATGAACCAGGGGCGGGGGATGTTCTAGAGCGCATCACATGTGTGGCATGCCCACGGCTCCGCGTGGGCAGCGACGCCGCGATGCAACGGCGCGGGATTGAGGCGCTCCTCGAGGGACAGCCCAGGTGCCGTAAGCGAACCCTCCAGCCCGCGATATGCGTTGACATCCGCGAACGGATTATGCTGGCCGGCGCGTGGGACTGACACCTTTCCAGTGTGGTCGTCTGATCTCCCGGATCGGTCTCTATGCATTCATCGTCGGCTTGATCACCTTCGCCTGGGGCTTCACCAGTCCGATCGGCGGATCGTTCATCGGTGGATATCAGGAGACCGGCTTGGCAATCGGGCTCCTTGTGTGCGGAGCCCAGTGCGTCGCCGGAGGGCTGTGGTGCGTCCTGCTCGGAACCGCGATGCGGCTCTTTCGAGCAAAGGGCTGGAACATCGGCCTTATGATCGGTGGGGCGGCCCTTCTCGTGGTATGGGAGTTCACCGTGCTGGTCTGGGTGCTCGGCTCGCGCGGCCAGACGCCTCTCGGCTGGCTGCTGATTCTTCTTCCGATGGTGGTGTTCGGCGGGGCGATTCCGGCGCTGCTGACCAAGAGCGTCGCAAGCACTCGACGCGGCTGACCCGTCAAGCCTCGTGCCATGGACTGACCGCGATTCGAACAACTCCGCTGACTCATGCCCACGCAAAGCCGTGGGCATGCCACCCCACCTTCCCCCCTCGGCGCTCTCAGCGTTCTCGGCGGTGAAAATCTCCCCCGCTCACCCCAACGCCTGCTCGATGTCCTCCACCAGGTCGTCCACATCCTCAATCCCCACGCTGAACCGCACCAGCCCGTCGGTGATGCCGAGCTTGGCGCGCTGGTCGGCCGGCACGCTCGCGTGGGTCATGATCGCGGGGCTCTCGATGAGCGACTCGACACCGCCGAGACTCTCGGCGATCGTGAAAATCTTCAGCCGCTCGAGGAAGCGGCGGGCGTCGTCGATGCCGCCGTCCATCTCGGCGGTGATCATCCCGCCGAAGCCGCACATCTGCTTCTTCGCGACCGCGTGCTGCGGGTGGCTCTCCAATCCCGGATAGACCACGCGCGGGAACTTGGGGTGCTCGACCAGGTGCTCGGCCAGCTTGCCCGCGTTCTGGCAGTGCCGATCGACACGCACGTGGATCGTCTTGGTCGAACGCAAGAGCAGGAAGCAGTCCATCGGCCCCGGCACCGCGCCCACCGAGTTCTGCACAAACTTCAGCTTCTCGTGGATCGCGCTGTCGTTGGTCAGCAGCGCCCCGCCCACCACGTCCGAGTGCCCGCCGATGTACTTGGTCGAGCTGTGGCAGACGATGTCCGCCCCCAGCGACAGCGGCGCCTGCAGCACCGGTGTGGCGAACGTGTTGTCCACCGCCAGCCACGCGCCCTTGGCCCTGCAGAGCTCGGCCATCGCGGCGATGTCGATCACCTTGAGCATCGGGTTGGTCGGCGTCTCCAGCCACATCAGCTTGGTCTCGGGACGGAACGCCGCGGCCGCCGCGTCGTGATCCGTCAGGTCCACCAGCGAGATCTTGATCCCGTGCCGGTCGTACACCCTGTGGAACAACCGGTTGGTCCCGCCGTACACATCGTCGCACAGGATGATGTGGTCGCCCGGCTTGAGCTGGTGCAGCACGCAGTCCATCGCCGCACACCCCGAGCCGAAGCACAACCCGTGCCTGCCGCCCTCGAGCGAGGCGAGGTTGGCCTCCAGCGCCGTCCGTGTCGGGTTGGCCGAGCGCGAGTAATCAAACTCGCCGATGAACGTGCCCGGCGAGGGCTGGGCGTACGTCGCCGTCTGGTAGATCGGCGTCATGATCGCCCCGGTTGCGGGGTCGGGCTGCTGCCCGGCGTGGATGGCGCGGGTGGCAAAGCGTGCGTTGTCGTTCATTCAAGACCTCCAAAGGAACCGCAAAGAACGCAGAGGATGCGGAGCACGAAGCAGCCGCCATTCCTTGCCTTCACTCCGCGATCTCCGCGCTCGCCGCGGTGAACAATCCGTCTCAGGAAACCGCGGTCCTCCGCGACAGGTAATCAATCAAATCAATCTGCGACACGATCCCCACGATCTTCGACTCATCGACGACGATCGCCACCTGGTCCTTGGCGAAGATCGCGTACAACTCCTCAACGCGGGCCTTCGGATAGATCAGCCCCCCCACCGCCGTCGCGACCTCGCTCGCCGGCGTGTCCATCGCCACATCGCCCGACTGCATCGCCCGCAGCAGGTCCACCTCGTGCACGATCGACCCGGGCTTGCCGCTCCCATTCACCAGCGGCAGCTGGCTCACGCCGTGCTCGCGGAACAGCCGCACGATCTCCCGCAGCGGCGCGTCCGGCGCGGCCGTCACCACCGCCGGCCGCCCCACGCTCAAGACGTCCTCCACCAGCCCGAGCTGCCGCTCCGGCTCCATAAAGCCGTAGTCCTTCATCCACGAATCGGACAGATACTTGGTGATGTAGCGCGAGCCGTGATCGGGCAGCACACACACCACCTTCTTGCCCTTCCCGAGGCGCTTGGCGACCTCGATCGCGGTGTGCACGATGCCGCCCGATGAGCCGCCGCAGAAGAGCCCCTCCTCACGCGTCAGCCGCCGCGCCATCGTGAAGCACTGCCGGTCGTCGATCTGCAGGATCTCGTCCACCGCCTTCAGGTCAAACGCGTCGCACACGATGTCGTCGCCCACGCCCTCGACCTTGTAGACGCTCGCCTCGCCGGGGATGCCGGTGTAGAAGAGGCTGTAATGCACGCTGCCGATCGGGTCGGAGCCGATGACCTTGACGTCCTTGCCGAGTTCCTTGTTCTTGTCCTTGATGTAGCGCCCCACGCCCGAAATCGTGCCGCCGGTGCCGACGCCCGCGACAAACGCGTCGAACTCGCCACCGGTCTGCTCCCAGATCTCCCGCCCGGTGCTCTTGTAGTGCGCCTCGATGTTCAGCTCGGTGTGGTACTGGTTCACGTAGAACCCGCCCGGCGTCTCCTTGGCGATCCGCTTGGCGGTGTTGACATAGTGCTCGGGGCTGTCGCCGGGCACGTCGGTCGGCGTGATGACCACCTCGGCCCCGAAGCCCTTGAGCATGTTGACCTTCTCGAGGCTCATCTTGTCGGGCATCGTGAAGACGCACTTGTAGCCCTTCACCGCAGCCACCATCGCCAGGCCCAGCCCGGTGTTGCCCGACGTGTTCTCGACGATCGTGCCGCCGGGCTTGAGCCAGCCCCGCTTCTCGGCCTCCTCGACGATGTACCGGGCCATGCGGTCCTTGATGCTGCCCGCGGGGTTCAGGAACTCGCACTTGACCCACACCTCGGCCGCCCCCTCGGGCACGACCTTGTTGAGCCTGACCAGCGGCGTGTCACCGATGGCGTCCAGAATGTTGTCAAAGGGCTTCCTCATCCGTGTGCTCCTGCCAGAGCCCGATCCCTCGGGCCGGACCGCAGGATACCCGGCCCGCGAGACCCACGGGCCGCGTCCCCGAGCCCGCGCACTCCACGGGCCACGCGCCCGCCAGCACCCCGAGCCCGGAGGGCTCATCTTCAATAGCCGGGGGTCGAGCGCAGCGAGACCCCCGGACACGCACACGCATGCACCCGGACCCCGGAGGGGTCCTCCCCCACGCGGCCGCAACACCCGCGGCATCTCCAAGACGACCCCGCCGGGGTCGATCGCACAACCACGCCACCATCCGGGCGTGTCGGTCGCGTGCGCGACCTCCACACCCGGCTACTGGAGACGACGCCTCCGGCGTCCGAGACTCCAGTCCTCCCGAGTAGACTGCCCCTATGCCCGCCTCCTGCCCATCCTGCGGTTACGACCTCACCGGGGTTGACGGACCCTGCCCGGAGTGCGGCCAAGAGTGGACGTCCACGCAGTTCTGGCGGCTCGAACACGCGCGCCATGTCGCGCTGCTGTTCAAGATCACCGCCGGGGGCGGGGCGCTCGTCGCCGCGTTGGGCGCATTCGTCATATGGGCCGCCCGCAACCGCATCACCGGAGAGCCGTGGCTGCTGGTGATCGCGGGCTGCGCCGTGTCTGCGATCAGCCTCACGCTCGCATGGCGGGTCAAGCTCGCGGCCAAGTCTCGCGAGCCGCAGCACTGGCTCGAGGGGCGCGGCGGGATCGCGGCGGGCGTGGGATGCCTGCTCGCGACGCTGGTTCTGGCCGCCATCGGCTGTCTCGTCGCATTCGTCGTGTATGTGGTGCTCGTTAAAGGCGTCAATCCGTGACACGTGAATCGGCAGCAGGGCGACGCGGGGCGAACTGCATCACGGGGCCGGGATCCGACCGTGTCGCTGGTACACTCACCTCATGCCCCACCCTCGCACATTCTGGCTTCGCCGACTGCGCCGGCTGTGCCTGTTCCTGCTGCTGGGGCTGGTGACGACGGTTGGGGTGGCGTGGGGATCAGCCCTCTGGTTCCGGCCAGCGTTCGGTGGACTCCTCTCTGAACAGATTCCCCCTTACCGGATGCTGCATGAACTCAAATGCCCTGGCGGGACACAGATTGAGATCTCGGGCGTCAACGGAGCGCGCGGTGCGGCGGCCTACGGCTCGGTGTGGGGAAGAAGCGTTCCGCGATCAGTTCGCCTCGCGCACGACGGGTACGAACATACAGGGACTGATACGGTTCGTGGGCCCGCCGTCATCGAGTCGCGAGGCTTCCCACTGCGCGCACTGCGGTCGTACGTCATCGCCGACATCACAGCGCAAGACGACATTTCTGCCGACGGCACCTTCGCGGTCCAGGACTGGAAGGTAATTCGCACGGTTGGCGCGTTGCCAATTGCAGATGAGTCCCTGAACGACCAAGGCGCGGCGTTGCCCTACCTCCCCTATTGGCCCGGCCTCGCCTTCAACACCCTCTTCTACGCCCTCCTCTCGTGGCTCGCCTTTGCCTCTCTCCGCATGGTCAAGCACAACCGCCGCTACCGCCGCGGCCTCTGCCCGCTCTGCCGGTACGACCTGCTGGCCGACTACTCAAAGGGCTGCAGCGAGTGCGGGTGGGGAAGGGATCTGCGAGGATGATGCCAGGGCGACCACCTCCCCGACCACCGGAAGCCGCGGCGGCGCTGGGATTCTGTGTGTTCGCGCACGCACTCATACTTACCGGGATCTGCGGCCTGCCGATGATGATGATGGCGTCGGCCGGCGAGCCCTACGACTCTTGGTGGGATCTTGCCCGTGGAGCACTTGTGCTCCCGGTCGTCTGCGGCGCACTAGCTGGCCTGCTGTTTCTGATAGTCCGGCTCGCTCGCCAGACTGGTGTTCCCGCGGCCGCGATGCAACTCCGACTGGAAGCCAAGTGTCTGCGGGTGACACCCGCTCTTCTTGTCATCGCGTTCTCCCTGCTGAGTGCCGCCATGTTCGCCGGTACCGCAGCCATTTCTCTACAATCGACAGAGATTCTCGCGGGCGAGGAGAACCGGAATGAGGGCCGGCTCGTTCTCGGAGGCGCGACGGTCCTTTGTGCATTGCTCGCCATCGGGTCAGGCCTGCTGTTCCCCTCGTTTCGCAAACGGGCGAACCACCTCGACGCGATGCGCAGATCGCATTGCGGGCAGTGTGGATACGACCTGACCGGGATGAATGCGCCCACCTGCCCCGAATGCGGCCACACACCCTGACCCGCCTCGCGGTTCTACCCAAAACGCACCCCGTCACCCCACGTCACTGACCTCTCACGCCGCATCGCAACGCTCCCCGCCGTCGAATCCACATTTCGCGCTTTACCCAGACTACCAAATCGGTACCATCGCCCGACCGCGACACACCCGTCGCGCGAGTCGGTGCAGACGCACCGCGTCCGGTGCACATCCCCGGACCAGCCACCTCTCACATCCCGACCTGCGCACCCCCCACGGAGCTTGGCCACCATGCCGACACACCGCGCCGTTCTGTCTGCCCTCGGTTCGCTCACCCTCAGCGCCGCCGCAGCACTCGCCCAGCCCTGCAACACCCCATTCGACTGCGACCCGCCGTTGCCCGGCGGCTTCAGCATGCCCGATCCACCGCCGAGCCCGCGCGCTCCGTTCGTCCCCGACCGCCGCCCCGTCTACTGGTTCAACCTCTTCTGCGGCTCGACCTGCCGCACCTGCGGGCCCGACGCCAACCCCAAGGGGCACTCGCCCTACTGGGCGCGCGCCGACTGGCCGGTCCTCGAACGCAACCTCAACGCGCTCTTCGACGACGGCTTCCGCCGCATCGTGCTCCAGCGCCCCGGCGGCGGCCTGCCCGGCGAGTGGAAGGTCAACCAGTCGCAATACCACCACCTCACCAACGAGCAGAAAGCCCTCATCCAGGGCCCGCTGGCCGACTGGATCGCCTGCCGCCGCGCCGGGTGCGACGGCCGCCCCGCCGCGCCCGACCTGCAGCTCGGCGTCTTCATCGGCTCGTGGCAGTACAAAGTCTGCACGCCCTGCCTCACCCCCGACGGCGGCACCGACGACATGGGCACCGACGACCCCAAGGACGACATCGTCTGGTGGGACTGCCCGCCCGAGGCCGAGATGCACTTCATGGACCCGTTCGACCCGCAGAGCGAGGCCGACATGTACGCCAACATCCTGCCGTGGGCCGACGCCGGGTTCGACGCGATCTGGTTCGACAACGCCTCTCGCCGCGACCCCAACCTCGACCAGTCGCCCGACGCGCTGCTCGCGATGCGCGAGCTCGATGCGCTCTCCTCGGTCGTCCTCGGGGGCGAGGCGGTGCCCTGGTACAAGATCGGCCGCGAACGCTTCATCGACACCTACTACACCGAGCGCGCGCCATGGTTCGGTCTCTACTGGTGGTTCCGGCGCACCGGCTGGCTCGGCCCCAAGGGCTCCAACCCCCACGACGCCGACCCCGACACCACCGAGATCGGTGTCGTCTTCGGCGAGACCCCCGACCGCCTCGACGAACTCGAAGATTCCAAGTTCGTCCACTCCCTCGCCCAGGTCGCCGATGTCCGCGACCGCGGCTTCGTCATCTGGGCCTCGCACTCGAGCATCATCCCCTTCACCCAACGGCTCTACGACGGCGACGACGGTGCGCTCTTCGCGGCCCTCATGGTCGAGGGCAACCCCGCCGACTTCAACGCCGACGGTCGCATCGACTGCCTCGACCACCGCACCTTCTTCAAGAACTGGTCCGACTCGCTGCTCGACCCCAAACCCGCCCCCGCCTTCTGGGACGGCGACATCGACAACGACGACAAGGTCACCCCGCTCGACGTGCTCGCGTTCCTCAACCTGGCCGCGTGGGACGGGTGCACGCCCTGACCGGCCCGGCGAGAGAATGTGCGATCGTCCCGAAACCACCCCCGCCACACTTGCGTAACGTCGGGACCGCTCACGGCGGCGGGCGGCGTTGAACGCCCGGCCGGAGCCCCGGGCCCGCGGCCGCAGCCGGCGGGCCACCCACAGAAAGGACCGTCCCCATGATCGGGCAGAATCGCTGCGCACTCGGTGCCGCCGCCCTCGCCTCCCTCGCCGCCCCCGCGATCGCCGGGGTCGTCGAGTTCAACTTCGCCCGGGTCGGCAACTCCTACTCGGCGTTCCTCGGCAGCGACGACCCGCTCGTCGGCAAGGAGATCGTCGCGGCACGCATCTACCTGACCATCGAGTCGTTCGACGGCTCCGACGCCGCCAACTTCTGGACCGACATCACCCTGCCGATCCAGCCCCTCGACGGCAACACCAACTCCCTCTACCTCGCCGGTTCCGACCTGGGCTGGTCGGGCTCCGGCACGTTCACCTACTTCCTCGAGACCACCGACCTCAACGGGCACTTCGTTTCGGCCCGCTGGGGCGCAGAGACGCCCGGCTTCGATTTCCGCGGCCGCATCGTCGACGGCTCCCGAATCGAGATCGAGTACGTCCCCGCACCCGCCACACTCGCCCCGCTCGCCGCCGGCCTGCTCGCCCTGCGCCGGCGCCGGACCGCGTAGGCACACCCCCACCATCGCCCCCTCGGCCGCCGACGAACCGGAAAAGCAAGGCTCGTCCACGGCCGCGCGCGCAGAGCGAGCCTCGCCCGCGGGGATTCCCGCACCGGACGCCGCTACGCTCGCTCCATGCGCCTCCTCCTCACAAACGACGACGGCATCCACGCCCCCGGCATCATCGCCCTCCACCACGCCCTCGCAGCCGAACCGGCGATCGGCGGCCCCGGTGACGAGGTCTTCCCCGTCGCCCCGCTCACGGTGCAGTCGGCCACCAGCCACGGCGTCACGTTCCACACGCCGCTGATGGTCTCCCCCGTCACCGTCAACGACCGCATGCGCGGCATCGCCGTCGACGCCCGTCCCGCCGATTGCGTCAAGCTCGCCCTCACCTGCCTCTGGCCCGAACGATTCGGCGAGGGGTCCCGCCCCGACCTGGTCGTCTCCGGCATGAACGCCGGGGCCAACTGCGGCATCAACGTCATCTACTCCGGCACCGTCGCCGCCGCCCTCGAAGCCGCGTTCCTCGGCGTCCCCTCCATCGCCGTCAGCCTCATGATCGGCACCGGCGAGCCCGACTACGCCTGCGGGGCCGCCCACGCCCGGCGGGCCATCGACGCCATCCTCGCGCACGGCCCGCTCGAGCCGCACACCTGCCTTTCGATCAATATCCCCCCGTGCGAGATGTCCAACCCCGCGCGCCACGAACCCCTGCCGCTGGCGGTCCGCCCGATGAACACCCACGGGCTCCAGGACGGTTACGAGCGCCGCGTGAGCCCCGGGGGCGAGGTCTACTACTGGGCCAACCGGTCCGGTCTCGAGTTCCGCCAGACCGACCCCGACAGCGACGTCCACGCCCTCTTCGACGGGCACATCACCGTCACACCGCTCAAGTACGACCTGACCGAGCACGACCACCTCCACCTCTGGCGGGGCGAACTCGAGAGCTGACGCCGATCGCACCGGCGCGCGCACAAACAAACCGGCCGCGTGTTACCACGCGGCCGGTTCAGGGATACTTGCGAGAGAGCAGGTCTCGCAGTCTTCGTTATCCGAGCAGCGTCGCGACGTCCTCGGCCGATTCGGCCAGACGCGTCTTGAGGCTCTCGAGCTTCTCGCCGTCGATCTTCAGCACTTCCAGCACGCCCTCGTCGATGTCGAGCGTCTGCAGGTCGAGCCGGTAGGGCTTCTCGCCCATCTCCGCGACCAGACGGTCGGCCAGATAGACCACGCAGGGCAGAGTCCGGCTGTCCTTGTCCGCGGCCATCGGCTTGTGGTGGTGCGCCGTGACCAGCTCAAGGCACCGCGGGAACTTCCACTTCTTGCAAAGCGCCTCGCCGAAGTGGCAGTGGTTGGCGCCGTAAACGGTCTCCTCGACCTCGAGCATGTCCATCAGCGGCACGCCCGCAGCGTTGACGCCGAGCGACTCGACCACCTCGATCAGCTTCTGCCGATCGGACTGCATCATCACCATGATCCCGATGTCGTGCATCAGGCCAGCCAGGAACGCCTCGTCGCTCAGACCCATCTTGAGCGTGTCAACGATGATCTTCGACGCCGCGGCCGTGGCGTTGGAGTGCGCCCACAGGTCCTCGGCGCTGAACCGGGGCGTCAGGTTGCCGCCTCGGAAGAGCTTCGAGAGACTCGCAGCGATCGCGATGTTCTTCACGGCGTTGAGCCCGAGCAGCACGATCGCGCGGTTGATCGACGCGATCTGACCGGGCAGGCCGTAGAACGACGAGTTGACCACCTTGAGGATGCGGCTCGAAAGCGCCGGATCCCCGGAGATCACCTCGTGCAAATCGGACGCGGTGGACTTGGGGTCCTCCACCAGCTTGATGATCTGGAGAGTGACCTGCGGCAGAGTCGCGATGTGGCTGATCTCGTTGATCGCCGAGTTCACGACCTGTTCACGCTGCTCCGTGGTGGTGCTCATGCCGAATGCTCCGGGTGTGATAGTCCAGACCATCGCATCGACCCGCCCGGCCCCCAACTTGCCCTCGGTATGCAGGAGAGACGAAAATCACAGGCGTTCGCACGCTCAATACGCGCAGCACTTGCGCGTCAGGCCGGCCTGGAACGGATCTACCGAAGCGAGCAGCGCTGCCGCCCGCTCCCCCGCCCGGCCGTCGCCGTAGGGGTGCACCATCTCCCGCAGGTCGAGCGCCCGCGCCCGACCCACCGCCGCCGCAACGTCCGTCACGAGTTCTCTCTGGGACTCAACGACGTTCCCCGCCCGTTCGCGCCCGGTCTGCCGCGCCCCGACGTTCACCGCCGGCACCCGCAGCACTGCCGCCTCGATCAACCCCGCCGAGCTATTGCCCACCAGCACACCGCCCGACGACGCCAGCCGGAGCAGCACCGACACGAACCGCTCCCGCGGCATGTGCCCCGCCCCCGTGACACGCTCGTGCGCCGCCGACGCGACCTCGATTGCGCGCACAACCCCCGCGCGCCCGGGATCGCGATTGGGCTCGAGACAGAGCACCCGCCCCTCGACCGCGCCGAGCGTCCCCTCGATCACCGCCGCAGCCGCGGCTTCCTCTTCCTCGGCGTGCCGGCCCATCGGGTGCATCAGCACCACCGCCGCCGGCGCACCGACCGCGTCCCACACCTCGTCGTCCGCCGGTGCCGCGTCGGCCAGCCCGTCCACTGCCGGCGAGCCGACCACGTGCACGCTCTCGGGCCGCTCGCCCATGCGCCTGATCCGCTCGGCGCTCTGCTCGGTCGCCGCCAGGTGCAAGTGCGCAAGCTTGGTGATCGCATGACGCATCGCCTCGTCGGCGATGCCCTCGGCCCGGTCGCCGCCGTGGAGGTGTGCAAGCGGGATGCCCGCGACACTCGCCGCCGCCGCGGCTGCGAACGCCTCGATCCGGTCTCCCAGCACCACCACCCAGTCAGGCCGATTGCCCGCAAACGAGCGCGCAAACCGTGACACCCCGCGCCCGACCGCCTCGGCATCGTCCAGCCTCGTCGAGGGCCCCGGCTTCTGCATCGGCACCGAGTCGGTCACCGGGAACGCCTTCTTCACCTCGCGGAAGGTCTCAGCCGGCGGGATCAGGTGCGAGCCGGCCGCGATGACCATCAGCTCGAGCCCGGCGTGGGCCTGCACCGCCGCCATCACCGGCCTGAGCAACCCGAACTCGGCCCGCGAGCCGGTCACCACCGCCACCCTGCGCGCGCCACCGCCCGACGGCGCGTCATACTCGCCCGGCCGCACCGAAGGATCACCGTCCCAGCCGTCTCCGATCATGCCAGCACTCTAGCGCCGAAACACGTGCTCACTGCACCCACTCCAACTCCGCCCGCACCGGCCGGTGGTCGGAGGCCACCTCCTCTGCCAGCACCTCAGCCGCGCCGACAAACCCGAACGACGGGCGGTGCATCACAAAGTCAATCCGCTTGGTCGGCCCGTCCGACGGGAACGTCGCGCCATCGCCCGCCGCGGGCGGCACGATCCGGAACCCCGCCTCCTCGAACGCACGGATCGTCCGCGAGCCCGGCGTGTCGTTGAAGTCGCCCGCGATGATCACGCCATGCTGCCCGTCGAGAGCCGCGAGCAGCGCCTCGGCCTGCGCAAACCGCTCGGTGTCGTCATCGAGCCAGTCGAAATGCACGCAGACGAAGAGCACCACCGGCTTGCCCGGCGGCGCGATCTCCGCCGCGAGCGCCGACCGCGGCTCGCCCTTGCCCGGCGGCAGCTCGATCGTGCGCACCAACGCGATCGGGTGCTTCGATAGCACCGCCAGCCCGTACCTCCCGCCCTGAAAGTCCATGAAGGGCGCAAACGCGTGTCCCATGCCGGTGAGCAGGCCGTACTCCGAAGCCTGATAGACCCCACCCGTCCGCGATGCGCCCTCGTCGATCTCCTGCAACGCCACCACATCGGGACCGGCATCGGTGATCACCCGCGCGATCCGCTCCAGATCGAGCACGCCGTCGGTCCCCTCGCCGTGGTGGGTGTTGTAGCTGAGGACCGTGAACACATCGGGCGACTGCGCCGCGGGTTGCTCTGCAGGACTGTCGTTCGCCCCGGGGCGCGAGCACGCCCCGACACAGCAGCACAGCACAACACCCAGAACGATTCGCAGTCTGTCCATGCTCCGAGCTTACTCGACCCCCGCCAGGTCAGCTTCGCACAACGGCATGTCCGCTTCGACAGGCCGCACAAGCCGCCGCCCCAGCACCTCACACAGCCGCCACGGCTCGAGCCCCGTCCCCGGCCGCTTGATCGTCAGATCTGCGCTGGTCAGCACATGCCCGGCGGGCAAGGACCCGGCCGTGGTGACCGACTGCCGCGAGACCGCGCGCACATCGCGCTCACAGTCGAAGAGTTGCTTCCGCCCGGTCTCGCCCGGCGCACCACGCCCCGCCGCCTTGGCCCGCCTGACATACTCGGCAAACGCCCGCGGCTCGAGCGACGCGGCGTGGTCCGGCCCGGCCGCCCGCGTGTCGTAGGTCAGGTGCTTCTCCAGCACGCACGCCCCGCGCGATACCGCCTCCGCCCCGGTCTCCACACCGGGCGTGTGATCGCTGTAGCCCACCGGCAGCCCGGTCGCCGTCGCGATCGCCCCGATCCCGCCAAAGCCCGGCTCCGGTGCCGGGTAGCTGCTGACGCACTGCAGGAACGCCAGCCGCGCGCGCGCCGCACCCAACCACCCCGCAGCCCGCGTCACTTCGTCGATCGTGCTCGCCCCTGTGCTGACAATCAGCGGGCGACCCGTTCCCGCCATCGCCTCCAGCAACGGCCGGTTCACGATGTCCGGGCTCGCGCTCTTGTAGGCGTCCCACGCCAGCGACTCGGCGCTGGCGACCAGTCCGACGCTGAAGACCGTGACGATCGCGTGCACACCGCGGGCGTGCGCGCGCTCGACGACCTGCGCCATCTCGTCGATCGAGAGCTCGAGCCGTCGCAACATCGCCAGCGGATCGGTCTCCCCCGCCGCGGCCTGATAGGCCGCGAGCTTGGCCGCCCGGCTCATCAGCCGGTCGGTCTCAAAGAGCTGGAGCTTGACCGCGTCGGCCCCGGCGTCCGCAGCCGCGTCGGTCAGCGAAAGCGCGCGCTCAATCGACCCGTCGTGATTCACACCAATCTCGGCGATGACATACGCCAGGCTCGATGCATCGATACGCGTCCCGCCGATCTGCATCTCAGGCACCCACCGCCGGGCGGGCACCGAGCCTCGCCTCGGCCACCGCGAGATCCGCCGCCGAATCGATGTCGACCACGTCCCCCTCGCCCGTCATCACGCCCCGGTGATCGTCGCCCAGGAAGCTGTGCGGGTGCGCCGGATCCGCGCCGCCGAGCTTGTGAAAGAGCGCCGCCCTCGACACCACCATCACGCCGCCATCGGGCACGAAGCTCGGCGAGAGCTCCTGCCGGCGGTAGACCCCGCCGAACAAACGCTCGCCCTCCCACGGCGTCACGCGCCCGTCAGCGCCGAGCCTCACCTGCCAGAGCGGGTGATACTTGCCCACCGACGCGTAGCTCTGCACCGAATCGCACCCGCTGGTGCACCACAGCTCCACCGCCCGATCGATCAGCCCCGGTGGCCGGACCGGCACGTTGCCGTAGAGAAGCACGGCGCCCCCGACCTGGTGAGTCTCACCCTGCGCGCGCGCCGCCGCGTCGCGCTCCAGCCACAGCACCGCCTCCCGCAGCGCATCGTCCACCCGGGCGGTGTCGGTCGCGAGGGTGTCGCTCCGCCGGTGGGGCGTCGCGCCCATCTCCGAAGCAAGATCGAGGATGGCTTCGCTGTCGCTCGAGACCACGACTTCATCCACCGACTGTGCGCGCACTGCCTGTTCGATGGTCCACACCACGCAGGGCCTGCCCGCGATCGGCGCGAGATTCTTGCCCGGCACGCCCTTGCTGCCCGCCCGCGCGACGACCACCGCGACAACCGTCCCACGATGAGCGTGCGTCTCGTGCATCGTGTCTCGCTAGGCCGCGACCGCCGGCTTGCCGCTCTCGCTCCCCTGCAGCAGCTCGCGGAGACCCTCCTGCTGCCGCCGTGCGCGGACGACCCTCGCCCACGCCTCGACCAGTCCGTCCGCACACGCGTTCGCAGCCGACTTCCCGCTCCAGCGCCGGGCCCGCACCAATGCGTCCCCGTCGCTGAGCACCCGCAGCTCGCCGATCGAGCGCCTCCACGTCGCCAGCAAGGGCTCGGGAAGGCGTTCGATGCGGTTGCCCTCGATACGCCGCGGCAGCGGATCGATCACGCACGCCTGCGCCATCGCAAGCCAGCGGTCGTAGAACGGCTCGATCTCCTCGTACACCCGGTCGCACCGCGTGATCCGCGGCACCAGCCAGACACTCGGCATCCTGCCCCCGTCCGTGCCCGACCTCGATTCCAGCATCGCCACCAGATTCTCGCGCACGTTGTCGAACGACGACATCCCCGCCATCGTGCGGTAGCCCTCCGCCGTGTCGGCGAGCAGATCGACCGACACGACGCCCGCGCCGGATTCCAGCAGCGACATCGCCGTCTCGCGATCGCACTGCAGATCGGTCCGGACATGCACCATCAGCCCCGCGTCAGACGCTGCGCCGACGACCTCCCGCCACGCGCCGTGCATCAGCGGGTCGCCGGCACCGCCGAGTGTCACCGCCGCGTCCGGGCGTGCCTCGGCGAGCTGCTCGATCAGGCTCACCGCGTCGGCCACGGCCATCGGTTGCCGCTCGATCCCGCGCTTCGTTCCGGCGATGAGCTGGGCGAGCTGCCCACCGGTCCGGCGGCCGGAGCAGAGCTCAAGCGAGAGGTGCGCAGGGCCGAGCGAGGCGAGATCCGTCGCGACGTCCCGGAGCCTTGGGCCGAGCGAGGCTGCGGACGTGCCGATCGCCTCGTCAGCTCCGCACCCGCGTCCGTATGCGCGGGCGATCATGTCAGCTCGCCACGCCGAATCGGCGATCGCGCGCACGCCGATGTCCCGCACCTCAGGCCCGACCCTGACGCACCCGGGCTTGGCGACCGGATCGAGGATCGGCGCCATCGGGACGTAGCCCAGCAGGCCGCCGATGGTCGCGAAGCCGCCGGCCCGATCGGCGCTCGAGGCGAGTTCTTCGACCAGCGATCTGTCGAGCACGCAGGGCGAAAGCCCGGGGGCCGCCTGCGTGAAGGTGAGGCGTCGGCGCTCGGGGTCCTCGCGATAGCGCTCGATCACCTCGCCGGTCAGCCCGGGGTCGACGAGTGCCCAGTCTGCGCCGACAACGACCGCTGCGTCGATGCGCAGCCGCGCCATCGCGTCGAGCGTGGTCGCGGGGTCGAACACCTCGTCCCACACGGTCATGCCGCAGAGCCCGCTCCGCCAGCAGTCCGAGGCGAACGCGCGGGCGGCGGCGACGCCGCGCCTGCGCGCGCCCAACGGGTGCTCGGGCGTGGGTTCGATCTGTAGTGCCACACGCCCGCGATCCTCACCGAGCAACGCGGCCTCATCGCCGACCAGCGCGCGCGCCCGCTGCGGATCCTGCGTCAGCAGGACGATCCGGTCCAGGCTCTCACTCTGCGCCAGCCTTGCGATGGTCAGCTGCAGCGCATTGAGCCCGCCGGCGATCGTGATCGCCAGGTCTCGCCGCGTACCGAGGGCGCCGGATTCTGCGTCCACCGCGACGATCGCTGCGACGTGGCGGCGTGCTCCCGACCGGTTGGTGGTCGTCGTCTGCCCCGTGCCGTGCTCCTCCGGATCGCGGGTGAGCTTGGGGGCCGAGCCGCGCATCGCCCGCTCGGTGTCGCCGAGCATCTTGCGGAGGTGTGACGCGGCCTCGGCGATCCACTCGACGTTGACGATGTCGCGCTCGATCTGCCGGAGCTGCTTCTCGAGCGCCGAGCCCGAGTCGTCGAAGTGGATCTGTCTGTCCGACCGGAACCGCTTGAGCTGCCCGGTCTGGTTGAGGTGCTGCACGAGCTCGTAGGCGGGCTGGATGGTCCGCACCTTCTCGCCGATGGACTGCACCTTGCCGATCAGCACGTTCACCCGGGCGTGGTTGCCGTGGGCATCACGCATTTTGTGCAGCAGTTCCGACGCGTCGCGGCTCATCCGCTCGACGCGGTGCACGTCCTGGGCCAGGCGGTCAATCCGCTCGGCGACCCGCGGCCGCGTGAGCGCGCGCAGGTCGTCGTTGCGCACCGCATCAGGGATCGTCTCATCGGCGGCTGGCGCTGGCGCGTAGGTCGCGAGCGCCTCGGCCAGCGGCATCGCGGTGGTGGCGCGTTTGGCGACGCCCCCCTCGGTCGCGTCGATCGTGGTGCGCCCGGCGGCCGCGTCGGCCTCGAACATCCGCTCGAACTGGACGAGGTACGCCGACATTTGCTCGTCGGAGTAGACCCTGCGGCCGAGGTGGTCGGTCGCCTCGCGCAGGTGGGCGCGGTTGCGGACAATCCGCTGCCACTCCATCGTCTCCAGCGTGTTGAACTCGTTGAGCTCGCCGGCCCACACGTCGTGGATCGCGGCGCCCGACGCGTAGTACTGCCCGTCGGTGAAGCCCAGGTCCTGCCCGATCAGGATGACCGGGTCGCACCCCAGATGCCGCGCGAACGTGTGCGCGAGGTGCGCCACCGTCGCGCCGGGGGCGATGTCGCACCCGTCGTGGGCGAAGCCGCTGCCGAGCACCTTGGTCAGCGTCTCGTCGTGCAGGCAGCAGATCGCGCCTGGGTAGGCCTCAAGGATCGCCGGGTTGGCCTTGGGCTCGACGATCAGGGTCACGCCCTCCACGTCGGCGGCGGTCAGCCCCTCGTAGAACCGGCGGCTGATCTCGTGATGGTCGAGCGCGGTGACAAAGTGCGGCCTGATCCCGGCTGCGAGAAGCTGCTTGAGCACCGTCTGCACCGCGACGATCACCACCCGGTCGCGCACGCCCGGCTCGGCGAGCAGGTCCATGTTGCGCGCCAGGCTCGGGCCGGCGCTGACGACCACCGCCGGCCTGCCCTGCGCGCACGCGCTGAGCCCCGCGATGCCCGGCACGCTTGCGTACCAATCAAGGTTCATCAGCCCGTTGCGGAGCGAGGCCTCGGTCTGCATCAATGTCGTGACCACGTTGGTCCGGATTGCGCGCACGGTGGTGGTGAACGCCTCGCGGAACTGCGCCGCCCGTTCACCCAGCCGCGGCCCGCTCGCCCCGTGCTCGATCACCTTCACGCCCAGCGAGACCGCCACCTCGGCACCCAGCAGCGCCTCGGAGATCACGCCGCTGTCCGGCCGCGTCAGGATCGCCACGTTGGACCGGTCCATCGCCTCGGCCAGATCGACGCGCTCGAGCACGGCACGAAGCAGGGCCACATCGGGCTCGAAGACCACGACCACGCCGGTCCGCCCGAGCTTCTCGGCCAAGAGCCTGACGTGATGCCCGAGCCCCAGCCCCAGCACCACCGCCACGCCCGACTCGGCGGTGACGAACCGATCGGCCAACCTCGTCGCCTCGTCCAGCGGCCTGCGGCCGCTGGCCAGTCGCCGCATCGAGTCGCCCGTGCCGATCGTCCCGGTCAGCTCGCCGTCCTCGGCGAGAGTGAAGGACACGTCCGGAGCAGACATTGACTGTTCAACGAGCCTGGCGGTTTCCGGCGAGCAGCGGGAGAGGGCCTTGAGATTCCGGGCCAGCACCTCCGGGGACGCGATCGGTTGGTGCACATGGTCTCCGCCGGGTTGATCGATCATCGCTCGTACCTCGCTGCGGGGCATCCTGCCCACCCGGGAGCACCCGGAGGGCTCCGGGTGCGTACAAACAGACGACGCCGGTTGGCGTCCGTTCATGGAGCATCGGCCTTTGGCGCACCAACCCTCCAGATTGACGGCCCGCCGCGGGCGATTCAGTGCCCCGGTGGCGGCCCTGCTCGGTGCGGGCGCAAGCGCGAGCGCCCAGCTCGACATCCTGCAGCCGCCGCCCGACCTGCCCGGCCTGGCCGACCCGCCGTTCCTTCACCACGCCCTGTTTGAGAACCCGGTCCCGTTGGTGATCGTCTCGGTGCTGGCGGCCCTGCTTGCCCACGCCGTCGCGGCCCGGATCGACCGCCGCAAAGCCGGGCTGATCGCCTCGGCCGGGGCCCTGCTGCTCGGTGTCGCGGGCTTCCTGCTCGCGACGCTCGTCCAGACCGACCGGGAAGCGGTGGAGGAACGGACCCGCCAGACTGTTACAGCGGTCGCCGAGGCCGACACAGCGACGCTGACGACCATCTTCGACCCCGAGGTGCGGCTCTACTACAGCGGCTCCCGGGCCGGCTGGAACAGCGGACGCATCCTCAGCTTCATCGACACCTATCTCCTGCCCAGACAGCGATACGAGGTCGAGACGCACAGCATCAGCGGCATCCAGACCCAGCTCGGGCCGGGGCGGTTCACCGCCCGCTCACGCGCCAGGGTCAGCGTCACACCGGTCGGGGATCGCGCCCCGACGAGCGTCATTTGTTTGATGACATGGCGGCAGGACCCCGATGCGTCGGGCCCGGAGAGCTGGACGCTGACCGAGATCCAGCCTCTGTGGGTGCAGGGGATCGGCGAGATCGACAGCCGGGTGATGCCGCAGGGGTTCTGAACGGAGCTGCTCCCCACACCCGCGCGGGCCGACTTAGTCGCCCGGCACGGCGACCAGCTTGCTCGGCTGCAGCCGGAACGAACTGGCACCCTCGCCCTTCGTGCCGGGGATCCGCTCGCGGATGCCCTGGCCGTTGAGAAGATTGAGCGCGTGCCGCTCCCGTGTGCTGAGCAGCTCGAAACTCTCGATCCCCTGCCGGTTGCGGGGGTCGTAGTCGTCCTGCCCGAAGACCCCGACGGTCACCATCGACCGCTCCGGGGCGTGGTAATAGAACGCCAGCTCGCCGTCACGACGCAGGAGCACGGCCGCCTGCTCCGCGGCCTTGCGGAACTCACGGATCTCGGCGGGCGTGGCCGGCGAGCGGTCGCCCCGCCCGTAGATCCCGATCTGCAGCGTGTACAACGCGTTGTCGTCCCCGAAGAGCTTCTTGGCGTTGCGGAGGTCGAGTTCCGGCAGGCTGCCCGAGAGCAGGCTGGGGTCGGGCGGCGAGAGCAAGGCTGAGGCGAAGGGGAACTGCCCATCGACGCGGAGCGTGCGGAGGCGTTCGAGATCGGCGATGGCGCGGGGGTCGTCGGGCCCGTCGTAGCGGCCGTAGGCGACGACGGTCGCCTTGTCGCGCTTTTCGACGAAGGCGCCGGTCAGCCCGGCTTCATTGACGACCTTGGCCAGGCCGATCTCGGCCCGCTCGGCTGCGCTGAGGGGCCGCTCTCCGGCCTTGGGCTCGATCTCGGTGAATGCGACGAGCACGATCGACCAGTAGGCCGCGGTGTCGTTTGCAGGGTTTCCTCGTCCGGTCGCGGTCAGCGGCGCGAGCACCTCGTCGGCCTCATCGCGGAACTTCTCCAGGTCGCGCTCGCGTGCCGGGGTGTCGCTGGTGTCCTTCTTTGGACGCGCTTTGAACTGGCCGAACGCCCCGGAGGAAACCAGAGCGAGCGTGATCAGCGCCAGAAGAATCTGTGGTTTTGCCATCGTCATGGACACGGTCGACCTCCAATACCGGGCGTTCCCTGCACGGTAACACGGTCGGACCTCCAAATCGAGGTTGGGGCTTGGAACGGGCTTGAGCGAGAGCCGCAGATCGCGCGAATTTTCTCGCGTGTCCGGAGTTTGGTTATCTTGCGTAAGGTGATTCTGAGAGTTGGTTTAGGCCCAAAGGGGAGCTTGTAGACCCTATTGGAGTTTCCGCGCGCGGTCCTCCGATATCAGAGGTGGACACGAGAGAGGGATCGGGGCCGGGGCCACCCGGCCACCAGATGACCACCGAGCCAGACGGCTCGATATTGTTCGGGAGGTGTGCGGAATGACAGACATTGGACCCATCGGTGGGGGGGCTTCGACGCACGGAGTGTCGCGGCCTCATCTTGAGGCGGAGGCGAGGGCCGCCGAATCCAGACCGGGCGACCGCGCCCAGACCAGATCCGCGCGGCGTGGGGCCGACCGGGTCGAGGTCTCCAGCATCGCACGAGAGCTTTCAAGGATGCAGGATCCGGTCCGGCAGGACCTGATCGACCGCGTGCGGTCGGAGATCGAATCGGGCACCTACGAGACCGAAGCCCGGCTCGACGGGGCGATCGACCGCCTTCTCGGCGACCCCGATTTCACCGGCTGATCCCGCAGCGGACCAGCGCCCTCATAACTCCATCTTCTTCGCCGGGGCCCGCTCTCACCGAGCGGGCTCTGTGTTTTTCGGACCCGGAATGCGCCCATTCGGACCACGGCTGCGGGCTCGGTGGTCCCATTGCCCTCGGAGAACGCGTGCGTCGTGCGGGTCGTCCGGATCGCGCGGTTTTTGCGCGATTTGGTCTCCTGCATGCTCTTGCGAGAGGATGTCGAGGCTCTTGATCCTCGCCGATGACGGTGCCACTCGATCCCCCCCGGTCCGGGAGACACCAGATGCCGACGGCGCCCAATCACCTCGAACACCTCGAAGCCCGGGTCCTGCTCTCGAGCCCGGACCCGATCACCGACGACCACCCGCTGTGGGCCGTGCCGCAGGGCTCGGCGGTCATCGACGGTGAGCTCAGCGACAACGAGTGGGGCGACGCGTTCCAGACCACCCGCACCCTGGCCTACAACGAGAAGGTCGTGGCGACGGTCTATCTGATGCACTCCGACGAGGGGCTCTACATGGGCGTCCGGGTGCTCGATCAGCACCTCTGGGCCGACGGCGGCGGCGACGGCGAGGGCCGACGCTGGCAGCTCGAGAACGACGACTCGATGCTCTTCTACTTCGATCAGGACCGCTCGCAGGAGGAGTACTTCCAGCCCGAGGACCGGGCGTTCGGGTTCAACATCGGCAACTTCGACGACCCGAAGAACGACGCCGACGGGCCCGTGCGCCGCTACAAGTTCATCCAGGGCGACGGCGAGGGCGGCGCGCCGGATGTGGGGTTCTTCGGCGACGACTGGGGCCGCATCGTCGACAGCGGCGGCGACACCGACGACTACTTCCTGCCCACCGGGGCGATGTTCGCCACGCAGTACTGGGGCACGGTCAACGACGATTCGGACATCGACACCGGCTGGACGAGCGAGGCGTTCATGCCCTGGGAGGGGCTGAACATGACCGCCCCCGCCCACGGTGCGTCGATCGGCATGAACTTCGACATCATCCTCGACGACACGGGCGGCACGCGCGACACGGTCAACCGCCGCCACTCGTCGGAGAAGTGGGACGGGCCGTTCATCCCGGACGACCACCTCGTCGGATCGCACAGCAGCTACAACGCCTCGCAGCCGGGCGTCAACGGCCCCGTCGGGTACGCCGAGGTCATGTTCATCGACGCCCGCGCCGAGTCGGTGCCGCCGGCGATCGCCGATCTCGCAGCGGCGGAGGTCACCGGGTACAGCTCGCGCCTGCGCTTCACGTCCCCGGCCGCGACTTCCGGCGGTCTCGGGCACGTCAGCGAGTACCAGATCCGATACTCCTCGAGCTCGATCGACTCGGCGCAGGACTGGCTCAACGCCTCCGTGTTCGAGAACCGGTATCTGCCGCGCCCGGCCGGGCTCTCCGAGGACCTGCGTCTGATCGGGCTCGAGCCGTCAACGACCTACCACATCGCGATCCGCGCCGTGGACGCTGCGGGCAATGTCTCGCCGATGGCGACCACGACCTTCCAGACCCAGTCTGTCACGCAGGACACCAGCAACGGCATGCGCATCGTGCCCTCGCCGCTGGGTCGGTTGCTCATGACCGAGGCCGGCGATCCGTTCCTTTCGGTGGGCGACCACCTCGGCCTGAGCTGGGCGTACACGCGTCAGCTCTTCCCGGGCGATGTCTGGGACCCGGGCAACAACATTTTCCAGAACTTCTACGAGAACGAGCCGATCGAGGGGCCGGTCGCGCCGTACTTCGACGCGCTCGAGGCCCAGGGCGTCAACACGATGCGGGTGTTCATCGAGCAGCCCTTCGCGCCCGAGGCCCCCAACCTGCCCAACGACCCGCGTGGCAGCTTCTGGCTCGAGCACAACGCCGGCGTGTACAACGAGGACATGCACGCGTTCCTGGACAACGTGCTCGCCGAGGCGGACGCCCGCGGGATCTATGTCGTGCTCTCGGCGTTCTCGACCTACTACTACCGCGACGGGTTCGGCCAGGACGGCCCGTGGTCGACGCTGCACGGCGGCCCGCTCACCGACATCGACGACTTCTTCCAGACGCCCGGCACGCTGCAGATCGCCAAGGACCGCATGGACGAGGTGGCCAGCTGGGTCCGCGACAGCCCGTACGCCTCGCGTGTGATCGGCTACGAGATCATCAACGAGTGGAACGCGCGGGCGTGGACCAGCAACGCCGAGGGCGAGCTGACATCCGACTCGGCGACGGAGATGATCCGCCGTGCGCAGTGGATCGGCGAGCTGGCGCGGCACGTGCGCACGATCGATCCGCAGCGGCTGGTCATCAACCCGCCGGTGCTCGAGGACATCCGCGGGGCGATCGCGCGGTCCACGCTCTACAGCCGCGACTTCGATCTCGTGATGCCCCACCTCTACACGCTGGCCAACGAGGAGCCGATCAACAACCCCTCCAGCGACCGCGCGATCGGCGCAGCGGTCGAGCAAGCCCGCGTCACCGCGTACTGGATGCACCTGGCCGAGGATCGTCGGCCGATCATGAACGGCGAGTGGGGCACCGTCCGCCGCCTGTGGCCGACAGGGCAGACCTACTACACCGATCAGGAATACCTGTGGGGCACGCCCGCCTCGAGCCCGTCGTTCACGCTCGCCGAAGACGAGGCGATCTTCAGCGCGGTGCTGTGGTCGGGCATCGCCACGGGCCAGCCCGGCACCCCGATGCGGATGGCCTCGGAGAACCTCGACTTCATCACGGGCGTCAATCGAAACGACCGCACGATCAAGCAGGGCTTCATCCTCACCGACAACATGCGCGCCATCCAGAGGCTCATCGCCGACTGGCGCGACACCACCTCCATCGGCTTCGACTGGATGACCTACGCGCCGGACCCGCTCAGCGGGCGGGCGTTCGCCACCTCCGCCGCCGGACACACGCTCTTTGCCTCCGGCGGCTCCGACGGGGCGCAGGGTGTGGTCTACGTGCAGCAGGACACCGACGCCCGCAGCGGCACCGTCTCCGACGGCACGCTCTGGCTGGCCGGGCTGGACAAGGACTCGCTCTTTGACATCGAGATCTGGAGCACCGAGATCGGCACCGACGCGCCGATGCGCGTGCTGCGGAACCGCTACAGCGGCGACGGCACGCTCACGATCAACCTGCCGGCGTTCGACGGCAGCGTCGTGGTGCGGTTCCGCACCGACAGCACGGTCGGCACCTTCGAGGAGATCGCCGCGATCAAATCCGGCAACAAGACCGTGTCGTTCTCGCTCGGGCTCGACCGCCAACCGATCGCCACGATCTTCGCCAGCGACACGCAGATCACCACCACCGTCGACATCGCCTCGCTCGTCGGCTTCCGGGGCCAGGCGGTGGACATGGTGCCCTACCGCACCGGCGACGGGATCGTGCACCTTGCGCTGACCAACGAGAAGCACCACCTCTGGGTGATCCACGGCGACCTTTCCACCAACACCTGGACCGCACGCGATCTCACCGCCGGCATCGGCGCGCCGGGCATCACCGGCGACCTGACCGTCTACCAGCCCAACTGGGGCTCGATCCACATCGGCGGGCTCGATGTCCGGGGCCACGCGGTCAACTACTGGTGGTCGCCCGGCCTCTCAGACTGGGAGTTCTCCGACCTCACCGCCATCCTCGACGGACCGACCATGAGCGGCGGGCTGACCAGCTGGGTCGCGCCGTGGGGCGCGCTCAACCTCGCCGGGCTCAACGACTCGGGCGAGATCGTCGTCTACTGGTGGGTCCCCGGCATGTCGAGCTGGGCCAACCTCAACATGACCGCACGCTTCGACGGCCCCGCGCTCGACGGCCAGCTCGCAGCCTTCGTCACGCCGTGGGGCGCGATGAACATCCTCGGGCTCAACGATGCCGGCAACGCCGTCGCCTACTGGTGGGTGCCCGGCGCCTCGGGCTGGATCATCTCCGACCTCACCGCTATCACGTCAACCGCTTCCTTCGCCGAGGGGCTCTCCACCACGCTCTCGACCGACGGAGGGATCAACGTCTTCGGGCTCGACGCCGACGACCGCCTGAACGTGCTGCGATGGACACCGGCGAGCGGTCGCTGGAACGACACCAACATCACCACGTCGGTCGAAGCACCGTCGGTCACCTTCCCCGTCGGCGCAGCCTCCGCGGGGAGCCACCTGACCGTGCTCGCCCGCAGCACAAGCGAGGACGCGCGACTCCTGCTCCACACGCTCGACCTGGACAACCGGCAGTGGGACTGGGACTACGTCTCGGCGATGGACGACGCGGCCTGAGCCCCCTCGGCAGCGCCGAGGCGGTCGATCGCGAGCATCGCCGCGCCGACCAGGCCCGCGTCGTCGAGCAGGGCGCTGGCGACGACCTCGACGCCCTTGCACTTGGCGGGGAACGCCACCTCGCGGGTGGCCTTGCGCACCCGATCGACGAACGGGTCGCCGATCGCCTCGGTCAGCCCGCCGCCGAGGACGACCTTCTCGAGGCTGAGCAGCGTGACGATGCCGCCGATCGAGCCGCCGAGCAGATCGGCCGCGTCGTCGATGACCTCGCGCGTGAGCGCATCGCCGTCGTGGTAGGCGGTGGCGAGGGCCTTGCTCTTGACACGCTCGTACCGCTCGTTGGTGATCTCGCTGAGGCTTGACTCGCGGTTGGCCATGATCAGCCGCACGATGCGCGTCACCACTGTCGAGCGAGAGCAGTTGTGCTCCAGCGACCGGGTGCCGGGAGGGTTGCGCGGGAAGAGCAGCATGTGCCCGATCTCGCCGGCGGTGAGGAAGTGCCCGCGGTAGAGCTGCCCGTTGAGGATCATCGCCCCGCCGATGCCGGTGCCGACCCACACGCCGAGCACCTCTTTGGCGCCCTGCGCCGAGCCCAGCACCCACTCGCCGTAGACCGCGGCGTTGACATCGTTGTCGACGACCGTCGGCACGCCGAATCTCTCGGTCAGGATCTTGGCCAGCGGCACGTCGGTCCACCGCAGGTTGACCGCCTCGAGCACCGTTCCGGTGTGCGGGTCGATCGCCCCGGGAGCGCCGATGCCGACGGCACCGAGGTCGCTGAGTTTGACATCGGCGTCGTCGCAGGCACGCTCGACCGCCTTGAACAGCCGGTCGATCACCTCGTCGAGCCCCTCGGCGGCCTTGGTTTTCTGCCGGTACTGCCCGAGGATGGCTTGCTCGGCTCCGACCTCGCGGGCGTCGGGGCGGACCACGCCCACCTGCATGTTCGTGCCGCCGAGATCGATCCCGACAATCGGCCGTTGCGTCTCCATCGCGTGCTCCCTGAAGTGTGGACCCGCGTCCGTGTGCCTCTGACCGGCGAGTGTACCCCTTCAGACCAGCCGGGTGGCGAGTGCTGCGAGACCGGGCACCTGCGCGCGCACCCGCTCGGCCAGTGCCGCGGCCGACCCGGGCTCGACGATCGCGAACATCGCACTGCCGCTGCCGGTGATGTGGACCTCCTCGCCGAGCACCTCGCGCGCGCGCATCCTGAGCAAGGTCAGTTCGGGACGCACCGCACAGGCGGGCTCGGCCAGGTCATTCCAGAGCGCCGAGCTATCCACCGTGCCGCGTCGGGCGAGCGTTTCGATCCGCTCGGCGTCGAGCGTGCCGCCGCGCCCGGCGCTGACCGCGTCGTCGAAGGCCCGGTAGACCGAACCGGTCGCGCACCCGAAGCCGGGCACCAGCAGCACCAGTTCTCCCGCGGCACGGGGTGTGCGTTCGATCGCCTCGCCGAATCCTCCCACCACTGCCGGCCGCGGCACATCGCCGTCGGTGCCAGGCTCTGCCACGAAGAAGGGCACGTCGCTGCCCAGTGTCGCGCCGAGCGTGCGCAGCACATCGGCGCCCAACCCCAAGCCCCAGGCCCGGTCGAGCGCCAGCAGCGTCGCCCCCGCGTCGGACGACCCGCCGCCGAGACCGGCTCCGGTGGGGATCCGCTTGGTGAGGACCAGACGGGTGGGGAGGGCTCTGCCCACGTGCGCCTCGACCGCCCGCAGCGCCCGCCACGCGAGGTCTCGCTCAAGAGGCCAGTCGATGAGTCCGGGGCGGGCCGCGTCGGCCGCCCAGCGAGCGCTCCATGTGGACACGGCGGAGAGGGTGCTGCGAGAGGACGGGCCCAGCGGCTGGACGAGCAGGTCGTCTGCCAGATCGATCGCGTGCATCCACGTGCTGATGCGGTGCCAGCCGGCCCGCGGGCCGCCGGCGGGCTCGGGCCCGGCGAGAGAGAGGGCGAGATTGACTTTGGCGTGGGCCCTGAGCCGGACGGTCTGCATGACCACGACCTTATCATGCTCTGGAGGTCCCGCCCATGAACGTCCACCATCTCACCGCCGCCATGGACCGCATCGCCCCGCTCCGGTACGCCGAGCCCTGGGACAAGGTGGGTCTTCAGGTCGGCTCGCTGGACGCCCCGCTCGGGGGGCCCGTGCTGCTGACGATCGACCTGACCGAGCGGGTGATCGCCGAGGCGGTCGCGATGCGTGCCAGCGCGATCGTGAGCTACCACCCGCCGATCTTCAGCCCGCTCGACGCGGTGACCGATGCGTCACCGAAGCAGCGGATCATCCTGCAGGCGGCGCGGGCGGGGATCGCGATCTATTCGCCCCACACAGCGCTCGACGCTGCGCCGGGGGGGGTGACAGACTGGCTGTGCGAGGGGCTGAGCGGGAGCACGACCAGGGGCAAGATCGCGGGCGACTGCCGCGCACTGCAGCCGCACGCCGAGCCCGCGCCCAACAGCGTGCCCAGCATGAAGATCGTCACCTTCCTGCCCGAGAGCCACGTCGAGCAGGTCCGCAACGCGCTGGCGACGGCCGGGGCCGGGCGCATCGGCCACTACACGCTGTGCTCGTTCGAGGCCGAGGGCATGGGCACCTTTCTCGGCTCGGCCGAGAGCTCGCCGGCGGTCGGTGAGCGCGAGCAGCTCGAGCACGTCCCCGAGCGGCGGCTGGAGATGGTTTGCGCCAAGCCCGCGGTCGCGCTCGCCCTTGAGACCCTCCGCCGCTTCCACCCGTACGAAGAGCCGGCGATCGATGTCTACGAGCTGGAGCCGCAGCCGATGCGGCACATCGGCGCGGGCCGGCGCCTGGTGCTCGACCGCCCCGCCACGCCGCGTGAGCTGGGCGAGCGGCTCCGCACCTTCCTCTGCAACGCCCGCGTGCAGCTCGGCCTGCTCGACGACAAAAACGCGCCGGTCGAGACCATCGGCGTCGTGCCCGGGGCGGGCGAGTCGCTCGCGTCGCTCGCGGCACGCGAGGGGTGCGAGCTGTTTGTCACCGGTGAGATGCGCCATCACAGCGTGCTGGCCGCGCTGCACGAGGGTGTCCACGTGCTGCTGGCCGGGCACACCAACACCGAGCGCGGGTATCTCACGAGGCTGGCGACGAAGCTCGCCGACGCGCTGCCGGGGCTCGAGGTACGGCTGGCCGAGAGCGATCGCGACCCGCTGGTCGTGCTCTAGAGTCGGCACCGCGGCTCAGCCGCCGGTCACCTCGTCCACTGGCATGGTGATCACCAGCGAGATGTCGTCGACATACCCGTCGTTGCCCGCGCCCGACGCCCGCACGCATTCGATCTCCACCTCCGCCCACCGCGCCATGCTCGGCGGGGTGCCGGTGGTTTCGCGTCGGATGAGCCCGGTCGCGCCCTCGCGGTCGGCTGCGGTCACCGGCGCGAGCATCGAGACGCCGAGCAAGTGGTCCTCGTCATCAAACCAGCGCACGCGGACGGCGGCGCTGTCGTCCTGATCGGCGTAGCCGCCGAGGTAGGCAGAGAGCGTGAACACCGCCTCGGTGGAGTCGATCGCCTGGCTCAGCGGCATGAGGTCGATCCGCTGGTTCGCGACGGTCACGCCGTTGGCCCCGCCGCAGAAGAAGTTGTTCCCCCGCTCGCCCGGCCCGGGGTCGGTCTCGCTCGGGTAGCCGTCGGGCGAACCGTACTCGACGACGGTCACGCCGAAGGGCCCGGGGTTGAGCCAGCCGGCGATGTTCTGGTGGACGTGCTGATCGGCCATGCCGCGGTCGAGCTCGGCCCCGCCGTTGAAGACAAGGTTGCGGCCGAGCTCGACGGTGCGCGATTCGGGGAAGTCCAGCCCGACCACCCGACCGTCGAGCCCCATCTCCGGCGTGATCGGCACGCCCATGTGGTAGAGCGCGGTGGTCACACCGTCGACGTTTCGCGGCGTGGGGAAGGCGGGCATCCGCAGCACGTCGCGCCCGCTGACCAGGAACGGGATCGTGCGCTTCTCCGGCGTGTTGCCCGAGTGGCCCTTGTCCATCGAGCCGCCGTGGTCGGTCGTCAGGATCACCAGCCAGTTCTCGTCGAGGATCTCCGGCCTCGCCCGCATCGCCTCGAGCACCTGCCCGACCAGCCCGTCGGCGACGGTGATCGCGTGGAGATAGTCGTACTGCTCCGGGTGGAAGCCGTGCGCGTGCCCGGCGTTGTCCACGTCGGCGATGTAAAGGAACATCGCGTCAACGTCGGTGTCGGGGTGGTCGGGGTGGTCGCCCGCGAGCAGCTTGGCGGCGTCCGCGGCCGCCTTGGCGTCGCCGTCTTCGGAGTACTCGTGGAAGATGTCGATGTCGGCACCCGTCGGCTGGAACTTGTAGATCGCGTCCCAGGTGGTGATGCGGACGGTGTCCCACTCCGGGTTGTGCCGCTCGAGCCACTCGAAGAGGTCGGGGTAGTGCTCCAGCGAGGTGCCGCGGTAGTCGTTGGCGGTGACGGTGTGCTTGTCACGGTGCACGCCGTGGAGGATGGTGGACCAGTTGGGCCCGCTGAAGGTCAGGTCCTCGCACCGGGCGTCGGTGGCGAGCATGCCGCGTTCGATGAGCGAGTCGATCGCGGGCGTGTCTGCGGCGAGGAGCGCGTCGGGGCGCAGACCGTCGATACCGATGTAGAGGAGCTTGGGGGCACCCTGGGCGGCGCACGAGGCGGAGAGCGCCGCCGAGGCGAGGCTCACAGCGAGGGGCAGGAGGGGTTGGGCGGGCATGGACGATCCTCTTCTGATTCTGGGTGTCGGCACGGCGGACTGGGGATCGACCCGCGAGGCTCCTGCGGGTTCCGCATGAGGCCGAGGGCGACGCGCTCAGACTAGCGATGTCGCCCGGACGGGAGCCAATCCCGTGGTTTGCACTTGATTCGCGTGGGTTGGTCTCCAGAAATCCCGCCTCCGGGCAACCCCTGCCTTGACGCCGCACCCAGCTTGCGGGACACTCTGCCCCCGGCCGGGCCTTCCGGATCCGGGGCCGCCGGCCAGGCGTATGGCCGGGCGGGGCCGATCGGTGGGTCGGCCGGGGCGCAGCTGCTGTGCCCCTACGCTCTCGGCGACGTGCCGAGCGGCGCGATCACTCGCGGTAGACACGGTGGCCAGAGGCCCCGGCTGCGAACCACGTAGGGTGGCGAATCAAGACTCGGTCTGAAGCGGAGAGTGCACGATGGCAGGACGAGGTGGCACGAGTGTCGGCATCATGGTGACGATCACCATTCTCGGCCTGCTCAGCCTGGGGCTGTTTGTGAGCACGATCGTGTTCTACGGCAACCTCAACAAGGCCAGGGGTGAACTCGAAGCCGCCCAGCAGGGCCTCAGCGAGTACATCAACGCTCAGGAACGGCAGGACCCGCTGATCTCCACGATCGCGGACAAGGCCGGCCGGGCCAACAAGACCGTGGTGGGCTACCTCCACGACGACCTGCGCCAGTCGGTCACCACCATCACCAACCGCGCCGACCGCGGCAGCTTCGGCGATGCCATGACCCGTCTCGAAGGCGTCCGGCTTGAGGGCATCGCCCGCGCCACCGGATGGAGCGGGCAGGGCGAGCCGCCCAGCCTCGCGCAGATGGTCAACGGCAGCTCCTTCGAAGAGCTCCTCCGCCAGCTCAACGGCAACATCGACCTGCTCAACAGCCGCATCCGCTCGGCCGAGACCGCCAAGGAGGTCGCCGAGAACGACCTCCGCAACGAGCAGGACCGGAGCCGGGCCCGCGATGCCCAGCACCGCACCACGCTCGCCGCGATCAACGACGAACTCGCCCGCTACCGCGCCGAGGTCGAGCAGTACCGCAGCGGCGTGAACCAGCACCGCACAGACATGGACACCCGCGTGGCCAGCATCCAGGGCCAGGCATCCAGCCGCGAGAACGAACTTCTCGACCGCGTCGCCGCACTCGAAGAAGAGAAGCTCGACCTGCGTGACCAGGTCGAACGGCTCCGCGGCGAGCGGAAGTCGGAGATGCTCGAGGGCCGCCCCGAAGAGTCGCTCGTTGACGGCCGCGTGGTCGCGGTCGACCCCGCCGAGCGGACCGCCACCATCGATCTGGGCACCAACGACAAGATCCGCGTGGGCCTGACCTTCGCGGTCTACGAGGAGCCCTCCGCCATCCGCGTCAACGAGAACGGTGAGTACCCCCGCGGCAAGGCGTCGCTCGAGGTCATCCGCGTTGACGGCATGTCGGCCATCTGCCGCGTCACCAGCGAGCGTGCGGGCAACCCCGTCGTCAAGGGCGACGTGATCGCCAACGCCGTGTACGACCCCAACAAGGTCTACAAGTTCATGGTCGTCGGCAACTTCGACGTCAACCGTGACGGCATCGCCACCGAGGCCGAGCGGGTCGCCATCGCGGCGCTCATCGGCGAGTGGGGCGGCGTGGTCTCCGACGAGCTCTCCGGCGATGTGGACTTCCTGGTCATGGGCGCCCGCCCGACGCTGCCGCCCCCGCCGCCGCTCAACGCCCCGATCCCCGTGGTCGAGCAGTTCGTGCAGGCCCAGCAGGTGATCGCTCGCTACGACGAGCTGTTCCAGCAGGCCGCCGCGACGTCGCTGCCGGTCCTCAACCAGAACCGTCTGCGGACCCTCATCGGCGGGTTCTAGCCCCTCACCCTCGGAGGCACCCTCGTGGGGGCCAAGCTCCCTCAGGCGCTCCATACGCCGATGTTCTGGCTCTTGCGCAGCGGGCTCTCGCTGCCGCTGGTTGCCGGTCCGCGCCCGTCGCTCGAGATGGCCCGGACGCTCGGACGCACCTTCGCGCAGCTGCCGACCAACCGCAAACGCATCGACCGCGCCTGCGGCCACCTCGCGCTAGCCTGCCCCGAGTTCACCGAGGACGAACGCCGCGAGCACGCGATACGTTCCTACGAGCACCTCTTCATGCTCGGTGTCGAGATCGCCTTCGCCCCGCGCCTGATGAACGAGGACGGGTGGATCCGCCACATCGAACTCGACAACATGGCCACCTGCATGCAGGCGATCTTCGCCGACCGGCCGGCGATCCTCATCACCGGGCACTGCGGCAACTGGGAGCTCACCGCGTACACGCTCGCGCTGCTCGGCTTCCCGATGCACGCGGTCTACCGGCCGCTCGACAACAAGCCCGTGGACGACTGGGTCCGCAAGACCCGCTCGCGGCGCGGGCTGGTGCTGCTCGACAAGTGGGGCGCTGTCAAAGCCATCCCGCCGCTGCTCGAGGCCCGCTCGCCGGTCGGCTTCGTCGCCGACCAGAACGCCGGCGACCGGGGGCTCTTCGTCCCCTTCTTCGGCCGGCTGGCCAGCACGTACAAGTCGATCGGCATGGCGGCCTACCAGCACCGCACCTCGATCATCGTCGGGCAGGCCCGGCGGCTCGGCTGGAACGCCCGTGACGACAAGGCGGTGACCGACGGCTTCGCGGCACCGCACTCCGGCGACGGCATCCGCTACCGGATCGAGATCGAGGACGTCTTCCATCCGGAAGACTGGGAGAGCCAGCCCGACCCGCTCTACTACATCGCGGCCCGGTACCGGCGCGGATTGGAGCGGTTGATCCGCCGCGCACCGGAACAGTACCTGTGGATGCACCGGATGTGGAAGAGCCGCCCGAGGCACGAACGGCTCAACCGGCCGTTCCCCGATACCCTGAGGCGGAAGCTCGAGTCGCTCCCCTGGATGACCCAGGACGAACTGGAGCTGATCGTGGAGCGTTCGGAGCAAGACCGGGCGTTCCTCGCCGAGCACAACATGACCCGGTTGCCCTGAGCGGTGTGACCGGCTTGAATGCACCACGCCCCGGGCCGGACCCGGGACCACCACCGCGACGCTGCCCGGCCAGCGATCGCCCAGAGGCGGGAGCGCCCCATGACCAACCCACCCAAAGGCCGTCTTGAGGACATCCGCGTGCTGATCGTGGACGACGATCAGGACGTGCTGGAATCGATGCAGGCCGCGTTCCAGGCCGAGGGCGCGCTCACGCTCGCCGTCGGCGACGGCAACTCGGCGGTTGACGCCTGCAACGACGACCCGCCGCCGGACCTTGTCATCCTCGACATGATGCTGCCGGGCCGCTCCGGCTTCCTCGCCCTCGAGCGCATCAAGGGTAACGAGGACAGCCCCGCGGTCATCATGGTCACGGCCAACGAGGGCAAGCGGCACCAGGCCTACGCCGAGAGCCTGGGCGTGGACGGCTACATGCTCAAGCCGGTGCCGCTGACCCGCCTGCTCGACGAGGCCGTCGCGGTGATGAACGCCCGCGATCAGGACGACGACGGGGACGAGGACTAACCCGTGGCCAAACGCTCCCGAATGATGGTCCTCAGCCGCCGCACCGAGCCCGGCGAAGAGCCCGAGCCACTCGGCACGATCGAGCAGATCGAGAAGATGCTCGCAGCCTTCAACACCGCCGAGGACGGCAGCAGCAACACCACCCTCGGCCTGCTCCGCCTCCACGGCCCGGGGTTCGTGCTCGACCTGCCCACCAGCATCGACAAGCCGATGCAGATGATGGCGTCGGTCAACGACGACGAGACGGCGTGGCCGGTGCTCAGCCGCATCTGCCGCAACCTGGGCTGGTCGATGACGGACGGGGAGACGGGGCAGACGTTTATCTGAGGCCCCGGCCGATCGGCGCACCCGCCGCATACCCTTGCCCATGCCCACTTACGTCTACGAAATCGTCGACACCAAAGGCGAAGGCACCGGCGAGTGCTTCGAGGTCGTGCAGCAGATGAGCGAGGACCCGCTCAGCAAGCACCCCGAGACCGGCGAGCCCGTCCGGCGCGTGCCGCAGGCGCCAAACATCGCCGGCAAATGGTCAGACATGAAGGGCAAGAGCCAGCTCTCGAACAAGAACCTCGACCGCCTCGGCATGACCAAGTACGAGAAGCGGGGCGACGGCTACTACGAGAAGACGGCCGGCAAGGGGCCCAAGACCATCCACCGCCCGCCGGACTGACGCCGCCGGGTCGACCCCATGCCACCCCCCACCCCCGAGAGCAGTCGCGATGATCCGGCCGACATGCCTGCGCGCGCATGGCTCGCGGCCGCGCTGGACCCGCAGATCTCCGGCGAGCTGGAACTCGTCTACGAGCACATCACCCGCGCGGTGGACACCCGCAAGCCGGTCTGCAACACCTCGGGGCGCTGCTGCAACTTTGATGAGTGGGACCACCGGCTCTACGTCACCGGGCTCGAGGCGGCGTACCTCTTCACGCGCCTCAACGAGCTGCGCGACGAGCCGCTGACCGTCGCCGACATCGACGCCGCCCGGGCCGCGGGGGGCTGCCCCTTCCAGAAGGCCCTGCTCTGCTCGGTGCACGCGATCCGCCCGCTCGGCTGCCGCACCTACTACTGCGACGAGACGGCCCAGGAGTGGCAGCACGACCTGACCGAGGACCAGCTCCGCGAGGTGCGGGCGATCCACGACCGGCACGGGCTCGACTACCAGTACGGCGAGTGGCGCGGGATGCTGGAGATGCTCATCGACGCCTGAACCGCAGCGCGAGCAGCGCCGCGAACGCGCGTCCATCCGGCCTCACGCTCCGCGCCAGCCGAGGCGGCTCGGCGAACCAGCCCTGCAACGCCCCCCGGAGTGTGGCCCACTGCCGCGGGAGTGACAACCCGCTGAGCTTGTGCGCCCACGCCCAGCCGAGCAGCGCGCCGGCCACACCGTTCACACCACGCCCGTGCCGCCGGGCCAGCCAGACCCAGTTTCGCGTTGCGAGCCGGCACCATCTGACACTCTTGCTCGCCGCGGCCGGCGAGTCGTGCTCGCACCGCCACGCAGGGTTGCAGTGCACGCCGAGCCCGGTGGCGAGGACCTTCATCGCCAGGTCCGTGTCGTTGCGGTAGAGGAAGAACCGCTCCTCATAGCCCCCCACCGCCAGCCACACACTCCGCCGCACGAGGTTGCAGCAGCCCATCACCGGCCAGTCGTCGCGGGGTCCGCCCGCCGCACCGGCGAAAGGCCACTCGCTGGCGCCGGTCTTGGGGTGCACCGGCACGAGCGTGACCGCGCCGAGGTCGGCCCGCTCGCCGAGCAGTTCGACCGCGGCTTCGAGCGCGTCCGGATCGGGCCGCGCGTCGTCGTCGAGAATCAACACAAGATCGCCCGTCGCCGCCTCGACGCCCCGGTTGAACCCGGCGATGGCGACGTTCTCCTCCAGCGGCAGAAGCGTTGCCCACGGCGCGTGCTCGCCCGCTGCCTCGACCGAGCCGTCGGTCGAGGCGTTGTCTACGACGATGACCTCGGCATCCGCAAGCGTCTGGTGCGAACGGATCGTCTCCCCAAGCCGCGAGAGCGTCTCGAGCAACGCGTCTTTGCGGTTGTAGCTCAGCACCACGACCGAGAGCGCGTGGCACCGGCTCCCAGCCGGTGCGCGCGCATCGTGCTCCACCGGCATCAGCGCCGCCGTGTCCTCCACGGCCGGGAGCACCGACCGCCGGTCGCCCCGCGCGCCGAGGCGCAGAGCCAGCCACCCGCCGCGCAGACCGATCCCGGCGCACCGGGCGACCGCGCCCAGCCGCGACACGCGACGCGCGACGAACCCCCCGCCCGCGCACTCGATGAGCGTCTTCCCGACAAACCAGTGCGCCGGCGAGCCCTTGGCCGGGACGATCGCCACGTCGTAGCGCGGCCCGGCGATCGCCCGGCGCAGCATGGCTGCGAGGCTGCGGGTCGGCGCGCGCGCGGCCTGTTCGGCGTCGTAGCCGCGAGACTTGAGCGCGTCGCGCATGCAGTCCCGCTCCTCGGGCGTCGTGTCTTCGGGCCAGTCGATCAGCAGCGTCCCGCCGCTCTCGCCCGCCTTGGGCAGCGCGGCACCGAGCGTGTCGTAGGGGTGCATGCCCTCGGTCTTGGGCAGGTCGGTCGGCAGGCCGCTCAGGCGGCCCGCAGCCGCGTCGCGCAGGCCCCGCAGATGCAGGGCCGCGAGATCGGACCGGCCCATCAGCTCCTGATTCACCGCCCGCAGCACCTCGCGCAGGGCCCGCTTGCACCGCACCGTGCGCCCCAGGCCGAGGGCGTCGATCGGGCCGAACGCGTTGCGCGCGCCGAAATACCGCGGCAGGGCCGCGAACCGGTCAAACCGCGGATGACTCGCGACCGATTCGGCCAGCACCCCGACGCGCCCGCCACCCTCGCGGGCCAGGCGCAGGCACCACTCGACATCGTCGGCATTCAGGAACACCTCGGGCATGAGGCCGACGAGGCGGACGGTCTCGGCCCGCACGAGCGCGCAGCACGCGGCGACGTAGTCGCAGTCGATGATGCCGCCGCGTGTCTTCTCGGGCACGCGCTCGTGGGCGGGGCCGAAGCGGCCGGTCTTGCGGTCGAGCCGGCCGCCGACCTCCTGCACCTTACCGGTCGCGGTGTCGAGCAGCACGGGCCCGAGCGCGACGAGCGACTTGTCGGCCTCCATCGCGCCGAGCAGTTTGGCGAGTGTGTCGGGCTCGACGCGGGCGTCGCTGTCGACGAGCCAGAGGAAGTCGGGACCGGTCGGATCGTCGGTGCCGACCGGTTCAGTGCCCGCTTCGCCGACGAGTGCCGCGGCCATGCCCGCGTTGTAGCCGCCCGACCCGCCGGTGTTGCGCGCCAGCCGCACGAGCCGCACATCAATCGCCTCGCCGAGGTCCGGCGCGTCCAGCGGCGGCTCCGACGCGTTGTCCACGACGACGACCGAGAGCTCGATCCGCAGATGCGCGCGCGCCGCGTGGAGTTCGCACGCACGCAGATCGTCCACCAGCGTCGCCAGATCCTGAGGCCGGTTGAAGCACGGGACCACGGCCGCGACCCGCACCGTGCGCACCCCCACCTCGACCCGCACGGGCCGGGCCACCTGCGCCCGATCTGTCACCTGACCACGATCCATGGGGCAAGTGTAGAGCCGAACTCAAAACAGAGCCCGAAGCGCAAGCGAGGAGCCTTTCGCGGCCGGCGGGGCTCATCGCTTGCGCTTCGGGCTCTGTTATGCTCGCGCCATGGCACCGCTTGCCTACTTCCTCACGTGGACCACGTACGCAACCTGGCTCCACGGCGATGACCGGGGTTCGGTTGATCCCGAACACAACGCCTACCAGACGCCCGTCCTGCCGCCGAACGCTCTCCGCGCCTCGGACCGTAATGAGTCACTCGCAGCCGCGCCGTTCACTCTGAACGAGGGTGCCCGAGAGATCGTGCGCAAGACTATCGAACGCCACTCCAAGGTCCGCCGCTGGACGCTTCTGCAACTCAACGTGCGGACCAATCACGTGCATGTCGTTGTCGCGGCTGCAGAGGCTCCGGAAGTCGTGCTCGCCCAGTTCAAAGCCTGGTGCACACGCCGACTCCGCGAGGCCGGGCTGGTCGGTGCCCGGGACAGAGTCTGGACCGAACACGGCAGCACGCGCTATCTCTGGACCGAGGACTCCGTCGTCCGTGCCCGCCAGTACACCCGCGACGGTCAGGGGCCGGACATCTGACAGCGCCGGATGCAGACGCGAGGTGCGTCCGGGATGATCGCATCCTCCGAAAGAGGCTCCTCGCTTGCGCTTCGGGCTCTGTATTGCGAATACAATCGCCCATGCCCGACGCCACGAACCCCTACGACACCTACACCTCCCCCCTTGCCGCGCGGAACGCGAGCCCGGAGATGCTCCGGCTCTGGTCGCCGCGGCACAAGTTCAACACGTGGCGGCGGGTCTGGCTGGCCGTGGCCGAGGCCCAGCACGAGCTGGGGCTGCCGGTGAGCGAGGAGCAGGTCGAGGAGCTTCGGGCGGTCGTGAACCGTCCCGGCGGCATTACCGACGAGGAGATGCACGCTGCGGAGAAGTACGAGCGTGACCTGCGGCACGATGTGATGGCCCATGTCCACGCCCTCGGTGACTCGTGCCCGAAGGCGCGGCCGATCATCCACTTGGGAATGACGAGTCAGGATGTGGTGTGTAATGCAGACCTGCATGTCATTCGTGAATCCAACGAGTTGATTCTCGCCAAGGTGTCGCGCCTCTTGGATTCGCTTTCTAAGTTCTCGCTCAAGACCAAGAGCATTCCGACTCTCGGATTCACGCATTATCAACCCGCCCAGCCCACCACTGTGGGTCGCCGCGCGGCCGGATGGGCGGAAGAGTGCCTGGTCGCGTCGGATGGCATCCGCCCGTCGGACCTCGTTCCTCACCGAGGCCTGCGCGGGGCTACGGGTACTCAGGCCTCGTTCCTCGCGCTGTTCGATGGCGATGGGGCCAAGGTGGAGGAGTTGGAGGACCGTGCGATGCACAACCTCTACGGCGGGGACTACACGCCCTTCTTCTTCAACCTCACAGGTCAGACCTACCCGCGCGTGTTCGACACCATCGTCCTCAGTGGACTCGCCTCCACCGCCGCCGTCCTCCACAAGATCGCGTCCGACATCCGCCTCCTCTCCAACCGCAAGGAGATCGACGAGCCCTTCGAGTCCAAGCAGATCGGCTCGTCGGCCATGCCCTACAAGCGCAACCCCATGCGCTGCGAGCGGATCTGCGGCCTGACGCGCTTCGTCATGAACCTCGTCGGCAACGCCTACGACACCGCCGCGACGCAGTGGCTCGAGAGAACGCTCGACGACTCCTCCAACCGCCGGCTGAGTCTCCCCGAGGCGTTCCTCGCACTCGACGGCTCGCTCGACCTGATGCACAATGTCGCGTCGGGCCTGGTCGTCCACGAAGCCACCGTCCGCAAGAACCTGATGGCCGAGCTGCCCTTCATGGCCACCGAGAACATCCTCATGGCCTGCGTCAAGCTCGGGGCCGACCGGCAGGACTACCACGAGCGCATCCGCCAGCACGCCCAGGAGGCCGGCATGCGCGTCAAGCAGCAGGGCCTCGACAACGACCTGCTCGACCGCCTCCGCGCCGACCCCGCCTTCAAGAGCAAGGCCAACGGCGGGATGCTCAGCGAAGAGCTCGACTGGGAGGGCGTGATGGACCCGATGAACTACATCGGCCGCTCGGTCGAGCAGACCGAGCGGTTCGTCAAGGACGTTGTCGAGCCGCTGCGCGAGCAGTACGCCGACGCAATCGCCAAGCTCGGCGAGAGCGGGCCAAGGGTCTGAACACATCAGAGCCGCGGGCGTGAGCACGCGGAAGGGGCGTGGCGCTTGCCGATCGCGCTGGCTCTTGGTGGGGTAGTTGCTTGATCTGTCGAACGAGTGCTCGCGGCGGGGGGTTGAGTTGCGTTCGGAGAGTGCGGGGCTCCTTCCGCGTGCTCACGCCCGCGGCTCTGTTTGGTGCTGCACGGCTCTGTTGGGTCGCGCGGGCCTGCTTGGTCGCCGATATCCTCGGTTATGCGCACACTTCTCGCCTTGCTCGCTGTGTTGATCGCTTCCGTCGCACTCGCCCAGCCGGGGGATTACCCGGAGGCGACGCCCGTGCCCCAACCTCTCCGTCTCGTCGTGATCGGCCTGACCCACGGGCACGTCCACGGCGCCCTCGCGGCCGCCCGCGACCGCGACGACATCGAACTCGTCGGTGTCTGGGACCCACGCCGCGACCTGTTCGACAAGTTCGCCGAGCGCTACCGCGTCGACGAATCGCTCTACTTCAGTGATCTCGAGGCCATGCTCGACCAGGCCCGGCCCGAGGCCGCCTCGGTCATGACCAGCACCGCCGACCACCTGCTCGCGGTCGAGGCGTGCGCACCCCGCGGCGTCCACACACTCGTCGAGAAGCCCCTGGCGGTCTCGATCGAGGACGCCGACCGCATGGCCGCCCTCGCGAGCGAGCACGGCGTGATGGTGCTGACCAACTACGAGACGAGCTGGTACGCCAGCGTGCACGAGGCGTACGCCCGGCGCGGCGGTTTCGGGCCGATCCGCCGGATCGTCGCCAGGCACGGGCACAAGGGACCCCGCGAGATCGGGTGCTCCGAGGAGTTCCTCGACTGGCTGACCGACCCCGAGGCCAACGGCGCCGGGGCGCTGTTCGACTTCGGGTGCTACGGCGCGGTGCTCTCGACGTGGCTGCTGGACGGTGAACGCCCCGAGTCGGTCACCGCCGTCACCCGCCAGAACAAGCCCGACATCTACCCGCACGTGGACGACGACGCGACGATCGTGCTGGCCTACGACGGTGCGGTGGCGGTGCTGCAGGCGTCGTGGTGCTGGACGCACGATGTCAAGGAGATCGACGTCTTCGGCGAGGGCGGCTCGGTCTACGCCGGGCGCTGGAACGACGTGACCGTGCGCGCGCCCGACGCTCGGCCCGAGTCGCCGGCCCTCCGGGGCCGCCCGGGGCCCTACGCCAGCGAGTGGTCCTACCTCCGCGCGGTCGTGCGCGGCGAGTGCGAGGTCGACCCGCTCTCGAGCCTCGAGCTCAACCGGCTGGTCGTGGAGATCCTCGACGCCGCGAGAGTTTCGGCCAGGACCGGCCGCGCCGTGCCGCTGGACCGGTGAGGATGTTCGCGGCTCCGGGGGCACCGGCCCGGATCACTCTCGCGCGAACCAGAGGTTGCGTGCCCGGCTGTTGTGGAGCAGGAAGCCCTCGACCGAGCCGTCGGCTGCGCGCACGATCTCGATCTCGCGGAAGTACCACGAGCCGCCGCCAAAGACACCGTCGCGGAGCGGGCGCAGCTCGACCGGCTCGTTCCGGAAGTGCACCGCGAGGATCCCGTCGTCCTGCGCGCGCAGCTCGTAGACGGTCTCCAGCTCTGCGCTCCGGTAGCGGCCAGCGACATCCTCGAGCGGCCGTATCGCGGCGCTGGTCTTGGCGTCGGGATCGGCGGTGCCGGATGGTTCCGGCTGCGCGAGCGCAACGCGCTGCGTGACCGGGGTCGGCTTCGTGCCGGTGCGCCCGGGGCTGCCCTGCCCTTCGGTCCGCGGCTCGGCGCGCGCACCCTCGCCGTCCTCCGGCGCGGCGTCGGCCTCCAGGTATTGCTTGGCGATCGTGTAGGGCATGGCCCAGGCGTTGATGTCGGCGCGGTTGGCCAGCACGACGACGCCGATCCCGCGCTCCGGGTAGCACTGAACTCCGGCGCGGAAGCCGGAGTCGCCGCCCGGGTGCCAGAAGGAGCGCAGGCCGCGGCTCTCACCGACGAAGAGGCCGCTGGCATAAGCGAACTTCTCGCCGGACTCCAACTGCCCCGGCTCGACCATCCGCGCGATCAGGTCCTGCCCGAGCACCCGCCCGGTCAGCAGTTCCGCCGCCCAGCGGGCCAGATCCTCGGCGGTGGTGAGCAGGCCCGTCGCGCCGACCGTGCCGAACGAGAGCCCGTACCGCCGCCACGTGTCGTCCTCCGAGCGGAAGTAGGACTCGGCCCGGCGGGGCACGACGGCGTGAACATCGTCGTGGAAGCGGGTGGCGTCCATGCTCAGCGGCCCGAAGATCTCGCGATCGCAGAACGCGCTGAACGGCTCGCCGCTGAGGCGCGAGACGATCTCGGCCAGCAGCGCGTACCCGGTGTTGCAATACATCTCCTGCGTGCCGGGTTCGAAGTTGAGCGCGCGCTGACGGACGATCGCCCGCCAGACGTGCTCGTTGGTGACGGCGTCGTCCTCGCGCCATCCCGCGGCCCCGAGCAGCTGCCACTGATCGCGCAGGCCGCTGGTGTGCCACAGCAGGTGGCGGAGCCGGATGGTGTGGCCCAGGTCGGGCAGCTCGGGCAGGTAGTCACGCACGTCGTCGTCGAGTGAGAGCTTGCCCTCACGCTCGAGCAACAGCACGGCCGCGGCCGTGAACTGCTTGGAGACCGATGCGGTGTGGAAGACCGTGCTGCCATCGATGGGCACGTCGTGCTCGAGGTGCGCCAGCCCGACCGACTCGACCAGCACGGTCTGGCCATCTCGCACCACCGCAACGGCCACGCCCGGCGCACCGGGTGAGGCGTATCGCCCGAGGAGCCCTCGCACCGCCTCGCCGGGCGGGTCTGCCTGCGCTGCACTCTGCGGCGAAGCCGCTGCGACGAGTCCACATACCAGGCATCCCATGATCGCTCGTGTCAGGTTCATTCCGGAAGACTATCGGCACGCGTGTTTCGGTGGCGGACGAGCTGCGCAACCGACGCTCGCGACGCCGCGGCGCACGAAAAACGCCCGGGGCCGAAGCCCCGGGCGTGGGTTGCGTTCAGAGATGTGCCCGGCTCAGCAGGGCGTGTTCCACGCGTTGAGGAAGTCGAGCACGTCGAGGGTGTTGATGTTCCCGTCGCCGTTGAAGTCGCCGCTGGCGTCGCCGGCGTTCCACGCGTTGAGGAAGTCGAGCACGTCGAGGGTGTTGACGGTGCCGTCACCGTTGAAGTCGCCGGCGCAGCCGCTGTCGGCCACGACGCCCCAGATCTCGACATCGTCGATGTTCCAGCCGGAGTAGAGCCACGAGCCGTCGGTCGTGCCCTGGGTCCAGCGGACGTAGACCGTCTCCTCGCCGTCGGCGTAGTCGGAGATGTCGTACTCGACCAGGTTCCACGAGCTGTCGGTGATCTCGCTGCCGTTGGTCCAGATCTCGTCCCAGTTCGAGCCGTCGGTCGACACGCGGATGTAGGCGTGGTCGTAGGCCGGCTGCTCGACGTTGAGGTAGCGCTGGAAGCGGAGGCTGGTGCGGGAGAGCTCCGAGCAGTCGATGGCCATGGTGGTCATGTGCCGCTCGGGCATGTTGTTGGTGTAGTCACCATTGAGGTTGTAGCCCATGACGTTGTTGCCGGTCGCGCCGGAGGTCGGGTCGTTATTGCCGTACTCACCGCCGCCACCGGTCGGGCGGCCCCAGGCCCAGGCGGCCTCGGTGGTCCAGCCGGGGTTGGTGTTCATGTTCCAGGTGTAGACCGGCTCGGGCACGCCGACGAAGAGGCGCACGGCGCGGGCGGTGTCGCCGTCGCCGTCGGTGGTGTTGGTGAAGCTGACGGTGGCGTCGTAGCCGCCGTTGGAGAAGCCGTCGGCGGTGCTGTTGATGATGACGGTCACGTCGGTCGTGCCGCCGGCCGAGATCGTGCCGCTGCCGTTGGTGATGTCGAGCCAGCCCGCGGGCGTGCTGACGGTGTAGTTGATCGAGAAATCACTCGAGTTGCGGAGCGTGTAGACCTGCGAGGCGGGGCTGAACGGCCCGCCGCTGGGGCCCTCGGCGACGAACGTGCCGCCCGGGCTCACGCGGAGGCCCGAATCGGACGGCCACAGCGTGTCGGTGACGGTCGCGCCGGAGTTGGTCGGATCGAGCCAGTCGCGCAGGCGCGAGCTCGAGGAGCTGCCGGCGTCCCACGAAACGCTCATCTTGCCGTACCAGTCGGCGTCGTCGTTGCCGCACGCGGCGAAGCCGCCGTGGAGTTGACCGATGACCCTGTGGTTGAAATCAAACAGCGGCGAACCGGACGAACCCGGCTCGGTGGTGCCGATGTCCCAATCGAGCACGCGGACGTGCGTGTTGCCCGAACCCTGCCCACCGAGATAACCGGTGGTGTCGGTCGGATCGAACTCAAAGCTGATCCGCTTCTCGTCGGTGCTCGGGTGGTGGATCGCCACAGCGCCATCTGTGTCCACGCCCGTCACGTCCCAGCCGGCGAAGGAGACCTCCCACGACGGATCCGGCGCCTCGTCGAGCTCGACGAGCGTGAAGTCGCTCGCCGAACGGCTGGCGCGGAAGAACGAGCCGGTCTGGAAATCGGTCAGCTGCCCGTCGGGCGTGCCCTCGCACTCGCTGGTCTCGTAGTTCCAGAACGTCACGAGCGACGCGGCGTTGCCCGAGTTGATGCCGCAGTGGTTGGCCGTCATGAAGAACGGCGTCTCGTCGTTGGCGGTGTTGTTGACCATGAAGCCGGTGCAGAAACGCGAGCCGCCGGTCGAGATGACCGCGACCGACGCGATCTCGGCGCGCCAGTCGTCGCCCTCGGGGCAGACCACGTCAACATTGCACGCGCCGGACCGGCCGTTGAAGACCTCGCCGAACCCGCGGTAGCCGATGTTGATCGCGCCCAGGTGCAGCTCGAGCTCCTCGACCGCCTTGACCGGCAGCACCAGCTCGAGGATCACGTCGTTGCCGACCGTCGGCGGCGTCCACAGCTCGTTGTGCGACGCGTTGTCGCGCGAGGTGAAGGGACGGATCGCCTGGTTGCCCATCGTCTCGTAGATGAACAGCCGCCCGGCCTCGGGCATCGAGAAGCTGTCGAAGGCGAAGTTCAGCGAAAGCGCGTCGCCGCTGGCCACCCGGAGGCGCCACGCGATCATGCTCTCGGAGACCTGCTCCCACACGCCGTGCGTGTCGGGGGAGATGTCGACCTCGTGCGGCACGGCGTAGCGCGGGGCCAGCCCCGCGTCAGCGTCCTGCTGTTCGAGCTGCGCGATGACGTCCCAGTCGAGATCCGGGAGCTGGTAGACCGGGATCGCCATCCGGGGCGAGATGCCCTTGATCGAATCGACCGGGTCCGGCAGGGGGCGGTCCTGCGCCACGGCACCCGCCGCGACGGACGCCACAATCATCGAACACCAGAACTGTTTACCTATCTGCATCAGTGACTCCTCGCTCCCGCGCCCCGCCGTTGCACGTCAACAGCGCCGGGCGTTCGGACAGGATACCGACCACCCGCACAAACCACGACACCCGTCGCCGCAGATCGCCGGATTTTGCACCGTTTCTCGCATCAATCTGCCCGGGGTCCGAGAACCGGGGCCGGTCGCAGCCGCCCGAGGCGGATGGGGCGGGCTCAAGGGCCCCGCCGCGGGCCGGGGCCCGACGGCCGCCGGCCCCGCGCGAACACGCCCAATCAACAAGACCGGTCCCGGCCGCCACACTGGGTGACGGCAGGACCGGTCTCGCTCCGGACTCAAACAGAGTCCGCGTGCGTGTGACGGGTCACTCGCGCACGCTCGGGATCACATCGGCGCGGCAGTGCCGTCGGCCGGTGCGACCACGGCGGCCTTGCGCGCCCTGGAGGTCCGGCGGCCGGACGCCTTCTTCCGGGAGGCCTTCTTGGTCGCCTTCTTGGCGGCCTTCTTGCCGGCTTTCTTGGTGGCCTTCTTGGCCGCCTTCTTGGTCGCCTTCTTCGAGGCCTTCTTCGCGGGCTTCCTGGCTACCTTCTTCGAGGCCTTCTTGGCGGCCTTCTTCTTGCCGGCCTTCTTGGTCGCCTTCTTGGCTACCTTCTTGCCCGCCTTCTTGGTGGCCTTCTTGGCAACCTTCTTGGAGGCCTTCTTGGTCACCTTCCTCGACGCTTTCTTGGCCGCCTTTTTCGCGGTCTTCTTCTTCGCTTTCTTTGCCACGGTCTGACTCCTTGTCGGCGCAACGAGCGCCGCGTCGCAGTCTACTTACTGATAACTCAGACGACAGTCAAGGGCGTCTACGCCGAGCGGGCGAGCGCGGCATCGAGCAGGACCGCCGCCGCGGCCTTCCCGTCCGCCGCGGCCGCCGCCTCGCCGGTCACGTACGCCCGCGCGATCGCGCCGTCGAAGAGCAGCATGAGCTGGGCCGCGAAGTGCTCCGGGTCGGGCACGCCCGCGTCTTCCGAGAGCCCGCGCAGCTTCGCGAGCACCCACGCCTTGTGCCCCGCGATGACCGCGCGCCCCGGGCACTCCGGCTCGACGAGTTCGGCCGCGGCATTGAGAAACAGACACCCGCGAAAGTCCGGCCGACCGAACCACTTCTCGAGCGCGTCGAACACACCAAGGAGCCGCGCCCTCGGGCTCTGCCTCGACCCGACCATCGCCTCGAACGTCTCGCGGAACAACTCGTCCTTCCGCTGCAGCGCAGCGACAACCAGATCGTCCTTGCCGCGGAAGTGCTTGTAGAGGCTCATCTTCGCGACGCCGGCCTCGGCGAGGATCCGGTCGATCCCGGCCGCCCGGATGCCCACTTCGCCGAACAGCCGCACCGCAGCCTCGACCAGCCGCTCCCGGGCACCCGGCCGCGAAGCCGCTCCGGTGCCTCTCTCTGTTGTTCTGCTCTGTGCCATACGGGTCTCCATCGGATCAACGACACAAATATACAGAACATTCCATATGGCTGCGAAGTCCTATAATGGTTCCAGTATTGGGCTCAGATTTATTTCGATGGGCTTGAAATAGACAGACCTGTCTAGATATTGACAGAGCAGAGGCGGGCCAATCGGATGACCCGGCCACCACGATGACCACGAGACTCAGGAGAAGCATCATGCCTCGCATCCAGCCGCTCAACCACGCAGACGCCCAGGGCAAGGCCAAGGACCTGCTGGACACCGTCAAGAAGAAGATGGGCGGCACGCCCAACATCCTGACCACGATGGCCCAAAGCCCCGCCGCCCTCGAGAGCTACCTCAACTTCAGCGGTGCGCTCGGCGGCGGGACGTTCTCCGCCGGGCTCCGCGAGCAGATCGCCATGGCCGCCGCCGGGGCCAACTCCTGCGAGTACTGCGCCGCGGCCCACACCGCGATCGGCAAGGGCGCGGGCGTCGCCGAGGGCGAACTGACCAAGTCGCTCGCCGGCGAGCCGACCGACCCCAAGGCCGCCGCAGCGGTACGCCTGACCCGCGTCCTCATCGAGAAGCGTGGCTTCGCCAGCGACGAGGACATCCAGGCCTTCAAGGCCGCGGGCTTCGACGACGGCCAGGTGATCGAGCTCGTCGCCAACGTCGCGCTCAACATCTTCACCAACTACTTCAACCATGTCGCCGAGACCGAGATCGACTTCCCCAAGGTCAAGGTCCCGCAGCTCGCGGGGGCTTGAGACGATCGGCGCACGCCGCCGGACCACACGCAGCTGAGTAACCCCACCGCCGCGGGCTCACACCGAGCCCGCGGCGGTGCGCGCGCAACGGCCACTCCCGGCGTTGTCGCCGGCCTGTCTGTTCTGTCTTGGATAATGGCCCGGCTTCGCCGCCGGCTCGATTCCCGCGATCAGCGCTTGTCGCGACGCCGGAGCTGACCGGCCCCGACCGCACACCCCAGCCCGAGCACCGCGAGCGTGCCCGGCGTGGGGACCGCCAGCTTCGTCACGATGTTGTCGATGAAGGTGCTCTGCAGGAAGGGGTCTTCCCCGCCGCGGAACTTGATCGAGGTGAACGACGCACCCGGATCGGCGACAAAGGTCAGCGTCGTGGGCCCGTCCCACCGCATGTCGTTGTAGCCCATCTCACCGGTCACGTGGGCGAGCGGGTTGCCCTCGGCATTGATTTGTTCGTAGATGTACATCTCGGCGATGTCCTGGTCCTCGCCGTAGTCGCCGAACTCGATGCTCACCTCGCTCATGGGCGCAGAGAAGCTCATGACGAGGTAGTCGTCGGCGACATAGTTGAAGACCGGCGACAGGTGCTTGCGCCCCCACGAGTCCGGGACGTTCTGCCCGGACGAGTCCCACACCGTGAAGCGCTCGCCCTCGCTGCGGAAGATCACCGCGCGGACGCCGCCCGATTCCAGATCGAGCACGCGGTAGTCGCCGGCCCGGTTGTTTCGGTTGCCCTCGATGGACTCGAAGTCGAAGACCACGTCACCCCACACCGAGGCGGACGCCGCGCCGACCACAGAGATTCCCACCGCCATCGTCAAGGCCAGGCTGCGCATGGCAAGCCCTCCATATCGCCCCACACCGACCGCAACAGCCCGCATTCCCACCGGCTGCCTGCACGACGCGGCCCCACGTCCGATACGACCGGGCTCCCTCCCGGGTTGCCACCGAGCCTAGCAGAACTGCTTTCCCAAGTCACCCTTATTCCCGGGATTCACACAGAACCGCGATCGGTGCGTCCGGTGCCCGTCCGCCGCGCCTGCACCGCTCTGACGGCTTCACAGATCGCCCGGTCCAGGTCGTCGTTGACGACGAACAAATCGTAAACACCGCTCTCGCGGGCGGTCGCAATCTCGCGTTTGGCCTCCGCAAACCGCCGCGTGATCGCCTCTTCGCTCTCGCGCTTGCGGTGCCTGAGCCGCTCGAGCAGCACGTCCTCGCTCGGCGGCAGGACGAACACCGCGAACGCGTCGGGCATCGCGGCCTTGACCTGCAGGGCCCCGTCCACGTCGATCTCCACGATCACGAGCCGGCCCCGCCGGAGCTGCTCGAACACCCACTTCTTGGGCGTGCCGTAGCGCTTGCCGAAAACGTTGGCCCACTCCAGCAACTGGCCCTGCTCGATCAGGCGGTCGAACTCGGCGTCGCTGGCGAAGTGGTAGTCGACGCCCTCGACATCGGCGTCGGTCTGGGCCCGCGTGGTCACCGAGACGCTGAACACGCTGTCGGCGATCGACCGCTCGACGCCCCGCGTGATCGTGGTCTTGCCCACGCCGCTGGGGCCGCTGATGATCAGCAGCAGCCCGTCGGCGGTATCGGTCGGTAGTCGGCGGTCGTCATGGGTCGAGTGATCGGACATGAAGCCAGAGCGTAGACGCGGGCGCCAATCGCGTCCGGGAACCGGCCCCACATCCGCACTATCCAGTCGGTTTTGCCGTGAACTCTCGACGGATGGCGCGGTCGTGACGGTCCGCTCGCACCGCGTGGTCCCACAACCACCGGAGGCATCCGCGCCAGTCGGCAGGGTCTTTCTGACCGGCTCTGCGTCCGGCACCGGCCGTGCCGACTGTTCCGGCACAACGCTGGCCGACCCGCCCAACTCGGTGCATACTGCCCCGGAAGATGACGATGTCTGCCTCCGCGGCTACGGGCCGCTCCCCCTCGCAAGACACGGCACATGCGCCGTCAGTCGCGGAGGGTTTCACGCCCGTGCGTTACGAGGAGGGAGCCGTCCATGTCCAATATGCCGAGAGAACCCGAGGCCTTCGCCCAGCACGTCGCCGAGATGCTCCGCGACATCAAGCCCGAGTGCCAGGTCGAACTGACCGGACCCGGCGAGCTGCTGGTCAACGGCCGCCGTCTCGACCTGCAGAACGTCTTCCGCATGGTCCTCACCGAGCCCGACCGCGGCTCGGAGATCATTCGCCACTATCTGGGGCAACTCTTCGCCCCCGAAGCCGAATCGGTCTCCAGCATGGACCTCGACTTCGCACGCCCGCGCATCATGCCCCGCATCCAGCCCGTCTCGATCTTTGATCACCTCGACGAGCAGATGGTCGCCCACGTGCCCTTCGTCAACGACACCGTCGTCGTGTTCGTGACCGACCTGCCCCAGATGACCGTCAGCATCACCACCGAGCAACTGCTCCGCTGGAATGTCGAGGTCGAGGAGGTCGAGGCGTTCGCGCTCGAGAACCTCACCAACTACACGCCCGAGCTCGAGATCCAGTTCGTCGAGAGCAAGGAGGGCGGCCGGGCCGCGATCATCAGCGAGCAGGACGGCTACGACGCCGCCCGGCTCCTGCTGCCCAGCCTCTACCGGCGCCTGGCCCCGCAGCTCAACGGCAACTTCTTCGTCGCCACCCCGGCCCGCGACATGTTCGTCGCGATCTCCGACACCCCCAACGAGTTCATGCAGCGGGTCGCCGAGCGCGTCGAGCAGGACTTCGAACGCCTGCCCTACCCGATCAGCAAGGAGTTCTTCTACATGACCCTCGACGGTGCCGCGGGCAAGGTGCGGGGTCTGGCGGCCTAGCCGACACACCCGACCGATCCACGCCGCCTCGGCCATTCTCCACGACCGACACACGTGCACGATCCACCCCTCGCGGGTGGATCGTGCCGTTTCATGCCCGAGCCGGGATGCCTCTATCATCCCCCCATGTCACGCCGGCCACCGGTCACGCTCTGGAAGTACGTCGCCGCAGATCTGTGGCGGTTGTTGCTGCTCACCGTTGCGGTGCTGGTGACGGTCATCGCCTTCGCAGCGGCCGTCAAGCCGCTCGCCGACGGCAAGCTCGGGCCGGTCGAAGCGATCAAGTTCATGATCCTGGCGGTGCCGCCGATGCTGGCCTACGCCCTGCCCTTCTCGGCGGGCTTTGCCGCGACGCTGGCCTACCACCGGATGGCCCAGGACAACGAGCTTCTCGCCGCCCACGCCGGGGGCATCCCCCACCGCTCGCTGCTGGTGCCGGCGCTGGCCACGGGCGCAGCGCTCTTCCTGACTCTCGCAGCCCTTAACGAGTACATGATCCCTCGGTTCCTGCAATCGATGGACCGGCTCGTCGCCCAGGACCTCACCAAGCTGATGGTCAGCTCGATCGAGCGCGGACACGCCGTCGAGCAGAACGGGCTCATGGTGCTCGCCGACGATGTCCTCGTGCCCAACTCCACGCAGCTCTCGGCCCTCCGCAAGCAGGGCATCGACGACGCCATCGAGCTGCACAGCGTCGTGTTCGTGGACACCGACAGGTCCGGGCAGATCAAGAACAGCCTCGTCACCTCCAAGGCCGAGGTGTACGTCGCCCCCGCGCCGGCCGCGGACTCCCGCGACCAGCGCGTCGCCTCGATCATCGTCAGCGAGGGCTTCGGCACCAAGGAGGACGGCACCGTCGGCTGGTACGAGCGCCTGCCGACCATCGCCCTGCCCATCCCCGACGCGTTCCACGACGACCCCAAATTCCTCACCTGGGGCGAGCTGCGGGACCTGCGCAACCACCCCGACCGCATGGACTTCGTCCACACCCGCAGCACCGAGCTTGCCTACTACCTCGCTCGACGCGCCACCACCGACGCGATGCACGCCGACTTCCGCGCCAGCGGCAAGACCACGCTGCACACCCAGAGCGGCGAGCCGTTCGTCATCCGCGCCGGTGGCCTCCGCTGGGACCGAGCCGCGGAGGTCTGGGTCGTCGAGCCCCTTCCCGGCACCAACACGATCGACATCGAGTGGTGGCGGGCCGACGAGCAGGGCGCGACCGGCGGCGCCGGCATCACCCCGATCCGCGCCGAGCAGGCGTTCCTCCGCGCCGTGATCGGCGGGCAGAGCGACGCCCGGGAGCTGACGATCGGGCTCGACCTCCGCAACGTGCGCATCCAGGACGCAGGCGCAGAGGTCGGCGCGGGTGACGGCCGAGCCACCGAACCCCGCGAGCAGTTCGCGCGTGACGGCCTGCGTCTGGCCTACGACCCGCTCGGTGAGTACACCTCCAAGTCGGCCACCGAACTGCTCGCCATCGCCGAGCCCCGCGTCAACCGCAAGACAAACCCCGACACCGTGCTCGCCGCCCCGACCCACCGCCTCCGCAATGAAGTAGACAACCTGCTCCGCGAGATCCTCTCCAAGCAGCACGAACGGTGGGCGCTCGCCTCGGCGTGCCTGATCATGGTCATCACCGGCGCCGTCATGGCGGTCAAGCTCCGTGACGCCCAGCCGCTCCACGTCTATCTCTGGAGCTTCTTCCCCGCGCTGGCCTCCATCATCACCATCATGAGCGGCCAGCAGCTCACCCACAACTCCGGCGCGATCGGACTACTCCTGCTCTGGGCGGGTGTCGCCGGCCTCGCGGCCTTCACCTTCGGCACCTTCCTCTCGATCCGGAAGCACTGACCCGTGACGAGCGCCGATGCGATCAGACCGCCTCGCGCCGACCGCCCGCTGTGGGCGTCCGGCCTCGCGCTCATCCTGCTGGTCACGCTCGCGAGGCTCGCCTACCTGGCGTGGTTCTGCCCCTACACGCTCATCGAGGACGAGGCCCATTACTGGGAGTGGTCGCGAAGGCTCGAGCTCTCGTACTACTCCAAGGGCCCCGGCGTGGCGTGGGTCATCCGTGCGGCGACCGAGCTCTTCGGCACCTCCGCGTGGGCCGTCCGGGTGCCGGCGGTGGTCTCCGGCGCGATCGGCGCGTGGTGCGTCGCGGGACTGGCGCGCGATGCTTGTGCCAACCAACCCGGCGGCGCCCGCGCCGGCCTCTACGCAGCAGCGATTTATCTCTGCATGCCCGCCTTCTGGGTGCTCGGCATCATCATCACCATCGACGGCCCCTATCTGGCCTGCTGGGCCGCGGCATGCTGGGCCTCGTGGCGGGTGCTCACCACCGGCTCGCCCCGCGCCTGGGCCGCCCTTGGCCTGGCCATCGCGATCGGCTTCACCTTCAAGTACACCATCCTCCTGCTCCTGCCCGGCCTCGCCCTCGCCGCCCTCCTCGCCAAACGGGACACAACAAGAGCCCTAAGCGTCAGCGCCGGGCCCTCCTCCTCCCCACCCCCAAGCGTCAGCGCCGGGCCTTCATCACATCGCGCCCTGACCGGCCCCCTCCTCGCTCTCGCCCTCGCCTCGCTCGGCCTCATCCCCGTCATCCTCTGGAACGCGCAGCACGAGTGGATCACCGTGCAGCACCTGCTCGGCCACCTCGGCGTCAAGGGCGGCGACATCGCCCCGACCCCCGGCGAGAGCTGGTCGCCCAAGTGGACGCTCGAGCTGCTCGCGACCCAGATCGCCCTGGCCGGTCCCGCGATGCTGCTGGCGATCTATTCGTTTGTCTGCGCGCGCAGAGAGCGCAACGAGCACCCCGACCTCTGGCGTGCCGCCCGGTTCCTCGCCTGCTGCGGCGCGCCGGTGCTGGGGTTCTACATTCTCGTGTCTTTCCTGGCCGAGCCCGAGGGCAACTGGCCCATCGCTGCGTGGGTGAGCGCCGCGCCGCTGGGCGCGATCGGCGTGGTGCGGGTGTTCCCCGAGTTCCGCCGGCGCGTCGCCGCGTGGCGCGATGCCGGATCGCCCGGCATGCGCCCCCACATGCACCGCGTGATGATGTGGCGGTGGACCGTCGGCGTCGGCGTCATCGTCGCGCTCGGCTTCGCCCGCGCCGACTGGCTCGCCAAAGCGCCGGTCATCGGCCCACTCGTGCCCAAGGGCCGACTCATGTTCGGCGACACCCGCGCGGCCGACGCGGCCCGCATCCTCGACGAGCTGCGCGCTCAGACCGGGCTCGAGCCCGTCGTCATGGCGCAGCACTACGGGCGCACCAGCCAGCTGGCCTACTACCTGCCCGGCCGACCCACCGTCTACTGCGCCGGGGCCTACATGGAGGGCCCGCGCAAGCAGTACGACCTCTGGCCCGAGACCAACCTGGCCAACCCCGATCTCCACGCCGAACTTCTCGGCCGCCCCGCCCTGCTTGTGGGCGGACGCTTCGAGCAGTGGACCCCCGCCTTCGATCGCGTCGAAGACGCCGGACAACTCGACGGCGAGCACAAGAAGGGGCGGCTCATCTACCTCGGCTACGGCTACCGCGGCTTCCCGCAGGCGGAGGTCACGCCATGAAAGCCAAAGGCCGCGGGCGTTGGATCGTCGGGGCGTGTCTTGCGCTGGGCTTCGTCGTCGCGTCGCTCGCAGACGACGCGGTCTACCGCGCGATCGACCCGGACCTCGCCTCGCGCGAACGCCTCGACGAGACTTGGTGGTATCTCGCCCTCCGCCACTGCGGCACGCTGCTGACGTGGCTGGTGCTGGGGATCGTGGTGCTCACCGTCGATCGGCTGCGGCGGCGCCCGGCGGATCAACCCGCAGACCTGCCCCTCCGCGGCCCCTACATCGCGGTCGCTGCGGGGACGGCCGGCCTCGCGGCCGAGCTGGCCAAGCTCATCATCGGCCGCGAGCGCCCGGCGACGATCCAGACGCTTGAATCGGGCGTTGAGGCACTGGTCTATCAGGGCTACCACTTCCGGGGGCTGTTCGCGGGCTTTGCCGACGGGTCCAACCTGGGCCTGCCCAGCTCCCACGCGGCGACGGCCGCCGGGGGCGCGTTCGCCCTGGCTATGGTCTGGCCGAAGCTCTGGCCGCTCGCGCTGGGAGTCAGTGCGGGGTGCGGCATCTCCCGCCTGCTGACCGGGGCCCACTTCGCGTCCGATGTCTATGCAGGTATCGTGCTGGGGTGGCTGATCGCGTTCTGGTTCGGCAAGGGGTTGCTCCAGCCCCGGACCCGCCCGGCGGCCTCCGGACCGGCCCTTGGAGAATCGCCCGAGTGAAGACGCTCGACAGGTACATCGCCAAGCTCTACCTGACCAACGTCATCGCGTTGCTGGTGATCCTCGCGTGCTTTGTCGTCACGATCGACTTTGCGCTCAACGTGGACCGCTTCGTCGGCCGCGCCCAGGAGATCGCCGTCGAGCAGGGGCAGGAGCCGTCCTCGCTCCGCACCGGCGTCGTCACCGTGCTGCTGGTGGCCGACCTGTGGTGGCCCCGCCTGCTCCAGCTGTTCAGCTTCGTGCTGGGTCTCATCATGACCGGCGCGATGGGGTTCACCGTCAGCCAGCTCGTCCGCCACCGCGAACTGATCGCCATGCTCGCCAGCGGGCAGAGCCTCTACCGGGCGGCGCTGCCGATCCTCGTGGTCGCGGCGATGCTCACCGGCGTGCAGGTGGTCAATCAGGAACTCGTCCTGCCCAGGCTGGCACCATTGCTCACCCGCGACCAGAGCAAGGCCGGCACACACGAGCTCGGCGACGCCAGCGTGCCCCTGACCCGCGACGGGCTCGGGCGGGTCTGGCACGCCCGCTCGTTCGACGCCGACTCGGGCACGCTGACCGACATCACGGTGTGGGAGCGCGACGCGCAGGGCCGGCCCACCGCGCTCTACACCGCCGCAGCCGCGACCTGGGCCGGCGACGGGTGGACGCTCGATCAGGGGTTCGTCGAGCCGATCGCCGAGGTGCGTCAGCCCAAAGAGCAGATTGCCCACATTGCCACCAACCTCGACCCGACCCAGCTCCGAGTCCGCCGGTTCCAGGGCTACAGCCAGAGCCTGTCGTGGAAGCAGCTGGGCGAGATGCTCCAGGCCGCGGAGGACCTCGATCCCGACTCGGCCCGCTCCAAGGCCGACACGGACCGGCTCGAGCGGATCCGCTGGGGCCGCGTATCGGTGATGGTGGCCAACCTGTTGGCTCTGGTGATCACGCTGCCGTTCTTCCTCCAGAAGACACCGGGCAACCCGGTGCTCCGAGCGCTGCGGTGCGCACCTGTGGCCATCATCGCGCTCATGGGCGGCGTGCTCGGCTCGTCGGCGCCCATACCGGGCGTTCCACCTGCGATTGGAGTATTCCTTCCGGTGCTTGTTCTGTTGCCGATCGCGGTGGCCGCGGTCGCGTCGACCAAGTCCTGACCCCGGGCCCGGCAGATCACGGTTGCTGCGGCAAAGTGCGCTTCCCCGAGTCGCTCCAACTCGTTACTATCTTGCTGGACTGCGAGACCGCTTGGGCCACGTCTTGGCAGTTCAGCTCCGCACATGCACACCCCCGGATCACATCGCGGCTTTTCGCTCCTTGAGTTGCTCGTCAGCCTTGTGATCGTTGCGCTGCTGGTTGCGATGCTGCTGCCGCTGCTGGCGCAGACACAACGACTCGCGCACCGCGCCGCCTGCGCGAGCAACCTGCGGCAGATCGGGTTCGCGTGGCAGGCGTACATGAGCGACAACGAGCAACTGCCCCAGCACACCGACGCGCCGGACTGGGCGTACGGCGGCGTCCGCTTCGTCGGGCCCGACCATACCGCCGTCGCCGACGCCGCTCGACCCATCAACGCCTACCTCGACACCGATCAATCGGGCCAGTCCGCCCTCGCCCTCGGCGTCTTCAGCGACGCGGCCGACCGGGGCATCACCAAACGCGACCAGCCGCTCGAGAGCATCCTGCCCAACAGCGACGGGTGTTACGAGACGTTCGGCACCAGCTACCGCGCCAACATGTTCCTGCTCAACTCGACGGCCGCGGGCATCGACGCGCTCCGCCGCCCGCTCAAGGTCGCCGAGATCACCGCGCAGCCCAGCCGCCTGCTGCTGGTGGGCGACCCGGTCTGGTATTTCGCGATCCAGGACGCGGGCTCGCCCGACTACGCCTTCGACGCCCGCTGGCACGACCCCGACTCGGCCTCGGGCAACATGGCCGCGTTCGACGGCTCGGTCCGCTGGGTCCGCTTCGGCCCGCTGCCCAACAACGACTTCACCGTCGCCCCGCGGGCCGGCTCGATGATCCGCTGAACCGTCCCGCGGCCGTTTCGCCAAGACATCGAACCGGTCACATGCACGAGTACGAATCGACGAACCCCGAGCGCATGCTCGGGGTTGTTCGTTGTCTCGATCTGTTGCTGCTTCGAGCCGAGGCCGTCCTGAGCTCGCGCTCAGGGCTCGTCGGAAACGTCGTCACCGTTCTCCGGATCGCCGGCATCCGTCTGATCATCGCTCGCGTCTTCCTCATCCCCCACCATGGGGATCGCCTCAAGCTCGCCACGCATCGCTCCCGCACGTTCCAGCAGCCCCGCCTCAAGCTCCTCGCGCGAGAGCGTCGACTCAAGCGACGGCTCGAGGACGAAGTGCCAGTGCTGCACGTTCTGGATCCGGGCGGGCACCATCTCGGCGACGAGGTCGAGCGGCGCGTGCTCGTAGATCGGCGGGCTCGCCTCGGCCTCGGTCACCAGCGGCTCGAAGCCGTCCAGCTGCAGCCGCACGTCGTAGACGCCGTGATACAGAAACGACGCCTGCGTCGGCGTGCGACCGACCTGTTGATCGTTCACCCACACTAGCGCGCCGGCGGGCTCGCTGGTGATCTCGATGCGGCGCTCGACGCACCCGACGCCTGTCAGCCCGGCCGCGCACACCGCCACGCACAAGATGGTCCCGATCGATCGATGCATACCAAGAGCGTAAAGACCCGCCCACCCACAAGCAAGCGATGGGGGGCAATGCCCCGGGGCGGCGGCCTCACGCCAGATCGAACACCAGCACCTCACTCCGCTCCGCCCCGCCGACGATCTCGAGCGATCGCTCGTCCTCGACCGCCAGCCCGTCGCCCTCGGCGAGCGACTGGCCGTTGACCGTCACGCCCCCCACCGCGACCTGCACCCAGACGCCGCGGCCGTCGCCGATGGCGTGCTCGACCCGCTCGCCCGGCGCCAGCACACCGGCGTAGATCGACGCGTCCTGATGGATCACCATCGAGCCGTTCCGCCCGTCCGGGGTCACGATCGGCCGGAGCGTGCCCGCCCGCTCGGCCTCGGCAAAGTGCCGCTGGTCGTAGCTCGGGGCCAGTCCTTTGCGCTCGGGGAAGATCCAGATCTGCAGCAGCCTGACCGGCTCGCTCTTGGAGTGGTTGAACTCCGAGTGGGTCACGCCCGAGCCTGCGCTCATCATCTGGACGTCCCCGGGCCGGATGACCCCGCCGCCGCCGGTCGAGTCCTTGTGCTCGAGGGCCCCGGAGATGACGTAGGTGATGATCTCCATGTCCCGGTGCGGGTGGGTCGGGAACCCGCCGCCGGGGGCGACGCGGTCGTCGTTGATCACCCGAAGCGTGCGGAAGTGCAGGTGCCTGGGGTCGTGGTACTCGCCAAAGCTGAAGGTGTGCTTGCCGTCGAGCCAACCCAGCCTGGTCGCGCCCCGCTCGTCCGATGTCCTGATCGTCAGCATGACTGCCGTCCTCTCGTGGTGCCAGCCCCCCGCTGAGGCCCGCCTGTCGGGTCTCGGCCTCCGTCGGTCTGGCGGGGGCGCTTGCGGGGGCTGCTTGGTGCGATTTAGTTGTTTGAACAACTATCTTGGTCTCGCGTCTATTCCCGCGGTTCTGTTCCCGGCCCTGCCCGGACCTGCCCGTGCCAGACCGGACCGCCAAATGCGGCTCTACTCGCCCTCCGGGGCCGCCTGGCCCCCGGCCCGGGCCTTGGACAGCAGCCGGCTGAGCTGCCCCAGTTCGCGATCGGACAGGTGCCCCAGCTGCTCGCGATGCAGTGCGGCGACCGGCCCGTCCAATTTGGCCAGCAGCTTCGACCCCGCCGCCGTCAGCTTCAGGTGCACCGCTCGCCGGTCGGTCGGGCAGGTCACCCGCTCGACCAGGCCCTCGGTGGCCAGCCGATCGGCCAGCCGCGTGAGGTCGGGCACCGGCGTCACCATGTCCGCCTTGATCTGATTACACGTCCGCGGCTTCGGCGAGTGCCCCCGCAGGATCCGCAGCACGTTGTACCCCGCCGGGCTCAGCCCGTGCGGGCGCAACAGCCGCAGCACCTGCGACCGGAAGATCACCGCCGTGCGCTCAATATTGAGCGCCGCCTCGATCGTCGGGTCGTCAAAGGCCCGGAGCTTGTTGAGTTCTTCGCGGAGGGAGGGCATGGGTACTTGTTGGAACAAGTATAGGCCTTGCCGTTCCGAGCCCCGTTGCGGGCATCGCCGTCAATCCGAGTCAGTGCTGACCGGATCGTGGCAGGTCTCGCCCGTGCACGCCGTCGATGGTCGCGTCGAACGGCCAGGAGCCCTTCGCGGGCAGTCCCTCCGCACGAATCATCCGCACTCCCGCCCCATCGACTGTCACCACCGACGAGAGGTGGTAGGGCGTCTGCCCCCATTCGTTGATCGCCCAGAGCGCGTCGGGGCCGGCTGCACAGAACGCGATCTCCTCGAAGAGAAGTGCCTTCTCAGAAGGGAACGTCACATCAGCGATTCTGGCGGGGCGGACCCGTGCGGTCTCGGGGCGTCCGGCCTCCGCCAGTAGTGAGCGCGGGTCGAGCCAGAAGGCCCGGCTCAGCGAGAACATGGGCGTCTGGAGGTATCCCTCGGTGAGGAACTCAGACGAGAGATACGTCACGTCGGGGTTGTACGCCGGCTGCTTCGCGCACCGGTACCCCTCGCTCCAGTCTTGTCCGTTCCACCCGTCCTCGACCAGGAGTGACCACCGACCCTTGGCCACACCATCGGTGCCGCCCACCTGGTAGTCCCTCCCGCCGGGGGCGTGGATGGTCCGCTCCTTCCAGCCGCCAAAGGGAACGTACTCGCGGTAGTCGTGCGCGTAGCAGGTGATCGCCAGCGAGGTGGAGCGGGCGTTGGCCAGACACTTGGCGGCCGTCGCCCGCCGTCTCGCCCCCGCGAGCGCGGGGGTGAGGATCGCGAGCAACAACGCAGCGAGGACGATCACCGTGAGCAGTTCGACGAGCGTGAAGGCGCGGCGTGCCGGCAGCCTCCGATCGAGAGGGCGTTGCGATGTCCCCATGCGGTCCCCTTTCGCCGATGGTGTTACCTCTTCATCGGATATGATACCAAAGGTATCTCTGAACACAAAGCACAATCTTGCTTGGCGCCCAAGGCAGGGCGCGGCAACTCTCGGGGACTCTTATGCCAGCTACTGCCAACATCATGATGCATGGTCATGTCGCGGGCCAGAGACGCCCCCGCGTCGTGAGCGGCGTCATCGGGAGCGTCGGTATGGCCGCGTGGCTTCTCGTTCTCCTAGGCGCGGCCTCGGTGTGCTCGGCGCAAGACGCGGCGGTGCTCGACCGCGCCCAACTCGACCGGACACTCGACGCCGTGCGAGCGAAGTACGCCGCGGTCGTCTCGAGTCGCATCGAATCGAGCAACGTGCGGGAGAGCGCAACGCAGGAGTCCACGGTCTTCCGCAGCGGTCAGTTTGTCGCCCGGGACTGGCGGGCGAACGAAGACGGCGGAACACCGCGGTTGACCAATCTGGTCTACGCCGCGAACGGCATGCTCCGAGGGATGCACGGACCTCCTCGCTTCATCGAGACCACCATACCGGCCGGTTATCTTGATGCCCCGGGGCAGGTTCACCACTGGACCAATCCGTGGCCGCTTCTGGACGCGTGGTGCCTCGCGATCCGCAACGATCCCGGCCGCACCGCCACGCGATCCGGCGGGGCGATCATGATCACAAGCCCCGAGCTCGGTCTCTCACTGACCTTTGGTCAGCACCTGGAGTGTCTCGCGGTCGAGCGGGCGCTCAACGGTTTTCGATCCCACATCGTGTTCACGGGCTATGCGCCGGGTCCTGGGCAGCCATGGCCTCAACCAACCGGCATGCGCAGGCACTTTGAGCTCGATCGAGCCGGTCCCGACAGGGCTCGCGTGGACGAGTGGGCCATCAGCACGCTGTCATTCAATGCAGACGATGAAGATCGCACTCTCTTCTGGGACCCCGACCGGTACGGCGTTTACCGCTACGACCCAGCGACCAGGAACGTGTACGCCAGCGACGGCTCGTTGATGTACAACGAAGAGGAGTTCTCGAACCGGGTAATGCGTATGGCGGGGCTTACCAGCACGCCCCGACGATGGCGGATCCCAAGCTTGATCGCGCTGGCCGTGGTGCTCGGCGGCGTCGCGTACTGGCGGCTCCGCCGGTAAGGCCGCGACGCGGACCGGCGGTCCGCGTTGGCGTGCCCGATGCAGGACGCGGCCCCGCCGGCCGACCCCGCAATGACCGGGAACCCCCATGGGATCTCCCGGAGAGCGAGCTCAGGTACTCGTTGGAACGCCGCGTAGACGGCGCACGCCTCCAGGCCAGACTTTTTCCTTGCAGGAGCTCGGTCCTCAACTTAAGGTGGAACCCACGAAGAGACAACCAAAGGGGACAACATGCTCCATACAGCGGTGCGCACACTCGGGCTCTGGCTCATCCTTCTCACGTTGACGGCTCGGTCGGGGAGCGCACAGTGCCTGGACTGGGCCGACGGTTACGCCGCCGACCAGTTGGGTGCCGACGGCATCGTGCGCGCGATGCTCACGCGCGAAGAGAACGGGCAGACGGTCGTCTACGTGGCGGGTGACTTTCAACGTATCGGCGGGATCGATGCCACGGGGATCGCCCGGTTCGACGGTTCGCAATGGACCCAACTCGGCGACGGCATCGACTCTGGTGTCCGGGACCTCGTCGAGTTTGACGACGGCACAGGCCTCGCCATCTACGCGGCGGGCACCTTCGAGTTTAACAACGGCCAAGAGCACTCGGGCGTCGCCAGATGGAAGAACGGCCATTGGTCCTCGGCCGGCGCGGACGTCAACGGACAGAACCGAGTCTTTGCCCTCGCGGTCCATGAGGGCGAGCTCTTCGCTGCGGGCAACTTCGAGAGCGTCAATGGCGAGTTCACAGACCGCATCGTGGCGTGGAACGGTACGACGTGGCGGACCTTCTTCGGCGGACCGCCCGAGCGGACAGGCCACGCGCTGGCGTTCGACGAGGCCGCGGGCCACACCGTCCTGTTCGCCGGCGAAGAGCCCAACAGCGGGACGGTGTACCCCGAGACGTGGTCCTACGACGGCACCGAGTGGGAACTCCTTGCGATCGACGGCCCGGAGCGTCGGCAGGGGCACTCGATGGCGTACGACTCCCTCCGCCAGAGGGTCCTGATGTTCGGCGGCGTGCCGCGAGGGTGGGGCACCCCTGACTCGCGGCTTTGGTCGTGGGACGGCAACGCCTGGAGCATCGCCGCCGACTTCATGCCGATCGCCTACGACGAGGTGTCGATCGCCTACGACTCGTCGCGTGACCGCGTCGTCTGGTTCGGCGGGCGCGTCGGTAACAACGACTACTTCGACCAGACGTGGGAGTTTGACGGCGCACAGTGGTACGAGGCCGTTCCCGCGACGACCCGCCCGCCCGCGCGGACCCGCTACGCCATCGGTTACGACGAGAGCCGCCAACGCGTCGTCATGTTCGGCGGGAACGGCTACACGCTCGGCGACCTCAACGACACGTGGGAATGGGACGGCACCGACTGGACCCTCGTCGCGGCCGGCGGACCTGCCCCCCGCTGGGACGGGGAGTTCGTCTACGACGCGCTCCGGCAGCGGATGGTGCTGCACGGCGGCAGGACCACCAGCGAGATGTTCACCGACACCTGGGCGTGGGACGGGGCGTCCTGGACCCAGCTCGCCCCGAACGACCCGAACCGCCCCAACAACTCCGACGGGCCCATCGCGTACGACTCGGCCAGAGACAGGATCGTGCTCCGCGACAACCGCGGGGCAACCTGGACCTGGAACAACACCGCGTGGCAAGCGGTCAACAAAGGCGGCCTGAACCACAACGTTAACACGCTCGCGTCGTTCGACGCCGGGTCGGGCGCCGAGCTCTATGTCGGCGGCGAGTTCACCCGCGCCGGACCGTTCGAGGCCGGCAGGGTCGCAAGACTCACAGACACCGGGTGGCAGACCGTCGGTGCCGGCATCCAGGGCTCGTACTGCCACAAGCTCTACGTCTGGGACGACGGCGCCGGGCCGGACCTCTACATCGCCGGCTCCTACACCCGTGCCAACAACCGCACCATGCAGAGCATCGGCCGCTGGGACGGGTCGGCGTGGTCACTCCTGAACGTCGGCTCACCCGGTGACGGCGGCGGTGTCATCGGGTCTGTCCGTTCCGTCTTTGCCTATGACGATGGCTCCGGTGAGAAGCTGTACGTCGGGGGCGACTTCGACCACGCCGACGGCCCGGGGTTCGACAACTCCGACGACATCGAGGTCAGCAACATCGCCAGGTGGGACGGCTCGGTCTGGGAGACCGTGGGCATCGGCATCGAGGAACCGGGCGGCTCCAACCGTGGCGTCTACGCGCTCGGTGCTGTCAGCATCAACGGCCAATCGAGGCTCATGGCCGGGGGGTCGTTCGACCTCTCCGGGGGCAAGCCCTCCGCCAACCTCGCCGAGTGGGGCACCCCCTGCTCGCTGCCCACGTTCATCGAGCATCCCGAGGACGTCATCGCGATGGAACTCGAACCGGTGATCTTTTCGGTCCGTGTGGCGGGCACACGCCCGCTCACGTACCAGTGGCGCAAGGACGGCGTCGCGATCTCGGACGATGGCCGCATCACCGGCACGAACACCGACCTGCTCTACATCGATCCGTGGATCGAATCGGACTCCGGCGCGTACGACGTCGTGGCGACCAATCCGCTCGGGTCGGCGACCAGCAACCCGGCGGGACTGACGACCTTCCCCGGGGGCAACAGCGGCGGCATCGTCGCTGTGGTACCGGCGATGATGAAGGGGGACCCTGTGCCGTGGGACGAGAACGCCACCATGGTCACGGTCGGCCCGGGGACCGTGGGGACCGGCGGCGACGGCGTGTTCTGGGCGGACGGGCACAACGAGGGCATCGACGCGATCTTCCGGTGGCGGGACAGCGCCGCGACGCCGGTCGTCAAGGTTGACGATCCCGCGCCGGGGCTCCCGTCGGGGGTCTTCTTCGGCAACTACCAGCGGAACCTCCGCCACTCCGGGTTCGTGTCCGATGACGGCGGGGTCTTCTTCACAGCACACCTGTACGGCGACGGCATCAACAACGACAACGACGAGAGGCTCTGGTACAACAACAGCGAGACCTTCGAACACCTCGGCGGGGAGGGACAGCACGCGCCGGGCTTCCCGCCGGAGGTCACCCTCGGGAGAGGGTTCTACGCGCACGGCTCGCCCGGGAACTGGGTCAGCTACATCGGCACCCTCAACGGCGGAGGCTACGACAACAACATCGACAAGGCGGTCTGGCAGTGGGGCGCAAGCACCGGACACCGGGTGCTGGCGCAGCACGGCGCAACGGCACCAGGCACCAACCGCGTCATCACCGATATCGCTTGGCCCGTAGTGCAGAACTCCGGCGGCGACGCACTGCTCTGGATCGGTCTGGACAACGTAGCCAGCACCCTCCTGCTGCGCAAGCCCGCCGAGGATCTTTACATCGTGACCACCGGCGACCAGGCCCCGGGATTCGACCCCGGGCAGGTTGTTGACGCCGTCTGGGGCGGGCCGAACGCCAGGCTCGCCGCGTCAGAACGCGTCGTGTTCCGGGCGCGGGTCACCGGCCCCGACGAGTTTCGGTCCAACACGCTCTATTCGTGGGAGAACGGGGTGTTCCGGACACTCATGAAGCAGGGCGATATCGCGCCCGGCGTCCCCGGAAACCTCCCGCTTGTCTTCGGGACCATCCACGCGATCAACGACCAGGGAGACACGGTGTTCAGCGCCGACATCGATCCGATCAACTGCAACGAGACCTGCATCCGGAACGGCCTGTTCATCGATGAGAACGGCACCCTCACCAACATCGCCTACGACGAGATGTCTCCTGTCCCCGGCCTGTCCGACGTGTTCGAGTACAGCGGCACCGGGCTCAGCGCGATCAACAACAGCCGCCAGCTCATCTTCCAGGCCGCTGTGCGCCTCAACAATGCGCCGTACGTGGCGGTCTTCGGCTGGGACCCCGACAACGGCATGTTCCCCATCGCCGTTCCCGGCACGCAGCTCGAGGTCGCGCCGGGGGACATCCGTGTCGTGAGCGGGGCGAATCTGAGCTATGTCAACATCGGTCTCAGCGGCAACCATCTCACCGAGGCCGCGATCAGCGATGAGGGGCGATTCCTCTTCACCGCGTCGTTCACGGACGGGACGCACGGCGTCTTCGAGGGCAGCTTCGCCGACTTCTTCCGCAACTACTTCCCCTGCCACGCCGACTTCAACGACGACGAGAACGTCAACACGCTCGACGTCCTCGCCTTCCTCAACGCCTGGGTCGCCGAGGACGAAGCCGCCGATATCAACGGCGACGGAGACGTCAACACACTCGATGTCCTCGCCTTCCTCAACCTCTGGACCGCCGGCTGCTGACCATCCCGGCACCGGAGATCCCGGCACCAGAGATCCCGGTCCGCGGCATCGCCCGAGCGTTCACCGCTCGGGCGGTGTCAATCGCTGGTCACCCCCGCCGCGTCGCGCCCCGGCACATCATCAAACTCATCCCCCCGGAACAGCGAGCCGAGGTAGACCCGGCGCACCATCTCGTCGTTGATCAGGTCGCGGGGCGGGCCCTCGGCGAACTTCTTGCCCGAGTCGATGATGTAGGCCCGGTCGCACACGCGGAGGGTCTGCTGCACGTTGTGGTCGGTGATCAGGAACGCGATGCCCTGATCGGCGAGCTGGCGGATCTCCTTCTGCAGGTCCTCGACTGCGATCGGGTCCACGCCGCTGAAGGGCTCGTCCATAAGGATCAGCCGCGGCTCGGTCACCAATGCGCGCGCGATCTCGAGCTTCCGCCGCTCGCCGCCCGAGCAGGTGCGTGCGGCGTGCCTGGCCTTGTGCGAGAGCGAGAACCGCTTGAGCAGCTCGGCCGCCCGGGCCTTGCGTGCTGCGCGGCTCAGCGAGAGCGTCTCGAGGATCGCCAGCAGGTTCTGCTCGCAGGTGAGCTTCTGGAAGACGCTCGGCTCCTGGCTGAGGTAGCCCATGCCCAGCCGCGCCCGCTTGTACATCGGCAGGCCGGTGACCTCCTGCCCGTCGAAGAACACCCGCCCGTCGTCGGCGTCGATCATGCCGATGGTCATGCGGAAGCTGGTCGTCTTGCCCGCGCCGTTGCGCCCCAGCAGGCCGACGATCTCCGCCCGCTCGACGTGCAACGACACACCGTCCACGACCGTGCGGCCGGCATAACTCTTGCGCAGGTTCTGGGCTTCGAGCAGGGGCATGGCCAGAGTGTACGCCACCGCGCCGAACGCGGAGCCCGACCACAGCCCGTCCACAGTCCGGTCCTCAGATATGGCCTCGAACCAGCCCGGGCCTCAGGGCGCGCCCCGCTCCTGCGCGCGCGTGCGGACCTCCGGGCTGTGCTTGCGGATCTGGTTCCGCTCCCACCGCTCGCCCTCGGTCCAGAGCGGCTCGGCCAGCTCGGCCTCCCACGCTTCGAGCGCCGCCATCAAGCGTTCGACGGTTTCCGGCTCGGCCTCCGCCAGATTGTCTCGCTCGCCCGGGTCGGCGTCGAGGTCGTAGAGCTGCACGTCGAGGGATTTCACCCGCACGAGTTTCCAACGACCCTCGCGCACCGCCGCCGCGACACCGCGACGCCAGAACAGCCGACGCTCCGCCCCCGCGTCGGCCTTTACTTCAGTCTCCACTTCGGTCTCCCCTGCGCCGCGCAGCATCGGCAGCAGGTCAACCCCGTCCACGTGCGGCCCGGCCCGGCCGCCCGAGGCCGCGACAGCGGTCGGCAGGATGTCGAGCGAGCTCACCGGGGTTTCGACCCGTCCCGGCTCCAGCCCCGCCGGCCACCGCACCACGAACGGCACGCGCACCCCGCCCTCGAACTTGCTGCCCTTCATCCCGCGCCACACGCCGTTATCCGACGCGTTGTTGGTCGCCCCGCCGTTGTCGTTCAGGAAGAACACGAGCGTGTTGTCGCTCTTGCCCGTGGACTCGACCGCCGCCATGATCTGGCCGACCGCGCGGTCGAGCGCGAGGGTCATCGCCGCCAGCGTGCGGCGTGATTCCGGCTCGATGTGCGCGACCGCAGCGAGGTCCTCCTCACGCGCGTGCATCGGCGTGTGCACCGCGGTGAAGGCGACGTAGACAAAGTACGGCTCCTCGGCGTGTCGCTCGATGAACGCCGCGGCCTCGCGAGCGAGGGTGTCGGTGACGTACCCGTCGTCGGGGTCCGCCTCGGCCTCGCGCCCGCGCATCGCCGTCTGCTGCCGCCCGGCCGACTCGCCCAGCGGGAAGTAGCCGCGCGACCCGGCGAGGTAGCCGTAGAACTCGTCGAACCCGCGCTCGAGCGGCTGAAACCGCGGCGCGGCGCCCAGATGCCACTTGCCGAACGCGCCGGTGGCGTAGCCCTCCGCCCGCATCGCGTCGGCGATGGTGGCCGCGTGCGTCGGCAGGCCGTTGCCCGGCCCCGACGCCAGGTTGAACTCGTGCCCGAGCCGCTGCTGATACATCCCGGTCAGCAGCCCCGCCCGCGACGGGCTGCAGACGCTCGCCGAGACATACCCCGCCTCGCAGACGACGCCCTCGGCGGCGAGCGTGTCGATCGCCGGCGTGTCCCAGTCCTCGCACCCGGTAAAGCCAAAGTCGGCGTAGCCCGCGTCGTCGACGAGCAGGATCACGACGCTCGGCCGCTCCTGCGCCGCAGCCACCGAGGCCATCGCCACTATCAACACGGCACACACCACTCGCTTCACAGCAGCCTCCATCGCTTCTCAGTCACGCCGCAGCGTGTTGATATAGTTACGCCACGGCCCGACCAGCTCCCGCGACTGGTGCGCCACCGCCTGGCACACCTGCCGCACGTGGTGCACATCGTGGGTCGCCCACGTCGCCAGCAGCTGCGCGAGCGTGACCTCGCCGAGCCCCGGGTGCGTGCCGCGGAGAGCCAAATGCGCCCCGGTCAGCCGCATTGCACCCAGCGCGTCGAGATTCTCCGCCCGCGCGTCCGCGAACTCTTTGAGCAGATCGTCGAGCGAGCGGCCGGAGTCGGGCGAGACGGTCGCGTCGTGCGGGAAGGGGTCGAACGGCCGGGCCGTCCCGTGCTCCAGAATGATCCGCAGCCGCGGGATCCAGTCGTCGCGCTCACCGATCAACAGGTGCCCCACCACCTCGTAGGCCGACCACGTGCCGTCGCCGTAGTTGCGGTGGGTGAGTTCTTCATCGAGCCCCGCGAGCATCGCCGCGAGGACCGCGGGTGTGCGCTCAAGCATCGAGACTGTGCGGGGCAGGGAGAAGTCCATGCCGCGAGCATACCGGGGCGGGGCTTATGCCCCGGGCATCGCCTCGGTCGCGCTTGCGCGCATGAAGAGGGCGGGGCCCTTGGTGATGCGCTGCCCCGGCTTGAGCGACCACTCGCCGCCCCACTTGGCCAGCTCGTCGAGCGGGGCCTTGAAGCCGGAGTTGGGGTCGTTGGGATCGTTCAGCGGCGAGCAGTTCCAGGCACGCCAGAGCTCGGCCATCTTGTTGGGGAGGGCGGGGAAGAGGAGGAGGGAGGCGATGCGCACGGCTTCGGCGCAGTTGTAGAGAATCGTGGCGAGTTGGTCGCGCACGCCCGCTTCATCAATCTGCTTGGCAAGCGAGAAGGGCCGGGTCTCATTGATGTACCCGTCAACGGATGTGGCAAGAAGTACCCCGCGATGCGTGCACATCGCCAGATCAAATGCGTCGAATCTCTCGACGAGTTCACTGGCAATCGTCGTGCACACGGCCTGCATGTCGGTCATGGGCTCTGATTGCCCGGCACCCGGGACCGCGCCGTCAAAGTACTTCTCGATCATGTTCGAGACGCGGCTCGCGCAGTTGCCGATGCCGTTGGCCAGGTCCGCGTTGTATACCTCCACAAACTTCGCGTGCGCAAAGTCCGCGTCGTTGGCCCCCAGCGGCCCGTTGGTCGCGAGGAACCACCGCACCGCGTCGATCCCCATCGGCCGCGCTTCGCGGCCCTCTTTCTCCGCCTGCTTCCGCTCGGCGTCGAGCACCCACTTGCTGTACGCCTCGAGCTGATCGATCTCGATGAAGTTGCCCAGGCTCTTGGACATCTTCGTGCCCTCGGCCACGAAGTACGCGTGCGCGTAGACGACCTCGGGCAGCTCTTTGCCCATCGCCATCAGCATCGCCGGCCACACCACGGCGTGGAACCACAGGATGTCTTTGGCCATCACGTGCACGGCTGCGGGCCAGTACCTCTCGCGGCTGCCTCCCTCGGCCTCGGCCGTGCTCGGCTCACGCTCGTTGTCCACCGCGCTCAGATAGTTGCAGAGCGCCTCGATCCACACATACACCCGGTGCGACGCGTCGCCCGGCATCAGGATGCCCCAGTCGGCGTCGCCCTCCTTGACCGCGCGGCTCACCGGCACGTCGTTGAGCCCCTGCTTGAGCCGGCCGAGCACCTCGTTCCGACGCGCCTCGGGCAGGATGCGATAGCCGCCGGGCTCGCCCGCGTCGCCCTTCCGCAGCGCCTCGTGCAGCCGGTCCTCGTACTTGCTCAGCCGGAAGAAGTAGTTCTTCTCGATCCGCTCCTCGAGAGGCTTGCCGGTCACCGGGCTCTTAAAGCCCGCCTCTTTGGCGACCGTCTCGGTCAGGTACTCCTCCTGCGAGGGGTCGTACCAGCCCTTGTAGTCGCCGAGATAGATGTCGCCCGAGTCCATCAGCTGCTTGATGTAGGCGCTGGCCCGGGCCTTGTGCCGCTCCTGGCTGGTCCGCATGAAGTCGTCGGCGTGGATCGACATCAGGTCGAACGCCTTGCGGAACTCGGCCGCGTTGATGTCCGCCCACTCCTGCGGCGAGTGCCCCCGCTCCCGGGCCGTCGTCACCACCTTCTCGGCGTGCTCGTCGGTCCCGGTCAGGAAGAAGACGTCCCGCCCCAGCAGCCGGGCAAACCGGGCGGCCACGTCCGCCACCGTCGTCGTGTAGCAATGCCCGATGTGCGGCCGGTCGTTGACGTAGTAGATAGGTGTCGTGATGTAGTACGGCGTCTTCTCGGTGGACATGGCGGGAGTGTAGGGGCGGGCGGTACCCTCGCCGCGTGTTCGCAGGCCGCCCGTTGCCCGCCTCCGCCGGGCGCGGTAGAACGCTGGCATGGACACCGCCACCTCCCGCCGCTCTCTGCTGGCCGCCGGCTCACTCGCCCTCATGCCCGGCCTGGTCTCCAGCCTGGTCCCCGGCCTCGCGGGATCCCGGGCCGTCGCCGACACCCTCGCCGGCCGAGCGCTCACCGGGCACGGGGCCGAACCCTCGATCCGGCTGGCCACGCTCACCGACATCCATTACGCCGACGCCGACCCCCGCGGCAACCGCTACTACCGCGACTCGATCCCCAAGGTCGCCAAGGCCATCAAGGCGATCAACGAGTCGGCCGCCGCGTCGCCGCTGGCCTTCACCGCCCTGCTCGGCGACCTCATCGACTCCCGCGACACGCCCATCGAAGAGGGCGGCCTCGAGCAGGAGATCGGCTATCTCAAGACCATCGAGACCCACCTGGCCAACCTCAACACCGACCGCCACTACGCGTTCGGCAACCACTGCGTGCACACGCTGACCAAGGACGAGTTCGCCGAGCACTCGGGTGCGCAGGCCTCGTTCTACTCCTTCGACCGCCCCTTCACCCGCGGCAGCGGCTCGCTGCACGTCGTGGTGCTCGACGCATGCTTCACCTCCGACGGCACGCCCTACGCCCGCCGCAACTTCCACTGGACCGACGCGAACATCCCCGCACACGAACTCGCCTGGCTCAAAGCCGACCTCGACGCCACCAACTCCCCCACCCTCGTCCTGACCCACCAGCGGCTCGACGGCGAGGGCAACACCACCATCCGCAACGCCCCGGCGGCGCGGGAGATCCTGCAGCAGTCCGGAAAGGTGCTCGCCGTCCTCCAGGGCCACGCCCACGAGAACAGCCAGTCCCTCATCGAGGGGATCCCCTATCTGGTCATGCGGGCGGTTGTGGAGGGTGCGGGGGTCGAGAACCACGCCTTCGGGCTGGTCGAGGTCCACGCCGACCACTCGCTGCTGGTGCACGGCTTCGGCACCCAGGCCGACCACGAGTACACGCCGGCCCGTCGCTAGAGGCAGGCGGTGAACCTTCCGCCCCGGTTTGGACCCAAGCCCCAGCCCCTATACCCTACCGGTCTGCCCACGAAGAGGAACCGGGGCCCGCGGCGGCTGTTGTTCCTCCGATGCACCCCGGAATCCGCCTCCTATGGAGAGAGCCGAGTTCGAACAGCTCGCCCTGGAACACCTCGACTCGGTGTACCGGCTGGCCCTGCGCCTGACCCGCAACGGCGAGCGAGCCGAGGACCTCGTGCAGGACACGTTCGCGCGGGCCCTCCGACCCCAGACCGTCGAGCGGTTTGACCCGACCGCCGCCCGGCCCGGCTCGTCGGCCAGCGAGGGCATGCGGGCGTGGCTCTTCACCATCTGCCACAACCTTTTCTACTCACAGATCAAACGTGCCGCCAAGGCCCCCACGGCCGTCGAGGAGTTCTTCACCGAGTCGGCCGACACCCGCCTGCCCGACGAGCCGCCCCCGGCCTGGAACCAGGCCAGCTTCGACTGGGAGCAGGTCGACGGCCGCCTCCGCAAGATCGTGGAGGAGCTCAAGGACGAGTACCGAGAGATCCTGCTGATGTGGGGCGTGGACGGCCTGAAGTACCGCGAGATCGGCGAAATCCTCGGAATCCCCATCGGGACGGTCATGAGCCGCCTCCACCGGGCCCGCAAGATCGTCGCGGACCGCCTGATGGAAGACCCGGGTGCGGCCGATGATCTGGGTATCAGCACGCGAGGCCAGAGCGAGGCCCGAACCGCCCCCGGAGGCGATGAGCCCTGATTGGCGTCAACATGGACAAGACGGCCGCCCTGTGCGGACCGGATCGGCACAACGACAGACCCAAAAGCGTCCGCAAACCCCTCACGCGGGAACATCAAGCGGCAGAGCAGAGTTAGGTTGATGACGATGGAACACGAAGGGAACAACCCGGCCTCGATCGCGACGCTCCTGCGGCTCGCCGCCGACGGAGAGCTCTCCGAACAGCAGGAGGCCGCGCTGCGCGCGCACCTGGAGGCCCACCCCGAAGACCGCGCACGGGTCGAGTTCGACCGCAAGCTCCGCGACGCCTGCGGGTGCGCCTGTGCCCCGGACTGCTGCGCTCCCGACAGCCTCCGCGAGCGGGTGCTTGCCTGCTGCACCGAATCGGCCTGCGGCACCGCCGCGGACCCGCACCTGGCGGACCGACTCGCGGCCCGGGGCGAGCAGACCCGCGACCGCGGGTTCTGGTCCGGACGCACCATCGCCCGGTTCGGCACGATCGCGGCCGTGATCGCGCTGGTCGGCTTGGTCAGCTACATGGTCGGTCGGTCCACGCCGCCGAGCGGCCCGCAGTCGCAGCCCACGATCCGCACGGTCGAAGAGCGGATCTCGAACTTCGTCCGTTCCGAGCACAACCGCTGCGCCAAGAGCTCCCCGGAGATCGGCAAGAAGTTCGACATCGACGATCCGAGCAAGCTGCCGGCGGTCTTTGAGTCGATCATCGGCCAGCCGTTCTCACTCGCGTGCGTGGTGGACGCCAACGACCACGGGCTGCGATTTGTCGACGCGGGCCGATGCTACCCGCCCGGGGGCGATGCCATCCACGTCCGCTTCGTGACCGACGACGAGGCCGCGAGCCCCGTGAGCCTCTGGATCCAGAAAGACGACGACTCGCTGCCCATGGAGGACGGCATCACCTACACCGCCGGGGAGGGGTGCGACTGCGTCCGTTTCTGGCGTGTGGACGGTGTCCGCTACGTGCTGATCTCGTCTCAGGAACAGGCCGGGCCGTTTGCCAGCCTCGCGCTGCACTCTCCCGAGACCGTTCGGCCTTTCTGAGTCCGGCGGGGCGTTGCCCACCCCATCCTGAGGATCTGGCAGAACCCGGACGGGCTTGGTTGCGTCTGACTGGTATCCCTGCCGATAGAATGTCCCGGGAGTTCAACCATGCATCACCAACACGTCCGATATCTCCGCACCCTCGGCCTGCTGCTGGCTGCCGGGCTGGTTCCCGCGGCTTCGGCCCAGAACGCGGTGGGCAACGGCCGCGCGTTGGAGAACCGCCTGCAGGTGGTCCACCCCGGCGCGCCCGCGGGCATCACCAACTCCTTCTCCCGCGAGCTGATCTTCCGCGAGGCCATCGTCACCGGCAACGCGCCGGGCGGCTTCTCCTTCCGCGGCGAGACGCTCCCCAGCGCCTTTGAGTTTCGCGGCGAGCTGGGTGAGGACGCCCTGTTCGCCTACCGACGCGACAGCCTCTACTCGGGCCTCTCCAACCGGGGCATCCGCGGCACCGAGGCGTTGCAGTATCAGTTCGCCCTTTCGGTCGGCGGACAGATCCCCCAGTCGCTGGCCGGTCCGATCTCCTTCGGCAGGGCCGGTTCCGTCGAGCGGGGCCCGGACCCCACCCGGCCGTTTGAGCGCGACCTCGGCCAGCCGGCCGAGGGCATCCGCCGAGCCAACCCGTCGGACGATGAGTCGATGATGGCTGCGGTCGATCTGAGCTCGCCATTGGTGCAGCCGGTCCGCTCGATCTCGAGCTTCACCGCCAACCGCGGGCTGCAGCCGACACTGGTCGGGATCATGCAGAACCGCCAGACGCAGCAGACCTCCGGCCAGACCGCATCGCCGCTGCTGGGCGTGCAGATCGTGCCCGTGGACACCCTCCGCAACCCCGACCCCTTCCGCGCCAACACCGCCAACACCAACCGCGTGGACCCCGCCAGCGCCAACCCCGGACTGGTCGCGCCGACGCAGGGGCAGCCCGCGCCGCTCTCGACTGTTGGGACCGGGCCCCAGGCCCGCACGGCGTACGACGACATGATGGACCGGTTCCGCTCGGCCTCGGGCGTGACCGATCCCAACGCCGCCCCCCCGGCGGGCTCTACCCCGGATTGGGCGCGCGATCTGATCGACCTGCGACGCACGCTGCGTGGGCTGCCCTCCTCGACCGCCGAGGCGATGGGCCTGACCCCCGAGGCCGCCCCCAAGCCGAACGAAATCGCCTCGGCAGCAGGCCGTCCTGACAACCCGCTGCTCAAGCCCGCCATCGATCCCGACGCCGTCCCCACATTCGACGCCGAGGTCCTGCGACGGGTCCGCGAGGCCGGCGGTATGGCCAACACCCTCATCGCTGCGGATATCCCGAACCTCGACATGTACAGCGCCCACATGCAGAGCGGCGAGCAGCTGCTGGCCCAGCGGCGGTACTTCGACGCCGAGGAGCGGTTCATCAGCGCCATGAGTTCGCGTCCCGGCGACGTCAACGCCCAGATCGGACGCACCCACGCCCAGATCGGCGCCGGGCTCTATCTCTCGGCAGCGCTCAACGTCCGCCAGTTGATGATCAACAGCCCCGAGATCAGCGGGATGCGGTTTGCCCCGCAGCTGCTGCCCGAGCAGGCCCGGATCGACGAGATCATCCCCGCGCTCCGCGAGGGGCTGACCAGCCTGACCAGTGGTTCGGACAGCGGCCTGCTTCTGGCCTATCTGGGGCATCAGCTCGATCGGCCCGAAGATATCCGGGAGGGGCTCGCGGCTTTGCGGGAGCACGGCGACGAGGCCGAGCAGCGGCTGGCCGATCTTCTTCAGGGCGTCTGGTTGGATGCGGCGGCCCCGACCGGGGATGATTCCCCGGCCGACGACGGCTGACCGCCCGCCATGCACAACCCAGACGCCCCCGCCATCTCTGCCGCCAACGACTCGCCGCTGACGCTGCGTGACTTCCTCACCGACGGTTCGCTCGCTCGCCTGTGCGCCGAACTCGGCCGCATCGCGGGCACCACGATCGAGCTGCGCGACGAGCAAGACCGTGTCATCACCGCCGATGGTGACGGTTGGCGGATCGGGACCTCGGCCGACGGGTTGGCGCCAACCGACCGCGCCTGCACCGAGCCGCTCGTGGTCGGCGGCACGCACATCGGGGCGATCGTCGCGGGGCCGGGTGTCACGGCGCTCGACCGACTTCTGCCTCTGATCGCCCAGACCGCCGTTGAGTGGTGCCACGGCTTCCTCGAGTTGCGTCACGCGGTGGACGAGTTGGGCGTGCTGATCGAGCTGTCGTCGCTGCTGGTCGGGGTGGAGGATGTCTCCCGTGTCGTCGAGCGCGCGCTCGATTCGGTGCTCCGGGTGCTCTCGCTCAACGCCGGATCGGTCGTGCTTCTGCCCGAGGACACCGACGGTGTGACCTCGGACGACGAGGCCGACCTTCGTCTCGCGGCGTCGCGCGGGCTGACCGACGCTTGGCTGATCAATCCCGAGAGCCTGAGCCGCGGACGCGTGTTCGACCAGCTCGCGCTCGACGGCGAGGTCGTCGCGATCGAGGACCTCTGGCTCGACCCCCGCGTGCGCAACGACGAACAGGTCCGCACCGAGGGCGTGCGGAGCTTCATGTGCGCGGGGCTGGTCTTCCGCGGCAAGCCGATCGGCGTGATGCGGGTCTACTCGCACACCCCGCGGGTGTTCAGCGAGCTGGACAAGCGGCTGCTCCGCTCGATCGCCCAGCAGGCGGCGGCGGCGGTGCAGCAGTCAAAGCTCATCCGCGACCGCCGGCGCGACCGCGAGATGGAACGCCAGCTCAAGCTCGCGGCCAACATCCAACGCCGCATGCTGCCGCGGGTCGTGCCGGACCATCCCCTCTACGACATCGCCGTCCACTACGAACCGAGCTTCGAGGTCGGGGGCGACTTTTACGACCTTTTCGAGGCCGACGGCAAGCTCGCGATCGCCGTCGGTGACGTGGTGGGCAAGGGCGTTCCCGCGGCCATGCTGATGTCGCTGGTCCGCACCAGCTTCCGCGCGCACGCCGAGGGCGGCAGGTCTCCCGGCGAGGTGCTCTCACGCGTCAACCGCGATCTGGTGCGCGACTCGCTCGACAGCGAGTTTGCGACCATGTGGTTCGGTCTGCTCGATCCCGCCGACGGATCGCTGGCGTGCGCCGGCGCGGGGCACGAGCCCCCGATGATCGTCCGGGCCGCGGGCGGGTGCGACGAGCTGGCGATCGGTGGGCTCGTCGTGGGCATCGACGCCAACGCGGTCTACGAGGTGCAGCGTGCCACGCTCGCGCCGGGCGACGCGCTGGTTGCCTATACCGACGGCGCGACGGACGTCATGAGCTTCGACGGGCAACGGTTCGGCAAGAGCAGGCTGCTGGCCATGCTCACGCAGCTCAGCGAGCTCGCGCACCCGAGCAGCGCCTACGACGTGCTCGGGGGCATCCTGCGCGAACTGCGCCAATTTGGCGGGCTCACCGTGCGGCAGGACGACTCCACGATCGTGGTCGTCCGCCGGACATGATTGCGGCTCACTCGGCGGGCGGTGCGTCCGCGGCTTTGGGCCCGTGGGCCGCGGCCTTCTTCGCCCCGGCCCGCATCTGCAGCAACTCCACGAAGATCGAGAACGCCATCGCTGCGTACACGTAGCCACGCGGCAGGTGCTGCCCGAGCCCGTCGGCGGTCAGCAGCACGCCGATGAGGACCAGGAACGCCAGCGCCAGCAGCTTGAGCGACGGGTGCTTCTCGATGAACGCGGAGATCGGCCCGGCGAAGATGAGCATGACGACGATCGCGATCACCACCGCCGTGATCATGATCGGGATGTTCTGCGTCATGCCGACCGCGGTGATGACCGAATCGAGCGAGAAGATCAGGTCCATCGCCACGATCTGCGACACGACGATCCCGAAACTGGCGTACGCCCGCTTCTCCACCCGCCCGGTGTGGTCGCCCTCGACCGCGTGGTAGATCTCGATAGTTGCTTTGGTCAGAAGGAAAAGCCCGCCACCGAGCAGGATGAGGTCGCGCCCGCTGAATGAGTGATCGACCACCGGCAGCGTGAAGAGCGGCTTGGTCAGCTGCATCATCCACCCGATCGCCAGCAGCAGCAGTACCCGGGCCACCAGCGCCAGCCCGAGGCCGATCCGCCTCGCGATCTTCTGCTGCTTGGGGTCGAGCTTGTTGGTCAGGATCGCCAGGAAGACGATGTTGTCGATGCCGAGCACGACCTCGAGCAGCGTCAGCGTCGCGAGGGCGCCGATACCGGCGAGCGAGAAGAACTCGACCGTCCCGACCGGGCCGTGACCGACCGCGGCGTGGGCGAGCGTGATGAAGTCCATGTTCTACTCCTTTTCGAGCCGAACGGTCGCAACAACCGCGAAGTGGTCCGAAGGATACCGCCCCCCGCGACTCGTCCGATCGATCCCCGCATCGACGACCTCAACACCCGGTGATACCAGCACGTGGTCGATCTTCTCGCCGGTAGTCGCCCCGACGCGGAAGCCGCTGAACGTCCCGACTTCGGCCTCGTCCGGGTGCACCGCCCGGAATGTGTCAACGAGCCCGGGGCTGGCAGGCGGCGTGTGGTCGGGCCACGCCTCGGCATCGCTTGCACGCTCCGTCTCTCCCCGCAGGTACCGTACGGCGGGGTTGCTCTCGCCAGCGTTGAAGTCGCCCATCACGACGACGGGCTCGTCATCGTGCGCGCGCAACTCGATCCGTGACGCGATCAGCTCGGCCGCCCGCTCGCGCGACGGTTGGCTCCGGTGGTCCAGGTGGACGTTGTAGACATAGACCCCGTCGCCCGAGGTCTTGTCGATGAGCCTCGCCCATGTGCAGACGCGGGTGATGCCGTTGCCCCAGTGGGTGGAGGCGACGACGTCGGGCGTGTCGCTCAGCCAGAACGTGCCGCAGGAGTCGATGGTGAATCGCGAGGTTCTGATCAGGATCGCGGCGTACTCGCCCCGGGTCGCGCCGTCGTCCCGTCCGGCCCCGATCTCGGCATAGCCCGGCAGAGCCTCGCCGATCTGGTCGAGCTGGAACCGCAGCGCCTCCTGCAGGCCGACGATGTCGCCGTCAAGCTCGGCGAGCAGGTCGGTGACCATCTCCCGCCGGTGGGGCCAGGCGTTCTCTTTGTCGTCGGCGGTGCCGTAGCGGATGTTGAAACTGACGAGTTCGACCGGCTCGCCGGCGGCGGCCGGGCCCTGGACGAGCACGACACCCAAGCAGATCAACAACAACCGGACCCAGATATCCCGCATGGCTCGTCTCTCCTGTTCGCGTGCCAGCGAACGAACCCGTGTTCTCATCCCGCCGTACGATCCCGCCGATTCTGATCGGTCTCGGCGGTTGTCGCCGCACGGAGGGGTGTATGGACTGGCAGATGGTACTCGTGGCCGCGGCTCTGGTCGGCATGCTGGGGTTGCTGGCGACCGGCCGGTTCGGCACCGACATCGTGATGATGGGCGTGCTCGCGTTGTTTCTGGTGACGCGGATCGTCACGCCCGAGCAGGCCTTCGCCGGATTCTCGAACACCGGCCTGCTGACCGTGGCGTTCTTGTACATCGTGGCGACCGGGCTGCAGGAGACCGGCGCGATGGGCCTGTTGACCCATCGCTTTCTCGGCAGGCCGCGCACGACGCTGGAGGCCCAGGCCCGGATCGCGCTGCCGGTGGCCGGCATGAGCGCGGTGCTGAACAACACGCCGATCGTGGCGATGTTCCTGCCGGTGATCCGCGACCTGTCGCGTCGGACGCGGATCCCGGCCAGCCAGCTGTTCATGCCGCTCTCGTTCGCGGCGATCCTCGGCGGGTGCTGCACGCTGATCGGTACGAGCACCAACCTCGTCGTCTACTCGCTGATCAGCGCGCACAACGCCGGCCGCCCGGATGCCCCGCTCGAGAATTTCAGCCTGTGGAGCCTCACGCCGATCGGCCTCCCGGTCGCGCTCGTCGGCATGGTCTACATGCTCATTCTCGGCCGCAAGCTCCTCCGCGACCGTGACGACAACTCCGTCCACGGCAACGACATCCGCGAGTATGTGTCCGCGATGCGCGCGCAGCCGGGCTCGGCGGTCGTCGGCAAGACCATCGAGCAGGCGGGGCTCCGCCACCTGCCCGGGCTGTTTCTCACGCGGATCGACCGGGAGACCGAGACGGTCCTCGCGGTCTCGCCCGACGAGGTGATCCGCGACGGCGACGTGATGGTGTTTGCCGGTGCGCTCGATTCGGTCGTCGATCTGCAGAAGATCAGGGGACTCGAACCGGTCACCGACGAGGCCGGTGTCGAGCACTACCGGCCGAAGATGCAGCTGATGGAGGCGGTGATCAGCCGGGCGTCGCCGCTGGTCGGCCGCACGATCCGCGGCGCAGAGATCCGCACGAGGTTCGGCGCGGCGGTCGTCGCTGTCCACCGCCTCGGCTACCCGCTCAAGGGACGTCTGGGCGACATCGTGCTCCGCGAGGGCGACACGCTGCTGCTCGAGGCCGAGCCGGGCTTTGCCAAGCGCTTCCGCACCTCGGCGTCGTTCCATCTTGTCAACGCGCTGGAGGGCTCGGCAACGCCGCGGCACGAGCGTGCGTGGATCGCGATTGCCATCCTCATCGCGCTGATCGCGCTGATGTCGTCGGGCACGCTGCCGATCATCGGCGACCTGCCCGAGGTGGTCGTCGCGATGGTCGCGGCCGGGGCGATGATCCTCTGCCGCTGCTGCACCGGGCCCCAGGCCCGCGCCGGGATCGAGTGGCCCGTCCTGCTGGTCATCGGCACGGCGTTCGGCATCGGCAAGGCGATGGAGACCTCGGGGCTCGCGGCGGCGGCGGCTCAGGGAGTGGCCATGGTCGCGGGCAACTTCGGCCCCGCAGCGCTGCTCACCACCATCTACCTGGTCACGCTGGGCTTTACGATCCTGATCTCCAACAACGCTGCGGCTGCGCTCATGTTCCCCGTCGCCTTGGGCGTGGCGATGACCAGCGATCTGCCCTTCATGCCCTTCGCCCTGGCGGTCGCCTTCGGCGCCAGCCTTGAGTTCATGACGCCTCTGGGCTACCAGACCAATCTCATGGTCATGGGGCCGGGCGGATACCGGTACGCCGACTTCCTGCGATTCGGCGGGCCGCTCACGCTGCTCGCGGCCGTCGTCGCCATTGGCGGCATCTGCTTCCGGTACGGTCTGGGGTTCTGACCAGAGCCGATCCGGCCGGAGTCGCCACACTCCCTGCGACTGGCGGCCCGATCTGGCCGATTCTCCCGAGGACCGGCCGCTGTGCCGACCCCGCCCGCGTCGGGTACCGTGCCGCATTGGGAGAACCACCGATTGCCCTGGGAGACCTGGTACACCCTGATCGTCGTCGTGCTGCTGGTGGGAGCCATGGTCTCCAACCGGGTCGGCACCGACACCGCGATGCTCGGGGCGCTCACCCTGCTCATGGTGGCGGGCATCGTCGAGCCGGCCAAGGCGGTCGCGGGCTTCGCTGATCCGTCGGTCCTGATGATCGCGGCCCTGTTCGTGGTCGCCTGCGGCCTCAGCGAGACCGGCGCGACCGCGGCACTGGCCCACAAGCTGCTGGGGAGGCCCAAGAACGGCGTCAGCGCCCGTTTCCGGCTCATGATCCCGGTGGCGGCGATGTCGGCGTTCATGAACAACACGCCGATCGTGGCGATGTATCTGCCCATTGTGCACGACTGGGCGCGGAAGCTCCGCCTGAGCCCCAGCCGCCTCTACATGCCCCTGTCGTTCGCCGCGATCATGGGCGGGGCGTGCACGCTCATCGGCACCAGCACCAATATCGCCGTCAACCAGCTCTACCTCAACGCCTTCGACGCCGACGGCGGCCGCCTGATCGAAACCTTTGGGCTCCAGCGGCCCTCCGCCGCCATGCAGTTCTGGTGGATCGCCATCATCGGTCTGCCCACGACGATCGTGGGCATCGTCTTCGTCTCGATCGGGGCCAAGTGGCTCCTGCCCGAGCGCGTCCCGCCGGATTCCGGCGAGGTCGAACGCCGCCGCTACACCCTCGAGATGATGGTCGAGGCCGGCAGCCCGATCGTCGGCAAGAGCATCGAGCAGGCAGGCCTGCGGCACCTGCCCGGGCTCTTCCTCACCGAGATCGCCCGCGACGGGAACCTGATCCAGGCCGTCGGGCCGGAGGAGATTCTCGAAGCGGGCGACGTGCTGCTGTTTGTGGGTGTCGTCGATTCGGTCGCCGACCTTCTCAAGATCCGCGGCCTGGTTCCCGCGACCGATCAGGTCAAAAAGGTGGAGACCGACCGCCACACCCGCACGCTGGTCGAGGCGGTCGTGAGCCACTCCTCGCCGCTGGTCCGCCGCACCGTCCGCCAGAGCCAGTTCCGCACCCGCTACAACGCGGCGATCATCGCGGTGCACAGGGGTGGCGAGCGCGTCGGGGGCAAGGTCGGCGACATCGTCCTCCAGCCGGGCGACACGCTGCTGCTCTCGACCCACGCGGGGTTCGTCCCGGCCCACCGCAACAGCGACCACTTCTATCTGTGCTCGAGTGTCGAGGGTGCCCGCGAGGTGTTCCACGAGCGGGCGCGGCTGTCGCTGAGCATCATGGCTCTGCTGGTGGTGCTGATGACCGCGCCGACAGCCAAGATCTTCACGGGGCTGAACGCCCGTTACGGGCTCGACCTGCCGCCCAACGGCATCCCGCCGCTGGTGGCGGCGTTCGTGTGCGCGACGCTGATGGTCTGGACCCGCTGTTGCACGGGCACGACGGCGCGCCGGAGCATCAACTGGCAGGTGCTGATCGTGATCGGGGCGGCGATCGGCGTCGGCAAGGCGATGGATGCCAGCGGGGCTGCGAAGGCGATCGCCGACGCGCTCTTTGCCGCGGCGGGGGGGCTCGGGCCCCGGGGTCTGCTGTTCAGCTTCAGCCTGCTGACGGCCGTGCTCTGCCAGATGGTGACCAACAAGGGTGCGGCGGTGCTGATGTTCCCCATCGCGATGGCCCTGGCCGCGGAGGGCAACGGCGGGGTGGGCCTCAATCCGGAGCCTTTCATCCTGACCCTGATGGCCTCGGCGGCGAGCAGCTACATGACGCCGGTGGGCTTTGTGACCAACCTGATGGTCTATGGCCCGGGGGGATACCGGTTCACGGACTACTTCCGTCTGGGCATCCCCCTGACCCTGCTGGTGGCGACGTTGTGCGCGATCATCGCCCCGATGGCCTTCCCGTTCCAAGGCCACCTCTGACAGTGCTTTCGGCGCGGGTTAGGGCGCGTGGGGCGAACCGGAACACGCCCCGGGCCGATACAGGTACACTCCGGACCGCGTCGTGCGGCACGGGGTCCGAGAACGCGACGGCGACAGACGAGACGTGACGGAAGGGACGCACGCCAGTGAAGGTGCTCGTGACGGGTGGTTCGGGGTTCATCGGCTCGTACTTCGTCGAGCGGCTCGCGGATGAAGGCCGCGAGCTTGTCATTCTCGACCTGATCGACCCGCCGGACTGGTACCCCAACCACACCTACATCAAGGGCGACGTCCGCGACCCGGCCGCCGTGAAGCGCGCGCTGGCGGGTTGCGACCGCGTGGTCCACCTGGCCGCGGCTCACCACGACTTCGGCATCGAGCACGACACCTACTACTCGGTCAACGAGTTCGGCACCAAGGTGCTGTGTGACGCGATGGACCAGCTCGGCGTCAAGGACGTCACGTTCTACTCCACCGTCGCGACCTACGGCGACGCCCCCGAGCCCCACCACGAGACCGCGCCCACCAAGCCCAACTCCCCCTACGGCGGCAGCAAGCTCAAGGGCGAGGAGGTCCTCAAGACGTGGACCGACCAGGGCGACGGCCGCCGGGCGCTGGTCATCCGCCCCACCGTGACCTTCGGTGTGCGCAACTTCGCGAACATGTACTCGCTCATCCGCCAGGTGGCCTCGGGCAAGTACCTCGAGTTCGGCCCCGGCGAGAACATCAAGAGCCTCAGCTACGTCGAGAACATCGTCGACGCGACGCTTTTCCTGCTGGAGAAGCCTGTGGGCGACTCCAGTGCCGACAGCAAGAGCGAGCTGCAGCCGTTCGAGATCTTCAACTACATCGACAAGCCCGACCTGACCAGCAAGCAGATCTCGCACGCGGTGTTCACGTCACTGGGCAAGAAGCCGCCGAGCTTTGTCCTGCCGCTGTGGGTGGGGCTGGTGCTGGCGATCCCCTTCGACATCGTGATCGCGCTGACGGGCAAGAACCTGCCGATCTCGAGCGCACGTCTGAAGAAGCTGTTCCACACGCAGACCAAGTTCGAGGCCGACAAGCTGGCCGCGGCCGGCTATACCCCGCGCGTGCCGCTGACCGAGGGCATCGACCGGATGGTCAAGTGGTATCTGGCCTCGGGTGCGGCTCAGACCGCCGAGTGGCACCAGCCGCCGAAGGACGTGGTGATCGTGGCGGAGGGATAACCGCCCCACCCCACGAGCCCCTGCAACGACAAGCACGACGCTCTGCCCCGGTAGACTGCCACCATGCTCTTCGCCGGCCTGGTCGGATTCTTCCTCCCGATGCTCTTTCTGGTCGTTGTCGCGTGGGCGATCGTGACGGTCCTGCGTGCGGTCACCCTGCCGCGCAAGGCCTCGCGATACGCCGCGTGCGGCCGCTGCGCCTACGCCGTCGCCGAGCTCAACTCGCTGGTGTGCCCGGAGTGCGGCGGCGACCTGCGGCAGACCGGTATCGTCACGCCCAAGATTGAGATGTCCCGACGCGGCTCGCTGACAACCGCGCTCCTGGCGTGGACGTTCCTGTGCGGAATCGGCGGTTATCTGGTGTTCTCGGTGGTGGTGTTCTCGGTGGTGTTCCGGACCGGCTTCTACGTTGCCAACAGCACCAACTCCTGGAAACAGCAGCTTACCCCGGCCTCGAGTGCCTACCAGTCGGTGACCGTCGAGTACGAGAGCGACTTTCGATCGCTGACCGATGTCGTTGACATCGAGCTCGTGCTGGCCGACGGCACCACCCGCGCACTCGCGCTCGACCCGACGACTGAACAGGTCGAGGGCGAGGACTCTCAGCTCACCGTGTGGGGCAGCAGCACGCTCGAGGACTGGTTTGCCGAGAGCGGGCTCGACATCACCGACCCAGCCGTGGCCGTCGAGGCTGCGGAGGTCGGCAGGTACATCGACCTGCTGCTCATGTCGCCCTCAACGGGCACGACCAGCACGTTCAAACACCACACGCCCAACCTGACATTCGTTTCCACCACAGCCACGGCGCAGTCGGCCGCACGCATGAGCCGCGCTGGATATGCCGTGATCGCGGCGATCGTCGTGTCCGCGCTGTTCTACGTGGTCGGTGTCGTGTGGATCGTCCGGCGGCGGCGGAAGCTGATCCGGGGTGTCAGCGCCACCGAAACAGAACTACTCGCCTCGTGATCCGTCCACCAACTCCCCCACCGTCCCCCACTTGAAATCACTCAGCAGACTCGCGAACCGCGCCTCGCACCGGCCCAGACTGTTGTAGTGCCGGAAGGCGTGGCTCTTCTTGAGCCCCGTCATCCGAGGCTGGCCGGGGTCGATTTCCCACGGGTGGATGTAGAAGACGTACGGCCCGCCGCCACGCAGGATCTTCGACACGCCGCGCTTGAACACCGGGTAGGGGATCAGCCGGAAGTAGCCGCCGCCGCCCCAGGGCACGCCCTTTTTGCCGAGCTGCAGCGTCGAAACGCACACCTCTTTGAACCCGGGCCTGATCTCGACGATCGGTTCGCCCGCGTCCATGCCGCTGAGCTTGCCGTAGCGGTCGTGGGCGACGGTCGGGAATGCCGAGCTGTCGTAGGTGAAGCCCTCATCCTGCAGGATGTCGATGGCCCAGTCGGTGATGGAGAAGCTGGGAGCGCGGTAGCCGCGGATCTGCGCGCCGGTCAGGTCCTCCACCAGCGCCTTGGCCCTGCGGATGTCCTCGCGGAACTGCTCGTGCGAGAGCGAATAGATCAGGTCGTGCCCGTAGCCGTGGCTGGCGATCTCGTGCCCGGCGTCGGCGATGCGCTTGATGAGCCCCGGGCACTTGTCGGCCACCCAGCCGAGGATGAAGCACGTGCACGTCACGCCGCGCTCGGCCATCAGCTCGAGCATGCGGTCGGTGTTGCGCTCGACCCGCAGCTCGCGCTCGTCCCACGTGTCGCGCGCGACGACACCCTTGAGGTTCTCGACCTGGAACCAGTCCTCGACGTCGATCGACATAGCGGCGGGGGCGTTGGGCATCGGGCACCGGGCACTAGTGGCTGATGCCTAGTGCCCGGTGCCTGCTTCCCTGTGCCTCCTACAGCATCCGATGTCCCCGCTTCCTGAACTGCTTCACATCCTTCGGCTTCGGGAAACTGAAGTACTTCTTGTCCGTCATGTCCAGCGGCGTGGCCACGACCTCGCCCGACGCGAACCGCTCGAGCACCTCGAGCATGAGCCGCGCGCTCTCCTGCTTGGTGCCGACGATCACCCGGTCGAGGCTGTCGCGCTCCCGAAGAGGGAACTCGCGGACCTGCACGATGCCCCCGGCGTCGAGCTTCTCGACCATCTCGTGAACGGTCAGCGTCGCGGCCTGCTCGCCGTGGAGCAACTGCCAGAAGTTCGGCATCATCCCCCGATAGATCGGCAGCCTGCCGCAGTGGATGTTGATGCATCGCTCCCTGGCCGCACCGAGGATGCCCTTCTTGAAGATCTCGGGTGCCGCGACCGACACGATGACATCCGGCCGGATCTCGTCTCTCACCTTCGAGACGTACGCCTCGTCGTTGACCGACGCGGTCTCGACCAGCGGCACGCCGGCCTCCCGGGCTAGCTTGCCGATGTTGTACCCCCGCATCTTGACCATCGCGAACCGGAAGCACAGCCGCACGAAATCGACCGGCCCGTAGAAGCTCAGCATCCGCTTGGCGGTCTTCCAGATCGGCTCGTGGAACGCCTCGCTGATGGTGATGCCGACCAGCTCGATCCGGTCTCGCGGCCACTCGGCGAAGAACACCTCGAAGAACTTGACCACATAGAGCGGGTCGTCCTCGGTGATCAGCAGCACGCGGAGCTTGTCGGTGGTGGTGTCGGTCATGCGCTCTGCACCTCCACCGCCGCCCCGGCCGCGAGGTCGCGCTCGAGCCGCGCCCGCAGGGCGTCGCGGTCTTCCGGTGAGTACGCCGGATCGGCAAGCCGCAGCACGTCGGCGTATTTGGCTGCGCAGATCTGCCGGGTGTAGCCGCGCTCAAACGTCGACCGGGCGTTGACCCCGAGCCGCCGCGCCCGCGACGGATCGGCGATGAGCTCGCGGAGCTTGACCGCCAGGCCCTCGGCGTCGCCCAGTTCACACCAGACGCCGCAGTCGTTCCGTTCGACGATCTCCCGCAGCTCAGACCACGACTCGCTGAGCCCGACGATCGGCTTGCCCACCGCCAGCGACGTGTAGAGCTTGCTCGGGAAGCTGATCCCCTCGATGCCCTTGGCGATGGTCACCAGCGAGGCGTCGCAGGCGTTGAGCGATTCGTTGAGCTTCTCGAACGGCTGGTAGGGCAGCGTCACCGTGTTGGTCAGCTTGCGGCGGGCGATCTCGTCCTCGATCCACTTCTTCTTGCCGCCGCCGCCGACGAGCACGAGCTTGAACGGCTCATCACGCAGCAGCTCGGCGGCCGCGAGCACCGTCTCGAACTCGTAGTACAGCCCCATGTTGCCCGAGTAGAGCAGCACGAAGTCGTCCACCAGCCCGTGCTCGCGCGCGACCGACGAGTCGGCCTTCTCCATCGGCGAGAGATCCTCGCCGTCGGCCCAGTTGGGGATCACGTGGATGTGGTCCTCGGGTACCTCGTAGGTCTCGTGCACGAGCTTCTTCGCGGCCTTGCAGAGCACGATCGTCTCGCGAGAGCGGTTGTACTTGCGGCGGTTGAGCCATGTCCACAGCCGTTCGATCAGGCTGCCGCGCTTGAACGTCCCCACCCAGACGCCCAGCTGCGGGTGCGCATCGTGCAGCAGCGTGACGTAGTGGTGCTCGCGGAACAGCCGCACGAACGCGCCGATCGCGCCGAGGAAGGGCGGGTTGGTCGTGTAGAGATACACCGTGTCCCGCCGGCTGCGGAAGAGCATGCTGAGGATCATCGGCACGACAAACGTCAGGTAGTTGATCACGCGGCCGGGCAGGAAGTTCTTGTCAAACCGCGCGACCTTGAGCCGGCGGATCTTCACACCGTCGGCGGTCTCGCGGAGCGGGCAGTCCTGCCAGGTGTCCGGCGGGCCGTAGGACGGTCGCCCGGTCAGCACCTCGACCTCGAACCCCAGCTTCACCAGCTCGACCGCCAGCTCGTGCAGCAAGTGGCCGGTCGCGGCGACGTCGGGCACGTAGTACTGGTTGAGGATCAGCACCCGCGTCGGGCGTTGCCCCACACGTCCGGCTGTCCCCGGGTTCTTGGTGTTCGGGCGGCTCACCAGTCTTCACTCCTCTCGTACCCGAACTCGACAAGAAACTCACCCAGCACCCGACGGTACACCTCGGTGATCGCCGGCGTGAAGTGGTTCTTCCAATCCCCCGCCTGCCCCTTGCGCTGAAAGCTCGACCCGCTCTCCTCGCCGCGTTCGCGCCCACCGCTCATCGCCTTGAAGCTGTTCCGCTCGGCGATCTCCCGCAGCTCGTCGTCGGAAGCCGGAAGCTCGAACAACGCCGCCATCTTCTGCAGGCACCCGAGGTCGTCGGCCAGCAGCTCCTCGTAACGGAACACCAGGCTCCGCTCCGGGTCGCGGTTGGCCTGCCAGCTCCGCACCCACTGGACGTAGGCCGGCAGCGTCCGCTCGGCGAAGGTCATCAGGCCCTCTTCCACCGACCGACCGTGGTAGTGCCGGTACTCGGGGTGCCAGGGCGTGTTGCAGACATAGAAGTAGTTGCTCACCGCCACGTCCCGCAGGTCGCGGAAGAGAATGACGTACCGCACCCCCGCCCGCCGCAGCACCTCGGCGTTGTGCACCGAGCCGTGCACGTGCATCTTCGACAGCACCAGCATGTCCTTGAAGCGGTCGAACATGTCTTCGGGCAGCTCGAAGTCGTGGCTGCCGCCGGTGGCCATTTCGTGAGCCGCGACCTCGGGGATCAGCAGCTCGTGAAACCCCGGGAAGCTCGACAGCATCTTCTCGACCCAGGTGGTCCCGCTCTTGGGCAGCCCGGCGACGAAGAGCGATTTCTGCGGGTAGCGGTCACCGAATTGGGCGAACCCCTCGCGGCAGGCCTGAGCCTGAGCCCGATACCGCGCACCCACCGCCAGCCGCTTGGCCAGCCGGGCTCCGGCCGGCGGCAGACACCGCCGGGTCACGTTCTCGAGCGTCTTCGTGAGACTCATCGACCGACCGATCCCTCCCCAATGCCGATGCCGGGCCGGAGCATACGCCTACCCCATGCCGATACACACGATGTTCTCCCATCGGCAGTTCGGAAGAACCGCCCCAATCCCAGACAGGTACAGACCTCGCCAAAGCCGATTCCGCCGCAAGTTCTGCTCCCGCCACACCCTCTGAAACACCGGGCATGACCGAAAACACCGAAAATACACCGATCAACGGGTCCGGCGAGGCAGCCCCGCCTCCGCCAGCGCGCCGGTCGGTCTGGACCACCAAAGAAAAGCTCATCCGGCTCGCGTGGACCACACTCGCCCGCCCGGTCTGGCTGCTGCTGCCCGGCTCGCGCTCGGGGCTCATCCGCCTCTTCGGCGGCACCGTCGGCCGGGGCTGCACGTTTGCGCGCTCGGTCGAGGTCACCATCCCCTGGCACGTGCGGTGCGGCGACAACGTGCGCGTGGGGGAGCGGGTCATCCTCTACGGACTTGGGCCTATCACTCTCGGTGATAACACCGTGCTGGACTACAAGGCCCACTGCTGCGCCGGCACCCACGACATGACCGACTCTCGGTTCCCGCTCCTGAAGACCCCGATCACCATCGGGCGCGACTGCTTCGTCGGGATCGACGCCTACATCGGCCCCGGGGTCGAGCTGGCCGACGGCTGCCGCGTGTGGCCCCGGGCCAGCGTCTACAAATCAGCCCCGGCCAACACCGCCCTCCGCGGCAACCCCGCCAAGCCCTTCGAACCAACGGCGTCCGAAGCGCAAGCGACAAGCCTCCCAGCCGAAGAGTCCGCCACCGCATGACCCCCTCTCCGTTCCAACAAGCCCTCTGGCGCGCCGTCGGTGCCCGCGTCTTCGCGTGCACCCCCCACACCGCGCACAAGTTCCGCCGCCGCCTGCTCGGCGCGTTCGGCGCGAGGCTCACCGGCAACGTCAAGATCAGGCGCAGCGTCCGCATCGACCGCCCCTGGCACCTCTCGGCAGGGCACCTGACTATTTTCGGCGACTACGCCGCCCTGCGGCTGGCTGCGCCGATCGCCATCGGCGAGCGGTGCGTGATCAGCCAGCATGCCATCCTCGCGACCGAGATGCTCGACCCGCAGACCGGCGAGACGACCACCGCCCCGATCACGATCGAGGACGACTGCTGGATCGCGGCCGACGCGCTCGTGCTGCCCGGCACCACCGTGCACGCGGGCACGGTCGTCGGTGCGCGCGCGCTGGTCGCTGAAGATCTTCCCGGCTGGACCGTCGCCGTCGGCGAGCCCGCCCGCGGCATCAAGCCCCGCACATTCGCCAACGCCGGATGAGCACCACACCATCGCCCATCCTGATCCACCTGCACATCCCCAAGAACGCGGGCACCACGCTCAGCCGCATGCTCAAGCTGCGCATGCTGCTGCACCCCCCGACCAACCTGCTCCACCGCGCCGCCGTGCTCGGTCAGTACCAGCACCCCACCGAGACCCGGCTTCCCGCTATCGCGGCGATGCCGCCGAGAGACGCTCGACGCATGCGCTTCTACGAAGAGCACTGCGGCTACGGCGTCCACGAACACCTGCCGCGGGAGTGCACCTACCTCACCATGCTCCGCGACCCGATCGACCGCACGCTCTCGGTCTACGACTTTCTGCGGCAGGAGGGACGCATCCCCGCCGATCAGACGCTCGGGGAGTTCCTCGACAAGCCGACCATCCGCCGCGTGTGGTGGATCGACAACGCGCAGGTCCGCTACCTCGCGGGCGAGCACGGCGAGATCATCGACGCCCCGGTCGGCGACTGCCCGGCCGGGCTGCTCGAGACCGCCAAGCACCGGCTCGAGCACGACATGGCGTGGTTTGGTCTGCTCGAGCGGTTCGATGAGTCGCTGCTGACACTCTGCCGCGTGCTGGGCTGGTCGAACGCGGTCGCGGTGCGGTCGAACGTGACGAAGGAGCGCACGAGCACCCGCGCCACGATCGCCCCCGAGATGCTCGAACGCATCAGAACGATGAACGCGCTCGACCTCGAGCTCGACGCCTTTGCGCGAAAGCTCTTCCAGCAGCGTCTGGACGCGATCCCCGATGCCGAGGCGCAGCTGCGGGACCTGCGCGAACGCAGCGCCAGACGCCGCCGCGTGCTCGGGCCGTTCCAAAACCTCGCGTTCGGCCTGCGCGACAGGATCGCCCCACGAAAGCGGGGCGGGCTGGCCGAAACCACAGCCCCGCCCAACGAGCCCCGAGCGCAAGCTCGGGAGGACGGGTAAGCAGGATCGCCGACGATCGGTGAACCACCGGCCCGAGCTCGCGCTCGGGGCTCGTAGAGCCCGCCGTGCCCCCGCCCGCGGGCGACACCGGCCGGGCTAGATCGACTCGCCGCGCTCCTGCCGCTGCAGCTCGCGCACCTTGAACGTGATCATGCTCTCGTAGATCGCCTGCAGCCGCGCGTAGGTCATCCCGGCCTGACCGTCCAGAAACGCGCGCCGCCAGAAGATGTAGTACGCCCACTTGATCTGCGGCCTACACGGCAGGCGGAAGAAGATGTCCTTGAGCGTCGCCCGGCGCACGGACGGATCGCGTGAGAACACGCCGCGCACCGGCCGCCGCTTGCCCGCGAGGACCTTGATCAGCTCCTGGGCCTCAAACGTCGAGTAGCTGTTGTGCCGCTCGAACCAGTGGACGAGCCCCTTCGAGAAAGGGTAGTGCATGATGTGCCCGCGCAGCTCGCCGGTCGGCCCGTCCACGTGGGCGACCGGGTTCACCAGCCGCTCGTAGCGGATTCTTTCCGGCCGGAACAGCCGCACGAACCACGTCGGGTAGAGCTGTGCCCGCTTGAGCCACGTGCCCTGGAAGAAGTCCTTCCGGCGCATCCGGAAGGCCGCCTCGGCGGCCTCCGGGTCGGCCGCGGCCATGATCTCGGCGGCGAAATCGGCGTCGATCCGCTCGTCGGCATCGACATAGAGCACCCACGAGTGCCGGAACTCGATGTTCGAGACGGCCCAGTTCTGGTGGCTCGACCAGTTGTCGAACGGACGCTCGACCACCCGCGTATTGCTGAAGCCGCGGGCGATCTCGGTGGTGCGGTCGGTCGAGAGGCTGTCGAAGACCACCACATCGTCCGAGAACCGGAGACACTCCAGGCACGCGGCGATGTTAATCTCCTCGTTCTTGGTCAGAACGAGCACCGACACGGGATGGGGAGAAGCCTCAGTCACAGCAAGCCGATTCTACTCGTTCCCGCACCACAAACGCCGACACAGAGCACGATGCACACCTCTCCTGCCCCCAACACGGTCGATCAGGCCGGCCAGACCGATGCCGCGGCGGACACGCACGAGCTCGACGAGGGCTTCGCCGCCGCCAAGGTCAGCCCGTGGACCACCAGAGAGAAGATCGGCAGAGCGCTCTGGATGCTCCTCCGACTTCCACTCTTTCGGTGCAGTTGGCACAACTGGTACGCGTGGCGACGGTTCGTGCTCCGCCGCTTCGGGGCGAAGATCGCCCCCGACTGCACCATCAGGCCGACCGCCCACATCGAGGTCCCCTGGCTGCTCGAGATGGACTCGGGGGCCACACTCGGCGATCACGCCATCGTCTACAACCTCGGCAGGGTCCGCATCGGCAAGCGGACCACGCTCAGCCAATACGCCCACCTCTGCGCCGGCAGCCACGACATGACCCGGGCCGACCTCCCGCTGCTCCGCCCCCCCATCACCATCGGTGACGACTGCTGGCTCGCAGCCGACACGTTCGTCGGCCCCGGCGTCACCGTCGCCGACGGCACCGTCCTCGGGGCTCGCTCGAGCCTCTTTACCGATACCGAGCCCTGGTCGCTCTACGTCGGCAGCCCGGCCAAGCGACTCCGGGCCCGCGAGAAGCCGGCACCGGCCTAGCTCCCCACCTTCGGTGTCCTCCGCCCCCGATACCGCCGATACCATCGCTCTCGCCCGATCCCACCCACTGCCCGACGCGGAGGCCCGAGAACG